>Ga0207768_100011_pt1 | contig 543561 bp, 546 predicted proteins | sample CeladaPassaB1F01_FD_187478 | JGI IMG/M metagenome (GOLD analysis project Ga0207768, IMG submission 187478) | Cellulose-adapted microbial communities from the Joint BioEnergy Institute, USA - Passage B1F01 (SPAdes) (version 2) | ecosystem: Engineered > Bioreactor > Continuous culture >...
CCCCGAGGGGGAAGGTTATTTGGCAGAAGAGAGCTAGGCGCTGGAACTGGACAATAGAAAAGCGGCGGCTGGAGCCAGACAGTACGAAAGCTTAGGCTTCTTCCCCCAACCGGTTATCTAGTTTTGAAGGAATGAAAGAAATCCTTGACATATCAGCATTAATCAGTATAATAATAAATGTCTAAAGGCAAGATGACGGAGTTGTGATTATTCCGCAGTAGCTCAGTGGTAGAGCAATCGGCTGTTAACCGATTGGTCGCAGGTTCGAATCCTGCCTGCGGAGCCACCTTGGAGAGCTGTCCGAGTGGTCGAAGGAGCACGATTGGAAATCGTGTAGGCGTGAATAGCGCCTCAAGGGTTCGAATCCCTTGCTCTCCGCCACTTATCAAAACATGGCCCGTTGGTCAAGTGGTTAAGACACCGCCCTTTCACGGCGGTAACACGGGTTCGAATCCCGTACGGGTCACTTCTTCGTGGAGGATTAGCTCAGCTGGGAGAGCACTTGCCTTACAAGCAAGGGGTCGGCGGTTCGATCCCGTCATCCTCCATCACTTTCAACCACTCTATCGTCGCGGGGTGGAGCAACGAGCACAGCCTCTTCGAATGTGCTGCGAGTAGCCCCGACGCACCCCACTTCCTCGAATCAGCTGGTAGAGGAAGGGGCAATGGCTAAACAAAACTTAGAGCATTATCAAAATGAGTCGATTTTCTATCGTCGCGGGGTGGAGCAACGAGCGTTTGCTTCATCGAATACGCTGCGAGTAGCCCCGACGCATTCTGCTTCCTTGAGTCAACTGGTAGAGGAAGGGGCGATGATCATACGAAACAAAAGCTCAGTGCATTATCGAAGTAAGTTCATTTTCTATCGTCGCGGGGTGGAGCAACGAGCGTTTGCTTCATCGAATATGTTGCGAGTAGCCCCGACGCACCCCACTTCCTCGAATCAGCTGGTAGAGGAAGGGGCAATGGCTAAACAAAACTTAGAGCATTATCAAAATGAGTCGATTTTCTATCGTCGCGGGGTGGAGCAGTCCGGTAGCTCGTCGGGCTCATAACCCGAAGGTCGCAGGTTCAAATCCTGCCCCCGCAACCAAAATGGTCCCGTAGTGTAGTGGTTAACATGCCTGCCTGTCACGCAGGAGATCGCGGGTTCGAGTCCCGTCGGGACCGCCATCATTTCAAAATGTGAAAAGTAAAAGTCACATACGGCTCGGCAGCTCAGTCGGTAGAGACGAGCATCCGCATCATCGAGTTTGCTGCGAGTAGCCTCGACGCATCCTACTTCCTTGAATAAGCTAGCAGAGGAAGAGGCACAAGGCAATTCGACGAGTAAGATAAAAATCATATATGGCTCGGTAGCTCAGTCGGTAGAGACGAGCATCCGCATCATCGAGTTTGCTGCGAGTAGCCTCGACGCATCCGGCTTCCTTGAATAAGCTAGCAGAGGAAGAGGCACAAGGCAATTCGACGAGTGAGATAAAAATCATATATGGCTCGGTAGCTCAGTCGGTAGAGCAAAGGACTGAAAATCCTTGTGTCGGCGGTTCGATTCCGTCCCGAGCCACCACTAAACAAACAAAATAGTACATGCCGACTTAGCTCAATTGGTAGAGCAACTGAATCGTAATCAGTAGGTTGCGGGTTCAAGTCCTGCAGTCGGCACCATTCCGTGGAGGGGTAGCGAAGTGGCTAAACGCGGCGGACTGTAAATCCGCTCCCTTTGGGTTCGGCGGTTCGAATCCGTCCCCCTCCACCATCATGAAGGGGCATAGTTTAATGGTAGAACAGAGGTCTCCAAAACCTCCGGTGTGGGTTCGATTCCTACTGCCCCTGCCATTCAAACGATCATTATGGCGGCTATGGCGAAGTGGTTAACGCACCAGATTGTGGCTCTGGCATGCGTGGGTTCGATTCCCACTAGTCGCCCTTTTCCCTTTAGTGTTGGGGTATAGCCAAGCGGTAAGGCAACGGACTTTGACTCCGTGATGCGTTGGTTCGAATCCAGCTACCCCAGCCAATCATGCGGAAGTAGTTCAGTGGTAGAACACCACCTTGCCAAGGTGGGGGTCGCGGGTTCGAGTCCCGTCTTCCGCTCTCGATCGAGGCGGCATAGCCAAGTGGTAAGGCAGAGGTCTGCAAAACCTTTACCCCCGGTTCGAATCCGGGTGCCGCCTCCACTTAATAAAAAAGTGTTGACGAGCTAATAATGATATGATAAAATATTAAATGTCGCGCCGATGTGGCGGAACTGGCAGACGCGCACGACTCAAAATCGTGTGGGGTAGCCCCCCGTGTGGGTTCGACTCCCACCATCGGCATCGAAAATAGGAGAAAGGCTTTAGGGACAAGGGGTTTCACGTAAGTGGAATCCCTTGTTTTTTATTTACCGAATACGATTCGAGAGAAAAAAACTTGTTCCGATAACAGTCGGGCCGTTTGCTTATTTGGAGCATGAAGAATCCCACGAATCTCCTCGAGCAAGGCATCCTGCATATACTTTGGTGCGGCATCGAGGATATTGCGAATAACATGTGTCTGGCATCGTTGCCATGCAACGCCTTGGAAATGCTTTTCAATGGCTTGCACCAGCCCACCGTGCTGATCCGAGATGATCAAGTCCACTCCCCGAAGTCACCGATCTTTCAGCCATCCGAAGAACTGGCTCCAGCTGGACTCCGATTCACTGTTTCCGATTTGCAGGCCAAGAATTTCCCGATATCCTTCCTCATTCACTCCTGCAGCGATCAACACGGCTCTGGAGCGTACTCGTCCATCCTCCCGGACTTTCGTATAAATCGCATCCACCAGTACAAACGGATACACGTGTTCATGAAGGGAACGGTAATTCCAGTCTTGGATAATCGGATCCAGTCCCTTGCACAGTGAGGAGACCGTGGACTTCGAAAACGAAGTGCCGCATAATTCCTCCGTGATTTGAAAGAAAAAATATAAGGCAGCCACGAACTCGAAGCATCATTGGCCTGTGTACCCCAACTTATTGAATCAGCAGTTTGAAGTGAATGAGCCGAATCAAGCATGGGTGGCGGATATCACGTATATTTGGACGAAAGAAGGCTGGCTGTATTTCGCATCCATCATGGATTTGTTTTCTCGTAAAATGGTAGGATGGCATCTTTCCGAGCGCATGACAAAGGAGTTAGTGATCAAAGCATTCCAACGAGCCATCCATCGGCGAAATCCTCAACCTGGTCTGATTCACCATTCGGATCAAGGGAGCCAGTATGCATCGAATGAATACCAAGCCATGTTGAGGCAATACGGAATCCAGCCGAACATGAGTCGAAAGGGAAACGGTTATGACAACGCATGTGCGGAATCGTTTCACAGCATCCTGAAAAAGGAACTCATTTTCCACGAAACCTTCACGACAAGGAAAGAAGCGAAACAACGGATTTTTGAATACATTGAGTGTTTTTATAATGCCGAGCGAATTCATTCCGCTAATGAGTACATGTCTCCGATGGCGTATGAGAAGATGCATCAGCAAGGCAAAAAGCAGTGAACTCTTCTCTCCACAAAGTCACGATATAAGGGGCATCTTTCCTCTTGAGAAGGGGAAGGGTTTACCAAACCGTTCTCCTTCTCAAGAGGCCCCCAAACGAAGTGCGGCAGTAGGGTTTTAAAATTTTTCTCGATTTTACGTGTCTGTTTTCTTGACATAATACCAAATTCGTGATGGTCATATCGTTCTGCATCGAAAAATAGGATGATGCAGGAGATGGCGACCGAAGCTATCCGTTGCTTGAATCAATGAGGCCGGGGAAGGCATCTAGCGCTTCCCGGCCGATGAATGAGCGGTTATTTGCGCACGGCGTGAAGGTAATGGGTATGTTCAAACGCCGTTAGGTCGTCATGGCGATTGGAGAAAAATTGTGTTTGGATTTGTTTGGGCGTTACGTGTTCGAAAATCAGGAGATGGTCGTACTGCAGCTGTTGTTCCAATTCCTCGATTGAATACGCCGCTTTCATCGGCTCGCCGCTTTGTTGGGCAAGAGCAAGCGTGTTTTGCACCCGCTTGATGGGGGAGGTAAACAGCTGCGCATCGGCAACATCAAATACGATGGAGCTGCCTTCTGTCATCAATGGAGCGAGTTGGTGCAAAAGATGATAGAAGTGCTCTTTTTCCAGATAATACGAGACGCCAAGCAGGCTGAATACTGTTTTTTCGTTTGAGCGAAAGCCGGCTGCGAGCAATCGGGAAGCCACGTCATCTTTGGTAAAATCAGCGGCGACGAGCTGCAAGCAGGCTGGCATATCCCAGTTGGCCATGTGGATGCGTTCGCGCTTGAATTGCTGCGTGTTGGGATGGTCGACTTCGAATATCATCATGCCGCTGTTTGGATGGCGGAAGGCGAACGTATCCATCCCTGCTCCTAATATGACATATTGCGTCGCGCCAAGCCGCTTTTCGTGTTGGACGATCCGTTCGGTATAGGCAGCGCGGGCGATTGGAGTCGGAGCGAGCTGCGTTTGGACGATCCATTTCACTTTCTCTTCGTCCGATGAGAAGGCATCAAGCCGCTCGGGGGCAAAAAACCCCAAACCGTTGGCGAGAAGGGTTTGGATTTGTTTGTATTCTTCGTCTGTGATCAGCTGTCTGGCCATATCGTCACGAAAAATGACAGGCGTGTCGTGTTCCGTATGATAAGCGCGGACGAAACAGGACATCAATGCGGTCATGCTCGGTTCATTTGGTTTCATCGCAATGGCTCCTTTGCGAGGCTATTGAAAATCATCTTCTGGCCGTAGGCGAAAAACTGCTCTTTCGTCTTGCCGAGTGTCGGCAGCAAAAACGCTCCCTTTGTCTCGATAAGGTCAAACAACGCATGCAGTTGTGCAGAGAACACGTACACGGTCATCATGACGTCCACCGTTTCGCGGACAACGCCTTCTGCGATGCCTTGATCGATCCAGCGGGCAAGGGCGTCATTGATGTCCGTTCCTAAAGAGAAAATGGCTTCCACGGTTGGCGTTACGGTCTCAAGTGATTTCGGTTGAAACTGATGGACGGCGCGCGCCGAAACGGGACAATATTCGTAGTAAGCGCGCATCGCTGTACAAATGTGTTCGTACTTAGTTAAAAACGGCTGTTCGGCTTGCACGATGTCGGTTAGACGATCACGCAACTGTTTGAGACCATTCGCGACAATGTAGTACAAAATCTCCTCCTTCGTGTCAAAGTAGCGGTACACTGTACGGCGGCTGTATCCCGACGTTGCGCAAATGTCGCTGATTGACGTGCCGTCAAACCCGCGTTCGAGAAACAACCGCTCAGCGGCTTGGGCAATCGTTTGTTTGTGCACAGCAGCGATATGTTCTTTCATAGTGGATACTCCTAGTATCAAAAGTATACTACTAGTATACTTTTTTGTTTTTTTGTTCGTCAAGTGGCTGTTTTATTGACAAATGAGCAACCCGAACAATGACGGCAGCGAATGGTGAGTGACGAAGGGGGCTGGGTTGATGTTCGTAGAGCATACCGAGAGTGGATGTTTCGGCTTTCATCAGGTGAATCATCGACGAATCAAACGCTAAGATATAAATTTTCTAGCCCGTGTCTTTTTGTGAATATGCAAATGCTTGACGACAATACGAACCGTGAGACAGAGGATGGTTTTCGTTTTCATGCAGGATATTGTCCTCTTGTTTGCGAATCTATACGGATGAACATAAGTTTGGACTTGTCGAAGAAGGGGTGAAGAAAAACGATGTCAAAATCGATGACAAGACGTATTGGGATTTGATCGTGATGGCCCGCTTTGGTAAATAGGGGGACGGGTGGCATCAAAAGTGTTATGAAAACTCCACACAGGCCATCCCATTGAGCATCGGAGGAATGCCCAAGGCTGGATTGGCCCTTGACCAACACCCGCCAAAGGCGGGAAAGAGTCACCAAGGGCGACGGGGACAAAAAGAAGGCAATGGAAAAGCCGCCCTTGTCGGTTGTGAAGCCATCCACCTTTGGCAACGAGCTGTCCGCGGGTGGGCGTTTGCTAGCTTGGTCAGGGGGGGAGACGTGTGTTAGGCATTACGAGTTACGGGATGTATTTGTTGGCGTCGATTTTGATGCATGCTACTCCGGGTGTGGATACGATGTATATTATGGGCCGCAGTGTGGCGCAAGGGAGAAAAGCGGGTGTGTATTCGGTGTTGGGCATCTCGACGGGGGTGTTCGTTCATACGCTGCTTGCTGCGTTTGGCTTGGCGGTGATTTTGCAGCAGTCGGTTGTCTTGTTTACGGCCATTAAAATCGCTGGCGCGGCGTATTTGGTGTATCTTGGCATCAAGATGATGCGGCAATCGACGCTGCCAGCGCTGGAGTCTGAGGAATTGGCGCCGATGAAGCTGAAAAAGATTTATTGGCAAGGCGTGACGACGAATGTGATGAATCCGAAAGTGGCGTTGTTTTTCCTATCTTTTTTGCCGCAATTCATTCAAACCGATCAGCCGTACGGCCCGCTTCCGTTTTTGCTGCTTGGTTTGTCGTTTGTGGTGACAAGCACGATATGGGGGATTGGCGTCGTCTATGTTGCCGCGTTGGCAACGAAACGGGTGCGCCAAAACGCGAAAATGGCGCTTCTTGTCAATCGATTGACGGGGGTCGTGTTTATTGGGCTTGGGATGAAGCTGTTGCAAACGAAAGCGTGATGAGGCTGACTCAAAAGGTCGTCTTTCTCTAAGGAAGATACGATATATAGTGAGATAAAAATAGAAGATTCGTATATATAGTAGCGAAAGAGGGTGTCCCGATCCTTTTTGGGACACCCTTCATTTGTGTGCGCCCCTACGACCGCTCGCTGAAGGCGATTTGGATGCCGATGGCGGCGAAAAGGATCCCTTTTAGCCAGTTGATCCGCCGAGCGATTCGTTCGTTCGACAGCAGCCAGTGGCGCAGTTTTTCCGCCCCGATGCTCACTAAGGTGAAGACAATGAGGGCTTGAATGAGAAAGATGACGCCTAATAGCAGCATTTGCTGAGGGATCTGGCCCGCTGACGGATGGACGAACTGCGGCAGTAGCGCTAAAAAGAAGAGCGACACTTTTGGATTGAGCACGTTCATGAAAATGCCTTTTTTGTACAGCGACATTAAGGCGAGACGCTCCTGGTGCTCAAGCGCTAGGCCAGCGTCTTTTTCTTTGAACGCTTGCCATGCCAAGTAAAGCAAATAGGCGGCGCCTGCGTATTTGACGATGGCAAATGCCAAGGCGGATTGGTAAATGACGGCCGAGACGCCGAGCACCGCCGCGCTGATATGGACGACAAGTCCTGTACAAAGCCCAAGCGCGGTGACGATGCCCGCTTGCTTGCCTTGGGACAGGCTTTGGGCGATGACGAATAAAATGTCTGGGCCCGGGGCAAGCGTCAGCACAACCGCGACGCCTAAAAACGATAAAGCCGTATCCATTTCCATTGAACACACCTCTTTGGTTTGTACACCGTGACGATTGTTTCTAAGTTTCGCCGTACTCCCGCTCAATTCCTTTTTTTCTCGGCAAAAATGGATTCATTTCCTGTTTGACAAACCCATCGGGTGCGATTGAAAATAAAGATGTGGCCATGGTTTGCGAGAGGTGAGGGGTATGGATTCGCGGCTTGTTTCAGCCATCAGCCAAGTGGTGAACGAATTGTTTCCCGTTGAAGCATCGTTTGTCATTTCCGATGACCGACGGTACATTTACTATCAGCCGAGCAAAGAAATTGATTTGAAAATCCGTCCAGGGGATGAAATTAAGCCGGATTCGGTGACATACAAAGCGTTGGTGATCCGCCGGAAGATTGAGGAGCAAAAGGATAGCCGGGTGTTTGGCGTTCCGTATTTCGGCGTTTCGGTTCCGATTTTAGAAGACGGCGTGCCGAAAGGGTGCGTGACCGCGGTCTGGCCGAAAAGACCGCCTCTAGCGACACCGTATTTGGCGGTACGGACGATGGACCGCTGGATTCCGATTCCGTTTGAAGCGGTTGTGTATTTGGAGGCGCAAAACCGAAAGACGTTTGTGAAAGCGATGCATGCCGAAGGGTATCATAAATATAATTTGACCGAATTGGAGTTTTCACTTCCCGGCCATCGGTTTGTCCGCTGCCATCGGTCGTATATAGTCAATGTCGATTTTATCGCTGAAATTCACCCGGATTCACACTCGACATTTTTGCTGATCATGAAAGACGGTTCCAAAGTGCCTGTCAGCCAAACGTATGCCAGCCATTTTCGAAGATGGCTCGGCTTTTAATGAAACCGCCGATGCAGGCGGCTATTTTTTTGCTTTTGGCCGCGAGCAGCCGGGCGAGTGGCTCGTTTCGGGCAGCGGAGATTGCCAGACGGGGATTTTCAAAGGTTGGTGAAGGCCGCTTCGCCTTGGCATGTTTGATTCTCGAAATCTTCTAACATCACGGCGTCTGCATGGGATCAACGCTTTTTGCTGTTGGGGCATTGGTTCAGTCCCATTCTTAGTTGACACTGGTTCATCCGAGAATGGAGAATGGTCTGCTTTTCCCCTAGAAGGCTGGTGATTTAGTAAAAAGTTGCGGAAAACGGACTCTCTTCTCAAATAAAATCAATACTTCTCTTGCAGCTGAAAGCAACGGCTTCGGCGAAATCGATCGTTTTTCACCAGCCTTCTAGAACAGTGAGGAAGTCCGTTTTTTCTGTTTTATGTCGAAAAAATGCTGTTTTAGTGCAAAAGAAAGCCCTTTTACTCCCATTCCAATGATTTTCCCCTTGTTGACCGTTATAATGAGAGAAAAAAACAAAGGGGGAGACTGCTTTGGAGCAACGCATTTTGGAACGGATCGGCCATCAGGCGTTGAGGGAGCGGATTGTGACGGCGGAAACGGCGGCCTCGTGGATTTATGACGGCATGACGATTGGGCTGAGCGGTTTTACTCGTGCGGGCGATGCCAAAGCGGTGCCGATGGCGCTCATTGAAAAGGCGAAGCAGCAGCCATTGAAAGTGGACGTCTATACAGGGGCTTCGCTCGGTTCAGATATCGACAAATTGATGGCAGAAGCGGGCATTATTCGGAAACGGCTGCCGTTTCAAGCTGACGCGACGATGCGCCGGAAAATTAATGAAAGGGAGCTGCTGTTTGTTGATCAGCATTTGTCGCATACGGCGGAGCTTGTCCGTTCTGATGTATTGAAGCCGATTGATTGCGCGGTTGTGGAAGCGGTTTCGATCACTGAAGACGGAATGATCATCCCAACCACGTCTGTCGGCAATTCATCCATTTTTGTACAAAAAGCGAGACAAGTCATTATCGAATTAAACATGGCTCAGCCGAAAGCGCTTTACGGGTTTCATGACATTTATGAAGTCGGGAAGCAAGGAGAGCGCGCCCCGATTCCGCTGCGGAACGTTGACGACCGTATTGGAACGATTGGCATTCCAGTGGAGCTCGACAAAATCGCTGGCATTGTCATCACGAACCAAACGGATTCGCCATCCACGATTGCACCGCCTGACGCGGAAACGGCGGCGATCGCCAGCCATTTAATCGATTTTCTTCGCGCCGAAGTGGCGGCGGGACGGTTGTCGGAGCGGTTGGCGCCGATTCAAGCGGGAATCGGCTCGGTCGCGAATGCGGTTCTTTACGGTTTATTGGATTCTGAATTTTATGATTTGGAAGTGTATTCGGAAGTATTGCAAGACGCCATGTTTGACTTGATCGATGCAGGAAAGGTGCGGTTCGCTTCCGGCTGTTCGATGACGCTGTCAGAAAGCAAGATGAACCAAGTGTATACGAACTTGGAAGCGTACCAAGGCAAGCTCGTTTTGCGGCCGCAAGAAATTTCAAACCACCCGGAAATCATCCGTCGCCTCGGCCTCATTTCGATCAATACGGCGCTTGAGGCAGACATTTACGGGAACGTCAACTCGACGCATGTCCGCGGCACCCAGATGATGAACGGCATCGGCGGTTCGGGCGACTTTGCGCGCCATGCGCGGCTTACGATTTTTGTCACGAAATCCAGCGCGAAACATGGGGCGATTTCGAGCATCGTTCCGTTCGTATCGCATGTGGATCATACTGAGCATGATGTTGACGTGATTATCACCGAGTACGGATACGCTGACTTGCGCGGGCTGGCTCCTGTGGAACGCGCTCCATTGATCATTGAACATTGCGCTCATCCTGACTACCGCCAGCCGCTGCGCGATTACTTCGATGAAGCGCTCAAGCGCGGCGGCCATACGCCGCACATATTGGAAAAAGCGCTCTCGTGGCACATTCGTTATGAGCAGCACGGAACGATGCGGGAAGAACAATATGAACTGCAGCGGTGAGAAGGACAGAAGGCACAGGACAAGGGAAGATGTTCTGTGCCATTTTTTGCGGGGGCGGCGCGCGGAGGTGCCGACAGGTCAACTTGTTTCAATGAAGAGAACGCGGCGTCCTTTCTTTGGCGGTGTCAGAATCTCTATGAAGACTCCACCCGAACCATTCGGTTATGGCGGAAGGATTGTTTTATTGAGAAGATGTAACATATGGTTGAAATAGTTATAGATAGGCCGCTTTTTCAATTGTATAATATGGATATAGTTTCCTAGTTGATAGAGAGTGGGAGGGGGATAGCAGGCTTCGAGAAGAAGTGTGTTGCGGCTGTCGCACACGGGTCGATAGAGAATGTGCACGCACAGGGGGACAAACGAATGAAACTGTTTAAAGCGATTGGGTTGGCCTGGCTGCTGTTTTGGGGATTTAGTTCCGCCGCCTCAGCGGAAACAGCGGTGCAAATCAAGCCGCCGTCCTCGGCAAAGGAAGTCGTCGCGAAGTTTTCGGAGCCGAAAGAAATGGCGGCGAATGAATTCGTGGTCAAATTTAAAGAAGGGATGACGGCGGAAAAACGCGAGGCGTTGCTACGCTCGTTCCGAGCTGCCGAGCTTTCGTTTATGGACATGGGCAACTTCTCGCTGGTGAAGGCCCCAAAAGGCACAGAAGCAAAAGGATTGGCTGCGAAACTAGTCAAGCTCCCTGAAGTCGAATCGGTGGAACCGAACTATATCATCGAACGGAACTATACGCCGAGCGACCCGGGATACAGCAAACAATGGCATTTAAAGAAAATCAACGCTCCAAAGGCATGGGATACGACAAAAGGGTCAGGGCAAATTACGGTAGCCGTTGTCGATAACGGGGTGCAGGTGAATCATCCAGATTTGGCGGGGAAAATTGTCTCGCCTTATAATGTGGTTACCGGGGCAAGGTCAGTGCCAGCGGGGGAGCACGGGACGCATGTGGCGGGCATTATTGCCGCTTCGATCAACAAAAAAGGGGTCATCGGTGTGGCGCCAAATGTAAAAATCATGCCGATCAACGTGTTCCAAGGAGACGGAGCGACCAGCTATGACGTGGCGTACGGAATCGTGTATGCGGCTGACCACGGAGCCAATGTCATTAATTTGAGCTTAGGCGCATATGCCGCAACGGGTTATGAAGCGGCGGCTGTGCAGTATGCCGCGTCGAAAGGAGTTGTTCTTGTCGCTGCGGCGGGGAATGACGATACTTATTTGCCGTCGTATCCTGCCGCGTTTGAGCCGGTCATCGCGGTGAGTGCAACGGACAGCACGGACTTTATCACCGATTTTTCCAACTACGGTGATTATATTGATCTCGCCGCTCCGGGTGTCAATATTTATTCCACTGTTCCGAGAAGCTCCTATGGCAGCTTGCATGGCACGTCGATGGCGGCGCCAATTGTGTCGGGAACAGCGGCGTTGGTGTTGTCCAAAAATCCGCTGCTGACGCGCGGGGAAGTGGAGAGCATTTTAAGAAAATCCACCGTAGATCTAGGGGCTAGAGGATGGGATGTGTTTTATGGATATGGAAGGATCGATGCATACAAGGCCTTGAAGAACACCCCTTCGCCGCTTTCCTCTCTTTCGGCAGCGGGGACGTTTACGATGAAAGGAAATAACAGGACAAGTTTTTCGCTGTCTGCTTATAAAAAAGGGTTGAAGGTGACTGTTTACGTAAAAGATGCCAAAGGTTACGCAGTTCGGACGATCGTGAAAAATACCATTTGGAACAGCAACCGGATTTCGCTGCCATGGGATGGCAAACGCGATAACGGCGCCTTTGTCGCGGGCGGAACCTACACTATAGCCGTTCAAGTGTCCAACGGACGCGAGACGGTGACGAAAACGAAACCAATCAAAGTCATTGACAACGTCGTTCCGTCTATTCAGCTGCCGTCATCGACTGTTGCGTTCTCACCGAAAGCCAAAGGGAAAGTGTCCATTTCGTTTACGCTTAATAAAAAAGCAAAAGTGACAGCACAAGTGTACGATTCGAAAAACAGGCTCGTAAAAACGATTTGGAGCGGCAAATCGCTTTCCGGCGGCAAATACACGATTGGATGGGACGGGAAAAATGCGAGTGGAAAACTGCTCTCCGATGGAACGTACCGATTGAAACTGTCGGCTGTTGATGACAAGAAGCGAAAGTCGGCCGTCCGCATCCAACCGATTGTGATCGATACGAAAGTGTCTTTCGGCGGAGCAACGCTTGGTCAAACGTTGTTTAAAATGGACGGAACAGCGAAAGCGAGCTTCCGGATGAATCTGAAAGAGACTGCTTTTGTTTCTGCCTATGTCAAAACGGAAAAAGGAGCCGTCGCGAAACAGCTTCTTCGCAGCCAAACATACAAGAGCGGCTCGTATACGGTCGGCTGGGATGGAAAAGATAGCAAAAATGCCTTTGTCAGCGAAGGCAGCTATTATTATACCGTTGAGATCGTTGACCAGTGCGGCAACAAGCTCACGGTCCATACCGCCAAGTTCAAGCTTGAGGACTGGAGAAAGCCGTCTATTCAGGCTCCAGCTGATTTGAATTATGTCCAGCAAGGGGCGTTCGATATTCCGTATACGCTATCGAAGGCAGGCAGCGTCACGATTGAAATTTACCGAGACTCGTCCCTTGTGCGCACGGTTCTGTCTGGATCAAAGCAAGAGCCGGGAAGCAAAAAGGCCACATGGGATGGAAAAGACGAAACGGGCCAGGACGTAGCCGATGGACAATATGAAGTGCGCATGAAAGTGGTCGATGCCCGCGGGCAGCAGGCTTCGGCGACAAGCCGCTTGTATGTCGATTTGACAAACATTGCAGGGCCGCAAGTCGTATGGTTTGATGAAGATTTCGGAAGTGAAATCCATTTCCAATTGTCCGCTCCAGCGGCCGTGACGGCGGAAATTTTCAATGAAGCAGGGGAAAAAGTGCGGACGATCTGGACGGATCAGCCGTTTAACGGTGGAAATCAGGTGCTGACGTGGGATGGCTTGAACGACAATGGCGAAAACGTCCTTTACGATCACAGCAGCGTCTACACGTTCCGCATCACCGCTCGGTTTGCGAATGGAGCAGTGGAAACGGCGGAAGGGAAAATCGACAACAACGCGGATCCATCCTGGCTCGTATCGCATATGTATTCATTTGCTTGGGATGATGCGGGCTACCGGACGACGCTCCGCTTATCCATTCGAGTGAAGGAAGCTGTGACGGCCACGTTGTACGTATATGATGCGTATGATGACACATATGTGGATCAGAAAACCTATTCCCTGCAAGCAAATATCGAAAACACGGTCAATTATGCGAAAAAATCAAAATATGAGGAGTATCTCTACTTGCTTGAGTACAAAGATCGTTTCGGCAATGTTTACTATTATGGAGTAGACGAAACGGAAGAGGACGATGGCGTGTACATGACCTCATCCGTCCTGCAAAAGGAAAGCGGGTTGAAGCGATCCGCAAGATAATCCAAAGACCGCCCCGGCCGAGATCGGCCGGGGCGGTCTTTATGATTGCGGCGGTTTCTTTTTCGCTAAAAACGCCTTGCCATAGCTGCCGTGGTCATGGAGGATGGCGTGTTCGACTTGAATGGTGGCATGTTCGATGCCGTGTTTTTCCTTCAACATTTCGTTCACTGCCAAAATGACGCAAAACGGCTGGATATGTTCGTTGACAAATACATGGGCCGACAGCGAATAATGGTCGGTCGAGATGGCCCATAAATGCATGTCGTGCACGTCCTCGACCCCCTCGATGTTTTGGATGTCAGCGCGAATTTGTTCGAGGTCAAACTTGTCAGGCACAGCTTCCATCAAAATGAGATACGATTCGCGCATAATTTTCGCTCCGCCCGTGAAAATGATGACGGCGATCACGAGACTGATGATCGGATCGAAAATCGTCCATCCGGTTATATAAATGAGCAGCGCCGAAAGGATGACCCCGATCGAGCTGATTAAGTCGCCGATGAAATGCCAAAGGGCGCTTCGAACGTTTAAATTGTCTTCTTCTTTAGTGCTCCGGCTTAAAATGATGGTCAACGTCACATTGACGATAAGGCCGATCGTTGCAATGCCGAGCATGAGGCGAAACTGGATCGGCTCCGGATGAAGAAACCGCTTGATGCCTTCCCATAAAATCCACGCTGCAATGGCGGCCAACGTCAGCCCGTTTAAAAAGGAGGCAATAATTTCAAAGCGCAAAAAGCCGAACGTAAAGCGGCGGTTAGGCGGGCGCGTCGCCATGTATAAGGCGACCATGCTCAAGCCGAGCGCCAAGACATCGGATGCCATATGAGCGGAATCAGACAACAAGGCGAGCGAGTTGGAGACTACGCCGCCAATGATTTCAACAACGGTGAAAAAGACGGTCAACAGGAGTGTCATCCAGAGCGCCTTTTTCGATTGGCTTTGCATTTTCACATGCGGGAGGTGATGAAAATCGGTTGAGACAGGAGACATAGTGCACCTCTCTTTATAACGATTATTATTTTAAATATATTATAATATAAAAGCCGACGGATGTGCAAAACATTTATCGACAGGAAACACGATTTTTGAAAGGTTTTGTCAAAAAATATAGAGAAGCTTTTTCAAGGAATGAAGCGGTGAAGTGGCGAATAAGGAATAATGTATGGCCATCATCTTGCTTTAGAAAGGATGCGATACGGTTTGATTGCGGCGAATCCGACGGATTTGGAAGTGTATTTGTTTCATGAGGGCAGCTTGTATAAAAGTTACGAGCTGTTTGGCGCCCATGTGATCCATGAGGGCGGGACGGTCGGCACCCGTTTCTGCGTTTGGGCGCCGCACGCGCGCGAGGTGCGCCTTGTCGGCAGTTTCAACGATTGGAATGGGGCGAATTTCCGCCTTGAGAAGGTGAATGATGAAGGGGTATGGACGATCGTTGTCCCAGAAAACTTGGAAGGGCATTTATATAAATATGAAATGGTGGCGCCGGACGGACGTGTGCTGTTCAAAGCTGATCCGTATGCCTTTTACTCCGAATTGCGTCCTCATACCGCCTCGATTGTCTACGATCTGAAAGGATACCAGTGGAACGATCAATCTTGGCAACGGAAGAAGCGACGGAAACGGATTTATGACCAGCCGATGGCGATTTACGAACTCCATTTTGGCTCGTGGAAGAAAAAGGATGGCCGTTTTTATACGTACCGCGAGATGGCTGATGAACTCATCCCGTATGTGCTCGAGCACGGGTTTACGCACATTGAGCTGTTGCCGCTCATTGAGCATCCGCTCGACCGATCGTGGGGCTACCAAGGGACAGGGTATTATGCGGCGACAAGCCGCTATGGCACGCCGCACGATTTCATGTACTTCGTTGACCGCTGCCATCAGGCAGGAATCGGAGTCATTATGGACTGGGTGCCGGGCCATTTTTGCAAGGACGCCCATGGATTATATATGTTTGACGGTGCCCCGACGTATGAATACGCGAATGAAAAAGACCGCGAAAATTACGTTTGGGGGACGGCCAATTTTGATTTAGGCAAGCCGGAAGTGCGCAGTTTTCTTATCTCGAACGCGTTGTTTTGGCTTGACTATTACCATATCGACGGGTTTCGCGTCGATGCGGTCGCCAATATGCTTTACTGGCCGAACAATGACAGGCTGTATGAAAACCCGTATGCGGTCGAGTTTTTGCGCAAGTTGAATGAAGCGGTGTTCGCCCATGACCCGAACGTGCTGATGATCGCGGAAGATTCGACCGATTGGCCGAAAGTGACGGCGCCGACGTATGAGGGTGGGCTCGGCTTTAATTATAAATGGAACATGGGCTGGATGAACGACATGCTGAAGTACATGGAAACGCCGCCGAGCGAACGGAGGCATGCGCACAATCAGGTCAGTTTTTCCCTCCTTTATGCCTATTCGGAAAATTTCATCTTGCCGTTTTCCCATGATGAAGTCGTGCACGGCAAAAAATCGCTGCTCAATAAAATGCCGGGGCCGTATGAAGAGAAGTTCGCCCAGCTTCGGCTGTTATATGGCTACATGATGGCTCACCCGGGGAAAAAGCTGCTGTTTATGGGCAATGAATTTGCCCAGTTTGACGAGTGGAAGTTTGAGGGTGAGCTCGACTGGGTGCTGTTTGACTTTGAGCTGCACCAAAAAATGAACGATTATATGAAGCAGCTCATCGCCTGCTATAAACGGTATAAGCCGTTTTACGAGCTGGATCATGACCCGCAAGGATTTGAATGGATTGATGTCCACAACGCTGAACAAAGCATTTTCTCGTTTATCCGCCGTGGGAAAAAAGAAGACGATGTGCTTGTTATTGTGTGTAATTTCACAAATCAGGCGTATGACGACTACAAAGTTGGGGTGCCGCTGCTCACCACGTATCGGGAAGTGCTGAACAGCGATGCGGCGGAATTTGGCGGATCGGGGCATGTCAATGGGAAACGCCTTTCCGCTTTGAGCGGGCCGTTTCACGGAAAGCGGTACCATGTACGCATGAAAATTCCGTCATTTGGCATTTCCATTTTACGGCCAGTGCAAAAACGAGGGGAGAGAAAGCGAAATGAAGAAGAAGTGCATCGCCATGTTATTGGCCGGCGGGCAAGGAAGCCGGCTTCGCTCGCTGACGACAAACATCGCTAAACCGGCTGTGCCGTTCGGCGGAAAGTATCGAATCATTGATTTTACGTTAAGCAATTGCACGAATTCCGGCATCGATACGGTCGGGGTGCTGACGCAGTACCAGCCGCTGCTGTTGCACTCGTACATCGGCATCGGAAGTGCGTGGGACTTGGACCGGCGAAACGGCGGCGTCACCGTTCTTCCGCCGTATTCCGTTTCCTCCGGCGTCAAATGGTATGAAGGCACCGCGAACGCGATTTATCAAAATATCAATTATATTGAACAGTATGACCCGGATTACGTGCTCGTGTTGTCTGGCGACCATATTTACAAGATGGATTACCAGCACATGCTGGACTATCATATCGCCAAACAGGCCGATGCAACGATTTCCGTCATTGAGGTGCCGTGGGAAGAAGCAAGCCGGTTTGGGATTATGAATACGAATGAAGAGATGGAAATTGTGGAGTTTGCTGAAAAGCCGGCCGAACCGAAAGGCAATTTAGCGTCGATGGGCATTTATATTTTCAATTGGCCTCTCTTAAAACAATATTTGCAAATCGACAACGCCGACCCACACTCGTCGCATGATTTTGGCAAGGATGTCATTCCGCGGCTGCTCCGTGAGAAAAAGCGGCTCGTAGCGTACCCGTTTAAAGGATATTGGAAAGATGTCGGCACGGTGAAAAGTTTATGGGAGGCAAACATGGACTTGCTTGATGAAAATAATGAACTGGACTTGTTCGACCGCTCATGGCGCATTTATTCCGTCAACCCGAATCAGCCGCCGCAATACATTTCCCAAGAAGCGGAAGTATTGGATTCACTCGTCAATGAAGGATGTGTCGTCGAAGGAACGGTCGAGCGTTCGGTGCTGTTTCAAGGGGTTCGCATCGGCAAAGGGGCGGTCGTGAAAGAGTCGGTCATTATGCCCGGGGCGGCAGTCAGCGAAGGAGCGTATGTCGAGCGGGCGATCGTGACGCCTGATTCAGTCATCCCGCCGCATTCGTCCGTATGTCCAGACGATGCCGATGATGTCGTGCTGGTGACTGTTGAATGGCTCAAGCAATGGAATGAGGAAACAGCGGGGAAGGATGAGGCATGATGAACAACAAGATGTTAGGCGTCATTGACGCGACGACGTATATGGAGGCGTTAGCGCCGCTCATCGAGCAGCGTTCGATCGCCGCGGTGCCGTTTGCCGGCCGGTACCGGCTTATTGATTTCGTGCTCTCAAGCATGGTCAATTCGGGCATTGAAAGTGTTGCCATTTTTCCGAAATATCAGTACCGTTCGCTCATGGACCATTTAGGGTCAGGGAAGAACTGGGATTTAAACCGAAAGCGGGACGGGCTGTTTTTCTTCCCGTCGCCGGATTTGTTGTTTTCCGGCGAGCGCCGGGTCGGTGCATTTGCCCATTTTGAGCAGCACATTGACTATTTTTTGCGGAGCCGGCAAAAATATGCGATCATTGCGAACGGCTATACGGTGTGCAACGTCGATTTTGCCGCTGTCTTAAAGCGCCATATCGAAAATGGCTGCGATGTGACTGAAATCCGCCATCGCGGTCGGTCGCTTGAGATGTATTTGCTGGAAACGTCGCTGCTGCTTGACTTAATCGCCGGCTACAAAAGCCGCGGCTACTATAGCATCGTCGATGTCGTCCGCGATTACCGCCATTCGTTGTCGATTTGTGATTATGAATATAGCGGATATGCAGCGGTCATTGATTCGGTGGAGCAGTATTTCCGCGCAAGCATGGAACTGCTCGACCGAGACGTCTGGGAACAACTGTTTCTCCCGTCGCGTCCGATTTATACAAAAGTCAAAGACGAACCGCCGACGAAATACGGGCAGGAGGGGCACGTGAAGCGCTCGATGGTCGCCAACGGCTGCGTCATTGAGGGAACGGTGGAAAACAGCATTGTGTTTCGCTCTGTCAAAATCGGCAAAGGAGCGGTCGTGCGCAATAGCATTATTATGCAAAAATGCCAGATCGGCGACGGCTGCGTCCTTGATGGCGTGATTATGGATAAAGATGCTAAGGTTGAACCGGGCGTCGTTTTACAAGGAACGGCAGAACGGCCGTTTATCGTCCGCAAAGGAACGGTGCAAGGGGAGGTCATCAGCCGATGAAGGTGCTATTTGCCGTTTCCGAATGCGCCCCGTTTGCCAAATCCGGGGGATTGGCCGATGTCGCCGGCGCATTGCCGAAAGAGCTGCGCCGGCTCGGCGTCGATGCCCGCGTGATGCTGCCGAAATATGAAACGATCGCCCCCGAGTGGAAAAAGAAAATGAAAAAAGTCGCCGAGCTCATCGTGCCGGTTGGGTGGCGCCGCCAATATTGCGGTGTCGAGGAGCTTCGGCATGACGGGGTCATCTATTACTTCATCGACAACGAATATTATTTTAAGCGGCCGCAGCTGTACGGCCATTATGACGATGGCGAGCGGTTTTCCTATTTTTGCCGGGCGGTGCTTGAGGTGTTGCCGGAAATCAAGTTTCAGCCGGATGTGATTCACTGCCACGACTGGCATACAGGCATGGTGCCGTTTTTGCTTCGGGAACAATACCGACATGATCCGTTTTATACGGATATGCGCACTGTCTTTACAATTCATAACCTGCAGTTTCAAGGGCTGTTTCCACGCGGCATTTTAGAAGACTTATTGAATTTGGATGGCCGCTATTTCACCGTTGACCATCTTGAGTTTTACGGCAGCGTCAGCTTTATGAAAGGGGCGCTTGTTGCTTCCGATGTGATTACAACGGTGAGCCCGACGTATAAAGAGGAGATTCAAACCGCCTATTACGGCGAGCGGTTGGACGGCTTGCTGCGGGCGCGTCGGGGCGATCTGCTCGGCATTTTAAACGGCATTGACGCCGAGTTTTACAATCCAGAAACGGATCCGTTTTTGGCGGCGACCTACAGCGTACATACGCGGGAGCGAAAACAGCTGAACAAGCGCGCCTTGCAGCGGCAGTTCGGTTTGCCGGAGCGGGACGATGTGCCTGTTATGGCGATGGTCACGAGAATGACGGCGCAAAAAGGGCTCGATTTGGTGACATGTGTCTTCCATGATATGATGGGCGAAGACATGCAGCTTGTCGTGCTCGGCACCGGGGACTGGCGGTTTGAACAATTTTTCTCGCAAATGGCCGCGGCGTATCCGGACAAAGTCAGCGTGTACATCGGCTTCCATGAACCGCTTGCCCACCAAATTTACGCCGGCGCCGATTTGTTTTTAATGCCGTCGTTGTTTGAGCCGTGCGGGCTGAGCCAGATGATCGCCTTACGATACGGGACGATTCCGATCGTCCGGGAAACCGGGGGATTAAACGATACGGTGCAATCATACAATGAGATTACAGAAGAAGGAAATGGATTCAGCTTCACCCATTTTAACGCCCATGACATGCTGTATACGATCCGCCGGGCGCTGTCATTTTACCGCCGGCCATCCGTTTGGGAGCAGCTGACGGAGCGGGCGATGCGCGGTGATTACAGTTGGCGTCGGTCGGCAAGACAATATAAACAAGCGTATGAACAGCTGATCAAAAAGGAGGAACGCACGCTTGTTCGCGGATAAAGAGACGTTTAAACGGGCGTTTGTGACGCGCCTTGAAACGCTGTGCGGCAAACAGTTCGAAGAATCGACGCCGCGCGACCATTATTATGTCCTTGGCCATATGGTGCGTGAACATATTAGCCGCCATTGGATCGCCACGAATGAGCGCAACCGGGCGCAAAAGCGGAAGCAAGTGTATTATTTGTCGATCGAGTTTTTATTGGGGAGGCTGCTCGGCAGCAACTTATTAAACCTTGGCGTTCGTCCGATTGTCGAAGAGGGGCTTCGCGACCTCGGCATTCGCCTAGAAGACGTCGAGGAGAGTGAAGCGGATGCCGGGCTTGGCAACGGAGGGCTCGGGCGGCTGGCCGCCTGTTTTCTCGATTCGCTGGCGACGTTGAATTTGCCGGGCCACGGCCATGGCATCCGCTATAAACATGGGCTGTTTGACCAAAAGATCGTCGATGGCTACCAAGTCGAGCTGCCTGAGCAATGGCTGCGCCACGGAAATGTTTGGGAAATTCGCAAAGAAGAGCTGGCCGTCGAAGTGAACTTTTGGGGGCGCGTCGAGGTGTCCGAGCAAAACGGGCGGCTTGTTTTCCGCCATGTCGACAGCGAAAAAGTGATGGCCGTGCCATACGACATGCCGGTGATCGGCTACGGGACGAATACGGTCAATACGCTGCGGCTTTGGAGCGCGGAACCGGCCAAGACGTTTCCGCTTCATAAGGATGTCATGCAATACAAGCGGGAGACGGAAGCCATTTCGGAATTTTTATACCCGGATGATGCGCATGATGAAGGGAAAATTTTGCGGCTGAAGCAGCAATACTTTCTTGTCGCCGCCAGCCTCGGCAGCATTGTGCGCGCCCATCGCCGCCAGCACGGGAACTTGCACCGGTTTCATGAATATGTCGCCATTCATGTCAACGACACCCATCCGGTGTTGGCCATTCCGGAATTGATGCGCATTTTGCTCGATGAGGAAGGGATGAGCTGGGAAGAGGCTTGGCACATTACGACCCATACGATCGCTTACACGAACCATACGACGTTATCCGAAGCGCTTGAGAAATGGCCGATTCATTTGTTTCAGCCGCTCTTGCCGCGCATTTATATGATTGTCGAGGAAATGAATGAGCGGTTTTGCCGCGAGCTGTGGGAACGCTACCCCGGCGATTGGGAGCGGATTGCCCAGATGGCCATTATCGCCCATGGCTTGGTGAAAATGGCGCATTTGGCCATCGCCGGCAGCCATAGCGTCAACGGAGTGGCGAAGCTGCACACTGAAATTTTGAAACAGCGGGAAATGCGCCTGTTTTACGAATGGGCGCCGCACAAGTTTAACAATAAAACGAACGGGGTGACGCATCGACGTTGGCTGTTAAAAGCAAACCCCGAGCTGTCGGCGCTGATTACGGATGCGATCGGTCCGCGCTGGATTCATGAGCCGGAAATGCTCATTGAGCTGAAGCCGCATGCCTCTGATCCGGCGTTTCAGCAGGCGCTCTCGGCTGTAAAGCAGCAGCGCAAACGAAAACTCGCCGCCCGCATTTATGAAAAGACTGGGATTCGCGTTGACGAGTCGTCGATCTTTGATGTGCAGGTGAAGCGGCTGCACGCCTATAAACGGCAGCTGCTCAACGTCTTGCACATCATGTACTTGTACAATCGCCTAAAAGAAGACCCGCACTTCTCGATTTACCCGCGCACATTCGTTTTCGGGGCGAAAGCGTCACCGGGCTATTATTATGCGAAGCGGATCATTAAGCTCATCCATTCGGTCGCCGATCAGGTGAACAATGACAAACAGACGAACGAGCGGCTTAAAGTCATCTTTTTAGAAAACTACCGCGTGTCGCTCGCCGAGGAAATTTTTCCGGCTGCCGATGTGAGCGAGCAAATTTCGACGGCGAGCAAAGAAGCGTCTGGGACGGGCAACATGAAGTTTATGATGAACGGGGCGATCACGCTCGGCACGCTTGACGGGGCGAACGTCGAAATCGCTGAAGCGGTCGGAAAAGAAAACATGTTTTTATTCGGGCTGACCGCCGAAGAGGTGCTCAACTACTGCGAGCACGGAGGGTACCGGGCGCATGAATATTACCACCACGACAAACGGATCAAGCAAGTCGTCGATCAGCTGGTGAACGGCTTTTTCCCTGATGTTGACGACTATTTCGAGCCGATCTACGACTCGTTGCTGACGCAAAACGACGAATATTTCGTTTTGCGCGACTTTGCCGCTTATGCCGAAGCGCATGAGCAGGTGGAAGCGGCTTACCGCGACCCGGCGCGCTGGTGGTATATGAGCGCGGTCAACATCGCCCATTCCGGCTACTTTGCGAGCGACCGGACGATCGCCGAGTACGCCGTTGACATTTGGGGCATTTCGCCCTTGATGTGAGCCCAAAGCGAAACGCGGAGGGAAACGAATGCATACAATTCAAGCAATTTCATGGATGGCCGGTGCCGTCTCCGTCTGTTTCCCAGCGGCAACGGCATGAATGGAAAGGGACGCTCCGCTTGGTTCGGAACGTCCTTTTTCGTGTTAGTCGTCTCCGTCAAGCCAATCGCCGCTGCCGCCTAAAATGCTGCTTTCGCTGACCGACCGTCCGCCGGAGCTTGGAGCGGCGGCAAGCACGCGGTCAGCGAGCCGGCTGAACGGAAGCGATTGCACCCAGACGACTCCCGGCCCGGTCACTGTCGCAAAAACAGTCCTTCGCCGCCAAAAAAAGGCGGTCTAGGTGGTAATCAATTTCGTGCGCGTTCATCGCTTCGCCTCCATCATCGTCATAAACGTTTCGATATGCAATACAGCTAAAGATGCTTTCGTTGTTTCAAAAAAGACCATCGCGCAGATGGTCCCTTTTTGACGAAGCTCGTTGTTTTCGCATGATTTTTTTACGGATTCGTTTCGCCAAAACTTTGCTGGGAGGGCCTTTCGTCATAGCGGCGGCAACTGTCCTCGGACGTATACGGGTCTTTTTCGTACGCCGGCAAATCGCCAATATTGGACATGATGCCTTCATCATCTAACATGTTTTCGAGCAGTTCATGTTCCCGAGTGGGGTACACGTTGACGTTTCTCCCGTACAAATCGACAGCCGCGAAATTTTCCAAGTCTTCGACATAGCCGACGTTTTCTTCCGACTCGGCGTACACCTCGCTGTAATCATCGACGTTTTTGCCAAGATCGGACGGAGTGTCGGACGTGCCGTAACGGGCGACCTCCTGCCATGCGTCTTCAGCATCGTAAGCGACCGACTCATCGCGGTCGTCAAAGTCAAATTTGCCAAACGGCGGCATAAGCACCCCTTCCTCAAGCGGACGTTGTTGAGAGACGGTTTGGTCGGGGCTATGCTGCCGGCAATAAAGTGTGGTCGGCAGCGCTTCAAGCCGCTCGTACGGGATCGGCTGCCCGCAGATGCGGCACGTTCCGTACGTGCCGTCGGCAATGGCCGCAAGCGCCCGTTCAATTTCGCGGAACTCACGCTCGGTATGTTCGTCTAAAGCGAGATCTTTTTCCCGCTCATACAGTTCGGTCGCCTCGTCAGCTGGGTGGTTGTCATAGCTCGCCAATTCGCCGACCGCATCGTGGGCATGGCTGCGCATGAGGCCGAAATGGCCGTTTTGTTTCAACCGGTCTTCAATATCCCGCTTCATTTCAAGCAGTGTTGAGCGGAAGGCGGCCAGTTGTTCGCTCGTCAACATCGGTTGCAACCCCTTCCTTCACAATAGCGTGTATATGGTGTAGTATGGGCGAAAATCAAAAAAAAACACGGTCATTGCGACCGTGTTTTACAGCCAGCGGCTGACGAGCAAGCCGATGGCGAGCAAAAAGCCAAACTGCGTATTCGTTTGGGCGGTGGCTTTCATCGCTGGCATCATCTCCGCCGGTTTCGTTTTGCCGATAAACCCGCGCGCCGCTGCCACCGCTTTGGGCACGCTCAGCAAGGCGAGCAGCGTCCCAAACGGCACGACGCCAAACAGCACAAGCGCTACAATCCAAAGAAACGCGGCGGCAAACATCATCGCAAGCACGCGGATCGCCCAATCGCGGCCGACTAAAATGGCGAGCGTTTTTCTCCCTTTTTCGCGGTCGCCGTCTAGGTCGCGGATATTGTTGGCGAGCAAAATGGAGCCGACTAAAATGGCGACCGGAATGGCCACGAGCACCGCTTTCGCGCTAACATCGCCCGTTTGGATGAAAAAGGAAATCAAAATGATGACAAACCCCATAAAAAACCCGGCCGCCAGCTCGCCAAACGGCGTGTAGGCAATTGGAATCGGTCCGCCGGTGTAAAAGTAGCCGGCAGCCATACAAAGCGTTCCGATGACGGCGAGCCACCAACTGCTTTGCAAGCAAATGTACACGCCGATCAGCATCGCCGCTCCAAGACAGGCGAATGCCAGCGCCAATACGGTTCTCGGCTCGAGGCCATCACGGACGATGGCGCCGCCGATGCCGACCGATTCCGGTGAATCGAGCCCGCGCTTATAGTCATAATATTCGTTAAACATGTTGGTGGCGGCTTGGATCAGCAACGAAGCGACCAGCATGGCCAAGAATAGCGAGAAGCGGACCGCCGTCTCGTCAAGCGCCAGCACCGTGCCGACGCATACCGGAACAAACGCCGCCGTCAGCGTATGCGGCCGCGTCAGCCGCCAAAAGACGCGCCAGTCGCGGCGGGCTGGCGGCCGATGATCGATATGTGCGGATGGCTGCATATGGATTTCCCCTTAATGTTTCGTGAAAATATAGTCAAAATAAGTGTAGGAAAACGGTTAAGGCGTGTCAACCCTTTCCGATAGATAAATGATTTCCTATTATATATAATGAATGTAGGGGATGGAGAGGGAATCTTACGAAAGAAAGCGTGAGGGTTGTGGCAATTGTATTTCAACATAAAATCCAACAACAACTGCACGGGCTGGCGGCGAGCGCCGCGCGGCCGTTTGTCAGCTGGACGGAACCGTTGGAAGACATCGATCCGGTTTCTTTTTTTATGCAAGGGCCGTCCTGCGGGTTTCGCGACCGTTTTTTTTGGTCTGACCGAAGCGGCGGCACCGTCTTTGTCGGCCTTGGCTCGGCCTATGCGATCGAAACAGAGGAAAAAGACGGACGGTTTCACTATGTCGAGCGAGAGCGTCAACGATGGGCTGGACAGATCGAACGGCACGGTGAAGCGGATATGCCGCCGCTGTTGTTTGGCGGGTTTTCGTTTGACCCGCATCAGCCGCGCACATCTGCATGGATCAATTTTCCATCCGGAAAGCTCATCGCGCCGACCGTGCTTCTCTCGATCAAAAACGGCCGGACGTTGTTGACGATCACGCTGCCTGCTGGCGGCATGGAGCGGGAGATGGAGCGAATCGGACGGCTGCTTCGGCGGATGGGGGAGCGGCTGCCATTTTCAGCAACGCTTCCGGCGCTTGTCTCGGATGAAGAGATCGAAAAAGAGCGGTGGCTCGCGGCGGTCCGTGAAGCCATCGCCTCGATTCGCATCGGCGGGTTGGAGAAAGTCGTGCTCGCCCGCGCGCGGCGGTTGGCATTCAACGCGGTGATTGACGCCGCTTTTGTGCTGGCGCGGCTTCGCGAGCAGCAACCGTTTGCTTACTTGTTTGCTTTTGAACAAGACGGCCGCTGTTTTATTGGCGCTTCGCCTGAGCAGCTCGTTCAAAAAGAGGGGGAGACGTGCCGTTCGGTGTGCCTGGCGGGGTCTGTGCGCCGCGGGGGCAGCGCGAGGGAAGATGAGCAGCTTGGCTCTTGGCTGCAGGCGGATTCGAAAAACCGCGAGGAACATCAGTTTGTCGTGCGCATGATTCGAAGGGTGTTTTCGTCCGTTTGTGAGACGGTGGAGATGCCGGATGCGCCGCAGCTTCTGAAGCTGCCGCATATCCAACATTTGTGCACGCCGGTCGTCGGCCGCGGCTGCCAGGAGCCATCAGTGCTGCGCCTCGTGGAAATGATGCACCCGACGCCGGCGCTCGGCGGGACGCCGCGCGAACGGGCGATGGAAGCGATCCGTTCTCTTGAGCCGCTTGACCGCGGGTGGTACGCCGCTCCGATCGGCTGGGTGGATGCGGAAGGCAACGGGGAATGGGCGGTCGCCATTCGCTCCGGCTTGCTTGACGGGAACAAGGCTACGCTGTTTGCCGGCTGCGGCATTGTCGCCCATTCGGATCCAACAAGCGAGTATGAAGAGACAAACGTCAAAATGGCTCCGATGTTATCAGCTTTAGGAGTGATGAACCATGACTAACGCGTTGTCATATTATGTAGCCGCCTTTGTTGACGGGTTGGTGCAAGCGGGGGTGACAGAAGCCGTCATCAGCCCTGGTTCGCGCTCGACGCCGCTCGCGATGGCGATGGCGGAGCATCGCGGCCTCCGCTTTTCCATGCACATCGATGAGCGGTCAGCGGCGTTTTTTGCCCTCGGCATGGCGAAAGCGAAACAGCGGCCGGTCGCGTTAGTATGCACGTCAGGGACGGCGGCGGCCAACTATTTGCCGGCGATCGTTGAGGCGTGCTATTCGCGCGTGCCGCTTGTCGTGCTGACGGCTGATCGGCCGCACGAACTGCGCGATGTCGGGGCGCCGCAAGCGATTGACCAGCTGCATTTGTACGGACGCTATGCGAAATGGTTTGTTGACTTGGCGCTGCCGGAAGAGACGGATTCGATGCTTCATTATGCACGGACGATGGCGGCAAGGGCCGCGGCCATCGCGGCGGCTGCGCCAGCTGGGCCTGTACATGTCAACGTTCCGCTTCGTGAGCCGCTTGTTCCAACGATCGATGAGGCCGTTTGGGAGCGGGTGCGAACAGTGGCGGAAACGCCGCAAATGATCAGCGGCCGTGCAACGCTGCCGGCGGAGAGCGTGGCGGCGCTCTATGAGCAGTTGGCGGCGGCCAAGCGCGGGCTGATCGTTTGCGGACCGCTTGACCAGCCCGGCTTTGCCGAGGCGGTGACGGAGCTGGCGCGGACGCTTGATGTTCCGATTCTCGCCGATCCGCTTTCCCAGTTGCGCGCCGGTTCGCATGACAAAACGTATGTCATCGACAGTTATGACGCCATTTTAAAAGACGAGGCGGTCGCTTCAAAGCTCGTGCCGGACGTCGTGCTCCGTTTTGGCGCCATGCCGGTATCCAAGCCGCTCTTTTTATGGCTCAAGCAACACCGCTCGATTCGCCAAATCGTGGTCGATGATGGCGGCTGGCGCGATCCGACATTGTCGGCAGCGTGTTTCGTCCATAGTCATGAAACCGTTTTTTGCCGCCAGCTGCTTGACATCGCTGAACCGAAGCGAAAAGAGGGCGCTTGGTCGACGACGTGGCGGAAGATGAACGACATCGCCCGCACCGTGTTGCGGGAGCACTTGCCGACAGACGAATGGTTTGAAGGGAAAGTGTTTACCGAACTTGCGGAGTTGCTGCCGGCGGGAGCGGCGCTGTTTGTCGGCAACAGCATGCCGATTCGCGATGCCGATACGTTTCTCTTGGCTGCGGACAAGCCGCTTCGCGTTCTCGCCAACCGCGGCGCCAACGGCATTGACGGCGTCGTTTCCAGCGCTTTGGGCGCCAGCCTCTATACCCGGCCGCTCGTGCTTGTCATCGGCGATTTGTCGTTTTACCATGACTTAAACGGCCTGCTGGCAGCCAAAATGCATGGCTTGCAGGCGACGATTGTATTGCTGAACAATAACGGAGGCGGCATTTTCTCCTTTTTGCCACAGGCGCGCCATGAAGGGCCGTTTGAAACGTTGTTTGGCACGCCGACGGATTTGTCGTTTGCCCATGCGGTCGAAATGTATGGCGGCCGTTATGCGGCGCCGCACACATGGGACGAATTTCGCCGCCATATCGCCGAATCGCTCGCCACCGGCGGGTTGCACGTTATCGAAGTGCGCACGTCGCGCGCGGAAAATGTCCAAATGCATCGATTTTTGTGGGAACGTGTTTCCCAGGAAATCGCGAAATTTCTTGAACGAAAAGGAACGGAAGAAACATGGAATTGAATGGGATCCGTTACCATGTAGAACAATATGGGAAAGGGGAGCCGTTGCTGTTGCTGCACGGATTTACAGGCAGCGCGGACACGTGGCGGCCTCTCCTTCCTTCTTGGCGGGACTTCCACCTCATCGCCGTTGATCTCATCGGACACGGGCGGACGGAGGCGCCAAAAAGCGCTGAGCGGTATCAAATGGAACGGGCGGCAGCCGACTTGGCGGCGCTTCTTGATGAATTCGGCATGGAAAAAGTGAACGTGCTCGGCTATTCGATGGGCGGTCGGCTCGCTTTGAGCTTTGCTATATGGCATCCGCACCGCGTTCGCCGCTTAGTGCTTGAAAGCAGTTCACCGGGGCTGGGGACGGAAGCGGAGCGGCGCGCGCGGCGGGAAGCGGATGAGGCGTTGGCGCACATGATTGAACGGGATGGCGTCCGCGCGTTTGTCGATCATTGGGAGCAGCAGCCGCTCTTTGCCACCCAAAAGCGGCTCCCGAAGCCGGTGCGGGAGGCCATTCGCCGCGAGCGGCTTCGCCATACGGAGCAAGGGCTCGCCAACAGCTTGCGCGGAATGGGAACAGGCATGCAGCCGTCATGGTGGAAACGGCTTGGAGAGATCGAAGCGCCTGTGCTGCTTCTTTGCGGGGAGCACGATGACAAATTTTGCCGCATCGCTGTTGACATGCATGAGCGCTTCCCAAACAGCGATCTCGTCTGCGTCAAAGAAGCTGGACATGCAATTCATGTGGAACAGCCCGGCATTTTTGCTAAAATAGTAAGTGAATTCATTAAAAAAGGGGGAAATGTAAATGCCGTTTGAATGGGTAAAAGAGCACGATTATGAAGACATTATTTATGAAACGTACAACGGCATCGCCAAAATTACGATCAATCGTCCGGAAGTACATAATGCGTTCCGTCCGAAAACAGTCAACGAGCTGATTGATGCATTCACGCGGGCGCGCGACGATTCGAACATCGGCGTCATTATTTTGACCGGCGCGGGCGGCAAAGCGTTTTGCTCCGGCGGCGACCAAAAAGTGCGCGGCCATGGGGGATATGTCGGCGAGGATGAGATCCCGCGCCTGAACGTGCTCGACTTGCAGCGGCTCATTCGCGTCATCCCGAAACCGGTCATCGCGATGGTCGCCGGGTATGCGATCGGCGGCGGCCATGTGCTCCATGTCGTCTGCGACTTAACGATCGCTGCGGACAACGCCATCTTCGGCCAAACGGGGCCGAAAGTCGGCAGCTTTGACGGCGGTTACGGTGCTGGTTATTTGGCGCGCATCGTCGGCCATAAAAAAGCGCGCGAAATTTGGTATTTGTGCCGCCAATACAACGCCCAAGAAGCGCTCGAGATGGGGCTCGTCAACAAAGTCGTGCCGCTTGAACAGCTCGAAGAAGAAACCGTCAAATGGGCGCAAGAAATTTTGGAGAAAAGCCCGACGGCTATTCGCTTCTTAAAAGCGGCGTTTAATGCTGATTCCGACGGCTTGGCCGGCATTCAGCAGCTCGCCGGCGATGCGACGCTTCTCTTCTATACGACGGAAGAGGCGAAAGAAGGAATGAGAGCATTTAAGGAAAAACGGAAACCGGACTTCGGCCAGTTCCCGCGTTTTCCGTGATCGTGTGCGCGTCTTGGGCCGACATCGTCACGGTTGGACGGGGGACAAGCGTTGCGCATGAATCGTTTCCGTGAACATGCGTACGTTTGGCCAGGTCCGGGGCCAAAGGTTGCCCGTCTTTTCCCGTGGGAACGAACAAGCAGCTTGATGCGTCATCAGGCTGCTTTTTTGCGAGTGAAAGGAGGAAGAACGAGATGACGGTCATGCCGAATTGGCTGAAGCAGCGGGCGTTTTTGACCCCGGAGCGGACAGCCATCCGTGATGGGGAGCGGACGAAAACGTTTGCTGAGCTGCATGAAGCTGCCGCGAGCTGGGCGCGCCGCCTGGCCGGAGCGGGAGTCAAGGAAGGAGACATCGTTGCGGTGCTCATGAAAAACAGCGTGGAGATGATTGAAATTGTCCATGCGTTGTTTTTCCTCGGCGCCCGCGCCTTGCTGCAAAACGTGCGCCTGACGTCTTATGAACTTGCTTGGCAGCTCGAGGACAGCGGGGCGCGTTTTGTCATTGCGGACGATGATTTCGCCGGCCGCTTCGGCGGTGACGGGCGGGTCATTGCTGTCAGCGCGCTCGCCGCGTTTGCAGAGGAGGACGCACCGCTTAAAGAAACGCACCATTTGGACGAGACGGCGACGATTATGTATACATCGGGGACGACGGGCACCCCAAAAGGCGTGCTCCAAACCTACGGCAACCACTGGTGGAGCGCCGTCGGCTCCGCGCTCAACTTAGGACTGCATGAGCACGATTGCTGGCTGGCCGCGGTGCCGCTGTTTCATATTAGCGGGTGGTCGATCGCGATGCGCAGCGTCATTTATGGGATGCCGATGCAGCTGCAGACGTCGTTTGACGCCAAGGCAGCCAATGCCTTGATTATGGACGGCAAGGTAACGGTCATGTCGGTGGTGGCCGCGATGCTGCAGCGGATGGTGGCGGAATTAGGCACAGTGCGCTACCCGGATACGTTCCGCTGCATGCTGCTAGGCGGCGGACCGGCGCCGCAGCCGTTGCTGGAAGCATGCAAAGAAAAAGGCATTCCGGTATACCAAACGTATGGAATGACGGAAACGGCGTCGCAAATTGTCACACTGGCGCCCGAATACAGCTTGACCAAGCTCGGTTCAGCCGGCAAGCCGCTTTTCCCGGCCGAGCTGCGCATCGTGCGCGATGGGAAGACGGCCGCGCCATATGAAGCCGGGGAAATTGCCGTGAAAGGGCCGAACGTGACGAAAGGGTATTTGCACCGTCCGGAGGCGACCGAACAGGCGATCCGCGACGGCTGGTTTTATACGGGAGATATTGGTTATGTCGATGAAGAAGGGTTTTTGTATGTGCTCGACCGCCGTTCCGACCTCATCATCTCCGGCGGTGAAAACGTTTATCCGGCCGAAATTGAAGCCGCGCTTCTCGCGCATCCGGATGTCGAAGAGGCCGGAGTGACGGGCATGGAAGATGAAACGTGGGGGCAAGTGCCATGCGCGTTTGTGAAATTAAAGCAAGGAGCGGCGGCCGATGAGGACAAACTGAAGGCATTTTGCCGCAGCCGATTAGCCAAATATAAAGTGCCGGCGCGCATTTATTTCGTTCCGGCGCTGCCGCGCAATGCGGCGCAAAAACTGCTGCGCCGCGAGCTGAAAACGCTCATTCCGGAAGCAGAACAGCGAGCGCCCCGCTTATAGACGGAGCGCTCGCTTGATGCGCAAGCCCTAAAAATCATCGTCCGCCAGTCCGAGCTCAGCGGCTCGATAGGCGACAAGCCGTTCAATATCGGGCGGCAGCTGCTCCAATGAACCAAACTCGTACTGCCATAAATTCGTGAAAGAATCGATGCAAACCGGATAGGCCGCCGGATGGCGCCTCTTCATTTCTTCTTTGAACGCGTTAATGAGACTGGCGCGCTTGTCCATCGTGATCCCCCTCTAACTATGTAAGCGCCGCCCGGTCAACCGGGCAGCGCTTGACTTGCTTGACAGTTATGCTTCGTCAGAAGGAACAAACGTTTTGCAGTCCGTTTCCGTCGAATCAGACGCCATTTTTCCTGCATGGCTGACGACGTAAATCTCCTCAGCGCTGCAACGATTTCCTGCCGTCCAGTAATGGCAGTTGCGCACTTCGCAAAGAACGTCTTTCGCCATTCGTCATCCCCCTTATCATGATGAAATCGCCTACATCAATAGTTTGCCGGTTTCGCCGCCATTTATGAACGGAAAGGGAAGGAACAGAGGACGTCCTGTCGCCGATCGTCTTGTGAAAGTCGGGACGTTTTTTTGAATGCAGCAAAATGAAAACATTTATCATTATCATTGACATAGAAAATCATTCTCAATTAAAATAGCAATAGAGAAAGCGATAAGGGAGGAAAATGTTATGGCCTCATTGCTTGTTGTCGGTGCAGACCATTTAGGAAACATTACCGATAAATTAGCGGATTCCGGTTTCCGGGAAATCATTCATGTCAATGGCCGAAAAGTGAATATGGTCAAACGCGATATTCCGGAACATGTGGATGCTGTATTAGTGATGATCGATTACATTAACCATAATTTAGCCAAAAAAGTGAAAGAGAAGGCAAAAAGCAAAGACAAGCCCATTTATTTTGTCAAGCGGTCGTGGAGTTCAATTTACGCTGTGCTGGAGCAGTTGGAACAACATGCATAAACATGGGAGGCGGCAGCGATGAGATATATACATCAAGAAACGCAAAACGCTTGGATTTATGCCGTTCACCGATTTCTCCGCCGCGTCGTCGAGGCGTATTGTGAAACAACCCCTTCTTTGCGGTCGCCGTTTCAGCTATTGAAGCTGATTGAAATGCACCGCCCGCTCCTTTCGTTGTCCCTCTTTTCGTCGCCATTGCATTACGGCCTCGTGCTCGCCAAAGTGACGGACCATTTGCTCCAATTTTTTGGTTCGCCGGAAGAGGGGCAATGCAAGCCGTTGGTGCTTGTTGACGGGGAAAAGGAAGGAGAAGTCGATGAATGGAACGAGGCGCGTTTTTGTATCGTTTACCGTGACCGCGTGCGCGTATTGTTATGGTGCGAGGAAGAGGGGGAAATCCGGCAATGCAAGGAAAGACTGCCGTCTTTATGCCGGAAGGAGGTCGGTTTTTGTCCGCATGAGCTCGAATGTTGCTTTTTATGGACGGGAGGGCGTCGCATTGAGTGGATTTCTGCTTAATATCACAAAAAAGGAAACAGAAACGGTATGTCTTGCAACCGAAGCAACGCTCGACATGCCGTTTTATTTTGTCCTTGCGACGCGGCCGCATCGTTATTATTCGCCGTCCGTCCTTTGGAGCACTTAAAGTAAAGAGTAATCAAAAAGCCCCGCTTTGGAGCGGGGCAAGGAAAGCTAACGGAGCGTCTGACGAATGGTTTCGATATTTTCCTCCATCAAGTCGAAGTAATCACGGTGTTGTTTCCGATCTTCATCGGTCAGTGTTTCAAGGTTGTGCAAATAAAGCGCTTTGGCGCCGATTTCATGCTGGATCATTGCTGCGGTTTTGGCTGGGATGTTGCGTTCAAAAAGAACATAGCGAATATGATGACGTTTTGCCCAATCGATGAGTGCGGCAAGCTCTTTTTGCGCCGGTTCGTTTGTCGGCGACAGGCCGGATACGCTCCGCTGGCGGAGTCCATAGCGTTCCTCCCAATAGCCGTAGGCGGCATGGGCGACGAGAATGTCTTTGTTTGGCGCTGACTGGACGGTTTGTTGGAATTTTCGATCGAGCGCTTCTAGTTTGGCTTTTAAGGTGTTAAAGTTTTTCGTAAACATTTCTTTTTGCTCTGGTTTGAGCTCGATCAGCAGGTCGCGAATCTGTTCGGCCATCTTGATCGAACGGATCGGGTCAAGCCAAACATGCGGGTCTTGATCGCTATGATGGCCGTGCTCGTCTCCGTTGCCTTTTTGAGCATCATGTTCATGATCCTCCCTATGTTCTTCATGAGACGATTCCAGCAAGTTGATGCTGTCAGCTGCAGGGAGAAAGCGAACCGGTTCGTTTTTTAACGTTTCTTTTAGTTGTTCAGCGAACGGTTCCATGCCTTGGCCGATGTAAAGGAAGGCGTCCGCGTCGGCGATCTGTTCGATCGTTTTCGTTGTCGGTTCGAACGTATGGGCTTCTACTCCCGGCGGATAAATGCTGCGAACCTCAACGGCATTGCCGCCGATTTTTTTCGTGAAATCTTCAAGCGGGTAGACCGTTGTGTAAATCGTTAACGTGTCTTTGGCGGTTTCCGCCTCGTTCGGATCGTGGCTGTTTTGACAGCCGTACAGCAAGCTCAATAACGCTAGAAATAAGCACCATATCCATGATTTCGTTCTCATGATGAGCTCCTTCCTTCGAAGAGATATGTCCTTCGCTCATTATATCGTAATCATTCCGATTTGAAAACTAGTTGCCGCCGTTGATGGCGGAATGACGCTATCGGCCGGTTTCTTTTTGCGTTTTTTCGGGAACAGGGTCAAATCCGCCGGGATGGAACGGATGGCATCTCAAAATCCGCTTCACTGTCAGCCATCCGCCTTTGACGGCGCCAAACCGCTTCACCGCCTCGAGCCCATAATTCGAGCACGTCGGGTAAAAACGGCATGTCGGCGGTTTGAGTGGGGAGAGAAATCGCTGGTAAAAACGGATGAGCATGATCAACCATTTCGCCACCGCAACCATTCCTTTCCGTCTTTTTTGCTATTTCCACAATAGGACAAATCGTCTTTCTGTTCAAGGGAAATGATCCGGTGTGATCAGTTGGTGTTTCGCTCGCTCTGCTGATTTCAAAGGTCAAAGCCTTTCCAGCCGAAAGGGAAGGCAAAAAAGATGCGGGACGCCCCTCGTTTTGGTTATGATAAAAAGAGAATACACGACGAGGAGGAATTTCTATGCCTTCACCGGTAGAAAGCTTTGAATTGGACCATTGCGCCGTCAAAGCGCCGTACGTGCGGCATTGCGGCGTTCACAAAGTCGGAAGCGACGGCGTTGTCAATAAGTTCGATATTCGTTTTTGCCAGCCGAACAAAGAAGCGATGGACCCGGCGGCCATTCATACGTTGGAGCACTTGTTGGCATATACGCTGCGCACACATGCGGCCAAGTATGATCACTTTGACATTATCGACATTTCGCCCATGGGCTGTCAAACCGGATTTTATCTTGTCGTGAGCGGCTCGCCGACGGTTGAGGAAATCATCGATTTGTTGGAGGAGACGATGAAAGACGCTTTGAATGCGACGGAAGTGCCGGCCGCGACTGAACGGCAATGCGGCCAAGCGAAGCTGCATGACTTAGAGGCGGCGAAAAAGCTGATGCGCTTTTGGCTGTCGCAAGAGAAAAACGAGCTGAAAAAAGTGTTTGGCTGATCAATCGGACGGCCCTCCGCCGCTTACTGCGGCTGTTTCGGGCCGGCCTGTTGTTTGTCGTCCCGTTCTTCGGGAAGCGGGTCCACCGTATGTTTATACCCGTATGCTTTTGAAGTGGTGACGACTGCCAATGTAAGAATGACTGCGACAATGATGAGACAAATCACTAACGTCCAATACATGATGATGCCTGCCTTTTTTCTTTTCATTATATCATACACAAACACGTGTGCATTCATATTTCTGCCGCAATCGGGCAAGCTATTCATCGGCAAGGTTCGGTTGTTTCAACAGGGGACAGGATGGGTAAATGAACCATAAGGAGGAATGGATATGGCAAAACCATTAACGGACATTGTCAACAAGCAAATCGCGAATTGGACCGTGTTGTACGTGAAGCTGCACAACTACCATTGGTATGTCACCGGCCCGCAGTTTTTTACGCTGCATGAGAAATTTGAACAGCTTTACAACGAAGCGGCCGGCCATATTGATGCGCTTGCCGAGCGGCTGTTGGCGCTGGGCGGCAAACCGGTGGCGACGATGAAAGGGGCGTTAGAGCAAGCGTCCGTCAAGGAAGCGGCCGGGACGGAAACCGCCGAGCAAATGGTCGCCGCAATTGTCGGCGATTTTGAAACGATGATTGGCGAACTGAAAGAAGGGATGCAAGTGGCGGACGAAGTCGGCGATGAAACGACAGGGGATATGCTGCTTGGCATTCACCGAAGTTTGGAAAAACATGTTTGGATGTTGAAATCGTTTTTGGGACGGTAAACGGAAAGGCTGCCCTTCAGCTTCGTCGGGCAGCCTTTTGTTTTTGTCGAAAAAAGGCATTGTTTAGGGAAAACGCCGCGACTGGTTCTATCCTCCTAGCATAGAATAGTTACGCGTATTCTATGTTCAAGGAGGGGGGAACGTGAACAAGCCTATTCCAATGATTGGGGTTTCGCTGTTCGGTTCACTCGTGTCGCTATTCGTCGGTGGCATGGATTTATTTGTCGTCATTTTGCTGGCGTTAGTGATTGTGGATTATATCACCGGCATTGCCGCCAGTGCGTTGGAAGGCAAGTTGTCCAGCCAGGTCGGGTTTCGCGGCATCGTCCGCAAGCTGCTGATTTTTGTGCTTGTCGCCGCATCCCATCTCGTCGATTTGGCCATCGGCTGGGATATGCACTTGATCCGCGACGCAATCATATTTTTCTATATTGCCAATGAATTTATTTCGATCGTGGAAAACGCCGGACGGGCCGGCGTTCCGATTCCGGCCGTGCTGCGCAAGGCGATCGAGCTGTTGAAAGATGAGATGAAATGAGCTGCGCTGCGGCCGGATCATCGAGGGCTTTGTATGCGATGCTCCTCTTGTATGGCCGGATAAGGCTAAATAGGCCGGCTCAGGCGCCAACCTGCAAGGAAAACGTTGCCGCTTGCGCTCCCTAGTTTGGCTATGGCGAAGCGATTTCCCTCGATTGATGAGGCGTTTCCGCTGAAACAGCCGATCGATTTTGTTCGTCTATTTTCGTGAAATCCGCATATTTTTCCTAGATGGCCCCACACTAAACAAAAAGAGAAGAAGGAGTGGACGAGTGTGGCAGAAGAACGGAAAAAGACGTATTACATCTCGATGGCACACGGGGAAATTTCACAGCTGAAAACGGCGTCGCCATGGGACTTCCAAATTGAGGCGACCGATCGGGAAATCGCCGAGCTGCGCGAGTATTTTGACCAAAATTATTCGACCGACTGGCAGGCGTTTTGGCGCGCCCATGTGCCGTATGTCCAATATCATTACGACCGGGAAAATGACGCCTATGACCGGACGATGATGAACATTTACGAAATGATTTATCGGCTTGGCAATGACGAAACGAAGGAGCAGATTCGATCGCTCGGCATCCTTCCTGATGACAAAGGAACAAACGAGTAAAAAGCCGCGAATGGGGCGGCTTTTTTTGTATAATGGGGAGAGGAAAGGAGCGAGTCTGATGCATGAATTTCGCGATTATTACGGGAACCGCGTCCGGTTGGCGTTTGCCGATCAACCGTTTTCCTTGACGCCCGGGCATGTGTGGGTCATTTGCCGCTATCAAGGCCAGTGGCTATTGACGGATCACCCGCGCCGCGGTCTCGAATTTCCCGGAGGCAAAGTTGAAGAGGGGGAAACGGCTGAAGCGGCCGCTGCCCGTGAGGTGATGGAAGAAACAGGCGGGATGGTTGGCCGTCTTTTCTATATCGGCCAATACGAGGTCGAGCCGGATCTTGTGAAAAACATTTATTTTGCCGACATCGCGGTGCTCATCGAACGGGAGTCGTATGCCGAGACGAACGGCCCGGTGCTGCTTGAGGGGCTGCCAGATGACATCCGCACGGATGATCGGTTCAGCTATATCATGAAAGACGATGTCCTTTCGCTTTCGCTTGCCGAGTTGAAACAGCGCGGACTGATCAACCGAGGGGAAAGAAGCGGAGGGCGGGGATGATTTTAGGCGGCTTTTGTTGGTCATCCGGTTCCATGAAGGAAGAAGCCAAGGGGGGCATGGGCGGGATGCCAGCCCGACGCCAGGAATGAAAAGAGACGCCCGTCGATCGTTTACGAACGTCTCTTAACGGCGGCTGCCCCATTTTTTTTCGATCATAGCGACAAGCTGATACATCACGGTCGACAGCAAAGCGACAATGAGCAGGCTCATCAAGACAAGCGTGAAGTTAAACACTTGGAAGCCGTAAATGATTAAATAGCCGAGCCCTTGTTTCGACACGAGAAATTCGCCAGTGATGACGCCGACCCAAGCGAGGCCGACGTTCACTTTCAACGTTGAAATGATCGTCGGAAACGACGCCGGCAGCACCGCTTCTTTGAAGCATTGGTAGCGGGTGGCGCCGAACGTTCGCAGCACTTTCAAATAGTTCGGATCGACTTCTTGAAACGAGGCGTATACAACAATCGCCGTAATAATGATCGCAATCACCACGCCCATCGCGATGATCGACGTAAATCCCGGGCCAAGGGCGACAATCAAAATCGGCCCGAGTGCGACTTTGGGCATGGCGTTAAAGACGACCAAATACGGGTCCAGCGTTTTGGCGAGGCGCGGAAACCACCAAAGAACAGCGCCGATGAGCGCGCCGCCGACCGTGCCGATGACAAACCCGAGCATCGTTTCAAATAAAGTCGCCCACGCATGCGTCAAGAGAGAGTGGTCGCCGATTTTTTCGATCAGCAGCTTGCCAATGGCCGACGGAGAGCTAAACAAGAGCGGATCGACCCAATGGAAGCGGCTCGCCGCTTCCCAAATAGCGAAAAAGGCGACAAGGAGTGCGGCTTGCCAAAGACGGATCACCCGCCGTTCTTTGCGGAGCGCGGCGAGATAGTGATGGTGAAGTGAGCGGATGCGTTCATTAGACGGATTCAAGGGCCTCCATCTCCTTCCAAATGGATTGAAACAGCGGAGAAAACGCCGGATGCTGGCGGGCGGCGAACGGCGGACAGCGGCGCAGCTCGTTCGGAATGGCAAACGTCCGCACGAGGCGGCCCGGGCGCCGTGAAAACAGAAAAATGCGGTCGCTCATGGCGATGGCTTCTTCGATGTCATGCGTGACAAGCACCGCGGTTTTTTCATATTGCCTTAACGTTTTCCAAACGAGTTCTTCTAACTTGAGTTTCGTCTGTTGGTCAAGGGCGGAAAACGGTTCATCAAGCAACAAGAGCTTCGGGTCGGTCGCCAATGTGCGCACGAGCGCCGCGCGCTGGCGCATGCCGCCGGACAGCTGGCTCGGGTAATACGACTCTACGCCGCCAAGACCGATTTCGGCAAGCAAGGAGAGCGCCCGCTCTTTCGTCTCCGCCGTCAACGTTCCCGTGATGTTGAGGCCGAGCAAGATGTTTTCTTCGATCGTTTTCCATGGAAACAAGTAGTCTTGCTGAAGCATATACCCGACTGCTCCACGGGTTGACGAATCTGATCCGCCCGCTCGCCGCGCCATAGCGGCGCCCGTTTCCTGCCGCCAAAGCGGTTTGCCTTCGATATGAACCGAGCCTTCCGTCGGTTGAATCAGCCCGGCGATAATGGAAAGCAGCGTCGTTTTCCCGCAGCCGCTCGGACCGAGAAAGGAGACAAATTCCCCTTTCTCGACGGACAGCGACACTTGATCGAGCGCGGTGACGGCGGTCGTTTTTGTAAAATATGTGTGCGAGAGACGGTCAATGGCAAGAAACATCCGATTCACCCGCTTTCGTTACTCATTCATCGCTTGTTTGGCAAACGATGAATCAACCAGGGTTTCGAGGTCAATGCGCTTCGGCAGCTCGCCGGCTTCATCCATGATCGTTTGCAAGTGGTTCCATTCTTCTTCATCTAAAATCGGATCGGTTGCGTATGTGCCTTGGCTTTTGTAGCGATCAACCACTTTTTCGATAATGGACAAGTCGGTGTCTTGGAAATACGGCTGAATGGCTTTGGCGACCTCTGCGGCGCTGTGCGATTCGACCCATTGCTGCGCTTTGTAGATGGCGCGCGTGAATTTTTCAATGACGTCTTTGTTCGCTTTTACATAGCTTTGTTTGGCCATATACGACGTATACGGGACGCGCCCGGACTCAGTGCCGAAGGACGCGACAATGTAGCCTTTTCCTTCTTGTTCAAAAATGCTCGCGGTCGGCTCAAACAACTGGACGAAATCGCCCGTCCCGCTCGCAAAGGCGTTGGCAATATTAGCAAAGTCAACGTTTTGAATAAGGGTCAAATCGTTGTGCGGATCAATGCCGTGTTGTTTCAACACAAACTCGCCGACCATCTGCGGCATGCCGCCTTTCCGTTGGCCGAGGAACGTGCTTCCTTTCAACATCTCCCATGTAAAGTGGTCGATTTTTTTCCGGGAAACGAGAAACGTGCCGTCTGTTTGTGTCAGCTGCGCGAAGTTAATGACCGGGTCATCCGTCCCTTGGGCATAGACATAAATGGATGTTTCCGAACCGACCAACGCGATGTCCGCGCCGCCAGACAGCAGCGTCGTCATCGTTTTGTCGCCGCCCCATGTCGTCGTCAGCTCGACATCGAGCCCTTCTTCTTGAAAGAAGCCTTTTGCTAAGGCGACGTACTGCGGTGCATAAAAGATCGAACGTGTCACTTCGGCGAGGCGGACTTTTTTCAGCGGCTTTTCGCTTTGGCCCCCGTCATTCGTGCAGGCGGAAAGCGGCAAAAGCAGCAGAAGCGAGCATAACCATACGGCCCATTTTTTCATGTTCGTTAACCCCCTTGGTTCGCATGCGGTAAACCGTGGTTTCACCTTATCGTATGCGCGGGTGAAAAAATGTGTGAATGCCTAGAAAAAATGGGCGGTCGAATGAGAACGGGCGGCGGTCGGGACGCTCCTCGCGCTCCAGGGCTTTTTCAAGCTGACGCTCGGCCAAGGGGCGGCATGCACCAACAGCGAGGCAGTCGGACATCCCCACTTGCCCTAATGAAAGAAGGCGTTGGGGGATGATGACGGGTGGTTCGCACATCATCTGTTTTCGCGTAGGAAGGAGGCAGGCGTATGGACGGGGACATCATCGACCAATACCGGTTTCCGTCGCCGCATCCGGGAATCGATGTGTTCTTTGTCACCTATATGTCCCAAGGGCTGAAGGTGAAAGGATTTTTAGCGGCGCCGAAGCGAAAAGGCGTTTATGACGGGTTTTTGTATTTGCGCGGCGGGATCAAAAACGTCGGGCAAGTGCGGGTGCCGCGCCTTGTCCAATTCGCTTCGCACGGGTTTGTCGTCTTCGCTCCGCTCTATCGCGGCAACGGGGGCGGGGAAGGGAACGAAGATTTTGTCGGAGATGACCGCTATGATGCCATCGCTGGATTTGAACTTCTTCGCCGCCATCCGCTCGTCCATCCCGGGCGCGTGCACGTGTTTGGCTTCTCGCGCGGCGGGGCGATGGCGCTCCATGCCGCCCTAATGGCCGAGGGGGTCTGTTCGGTGGCGGTCTGGGGAGGGGTGGCGGATATGGAGCTTACGTATTGGGAGCGGCCTGACTTGCGGCGGATGATGAAGCGCGTCATCGGCGGGACGCCGAACAAATGCCCGGAGCGCTACCGGCATCGAACCCCGCTTTATTATCTCGAGCGGCTCCAAGCCCCGGTGCTCATCATCCACGGCGGGCGCGATGAGAACGTATCGATTGAGCACGCCTATCGGCTTGAGCGGCGGCTGAAGCAGCTTGGCAAGCGAGTGACCGCGTGGTACTTTCCCGCGTTCACCCACTATTTCCCGCCGCCAGCCAATCGCGAGACGGTGCAAAGGCTCACGGAATGGATGAAACAACAGCCGACGATGTGATACGATACAACTAGAGGGGCGGCTGCGTGCGCCGCTCGGGTGGCGGCGCGGCCGCCAACGAATCGATGGGGTGCCAAGGAGGTTGGAATCATATGGGCATGCCGATGGAGCTGCAGACGGTCATTGTGACAAAAGGAAAGGAACAGCGCGTTCAAGGAAATGTGTTTGTGTTGAAAAAAGAAGGCTACCGCTTGTATCCGCTTGACGTGCCGCTTGAAGTGCGCCGGACGGTGCAAAGCGAAGCGAGCGGCATCGCCGTCGTGAAAAAGCTTGAATGGGAAGACAACCGGACGACGGTGACGTACGAGCTCGTCAGCCTGTATTCGACGAATTGAACGAGGCTGCACACCACGAAGCGGCTGAATGAGAGCTGAACGGGTTCATCGGACAGGAGCGCAAACGGAAGAACGGTTTGCGCTCTTGGCTCAAGTTTTTTCCGTCTATAGTTAACTTGTGGCGTCAGGCCGATTCAGACAAGCATAAAAATAGCCTTTGCTTGAGGATTTCCTGTGCGACGTTTGATCATACCATAAAAAAAGTAGGGGGGAGGAGAAGGAGTTTGGCCGCGGAGAGCGAATATCATACGATGCATTCGATGCCGCAAGGAGGGGAAACGTGGCTAAACCGCGAATCGATCACGACCGGTTGTTCAAAGAGCTGCTGTCGACGTTTTTCGAAGAGTTTTTGCTTCTTTTCTTTCCCAACGTGTACGAGCACATCGACGTTCGCCACCTTTCTTTCCTCACAGAAGAACTGTTTACCGACGTGACGGCCGGAGAGAAGCATCGCGTCGACTTGTTTGTCGAAACGAAGATGAAGGGGGAGGAAGGGCTCATCATCGTCCATGTCGAACACCAAAGCTACGCACAGCGGACCTTCCCCGAGCGAATGTTCCTCTACTTCAGCCGCTTGTTTCAAAAATACCGCCGCCGTATTGTTCCGATCGCCATCTTCAGCTATGATGAACACCACGATGAACCTTCCTCATTGGTCGTCCAGTTTCCGTTTTTGACGGTTCTCGATTTTCGTTACTTGACGGTGGAGCTGCGCAAACTGCCGTGGCGCGCGTACATCCGCCATGACAATCCCGTCGCCGCTGCCTTGTTAAGCAAAATGGGGTATAATGAAGAAGAAAAGGTCGAAGTGAAAAAAGAATTTTTGCGCATGCTCGTCCGCCTTGAGCTCGATGAGGCGAAACAGCGGCTGTTGTTCGGTTTTTTTGAAACGTATTTGCGGTTGTCCGAAGCGGAGGAAATCCAACTGCGAAACGAGGTGAGCCAAATGGAGACGAAGGAAGCGAAACAAGTGATGGAGCTCATCATCTCATACGAACAGCGGGGAATCGAGAAAGGCATTCAACAAGGAGTCAAACAAGGAATCGAACAAGGGTTGAAACAAGGAATAAAGCAAGGGATGAAGCAAGGGATTGAACAGGGACGTCAAAAAGGGATCGAGGAAGGGAAAATCGACATCGCGAAGAAAATGTTGGCGAAAGGGTACGATGTCGACACGATCCACGAGCTGACCGGGCTGCCGGCGGAAAAGATTGAACAGCTGAAGAAGTAAACCCGCCTTCGCATTGTCGTCGACCTCCAATCGTGCAAAAATCCCGGGGGATCGACGACAATCATTTTATGCGTTCGAACCTTACGGCCATCGAGGGTAAAGTCTATTGACAGAATTTATCGGCGACGTTCATCGTCCCGATTGGCGTTTTGATTCTAATGTTGAAAAGGCAGGGGCGCAAACAATCCTTCGGTTTGCACTCTGCCATATGATGAAGCAAGACTGATTCCTTTGCTTTGTTCTGAAATAAAGTGATCATTTACAGAGGGAGCTCACAAAATAGTTCCCGTGATTTCTCCTTTTTGGTTCTCCTTATAACTCCAGATTTTCCGCTGACGATAACTGATCCAGCCGCTGATCAAAAAGCAGCAAACAGACAAATAAAATGAAAAACGAATCCCGTAAACATCGGCGATAAAGCTCATTAACAATGTGGAAATTCCGAATGTTACGGAACTAATGACTCCCTGCACGGCAAAAACATGAGGCAGAGCGTCCATCCGGGCATTTTTTTGAAGAATCGTCTGAAGACAGATCAGCTTCCATTGTTCGATGATCCCGTACAGGGCGGAATACAGAAGCGCCAGCGCACCGTGCGTCGTTGTGCCAAATAACAGTGTGACAATAGCGATACAAAACGGGCCAAACAATACAAAAAATTGCTGGTTTTTTTCAACCGATTGACTAAACTTAACGCTTAACAATCCCCCTATCACCATGCCGCCAAAGAAAACAGAGTTAATATATCCCCACCATTCCTCTCCTACATGTAATTGTTCTTTCACATACATATAAAGGATGGCCGAAATCCAGACGCCATTTCCGATTCCTTCAAAAAATGACATGAAGCTAATCGATTTTGCGTGCACATTTCTCCACGTGTATTCCCATCCTAGACGGATCGAAAGGAGAAAGTTCTTTAGGCCTTTGTCTTGGACCGTATTCTTCTTTGTATGTTCTTGTATAGGCAACAGAAACATGAGAATGCTTGAAACGATATAGAACAATAAGGTGATATGGATTAAAAGGAACGGCGATCCCGCACTGACAATCAAACTCCCGATCGGCCATGCGCTAAGTTTGATGAATTGGTCTAACGTGTTTAAAAAACTGTTGGCTTTCAAGATTTCCTCCTTGGAAACTATAAAAGGAACGAGGGAGTTTTTAATCGGATTATTGATCCCGTCTAAAAAAGCGATCAATGATACAAAAACGTAAACGATCGCAATGTGATGTTCCGCACCCCATTGCAAAAACAGCGAGAGAAAAAGCAGCAGAAATGTTTTACACAGTTGTCCGTAGGACAATAACGTTTTTAGTTTATATTTTTCGAAAAATATCGGTGCGACGATTCCACTAATAAATAACGACAATGTAACGAAAAAAGGGACTAAGGCGGCAGCCATGGCTTTCGATGTCAAATGATATAGGCAAGAGACAACGGAAACAATGTAGAACACATCTCCGAAATTCGCGAAAGATTGTCCGATCCAAAGGAAATGAAATGGTTTCTTTTTCATGACCTCAATCCTCTCTTTGATCATCGAAACGATTGGTAATGGAATCGTAAACACGAACCAAAAGCCAGCTCTTCAGTTTTTGATAAAACGAGCTTTTTGTCGCGCCCCTAAGCGAGGAGGCGAAAGAAAGCGGATGGATTTTCAACAATTTCCTAAAGGCGAATGGATATACTGAAGCAATGGAAGCCTCCCCCTTATTCTGTTTAGAGTCCATTTTTATTCCTATGGTGCTGGTTGAGCATCAGCGCTCAACTAGCACCACAGGTATAGAATAATTTTATTATACATTTTTTTGTTAAAATGGCAATGAATACAAATAGAAGGAGGTGTTATTCCATGAATAAAAAGCATGTCGAAAATATTAAACGTTATGTTGAACATTATTTAAAAAGTAATGCACAAATGTCTCTTGTAGTACAACCACTTAGAATGCAAATTCATTTGACAAAGTAGTTTGTTCAATTTATGAAAAAAATGGGGCTAGTTGATCGCTAAAACTCAACTAGCTCCAGGAACATCGCGAAAAGTCCAACCTCGACGGTTACGACCCATGGGAAGGGGAGCGCTCCTTCACCCGTGGGGACATCACCCAAGAGCCTAAAATGGCCTCAAAACTGTCGAACTCGGGTGAAAGATGTACTTGACTTTTAGGAACAAACATGATATTGACCCTCCCGGTTGAACAAAATAACAAAAAATGGAAATTGATCTTTTTGACGTTATGAAAAACGTTTTTTGTCAAGTGTATTTTGTGGTGAAGAGCCATAAATATACCGTGAATAGGGGGAGTAGTATGTCAAGTATAGTTCAGACAGAATCAAAAATCTTTTTACCATTTCTGCATAAATCACACATTATCGAGAATATCGAGATTCTAAAAAATTATGTCGAGCAGGAAAGTGGAAAGAAATTCCCATTAGGTGTCACGTTAAAAGAGAAATATTTTGAAGCCATAAATTATATTCAAGATGTTCCTGTTCCATACTCAAACGAAAAAATACATGTTACATATTTTGATAAAACATTGCAAAATAAATTACTTAGTTTGGGTATGATTGACAAAGAGGATTTGGAAAACGATAAACACATTTATTCACAACAAGAGCAAGAAGTAATTACTGATAGAATTGAAAAAGCATTAAAGTTGATCAAAGTATTGCATAATGATTTGTATGATTTAATTAATACACTTATTGGTACCTTTTTGATTTTAAAAAAAGATTTGTTTGGTGGAGGATCAGTGTCCAATGTTATGGGATTAGTATGGTTAAACCCTCAATCTGATTGGTCAATCATTGAATATGCAGAGGCCATTTATCATGAGTTTATCCACCAAAGTATCTTCTTGGATGATATGATTAACTGTATGTTTCCTAATGCTAATGAATGTGCAAAAGAAGAAGCTCTAGTTACATCAACCATCTTGAAAATCAAAAGGCCTTTAGACAGAGCATATCATGCTGCTGGAGTTTCTATAGGAATTATGCATCTTTATCACTTGTTTAATGATTCTAAAAATTCTGAGAAGTATATGGATGATTTGCGGAAAACAGTTGAAGAAATAGAGGCAAGAACACAATTCTTGGGGGAACAGGGAGTAAAAACTTTAGAAATCATGCGCAAGTTCATTAATCATCCATCTTTTGATGACATTACGTATTCCTTACAGAACTAATGGCCATTGCGACAAATGAAAACACAGAAGCCCATTGCGTTTGATCGAGTCCGGTTGTTTTGAGGTTGTTTGAGGCGAATGAAACGGATCGACGTACAGAAATGCTTAAGGATTCAGTGTCGGAGTCCAAAGCAAAGGAAAGAAATAAAAAACAGCCGGACAGGGAACGGTTCCCTGTCCGGCTGGGTTCTTGTTAAACGAGCGGTCCGCCGAGTTTTTCGATGGACGGATCGATGTGGGCGAATTTTTGGAAGTTGGCGCGGAATTTTTGCGCTAGCTCTTTTGCTTTTTGTTCGTATGCTTGTTTGTCGGCCCATGTGTTTTGCGGCTGCAGGACGTCATCGGGCACGCCGGGGACGTGCGCCGGGATGACGAGGCCGAAAATCGGGTCTTGCACCGTTTCGATGTTGTCGAGCTCCCCTTCGACGGCGGCTTGCACCATCGCCCGGGTGTAGGCGAGCTTCATGCGGTTGCCGACGCCGTACGGTCCCCCTGTCCAGCCGGTGTTGACTAAAAAGACGCGGACGTTGTGTTCGGCGATTTTTTGCCCGAGCATTTCCGCATACTCCACGGCCGGGCGCGGCAAAAACGGTGCGCCAAAGCATGTAGAGAATGTCGCTTCCGGTTCGGTGACGCCGCGTTCCGTGCCGGCGAGTTTGCTTGTGTAGCCGCTTAAGAAATGGTACATCGCCTGTTCGCGCGTCAGCTTGCTGATTGGCGGCAGGACGCCGAACGCATCAGCCGTCAAAAACACGATCGTGGACGGATGGCCGGCGACGCTTGGGTCGATGATGTTTTGGATCGCCTGAAGCGGGTAGGCGGCGCGCGTGTTTTCCGTCAGCGTGCCGTCGTCGTAATCCGGAACCCGCGTCGCTTCGTCGAGGACGACGTTTTCCAAGACGGCGCCAAAGCCGATGGCGTCGAAAATTTGCGGTTCTTTCTCGCGCGATAGGTTGATGCATTTTGCATAGCAGCCGCCTTCAATGTTGAAAATGCCGCGGCTTGACCAGCCGTGCTCGTCATCGCCGATCAAGCGGCGGTTCGGGTCGGTCGAGAGCGTTGTTTTCCCGGTTCCCGACAAGCCGAAGAAGAGGGCGACGTCGCCTTCCTGGCCGACGTTGGCCGAGCAGTGCATCGGCAGGATGCCTTGTTCCGGCAGCAAATAGTTCATCACCGAGAAGATCGATTTTTTCATTTCGCCGGCATACTCGGTGCCGCCGATCAACACGGTGCGCCGTTCAAATGAAATGATGATGAATGTTTCCGAGCGCGTGCCGTCCACCGTCGGATCCGCCTTAAAGTTCGGCGCGCAAATGACGGTGAATTGCGGCTCATGCGCGGCGAGCTCTGCGGCGCTCGGCCGAATGAACAGCTGATGGACGAACAAGTTGTGCCAGGCGAATTCGTTGACGACTTGAATCGGCAGCCGGTATTTCGGATCGGCGCCGGCAAAGCCTTTAAATACGAACAATTCATCTTTCTTCATTAAATAATCAAGCACTTTATCGTACAGCTTTTCAAATGTCTCCGGCGCCATTGGCTGATTGACCGCTCCCCAATCAACGGTCTGTTTCGTCGACGGTTCTTCAACGATGTATTTGTCTTTCGGCGACCGCCCTGTGTACTTGCCGGTTGTCACCGCGACGGCTCCGGTGTGCGTCAGCCGGCCTTCGTTCCGTTGCAGGACTTTCTCAACGAGCTCGGCGACGGACAGTTGATGATGCACGTACGGTTTTTGCAGCAATAAATCAAGCTTATTCGTCATGTTTGCGATCCCCATATTCAAAACCTGCCTTCTTTTTGTAATCACTCTTGAAAATAGTATAACACATTTTTATTAATAGTCCATACTAATTGTGTGGGTTTTTCAAACTTTATTTTGCCCAATGTGTCGATTTCCTTGAGGAAAGAATTTTCGCGGCTGGAAATGATAAAAAATGAATTTTGATAGTTGACTTTGCCGATTCCGTTGCGATAAGATAAGTCATTGAACGGATACTCTTATCCCGAGCCGGTGGAGGGACAGGCCCGATGAAGCCCAGCAACCGTCACAACTGTACATGTGTGAAATGGTGCTAACCTGTGGCAAGGCGCAGTCCTTGAACGATAAGAGTGAAAGGAAGCAATACGATTGCCATGACCTTTCCTCAGCCGTTACAGGAAAGGTTTTTTATATTGCGAAGGGAAAAAGGGAAATGAGTTCCGTGTCGCCACATTATGCCAAGAGGAGGAAACAAACCGAATGTCAGCCAAACGCCGCTTGTTTACTTCAGAGTCTGTGACGGAAGGACATCCGGATAAAATTTGCGACCAAATTTCTGACGCCATTTTGGATGCCATTTTGGAAAAAGATCCGAACGCCCGCGTCGCCTGCGAAACGAGCGTCACGACCGGGCTGGTGCTCGTGAGTGGGGAAATCACGACATCAACATACGTGGACATTCCGCGCATCGTCCGCGATACGGTCCGGGAGATCGGCTACACGCGCGCCAAATACGGATTTGACGCTGATACGTGCGCGGTGCTGACGTCGATTGACGAACAATCGCCGGACATTGCGATGGGGGTGGACCGGGCGCTTGAGGCGCGCGAAGGTCAGATGACTGACGAGGAAATTGAAGCGATCGGCGCCGGCGACCAAGGATTGATGTTTGGGTTCGCCTGCAATGAGACGGAAGAATTGATGCCGCTGCCGATTTCGCTTGCGCACCGCTTGGCGCGCCGCTTAGCCGAAGTGCGCAAAACGGACGTGTTGCCGTACTTGCGTCCAGACGGCAAAACGCAAGTGACGATTGAGTATGATGAAGCTGGCAAACCGGTGCGCGTCGACACGATTGTCATTTCGACGCAGCATCATCCGGAAATTGAACAAGATCAAATCGAACGCGATATGAAAGAACATGTCATCAAGCCGGTTGTTCCAGTGGAGCTATTGGATGAGAACACGAACTATTTCATCAACCCGACCGGCCGATTCGTCATCGGCGGTCCGCAAGGGGATGCTGGGTTGACGGGGCGCAAAATCATCGTCGATACGTACGGCGGCTACGCCCGCCACGGCGGTGGCGCGTTCTCGGGCAAAGATCCGACGAAAGTCGACCGCTCGGCAGCGTATGCGGCCCGCTATGTCGCGAAAAACATCGTCGCGGCAGGACTGGCCGACAAATGCGAAGTGCAGCTTGCCTACGCGATCGGCGTCGCCCGCCCAGTTTCGATTTCGATCGATACGTTCGGCACCGGCAAAGTGTCGGAAGACATTTTGATTGAAGTCGTGCGCAACAACTTCGATCTCCGCCCAGCGGGCATCATCAAAATGCTCGACCTTCGCCGTCCGATTTACAAACAAACGGCCGCTTACGGCCATTTTGGGCGCACGGACGTCGATTTGCCGTGGGAGCGCACCGATAAAGCGGCGGTGCTGAAAGAGCAAGCGTTGGCGTTAGCCAACAAACAATAAATAAAAAAGAGGGGGGATCGGCAATAGCCGGCCTCCCTCTTTTTCTTTTTTGGCTCGCCTTCGCATTGGTTGGCAAGGCGAGCATGGCGCCATGGCAACGGCTGCGTGCTCGACGTGTTCCTCGGCTGCTCGTTCGCGCCCGGCTGCCAAGGTCGCTGGGAAATAAATGGCCTTCCAGCCGTTCGTTACGGCCAAGTGGGCCGTTGTTGCTGCAACGCCTTGTAATATTGCCCTTTTTCTACATATTCGCGGCGGATGCGTTCCATTTCGCGGAAATCATCTTCAGTCAGCTCGCGGACGACTTTCGCCGGCCGGCCGAGAGCGAGCACGTTCGGTGGAATTTTTTTGCCGGGCGGCACTAAGCTGCCGGCGCCGATAAACGCCCCTTCGCCGATTTCAGCACGGTCCAAAATGATCGAACCCATGCCGATGAGCGCGTGTTTCCGGACGATGGCGCTATGCAAAATGACTTGATGGCCGACGGTCACGCCGTCTTCAATAATGAGCGGATTGTTTGGACTTTGATGCAAAATTGAGTTATCTTGAATATTGACTCGGTTGCCAATGATCGTCGGCGCCACGTCGCCGCGGATGACGGTGTTAAACCAAACGCTCGTCTCCTCGCCGATCGTGACATCGCCGGTGATTGTCACATAATCGGCGATAAAAGCCGATGAAGCAATGTGCGGCGTCTTTCCTTTGTATGGATAAATCATCGCTTTCGTTCCCTTCTTTAGTACAAAATCGTCTGTCTATTTGTATTTTACAAAGTTGTCCGCAGTTCGTAAACAGAATGAAGCAAACTGCAGCCGGAGCGGTTTGCCCGAACGGCAGAGATGGAAATACTAGGTGATAAAAAAAGCATGGTTTTTGCGCCCGAGGTGAGCCCATTGAAAATCCCGACACATCCGATTGCGTTAATGAAAAAGGTTTATCGCGACGTGTTTCCCATTGTCCACCGCGAGCTTGCCTATTGGCGGCAGCGGGCTGAACAAATCCCTGACCCGGAACTGCGGCGCCAAGCGTTGGCGAGCATTGCGTCGAAAACGTTTCATTGTGAAGGCGGTGCAATTTTGGCGCTTTTGGCTGGGGAGAAATTCGAAGCATGCATCCGCTTTATCGTCGCATACCAGACGATTAGCGACTACTTAGATAATTTGTGCGACCGAAGCACCTCGCTCGACCCCCTTGATTTCCGCGCCTTGCACGATTCGATGCCGGACGCGCTCACGATTGGGGCCGAGCCGTCCAACTATTACCGCCATCGCCGCGAGCAGGAAGACGGCGGCTATTTGCCGGCGCTCGTGCGCACGTGCCAAGAGGTGCTCGGGACGGTGCGCCATTACGAAACGATCGCTCCCTTTTTGCATGAGCTCGCCGGGTATTATTGCGACTTGCAAGTGCATAAACATGTGGATGTCAAAGAGCGCGTGCCGCGGCTGGAAAGATGGTTTGCCCAATATAAAGACGCCTTGCCGCCGATGGAATGGTACGAGTTTTCCGCCTGTTCCGGATCGACGCTCGGCATTTTTTGTCTTGTGGCGTACGCGTTTGGCGAGTCGCTGCCGCCGGAGATGGCGAGACAAGTGCGTGACGGTTATTTTCCGTACATCCAAGGGTTGCACATTTTGCTTGACTATTTGATCGATCAAGAAGAAGACCGCGAAGGCGGCGATTTGAACTTTTGTTTTTACTATCCGAATGAAACGGCGCTTCTCGAACGGCTTTGCCACTTTATCGAGGAAGCGGACCGCCATGTCGGCGAACTGCCGCACGGCGAATTTCACCGCTTGATTCATCGCGGCTTGCTCGGTTTGTATTTGTCCGATGATAAAGTGAAAAAACAGCGCGGCTTGCGCCGGGTGGCGCGCCAGCTCGTCCGCGCCGGCGGGGCGGCGTCGCAGTTTTTTTATTGGAACGGAAAAGCGTATCGTTTTTGGCAAGAGAAACAAAAACGGCTGTCTTAAAGGCAGCTGTTTTTTTCATGCCTCAAAGGCTGGTGAAAAAACGGCTGCGACGCGTCGGTCAGCGGTGTTTTGCCGAAAAAGAAAGCGGGTTCCGCGACGTTTTTCTCATTGCCAAACAGTTTGGATCAGCAGTATTTTGCCCTGAATCGCCCGCCTTCTAAAGCAGGGAAATGAGCGGGGAAAGGGGCGCGCCTCCCGCCTATCGCTTTTCGAGTGCAAGAATAAACGGCGGGTCGCTGCGCCGGTTTAGGAACTCGTACTTTAGTACGTGGACGTGCTGTTGGTCAAGTGAGCGCACATAATCAAGCAACGCGTCGCGCTCGATTTTTCCTTCTGGATGACCGTGGTAAACGACAAGAACGATGACACCGCCCGGCTTCATGATGGAAAGAAGCTGTTCGACCGCTTGAATCGTCGATTTCGGCTTGGTGACAATTTGTTTATCGCCGCCCGGCAAATAGCCGAGGTTGAACACGGCGCCGGCAATGCGTCCATGAACATCACGAGGAAGCGCTCTGAGCAGCTCGCTATGGCTTTGTTGGAATAACGTGACCCGGCCGCTCAGTCCGCGTTCAGCAAGGCGGGCCGTCGTCGCCGTAATCGCTTCCGGCTGGATGTCAAAGCCGAACACATGCCCGCGATCGCCGACGCGTTCGGCAAGGTAGACGGTGTCATGGCCGTTGCCGACTGTGGCGTCGATGGCAAGATCGCCTTCGGCGACCGCGCCATCAAGCAAAAAGCGGCCAAACGGCAAAATGTTCATCAATGTCATCCGGCCGCCACCTCTTCCTTGTCCCGTTTTCCTTGATAGTGGTCACACCGCTCAAACTCAGCATCCAGGGCGTTTAACAAGGGGATCGCTAAATCATCGGTCCGGCTGCCGGCAACATCGCCCGGCCCGGCGGCGCGGCAAAACGTACAGCCGCCGTATGCCATCGCCCCGTTGCCGTTTGGGCAGTCAAAGCCGCCGTCAAGCGCGGCTTTGAACACGTTTTGTTCGAACGTTTGGCGAAAACGGCAATTCCACGTATTGTACCGTTGATGGTCGTTGGCATACGGAAACGGGTTTGCATGCATGAATACCACTTTCCTCCTTGTTTTGAAAAATGCCGTCATCCTTGCATTGTATCATGGATGACGGCCAAAAGCGATCGCTGCCAATCATTGGCGTGATACGGTTGCCGACAGCGGCGCATAGTAAACATGAGGGAACATCATGAAAAGAGGTGGACGCATGGCGACAAGACAATCGGTCGAGGAGTTTTTGCAGCGGTGTGAAGACGTGATTCGCTTTGCGAAAGAGCAGTATACGGAAGCGCAAAAGCAAGAGCATTACAACATCACCGAATATACGAACGCCCAGCAAATGATCGAGCAAACGGTCAACGACTTGGCGCATTTGGCGTTAAGTTGCAACGCCCAGCAACGTGAGCAGCTGCACCGGATGCGGCTTCAGCTTGAGCAGCTGCAAAATGAAATGATTTTGCTTGACCGCTAAAGGCGGCGGCAAGGGAAAGCCCCGGCTATTCACACCCGCCAAAGGGAAGGAAAAGAACGACGGGGAAACAGAAGTGAGGAGGGACATGACATGAAACAGCGTCTCAAACAAACCAACCCGGAGCAAAAAACGCGCAACGGCCGAAACAATAACGATCTTGAGCTGAGCCAAGATTTCGATCCGGTCAAACAGGCGAAAAAGCAGTATGAGCAAACGGGCGGCCAGCCGATCCGTTCCAAGCAGCGCAACGGGTGAGAAATATCCAACAACGAGGGGGCATCACGCGCCCTCTTTTTCTGCAATTTTTTTGATTGCTTTTTTTCCCTTCCCCCCCTACAATTAGTTTGGGAACCGAAAGAAATGAAGCAAAGGATGATGACCGATGCCCCGCGCACTTTGGTGGCTGCTTGCCGGCATGGCGCTTAATGTGACAGGGGGGTCATTTTTATGGCCGCTCAATACGATTTATTTGCATGAACAGCTCGGCCAGCCGCTCGCCGTGGCGGGAGCGGTGCTGATGCTCAATTCCGGAGGCAGCGTCGTCGGCAGCATCGTCGGCGGTTTTTTGTTTGATCGGATCGGCGGGGTTCGCACCCTTCTTGCCGGAGCCTGTTTGACGATGGCTGCCTCGGCTGGCTTGAGCGTTTGGCACGGCTGGCCGCATTATGCGGTGTTTTTGGCGCTTCTTGGCATCGGCAGCGGCGTCGTTTTTCCGGCAGCGTCAGCGTATGCGGGAGCGATCTGGCCGGAAGGGGGGCGGCGGGCGTTCAACGCCTTGTATGTCGCGCAAAACGTTGGGGTCGCCGTCGGTTCGGCGCTCGGCGGGCTTGTCGCTTCGCACTCCTTTTCGTTCGTGTTTTTCGCCAATCTGTTGCTCTATGCTGCGTTTTTGGCGATCGTCACGGTCGGATTGCGGCGCCTCCCGCTTTTGCCCCCGCCGCGAACAAATCGATCCACAGAAGTGGAAAAACCGCCATCCCGCGCCGTCGGGTGGGCGCTCGCGCTTCTTTGCGGCGGCTATGGATTGTGCTGGATCAGCTACGTCCAATGGTCAACGACGATCGCTGTTTATACGCGGGAGCTCCATTTGCCGATCCAGCAATACAGTTTGCTTTGGACGATCAACGGTGCGTTGATCGTCTTGGCGCAGCCGGTGTTGTCCCGGGTGATCCGCCGCTTCATGCCGAAGATGAAGCGGCAAATGGCGATCGGGTTTGCCATTTTCGCCGTTTCGTTTGCCATGCTGTTTGGCGCCGATTCGCTCGGTGAGTTTGCCGCCTCCATGGTGGTCCTCACCATCGCCGAAATGATCGTCTGGCCGGCGGTTCCGGCGGTAGTGAACGAACTGGCGCCGCAAGGAAAGGCTGGATTTTATCAAGGAATCGTCAACGGCACGGCCACGGCCGGACGGATGATCGGACCGGTCATCGGCGGGTGGACCGCTGACGCCTTAGGAATGAAGCCGCTCATTGGGCTGCTCGTCGCGTTTGCTTTGTTAGCGGTGGCTGCGGCGCTGTTGTACGACCGCTGGCTGCCGAAGCCGGCGAAGGAAGCGAGGGAAAAAGCAGCGGCGACCATATAGATTTCAGCTTGCAATCGCTCGACAAATTTTTTAAAATAATAATTAAATTTGTCATTTCGTATACAAAAAAACGCGCAAATAAAGCGAATAACGGTGAAGAGGAGCAGTAGCAGGCCTGGTGGACGGCAGAGAGTTGACGGTTGGTGCGAGTCAACCGAAGCCGGCCTGTGAACTCGCCTCGGAGTTGCCGGCGCGAACAGCGCTGCTTCATAGCGCCGGCCGCGAATCTGCGTTAAGGAGCAAAGCGGGTGCGCCATAGGCGCGCCAAAAAGGGTGGTACCGCGGGAAGTGCACCTCTCGTCCCTTTTCATGGGGACGGGAGGTTTTTTTATACATATTTCCGTCAATGATGCAAAGTAGAAACTGATAGGAGGAGTGCGACGATGAGTTTCAACCATCGCGAAATTGAGCAAAAATGGCAAGATTATTGGGAGCAGCAGAAAACGTTCCGCACCCCGGACGAAAGCGACAAGCCGAAGTTTTACGTGTTGGATATGTTTCCGTATCCGTCTGGCGCCGGTTTGCACGTCGGCCATCCGGAAGGATATACGGCGACCGATATTTTGGCGCGCATGAAGCGGATGCAAGGCTACAATGTCCTTCACCCGATGGGCTGGGACGCGTTCGGGCTGCCGGCGGAGCAATATGCGCTTGATACCGGCAACGACCCGGCCGAGTTTACGCAAAAAAACATCGACAACTTCCGCCGGCAAATCAAGTCGCTCGGCTTTTCGTACGACTGGGATCGGGAAATCAACACGACCGACCCGAATTATTACAAATGGACGCAATGGATTTTCTTGAAGCTGTATGAAAAAGGGCTCGCCTATATGGACGAAGTGCCGGTCAACTGGTGTCCGGCGCTTGGCACCGTGCTGGCGAACGAAGAAGTCATCAACGGCCGGAGCGAGCGCGGCGGGCATCCAGTCATCCGCAAGCCGATGCGGCAATGGATGCTGAAAATTACGGCTTATGCCGACCGGCTGCTCGAAGATTTGGAGGAGCTCGATTGGCCGGAAAGCATTAAAGAAATGCAGCGCAACTGGATCGGCCGTTCGGAAGGGGCGGAAATTGAGTTTGCCATCGACGGCCATGATGAGTCGTTCACGGTGTTTACGACGCGGCCAGATACGCTGTTTGGCGCGACATACGCGGTGTTGGCCCCGGAGCATCCGCTTGTTGAGAAAATTACAACGCCGGAGCAAAAAACGGCCGTTGACGCCTACTTGCAAGAAGTGCAACGCAAAAGCGACCTCGAGCGCACCGACTTGGCGAAAGAAAAAACAGGCGTGTTCACCGGTGCGTACGCCATCCATCCGGTCACCGGCGATCGGCTTCCGATTTGGATCGCCGACTACGTGTTGATGGGCTACGGCACTGGGGCGATCATGGCTGTCCCGGCGCACGATGAGCGCGACTATGAGTTTGCGAAAACTTTCGATTTGCCGATTAAAGAAGTCGTTGCCGGCGGCGATATCGAAAACGGGCCGTACACCGGCGATGGGGAGCATATCCACTCCGAGTTTTTGAACGGCTTGAACAAACAAGAAGCGATCGACAAAATGACCGCCTGGCTTGAAGAGCACGGCAAAGGGCGGAAAAAAGTGTCGTACCGGCTGCGCGACTGGCTGTTCAGCCGCCAGCGCTACTGGGGCGAGCCGATTCCGGTCATCCATTGGGAAGACGGCACGATGACGACGGTCCCGGAGGAAGAATTGCCGCTTGTTTTGCCGAAAACGGATGAAATCCGTCCGTCGGGAACGGGTGAATCGCCGCTTGCCAACATCGAAGAATGGGTCAACGTCGTCGACCCGAAAACGGGGAAAAAAGGGCGGCGCGAAACGAACACGATGCCGCAATGGGCCGGAAGCTGCTGGTATTATTTGCGCTATGTCGATCCGCATAACGACAAACAGCTCGCCGATCCGGAAAAATTGAAACAATGGCTGCCGGTTGACGTCTACATCGGCGGGGCGGAGCACGCGGTCTTGCATTTGCTGTACGCCCGTTTCTGGCATAAAGTGTTGTACGACCTTGGCATCGTGCCGACGAAAGAGCCGTTCCAAAAGCTGTTCAACCAAGGAATGATTTTAGGCGAAAACAATGAAAAAATGAGCAAATCAAAAGGCAATGTCGTCAATCCGGACGATATCGTCGAAAGCCACGGCGCCGATACGCTCCGGCTGTATGAAATGTTCATGGGGCCGCTTGAAGCGTCGATCGCCTGGTCGACGAAAGGGCTTGACGGAGCGCGCCGGTTCTTGGATCGCGTCTGGCGCCTGTTTGTCGCCGAAAATGGCGGACTGAACCCGAACATCGTCGACGAGCCGGCGAGCGACACGCTCGAGCGCGTCTATCATCAAACGGTGAAAAAAGTGACGGAAGACTACGAAGCGCTGCGCTTTAACACTGCCATTTCGCAGCTGATGGTGTTCATTAACGAAGCATATAAAGCCGAACAGATGAAAAAAGAATATATGGAAGGGTTCGTCAAGCTCTTATCGCCGGTTTGCCCGCATATTGGCGAAGAGCTCTGGCAAAGGCTCGGCCATACGGACACGATCGCTTATGAACCGTGGCCGGCGTATGACGAAGCAAAGCTTGTCGAAGACGTCGTCGAAATCGTCGTTCAAATCAACGGCAAAGTGCGGGCGAAGCTCAACGTGCCGGCTGACTTATCGAAAGAGGCGCTTGAAGAACGGGCGCTGGCCGACGAAAAAATCAAAGAGCAGCTTTCAGGGAAAACGGTGCGCAAAGTGATCGCCGTCCCCGGCAAGCTCGTCAATATCGTCGCCAACGAATGAGACGGAGGGGGCAGCCCGCTGCCCCTCTCATGCGAATGAAAGGAGCGAACTTGGATGGAAGAAATCAAAGAAATCACCCCGGCTGAGGTGAAAGAAAAGCTGGAGCGCGGCGAAAAGCTGAACATTGTCGATGTGCGTGAAGACGAGGAAGTCGCCCTCGGCATGATTCCGGGCGCCAAACATATCAAAATGGGCGACATCCCGAACCGGTTGGATGAACTGGACAAAAACGAAGAATACATTTTCGTCTGCCGCTCCGGGCGGCGGAGTGAAAACGTCTGCCATTACTTGCAGGAGCTCGGCTACCGCGTCCGCAACATGACCGGCGGCATGCTTGAGTGGGAAGGGGAAACGATACCGAAGCAATAACCGCCCCGCTTTCGCCCGGTCATGAGGGGTTCGCTTTCTGGTTCGGCAGGAAAAGAAGAAGCCTTGAACGCGTATAGTCATGATTTTTAGGCGAAGATCTTGTCATTTCAACGATCGAAGGGGGAGCCTCGAGTCAAAGAAGGAGGACAAAGTCCGCTCGCACTTCTAGAAGGCCGGTGAAAAAACGACGGCCACACGCCAATCAGCGGCGTTTGGCCAAAAAGAAAGCTGCTTCCGCAAGGTTTCCTCAATTGAAACACGGCTGGGATCGGCAGTGTTTTGCGCTAAATCACCAGCCCTTTAGAGAGCGGAAATCCCCCTCTTTAAACAGCAGTCAAGGAGGGGAGCTGGCAGAATGAACAACGGCATGGCCGATGTCATGGGTCATGCCGCTTTTTTTTGTTTAGTACCAAAGGGTGATAGAAGGAGAAGACAGGAAAAGATATAATTTTCAGTAAAATAAGACCGAAGGGGTCGATTACCGTTGAAACTAGGCGACCGTTTGAAATTTGCCCGGCTGATGAAAGGAATGACGCAAGAAGAAACGGCGGAAGGCATTATCTCTGTCTCTTATTTGTCGAAAATTGAAAACAATCAAGTCATTCCGGGGGAAGACGTGCTTGAATGGCTGTTTCGCCGGCTGGGCATCCACTGGGGGGGGAACGGAAACACATACTCATGGTTCGAATCGGTGATGGCGTGGTATAAGGCGATGACGGACAAAGACGTGCCGGCCGCTAAGGAGAAGTATGAAACCGTCAAAAAACAATGCAGCGAATCCGGCGATGCAGAGGCAACGGTTTATTTTCAGTTGATGCGCATTCGGTATTTGCTGCTGCTGCGCGATGTGAAAGGGGCCGAAGCGGCGGCGCGGAGCGTTCGGGACTGGTATGAAGTGCTTGACGAGTCGATGCGCTATTATTATTGGAAATTTTTTGGACTTCTCTATTATTGCCAGGAAAAATACGAGGACGCGCTGCAATGCTATCAAAAGGCGGAAGGGCTATTAGGAGCGGAGAGACGACCGAATTGGGAAGAGGCGGATTTGGCTTATTTGTTAGCGCTCTCATACAGCCGGCTGTGGAAGGTGTTCCAATGCATTCGCTACACGGAGCGGGCGCTGGCTCTCAGTCAGGCGGAATATGAACTGCGCCGCGGAGCGGAATGCCACGTGCTGCTGGCGATTTGCTACCGGCGCTGCGGCGAAATCGATAAGGCGATCGAATGCTGCTCGCTGGCGCAAAAGGCGGCGAAGCTGGCCAGCGACCGATTGCTTATCGGCATTGTTGAGCATAACCTTGGGTACTTGAAATCGATGAAAAAACAATATCGCGAGGCGGTGCAGCATTACGAACACAGTCTTGTATATAAGGCCAACGCCCCGCTTGCCGATCGGCTCATTACTCTGCTGGCGCTTGTACGTGAACATTACGCCGCCCAAAACTATCGCAAGGCGCTTTTGACCGCTGAGGAAGGATGGCAGTTGCTTGAACAGGACGCCGACGGCATGACCGATCACTATGAATATTATTTGCACTTTTCCGTTTATCGGCTGTTGCTCGCAAGAGAGGGAGAGGAGCTTGAGCGGCTGCTGAAACATGAAGCGATTCCGTATTTCCAAAAGCGGAAAGAATATGAAGACGCCGCCCAATACGCTGAATATTTAGCTGATTATTATGCCCGCGGCCGTCAATACAAACAAGCGGCCCACTATTATCGATTAAGTTGCGAGCTGTTGCGAAAACGAACCGGTGCCTGAAAGGAGGTGAAGAGTGTGAAAAAGCGAATGGTTCTCGTCATCGCTCTTGCCGTCCTCGGCCTCGCTTCAGCATTCGCTCACGGGGTCGGGGTGAAAGAAGCAGCGAAAGACGAACATCCGCCGCCGACTGTGATCGCTCTTTAACCGTTGTTTGACGGGAGCAGGGGGGATCGAAAACGCGAAGGCGTTTTGGAACTATAAAAGTTTCTCCGATTGTTCGATTCTGTTTTCTCTTCATACAAGTCGGCGTTGATAGAAATGCGGCGGGCGCTCGGTTGGATGTAAAACAAAGTTTCAAAGTGAGGCGTCATTCCATTAGACATAGGCAAAATGATGCAAATGAAGAAAAATGGACAGCGCATCATGCAGGGAACCCCCCCCTCTTTGCCCCATTTTCCCAATACCGAAAATATCGCTATTCTATTAAAATTTGTAACAGAAAGAATAATCTAAATCAAAGAAAGGGGTAGAGGGGAAATGAAAAAACGGGCCATGCTAGGGGTAATTGGGCTGGCGCTTGGCTTGATGGCCGCGCCAGCGGGCGCCGCGCCGAAAAACGAATCGGTTGTATGGAGCGAACAATGGAAGACGCCATTATTTGTTTCGGGAACATTGGCTAAAGACAACGAGTGGGATCCACAAACATTGGTGTACCGCTATATCGATGAGAAAGCAGCGATGTTCCGCCTCGGCGGCCGCGCGGCGGAACGGCTCGCCCTGATTGGCAAGGAGACGGATGATCTCGGCCATACGGTCATGCGCTTTGAACAGCGCCATCAAGGCATCCCGGTGTACGGCGCCATCGTGGTGGCGCACGTCAAAGATGGCGAATTGACAGCGCTTTCCGGTGCACTTATCCCGGACTTGGAAAAGCAGCCGTTGAAAAAGGGGAAAACGATCTCAGTGCGGGAAGCGGAAACGATCGCCGAACAGAACGTAGTCGATGCAATCACGAAGGAGAGGCTGGCAAAGGAGGAAGGGCGGCCAACGCGGCTGGTTATCTATGCGAACGGCGATAGAGCCCGCCTTGCCTATGAAGTGAACGTCCGCTTTTTGGATCCGGTTCCGGGCAATTGGGTGTATATGATCGACGCCGTTGACGGCGCGGTGCTAAACAAATGGAATGAGCTCGACGAAGCGAAGCCGGGCGGCGGACAAGCGGTTGTAGGCGTGTCGACGGTCGGGGTCGGACGCGGCGTATTGGGCGATCAAAAATCGATCCATACGACGTATTCCTCGTCTTACGGCTATTACTATTTGCAAGATAATACGCGCGGCAAAGGGATTTTTACGTATGACGGGCGCAACCGCACCGTGCTGCCTGGCAGCTTGTGGGCTGATGCCGACAATCAGTTTTTCACTAGTTACGATGCTCCCGCGGTGGACGCCCACTATTACGCCGGGATGACGTACGATTATTACAAAAACGTTCACAACCGCCTCAGCTACGATGGCAACAATGCCGCCATCCGTTCGACAGTTCATTACGGACGCGGCTACAATAACGCGTTTTGGAACGGCTCGCAAATGGTGTACGGTGATGGAGACGGGCAAACGTTTTTGCCGTTTTCCGGCGGCATTGATGTCGTCGCCCACGAGTTGACCCACGCGGTGACCGATTATACAGCCGGCTTAGTGTATCAAAACGAATCCGGCGCCATCAACGAGGCGATGTCCGACATTTTCGGCACGCTCGTCGAGTTTTACGCTAATTGGAGCCCGGATTGGGAGATTGGCGAAGACATTTATACGCCGGGCATCGCCGGTGATGCGCTTCGTTCGATGTCCGATCCGGCGAAATATGGCGATCCGGATCATTATTCCAAGCGCTATACGGGCACGCAAGATAACGGCGGCGTCCATACAAACAGCGGCATCATCAACAAAACCGCCTATTTGCTCAGCCAAGGAGGCACGCATTACGGGGTTAGCGTCACCGGCGTCGGCCGCGACAAAATGGGGAAAATTTTCTACCGCGCGCTCGCCTATTATTTGACGCCGACGGCGAATTTCAGTCAGCTGCGCGCCGCCTGCATTCAGGCTGCCGCTGACTTGTACGGCTCGACAAGCCAAGAAGTGAACTCGGTGAAACAGGCGTTCAATGCGGTTGGAGTCTATTGAGGCAGACGGTTGCACCGCATGATCCGCCCCAAATGGTGTTTCGCTTTCGAAAGAGGCAGGGGCCTCAAGGAAGTGTTCCGCATGCGTGTCATCGTGATGAGAAGGGTGTCCCGTTTCCATATGGGGCGCCTTTGTTTTTGCTTCTTTCAAGCAGGACTTTCCCTCCCTTTGTGGAAAAAAGAAAAGAAAACAGGAGGGGCGGCATGTATAAAGTCAAAGTTTTTGACAAGGAACATGAGAAAGATTTAGAGGCGGCCGTCAACGATTTTTTAGCCCGCCTGAAAGACGGGCAGCTGATTGACGTCAAATACAGCGTGGCGGCGATGGAATCAGAGGGAGAGCAAATTTATTGCTTTTCTGCCATGATTATTTACCGTACTTAACCGGGCGCAGCCGTCCGCAGCGTTGAAGTGCATCAGCAGTCATTTGCCGTGCTGGCGCGGCCAAGCAGCCGAAAAAAGGATCAGGGGCGGCTGATTGACTGTCAATGCCAAGCTTTCCCCGTTCGCCGGCTTGCTGCGCGGTCCAGCCACAGCCGCCTGCGTTTGGCAGCGGGCAAGCAACCGCGCTTAGCTCGGCGTGTGTGGTCCATCGGCAGCCGCCTGCGCCGATGGTTCACTTTCCCCGCTTTCAGCCGCCAACGCATAGCGGGCGGCGTTCATGCCGGCAAGCCGCCCGGTCACCAAGGCGGCCGTGATGTTGTAGCCGCCGGTGTAGCCGTGGATGTCCAAAATTTCGCCGCAAAAATAGAGCCCGCCCATGCATTTGGACGCCATCGTTTTGGGTTCAATTTCTTTCACAGACACACCGCCTCCGGTCACGAACGCTTTTTCGATGGACAACGTGCCGTGGACGTGAAACGTAAACGCTTTGCAGCAGCGGACAAACGACCGCAGCGCCTCATGGCTCACCGTGCCGGCGGCCGCTTGCGGGTCGATGCCGCTTCGCTCCAGCAAAAAGGCGGCGTACCGCTCCGGCAGCATCGTTTTGGCGATGTTTTTCACCGCTTTTTTCGGCTCTTTTTTGCCTAATTGGACCAAGCGTTGAAACAGCTCTTCTTGCGTGATGTCCGGCAGCGCATCAATGCTCATGGCGACCGCGCCGTCCGCAGCGTTTTTCAGCGCTTTCACAACAAATTGGCTGCAGCGGAGAGCGGCCGGACCGGAGATGCCGAAATGGGTAAACAGCATGTCCATCCGGTGAGTGATGATGGGCTTGCCGTTTGGCTTTAAGACGCTGAGCGCCACATCGCGCAGCGACAGCCCTTGCAGCGTCCGGTGTCGGATGAACGGTTCGTTCGATACAATCGGCACTTCGGTCGGAAACAGCTCGGTCACCGTATGTCCGGCTTTTTCCGCCCAAGGATAGCCGTCGCCCGTCGAGCCGGTTTGCGGCACTGATTTGCCGCCGACCGCGACAACGACAGCGTTTGCGGCGATCGTTTCTCCGCTTTTCAGCTTGACGCCAACTGTTTTTCCTTGTTCATACAGCACGTCGTCAACCGGCGTCTCAAGCCGGATATCGACCTTCAGCCGGCCGAGTTCGTTCACAAGCGCCGCCACGACGGATTGGGCACTGTCACTTTTTGGAAACATGCGGCCGTGATCTTCTTCTTTCAGCGGCACGCCAAGCCGCTCAAAAAAGCGGATGATGTCTTCGTTGTTAAACACGGAAAAGGCGCTGTATAAGAAGCGGCCGTTGCCGGGAATGTGGCGGACGATTTCATCGATCGGCAGCCGGTTCGTGACATTGCAGCGCCCGCCGCCGGAGATGGCCAGCTTGCGCCCGAGCTTTGTCCCTTTTTCCAACAGCAGCACGTTCGCACCTTGTTCCCCAGCGGCAATCGCCGCCATCAGCCCGGACGGGCCGCCGCCGATGACGATGACGTCATGCCCCATAGGAATTCCCCCTTTTGTTGTCCGCAAGCAGACAATGTTTTTCGTTCCGCTGCCAACTATGATAAAATAGGAATGTTGTGATTTTCAACGTCCACGGTTAGGGAAGGGATCGTATGTCAACATCGAAACTGCTGCGCGGCACATTTATTTTAACCGCTGGCGTGATGATTTCCCGCCTTCTCGGCTTGTTTTACGTCATTCCGTTTTACCATCTTGTCGGCGAGCGTGGCGGGGCGCTGTACGGATACGGCTATGTGCCGTACCAAATTTTTTTAAGTTTGGCGACGGCCGGTCTGCCGGTTGCTGTATCAAAATTTGTGTCGAAATACAATGCCCTTGAGGAATACCGCGTCGGCTATACACTTTTTCGTTCCGGCCTTGTGCTCATGTTGGCGAGCGGCGTCGCCTCATGGCTCATTTTGTACGGGCTGGCGCCCGTTTTGGCCCCGCATGTCATCGATGCGGAAACGAATGTCAACTCGGTTGACGATGTTGTGGCCGTCATTCGCGCGGTCAGTTTTGCGCTCATCATCGTGCCGGTGATGAGCTTGATCCGCGGCTTTTTCCAAGGAAATGAATCGATGGGGCCGACAGCGCTGTCGCAAGTTGTTGAGCAAGTAGTGCGCATTGCTTTTTTGCTTGGGGCTTGTTATGTCATTTTGCGCGTTTGGGACGGCTCGATCGTCACTGCGGTGAGTGCAGCGACGTTTGCCGCATTTGTCGGTGCCGCCGGCGGGCTGCTCGTGCTGCTTTTGTATTGGTGGAAGCGGCGTCCGTATTTGCGCTCCTTGCTTGAGCGCGACCGCGGCGAAGTGAGCGTGTCCCTCCCGGCGATGTATAAGGAGTTGTTTCTTTCTTCGATTCCGTTCGTCTTTGTCGGTTTGTCAATGTCGCTTTATCAGCTCATCGACCAATTTACGTTCAACCACGCGATGGCTGCCGCCGGGTGGGGGAACATATCAGAACACGCGTATTCGGTGTTCAATATGTGGGCGCAAAAGCTCGTCATCATTCCGGTGACGTTGGCGACTTCGTTCAGCTTGGCGCTCATTCCGACGATCACGAAAGCGCATGTCGAACAAAACCGGAAGGCGATGCGGCAATATTTGAACCAGACGTTCCAAGTGCTCATGTTTTTAACGATGCCGGCGGTGATCGGCATGGCGGTGCTCGCCGGCCCGATGTACAGCTCGTTTTACAGCTATGACCCGCTCGGTGAACAAGTGCTGCGTTGGTATGCCCCGACAGCGATTTTATACGCGTTATTTTCCGTGACGGCTGCCATCATGCAGGGCATTAACCAGCAGCGGTTTACCGTCGTCAGTTTAGCCGCCGGCTTGCTTGTGAAACTGTCGCTGAACACGCTGCTCATTATGAAATGGGCGACGGTCGGCGCCATTGTCGCGACGATGGCCGGGTATTTTGTGTCGGTGGTGTTCAACTTATGGGTGATTCAACGATACACCCGTTATCGCTACCGCTTTGTCCTCCGCCGGACGGTGTTTATGGCCATTTTGACGGCGTTGATGTCCATGGCCGTGATGGCTGTGTCGGCGTTGGTCGGGCGGTGGGTGGATTACCGCCAAGGCACGGCAGAGGCGGTGTTCGTTGCGGCGGTCGGGGCGGCGGCCGGGGCGGCGGTGTACTTGTTTCTCAGCGTTCGCTCCGGGCTGTTTGCGGCGCTATTTGGCGACCGGTTCGCCTTTTGGCGGCGCCGCAAAGAGAAAAAGGCTGTGTCATAGGTGTTCTTGATCGGCTTTCTGGCTTCGCCGTCCCTTTGACGGGTGCAGATTGGCGGCAAAAACGAGAAGAAGACGGTCTTGTCGCCCGCCTTCTTTCTTTGCTGATCGGTTTACGAGAGACCGAGCCGACGCTCAATGCGGTCGAGGCGGCTGTCTACCCGGTCGAGCCGCCGATCGAGCCGTTCAACAGCCCGCTCGAGCCGCTCGATGCGCCGCGTCCAGTTGGCAAACTGCCCCCCCGGAAATCCGGGCCAGAATTGGCCGGCCGGCGGCTGTTGTCGGTAGTCATCAAACGTCGGGACATAATAGTAATACTCGTTCATCGGCAAATCCCCTTTCTGCATGATTCCCTCATAGTGTATGGCGGGAAGGCAAAAGCGGACTAGATAAACGCCCAAAGGAACGAATATTTTAGGAGGGAGCCTCGTGGAACTGCGCATTGACAAACTGCTCGCCCATATGGGCTACGGGACGAGAAAGGAAGTGAAAAAACTGCTCAAGTCCGGCGCGGTGAAAGTGGATGGTGCTGCTGTCCATGACGCGAAAACGAAAGTGCGTCCGGATGAGCAGACGGTGACCGTTTGGGGAGAAACGGTCGAGTACAAGCCGTTCATTTATTTGATGATGAACAAGCCGCCAGGTGTCATCTCAGCGACGGAAGACGCCGTGGAAGAGACGGTTGTCGATTTGCTGGAAGAGGAAGACCGGCTGTTTGCCCCGTTTCCCGTCGGAAGGCTTGATAAAGACACGGAAGGGCTTCTGCTGCTGACGAACGACGGACAGCTCGCCCATCAGCTGTTGGCGCCGAAAAAACATGTGCCGAAAACATACTTTGCCGTCATTGACGGCGAGGTGGCGGATGACGATGTGGCGGCGTTCCGGCGCGGTTTAGTGCTTGATGACGGCTATGAAACGAAGCCGGCCGAGCTCGTCGTGTTGAAGTCGGGCGCGCGCTCCGATGTCGAAGTGACGGTGACGGAAGGAAAATTTCATCAAGTGAAACGGATGTTTCAAGCGGTCGGCAAGCGGGTCGTTTATTTGAAGCGGGTGCAAATGGGGCCGCTTGCTCTTGATCCGGATTTGGCGGTTGGCGAGTATCGGGAATTGACGGATGAAGAGGTGGAGATGCTGAAGCAATATCGGGCGGATGCGGGTGAAAAAAAAGGAACCTGAGGAGGTTCCTTTTTTATAAAAAAGAAGGAATGTTCATTTGTTAGGAAAAGCTGTTCCACCTTCATCTCTCATCCCGTTTTGCCTTGTTGGCACCGGTTAAGAAGAGATACGCACTTTTTTGTTCGTGGTCGTCCATTTGCCCTTGCTCGGGCTGCGAACGAGGTCATTGTACAAAAGCACGTTTAAATCGCGCTGGATCGTTCTTGGGGTGGTGCCGAACTCATCAACAAGTTCTTGGGTCGTAACCGTTCCTTTTTCGCTAATGTACATATACACGGATTTGATGCGAGTAAGCATCCGGTGTGTTGAAGGTTTCAAAAGACCACTCCCTATCTTCGCAATCATTCGCATGGCACAACCGACAGCTTATAGATGAGAGATGTCTTTATCTGTTTACTACCATTGTACACGAAATAACAAAGGAAATGCTACCCGTTTGCCCTTATTCGCGAAAAATTTAAACTTTTTGAAGCGGAAATGAAACGAAGTTGTGACAAATGAAAAATTTTGACTTCTTTTTTTTGATGTGATACGTTGGCAACAAAGAGCAAAAAGAAAGGAAGAATGACGTTGGACATCAACTGGCTGGAAGAAGCGCGGAAGCGAAAAGACGAGTTCGTTCGCGATGTGCAAGCGCTCATCCGCATCCCGAGCGTCCGCGACGATGATGGGGCGCGGCCGGGGGCGCCGTTTGGGCCGAAGGTGGCGGAAGCGCTCGATTACATGTTAACCCGCGGTCAAGAAGAAGGATTTCGCACCAAAAACGTTGATGGATATGCCGGGCATATCGAAATGGGAGAAGGGAAGAAGCTGGTCAGCGTGCTCGGTCATATTGATGTCGTGCCGGCCGGGGACGGCTGGTCCATCGACCCGTTTGCAGCGGAAGTCAAGGATGGCCGCCTTTACGGGCGCGGGGCAATCGATGACAAAGGGCCGACCGTCGCCGCGTTTTATGCGATGAAAATCATAAAAGAACTCGGGGTGCCGCTTGGCCAACGGGTGCGGCTCATCATCGGGGGCGATGAGGAAAGCGATTGGCGCTGCGTCGATCATTATTTTAAGCATGAAGACATGCCGGACGTCGGATTTGTTCCCGATGCTGATTTTCCGATTATTTACGCGGAAAAAGGGATTATCGACGCCGATTTGCGCTATCGTCCGGCGGGGAACGAAGAAACAGGGGAAATGACGCTTCATTCATTTCAAGCCGGCCGCCGCTACAATATGGTGCCTGATGCGGCCGAAGCTGTTGTCGAGGGAGCCCGGCTGGAGGAATGGTCGAGCCGCTATGAGCGGTTTTGCCGGGAGCACGGCTTAAGCGGAAACATCCGTCATAGCGATGGCGCGGTGACGCTGACGCTAGAAGGCATATCCGCCCATGGCGCCGAACCGGAGCGCGGCAAAAATGCCGGCATCTACTTGGCGCATTTTTTAGCCAATCTTCCGCTGGATGGCCGCAGCCAGCCGTTTGTTCGGTTTGTGTCGACCGCGTTTTTCGGCGACACGCGCGGTCAAAAGCTCAACCTTGCGTATCGGGATGAGCCGAGCGGCGAGCTGACGGTGAATGTCGGCGTGCTGTCATACGAACGTGAGCAGGGAGGAACCATTGGGCTGAACATTCGCTACCCAGTGACGGCCGACGGGGAAGCGATCCGTCAAACATTGACCGACGCTGCCGCTGAGTGCGGCTTGACGCTCGGGCGCTTCCATGATACGAAGCCGCATTACGTCGATCCGGATCATGAATGGATTCGCACGCTTCAACGCGTCTATGAAGAACAAACTGGCGAACCAGGCCGGCTTTTGGCCATCGGCGGCGGCACATATGCCCGCGCGCTCAAAGCCGGGGTGGCGTTCGGTGCGTTGTTTCCGGGCCGCCCCGATGTCGCTCATCAAAAAGACGAATATGTGGAGATCGATGATTTAGTGAAGGCGGTCGCCATTTACGCTCAGGCGATCTGCGAGCTGGCTAAATAAACCGCTGCTTCGGAACGGCTGAAAAACGAACATGGCTGCCCCGCGGGACAGCAGTGCTTTGGACAAGGAAAGGGGAGAACGGGATGGAAGCGGCCTTAAAACGGGAGGCAGCGGCGCGAAAAACGGTGTTTCCGCTCTTTTATTTTCTGATCTTTTTTGCTTTTGGCGCCCTGTTTCCGCTTTTGTCGGTCTATTTGCAGGAAGAGGCGCGCCTGCCGGGGGCGGCTATCGGCTGGATTATGTCGCTCACCCCGATCGTGACGATGGCCGCCCAACCGCTTTGGGGCATGGCGACCGACTATACGCGCAAGCCGGTCGGGATGTTAATGATGACGATCGTTTTGGCGGCGCTGTTCGGGCTTATGTATTCCTTTGCCGGCAGCTATGAGGCGTTCATTGTGTTGACGGTGCTCCTTTCGGCCGCACAGAGTGCCATCGTTCCGCTTTCGGACAGCCTCGCCCTTCGCCATGTGCACGAACAAGGCGGAAACTACGGAGCGATTCGGCTGTGGGGGTCGCTCGGCTTTGCTGTGGCGGTGTTGGTCGTCGGTTGGCTGTCTGAACATACCGCGTTTGCGGCTATTTTTTATACGTTTTCGTTTGCGCTGCTAGCCGCGGCCGCTTTGACCGTCCGCCTGCCGCGCTACCGGGCGGCGGTGGCGGCAGGGCGGTTGACGCGGCGCGACATCGGCGGGCTGCTTTCGATTCGCCCGTTTCGGCTGTTGTTGATGGCCACGTTTTTATTGTTCGGCCCGATTTTGGCCAACAACTCGTATTTCGGGCTGTTGATTCATGAGCTCGGCGGCACGCTGACCGGCATCGGCCTCGCTTTTTTGCTTGCGGCCGGAAGCGAGGCGCCGTTTATGAAAGCGGCGGACCGGCTCATCCGCCGCTTCGGCATGGTGCGCTTGCTCATTTGGGCGGCGCTGTTGTCGGCGGCCCGCTGGCTGTCCTACGCTGCTGATCCGCCGCTTTGGTTTGTCTACATGACAACGGTTGTGCAAGGCTGTTCCGTCGGACTGTCGATTCCGACCGCGCTCCACTATGCGCGCCGCCTGGCGCCGGAGCGGGTGCAGGTGACGGCGGTGTCCCTTTACTCAGCGGTCGGCAACGGCCTGGGCGCTTGGTTTTGCACGTTGTTGGGCGGGTATTTGCTCGAGCGGTGGCAGATTGGCGCGGTGTATTGGTTTTTTGGCGCGTGCACGCTCGCCGGCGCATTCGTGCTGCTTTGGCTTGCCAAACTAGAACGAGACAATCCATCGGCAGGTGAGAGAAGATGAAACGAACCCATTATTTTATCGCCGTCCCGCTGACCGCGGAGGCCAGACAAGCCATTCGCCGTTTTGCGGACGATGCGTCTTCATCGCTCCCGTTCCGCACGTGGGTGCATGAGCAGGACTACCATATTACGCTTGCGTTTTTAGGCGATGTGCCGCCGGAGAAAATGAACCCGCTACGCGAAGCGATGACAGCGGTCGCCGCCCGCTGTGTTCCGTTTTCCCTTCGGCTTGCCGGACTCGGGACGTTCGGGGAGCGCACGGCGCCGCGCATTTTTTGGCAAGGGGTCAAAGCCGAAGAAATGCTCGCCGCGTTGCGGAGCGATGTGTATGAGGCGTGCGGGGCGCTTGGTTTTTCCCTCGACCGGCGGCCGTTTGCTCCACACATTACGATCGCCCGCAAATGGCAAGGAGCTGAGCCGTTTAGGCCGGAAACGCTCCGTTCGCTTCCGGCGGCTTCGGCGGTGTTTTCGGTGCCGGAGATGGTGCTGTATCGGACGAATATGGATCAGACGCCGAAATATGAAGCAATCGCCTCGTTCCCGCTGCTTGGCGCACCGGCGGAGGACAACTAATAGCGGGTGAAGATATGGGGCAACTTGTGAAGCTGCGGGATTGCATCTCCCGCTATGAAACAGACGTGTATTATTATGTGCCGGAATTTATTCGGTTGAAACAATGGCAGTGGGAACAGGCAAAAGCCCGGTGGGAAGCGGAGCGCGACGCCGGCATAAGCGGGCAAACCGGAGCGGAAGAGACGTGGGATTTTTTGCTCGGCAAGCCTCCCTGGTGGGAGCGGCTTGCCAAGCGGTGGCGCCGCGGCGCGGAGGAGGAACAGGAGCCATCAGCTGAGGCGATGGCGAGCTGGGCGGCTACTGTTGAAGAACTGAAACGGCAATTTCTTGATGAATTGTTTCTGTTGCAGCTGAAGTGGGCAAGTTCGACGATGACTTACGCTTCTCCGCTTGATGATGCCCTGTATGGCGATGAAACATTGAAATATTTTTTGCAGCGGTTTCCGGATACGCATTTATGTTTTTACCGGCCGGTCGCTATGGCCGGCAAGGCGCTCGTCGAGCTTGAGACAATCATTCTCACGCCGGCGGCGGCTTGGTGCATCGCCTTTGTCGAAGGAAAGCCGGACAATGTGGTGATCGCTTCCACGGATCGATTTTGGACGGAGCGGGCCGGAACTGAAGAAACCAAGCGGGTGAACCCGGTCGTATCGCTGAGGCGGACGGGGCAGATCGTTTCTGATGTTTTCCAAAAATATCGAATCGATTGGCCGATCCATCTCGTGCTGTTAAACCGCTATGGCTACATTGACCATGGCCATCTTTTTCCGTTTCTTCACTATATTGATAAACGAAATTACGAACAATGGTTTTCCCGTTTGCGCCGCTCGGCTCTCCCGCTTCGGCATCAACAGCTGAAGGCGGCGGAGGCGCTGCTCGGCCATTGCGCCAGTTTCTACAACCGCCGCCTCGCTGGGAATATTCCCAGCGAAGAACGGCAACAATAAAAGCATCTGTGCATCGATGGGGCGAACCGGCCGATTTTTGGCACCGCCCTTTTTCTTTTGCGTATGATAATAATAACGGGAGGCCAAAAAGGGGGTGAGCCACTATGCTTCACATTCGCCGGACGTTTGTCGCCTATTTGGACGAGATGGATCAAATCACCGTGCTTGTGCCGAAAGCGTGTCGCCTTGATGGGATGGAGCCGTTTACGATGGTGGCGCCAAGCGGAGAGGAAATTCCGCTTGCCGTGCAGCTGACCGAAGATTTAGGGGATGCGGTGAAATATGTATGCCGCTTTTCGTCTGCCTTCGTGTTCGGATCGACGTATTGGGTTCGCGCCGGTTCGGGGGAGACGACCGATGTGCAAATCGGTGCTGTCGTGCGGACACGGGCGTTTGATGAGCAGTTTTTTTACGAAGGAAAGCTGGGAGTGGACTATGCGAAAGAACAAACAGTGTTCCGCGTCTGGGCGCCGACTGCGACTGCAGTCAACGTCAAACTGATCCATCCGGATCGCAACGATGCCCGCTATGTGCCGCTTGAGCGCGGGGAGCGCGGCGTATGGTCGGCTGTCGTCCCCGGTGACTGGGAACGAACATATTACACATATGTGGCGTGCATTAACCGCCTATGGCGCGAGGCAGTGGATCCGTATGCGACCGCTGTTTCCATCAACGGTGAGTATGGCGTGATCATCGACTGGGAAAAAACGCGGCTCGCGCCGCCCGCTCATCCGCTGCCGCCGCTTGCCTCGCCGACGGACGCCATTATTTACGAGTTAAGCATCCGCGATTTTACGAGCCACCCGGACAGCGGCGCCGCTCATAAAGGGAAGTATCTCGGATTGGCTGAAGCGGACACAAGCGGCCCGAACGGGACATCGACCGGGCTCTCCTATTTAAAAGAGCTGGGTGTCACTCACGTGCAGCTTATGCCGTTTATCGATTTTGCCGGGGTCGATGAACGCGATCCGTCAGCGGCATATAACTGGGGATACAATCCACTTCATCTATATGCACCGGAAGGGAGCTATGCAACCGATCCAACCGATCCGTACGCGCGCATTGTTGAGTTAAAAGAAATGATCCGCACGCTGCACGAAAACGGCTTGCGCGTTGTTATGGATGCGGTGTACAACCATGTCTACGACCGAGAGCGGTCATCGCTTGAGAAGCTTGTTCCCGGGTATTATTTCCGCTATGATGCGTACGGCCAGCCGGCCAACGGCACCGGCGTCGGCAACGACATCGCTTCGGAGCGGCGGATGGTGCGTCGCTGGATCGTCGATTCGGTCGCGTTTTGGGCGAAAGAGTACGGCATGGATGGGTTTCGCTTCGATTTGATGGGGGTGCATGACATAGAGACGATGAAGGCGGTGCGCGACACCCTCGATGCGATCGATCCATCGATCCTCGTGTACGGGGAAGGATGGGACTTGCCGACACCGCTTGCGCCAGAGCAAAAAGCGACGATGGCCAACGCTAGGCAGCTGCCGCGCCTTGCTTATTTCAATGACCGGTTTCGCGATACGATCAAAGGAAGCACGTTCCATTTGCCCGAACGCGGCTTTGCCCTTGGCGAATCAAGCGGGCGCGAACAGGCGAAAACGGCCATTGCCGGCAGTTTGCGGGCGTTAGGCGGGCTGTTTTGCCATCCGCTTCAATCGATTAACTATGTGGAATGCCATGACAACCACACATTTTGGGATAAAATGGAGATTGCGAACGGTCATGAACCGGAAGCACTGAGGCGCAAACGGCAAAAACTGGCAACAGCGATCGTTCTATTGGCGCAAGGCATTCCCTTTTTGCATAGCGGCCAGGAGTTTTATCGGACAAAAGGTGGAGACGGCAACAGCTACCGGGCGCCAGATGCGGTCAACCGGCTCGATTGGGAGCGGAAAAGCCGCTATGAACACGATATCCGCTACGTTCAAGGGCTGATCGCCCTTCGCCGGGCGCACGGCGCGTTTCGCTTTGCAACAGAAGCAGAGGTGCTGCGCCATTTTGTGTTTCTTGAACCGACCCCGCCGTCAGTGATCGCTTATCAGCTGCGTGATGTCGCTGTCTACGGGCCGTGGGCGGAAATCATCGTCATCCATCATCACGAAGAAAAGCGGGAGACGATTTTTCTTCCGGATGAAGGGGAGTGGGACGTCGTCTGTGATGAGGAGCAAAGCGGGACGATTCCGCTCCGGCGGGTGCGCCGTGCGCTTGACCTTGACGGCATTGGCACATGGGTGCTTGTCAGAACAGAAGCGATGAATGCTGCTGAATACGGAGGATGAGCGAAACCACAACAACGGTGCCGCTTCTTCCCTTTTTTGTTTTGACGCACAGACTTTGGCAGTTTTAAGCAGTTGGCTTGGCAAGAAAAATGTTTGCATGCCGGGGCGGTATTTCAGTATAATACAAGTAAAACGGACGGAAGAAGGACGCGGCACGGCCGTCCTTTTTATTTGTGCACATGAAGAAGCAAACGGACACGTTTTTTTATTTTTTAAGTCGCAGGTGAACATGCTTTGGAACAGTTACTAGGTAAGGAGTGGGCGATCACTCCGGCTGGCGGTGCCACAGGGGATGCGTATTTTGCCGAATATGAAGGGAAGAAACTGTTTTTGAAACGAAACTCTTCCCCGTTTCTCGCCGTCTTGTCGGCGGAGGGGATCGTCCCGAAGCTCGTTTGGACGAAACGCCTTGAAAACGGTGATGTGTTTACGGCCCAGCAATGGCTGAACGGCCGGGAGCTGAAGCCGCATGAGATGGGAAGCGAACAGGTGGCGATGTTGTTGCGGAAAATTCATGGCTCCAAAGAGCTGGTGACGATGCTCAAACGACTCGGCAAAACGCCGCTCCACCCCGGGAAAATGTTCGCTGCGCTTGTTGAGTGGCAGCGATGCCACCCGATCGGTGCGGCGGCCGTTCGTGAAGCGCTTGGCTGGCTCGGAGAGCGCGTGTCGTCATTGCCTGAGGATCAATACGTCGTTTGCCACTGTGACATTAACCATAACAATTGGCTGCTTGCTGATGACGGGACGTTGTACTTGATCGATTGGGACGGGGCAGTCATTGCGGATCCAGCCATTGATATCGGCATGCTGCTTCATTTATATATTCCGCGCGCCGAGTGGGAAGCATGGCTTCATCAGTACGGGCTGGCATGGACGGAGGGGCTCGCCCTCCGCCTGAAATGGTATGCGATGGCCCATACGCTGCATTCCTTGTTTTGGCCGAAAGGGAAAGACAGCCAAAAGGAGAGGGAGCAGTCATTGCAATTATTGCAGTACATTATAGCAGAACAATAGGGGGCTTATTGGCAACGGCCCGCAAAAAAGAAAGCGGCATGCCGGCCTCGCTTGGCAGCCTCGGTGGCTAGCCAGCGCGCGGCCGCATGGTTTATGACAGCTCGCTCACCCAATCGGCGAGCTGGCCTTGATGCGCGGAAATATGGGCGTTGACATCGGAGCTGTATTTTCCGCTTTGTCCATACGCGTAAATGTTCGGAAGAATCTGCTTGACATTCGCGCTCACCTCGCTGTTGGCGAGCAGCGATTTGACCAGCCGTTCGATTTGTTCATATTCGGAAACCGTTCCGCAGCAATCGAGCTGGTGTTCAGATAAAATATCGCGGAGCACGGTCAATTGATGGTTATGGTCGAGCGGCATGACGGTCACCATCCTTTAGCAAAGCTGTACGGTTTTAATATGCCCGGGCTTGGCGGCGTTTATGCCTAGGCGTTTGCTTCTTCAGGCGAGGTTAGACTAACAGAGGATCGTTAAAACAACAAATGGAAACGAGACAGAGGTGTCGATATGCGTTTGCGCAACAAACCGTGGGCGAAAGAAAAACTCGCCGCCCACCCCCAGCACGTCATCCCGGATCCGGAAGCGAAACGCGGGCGGTGGCATGAGCTGTTTGGCAACGACCGGCCGATCCATATTGAAATCGGCACCGGAAAAGGGAAATTTATTGCCGAAATGGCGAAGCTGCATCCTGATGTCAATTTTATCGGCATGGAGCTGTATCCGAGCGTGCTCGTGTCAGCGCTCGATAAGCTGATTGAGAGCGAGCTGCCAAACGTGCGGCTGCTCAATGCCAATGCGAAAGATCTCGCCGCATTTTTTGCCGACGGAGAAATCGCGCGCATTTACTTGAACTTTTCCGACCCGTGGCCGAAAAAGCGGCATGAAAAACGGCGGCTCACATATCGGGGCTTTTTGGCGCTCTATGACCGCATTTTGTCCGCGGACGGGGACATTCATTTGAAGACGGACAATCAGCCGTTTTTCGAATATTCGCTTGTCAGCTTGTCGCAATACGGGTTTGTGCTCGCGGCGGTCCAATTGGATTTGCATCAGAGCGATGTTGTTGGCAACGTCATGACGGAGTACGAAGAAAAGTTTTCTGCGAAAGGAAACCGCATTTACCGCTGCGAGGCGCTGCGTCCGTCAAAGCGGCTGTGACAGCCCGACCTGTTTGGTCGGGTTTTTATTTTCTTTCCGGTTGATGAAGAAAATGGTACACTAAGAAAAGGAGGGAGAGGAACATGGAACAATTAAAAGTCGGACAAGTGACATTGACCTGGCTGAGCGGAGGCGTCACTCATCTTGACGGCGGAGCGATGTTCGGCGTCGTGCCTAAGCCGCTTTGGTCGAAAAAATATCCGCCGAATGACAACAATCAAATTGAGCTGCGCACCGATCCCATTTTGATCGAGACGGGCGGCAAACGGCTGCTCATTGAGTCGGGCATCGGCAACGGCAAGCTGACCGATAAGCAAAAACGCAATTTCGGCGTCACCGAGGAATCGTCGCTTGACGAATCGCTCGCTTCGCTTGGGTTGACGCGCGGCGATATTGATATTGTCATCATGACCCATCTTCATTTTGACCACGCATGCGGGCTGACGGTTTGGGAAGATGGGCGGCTTGTGCCGGCGTTTCCGCGCGCAGCGATCATCACGTCGGACGTCGAGTGGGAGGAAATGCGCGCGCCCAACATTCGCTCGCGCAATACGTATTGGAAAGAAAACTGGGAGCCGATTGCCGACCAAGTCATTCCGTTTACGAAAGAAACGGAAGTCGTCTCCGGCATTCGTCTCATACATACCGGTGGGCATAGCGCCGGTCATGCGATCGTGTTGATTGAATCGGATGGGGAGATGGCGATCCACCTCGGCGATTTGCTCGGCACGCACGCCCACCAAAACGTCCTTTGGGTGATGGCGTATGACGATTACCCGATGGACTCGATTTTTGCCAAACAGCAGTGGCTCCCGTACGGCATCGAGCGGAACGCTTGGTTTACGTTTTACCATGATGCCTATTACCGCGCGGTCAAATGGCAGGAAGACGGAACGATCGCGGAGCAAGTGAAGCGAAACTGGCCGGCGTTATAGCGGTTTCGTGTCAACAATGGCTCCGGTGTATGCGTTCACCCAAAACTCGTCATCCCCGTCATCGCGGCAAATGCCGCCGCGGTAGACGGTGTAGGTCAACCCGTTTTTCTCATACCGCTCCGGAGCGGCTTGAATCCATGAGCCGCGGATTGGGCGCGGTCCGCCAAGCGATTGTTTCGCGATGGCCAGCGCTTTTTCCGGCGCAAGAAGCGCGGAGCGAGACGCAGCGCGGATGGTGTAGACGGCGGCGGCACCGACGGCGGCGCCGACAAGCCATTTCTTCCAAGCCATGCGTTTGTTCCTCCTTTTGCCTTGATACGGTTTAGTATAGCCGATTTTGGCGGAAGATGTAAGCAGCGCGGAAAAAACGGAAAGCACTGAATTGATATGAAGAAGGGAGAACCGTGATGAACGTAGAGACGTTGCAACTGTTTCAAACGTTGACCGAACTGCCGGGGGCGCCGGGCCATGAACATGCGGTGCGGCAGTTTATGCGAAAAGAGCTCGCCAAATACGCCGATGAGATCGTACAAGACCGCCTTGGCAGCGTTTTTGGCGTCAAGCGCGGCGACGAGGCAGGTCCGACGGTGATGGTCGCCGGTCATATGGACGAAGTCGGGTTTATGGTCACGGCGATTACGGACAACGGCATGATCCGCTTTCAAACGCTCGGCGGTTGGTGGAACCAAGTGCTGCTTGCCCAGCGTGTGCAAATTATCACGAACGACGGGTCGGTCATCGGCGTCATCGGCTCGATTCCGCCGCATTTGCTCAATGAGGAGCAGCGAAATAAACCGATGGAGGCAAAACATATGCTCATTGACATCGGTGCGGAAAGCCGTGAGGACGCCGAGCGGATCGGCATCCGTCCAGGCCAGCCGATCGTGCCCGTCAGCCCGTTCACTGTGCTGGCAAACGGGAAAACGGTGATGGCGAAAGCGTGGGACAACCGGTTCGGTTGCGGCCTCGCCGTCGAGCTGTTAAAAGAGCTGAAAGATGAAACGGTGCCAAACGTGTTGTATGCTGGAGCGACGGTGCAGGAGGAAGTCGGGCTGCGCGGGGCGCAGACGGCGGCAACGATGATCAATCCGGACATCTTTTTCGCCTTGGAGGCGAGCCCGGCCAACGACATGTCAGGCGACAAACAGGCGTTTGGCCAGATCGGCAAAGGGGCGCTTATTCGTTTGTATGACCGGACGATGGTGACGCACCGCGGCATGCGCGATTTCGTGCTTGACACGGCGGAAACGCTCGATGTGCCGTATCAATTTTTCATTTCTCCAGGCGGAGGGACGGACGCTGGACGGGTTCATGTCGCGAACCGCGGCGTGCCGTCGGCGGTGATCGGCCTTTGCGCCCGCTATATTCATACGCATGCGTCGATCATTCATGTCGATGATTATGCGGCGGCGAAACAATTAATCGTCGAGTTGGTGAAGCGATGCGACCGGACGACAGTCGAAGCGATCTGCACCAACAGCTGAACAAAAACGAATGGCGGCAAAGAGGCAAAACGATAAGGAAAGCGAAATAACATAAGGGGGAGAAGCGTCGGCTTCTCCTTTTCCATGCCAAGGAGGATGAACCATGAAGACGATCGCAGTCGGAACAAAAAACGAAGCGAAAGTCGCCGCCGTCCGGGCGGTGTTCGGGGAAGCGGAATATCGCATCATTCCGCTTGACGTGCCCTCAGGCGTCTCCGCTCAGCCGCTTTCCGACGAGGAAACGCGGCGCGGGGCGATCGAACGCGCCAAGCGGGCGCTTAAAGCCGCCGAGGCGGAGATCGGCATCGGGCTTGAGGGCGGCGTCATGAACATGGATGGGCAATGGTGGCTTTGCAACTGGGGAGCGCTCGTTGACCGAAACGGCATGACGGTTGCCGCCGGCGGCGCGCGCCTCGCCCTGCCGCCAGACATCGGCGCCGGGCTTGAGGCGGGGTGCGAGCTCGGCGAACTGATGGAGGAATATACAGGGCGGCGGAACATCCGCACAAAAGAAGGGGCGGTCGGCGTGTTTACGAACGGACGCATCGACCGTACGGCGATGTTTTCCCACATCGTTCAGCTGTTGGTGGGCCAATACGAATTTTTTTGTCAAAACGGGCCGTTCACGGTATGATAAAGGAGAACCGCTGGCGCCGCCATAAGACAAGGAGGCAGACTGATGGACAGCCGGCAAATGTATGAGACGATCAAGGAACGTCTCAACGCCCATCCGCATTGGACGTTCCACTTTGATTCTAAACATGATACGATGCGCATCGAAGATCGCCGCACGAAAAAAGGGGTCACGATCTCGCTTCCCGGCGTGATCGCCAAGTGGCACGAGCAAAAAGACGAAGCGGTGCGCGAAATTATTTATTATGTAGAAGAGACGTTGAAAACGATGGAGGAGGCGGCAACGCTTTCGGGAAACGAACGAAACATTTATCCCGTCATTCGGTCGACATCGTTTCCGACCGAAACGAAAGAAGGCGTTCCGCTTTTGCATGATGACCACACGGCGGAAACGCGCATTTACTACGCGCTTGATTTAGGCAAAACGTATCGCCTGATCGACGAACAAATGTTGAAAAAGGAAACATGGAACCGCGAGCGAGTAAAAGAAATCGCCCGCTTTAACGTCCGCTCGCTGCCGACGCCGGTGAAAGAAGACCGTGTCGCCGGAAACGTGTTTTATTTTGTCAACACGAACGACGGCTATGACGCGAGCCGGATTTTAAACGATGCGTTTTTGGCTGACATGCACACACGCATGGAAGGAACGATGGCGTTGGCTGTTCCGCATCAAGATGTGCTCATTATGGCCGATTTGCGCAATGAGATCGGCTACGACGTGCTCGCGCAAATGACAATGAGCTTTTTTGCCGGCGGCCGCGTGCCGATTACGGCATTGTCCTTTTTATACGAAAACGGCAAACTTGAACCGATTTTCATTTTAGGAAAAAGACGGAGAACATAAGACATAAGGAGGAGTCAAGCGATGAACGTGTTCTACAACCGCGAAGGAATCGGGGATGTGTTGCTCGTATCGCTAAAGCCGGTGGCTGACGAGGAGCGGGCGTTTGCGAAACAAGGCGATGTCGTCCGCATCGTTTCTGAGCGCACTGGCGAGACGGTCGGCTATAACATTTTTTCCGCTTCCTCCTATTATCCATTTTCGGGGAACGGACCGCTTGACGTCAATGAGGAGCTTGTTGGCATCATCAATGACATGCTGGCGAAAAACGGCTGTGACGAACGGATTGAAGCCGATTTGTCGCCGAAATTCGTCGTCGGCTATGTAAAGGAAAAAGGGAAACATCCAAATGCTGATAAACTGAGCATCTGCCAAGTCGATGTCGGCGGCGAGGTGCTGCAAATCGTCTGCGGGGCGCCGAACGTCGCTGAAGGGCAAAAAGTGGTCGTTGCAAAAATCGGGGCGGTCATGCCAAACGGCCTCATCATTCAAGAAAGTGAACTGCGCGGTGTCCGGTCATCCGGCATGATTTGCTCGGCGCGTGAGCTCGGGCTGCCGAACGCCCCGCAAGAAAAAGGGATTCTTGTGCTCTCCGATGAGTATGAAGTAGGGCAACCGTTCACGTTTTAACGGGGCAGCAGGCAAGAGCCAGGCGACATCCAGCTTGAACGTCACTGGAAGGAACTCCAGTGGCGTTTTTTCCGACACCGAATGAATAGAAAGAGTGGAACGATCGATGAGATTTTGGAAACGATGGCTCCGTTTTTTAACGGATGAGGAGGAAAACGAACAACCGGCCAACGGAAAACAAATGGATTACAGGATGGAACGCGCTGAGGCGAAAGTCGTATACCAGTACCCGCAAGGCCATTTCCGCTTTCCGCTCATTCCGGATGATCCTTCCCTAGAGGCCGAGGAGAAGCCAAGGAGAACGGCGAGCGCGGAAAGCAAGCTGAAGGCTTCTCGCCGTCCGCCCGCTGATCCAATGAGCGAAGCAGCAGAAAAAAAGCCGTTCCGCCCATCCGACGTACCGTCACCTATTTTTGGATACCATAATGATAGGGAACAGCGGAAGCGGATGACAGAACAAGGAATCATGGCCGCGATGCGAACAGCAGAAAAAGCGAAGCAACGCCATGGAAGCTTATCCGTCGATGGACGAGTTCCGTCGTCTCGTTTTTCGGATTTCACCGATCCTGCCTCGCCGCAGGGGGTGTCAGAAAAAACGGTTCACAGCACGGAGGAAGGAGCGGCGGCCGACCGGCAGACGGAAAAAGAGAATCAAGCCGATGCCGCAACCGTACAAGCCGTGGCGCCGGCCGCAGAAAAACGGATGAATGAAGCAAGCGAGAGAGAAGATGAGCTTTGCAAAGCCCCATTCACTGAGAATGCGGCAGAAGCGAAGGAGCAATCCGTTGAGCCTGTCTCGGAGCAAAAGGGAACCCCTAAGGAGATGTCTGCATCCGCGCTGACGATCGTTGAACCGGCGGCCGCTGAAATGGAAGAGGAACAGGCGCATGCGGTGCTCAGCGAGACCGCATCCGCCGCTGAACAGGAGGATGGCTTCCGACAAGGTGGAGACTTACTGTCCGTTGCTCGGACAGAAGAAAATACGTTAGACCAGCCGGATCACGGCGGCGATGCACAAAAGGGAATGACGGAGACACCGGCAGCGGGTGATGGCACGAATAGACAGACGGTTTTCAAAGAAGAGGAGAGAGGGCCGCTGCGCTCTCTGTCGCTTTCTCGTGAAAACAGACAGACAGCTGGCCATCACCGTTCGGAACGAACGCGCATTCCGTACAATGTGATGATGCTCAAGCAGGACCGGCGCAAGCTCGAAGAAAGAGCGGCCCGCCGCCCGAACGGCGATTCACTGCCGCCGCTGTCGCTCCTTGCGCCGCCGGAGGCGGCGGCGGCCTGCGACGAACAATGGATTCGTGAACAATGCGCCCGTTTGGACCGGACGTTTGAGAGTTTTCATATCGGAGCGAAAGTGGTTGGCGCGACACAAGGCCCGACGGTGACGCAGTTTGAAGTGCAGCCCGATTTAGGAGTGAAAGTGAGCAAAATTACGAGCTTAACGGATGACATCAAACTAAGCTTGGCGGCGAGAGATATTCGGATTGAAGCGCCGATTCCGGGAAAACGGACGATCGGCATCGAAGTGCCGAATCCGTCAAGCCGGACAGTGCCGCTGCGGGAGATTTTAGACAGCCGCGCGTTTCGCGAGCGCCGTTCTCCGCTGACGGTTGCGCTCGGGCTGGACATTAGCGGGGCGCCAGTTGTGACAGACATCCAAAAAATGCCGCATGGACTCATCGCCGGAGCGACCGGGTCAGGCAAAAGCGTGTGCATGAACGCCATGCTTGTCAGCATGCTGTATAAAGCCGCTCCGCACGAAGTCAAGTGGCTGCTCATCGACCCGAAAATGGTTGAACTGGCGCCGTACAACGGGTTGCCGCATTTGCTCAGCCCGGTCATTACGGAGGCGAAAGCAGCTGCGGGTGCGCTCAAATGGGCGGTCGGTGAAATGGAGCGGCGGTACGAACGGTTTGTCCATGCCGGTGTGCGCGATATCGAAAAGTATAATGCCCATCTCCGCGCCCAAGGCGGCGAACCGCTTCTTCCGTACATCGTCATTGTCATTGATGAGCTGGCGGATTTAATGATGGCCGCTCCGGCCGATGTCGAAGAATCGATTTGTCGGTTGGCGCAAAAGGCGCGGGCGTGCGGCATTCATTTATTGATCGCCACACAGCGGCCATCGGTCGATGTCATCACCGGTCTGATCAAGGCGAACATTCCGACGCGCATCGCTTTTTCCGTCTCTTCTCAAATCGATTCGCGCACGATTTTGGATGTGAATGGGGCCGAGCGGCTGCTTGGCCGCGGCGATATGCTTTTTTTGGAAAACGGATCAGCCAAGCCGGTGCGGCTGCAGGGATGCATGATTTCCGATGAGGAGATTGAACGGGTGACGGCATATGTGAAAGCGCAGCAAGAGCCTTCCTACTTGTTCAGCCCGGATGAGTTTCGGCAGACGGCGGCGTTCAGCGAGGAAGATGACGAATTATTCGACGAAGCGTGCCGGTTTGTCATCGCGCAAGGCGGGGCATCGACATCAAGTTTGCAGCGCCATTTCCGCATTGGCTACAACCGCGCCGCCCGGCTGATCGAGATGATGGAAGAGCAAGGGTTGATCTCGGAAGCGCGCGGCAGCAAACCGCGCGACGTGTTAATGAGCGAGGAAGAGTGGATGCGTTGGCGCGAGCGGGGGACGTTGCAGGTGGACGGTTTCTCCCCTTCCGAACGGTAGTGTTTTGCGGCTGAACGTGCTATAATGGGGAAATGAGACAATCGGTGCAGTGGAATGAAATAAATGGCAAAACTAGATGAATATCATATACTGTCTTACAGAGAGACGATGGTTGGAGGGCTTAGCGATGACAGTTTACCATTTTGTTGGCATTAAAGGCACGGGGATGAGTGCGCTCGCGCAAGTGCTTCACGATCTCGGCTATACGGTGCAAGGGTCGGACGTAGAAAAATGGTTTTTTACCCAAAAGGCGCTTGAAGAGCGGGGAATTCCGGTTTTGCCTTTTTCAAAAGACCATATTCGTCCGGGTTATACGGTCATTGCCGGCAATGCATTTCCAGACACGCACGAGGAAATTGAGGCGGCCCATCAACTCGGCGTTCCTGTTATTCGGTATCATCGCTTTTTAGGGGAGTTGGCAACCAAGTTTACAAGCATAGCGGTGACCGGCTCGCACGGGAAGACGACGACGACGGGGCTGCTCGCCCATGTCATGCAAGGAGCGCATCCAACGTCGTACTTAATCGGAGACGGAACGGGAAAAGGAGAGCCGGGGAGCAAATACTTTGTGTTTGAAGCGTGTGAATATCGGAGGCATTTCCTTTCTTATTTTCCAGATTATGCGATTATCACGAATATTGACTTCGACCACCCAGATTATTTTGCCAATATTGACGACGTCTTTTCTGCTTTTCAGCAGATGGCGGAGCAAGTAAACAAAGGGATTGTCGCTTGCGGGGATGATCCGTATTTGCAAAAGCTCCAAGCAAAAGTGCCGATGCTGTTTTATGGACTTGGCGAAGAAAATGATTTTCAAGCGCGCAACATCGTAAAAACGACGGAAGGAACGGCGTTTGACGTATTTGTGCGCAACACGTTTTTTGCCTCGTTTATCATTCCGCGCTTTGGCACCCATAACGTGCTGAATGCGCTCGCAGTCATCGCCTTGTGCCATTACGAAGGGGTTGACGCCGGCACGATCGCAGCTCGGCTGCAAACGTTCCAAGGGGTGAAGCGCCGCTTTAGCGAAAAAACGGTCGGGCGCCAAGTGTTGATTGACGATTATGCGCATCATCCGCGCGAAATTATGGCGACATTAGAAGCGGCTAGACAAAAGTATCCAGGACGCGAAGTCGTCGCCATTTTCCAGCCGCATACGTATACGCGGACGCAGACGTTTTTGCGTGAGTTTGCCGAGAGCTTGCAGCAGGCGGACTACATCTATTTGTGCGACATTTTCGGCTCGGCGCGCGAACATCATGGCCAGCTGTCCATTCGTGACTTGCAGGCGCAAATCCCGCGCTCGCAGCTGCTTGAAGAGCAAAACGTGGCCGTGTTAAAGCAGCATCGCGATGCAGTGCTTGTGTTTATGGGCGCCGGTGACATTCAAAAGTTTCAACAAGCATACGAACAGGCCGTTCTTTCCGCCTGAGGGCCGACGGAAAGCGGGCTGGACGGCCCGCTTTTTTGAACTTTTCCGCCGGGAAGCCCCTCGCTTTCCTCGCCTTGTGGACAAGGCAAAAGGAAAGGATGAATTCGATTTCGCCCGGGGATGGACGGAATCCTCCGCCCTTGCTGAACGATTGGGAAAGATCGAACGTGAGGCAGGAAACAACGAACGGAATGTCGAAGTTTGAAAACGGAACAGAACGGGTACAAAGAGGACGATACGGTCCGGCAGGCAAGGAGGAAACGAGGTGGAATGGCTTTTGTATGCGAGCGCCGCGCTCATCGCTGTCGCTTTTTTGCTTCTTGCAATTTACATAGCAAGAACGCTCGTTGTTTTGCAGGAGACGCTGCGCCGGCTGACAGCGGCGGTCAGCCATGCCGATGAACAAGTGCAAACGGTCGCGAAAGAAGTGACTCAACTTCTTCATACGGCCAACAGCATTGCCGGCGATGTACAAAATCAGGCGGAAAAGTTAAACCATGCGGTCGAGGCGGTGAATGAAATCGGCGGCACTGTCCGGTCGCTGAACCGCGCGCTTCGGCAGACGGCGGCGGCGTTGTCGGCCAGAGCGGGCCAAAAGCAAGAAAAGTGGGCGAAAGCGTTGCGCTGGGCAAATGTTTTGCTGGATATATGGGAAAAATGGAGAGAGAGGGAATCACTGCGGGAAAAGGAGGATGCGCGAAATGGCCAAAAATAACGGTGGATTTTTGCTGGGAGCGCTTGTCGGCGGCATCGCCGGTGCGGCTGCTGCGATGTTTTTGACGAGCGAAAAAGGGCGGAAGTGGCTGAACGAGTGGAACAACAACGAAACATGGGAGCCGGTGAAAACGACCGCTGTGGAATGGCTTGAGACGGCTAAAGAGAAAACGAAGGAAATGGCCAACTTCATCCCGCTGAAAATGGCCGAGGCGCCAGCTGGCGGGGAATCTGTTGGAGAAACGACGATTCCGATTCCGCCATCCGCGGACAAGGCGGATCGCGAAACGCTCCAAAAGCTGCTCGAGGAAGCGGAAGCGGCGCTAGATGATGCTGAGCAAAAGATGCCATACCGAAGAGAAACGGAGTGAAGGCGATGGGAATGGAGAAACTGGAGGCGATCGAACAGTTTGACCGCATTAGGCAAGAAGCAGGGCGATTTTTATTCGTCAAACATAGCTTGACATGCCCGATCAGCCAAGCCGCTTTCCGTGAGTGTGAAAAATTTGCCGCCGATCATCCGGAGCTGGCCGTCTATTGCCTATACGTTCAGGAGGCGCGCCCGCTTTCCAATTACATCGCAGAGCGGACGGGTGTGAAGCACGAATCGCCGCAAGTGCTGCTGTTTGAAAGCGGCCAAGTCATTTGGCATGCGTCGCATTGGAATATTACGTATGAGACGTTGAATACGCATGTTGCCAGCATATAGCCGCCTGCGCCTAGCGGGCGGTTTTTGCCGCCCATATTACTTTATTACTTAAAAGCGTTTAATCAAAAAAGCATTTTTTTCGTGACAACCGGGTCTTCATCCATTATAATAAAGACTAATTACAAAACTTAACTGTGATGTTGCTGGACGGCGGGAGCGCCTTGCGCGCGGCTGGCCGGCGTCCTGTAGGCGAGACTAGCAGAGCGAAACATCGCACGATATTTGGCGAAAGGATGGGGGAAGCATGAGCAACGAGAGATTAGATGAGCTGCGGGCGAGAGTCGACGAAATCAACTTGCAGCTGTTGAAACTGATCAATGAACGGGGCCGTCTCGTCCAAGAGATCGGGAAAATTAAAGAAGCGCAGGGGACGCATCGCTACGACCCGGTGCGCGAGCGGAAAATGCTCGATCTGATCTCCGAGCATAATGATGGGCCGTTCGAAACGTCGACGCTGCAGCATATTTTCAAGGAAATTTTTAAAGCGGCGCTTGAGCTGCAAGAAGACGATCACCGGAAAGCGCTGCTCGTTTCGCGGAAAAAACATCCGGAAAATACGATTGTCGAAGTGAAAGGCGAACGGATCGGCGACGGCAACCAATATTTCGTCATGGGGCCTTGTGCTGTTGAAAGCTACGAGCAGGTGGCCGCGGTCGCCGAAGCGGTGAAAAAACAAGGCATTAAGCTGTTGCGCGGCGGCGCGTACAAACCGCGCACCTCGCCATACGACTTCCAAGGGCTCGGCGTCGAGGGGCTGAAAATTTTGAAGCGGATCGCCGATGAGTTTGATTTGGCGGTCATTAGCGAAATCGTTACTCCGGCGGATATTGAGACCGCCTTGGATTATATCGATGTCATCCAAATCGGTGCACGCAACATGCAAAACTTTGAGTTGCTGAAGGCGGCCGGCCAAGTCAATAAGCCGGTTTTGCTGAAGCGCGGCTTAGCGGCGACGATCGAGGAGTTCATCAACGCCGCTGAATACATTATGTCGCAAGGCAACGGACAAATCATTTTGTGCGAGCGCGGCATCCGTACGTATGAGCGGGCGACGCGCAATACGCTCGACATTTCGGCGGTGCCGATCTTAAAGAAAGAAACGCACTTGCCGGTGTTGGTTGACGTCACCCACTCGACCGGACGGCGCGATCTTCTCATTCCGTGCGCCAAAGCGGCGTTGGCGATCGGCGCTGACGGCGTCATGGCGGAAGTTCATCCCGACCCGGCCGTCGCGTTGTCCGACTCCGCTCAGCAAATGGATATTGCCCAATTCAACGAATTCATGGAAGAAGTGCGCGCGTTCCAACGCCAGTTCGTTCAGGCATAAAGCATCCCCCTTCGGCCGAAACCGAAGGGGGATTTTTTACGGAATTGTGCAAACGTTTTTTGGGCAAACTATCCATGAACGGTTTGTGAACAAAACGGCAAAATCATTGCCATTTCGTTGCGTGTTGGCGATAATGTATCGTATGATAGTTGTACATATATCGGAACTCTTGCAGGTTACCGGATTGAGGAAAAAGGAGTGAACGGAATGACCGTAACGATTTATGATGTGGCGCGAGAGGCGAACGTCTCGATGGCGACGGTCTCGCGCGTCGTAAACGGCAACCCGAACGTCAAGCCGTCGACAAGAAAAAAAGTATTGGAGGCGATTGAGCGGCTCGGCTACCGTCCGAATGCGGTAGCGCGCGGCCTCGCCAGCAAAAAAACGACGACGGTCGGGGTGATCATCCCAGATATTTCGAGCATTTTCTTTGCCGAACTAGCGCGCGGCATTGAAGATATTGCAACGATGTATAAATACAACATTATTTTAAGCAACTCCGACCAAAATAAAGAAAAAGAGCTGCATTTGCTCAATACAATGCTTGCCAAGCAAGTGGACGGCATTTTGTTTATGGGCGGGACGATCACGGAGGAGCACGTCGCCGAGTTTCAAAAGTCGTCCGTGCCGATTGTGCTTGCGGCGACGGTGGAGCCCAACGATGTGATCCCGTCGGTCAACATTGACTACGAACAGGCTGCATTTGAAGCGGTGACGTATTTGCTGGAAAAAGGAAACCGCCGTGTGGCGTATGTCACCGGCCCGACTGACGACCCGATCAACCAGCGGAAACTGGCCGGCTATCGGCGCGCGCTTGAAGCACACGGGGCGCCGTATGAGGAGGAACTCGTCGTTGAAGGCGACAACTCATACGACTCCGGCTTGGAAGCGTATGAAAAAATTGCTGAGCTCGCCGAACGGCCGACGGCGGTCTTTGCCGGGACGGATGAAATGGCGCTTGGCATCATCCACAGCGCCCAAGACCGCGGGGAGCGCATTCCGGATGAACTTGAAGTCGTCGGTTTTGACAACACAAGGCTGGCGACGATGGTGCGGCCGCGGCTGACGACCGTCGTGCAGCCGATGTATGACATCGGCGCAGTGGCGATGCGGCTGCTGACGAAGTATATGAATAAAGAACAAGTCGACAACCATATCGTCGTCTTGCCGCACCGGTTGGAAGTGCGTGAATCGACCAAATAAGCAGCGGAAAAAAGCGTCCGGATGGGCGCTTTTTCTATTGCTGTACGGGCGGTGTGAACACTGCTCAATCTAAAAAATGGATGAAAAACCGCCTCATGAGTCCGCTGTCTGTCGCGCAGTGGGCAAAGATCGAAATGGCGGGTCGGCTGGAAGGTTGGTGAAAAACAACGGTTTCGCTCGATTGGCGAGAAATCGCCAGGCATGTCGCCGTGGTGCTGCAAGGTTTTTCAACTGGGGAAACGTTGTTGGGGAGCACCATTTTTTCCTTAAGCCGCCGTCCTTGGAGGAGGCCGGTGATTTCGTGCAAAACATTTCGGATCCGAGTCGTTTTTCTATTAGAGGCACTTTGCGGAGTCAGTTTTCTTTTTTGGCAGAATGCCGCTGATTTGCGCGTGGCAGCAGTTTTTCACCGGCCTTCTCGATGATCCATTGCGAAGTTTCTCGGTTTGAAAACAAAGATGATCGGGCGGCGCGCTCATTCTTTCAAGGGAAACGGGAGACCGGCGCGGAGAGGCGCGGCCGTTTCCCGCCTGATCGTATGGACCGCACAGGTCCCCGCCTGTCTGGACGGACGGGGGGATCAAGTGCCCGCGCGCCGCTGGCTGCGAATGAAATACAGCGCCTTTTCCGTCGTCTGGACATTTTTTTCGCTAATTTCCGCCTTGCGTGGGATTGGTGGATATAAGCCGTCCGGATCGTCCCATTCAAGCGGCAAGGAGACCGGCGAAAGCGGTTGCCATCGCTCGCGCCAAGCGGCCGGCAGCGGGCCGGAAACATCAGATTGTTCCGTCATTTCAAGCCAAAGAAGCGCCCATGCCCGCGGGACGACGCGCCAAATGTCATACCCACCGCCGCCGACGGCGATCCAGCGCCCGCCGCAATATTCATGGGCGATTTGGTGAGCGAGCCTCGGGATGGCGCGATACGTTTTCATCGTCACCGACAAATGGGTGAGCGGATCGTAATAATGGGCGTCCACCCCGTTTTGCGTCACGATGACATCGGGGCGGAAAAAGTCGGCGATTTCCCGAAGGGCCGTCGTGTAGGCGTAAAGCCATGACTCATCTTCCGTAAAGGCGTCAACGGGAATGTTGAACGAATAGCCGTAGCCAGCTCCATGGCCGCGTTCGTTGACGTTTCCCGTCCCCGGAAACAAGTAGCGGCCCGTCTCATGAATGGAAAACGTGCAGACGTTGGGGTCGTCGTAAAACGCCCATTGCACCCCATCGCCATGGTGGGCGTCCGTGTCGACATACAAGACGCGCAGCCCATATTTTTCACGGATGTATTGAATGGCGACCGCGCTGTCATTGTAGACGCAAAAGCCGGACGCCTTGCCGCGAAACCCATGATGCAAGCCGCCGCCAAGGTTGAGGGCATGGTCAGCTTGCCCGGACAGAACGCAATCGACAGCCGTCAGCGTGCTGCCGACAAGGAGCGCGCTCGCCTCGTGCATGTTCGGGAAGATCGGCGTATCTTCGGTGCCAAGGCCGTAGTTCATCGCGGCGGTTGGCGAAAGCTCGCCGCGTCCGGCGGCTTTGACCGCCTCGATGTATGAGCGGTCGTGAATGAGCGCCAACTCATCGTCGGTCGCCATGCGCGGGGAGGCGATGTGCCGATCGTCCAACGCGCCGATGGTCCGCAATAAATCGTATGTCAACTTGACCCGCAGCTGGTTGAACGGGTGGTCATCATGGAACTTATACTGGAGGAACTGTTCGCTGTATACAAACATGCACTTTTGGCTCATGATGTAACCCCCGGCAAGTTCGGCCAGAGCACTGTATAACCAGCCTTTTTCAAATCATGGATCAAGTGGATCGGATTCATCGTTTGCACGCGAAACACTAAAATTTTGTAGTTGGGGTCGCTGTCTGGATACAAAAGGACGCTGGCGATATTGACGTGGCGGCTGGAGATGATGCTGGCCGCTTTGCCCAACACCCCTGCTTCGTTCGGCACTTTGACTTCGATTTGCGATCCCGGCTGGTGCACGCCGGTTAGCTCAATGAAGGTGCGCAGCAAGTCTGTCTGTGTAATGATGCCCACTAGTTTTCCGTTGTTGACGATCGGCAGGCAGCCGATCCGGTGCTCGTAAAAGAGCGCGGCGACCTCTTCAACGAAATCGAGCGGGTGGCCGACGATCACGTCCGTTTTCATCATCGTGCTGACCGGTTTTTGCAAATCATCGAGATGTTTATGAAGGTGGAAAATGGATGGACTGGCATCGCGCAAATCCCGGTCCGTCACCAAGCCGACTAAACGCCCCTCCCCGTCGATGACTGGGAGATGACGGATGCGATGATGGCGAAGCAGCTGCAGCGCTTCGGCGATTGTATTCGTGGCGCGCAGCGTCACAACCGGTGTTTTCATGACTTGTTCAACAATCATCTTTCTCCTCTCCCCTTTGCGCCTCACGCGTTTAGTACATATAACGGTTCATAAAGCGGAGCCGGTCAAACCGTTGAATCGATTCCGGACCGACCCGTTTGCCGATGCGGACCATCAGGCAGTTTGCCGGGTGGGAACAAATTTCCGGGTCGTCGGTCGCATACCAGACGAGCCCGCCGGCGTTCATCATTTTCTCCATCACTTTCCGGTATTCCCACACGCTCAGTCCGGTTCCTTTCAAGTCCCAATGCCAGTAATACTCGGTTGTAATGATGATATAATCTTCCATCGCATCGTCCATCATCGAGACGATCAGCAAATTTTTTCCGACGCCGCAGCCGCGAAATTCCGGGATCACTTCAATGGCGCCGAGCTCAATTAAATTTTCCATCTTCCCTTCCGACCACCGTTCGAGCGGGTCGGGGTAGACAAACGTCACATATCCGACAATCGTTTCGCCGCGGCGGGCGATAATGATCCGCCCTTCCGGCAGCTTGGCGATTTCGATCAATGCCTCATGCTGTTTGGCAGGCTGGCGGAAGGAAGTCAAGTCATGGTGGAACTCATAGCTGGCCAACGCTTCCGGCGTCACCGGCCCTTCGATGAGAAGCGTCCCGTTCGGCGTTTTCCACTCCTTGGCGTTATACGTTTTTTTATGTTCCATTCGGTCACCACCTGAATCGATCGATCTTCTTTTATTATACATAAAAATGATGTCGGCTGGCGCTATTCAAAAAAATTTCAAAGAAACGGAGGCGAGGAATATTTTAAAAATTGAGAAACTGTTTGTCATCCACTATAATAGACATGTAACCACTTACATAAGGGGGATCGGAGAATGAAAACGGAACTGCTGCCAGTCGTACAAGGGGACTACAATCTGAAAAACTACGAGGAAGCATACGAACAATTTCAATGGGAGGAAACGGAGAAGGCGTTTTCTTGGTATGAAACCGGACGGGTCAACATGGCGTACGAAGCAATTGACCGCCATGCCGAATCGTTCCGCAAAAATAAGGTGGCGCTTTACTACCGCGACGCGGTGCGAAATGAGAAATATACGTTCAAAGAGATGAAAGAGATGTCCAACAAAGTGGCCAATGTCTTAAAACAGGTGGCCGATATTGAAAAAGGCGACCGCGTGTTTGTGTTTATGCCGCGCTCGCCGGAGCTGTATTTTGCGGTGCTTGGCATCATTAAAACCGGCGCCATCGTCGGACCGCTGTTTGAAGCGTTTATGGAAGGGGCGGTGCGCGACCGTCTGGAAGACAGTGGAGCGAAAGCGATTGTCACGACGCCGGAGCTTTTGTCGCGCGTGCCGGTCGGCGATCTTCCAGAGCTGAAGTACGTCTTTTTAGTCGGTGACGACATCGCAGAAGAAGGGCCGTACATCGATTTGAAAAAGCGGATGAATGAGGCAAGCAAGCACTTTGACATCGAATGGGTCGATCGTCAAGACGGCTTGATTTTGCACTATACGTCCGGCTCGACCGGCAAGCCGAAAGGCGTCTTGCACGTCCATAATGCGATGATCCAGCACTATCAAACGGCGAAATGGGTGCTTGACTTAAAAGAGGACGATGTTTATTGGTGCACGGCTGATCCAGGGTGGGTGACCGGGACGTCATACGGCATTTTCGGCCCGTGGCTGTGCGGGGCGTCCAGCGTCATCGTCGGCGGCCGTTTCAGCCCGGATGCGTGGTATCAAACGATCGAAGACTTCGGCGTCACCGTCTGGTACAGCGCGCCGACAGCGTTCCGCATGCTGATGGGCGCGGGCGATGAAGTGGTGAAAAAATACGACTTAAGCTCGCTCCGCCATGTGCTAAGCGTCGGTGAGCCGCTCAACCCGGAAGTCATCCGCTGGGGATTGAAAGTGTTCGGCCGCCGCATTCATGATACGTGGTGGATGACAGAAACAGGCGGGCATCTCATCTGCAACTATCCGTGCATGGAAATTAAGCCGGGGTCGATGGGGAAACCGATTCCGGGCGTGAAGGCGGCCATCATTGATGATCAAGGGAACGTCTTGCCGCCGTATCGGATGGGCAACTTAGCCATTAAAAAAGGCTGGCCGTCGATGATGAAAACGATTTGGAACAACCCGCAAAAATATGAATCGTACTTTATCGGCGACTGGTATGTGTCCGGCGACTCGGCCTACATGGATGAAGACGGCTATTTCTGGTTCCAAGGACGCATTGACGACGTCATCAATACATCGGGCGAGCGCGTCGGTCCGTTTGAAGTCGAAAGCAAGCTCGTCGAGCATCCGGCTGTTGCGGAAGCCGGCGTCATCGGCAAGCCCGATCCGGTGCGCGGGGAAATCATCAAGGCGTTCATTGCGCTTCGTGAAGGCTATGAGCCGTCCGAAGAGTTGAAAGAAGACATCCGCCAGTTTGTAAAAAAAGGGCTCGCCGCCCATGCTGCGCCGCGCGAGATCGAGTTCCGCGACAAGCTGCCGAAAACGCGGAGCGGGAAAATTATGCGCCGCGTCTTAAAAGCGTGGGAGCTCAACTTGCCGACCGGCGACTTATCGACCATGGAAGATTAAAACGAACAGCAGCGTCCGAATGCTTTGGCGTTTCGGGCGCTTTTTCTTATGGCGGCAGATGATGCCCGGCTCGTTGTGGAAATCGATGGACGGGCCATGAGCATTCGGAAGATGCGCCGATGGAAAAACATGTGAGTGTGTTGTTGCGCGGTTCGGCTGAAAAAGCGGGATGCAAAGGGGAAAGACAGGGGCAGGGGAAGGGGAACGAATGACTCGAAGATAGCAGCGAAAGGAGGCTCTCCTTGCAGCCAGAAAGCAGAAGCCCGTTCAAGGAAAAGGCTTTCCAACGAAACGGTTGGAAAGCCTTGGGATCGTTTATCGAGGAGCGGATGGAGAAGCGGCGCCATTTTCTGCGTTGTCCGCTCCAGCGGGCGGGTTGGCCGGCGGGGCGGGCTGGGCGGCCGGCAGGGCGATTTTGCCCGATGGCGCCGATTCGCGGCCGGCAATATCGACAGCGGTGACATAATAGACCGCTCCGGGCTTGAGAGCAGAAAAGGAAGTCGCTTCCCCCGCTTTAATGATGGCGACGACTTGCCGCTTCCCGGTTTCACTCACCTGATAGACGCGGTAGCCGATGACATCGCGCTCCTCATGTCGGGGCCAGACGAGAGTATGGCCATTGAGACGGGCGGCCGGCGGGGCGGGGGTGCGCCCATTTTCTTTTAAAGTGGTGACAATCAAAGCATCGCCAGTCAAGCTCTCGTCATTGATTCCCCACTGACCAAGCCATTTCGGATTGACGATGGCCCCGCGGGTGACAAACTCCTCAGGCGTCGTCTCGAGCGCTGCATACCGATGTTCGCCAATGACGACAAACCGCCCCTCAGTGAAATAGTCGTCGCTTCCTTGCTGCGGTGTAAACTTTGCATTGTATAAATCGTAGCGGACGAGTCCTGCCCGTTCGCACGCCGCTGACGGACTGGACCCGCTCACAGCGCAATACGCACGGCGAACGATGCCGCCCGGCATTAAGAACCGTCCCGGTGGAGCGATCAGCTTCGGTTTCACGCGATAGGCGGCATTCATGAATTGCGCCCATAACAGCTGGGTGCGCCGGCTGTAGGAAAGCCCTTTGTAGCGCGACTCCAGCGGCGCTGGACGATCGTAGCCGATCCAAACGCCGAACGTGACGTTCGGGTTCGTGGCGACAAACCATGAATCGCGATTGTCTTGCGACGTCCCCGTTTTGCCGGCCCAATCAGCAGAAAACGTCAAGTAGTGCGGCACAGCGGAGGCGGTTCCGCCATGCAGCACGTCCCGCATCATATCGATCATTAAGTACGACGTTTGCGGAGAAAAGATGGGAACCGGCTTGCTCGTATGCTGGTAAACGATCTTCCCGTTTTTGTCCGTGATTTTTTCGATCATGTACGCATCGACAAAGGAGCCGGAATTGGCAAACGTCGCATAGGCATTGACGTTTTCTTCGACGGTGACCCCGATATGCGTCCCGCCGATCGCTAAAGCCGGGTTGTTTTCTTCTTGCTTGGCGACGCTTGTAATCCCCATTTTGTGCAAGTAGTCGACCGGATGGCGGCTTTGAATTTTCATATACGTCCGAATGGCTGGAATGTTGTACGACTGTTGAAGCGCGCGCCGCGCGGAGACAAGGCCGTGCGTTTTTCCATCCGCGTTTTTCGGCGTATACGAACCGATTGAAAGCGGAAAGTCGGGAATGACCGAACCGGGCTGGACGACGCCCATCTCCATCGCCGGTGCGTACACTAAAAGCGGCTTCATCGTCGAACCGTTTGAACGGTACGCCTGGGTGGCGTGATTTAACTGCTCGCGCTTGTAGTCGCGGCCGCCGACAAAGCTGATGATTTTGCCGGTTTTGTTTTCAATGAGCATCGCACCGACTTCCACCGGCTGGCGCTCGGCAATCGTTTTGCCCGTTGTCTTGTCTTTCGTGTGATACACACGGTCGCTGCCATAATACGGATAGCGGGCGGCTACGCGCTGCATTTGCTCATAAATCGCTTTGTCGATCGTCGTATAAATGCGCAAGCCTCCTTGCCGCAACGCTTTTTCCGCCTCGCCGGCATAGCGGCGGTACAAGCCGGTGTCGCGCTCCAGCTCTTCCGGCTTATGGCCGTCGCGCTTGGCGAACGTTTCCGCAAGCACGTCTTTCGCCCGTCTTTCGATTTCCATCGTCAAAAACGGGTAGCGCTCAAACGGCGTCGGCTTCGGAGCGGCGAAATGTTTCGCCACATCGTAGGCGAGCGCTTCTTTATACTGCTTGTCAGAAATATAGCCGGCGCGCTTCATTCGGTAGAGCACCGTTTTCATCCGCTCCAACCCCGCCGAGAGATCTTGTTTCAGGCTGCCGTCAGCGGCAAACGGCGTATAGACGAACGGGTTTTGCGGCAAGCCGGCTAAAAACGCCGCTTGGGCGAGATTGAGTTCTTTGGCGTCAACCCCGAATACGCCTTGGGCGGCGGCCTGGATGCCGGCGATGTTGCGGCCTGATGAGCTGCGGCCGAATGGAACAACGTTTAAGTAGGCTTCTAAAATTTCTTCTTTTGACAAAAATCGCTCAAGGCGCAGCGCCAGTAACATTTCCTTCGCCTTGCGCTCAAACGACACTTCGCTGGTCAGCATCTGGTTTTTCACGAGCTGCTGTGTGAGCGTGCTGCCGCCGCTTTTGATCGGGGAGTTGGTCACTTCTTGAAACATGGCGCGAATGACGGCCTTTGGGACGACGCCGTCATGCTCGTAAAAATGCTCATCCTCTGTGGCGACCACCGCTTGCACAACGTATGGAGAGACGTCGGCAAGGCGCACCGCCTCGCGGTCGAGCTCAGACCGGAATCGGCCTAAATAGACGCCGTCCGCGAAGTACATATGGCTTGTTTCTTCATAACTGTAAATCTCGCTTTTCATTTTTTCATACGAAGGGGCCTCCATATCTTTCACCAAAAAGGCAAAATAGCCGGCGCCGGCGCCAACAGCAAAACAGACGAGGCAGAGCGCAATGATGAGAAAAATAAGGGTGACGTTCCAAACGACGTCGTATGTAAGCGAAATATAATGCCAGACTTTTTGTAAAGAATCGCGAAACGCTCTTTGTTCCATGCCAAGCCCCCTATAATGGCAAATCATATAAATAAGTATAACATACTCGTATGCGCCATTGCGGAATTTTGTCGTTTTTCCGCCGTTTATGCTGAAAAAAGTTAAAGTTGACAGTGTGCAGGTCTATATGGTAAAAGAGTGTATATATTCATACTGACAAAGCGATGACGGGAACGAGTAGCGGTTGTCTCCCTGGTTCAGAGAGCTGGCGGATGGTGCGAGCCAGTCCATAGGCAAGCGTGAACTACCTCCCCGAGCAGCGATGGCGAACGGCCTTGGCGCTTAGTAGCTGTCTGCCGGCATGCGCCGTTACCGAAATGAGCGAGAAAGCGACAGGCTTTCTAAGTAGGGTGGTACCGCGATGAACACTCGCCCCTTCATGCAGGGCGGGTGTTTTCTTTTTTGCTGACATTCATTCAAGAGGTGAAAAACATGAACCTACTCGAAGAACTGCAATGGCGCGGGCTCGTCAACCAAACGACGGATGAAGACGGGCTCCGAAAGCTTCTGAATGAGGAGAAGGTGACGCTTTATTGCGGGTTTGACCCGACCGCAGACAGCTTGCATATCGGGCATTTAGTGACGATCCTGACGTTGCGCCGCTTCCAACAGGCGGGGCACCAGCCGATCGCCTTAGTCGGCGGCGCCACTGGGTTGATCGGCGACCCGAGCGGCAGAAAAAGTGAGCGCACACTCAACGCCAAAGAGACGGTTGAGGCGTGGAGCGCCCGAATCAAAGCGCAGCTCGAACGGTTTCTTGATTTTGAGGCTGAGAGCAATCCAGCGAAAATCAAAAACAACTACGACTGGATCGGACCGCTTGATGTCATTTCATTTTTGCGCGATATCGGCAAACATTTCAGCGTCAATTACATGCTCGCAAAAGAATCGGTGCAGTCGCGCATTGAAATGGGCATTTCGTTTACCGAGTTCAGCTATATGATGCTGCAGGCGTATGACTTTCTCAACTTGTACGAAGCGGAAGGCTGCCGGCTGCAAATCGGCGGAAGCGACCAATGGGGCAACATTACAGCGGGGCTCGAGCTCATCCGCAAAACAAAAGGCGAGGCGAAAGCGTTCGGTTTGACGGTTCCGCTCGTGACGAAGGCCGATGGCACGAAGTTTGGGAAAACGGAAAGCGGTGCAGTTTGGCTCGATCCGGAAAAAACGTCGCCGTATGAGTTTTACCAGTTTTGGATCAACACCGATGACCGCGATGTCATCCGTTACTTGAAGTATTTTACATTCCTGGCGAAAGAGGAAATCGACGCGCTTGAACAAGAGCTGCGTGAAGCGCCGGAGAAGCGGGCGGCGCAAAAAACGCTCGCTTCCGAAATGACGAAGCTCGTGCATGGCGAAGAGGCGCTCAATCAGGCGATTCGTATCTCGGAAGCGCTCTTTAGCGGCGACATTGCCGAGTTGACGGCTGCGGAAATCGAGCAAGGATTTAAAGACGTGCCGTCGTTTGTCCATGAAGGGGGCGACGTTCCGCTCGTCGAGCTGCTCGTAGCCGCTGGCATTTCGCCATCGAAGCGGCAGGCGCGCGAAGATCTCCAAAACGGCGCCATTTATGTCAACGGCGAACGCATCCAAGACGCCGGGGCTGTTTTAACCGCTGAACATCGTTTGGAAGGACGGTTTACCGTCGTCCGCCGCGGCAAGAAGAAATATTATTTAATTCGCTACGCCTAAACAAAAAGATCCGAAATGCCCGATGCATTTCGGATCTTTTTTGCGCATTAACGCGAGTAGAACTCAACGATAAGCGCTTCGTTAATTTCCGCCGGCAGTTCAGAACGCTCCGGCAGACGAGTGTATGTGCCTTCCATTTTTTCCGGATCGAACGCCAAGTAATCCGGAACGAAGTTGTTTGCTTCGATCGCTTCTTTAATGACTTGCAAGTTGCGCGATTTTTCGCGGACCGCGATCGTTTGCCCCGGTTTGACGCGGTAAGACGGGATGTTGACGCGGCTGCCGTCCACTAAAATGTGGCCGTGCGTCACGAGCTGGCGGGCTTGGCGGCGCGTGCGGGCCAAGCCTAAACGGTAGACAAGGTTGTCCAAGCGCGATTCAAGCAAAATCATGAAGTTTTCGCCGTGTTTGCCCGGCATTTTGCCCGCTTCCTCGAACGTTTTGCGGAATTGGCGCTCGTTGACGCCGTACATATGGCGCAGCTTTTGTTTTTCTTGCAGCTGCAGACCGTACTCCGATAATTTTCTCCGTTGGCCTGGGCCGTGTTGGCCTGGCGGGTACGGACGTTTTTGCAGTTCTTTCCCCGTTCCGCTTAACGAGATGCCGAGGCGGCGGGAAATTTTCCATGTAGGACCAGTATAACGAGCCATTCGTTGTGCTCCTCCTTACGCTTTTATTTCCGTAAAATAAAAGCAGATGTGCGCCAACAATCATGGGCATTTTGTTTTCATGTATCCTCGCTCTAGCAGCTAAGAGTTACACGATACACCTCGGCGCGCCGAGGAACAAAATGCGCCATCAAGGTGGGCACAAAGGCTGCTATATTTTACACAAAGGCTATTATATGATTTTCAGTGAAGAAAGTCAACATTTTATTTCCCTTTCCTCTGCTTTATATGATATAATAAAAGCTGCAATTTTTAGAAAAATTTTGTCATCCATTCTCTCTTGATAGAGTGATGATGCCAGTTTAGGTGGAAAAGGCGATGAAAAAGGAAGAAACGAAACGATATGAATCGTTTAAGCAGAAATTTTTCCACTGGTTTTTGGCGTTTCAGGACGATGGGGCGTTTTCGTCGACGGCGGGTGAGCTGCTTTCGCTGCTAAAAGAAGAGCTGGCGCTCGAACAAGCCGCCCTGTACTTGTTTGATCCATCATGCGGCGCCTTTTGTCCGGCGGCGGTTGCAGGCGGGAAGCCGGCGGTGGGGCGGATTGCGGCAAAGGAAAAGGAGGGGGTCGTTGTGGTCGATGCTGGCGGGCTGGGCATAGCCGCTCGCCTCTTTTTCCTGCTTTCCGAAGAGATGCCGGCGATGATCGAACTTGTGTACGGAAAAGGCCGCGGCGTTGACGGAGTGCTGCTTGAGGCGCTGAGAGCGGATTTGGCTCAATTGTTCCGTAAACTGAGCGCTCTGTCACAAGGAAAGGGCGAGGAGAAACGGTACGAGCAACTGCACCGCTTTGCGGCGAAAATCCACTCCTCGATGCAAATTGACGATGTGCTTGAAGAAATTATCCGCACGCTGCAAAACGTCTATCCGTCGTTTACATACTACCTCCTGTTATCGCACGATAACCACTTGCGCGGGAATTTGCCGATTAAAACGCTTGTGTTGGATGAGGAAGAAGGACAAACGGCGGCGCTGCAGGCGTTTTTGACCGGCCGCGTGCAATGCGAGGAGACAGCGGCGCCGCAGCGCTCGGTGCTGTATGCGCCCATTAAAGGAGTGCAGGCGGTATATGGCGTGATTCAAATCATTGCCCCGTACGCCACCCCGTTTCCGAAGCGGGAAATCAATTTTATTTCGTTGTTGGCGGGGACGGCCGGCAGTGCATTAGAGAACGCCAAACTGTACGAACAGTCGCGCCGGCTCGTCGCCGATTTGCAGCTTATTAATGATGCGATGCGCCAGCTGAACGCCCGGCCGCGGCTGCATGAAGGAATTGAGTATATGGTGTCGCAAATTCGACAGTCGTTTGGTGCGGATGAGGTCGGTTTTTTCTTGTTTGTTGACGGTAAACGGGAGCTTCTTCCGGGAAGCACGTCGTTTTTTTATAAGGACTCGTCGGCGATGTATGTCGAATGGGTAGAAGCACGGCGTCTAAGCGGAAATGATATTTTGTTTGCCGGTGATGTATGCACGTCCGATTTTCGATCGTTTCGTTCCGTTATGGCCGCGCCGATGCTGCAAAATAAAGAAACCAAAGGCGTCTGCATCGTGCTTGCCCGCAAGCCATATCAGTTTACGTTTGACATGTTTAAACTGCTGCAATCGCTTGTTCAGCACTCGACGCTGGCATTTATGAACGCGATTTTGCGTGAAGAACTGGAGAAATTGGTTGTCACCGATTATTTGACGAAGCTGTATACGCGCCGTTATTTGGACGAGGCGATCCAAAAATCGATGAAATCGGATGCGTTTGGAGCGTTTCTTTTAATGGATGTCGATAACTTTAAGCAGATCAATGATATTTACGGCCACCAAACAGGAGATGATGTGCTCGTTCAAGTGGCGGAGACGATCCGCGCGAACATTCGTGCTGGCGATATCGCGGCGCGCTGGGGCGGTGAAGAGATGGCCATCTACTTGCCGAACATATCGCTGCAGGATGCTGTTTCGATTGCCCGCCGCATCGTTGAAAAAGTGAGGGAGCATACGGTTCCGACGGTGACCGTTTCGTGCGGCATTTCATGGTGGGAGCAACGTTGCCGTGAAGATGCAGAACGCCTGTTCAAACGGGCGGACGCGGCGTTGTATATGGCGAAGGAGAGAGGAAAAAATTGCATTTTTGTAAATGACCACTGCCATTCGTATAAAGCGTGAAAAAGGAATCCGAACAGTCGGATTCCTTCTTCGCGCTGGCCGCTATTTCCGCTCATTCAGCAACGAGCGCGGCGGCAAATTGTTCTAGATAGCGGCGGTCAATGTCATCGAAGCGGTTTTTCACCGGGCTGTCGATGTCAAGGACGCCGATGACGCGGCCTCCCTTGATGAGCGGCACGACAATTTCCGATTGGGATGCGGCATCGCAGGCGATATGGCCTGGGAATTGGTGCACATCGGGAACGACGACCGTCCGCCGCTCAGCAGCCGCTGTGCCGCACACCCCTTTGCCGAACGGGATGCGCACGCACGCCGGCAATCCTTGGAATGGGCCGAGCACCAGCTCGTCGCCATCTGTCAAGTAAAACCCGACCCAGTTGATGTCGGTGAGAAACTGATTAAGCAAGGCGGCGGCGTTCGCCAAGTTGGCGACCATGTTCGGCTCTCCGGCCGTGAGCGTCTTCAGCTGATTGATGACGAGTGCATAGTTTTCTTCGCGTGTGCCGCTGTAGGCAGTTGGATGAAACATTGGATTGTCCTCCTTTTTGGGCCCATGTTATGATGACGTCCGGCGCTGGCCGGCCGAAAGCGCTTCGTGATCCATCACATCCCGCCCTTGATGCAAGTCAGCTGCGCGATGAGCGTCCGAACCGTAAACGATCGGGATGCCGCGCCGCCGCGCTTCGGCGATGAGAGGGGCGGGCGGGTAAGGTTCGAGGCAGAGCGGTTTGGCGGCGCCGGCGCCGTTATAGTCGATCTCATAGCCGAACTGCGCCATGTCGTCGAGAATGGAAAGAACGAGACCGGTCATCGGATCCAGGCACGGAAAGCGGCGCCAAAACTTGCGCACAAGCGTGATATGGCCGATGCGTTTCGGCTTATAGCGGCCAAGGTCAGTGCGGATCGACTGCCTCACGGTTTCGTAATAAGCGCGGTGAACGTGTTCGACGGAGCCGAACAGGCGAACGATGTCGGCGAACATATCCGCGCTGTAGTCAAGGCATACATATTGGCCTTTGTGCGCTAAAAAATGAACCGATAAAATGCTGTCATCAAGCAGCGGGCCAACTTCATCGAGCCATCGTGCCGTTTCTTCCTCCCAGCCGGGGATAAAGTCGACCTCGAGCCCGACGCGGATCGTGATGTCGTTTCGGTAGCGCTCCTTTACATCAGCGACAGCGGCCAAATAGCGCTCGAGCCGCCGGCGTTCCATGGCGCTGTCTTGATCCGGCGTCGGATCGACAAACCGTTCCGGCAGCGGGGCGTGCTCAGTGAACGAAATATCGGTGTAGCCGAGCGCAATGGCCCGTTCCACATATCGCTCAAGCGGGTCATCGCTTCCGTGCGGGCAAAACGGTGTATGAATATGGCCGTCACGCAAAGCGGTTTTTCCTCCTTTCCCTTTGTATGATAGCAAAAATAGTGAAGATTCTTGTAAAAAAAATAAAAATTTTGGTCAAAAAATGTCGTTAACATGGTATCATAAAAACATTGAAAAACATATAGTTTTGCCTTCTCCGCCATTTTCATTCAGTTCGGAGTAGCTTGAGTGCAAGGGGGCATTTATGCATGATCATCGTATGGCTCGCTCTGCTCCTCGGCGCGGGAGCAATCATATACAATCATCTGTATCGGAAGCGGATGTATCGGGAAATCGACCGGCTTGAGGGATGGAAAATCGAACTGATGAACCGGCCGGTGCCGGACGAGCTCGCCAAAGTGAAACAGCTGAACATGACGGGGGAAACCGAACGGCTGTTTGAACGGTGGCGGCAGCAATGGGATGAGATCGTGGCCGTGAAGCTGCCGAACGTCGAAGAACAGCTGTTTGACGCCGAGACGCTTCTGGACAAATACCGATACCGGCAGGCGCGCAAGCTGCTTGGGCAAATGGAGGACGGGCTGCGCCATCTCGAGGAAGAGGTGCATCAAATCGTTCATGAAGTCAACGACCTGATCGGAAGTGAAGAGCAAAGCCGGTCGGAAATCGAAGAGCTGCGCGCCGCCCATCGAGAGGCGAAAAAAACGCTGCTTGCTTACCGGTATACGTTCGGGGCGGCGGCTGATTTGCTCGATGTCCGCCTGACCGAGGCGGAAAAGCAGTTTCAATCGTTTGCGCAATTGACGCAGGCTGGCAACTACTTAGCGGCGCGCGATGTCGTCTTGTCGCTGAAGCAGGAGCTTGACCGCCTCACAGCCATGATGGAAGAGATTCCGGCGCTGCTCGGCGAATGCCAAACCTCTCTTCCCGCCCAGCTCGCTGAGCTCGCTGACGGCTATCAGGAAATGGAACAAAGCGGGTACATACTCGATCATTTGCACATGGAACGCATGCTGGAAGAAAAACAGGAGAAAATCAAGCAATGCTTGGCGATGATTGGCGAATTGCGCATCGAGGAAGCGAAGCAAACCGTCGTTGAGCTGAAAGAAGAGATTGACACGCTGTATGACTTGCTGGAAAATGAAGTGATCGCCCATCAATACGTGCGAACCGAAATGCCGCGCATCGGCGGCATGCTCAAAGAATTGGCCGCCGATGCGAAAGAAACGAGCGCTGAAGCGCTGTTCGTCCAGCAAAGCTACCATCTGCCGCCAGGCGACTTGGAAAAATACCGAAGCATTGAAAAACAGCTGCACCAACTGCAGAAGCGGTTTTTGCTGATCGAAGAGCGCGCTGTTGAGGCGAAAACCGCCTACTCGCTGCTTAGGGACGAGCTCGAACAGCTCGTTGGGCAAATCGACATGATGAAGGAAGAACATGAACAATTCCGGGTCATGCTGCAGACGCTGCGCAAAGATGAATTGATTGCCCGCGAAAAGCTCGATGACATGAGAAAACGATTGTCTGAAGCGCTTCGTCTCGTGCAAAAAAGCCGGCTGCCGGGGCTGCCTGAGCCGTATGCGCTCGAGCTGACGGAAGCGCGAAACAGCCTGCAAAATGTCGCCGCCCGCCTCGATGAAAAGCCGCTCGATATGCCGGCGGTCGACCAGGCGCTTGAAGAAGCGAAAGTTTCGGTGGAACGGCTGTATGAGCGGACCATCGAAATGATCGAGCAGGCGGCCTTGGCTGAAAAGACGATTCAATACGGCAACCGCTATCGCCGCCGGTATCCGGCGGTTCATAAAGGGCTTGAGGAGGCCGAGTTTTTGTTCCGCCATTGCGATTACGAAGAGGCGCTTCGCCAGGCGGTGGCCACGATTGAAAGGGTCGAGCGGGGCGCGTTCGACCGCGTGCAGCAGCTTTGGCAGACGGACGACGAGAAAGAACGTTGATGCCAACCCGATAAATATCGGTGAAATCCGATATTTATCGGGTTTTTGGCGAATACTGTAAACGTGTGTGTTTTCGTTGCTGTTTTTCGTCCGCTTTTATTATTATGTTATTATGGATGAATTGCCGATCACGAGCGGAGGATGGAAACAATGATTTATCTTGATAACAGCGCGACGACCAAACCGTTCCCGGAAGTGATCGATTCGTTTGTGACGGTTGCGACGGACTATTTTGCCAATCCGTCTTCGCTTCATGATCTAGGCATGAAGGCGGAGCGGCTGCTCGCGCAGGCGCGCGAACAAATCGCCGCCATGCTGCGGGTCAAAGCGAACGAGGTCATATTCACGTCCGGGGGAACGGAAGCGAACAATTTCGCCATTAAAGGAGTCGCTTGGCAATACCAGCGGCGCGGCCGCCATATCATTACGACGGAGGTGGAGCATCCATCCGTTGCTGAGCCGTGTCGTCAGCTTGAGGAGCTTGGTTTTGAGGTGACGTACTTGCCGGTCGACCGCGATGGAAGGGTGTCGGCGAAGCAAGTGGAGCGGGCGCTGCGCGATGATACGATTCTCGTTTCAATTATGCACGTCAACAATGAAGTTGGCACGGTGCAGCCGATTGAGGAAATCGGCGCACTTCTGGCCCGCTATCCGAAGACGCTGTTTCATGTCGACCGGGTGCAAGGCATCAGCAAAGTGCCGCTCGATTTGAAGCAAGCCGGCGTCGATTTATGCACGCTATCGGCCCATAAGTTTCACGGATTGCGCGGCGCCGGGGTGCTTTACGTCCGCGAAGGTGTCCGCCTGGCGCCGTTGATTGCCGGCGGTGGGCAGGAAATGCGGTTTCGGTCCGGAACGGAAAACGTCGCCGCCATCGTCGCAATGGCGAAGGCGCTGCGCCTGGCGATGGAGAGGTGCGAGCGGGAGATCGACCGGCTCAGGGCGTTAAAAGAGGAGTGGCTGACCGCTCTTTCCGCCATTCCGGACATTGAGATCAACACGCCGCGCGACGGCGCGGCGCCGCATATTATCAACTTTTCCTTCAAGCGCGGCATGAAGCCGGAAGTGTTCGTTCATGAACTGGCGAAAAACGGCATTTACGTCTCGACGACATCGGCTTGTTCGTCAAAGAAAAAGGCGCCGAGCAAGACGCTATTAGCGATGGGGCTCGGCGAAGGGCGGGCCGAGCGCGGCATCCGCATCAGCCTGTCGTTTGACAACACGAGCGAAGAAATCGCACCGGCAGTGGCTGCCATGAAACAGGCGATCAAAACATTAAGCGAGGTAACGGGATGACATGGAGATGAAGTATGACCGCATTTTGATCCGTTATGGAGAAATGACGACGAAAGGAAAAAACCGCAACCTCTTTGTTCGGCGGCTCAGGCAGAACATCGCCCGCAAACTGCAGGCGTTTCGCGGGATTCAAATTGAATATATGCGCGACCGAATGTACATTTTATTAAACGGTGAGCCTCATGAGCCGATCATCGATAAGCTGAAAACGGTGTTTGGCATCCACTCGTTCAGCTTGGCGATGAAGTGCGAAAACGATTTAGAAGCCATTAAAGAGACGGCTCTTGCCGCCGTCCGGCAGCTTCCGCACAAAGGAAAAACGTTTAAAGTGAGCGCCCGCCGCGTCGATAAACAGTTTCCGCACCGAAGCGACGAGCTGAATCATGAGGTCGGGGCGCATATTTTGCGACAGACGGACGATTTGGCGGTCAATGTGCGCCAACCGGATATTGATGTGCGCATTGAAGTGCGCCAAGATGGGACATATGTCACATGCCGCGACATTTCCGGCGCCGGCGGCTTGCCGGTCGGGACGAGCGGCAAGGCGATGCTCATGCTCTCGGGCGGCATCGACAGCCCGGTTGCCGGCTACTTGGCGATGAAGCGCGGCCTCGAAATCGAAGCGGTTCATTTTTTCAGCCCGCCGTTTACAAGCGAGCGGGCGAAGCAAAAAGTGATCGATTTAGTGCGGACGTTGACCGCGTACGGCGGAAAAATCAAGTTGCATATCGTGCCGTTTACCGAAGTGCAGCAAGCCATTTACCAAGGGGTGCCGAACGAATATTCACTGATTTCCACCCGACGGGCGATGCTCAGCATTACGGATGCATTGCGCCGCCGCCAGCGGGCGTTGGCGATCGTCACCGGCGAGAGCCTCGGCCAAGTGGCGAGCCAGACGCTAGAAAGCATGTACGTCATTAACGAAGTGACCAACACACCGATCTTGCGTCCGCTCATCTCCATGGATAAAATGGAAATCATTGAGATTGCGAAACAAATCGGCACCCATGACATTTCGATTCTGCCATATGAAGACTGCTGCACCATTTTTACGCCGCGGGCGCCAAAAACCAAGCCGAAAAAAGAGAAAGTGCTTCATCACGAGAGTCAGCTTGATCTCGCCCCGCTTCTTGAAAAAGCGATCAATGAGACGGAAACGATGGTGATCGATGAGGAAGCGGGACAGTCCGACGAGTTCGCTTCTCTATTTTGAATCTCAAAATTTACCAAAAACGTTGTTGCATATCGCCGCCTGTTTTCACACATTCTATACGTACAAGGAGGTGAAAACAGATGGCACGCAACAACAACAACAATCAATTGCTTGTTCCGGGTGCACAGCAAGCGCTCGAGCAAATGAAATATGAAATCGCCCAAGAATTCGGCGTCAATTTAGGCGCTGACACGACATCGCGCGCTAACGGTTCGGTCGGCGGCGAGATTACGAAACGTCTCGTAGCCATGGCGCAGCAACAATTGGGCGGTGCACGTCAATTCTAATTTGATCATCATGGCTTGCGCGGCGGGGAGCTCCCCGCCGTTTATTATTTCAAAAAAAGTATTCAAAATATAATAACTATTTTGTATAATAAAAGGTGTCAGCGCCGGCGAAATGAACAGAAGAGGGGGAGAGAAACGATGAAGCGGGAAGAACTGATCGCTCCTGAGCGCTACAACTTGACGTCCGAAATGGAACGGCATGCGGCAGCCCATCCGGAGCGGATTGCCTTAAAATGGGAGAATGAGCGCGGCGAAACGAAAGAGATTACATACGGCCGCCTCATGGCGCGCGCCAACCGAATTGGAAACGCTTTCTTGTCGCGCGGGCTGGAAAAAGGGGACAAAGTGCTTGTGATGATTCCGCGTCTGATTGAAGCGTATGAAGTATATGTAGGGGCGCTCAAAGCCGGGCTTGTCGTCATCCCGAGCTCGGAGATGCTGCGGACAAAAGATTTGCAATATCGGCTGTCCCATGGAGAAGTGAAGGCTGTCGTCGCCTATGAACCGTATCTGGATGAATTCGCCCCGATCGATGGCATCGACAAGCTGTTGAAATTTTCGATCGGCGAGCACGAGCATGACGGTTGGATTCGGCTGGAGGCGGCGATGGCGGAAGAAAGTGAAACACTTGCCGCGGCGGACACTTCGCGCGACGATATGGCATTTTTATCTTACACCTCCGGCACGACCGGCAATCCAAAAGGGGTCGTCCATTGCCATGGCTGGGCGTACGCCCATTTGCGCACGGCGGCGAAAAACTGGCTGTGCATTGAAGAGAACGATCTCGTTTGGGCGACGGCCGGGCCGGGATGGCAAAAGTGGATTTGGAGCCCGTTTCTATCGGTGCTCGGCTCAGGGGCGACCGGGTTCGTCTATTACGGCCGCTTCGAGCCGGAAAAATATTTGCAGCTGTTAGAAAAATATGAAGTGAACGTGCTTTGCTGCACGCCGACCGAGTACCGCCTCATGGCGAAAGTGCCGGACATCGGCCGCTACAACTTATCGCATTTGCACAGCGCCGTGTCGGCTGGCGAACCGCTCAACCGCGAGGTGATCGACACCTTTGCCAAACATTTTGGCATCCAAGTGCGCGATGGCTATGGACAGACGGAAAATACATTGCTTGTCGGCGTCATGAAGGGGATGGACATCAAGCCGGGATCGATGGGGAAACCGACGCCGGGCAACCGCGTCGAAATCATCGACGAAAACGGTGAACCGTGCCCGGTCGGCGTTGTCGGCGATATCGCCGTCCATGTGGAAACGCCGGCGCTGTTTAAATATTACTATAAAGATCCGGAACGGACGGCAATGCAGTTCCGCGGCCACTATTACATCACCGGCGATAAAGCGCGAAAAGATGAAGACGGCTACTTCTGGTTTGAAGGCCGCGGCGATGACATCATCATCAGCTCCGGCTATACGATTGGCCCGTTTGAAGTAGAAGACGCGCTTGTGAAGCATCCGGCGGTGAAAGAATGTGCGGTCGTCGCCAGCCCGGATGAAGTGCGCGGCCATGTCGTCAAAGCGTTCGTCGTGCTGCGCGATGGGGTCGACAAAAACGATCCGTCGCTCATTCCGGCGCTGCAGGAGCACGTCAAGCAATTGACCGCTCCGTACAAATATCCGCGCAAAATTGAGTTCGTCGACGACTTGCCGAAAACGGCGTCCGGGAAAATCCGCCGCGTCGAACTGCGCGAGCGGGAAGCGCGCGCAGCTGGCCGGCTGTCATAAGCGCGAGGGAGAGCAAAAAACGCGAGCGCAGCGAAAGATTGCAGAACAGCCCGCCTCCTTAAAAACGGTGCGAACCGATTGGAAGGACGCCTGCTCCGGGAGGGGGAGGCGAAGCCATTGCCAGCCAAAAGAGGGTGTCGCCAATGCACGGGGCACCCTCTTTTGATATGCACGGAATTTGGCGCCGTTTGTGCGCCCTGCAAAAAAAAAAATGGCGGCCTCTTCTAGTGTATGCCGCACCGAATATGCCTGCAGCCCTTGCGCCCCTCTTGAAGAAAGAAGACCTTTCGCACCGTTTACAAAAAGACGCGCTTTACTTTATCCCAGAACGAATTGTCTTTCAGCCGTACGGTTTTGACGACCCGATCGCTCAGGCGGATGTCGATTTGTTCGATATGCTGGATGCTGAGCGCCTCGTTGTCGAGGCCGATGATTGGAAAATGGCTCGTTTCTTCCGACATTTTCAGCGTCAGCTTCCGCTCGCCGCTCAAAATGAATGGCGACCCGAGCGTCCGATAGCGGTTGCTGTTGAGCGAGGCCAGTTCGCTCACTTGAAAGCACGGCAAAAGCGGATCGACGACCGCTCCGTGCACCGATTTGTTGTAGCCGGTGCTGCCGGTCGGCGTAGAGACAATAATGCCGTCGCCGCGGAATGTCTCGAAATGCAAATCGTCGATGAAAACATCGATCGCCATCGTTTTAATGATTTGCGAGCGAATTGAACATTCGTTTAAGCAGAAAAACGAGGCGGTGCCATCAATGGTTGCTTCAATGACGGGGTAGCGCCGCACTTCGAGTTTCCAGTTTCTAGCCGCTTCAACCATATGATCGATATCATCGATTTGGAAATCGCAATAAAACCCGCGCGTCGGCAATGTCGACACACCGACGTATAAACGATCAGGGCGGAATCCGGTTTGCCGGACCGCCTGCAAAAACGCCCCGTCATCGCCGATGCTGACGATAATGTTCGCTTCCCGAGCATCATCGACAACGACAAACGGCCCGCGCTCCGCCCGCTCAATGAGCGGTTTCACTCGTTCGACAAGTTCGTCGTCGCGCTTATAAAAAAAATAAAGGCGGTTGCGTTCCATATCCATCTTTCTGTCCTCCTATTGGCATCATAGCTTGAACCGATGTACAATGAATATTGTACCATGTTTTCCATGATTCTAAAAATAGAGGCAGCCGATGCAAAGGGGGAAGAGGATGAATCGAAAACGATGGACGGCGTTGGCGATCGCTGCCGCTTTATTTATCATTTCCGTGCTCGTTAATGCTGTTAGTGCCTTGCTGTCTGATAAGGCCGGAACATGGTCTGACAATTGGCTGGCGCTGATGGAAGCGCCATTTAGCGAGGAAGTGATCGAAGATGGCGATCCGCTGCAAAAAATCGCTGTCTTGGAAGTAAACGGGGTCATTCAAGACACAGGCGAAGCGGAGGCGTTCTTTTCCTCGCCGCTTTATAACCATCAAGCGTTTTTGCAAATGATCAAGCAAGTGAAAGAAGACGACAGCGTGAAAGCGATCGTGTTGCGCATCAACTCGCCGGGCGGCGGAGTCGTTGAAAGCGCGGAAATTCATGACCAGCTGTTGAAATTGAAAAGGGAGACGAATAAGCCGATTTACGTGTCAATGGGAGCGATGGCGGCATCGGGCGGCTATTACATTGCGACGGCGGGCGATAAGCTGTTCGCCAGCCCGGAGACGATCACCGGCTCGATCGGCGTCATTATGCAAAGCGTCAATTATGAAGGGCTGGCCAAAAAATATGGCGTCGAGCTCGTCACGATCAAAAGCGGTCCGTACAAAGACATCATGAACCCGGCTCGTAAAATGACGGATGCGGAGCGGGAGATTTTGCAGCGGCTGATCAATCAGTCGTATGAGGCGTTTGTCGACGTCATTGTCAAAGGGAGAAAGCTGTCGGAAGAGGCGGTGCGCAAACTCGCTGATGGCCGCATTTACGACGGCCGCCAGGCGAAATCGCTTCGGCTGATTGATGAATTTGGCTATTTGGATGATACAATTGCGGCGCTCAAAAAAGAACATCGGCTCGCTAACGCGCAAGTCGTGAAATATGTAAGTGATGCCCCGTGGGGCTCCTTATTCAGGTTGATATCCAACCAGGCGAAGCCGGAAACGGAAGCAGCCGAGCTCATCCGTCTATTGTCGCAGCCATCATCGCCGCGGCTCATGTATTTAATGACTGAGTAAAGGAAGTGGGAGGATGACGGATACGCAAGCGATAACGCCGCCCGCGGCTGAAAACCATTGGCCGATGGAAGCAGCCCCCCGCTATGGTGGATTTTGGCTTCGCTTTTGGGCATATTGGCTTGACATCGTCGTCATTTCAAGCATAAACCGGCTGATCGTTTGGCCGTTGTTCCGCTTATTTGACTGGCCGTTGGAGCGGGATCATTGGTTTGCGCCGGCTGCGGTGGCGGCGGCTGTCGTCTTTTATGCCTATTTTGTTTTGATGACGAAAGCGTTCGGCCAGACGCTCGGCAAAATGGTGTTCGGCTTAAAAGTCGTCGATGAGCGGGGAGAGCCGCTGACATGGCTGACGGTGCTGTTTCGTGAAGCCGTCGGCAAGTTTATCGCCAAAAAACTGTTGTTTATCGGTTTTTTGTTTGTCGCTTTTTCTGAAAAGAAAAAAGGAATGCACGATCAGTTTGCTGATACGATCGTCATTCGCGATTGACGGGCTTTTGTCTGCCCTCATCCGCCATCCATGATCGTCACCTGCCGCTATGGCAGGTTTATTTTTTTTCCATATGGTGACAATGTATGATGAAAGGAAGTGCGGACATTGAGCGTAGTGATCATAGTCATCGTGGCGGTTATTCTTTTTCTTCTTCTTGTCGCATTCATGAAAATCTCGGTGACGATGGTGTTCCGCCATGCCGAAGACGATGATGAGTATAAAATTGTGGTGCGCACGCTATTTGGCCTCATTCGCTACACGATTCGCGTTCCGCTCATCAAGCTCGAAACCGAACCGGAATCGCCCGGTGTGGCGCTTGTCCATAAAGAAGGCATGGGGGGGACGCGCGGCAAAGAGGAAAAGAAAAGCAAATGGACGCCGAAAGACATTGCTGATTTCTTTCGTCAAGTCAGGCAATTCCTCAAACAAGTCGTCGATCTGCATGAAATTATGAAGCAGTTTTACCGTCATGTTACGATTACCAAATGGGAATGGAGAACCAAAATCGGCACTGGTGACGCGGCGTCAACCGGACTGATCGTCGGGCTTGGCTGGTCGTTGAAATACGCGGTCATCGGCGCGGTGAGCCGCTACACGAAGATGAAAGCCATCCCGGTGATGATGATCGTTCCGACGTATGAAAGGGCTGTTTCGGAAACAGCGTTTTTATGTATGTTTCAGTTTCGAATCGGGCATGCTATGTTAGCAGGATTGCGAGTGATGAAACATTGGCGCGGACGTCGCTTGCCGAAGCGAAACTCGTTGGCAGCAAGACAGGCAAAAGAAGGCTATTAGGAGGAATGAGCATGACGAATCATCCGATCCAAGGGCTAATGACCACAGCGATGGAAAACTTAAAACAAATGATTGATGTCAATACGATTATCGGCGATCCGGTCGAGACGCCTGACGGCAGCGTCATTTTAACCGTATCGAAGGTCGGATTCGGGTTTGCTGCCGGCGGCAGCGAGTTTATGCTCGACGGCCAGCCAAACGGCCAAGGGACGCAGGCGGGCGGAAACGGACAGAACGGACAAGCCCAAGGGAACGGGCATCCGTTTGGCGGCGGCAGCGGGGGTGGGGTCTCCATTACCCCGATTGCGTTTCTTGTCGTCAATTCGTCCGGAGTCAAACTTCTCCATTTAGATGAAAGCACGCACTTATATGAGAAAATACTTGATGTCGCCCCGCAGGCGTTTGAGAAAATTCAAGCGATGCTAAAGAAAAACAAGCAAGATGGGGCGGCTTCGGCGAGCGATTTTGACATTTAGCTGGGCTCGACGCTGGACTGCGTTTCGTCCAGCGTTTTTTTCCTTCCACAAGCAACAGCAGTCAACAGAGCCGCTGTATACAGATGCCTAAAAGCTGGCTCGACCGCCTCTAGCCAGCGCCAGACGACGCGAAATAAGAAGTGGATGAGACAAACAAAGGGGGCTGTTTGAGAAACCCGCCGCTGAAAAGCAGGGCTTTTCGCTCTATTCTACGTCTTCTAGCGAGACAAAACGATTGCAAAAATCGTTTCCTCATTTTACTATGGAAATAGTACATATTTTTTCTTAAGGGGGAGAGAGCTCATGGCCAATGTGACATTTAAAGGAAACCCGGTTACGCTCGTCGGCAACGAAGTGAACGTCGGTGACAAGGCGCCGGATTTTACGGTGCTTGACCAAAACTTGCAGGAAGTGACGCTCGCTGATACGAAAGGGCATGTCCGCTTAATCAGCGTCGTTCCGTCGCTGGACACCGGGGTTTGCGATGCGCAGACGCGCCGGTTTAACGAAGAAGCGGCGAAGCTTGACCATGTGAAAGTGCTGACCATCAGCGTTGATTTGCCGTTTGCGCAAAAACGGTGGTGCGGCGCTGCCGGCATTGAAAACGTCCAAGTGTTGTCCGACCACCGCGATGTTTCATTCGGACAAGCGTACGGCGTCTTGATCAAAGAACTGCGCTTGCTCGCCCGCGCGGTCTTTGTCGTTGACAGCAATGATGTCGTGACGTATGTAGAATATGTGCCGGAAGTGACGAATCATCCGAACTACGAAGCAGCGATTGAAGCGGCAAAAGCAGCGAAATAACGGAAAAAGGCCCCGATTTGTTCGGGGTCTTTTCTTTCCTTTTGGCGCGTTTCTTGCCGCACGGGGCGGATCGGCGTACAATAGCAGAAGGAACATGGGCAGAAAGGTGGGATATACGGAATGATGACGCCAGTTGAGCGGCTGTTCACTGTATTGGATGAAACAGCTCAGATTTTGCAGGAAGAATTGCAATGCACGTATTTAGAGGCGGTCGCCGAAACAGGGGAAAATTTGTTTCACGGCGACGTGCTGCAAGACGAAGTGAGCGAGCTAAACGCCAAACGGTTGAAAAAACAATATCGCGAACTCGTGCTCGATCGGTTTCAAAATGAAGAAATCCGCAAGGCGTTCCAGCTCGCCGTTTTAAAAGGGATGCGCCAACATATTCAGCCGCACCACCAAATGACTCCGGATGCGGTCAGCTTGTTTTTGGCGTATTTAGTGCGCCGGTTCACACGCCCGCATTTGGCGCTCACCCTCCTTGACCCGGCCGTCGGCACAGCGAATTTATTGACAGCGGTGCTCAACGGCCTTCGCGGCAAGCAGACGAAAAGCTATGGCGTCGATGTCGACGATTTGCTCGTCAAACTCGCGTATGCCAATGCCAACTTGCAAAAACATCCGGTGCAGCTGTTTAACCAAGACAGCTTGCGTCCGCTCTTTGTCGAACCGGCTGATGTCGTTGTCTGCGATTTGCCGGTCGGCTATTACCCGGACGATGACAATGCGGCCCGTTTTGCTTTAAAAGCGGAAGAAGGGCGGTCGTATGCGCACCATTTGCTGATCGAACAAAGCTTGCGGCATACCAAAGACGGCGGCTATTTGTTTTTTCTTATTCCCAATACATTGTTTTCAAGCCCGCAAGCACAACAGTTGAACGAATTTCTCAAAGAGACGGCCATCGTCCAAGGTGTGCTGCAGCTGCCGATGTCGATGTTTAAACACGAACAGGCGGCAAAAAGCGTATTCATTTTGCAAAAGAAAGGGCCGATGGCGAAGCCGCCAAAAAACGTGCTGCTTGCTGAGCTGCCGCGCTTTTCCAACAAGACGGCAATGCAGGCGATGATGGCGAAAATCGAGGCGTGGATCGCCAACGAAAAAGGAAGCTGATCCGCAAAAAGCGGCCCGCCTTCAAGGGAGGTTCAAGGCATAGCCGCAAGGAAGCATGCAATGTGTGCAGATCGTGATGCCAAAGAGGGAGTTCGATCTTTTTGGGATACTCCCTCGTTTGCATTTTTCACAACATAAAAACTTTTTCTTGCAACCGATTACCGTGAGAGTCGGTGCTTGAAAGAAAAACGAGGGGAACATACAATGAAAAAGGCATAGTGAAACGGCGCCCAATCGCGCACACTAACAATAGGCGCGATCGGATTTCGCAAAAAGGAGCTGTTTGAATATATGGCGAACGTGTTAGCCATTAACGCGGGTAGTTCATCTTTGAAATTTCAATTGTTTGAGATGCCGGCGGAAACGGTGTTGACGAAAGGGGTCGTCGAGCGCATCGGCTTTGATGACGCCATTTTCACCATCGTCGTGAACGGGGAAAAACAACAGGAAGTGACCGCCATCCCGAACCATGCTGTGGCGGTGAAAATGTTGTTGGATAAATTGATTCGCTACGGCATTATCCGGTCGTTTGACGAAATCGACGGCATCGGCCACCGCGTCGTCCACGGCGGGGAGAAGTTCAGCGACTCGGTGTTGATTACCGATGAAGTCATGAAACAAATCGAAGAAGTTTCCGAACTCGCCCCGCTCCATAACCCGGCCAACCTTGTCGGCATCCGGGCGTTCCAAGAAGTGCTGCCGAACGTGCCGGCGGTGGCGGTGTTTGATACGGCGTTCCATCAAACGATGCCAGAGCAGTCGTTTTTATACAGCTTGCCATATGAGTACTACACAAAATTCGGCATTCGCAAATACGGATTCCACGGCACGTCGCATAAATACGTCACCCAGCGCGCAGCCGAATTGCTCGGCCGTCCGATCGAACAGCTGCGCCTCATCTCGTGCCATTTAGGCAATGGCGCGAGCATCGCCGCGGTGGAAGCTGGAAAATCGATTGACACGTCGATGGGCTTCACTCCATTAGCGGGTGTAGCGATGGGGACGCGCTCCGGCAACATCGATCCGGCGCTCATCCCGTATATTATGGAAAAAACAGGGATGACGGCCGATGAAGTGATCGAGGTGTTGAACAAACGAAGCGGCATGCTCGGCTTGTCCGGCCTTTCAAGCGACTTGCGCGACCTCGAAAAAGCGGCGTCGGAAGGAAATGAACGGGCCGAGCTGGCGCTTGAAGTGTTTGCTAGCCGGATTCATAAATATATCGGTTCGTATGCGGCCCGCATGTGCGGCGTCGATGCCATCATTTTCACCGCCGGCATCGGCGAAAACAGCGATATCGTGCGCGCTAAAGTGTTGCGCGGACTTGAATTCATGGGCGTTTACTGGGATCCGGTGTTAAACAAAGTGCGCGGCAAAGAAGCGTTCATCAGCTATCCGCATTCGCCCGTCAAAGTGCTCGTCATCCCGACGAACGAAGAGGTCATGATCGCCCGCGACGTCATGCGGCTGGCGAATTTATAACCTTGGCCAAACCGGCGGAATGGCCGGTGGATTGAAAAACTACAAAGAGATCCAACATGGAAGCGGCCTGCCCCCCTGAAAGAAAAAGGGGGCAGGCCGCTTTGTTCGTTTTCGTGCTGCAGCGCTATATTCCCCCGATTGTCGGAATTGTCATCCGGAGTGTATTCAAGACAAAATAGGAGTAAACAGACGGCAAGGGAGTCGATGGAAAATGGCATTGTTTCGCAACGGAGAGCACGTGTATCGGGTGATCGGCGAGTTTATGAGCATCCCGTCTCGTCCGCGGACGAAGGAAGAATTGAGAAATTGGTGGGGACAGCACCCGGCGTATGAGGAGCATGGCGACGAAGTTGAACACATCAATCGCATCGGGGAGCAAATCCGCCGTTCCCGCGCTGCGGTCGTTTTTTATTTGACCAAACCACCAGCAGTGATCAGCATTGATGCGAGGCGGCCAAAGCCCGGTGAGCATTACGAAGTGTTGTTCGACCGGGTTCTTGATCAGCCTGATGTGGCCATCCAAACAACCGGGGATGTCGCTCACCAGTTTTGGGGCGGCAACATCAACGTTCCATTGGCGCTCATGACCGGAAAAATGAAGGCAAAAGGGTCGAAGGCGAAGGCGCTGCAGCTATTGCCGCGCATCGTGCCGGCGTTTCCCCTGTACCGGCGCTATTTGGAATTGATTGATGAGCCGGCGCTTCTAGCGGCGTTAGAGACGTAAAAACAACGGAAAAGGTTGGGGGACAAGATGGAAAAGTCACGACAATGTTCGGGATAGGACAGCGGATGAAAACGCGATATAGTAAAAGTGCGGAGGGAATATTCAGACAGTTCTAAAATTTAAGGAGGATGAGAAAATGACAACCGTAAGAGACATTTTTCAAGTGATTGACTCTCAACTGAGGGAAGACATTTCACGCGCCGACGGAATCGTCGCCGTGTATCAGTTCAACTTGAGCGGATCGGATGCAGGGGTGTACCAAGTTGTCCTTCGCCCGGACGCAGGATTTGTCATTGAAGGGGAGAAAGAGACGCCGGATTGCACACTCAGCATGGACAGCGATGATTTCAAAAAAATGGTTGATGGGGAGCTCAATGGAACGGAGGCGTTTATGAGCGGGCGGCTTCGCATCGATGGGGATATGGGATTGGCGCTGCGGCTGCAAGAAGTGTTGTCCGCCTACAACAACGCCACCCAATAAAGAGGAGGCGGCAGGCGCCGGCAGAGCAGGAGGCTGCCCCGCCAAGGAGGGGATCTTTGGGAAATGAAGGGGGTGGGGGAATGGATTTGCGAACAATTTGGGCCAATAATATTGAACAGTTCGGAGTTTATCCATGGTTGATTTTTGAAGGGAAGGAATATACGAACGCCGATTGTGAGGCCCGGTCTTCCCAGTTGGCGCATGCCTTGATTGGGCTCGGGGTCAAACCGGGGGATCGGGTTGTCGTGACGATGCCCAACTGTCCGGAAGTGGTGGTGGCGTTTAGCGGCGTCATCAAGGCGGGGGCAGTCGTTGTTCCGGTCTTGCCGCTATTGCAGGTGCAAGAGCTTCATTTCATTTTTCAAGATTGCGAGCCGAACGTTGTGCTGACGACGGAAATGCTGTGGACAAAAGTGACAGAGGCGGCGAAGGGATTGCCGTCGCCGCCATTGATCTTTACGCTGGATCAACCAGACTCGCCGCGTTCGCTGCAACAACGGATGGAACAGGCGCCATCGACGATGCCGTCATTGGCCATTTCTGCAAGGGAGGCGGCAGCGCTTCTTTACACGTCCGGAACGACTGGAGAGCCAAAGGGAGTCGTCTTGACGCACCAAAACTTGTACGCCAATGCCAACGCGGCCGCTGGGATGGCTCAGCTGCTGCCAACCGAGTATGGGCGCGTTGCTCTCGGAGTGCTGCCGATTTCCCATGCGTTCGGTTTTACGATGATGAACGTTGCGCTGTTATTGGGTGATCAAGTCGTGCTTCTGCCGTATTTCGAGCCGAAAAAGGTGCTCGAGGCGATCGAAAAATACCGAGTGACGCACACGGCGATGGTGCCGGCGATGTTCCATGCTTTATGCCATACCCCGGAGGCGGACCGGTATGACACATCGAGCTTGATCGCCTGTGTGTCCGGCTCTGCCTCGCTGCCGCCATCGCTTGCCGAACAGTTTCAACGCCAATTCGGCTGCTTGATTTTAGAAGGATACGGATTGTCGGAGGCAGCCCCGATCGTCACGGCAACCGATCCGACGAAGCCGATCAAACTAGGGTCGGTCGGGCTGCCGCTGTCAGGAGTGCAAGTCGCTGTCGTTGATGAGCATGGCAACCATCTGCCGCCCAACGAGGTCGGAGAGCTCATCGTATCCGGGCCGAACGTGTTTCGAGGCTACTACAAGAAAGAGGAAGAGACTCGCCGCGCTTTGCGCGACGGGTGGTTGTACACAGGAGATATGGCGCGCATCGATGAGGATGGGTATGTGTTTATTGTCGACCGGAAAAAGGATGTCATCATTCGCGGCGGATTTAACATTTATCCGCGCGACTTGGAAGAGTTGCTGCTCACGCATCCGGCTGTCGCGGATGCGGGGGTCGTCGGTGTTCCATCGCCGAAAATGGGCGAAGAAGTGGCCGCCTATGTGGTCATCCGGCGGGGGGAGAGTGCAACAGAAGAGGAGCTGATCCGTTTCTGCCAAGAAAAAGTGGCAAAGTATAAAAGCCCGCGGTTTTTGAAAATTGTCGGCTACTTGCCCAAAAACTTGCTTGGGAAAACGGACAAGAAAACGTTGCGCGAGTGGGCGAAAGAGTTCATTCCCGCGGCGTCATCGTAGCAGCTGTGCGCCCGCTAGCCACAGAAACTGATTTTGCTTGAAAGGATGGGAGGTCATGATCTCATTTCGTCCGACCGAGGAAGAACAAGCTTTTTTTGATGTCGCTAAAACGGTCGCCCGCGAACAGCTGCGGCTGCACGCCCGCGACTGTGAGAAGCGCCGGATTGTTAGCGCTTCCATTTCAGCGCGTCTGCACGAATTAGGATTTTTAGGACTGGAATTGCCGGAATGTTGGGGAGGCCTTGAACTTCCGCTTATTTCCCAAACGCAAATGTTCCATGCGCTCAGCTGGGGGGACTTGGGCATCGTTCAAGCGCTTCCCGGGCCGGGGGAAGCGGCTCCGTTTATGCGCTTAACGCCGGATCATCCCGTCTGGCGGGGGTATCGGGAAGCCGGCCAAGAAGGCATGTGGCCGACCGCTGTGTTCATTGACGGCAGGGAAACGATCGATGTCCGCCGCCATGACAACGGCTATCTCCTCAACGGAATGTCGATGCCTGCCCGGTTGGCTCTGTTTGCCGAATGGGCGATCGTTGCCGCCAATGACCATGCTGGGGAACAAGTTATCTTCGCGCTCGATCAGCGGGTTTGGGAAACGGAGGAAGGGGATTTCCGGCTTGGGTTGCTTGCGTCTGGGCTGGGACGGCTTCGTTTTTCGGATGTTTTTGTGAACGACGGGTGCGTGCTGGCTCGCGGGGAGGAGGCGGTTCAGTTGTTAGCGCATGCCCGTGCCCGGCAATATGTGCTCGAGGCGGCCAAAGAAGTTGGCCTTATGGAGGCCGCGTTGGATTATGCGCTTGAATATACAGCTGGTCGGAAAGCGTTCGGCCAGGAAATCGCCAAATTCCAAGGAGTCTCGTTTACCATTGCTGAAATGGCGTTTGAATGCCGCGGGGCGAAACATCTCGTTTGGGAGGCGGCTTGCCGCGTTGAAGAAAAAGGGAGAGCAGCGGAAAGCATTGCATGGCGGGCGTTGGCACGAGCTCATCGTTCGCTGCGCTATGTCACCGACCAGGCGGTGCAAATGCTTGGCGGACACGGATATGTGCAAGAATATCCGACAGAAAAATGGATGCGCGACGCCGAAGCGCAAGTGATGCTGTACGGTCGGGAAAGAGACTGGCTCATCCGCCGCGGCGAACAGCTGTTAAGCCAACAGAAAGAGAGGGTGGCACCGTGATTTCGTTTGCACTGTCCCCACAGCAAAAGCAGATAAAAGAACTCGTTCACTGGTTTGCCAAGCAAGAAATGCGCCCGATAGCCCTTGAGGCGGACCGGCTCGGGCGGGTGCCGGACGATTGGCTGCAAAAGGTCAATAAAATGGGCATTCAGCTCAGCACCGCTTCGTTTAGCAGCGGGCGTTCGACGTCTAGTGAAGACAAGAAAAGAGAACGTGAAGGCAATCGTGTGGCAGTGATTGCCGCCGAGGAGCTCGCCTGGGGATGCCCCGGCATCGCTCTATCTCTTCCCGGACCTGGTTTGGGCGGGCCGCCGATTCAATCGAGCGGCACACCGGAGCAGAAACAGCGGTTTTTGTCCATTTTTACGAAAGACGCACCGCGCTGGGGAGCCTATGCGTTGACCGAACCGGAAGCCGGATCGGATGCATCTGGCATTCGAACGACCGCGAGAAAAGTCGATGGCGGCTACGTGTTAAACGGACAAAAGATTTTCATCACGAACGGCGCCCGCGCTTCTTGGGTCGTCGTGTTCGCCACCATCGACCCCCAACTCGGCCGCGCCGGACACCGTGCGTTTGTTGTAGAAAAAGGGACGCCGGGATTTTCCGCGACGCGCACCGTTCATAAAATGGGGCTGCGCGCCAATGAAACAGCAGAGCTGTTGTTCGAAGACTGTTTTGTTCCTGATGAAAATTTGCTCGGAGGTGAAGAGCTGTACCGTTCTAGGGCCAATCAGCCGTCCGGTTTTCAAGTGGCGATGAAAACGTTTGACAGCACAAGGCCGATCGTTGCCGCTATGGCGGTCGGCATTGCCCGCGCGGCGTACGAATATACGTTGGAGATCGTCCGGCGTGATTACCCGAAACAAGGGCGGCTGTACTATGAAGCGGCTGAGTTGCTCGCCGAGGCGGAACAAGAGATCGACGCGGCGCGTCTTCTCACATGGGAGGCGGCGTGGAAAGCCGACATCGGAGAGGCGAACGCCATGGAGGCAGCGATTTGCAAAGCGGTGGCCGGCAAAATGGCGCTTCATGTGTGCGCCATGTGCCTCGAGCTGCTTGGCCCGGTCGGTCTTGACGGGCATTTGGTCGAGAAATGGTATCGCGATGTGAAAGTGTTTGATATTTTCGAAGGCACGCAGCAAGTCCAGCGTCTCGTCACCGCTCGGCGATTGTACGCACCGTATGGCGTCCATGTGTAAGAGGAGGCGGACTTTGGCGCTCCTCGTGCGAACGGGATCCAAACGATCGGACACTGTGGTGCTGATGCCTCGACGGCAAAACGTCGGACGAAAGGAGAGGATTCTTTTGCCTTATGAAACGCTTCGTCTTGAACGGCGGGACAAAGGGATCGCTTGGATCATCATTGATCACCCGCCGGCCAATGCCATTAATGAACGGCTGATGGAAGAATTGGAGCAAGCTGCTGACGAATTGGAAGCCGACCGCGGCGTGCGCGTTGTCGTCATCGCTTCCGCCCACCCGAAAACATTTCTTGCCGGCGCCGATGTAAAGGACATGATTCAGCGCGGAAGCCAGTTTGCCGGCAACGAGGCCGGCATTGCGGAACAAAGCGCCCGCATGCAGCGCTGCTTTGACCGATTTGCGACGATGCCTAAACCCGTCATTGCCGCGATCAACGGCTACGCGCTCGGCGGCGGCTGCGAACTAGCGCTTGCCTGCGATTTCCGCATCATGGGCGGCGGCAAAATCGGCCTCACGGAAGTCTCGCTCGGCCTCATTCCCGGCGCGGGCGGCACGCAGCGGCTGACGCGCCTCGTCGGACGGGCGAAAGCGGCGGAACTCATCTTTCTCGCCAAGCGGCTCGACCCGCAAGAAGCGCTTGAACTTGGCCTCGTCCACCGCGTGACAGCTCCAGAGCGGTTGGAAGAAGAAGCGGCGGCGTTTGCCGAACGGCTGTCGGAAGGCGCGGTGCGGGCGATGGGGCTCGCCAAGCGGGCCATCTATGCGGCTGAGGGGCTTCCAGAAGACGGATTTGGCATCGAAGCGGCCTCGTTTGCAGCCACGTTCAAGACAGGAGAGCCGGCGATTGGGCTGGCGGCATTTTTTCAAAAGAAACAACCGCAATTTTTGCGGTAAACGGAGGGATGTTGATGTCGTCATGGGCGGAATTGCTTAAAGGAAAAGTGGCGGTTGTCACCGGCGCCTCACGCGGCCTTGGGCGTGCGGACGCCTTGGCTTTGGCTGAAGCGGGAGCGGATGTCGTCATTACCGATATTTTGCTTGAATCGGATGAAGAAAGCAAACAAACGGCGCAAAAATACGGGCCGCTCTCGCAAGTGATGCAAAGCACGAAGGTCGTCTATGCTGAAAAAACGGCTGAGGAAATCCGCTCCATGGGGCGGCGGGCGCTGGCCATCAAAATGGACGTCACCGACCGCAAGCAGGTGAAAGAAGTGTTTGCTTTCGTCAAAGAAGAGTTTGGCTCCATTGATATTTTGATCAACAACGCCGGCACGCTCGACCACGTTTCACAAATTGAAAAGCAAAACGATGAGTTGTGGGATCGCGATTTGCGGGTGAATTTAACCGGCACATACAACTGTACGAAAGCCGCGTGGCCGTACATGAAAGAACAAGGATGGGGGCGGATCATCAACATGTCGTCCGTCGCCGGCACGCTTGGCGGCTTCGGCCAGGCGAGCTATTCGGCGACGAAAGGAGCGGTGTTGAGCTTTACGAAAAGCATGGCGCTTGAAGGAGCGCGCTACGGCATTACGGTAAACGCCATCGTGCCGGGCATCATCAACACGGAAGCGTTCCGCATGGCCAACCCAAAAATGAACGAGCGGATGATCCAGCGCACCGCGTTCCGCCGTCCGGGTGAACCGGAAGACGTCGCCAACGCCATCGTGTTTCTTTGTTCCGATAAGGCGAAATACATTACCGGGATTGGGTTGAATGTGTCAGGCGGCATTGAATTGTTCACGTTCTGAAACGTCTCTCCGCTTGTTTGAACGGGGAGGGGGAGACCCGGCGGCCGCGTTCGGCAGGGGGAGATTGTTCGATGTTACGGCAGAACAGGGGGAGAAGCATGAGGGAAGTGGTAATCATCGACGCCGTGCGCACGGCGATCGGCAAGAAAAAAGGGGCGCTCTCAAGCGTCCATCCGGTTGACTTGCTCGTTCCGGTGCTGCAGGCGCTTGTTGACCGAAATGGGCTGGATGCCGGTTTGGTGGAAGATGTTGTGGTCGGCTGTGTGACGATGACGGGAGAGCAGGGGGGCAATATCGCCCGCCAGGCGGCGCTCGCCGCCGGGTTTCCGGTCAGCGTGCCGGCGTTTTCCTTAAACCGGATGTGCGGTTCGAGCCAGCAGGCGATCCATAACGCCGCGCAAGCGATTTTGGCCGGCGATATGGACATCGCCATCGCCGCCGGCGTCGAAAGCATGACGCGCGTGCCGATGGGAAGCGACATGGGGCGGTTCAGCCGCCAGCTCACAAACCGCTACCACATTGTGCCGCAAGGAATTTCCGCCGAGATGATCGCGAAAAAATGGGGGCTGTCGCGGAAAGAATTGGATGAATTTTCGCTTGCCAGCCATGAAAAAGCAGCGGCGGCAACCGACCGCGGGATGTTTGAACGCGAGATCCTCCCTATTGAAGCCCCGGGAGAGAACGGACCGGTTGTATTCGCTTGCGACGAAGGGATTCGTCGCGACACGTCGAAGGAAAAATTAGCAGCGCTTGCGCCGTCGTTCCAGCCGAAAGGCGGCGTCATCACGGCGGGCAACTCGAGCCAGGTAAGCGACGGCGCGGCCGGCGTGCTGCTCATGTCGGCGGAAAAAGCCAAGAACCTTGGCCTGCGGCCTCGAGCGCGCATCGTCGCCCGCACGGTCGTCGGCGAAGATCCGATCTTGATGCTGACAGGCGTCATTCCAGCGACGCGCCGCGTGCTCGAAAAAGCGGGGCTGCGTTTGGACCAAGTCGATGTGATCGAGATCAATGAAGCGTTCGCCTCAGTCGTCAAAGCATGGGAGCGGGAACTCGAACCGGATATGGCCAAGGTCAACCCGCGCGGCGGAGCGATCGCCCTCGGCCATCCGCTCGGCGCCAGCGGCGCCCGGCTGATGACGACGCTGCTCCATGAACTTGAGGACATGGATGGGAAATATGGGTTGCAAGTGATGTGCATCGGCTTTGGCATGGCGACCGCCACGATCATCGAACGGCTGTAAGCAGAAAGGGGGGAGCGGGTTGCACGCATCACTTGAAACGGCTAAAACAACACCGACGCCCGACTTGGCGGCCATCGGCGCCGCCATTGAAGAGGAACTGGCCGCCATCACCACCGGAAGGCGGAGGAGAAAGATTATTGCGACAACCGTCAAAAACGGGCTCGGCATGGTGCTAGGGGACGTCATCGCCCGCAAGCTGCGAGGAAACGAAGGAGACAAACAATATTTGCACCATATCGGCCGGAGGCTGCGCCTGGCGTTTGAGGAGCTCGGTCCGACGTTCATCAAGCTCGGGCAGGTGCTCGTGACAAGGCAAGATTTATTGCCAGAGCCGGTGACGCTCGAGCTGGAGAAATTGCTCGACCGGGTGCCGCCAATCGAGTTTGCAACAATTCAATACATTTTGGCGCGCGAGCTGCCTGACGGCTTGGCAACGTTTGACTGGATCGAAGAAACGCCGCTCGGTTCGGCGTCGCTTGCCCAAGTATATAAAGCGAAGCTGAAAGACGGGCCGATCGTCGCTGTCAAAGTCGTGCGCCCAACGGTCGAAAAGCTGTTTCAAACCGACATCGCCATCATCAAAAAAATGGCCGCCCGCCTGCAAAAACGGCTGCCGCCCGAACTGCAGGCTGCCCTTGACCTCGGAGGGCTCGTGCAAGATTACTACAGCAGCGCCATGGATGAGCTCGACATGACGGAAGAAGCAAGAAAAATGCGAGAAATGAAGCAAAAGTATGAGAGGAGGGCCGAACATGTCACGGTTCCGCACGTGTACGAAGCGACGAAAAGCGTCTTGATTATGGAGTACATTGACGGCTGGCTCATCAAAGATTTCCCCGTGGATTTTCTCACCTTTGAAGAACGGGTCAACATCATGATTGACCTCGTCCATCATTATGTGCAGACGATGCTTGACGGCCATTATCACGCTGATGCCCACGGCTCGAACATTATGATCGACAAGCGGACGAAAAAAGCGGTCATCATCGACTGGGGGATGACCGGACGGATGGACAGCGTAATGGCGCAAATTTTAATGCGCGTTATTTTGCACATCCAGCTCAACCAAGCGGAAGACGCTGCCGAAGTGTTTATGGAGCTCATGTCGCCGACGGTGTACACCGATGTCGTCAAATTGAAAGACGAGCTGCGGACGTTGACGCTCAATTACGTCAACGCCCACCAAGGAAGCAGCCGCTACAACTACGGCCGCCTCGTCCTTGAAGCGACGGCGATCGGGCTCCGCAACTACTGCAAAGTCCCAAACGGCCTGGCGCTTTGGGCGAAAGGGTTCTCCGCCACGGAAGGGACGGCGCGCTGGATTTGCCCGGAAATTTCGTACGGTGAAGTTGTCGAAGCATATGAAATGCCGATTTTAAAAAGCATTCTTGGAAAGCGCTTTAATTTCCGCGCCAACGCGAGTCTTGTCGCAGAAACGGCGGAAATGATCGCCACTTTCCCGCGCCGGTTCAACAAAGTTCTCGAGACGTTAGCAGAAAACAAATGGCGCATGGCCGTGCAAGTTCAAACCGACCCGGTGACGCGCAACACGCTCAACCAAATCGCCAACCGTTTGGCGCTTTCCCTCATCACGTTTGCCATCATTATGGCCACCGGGTTCATCATCGCCAGCCTCCCGGGAGGGACGTTTCTTGGGATGGACAAAACGACGATCGCCAACATCGGCTTAGCGGCTTCCGCCATCTTGATCGTGTTTCTTGGCTGGCGGCTGTTTCGGACGCGCAAACAGCGTCCCTGGTTTTAACGAGCTCTCCAAGCAGGTTGTTATCTTCTTATGAACCCTCTGTTGAGCCGATACGGGGACGGACAGAGTGGAATTCGCCAAAAGGAAAAGGCGCATCAAAAGCGATAAGGATAAACGAGAAGCGGGGGAGAGACAGATGTGCGATGAACAAGAACAGATGACGATGTCCAAACGCATTGAAGCGTTTTACCGGCAAAGCGGCGGGCCGGGAAGCCCGACGATCCGGCGGCTGTTGGAGCGGCATTTGCTGTATGGGAAAGACCACGGCCTGCCGGGAAAAAAGGAAGAGTTTGAGGATGTCATCCGCGATGTGTTTTTGCAAGACCATTCGACTCGCCCTCTCGCCATCGCTCTCTTCAAGCTGAAAGCTGCCCTTAAGCAGGAATGGGACGCTTATTTGGAGGCGCTGCGCGGCCGATCGGCTTCCGCCGAGGAACCGGACATCGCGCGCAAACGGGCGTAAGCCGGGTGGACGCATTTCGCCTGAAAAGCTTCGCATGAACTGTCCACTTGAGCATGGGCGGGGCTTGCCAGAGTGAGATTCGCTTTTGAACAACGGACGCAAAAAGGAGGGACGAACATGGTGAAAGCGGCGGTGTTGCACCGTTATGGGGAACCGCTTTCCATCGAGGAAGTGGAAGTGGCGGCTCCCAAGCGCGGGGAAGTGAAAGTGAAGCTGAAAGCGGCGGGGCTTTGCCATAGCGATTGGCACGTCATCGAAGGCAAGCTCCCTCTGCCGCTGCCGATCGTGCTTGGCCACGAAGGAGCGGGCATTGTCGAAGAAGTTGGAGAAGGAGTGACAAGCGTCAAGCGAGGCGACCATGTGGTGCTCAACTGGGTGCCGTCATGCGGAACGTGCATCTATTGCCGCACCGGGCGGCCCGATCTATGCGAGGAGGCGGCGCGGCTGACGGCGACTGGCACGCTGCCCGATGGGACGACGCGCGTTTCATGGCAAGGGAAGCCCGTGTATCAGTTTTTAACCGCCGGCGCGTTCAGCGAATACACCGTCGTGCCGGAGCAGGCAGTCATTCCGATCCGCCGCGATGTGCCGTTTGAGCTCGCCGCCTTGATCGGCTGCAGCGTCATCACTGGCGTGGGCGCCGCCATTCATACAGCGCAGGTGCGCCCCGGCAGCACAGTCGCGGTCGTCGGCGCTGGCGGCGTCGGATTCAATATCATTCAAGGAGCCGCGCTAGCCGGGGCGAAACAAATTATCGCCATTGATGTCGTCGAGGAAAAATTGGCAATGACGAAAACGTTCGGGGCGACGCACACCGTCAACGCCCGCGAGGACGATGCCGTCAGCGCCGTGCTCGATTTGACCGACGGCATCGGCGTCGACTATGCGTTTGAAGCGATCGGCCGCCCGGAGACGATGGCGGATGCGTACAACATGGCGAGAAAAGCGGGGATGACGGTCATCGTCGGCATCGCCGCGCCGCATGAGACGGTGGAGATCAACGCGTTTTCGCTGCCGTCGCAATCGAAAACGTTGACCGGCTCTTGGCTCGGCCAAGGCAATCCGCCGGTTGACTACCCGAAACTGCTTGATTTGTACGCAGCAGGCAAGCTGAAGCTCGATCCGCTCATCAGCGCCGTCTATTCCCTCGAGCAAATCAACGATGGCTTCGCCGCTTTAACGAGCGGGCAAAACATTCGCGGCATCATTCGATTTGAGGGCTGACCAATTACACATGAAGAAAGGGGATCCGCCATGCCGGTCTTTCAAAGTGAACAAGAATTGTACGATGTGCTCGGCCGCTTTTTTGAAAAGGTGGCCGAAACGGACGAATCGAAGGAGTTGATTGCCTCAACAGAGCTCAGCCCGGGCTATGATGCGTATGTCCAATATATTTTTCATAAGCCGGAAGCGAAAATTACGTGGACGGAAGAAAACGGGAAATTGAAAATTGTCTGCGGCGAAACGGCGCTGCGCCCGGAGCTCGTGTTTGAGCAGACGGCGGATGTCGGTCATAAGTTTTGGCTCGGAAAGCTCGACTTGCAGCAGGCGCTCGCCCGCCAGCAAATCAAAGTGCAAGGGCCGCTTGTGAACGCTTTGAAAGTATTGCCGCAGCTTGACGCCATTTACCCGGCGTATCGCGAATATTTGCAGGAGATCGGGCGAAGCGACTTATTGCCATAGCAAGCGGGCTCAGAAATGGTGGGAGGGATGTCGTGAAGAACGCGCAAGCACTTGAAAACGCGCTGCCTCCATCGGCTTTGCGCCTGATATAGCGGTTGGGAAAGGAGACATGATGATGATTTCTGTGAACACAACAGAAGCGGGTTTATGGATGGGAGGAGAATGGCAGCCGGCAGCGGATGGCGCGAGGTTTGACGTCATCGACCCGGCGACCGGAGAAGTGACGGCCCGTGTGGCCAACGCCGGGGAATGCGATGTCGACAAAGCGGTTGCGATCGCCCAAGAGGCGTTTGACGATCAACGCTGGCTGTCGATTCCGCCGCTTGAGCGCGGGCGCATCTTGCGGCGCATCGCCGAACTGATCCGAAAGCATCATAACGAGCTCGCCCAGCTCATGACGCGGGAAAACGGCATGCCGATCAACCAAGCGTTGTTTATCGAGATTCCGCTCGCCGCCGACTGTTTTGACTTTTTCGCCTCGCTTGTCATCAAACCGCAAGGGGAGGTGCTGCCGTTTTCCGTCGCCGGCTCATCGCCGGATTACATGACATGGACGGTGAAAGAGCCGATCGGGGTGGCGGGGCTCATCACCCCGTGGAATTTTCCGCTCTTGATGCCATCATGGAAAGTCGCCCCGGCGCTGGCGGCAGGCTGTACGATGGTGTTAAAACCGGCGCCGGAAACGCCGCTGACGGCGTTGAAGCTCGCCGAGATTTGCCATGAGGCCGGCGTGCCGGAAGGGGTCGTCAACGTCCTGCCTGGACTTGACGAGGCTGGGAAAGCGCTCGTCCGCCATCCGGGCGTGCCGAAAATCGCGTTTACCGGCGAAACGGCAACCGGCCGCCACATTTTGCAAGCGGCTGCCCCTCACATTAAGCGGGTGACGCTTGAGCTCGGCGGCAAGTCGCCGAATATCATCTTTGCCGACGCTGACTTGGAACAGGCGGCGAAAAGCGCGCTGTTTGGCGTGTTTTACAATTCAGGGCAAGTGTGCCAAGCAGGAAGCCGCATTTTAGTCGAACGGCCGGTTTACGAAACGTTTGTCGAGCTGTTGGCCAGCAACGCGAAAAAGCTGAAAGTCGGTCCGGGCGCGGATGCGCGCAGCGACCTTGGCCCTGTCATCAGCCGGGAGCAATATGAGAAAGTATTGCGCTACATTGACATCGGCAAGCAGGAAGGGGCGAAGCTCGCGGCGGGAGGGAGCGCATTGGCCGGGCTCGGTGGCGGCTATTTCATCGAACCGACGGTTTTTGCCGATGTATCCCCGTCGATGCGCATCGCCTGTGAAGAAATTTTCGGTCCGGTGGCAGCAGTCATTCCGTTTGCCGATGAGGAAGAGGCGATCCGCATCGCCAATGGGACGATGTACGGCTTGGCGGCGGCGGTGTGGACGAACGACATCAAGCGGGCGCTCCGTCTCGCCCGGCGGGTGAAAAGCGGAACGGTGTGGCTCAACACCTACCAAGTGCTGTCGCCGACCGCGCCGTTTGGGGGGTACAAGCAAAGTGGCCTCGGCCGCGAGCTTGGGATGCAGGCGCTTGACGCCTATCTCGAGACGAAAACGGTCATTTGCGATTTGAACGATCGGCCGATGAGCTTGTTTTAAAAGTTTTTTCTAATTGAGAAACGGATGGAGCTAGCAGTATGTTGTACGAAATCACCCGCCACTTAGAGAATGCGCAGCAAGGACGACGCGTTTTTGCTTTCCGCAGCATGACGGGCCGATTCATGGCAGCCGAATTTGACAAGGAGGGGAATGAGATGGTCCATCATGATGGTTTTCAAACGGTGAAAGGAACGATTGATTGGGAGCATCCGATGTATAAGTTGTATGAAAAAGCGAAGCGAAACGGGAAATGGAACCCGGCCGATATCGACTTCAGCCAAGACCAGAAGGATTTTGCCAGCTTGACGAGTGAAGAAAAAATTTCCGCGTTGCCGCTTGTCGCCGGCTTTTCCGCCGGAGAAGAGGCGGTGACGCTCGATATTTTGCCGATGGCCAACGCCCTCGCGCGTCAAGGGCGGCTTGAGGATGTCCTGTTTTTAACGACGTTTATGCACGACGAAGCGAAACATGTCGAGATGTTCTCCCGTTGGCAGCAAGCCGTCGGCATCGGGCAAATGGACTTGTCCATCTTCCATAACGACCATTACAAACGCATCTTTTACGAAGCGCTGCCGGAAGCGATGAACCGGCTGTATACCGACGACTCGCCGGAAGCGGTGATCCGCGCCGCCACCGTCTACAACATGATCGTCGAAGGGACGCTTGCCGAATCAGGGTATTATACGTTCCGGCAAATTTACAAAAAAGCCGGACTGTTTCCAGGCCTCTTGCAAGGGATCGATTACTTGAACATGGACGAAGGACGGCACATCCAATTCGGTCTGTACACGATCCAGCGGCTTGTCAATGAAGACGAGCGATATTACGATTTGTTCATCCAATATATGGACGAATTATGGCCGCATGTCGTCGGCTATGTCGCCTATTTGACCGAGCTCGGCCAGCGCCAGCAGCAGCTTGCCCGCACGTATGCGTTGGACATTGACTATAACATGCTAAACGACTACGTCGTCAAGCAGTTCAATATTCGCAAAAAACAAATCAGCCGGAAGAAGCGTGATGCCAGCGTCGAGGAGCTCGAAAAAGCGTTGAGCGAGGCGGAACGTTGAAAATCGGCGCAAGGGATGCCGACAGGGGGATGAAGATGATTGGACGCTTAAGAAAAGGGGTCGCCCTTTCCGTGGTGGCCGTTTTGGCTGCGGTGGCCGGCTGGCTGTTGGACGCCGGCCGGGCGGCAGCAGAAGGACAGGAACGGGAAGGCTTCGTCATTCATGCTGATCAAGTGGTCGGAACGATTGATTTAGGCGGAATTGTTCTTAAAACCCCCGTCATTTTCACGGGAGATATGCCGATCGCTTTTATGCAAGCGAAAATATACGGAATGACATTGACGAAACAACAAACGGTTGCGGGGCGTACGGTATCGTTTACGTTCCATACCGATCAAGTTGCGCGGACGAAATGGATGAAAATGAGAGTGAAAAAAATGGAAATCGGCGGCCTGTGCACAGATGGTGTGCCGCTTGTCGAGCAATGTTTGAAAGATGTAACGGTCGTAGCGACGGAACTGACGGCGGATGAGCTTGTCATCCCGCAGCTGTCCGCTGTTGCGGCGTTCGGAACGGCTCCTGTCGATGAGGGCGGATCGATGAAATCGAATGGCAGCCCACCGTCAGAAACGTCAACGGAAACGGATCAGTCGGCCGCACCGCCATCAGAACAAAAGCCAGCCGCGCCCTCGGCGTCGGACTCGTCTTCAGATGAACGATCTTCTACAGCGCCAGGCAGTGAACCGGCAAGCGGAAGCGGCAATGGATCAGGAGATGGAACCGATCCATCATCCGCCCCACCAGTGTCTGGAAACGAAGAAACGCCATCAAGCCCGACGGCTCCCGCCGAGCCGCCGTCAACCATCCCCTCTCCATCACCTGACCCGGTGGGCGGGTTGATCGAGGAAGTGAAAGACGAACAGAAAAAAACAAGCGAGCTGATCGACCAAATCAGCGACGCGGTGAAATCCGCGGAAAGCGAGAAGACGCTCGATGGCATCAAGCAGATGATCCGCAGCCAACAAGAGCAGCTGACGGAACAGCTGGAACAAATCGATGCCCTCTGGCAGCAGGCAAATGAACAGTGGAAAACGATGCAGCAGGAACGAAAGGAGCGGGAGCCGCCGGATGGGACGAGAAGCGGACAACAGCTGCCAATGCAGGAACTGCCCGCACCGGAGGAAGTGAAAGGGGAGATCAGGCGAGTGTCAGAACGCCTTCAACAATATGAAGAGCAGCTTGAACAGCTGGCAACAGTGAAACAACAGCTCGAACAACAGAAAAATGAGCTGAAACGTTGGCTGCGGGTATTGCCATAGGCGAAGGGCGATGTGAGGACGGGACAGATGAAAAGGGGCATCGCGCCCCTTTTTGTTTTGTCTTGTCCATGCGTAAGCCAAAGCGTTAAATGATTCCGTCGCGAATCGCCTTGACAATCGCTTCGGTTCGGTTTTTGGCGTTCATTTTTTGCAAAATGGCGGAAACGTAGTCGCGCACCGTATACTCGCTCAAATGGAGCTGTTTCGCCGCTTCATATGTGGACGCCCCTTCGGCGACCAGCTTCAGCACCTCGATTTCCCGCGGCGACAAGTGCGGCGTCGATGGAACGAGCTCCGGACGGCCGCTGCTGAATTTTGCCAGCACTTCTCCGGCGCTTTGGCCGAACTTCATGACCGCGGTGAACATATCGCTCGATAACGTGAACGGGCGTCCGGGGCCTTGATCCAAAATGGCCGCACCGATAAGCCGGCTTTCGGACGGAGCATAAATAGGAGCGATGACAATCGATTCGAGTTGGAACTGCTTCACATATTTCACCGGCAGCCCTTCCGCTGCATCGGGCAAGTAGATGGGGGGCACATTCGCCATATGATTGCCGAGCAGCTGCAGCTGTTGCACGTACTGTTTAATGAGCGGCAGGGCGTTGATGTTTTCACGGATATTTTTGATTTGCTCGTTGTCCAGCTTGTATCCATAAAGCCCAAATCCGCTTTCGTTGGTGCTTGAGTAGGCGAACAACGCGCAGCGTTCAAACGGCAAGTAGGCGACAAAACCGGACGAAATGTATTCTACCGCCTGCTGCAATGATTTCGCACGCATGATCCATCGATCGAATAAAATGACAGCATCTTTCCAAAGCTGGTCTTGTTTCGTTTGCTCAAGCGCCATGCCCCCGGCGTGGAATAGTTCGAGCGCGTGCAAGAGAAACGGCAAAACATGGTGCTCTGCCTCACCGGTGCAAAACAAGAAAATCGTCTCTTCCCATGGAAGCGGGATGACGCGTCGCTTAGCGCCTTCCTCTGGCATGGATGCAAGCAGCTGCTCTGACAAGGAGAAGATCGTCTCCGCTTCGAGTGTACGGATGTCCGTCGGCAGCCAACCTGTTTGCCCATATAGTTTTTTTACATAAAAACGACCGTCTGTCTTGTCCAGCTGGGCGATCCAATCGATCGGCAGTTGCCTTGAGGCGGAAAGCTGCTCCAAAAACCGCCCGATGTCCGGCTGGCCGTCGAATGTTTGGGAAAAGGCGGATTCATATATTTTGGAAAACAAATATTGCACCGCTTGGTGATCGTGAAACGTGCTGCCAGGGGCGGATTGGACCACCTCATGCACCGCATTTTCGAGCAGAGTAAACACGAAAGTCATTTTGTTGGACGGCGCAAAATACGGATGATTCCGCCAGGCGTCGCCGACCGTTTTCACCCATTCGTCGGTTCCGCTGCCCGCCTCAAACAGTTGACGGGAAAACAAATCCATGGCAGCTCCAAACGCTTCGGCGGCCGTATGTTGCTTTGTTTCGAGCCCGCGCCATTTTTCTTCCCAGCGGGCGGCGATTTGGCTGTGATGACGCCGAATCACCGCCACTCCATCTTGCAAAATCGCATTTAACTTTTCGCGCAGCGTACGGTGCACCGCTTTTCCCTCCTTTCGCAAAATTCAATTATGAACGTAATCACGATAGCTACTGTATTAATATTATAACAATTCTGTTTATTGTATAACAAATAGTTTTGTTGAAAAGTGTATAAGAACGAGGTTGTTCCATTCAGCCAGCCAGAGGGCGCTGGCAAGAAGCGCTATGTTGGCAGCGGGGCTGCCCCATTTTTGCTATACTATAGCCAAGAGAAACGAAAGGAGATGGAACCGATGAGCACGACCGAACATAAGCAAGAAGCGCCCAAAACCGTCCGCTGCAAAGTCATCACCATCAGCGACACGAGAACCGAAGAAACCGACCGAAGCGGCCGGCTGATGATCGAGCTGCTCACGGAAGCCGGACATGAGGTCGTCAGCTATGAGATTGTGAAAGATGAAGCCGACGCCATTCGCGAGGCGGTGCTCGTGGGCTGCCGCCGCCTTGATGTCGACGCGGTGCTCACCAACGGCGGCACCGGCATCGCCAAGCGCGATGTGACGATCGAAACAGTCGGCGCGCTGCTGGAGAAAGAACTCGTCGGCTTTGGCGAGCTGTTCCGCTTCCTAAGCTACACCGAAGACATCGGCCCGGCCGCCATGCTGTCGCGCGCCGTCGCCGGCGTGGCGATGGACACCGCCGTCTTTTGCACCCCCGGCTCCACCGGCGCCGTGCGCCTGGCGATGACGAAGCTCATTTTGCCCGAACTTGGACATGTGGTGCGGGAGATTCGCAAAGATCGATAACAAAGAAAACGAGGGTGTCTCCGAAGCGGCGGGACACCCTTTTCAACGACTGTATTCATGTGGGGCGGCTTCATCGTTTTATGTTTGATGATTTGCGAAGAGGAGGCTCCTTTTGCATCAACCTCCGAAGGTGGATTCATTTCGTTTTTGCTTTTCTCTCTCTTGATTGCGCAGGATGAAGCGTTGGATTTTGCCGCTTGGCGTTTTCGGCAGTTCGGCGACAAATTCGACTTCGCGCGGGTATTCGTGCTTCGATAACCGCGTTTTGACGAACAAGGACAGTTCTTCGCCCAGCTCGTCCGACGGCGCAAAGCCTTCTTTCAGCACGACAAACGCTTTGACGATTTCTCCTTTGACGGGATCCGGCTTCCCGACGGCGGCTGCTTCGACGACGGCCGGATGCTCAAGGAGGCAGCTTTCGATTTCAAACGGCCCGATGCGGTAGCCGGCGCTTGAGATGATGTCGTCCGTCCGCCCTTGAAACCAGAAATACCCGTCTTCGTCTTTGGTCGCCAAGTCGCCGGTCAAAAACCAATGGCCGACAAGCCGTTCAGCGGTTTTTTCAGGATCTTTCCAATATCCCTTAAAGACGTTTGGAATCGAGGCGGTGTTAAAGGCAATTTGTCCGACTTCGCCATCGGCGGCTGGATTTCCATTCTCATCGAGCAAGGCGATGTCAAAGCCCGGAAGCGGCCATCCCATCGAGCCCGGACGGATGTCCATCGCGGCGGTGTTAAGGTTTCCAATCAGCATCAATGTTTCCGACAAGCCGTAATGATCGTGGATCGTGACGCCCAGATGCTCTTGGAAAAAGCGGATGACTTCCGGATTGAGCGGTTCGCCGGCTGAGCTCATGGCGCGCACGTTCAGCTGATAACGGCGGATGACGTCCGCACCGGCCGCCGCCATCGCCCGATAGGCGGTCGGGGCATACGCAAAGTTCGTGACGCCGTATTTTTCCATCAAGGAATAGCACGTTTCCGGTTTGAACGGCCCTTCGTAAAAGACGATCGGCACGCCGAACGCCATCGGGGCAAAGGTGCAAAAGATCAGCCCGTACGCCCAGCCCGGATCGGCCCCGCCGAAAAAGACATCATCATCGCGCAGACCAATCGCATAGCGCATGTACGGATAAATGTTGATAAGCACGTTATGCGGCCACATGGCGCCTTTGGGCATCCCGGTGGAGCCGGATGTATACTGAATCGCGAGCAAGTCGTCGGCCTTCGTTTCTTCGAGCGAGTGCTCAGTCGATGCTTTCGAAAGCGTTTTCCAAAATGGGTGATCTTGGCTGCCTTCGCGTTCATCGTCGACGACAAAAATATGTTCGAGTGTCGGCATTTTTTCCTTTGCCGGCAGTTTGGCGCGTTGTTCGCGATTCGTAAGCAGCACTTTCGCCTCGGAATGGTTGATGCGATATTCAATCGCCTGCGGGCCAAACGCGGTAAAAAGCGGCACATACACGGCGCCGACTTTCCAAGCCGCCAAAATGTAGACGACAAGAGCCGGGTTTTTCGGCATGAGCGCGCAGACGCGATCTCCTTTTTTCACGCCCAGCCTGCGGAATACGTTCGCCATTTGGTTGGACCAATCGCGCAATTGCCGATAGGTGATCGTTTTTTGCTCCCCTGAAGCGCTTTCATAAAAGAGCGCAATGCGGTTCGGGTCATTGGCATAGCGGTCGCATGCTTCATGGGCGGCGTTGAACCGGCCGCGGGGATCCCAGTCGTAATGAGCAAATGCATGATCCCAAGAAAACGATTGAATGATGGAAACAGGTGATGGATGGTTGGTCATGTCTGATCCCTCCGTTGTGTGAAAAGGAGTCAAATTCATAATAATTCAAACAGAACTAAAATTCAACATATTGTTAAAGAACAGTGTTATGGCAAATGAAGCTGTTTACACACAACACAGGCAGAGCAAATGGCCTCGAAAGCTCCGGCAACGCTGGCAGGCGACATGGCCATGAACAAAAAAAAGAGGCGGCCGGCTTTGTCAGCGTGTTGGGCTTTTGACCGCCGCTGCCTTTTCAAAGGAAATATGGGGACTGATCCGATACCAAATCCATAAATCATTGATGATGGAAGCGAGTTCGGCCACTTCCGCATTCAGCCGGCACGAGCGTTCAAAATCGTTTTCTTCGCCGAGCTCGTCCTGCTTTTCATCGATTTTCCGCTCCAGTTCGGCGATCCGGTCAGGAATCAAGCCGCGGATCGTTTCCCATTCCAGTAAAATCGCCTCTTGTTCGTTTGGGTTGTAGTCCTCCCAAGGCTTGTCCAGATGCGGCAGACGGATGCCGAGCCGCGCATCATCGACAAATCGCTGGTTCATCTTATTGCCTCCTTTTCTCCATTATACTAAAATGTGTCGGAACGAGGAGCGGAATTTTTATGCTTTTGGTTGAATAAGTATTGAAAAATCATCAGAAAGCTGATAAAGTGATTAATGTATCCGATTTGAATATTTATTTATATTTAAGTATATTTATGTGACAGGAGAGGAGAACGACCATGGCAAATCCAAAATTGGTGCTGGCCTATTCCGGCGGTTTAGATACATCGGTGGCGATCAAGTGGCTGCAGGAGCGCGGGTATGATGTGATCGCGTGCTGCCTCGATCTCGGGGAAGGAAAAGACCTCGATTTTGTGAAAGAAAAAGCGCTCAAAGTCGGCGCGATCAAATCGTACGTCATCGACGTCAAAGACGAGTTTGCGAACGATTATGCGCTCATCGCCTTGCAGGCAAACGCCTTGTATGAAGGGAAATATCCGCTCGTTTCGGCGCTGTCGCGTCCGCTCATTGCGAAAAAGCTCGTTGAAATCGCGGAGCTTGAAGGCGCCGTGGCCGTCGCCCACGGCTGCACAGGGAAAGGGAACGACCAAGTGCGCTTCGAAGTGTCGATCCATGCGCTCAATCCGGAGTTGGACGTCATCGCCCCCGTGCGCGAGTGGAGCTGGTCGCGCGAGGAAGAAATCGAATACGCGAAACAGCACGGCATTCCGATTCCGATTGACTTGGACAGCCCGTTTTCGATCGACCAAAACTTATGGGGCCGCAGCAACGAATGCGGCATCTTGGAAGATCCGTGGGCTGCGCCGCCGGAAGAGGCATACGAGCTGACGGCTTCGCTTGAGAACGCGCCGGATGTGCCGGATGTGATTGAGATCGGCTTTGAACAAGGCGTGCCGGTGACGTTAAACGGAAAAGCGTATCCGCTTGCGCAACTCATTTTGGAGCTGAACGCGCTTGCCGGCAAGCACGGCGTCGGCCGCATCGACCATGTTGAGAATCGCCTTGTCGGCATCAAGTCGCGCGAAGTGTACGAATGTCCGGGCGCTATGACGCTGATCAAGGCGCATAAAGAGCTCGAAGACTTGACGCTTGTGCGGGAAGTCGCCCACTTCAAGCCGCTCATCGAGCAAAAAATCGCCGAAGTCATTTACAACGGTCTCTGGTTCTCGCCGCTCAAAGACGCGTTGGTCGCGTTTTTGAAAGAAACGCAGAAAAACGTCACCGGCGTCGTGCGCGTGAAGCTGTTTAAAGGCCATGCGATCGTCGAAGGGCGCAAATCGCCGTTCTCGCTCTATGACGAGAAGTTGGCGACATACACTTCGGAAGATGAATTTGACCATCAAGCGGCGGTCGGCTTCATTTCGCTGTACGGCTTGCCGACCAAAGTCAACAGTATCGTGAACAAGCAAAACAAAGCATCGGTCCCAACCGGCCAATAAACCATCGAGAAAAGGGAAGGAGGAAGTCGCATTCCTCTGCGGCGTGAGGCGTGAAAAAGCTTTGGGGTGGACGGTTTACGAAAACAGCGGAAGAATGGGTCGACGAGTTTGGCGCGTCGATTCCGTTCGACCAAGAGCTTGTGGAAGAAGACATTGAAGGCAGCCTCGCCCATGTGACGATGCTTGGCGAGTGCGGCATTCTGCCGGCGGAAGACGTTGAGAAAATCAAAAGTGGGCTTTGGCGACTGCTCGAAAAAGCGAAGCGGGGGGAACTCGAGTTTTCGGTCGCGTATGAAGACATTCATTTAAACATTGAAAAAATGTTGATCGACGACATCGGCCCGGTCGGCGGCAAGCTGCACACGGGGCGAAGCCGGAACGACCAAGTGGCGACCGATATGCATCTATATTTGCGCAAGCGCGTCGAAGAGATTCTCGGTCTCATCCGCGGGCTGCAGCGGGCGCTGGTGTCTCAAGCTGAGAAGCATGTCGAAACGATCATGCCGGGGTATACGCATTTGCAGCGGGCGCAGCCGATTTCGTTTGCCCATCATCTGTTGGCGTACGTTTGGATGCTGGAGCGCGATTATGAGCGGTTTTCGGAGTCGCAAAAGCGGATCAACCGCTCGCCGCTCGGCGCCGGGGCGCTCGCTGGGACGACATTTCCGATCGACCGGCAGCGGACGGCGGAGCTGATGGGTTTTGCCGATATTTACGAAAACAGCTTGGATGCCGTGAGCGACCGCGATTTCATCATCGAATTTTTAAGCAACAGCTCGATGCTCATGATGCATCTGTCGCGGCTGGCTGAAGAGCTCATTCTCTGGTCGAGCCAAGAGTTCCAGTTCGTTGAGCTCGATGACGCGTTTGCGACCGGCAGCAGCATCATGCCGCAAAAGAAAAACCCGGACATGGCCGAGCTCATCCGCGGCAAAACCGGGCGTGTGTACGGGCACTTGATGGCGCTCCTTACTGTCATGAAAGGGCTGCCGCTCGCCTACAACAAAGATATGCAAGAAGATAAAGAAGGCATGTTCGATACGGTGAAGACCGTTGTCGGCTCGCTGAAAATTTTCGCCGGCATGATCGAAACGATGACTGTGCGCACGGACGTCATGGAGCGGGCGACGAAGCAGGACTTTTCAAATGCGACTGAGCTCGCCGATTACTTGGCGGCAAAAGGCGTCCCGTTTCGCGAGGCGCATGAGGTCGTCGGCAAACTTGTGCTGCTTTGCATTGAGAAAGGCGTCTTTTTGGCGGATTTGCCGCTTGAGGTGTATCAAGAAGCGTCGCCGCTCTTTGAAGAAGACATTTATGACGCCTTGAACCCGCGCACGGCCGTCAACCGCCGCAACAGCGCCGGCGGCACCGGTTTTGCCGAAGTGCGCGCGGCGCTTGAAAAAGCGAAAGAACAAGTGGGCACCCTGTGATATGGCAGGGTGCTTTTTTGTCGTTTCATCGATGTGGATGATGCGGCGGAGATCACCGGCGCAGGCGTGATGATGGTTTGCTTGTTGGAAGCGCCGTCTAGTTGGACAGCGCTTAAGGCCGAGCATCGCCTAAGGGGCGGGTGATTTTGGGCAACATACTGCTAGTTCCATCTGTTTCTCAATTAGAAAAACCTTGCGGAATCAGCTTTCTTTTTTGGCGAAATGCCGATGATTGGCACGAGGCAGCCGTTTTTCACCGGACTGCTATCGAAAGCCGGGCGAGGGTCATTCTTTCGGCGTCCTGACGACCAACACATCACATTTCGCATGGCGGACGATGTTTTCCGACACGCTGCCGATTAAGAACCGTTCGACTGCGTTTAGCCCGGTCGCTCCGCAAATGATGAGGTCGGCTTTGTATTTGGGGGCGACGTCCTTGGCGATTTTTGCTTTTGGCGAACCAAACTCAATGTCAGTCTCCACGTCGTTGAGTCCGGCAGCAACGGCCTCATTTTTATATCGCTCGAGCAGGTCGTTGGCATACTGCTCCGATCGTTCGGCAAGCGCATAATCATGCGCTTCGACCGTCGTAAAGCCGCGCAAATCGATGATATGGGATAAAATGAGCTTCGCTCCGTTTCGCTTCGCCATTTCGATCGCTTTTTTCAGCGCCCATTCCGCTTCTTTCGAGCCGTCAACGGCGACGACGATCGTTTTGTATGTCATTTCCATGTTCTCCACTCCCCTTGGATAAAAATGTTACCTCTATATATAGTATACCCTCCCCGTTCGAGTGGGAAACTAGGTCATATATTTCGAATTTGTGAATGAGGGGGAAAAACGATGGAAAAGCGGTACGACGGCTGGCAATATGACGAGGAGGAAGTGCGGATGATCACCGAGCAAATTGCCGAGTCGTATGAAAGCGGCATTATTGACGATGATGAATTGCATTACGATCCGCGCCGGGAAATCGGCGAATAACCATAGCGGCCACGCGCTATGGTTATTTTTTTGTATTCTCTCCTGTTTGTAGTAAAGTAAAAATGAGACAGGCGAATAGCGGCAAGGAGGGAGAACAGTGCGGCACGCCTTAATCACGGCCGGAGCGAAAGGACTGGGGAGAAAAGTGACGGAGCTGTTGCTTGACAAAGGCTATTCGGTGACGGTCAACTACCGAAGCGACGAGCGGGCAGCGCGCTCGCTTGCCGAGAAGTACCGCGGCGCCGCTGACCGCCTCCAGTTTGTGCAAGGCGATGTGACGAACAAAGAGGACTTATCACGGCTCGTGGACGCCGCCATGGAACGGTTCGGCCGCGTTGATTGCCTCATTAACAACGCCGGGCCGTATATTTTTGAGAGGAAAAAGCTCGCCGATTACACGGAAGACGAATGGTATGAAATGATTGAAGGCAATTTGAGTTCCGTGTTCCATTTGGTGAGGCGGACGATTCCGATTATGCGCAGGCAGCGGTTCGGCCGCATCATCACCTATGGATTTCAAGGAGCGGCGGATGCCCCGGGGTGGGTGCACCGCTCGGCGTTTGGCGCCGCGAAAGTCGGGTTGGTGTCGCTGACAAAAACCATCGCTCTTGAAGAGGCGGAATACGGCATCACCGCCAACATGGTTTGTCCCGGCAACATTGTCGGCGCCATGAAAGAGGCAGCGATCGCTGACGCCCGCGCGAGGCGGGATGAGGAGACACCGGTCGGTCGTCCGGGAACCGGTGAAGACATCGCCCGTGTCATTGCCTTTTTGTGTGAGGACGATTCCGATTTCATCACCGGCGCGGTCATTGATGTGACCGGGGGGGTCAATGTCATCTACCGCCACTTTTTTCGGTAAGGATGCTACCATTCTCCTTTTCCGTTTGCTTTCCTGCCGAACGGGGAACAATAAAAGGGAAATGTGAAGGAAACAGGAGGAAAAGCGGTCATGAAAATCGGAGTTCCGAAAGAGATGAAAAACAACGAGAACCGTGTCGCCATCACGCCGGCCGGCGTGATGACGCTCGCCAAAGCCGGACATGACGTCTACGTTGAAACGAACGCTGGCGCCGGGTCGGGATTTTCTGACGCGGAATATGAAAAAGCTGGTGCGGTGATCGTGCCGAAGGCGGAAGATGCATGGGCGGCGGAGATGGTGTTGAAAGTGAAGGAACCGCTGCCTGAGGAGTTCCGCTATTTCCGGACCGGGCTCATTTTGTTTACGTATTTGCATTTGGCGGCGGCTGAAGAATTGACGAAAGCGCTTGTTGCACAAAAAGTCATCGGCATCGCCTATGAGACGGTGCAGCTTTCAAACGGCTCACTGCCGCTTTTAACCCCGATGAGTGAAGTGGCGGGCCGCATGTCGGTGCAAGTCGGCGCCCAGTTTCTCGAAAAGCCGCATGGCGGCAAAGGCATTTTGCTTGGCGGCGTCCCAGGGGTGCGGCGCGGCAAAGTGACGATCATCGGCGGCGGAACGGCCGGAACGAACGCGGCGAAAATCGCCGTCGGGCTCGGTGCGGATGTGACGATTTTGGACATTAATGCTGAGCGGCTGCGCGAGCTCGATGATTTGTTCGGCGATCAAGTAACGACATTGATGTCCAACTCGTATCATATCGCTGAATGTGTGCGCGAATCGGATTTGGTCGTTGGCGCCGTCTTAATCCCGGGGGCGAAAGCGCCGAAGCTGGTGACGGAAGAGATGGTGCGCTCGATGGCGCCGGGTTCGGTCTTGGTCGATGTTGCCATTGACCAAGGCGGCATTTTTGAAACGACTGACCGCGTGACAACGCACGACGATCCGACATATGTCAAGCATGGCGTCGTCCATTACGCTGTCGCCAACATGCCGGGCGCGGTTCCACGCACATCGACGTTCGCCTTGACGAATGTGACGATCCCCTACGCCTTGCAAATCGCCAACAAAGGCTACCGCGCCGCGTGCTTGGATAACCCGGCGCTGTTAAAAGGGATCAACACGCTAGATGGCCACATCGTATACGAGGCAGTCGCGGCGGCGCACAATATGCCGTATACGGATGTTCATCAATTGTTAAGGTAATGATAAAGTAGGGTGTTGGCCAAAGAGGCGGCGAATAAACCGCAAAGCTGCCCGAACCGGCCTTGCAGCAGGCCGGCGGGCAGCTTTCGTTGTGTCGGCGCGAATTGGTTTTTAAGCTCCTCAGTTAAACGATGATCAATTCTTTTGAAAATGATGTCAGCACATCCACTCCGTTCGCGGTGACGGCGACGTCATCTTCAATGCGGACGCCGCCGATCGCCGGGACGTAAATGCCCGGCTCGATTGTAAACACCATGCCGGCGACGAGCGGATCGGTGTTGGTGCTGTGAAGCGACGGGTATTCGTGAATGTCGATCCCTAAGCCATGGCCGACGCGGTGGGTGAAATACGGGCCGTAGCCGGCTTGTTCGATGACGCTGCGGGCGGCGCGGTCGATTTCCCCCATGGTGATTTGCGGGCGGCAAGCGTTGATTGCCGCTTGCTGGGCGCGTCGGACGGTGTCGTAAATGAGCCGCTGTTCGTCGCTCGCCGTCTGGCAGACGACAGTGCGGGTGATGTCTGAACAGTAGCCGTCAACGATGACCCCTAAGTCAAACAAGACGAAGTCGCCCGGGGCGACCGCTACCGCTCCCGGCACGCCGTGCGGGTCGGCTGTGCGCGCGCCCGTGAGCACGGTTGTCGGGAACGACATCCCTTCGACGCCGAGCTTTTTCAGCTCATATTCAATGACAGCGACAAGCTCAAGCTCCGTTGCGCCCGGACGGATGGCCGATACGCCGATTTCGATCGCCCGGTCGGCGAGTTCGGCTGCCTGGCGCATCCGCTTCATTTCTTGCTCGTCTTTGATGAGGCGAAGCTGGCGCAGCTTTTCTTCAGCGTCGTGCCATTGGGCGTGAGGAAACAGCGCTGAGATCCGCTCGAAACGGGCGAATGACAAATGATGTTTCTCGACCGCAATGGCGTTTGCGTCGATGTTTCGTCCTTGCAGATGGCGGCGAATTTCTTCCCACGGATCGGCGCTGTCGTCATAGCCAATCACTATATCCCCCCAGCCAGCGCGGCGGGCGCGCAAAACTTCCATTTGCGGGCAGACGAGCGCGGGCTCGCCGTCAGGAAAAACGAGAAGCGCGAGCAGCCGCTCATGCGGGTCGCACCAAAATCCGCTTAAATAAAAGATGTTGGCGCTTGACGTGATGAAGGCGAATGAACTATGTTGTTGTTGAAGCCAAGAGGAAAATGCTTGCAGCCGTTGATTCATCGCTCCATTCCTTCCTTTTTGCTATGGTTCATTTTGAGCGTACCAAGAAATGGGCAACTTGTAAATGGACAAGCGGGAAAAAGAAGGAAATGGACGCGCGGCGGCGAACCATGTTTAAGTGGAAAGGAGAGATGTGGCCATGAAAATCAGTTACCATGGGCATTCGGTCGTCCGCATTGAAACGAACGGAAAAACGATCTTGATCGATCCGTTCATTACCGGCAACACGACGACCGATTTGACCGCGGCCGATGTGAAAGCGGATGTCATTTTGTTGACGCACGGGCATGGCGACCATGTTGGCGACACCGTTGACATTGCCAAACGAAACAACGCGCTTGTCGTGGCGACGTTTGAGTTGGCGACGTACTTAAGCTGGCAAGGGGTTGAGACGTTCGGCATGAACATCGGCGGAGCGCGGCAGTTTGACTTTGGCACCGTCAAGCTCACGCAGGCGTTTCACAGCTCCGGCTTTGTGACCGATGATCAGCAAATCATTTATTTAGGCATGCCAACCGGCATTTTGTTCAGTGCCGAAGGCAAAACGATCTACCATGCGGGCGATACCGGCCTGTTTTCTGACATGAAATTAATCGGTGAGCGCCATTCAATCGATGTGGCCTTTTTGCCGATTGGCGACAGCTTTACGATGGGGCCGGAAGATGCGGCGGTCGCCGCCGAATGGCTCGGGGCGAAACGCGTCGTGCCGATCCATTACAACACGTTCCCGCCGATCACGCAAGATCCGGAGCGATTCGTCTCGCTCCTTCCGCCAGGCGTCGGCCGCGCGTTAAAGCCGGGTGAAAGCATCGAGCTGTAAAGCAGACGCCCTTCCCTAGAGCGGGAAGGGCGCTGTTTCAATCAATGTTCCGCTTGAACACCTCTTTTAAACGTTTTGGCGATTGCCAACCGACATTCATCTCCTAGCTGCTCACGGTTGCCTTTCATGTTCCTTGAGGTGGGGGTCTTCTGTCGGAAAACGATAAAGAGCGACGGATCCCTGTGATTTTGGTTCTAAAACATCCGTTATCGGCAAACATGAGGCAAATCCCAGGCAAAAAAAGCTGCATTGACCGCTTGAAGCAGGAGCTGGTTTCCTCTCTTTATGTAAAAAAATGGTGTGAATAGCAATATGACTATTCGCCGCCAGCTCTTTGGATTCATGATGAAGCAGGATGGACATGTCCAGACAGAGGACAAGAAGATCGCGCTGCGGCCTGCCTGACCGTTGAACCCCCGCCGCTGCCACCGGTATAATAGAAAGTAACATTGCGTAAAGGGTGAAGGACCGTTGGCAACAAAACATGAACAAATTTTGGAATACATCCATCGACTGCCGATCGGCGAGAAAATTTCTGTCCGCCAGATCGCCAAAGAAATGGGCGTAAGTGAAGGAACAGCATACCGGGCGATCAAGGACGCGGAAAATAAAGGATATGTGAGCACAATTGAGCGCGTCGGTACGATTCGGATCGAGAAAAAGCGGAAGGAAAACATTGAAAAGCTGACGTATGCCGAAGTCGTCAACATTGTCGACGGACAAGTGCTTGGCGGGAGAGAAGGGCTGCATAAGACGCTGAATCGCTTTGTCATCGGTGCGATGCAGCTCGAGGCGATGATGCGTTATACCGGGGCGGGTGATTTGCTGATTGTCGGCAACCGGACGAAAGCGCACGAGCTCGCGCTTCAGGCCGGGGCTGCCGTGCTCATCACCGGCGGGTTTGATACGGCCGATCACGTCAAAAAGCTCGCCGATGAGCGGCAGCTGCCGATCATCTCGACGAGCTACGATACGTTTACGGTCGCGACGATGATCAACCGTGCCATTTACGATCAGTTGATCAAAAAAGAAATTGTGCTCGTCGAGGATATTATTATCCCATTGGAAAAAACGGTGTACTTGCGCGTCGATGATCCGGTCGAGCGATGGTATACATTAAACAAAGAAACGCGCCATAGCCGCTTCCCCGTCGTGGATGATGATTGGAGAGTGCAAGGGATTGTGACGGCAAAAGATGTGCTTGATATGGACCGCCAGCTGCCGATCGAAAAAGTGATGACGAAACAGCCGATTACGGTGAGCGGAAAAACGTCAGTCGCTTTTGCCTCCCATATTATGGTATGGGAAGGGATCGAACTTCTTCCGGTTGTCGATGACCATCATCGGCTGCAAGGAATCATCAGCCGCCAAGATGTGTTGAAAGCGCTGCAGATGGCGCAGCGCCAGCCGCAAGTCGGCGAGACGATCGATGATCTCGTCACCGCCCAGTTTCGCGAGTCGGGCGACAAAGAAACGCTGTTTCGCTGCACGATCACCCCGCAGATGACCAACTACTTAGGGACGCTTTCGTACGGCGTGCTGACGACGATCGTCACCGAAGCAGCGGCGCGGGTGCTGCGGGCGTACAAACGTGGAGACTTAGTGATGGAAAGCATCACCATTTATTTCATTAAGCCGGTGCAAATCGACAGCACGGTCGACGTGCAGGCGAAACTGCTTGAGCTCGGGCGCAAGTTCGGGAAAGTGGATGTCGAGGTGTATAACGAAGGGGCGATCGTCGGCAAGGCGATGATGATGTGCCAGCTGATCGACCGATAGACGCTGAAGGCGCGATGCATAGGTTCGACCATTCCTTTTGTTCCCGCAAGAGGACGGAAAGCAAGGCAAAGGGATGAGGGGGATGCGGCCTGTCTATTTTCGTGGATGAAGGAAAGGCGCTGTCGCTCTCGCGGTGAGGCATCTCAACGATTTGGCGCCGCCAATGGAACATCGGGGAGAGGAGTAAAAACTTGGAGAATCATGTCGCCTTAAAAGGCTGGTGATCTAGTGCAAAACAATGCGCAAAAGTCCGATGAAACGAACACGTAAATGGCCGCAAAAGCACCGTTAGAGGGGGCAAGACCGTTCGCTCAACTGAACGAACATCGGCTTTAGAGGAAAAAGGAGTGCACGCATCGGCTGTGTTGCACTCCTTGATTGTTACACACGTTTCGCCGCTTCTTCCGCCTCTTGCACCGCCTGCGGCAAATAATGGCGGTAGGCGCGGTAGCCGGCCCAAGCGCTGCCAAAACCCAAGGCGATAAAAATGGCGGAGACGATGTATGTCACCGTGCTCGAATACAAAAACAGCTGATTGATGCCAAACAACGCGACAAACAGTCCGAGCGCCATGCTCGATTTCGCCGAGAAAAACTGGCGTTCCATCGGACGACGGGCGCGGACATAGCGGATTTTATAATAGACGTAAAACGAAAAGGAAAATATAATGAAAATAACCAATGCTGGCATCCACAATCCCTCCGTTGTCCATTTCTTTTTCCATTGTACATAGAAACGGAAAAAAAGGCCAGCGGTTGAAAATGACAGGTGAATCAAAAGGGGAAGAACGATGAGAGAACAATGTCAAAAAATTTTAGATGCCATTCGCCAATTTGATACGATCATCATCCACCGTCACGTGCGTCCAGACCCGGACGCGTACGGGTCGCAAGGTGGATTGGCGGCGCTGCTTCAGGCGTCGTTTCCAGAAAAACGGGTGTATGCGGTCGGGAACGATGACCCGTCGCTGTCATTTTTGCGGAAGATGGACATCATTGGCGATGCCGTCTATGAACAGGCGCTTGTCATCGTCTGCGACACGGCCAATGAGGAGCGGATTTGCGACGGCCGCTATCGGCTCGGACGGAAGCTCATTAAAATCGACCATCACCCGAACGACACGCCATACGGCGACATCATGTGGGTTAATACAGACGCCAGCTCGACGAGCGAAATGATTTACGAGCTGTATTTAGCTGGGAAAGATCAAGGGCTGACAATGACGACCGAAGCGGCGCGCTTGATTTATGCCGGCATCGTCGGCGATACGGGCCGCTTTTTGTTTCCGCGCACGAGCGAAAGCACGTTTCGTTATGCCGGGGAGCTCATTTCGTATGGCTTTTCGCTTTCGGAGCTGTATGACGGGCTGTACCGGACGAGCCTGCCGTTGGCGCGTTTGAGCGGTTATGTATTATCCCATTTCACGATCGACGAAGGGGTGGCGGCGGTGAAAATGCCGCGAGCGCTCCTTGAGGAGTACGGCGTCGACCCGCTTGAGGCGTCGCAGCTTGTCGGGCTGCTCGGCAATATCGACGGCATTGTCGCTTGGGTGTTTTTCATTGAGGAGGAAAAGGAAATTCGCGTCCGCTTCCGCTCGAAAGGACCGATCATCAATGTTGTCGCCAAACGGCACGGCGGCGGCGGCCATCCGCTTGCGGCCGGCGCTTCCATCGCGTCATGGGAAGAAGCTGACCGCGTTGTCGAAGACGTGAAAGCCATCTGCCGGGCCGAGCGGTAAGAGAACGTGGTTGTTTTTCTCGACAAAGAACCATCTGCGCCGATACGGTCATAAGAAAAGGTGTCCCGACGCTTGGGGGACACCCTCTTTTGCCGCCGGTGCGGCGCGCGGCCGACGTTTGATTACGGGAGGGGCGCCAATTTGACTTCGACGGCTAAGACGGTGAAAATGGTGAGCGTATGAATTTGGAGCCGATATGGTTTTTCATGGATCATATACGTTTTGTTTTCGACCGCTCGTTTGATTAATTGGCGGCTGTTGTACACTGTTTCAATATCTTTTGTAATTAAATGGGACAAATCTTCTTTGACGCTGTCTTCGATGCGAAACGTCGTGTATGAATCAAGTTTATATTGCTCGGCGTTGGCGAGATGGACGGAAACGTCTTGCACGGTCAGCTTTTTTTTCATTTCTTTGTTGTAATGGATATAGTCTTCTTGCCAAATGCGGATCTCATTTTGCAAATCGGCGATCTGCTCGTTGAGCTCGTTGACATGCCGCACTTGTTTTTCCTGCAGGACGCCGAAAATATATAAAAAGATAAACCAGCTCACTAGCGCCCCGATCGCTGCGCCGGCGAAAAAGCGCTGCCATGACGGGGATTGATAATACGGAGGAATTCTCATGGCGAAATGTGCTCCTGCGTCAGCCACGTAATGATCGCTACCCCTGTTTGTGCGCCGCCCATGGCGGACAAAATAAGCAAAAACTGCCGTACGATATCTTTCGTTTCCCCAAGAAACAGCCCCCGCTCGACGACATAAAACGTATCAAACGTCCCGCCGATGGCGGCCACCACGGCCCAAATGCGCAAATCGCCGGCGAACCGATACATGGCGGTCAGCGGCTGGCCGCCGCTCAAAAAAGCGCCGAGCGCGCCGATCATGGCGCCGCCGAGCAACACGCCGACCGCGATGAAATAGCTTTGAATAAACGCCGGCAAAAAGGCCACTTTTTCGTTCATCTGTTTCCCCGCCCTTTCTTTATCTTTTACTATATATATCAATAAGTTGGACGGAGTATGTAGCCGAAGGAAAAGTTTTTGCTCGTGAAGCATACGGGATGAAGGAGGGATGGCCATGACGTTCGTCCATTTGCATGTGTTAAGCGGATATAGCTTGTTTCAAAGCACGGCGACGGTCGAGGCGCTGGCGGCCAAAGCGAAACAGCTCGGCTGCGAGGCTTTGGCGCTCACTGACCGCCATGTGTTGTATGGCGCTATTCCATTTTACCGGGAGTGCCAGCGCCACGGCCTCCGTCCGATCATCGGCATGACCGTTGATGTCGCCCTTGGCGGGGGCAGCGAGGCGTTTCCGCTTGTTTTGCTGGCGGCCAATGAGGAGGGATACCGCCATTTAATCGAGATGAGCACAGCGGTTCAAATGGGGGGAGAAAAGCACATTCATGAGGATGCCCTCCACCGCTTGAGCGGCGGAATCATTGCCATCACCCCAGGACCGGTCGGACGGGTCGAATCGCTGTGTGCGGCCGGAGACATTGCGCGGGCCAAAGAAGTGCTGATTCGCTACTGGCAGCTGTTTCCCGGCCGTTTGTATATGGCCGTCCAACGCGGCGAGCAGGCGCGCGCTCCGTATGAGGGAGAGATGCGGCGGCTGGCTGAAGAGGCCGGCGTCCCGATTGTAGCGACGAACGATGTCCGCTACGTTGAACGCGAGGATGCGCTCGCATGGCGCTGTTTGCAGGCGATTGGCCGGGGCGTGCCGCTTGCTGACATCGCAGAAGAGGCCGATCGATATTTAGCGGCGCCAGATGAGATGGCCCGCCGGTTTGCCGACTTGCCAGAGGCGCTTGACAATAGCCTGAATATCGCCAATCAATGTGCGCTCCATCTCGAATTTGGACGCTGGCGGCTGCCGAAGTTTCCAGTGCCAGACGGAGAGACGGCGGACGGTTATTTGCGCCGCCTGTGCGAACAAGGGCTCGCCCGCCGCGTGCCGTCGGCCGACGCGCGCTACCGGGAGCGGCTTGAGCGTGAGCTGCACATCATCCAAACGATGCATTTTAGCGACTATTTTTTGATCGTCGCTGATGTGCTCGCTTACGCCCGCCGGCGCGGCATTTTGACCGGACCGGGCCGCGGCTCGGCGGCCGGGTCGCTCGTCGCCTACGCCTTGTCGATCACCGATGTCGATCCGATTGAATACGGGCTCTTGTTTGAGCGGTTTTTAAACCCAGAACGGGTGTCGGTGCCGGATATTGACTTGGATTTCCCCGATGATCGCCGTGAAGATGTAATCCGCTATGTTGCCGGCAAATACGGGCATGACCGTGTGGCGCAAATTATTACGTTCGGCACGTTCGGCGCCAAAGCGGCGCTGCGTGAGACGGCAAAGGTGCTTGGCGTCCCAAGGCGTGAAGCGGAACAAGTCATGGCGTTGCTGCCGAACAAACAAGGCGTGACCATCAGCCAATGGCATCGCGAATCTGCCGCCTTCCGCCGCGCGCTCCGCGCTCTCTCTGGCGGAGACCGGTGGTTTGCGATCGCCCAAAAGCTGGAAGGGCTGCCGCGTCATACGTCCATCCACGCCGCTGGCGTCATCATCAGCCCAGAGCCGCTCATGCGCGATGTGCCGCTGCAGCCAAGCCATGGCGATTGGCCGCTTACGCAATACGCCATGGGGGCGCTGGAAGCGCTCGGTCTATTGAAAATCGATTTTCTCGGCTTGCGCACGTTGACGCTGCTCGGAGAGATGATGCGTCTTGTCGAACGCCAGACAGGAAGGCCGTTTGATATGCGTGCGCTGCCGCTGGATGATGAAAAAACGTACGCGCTGCTTGGCGCTGGGGATACAAGCGGTGTTTTTCAGCTCGAGTCAGGCGGCATGAAGCGAGTGCTTGCCGAATTGCGCCCGTCGACATTGGAAGAGGTCGTCGCCGTCAACGCGCTCTATCGGCCGGGGCCGATGAATATGATTTCCACTTATATCCGGCGCAAGCGCGGCGAAGAGGCGGTTTCGTATCTTCATCCGGATCTTGAACCGATTTTGGCGCCGACATACGGTGTTCTCATTTACCAAGAGCAAATTATGCAAATCGCCGCCCGGCTTGCCGGGTTTTCGCTCGGCAAAGCGGACGTGCTCCGGAGGGCCGTGGCAAAAAAGGAAAAAGCGAGACTCGCTGAATATCGGGAAGAGTTTGTGGCCGGCTGTGCAGCGAACGGTTACCCGGCGCCGGTGGCCGAGGAGTTGTACCGGCAAATCGTCCGCTTCGCCGATTACGGCTTCAACCGGAGCCATGCCGTCAGCTATGCGTTGCTGTCGTATGCGATGGCGTATATGAAAGCCCATTACCCGTGCTGTTTTTATGCGGTCATGCTTTCGAACGCCTCTGGTGACCGGGAAAAAATGATGCTTTACAGCCGGGAGGCGGCGCAAAAAGGCATTCCGATCCTGCCGCCGTCGGTCAACCGAAGCAGCTATCGGTTTGCCGTGGAAGGGGAAGCGATCCGTGTAGGGCTGGCGGCGGTGAAGCATGTCGGTTCAGCGGCGAAGCTCATCCTAAGGGAACGAAGGGAGCACGGGGCGTTTGCCGACTTTTTTGATTTTGCCGTCCGCTTGCTGCCAAAAGGGTTGGCGCATCCGGCGCTTGAGGCGCTGATTTCCGTCGGCGCATTTGACGAATTGGGCGGGGAGCGGGGTTCGCTTTTGGCCAGCATGGAAATCGCCATCGAACACGTCCAATTGATGGGTCCATACTTAGAGGCTGGCGGACTGTCGCTCAAGCCAAAATACGCCGATGCGCCGCCGCTTTCCCCTGCCGAGCGGCGGCAGAAGGAAAAGGAACTGCTTGGTTTTGCTGTCACCCCGCATCCGGCCGCCGTTTGCCGTTCGCTGTTTCAAGCAGCTCGGGCGGTGCCTGTGGCCGATGTGCACGGTTCATCGGCCGTAGTCGGCGGTTATGTCGCCGAGTTGCGGAAAACAAGAACGAAATTTGGAGAGGAAATGGCGTTTATCACGGTCAGCGATGAAAGCGGGGAATTGGAGGCGGTCGCTTTTCCGGCGGTTTATGCCCGCTCGGCTGGCGAACTAACGGAAGGAAACTTTGTGTTGCTCAGCGGAACAGTGGAGATGCGCGCTGGACGGCGCCAGCTCGTTCTTCGCCGGGCGGAGCGTCTGCCGGTGTCGGCGTTGTATATTCGCGCGAACCTTGCCGACAAACCGCCGCTGTTCGCGCTGAAGACGCTGTTGGAGCGACATCAAGGACGCACCCCGGTGTATTTGTACGACGAAGCGAAGCAGAAGCTTCTCCGCCTTCCGGAGCGGTACGGCGTCGCTTTAACCGCACCGGTTGTGGATGCATTGTTCGCCTTGTTCGGTGCTGGTCGTCTAGCCGTCAAATAAATCGCCCTTTACTATTTTGTTATTTTGTTATATCGTATAACCATTAGGTGGTCAGACCAGTATGAAAGTCAGAAGGCAAGGGGAAACGGCGGCTTCCCGTCGTTTAAGAGATATTTTTGCTAGCAGATCGCCGGGAGGGATCACCGTTCAACGACGAAAAAGTGTATGCCGAGACGTTGAAACATATTCACCGCCTCGTTATTCAAGATGGCCTCGCCCCCGGCGATAAGCTGCCGTCGGAGCGAGCGCTGGCCGAACGGCTCGGCGTCGGCCGTTCGTCCGTGCGTGAGGCGCTGCGGGCGCTTGAATTTCTCGGCCTGATTGAGACGCGGCGCGGGGAAGGGACATACATGCGCGAGATCGGCAGCCACCAGCTGATCGATTTGTTGGCGATGTTTTTGCTTGAAAGTGAACGGGCGAAAGCCGATTTGGCGGAAACGAAATGGCTTGTCGAACGGCTATTGTTCGAGCTTTTCTGCGAGCGCTGTGGCGGGGAAGCCATCGGCAGGCTTGAAAAAACCGTTCGCCAAAAGCCGATCGATTTCGAGCGGTTTTTTCAGACGGTCGCCGAGGCGGCCGACAATTATTTGCTTGCCCGCATTTGGCGGGCGTTGTCTTCATTTGCGGCCGCCTTTGCGCCGGAGCCGCCGCTTGCGGATTCGTTTTATGACCAGCTGCTAGCAGCGTTGAAAAAGCGTGATCAAATGGAAGCTCTCGCCGTATGGAAGGCGCATCGGCCTTGGCCCGTGTCGAAAAAGAACTGACACCGTTTGACAAACAATCGCATCAATTTTCGATAAAGTAGTAGAGAGGCGAAAACGCAAAGGAGGGGCTCCCTCGTGTGGAAAGATTTGTTTGTGAAAAAGAAAAAATATGCGTCACTCCCTTCCGAGCCTGCGAGGCCTGAAGTGCCGGAAGGCGTGATGACCAAATGCCCGCAATGCAAAAAAATTATGTATACAAAAGAATTGGTGAAAAACTTGCGCGTTTGTTTAAGCTGCGGCTATCATCATCCGATGCCGGCGCGCGAACGAATTGACAGCGTGCTTGATGACGGCAGCTTTCGCGAGTATGACGCCGGTATGGTGTCCGTCAACCCGCTCGGGTTTCCCGGCTACACCGAGAAACTGGAAGAAGACCGGCGCAAATCAGGACTAAACGAGGCGGTCGTCACCGGCGAAGGGACGCTTGAAGGCCATCCGCTCGCCATCGCGGTGATGGATTCGTCGTTCCGCATGGGCAGCATGGGTTCCGTTGTCGGCGAAAAAATCGCTCGCGCCGTCGAGCGGGCGCGCGAACAGCAGATGCCGTTTCTCATTTTCACCGCTTCCGGCGGCGCCCGCATGCAAGAAGGGGTGTTAAGCCTGATGCAAATGGCGAAGACGAGCGCAGCGCTCAAACGATTCAGCAATGACGGCGGCTTGTTTATTTCCGTCATGACCCACCCGACGACGGGCGGCGTGTCGGCGAGCTTTGCCTCGCTTGGCGATTACAACTTCGCCGAACCTGGAGCGCTCATCGGCTTTGCCGGCCGCCGCGTCATCGAGCAGACGGTGCGCGAAGAGCTGCCGGAAGATTTCCAGACGGCGGAGTTTTTGTTAAAGCACGGCCAGTTGGATGCCGTCATTCACCGTCACGAGCTGAAGGAGAAGCTTGCCATCGTGCTAGCTATTCATGCGGGAGGAGGGGAATCGGGATGGTGGCGGAATTAGAATTTGAAAAGCCGCTTGTGGAGTTGCGCCGCAAGATTCAAGAGTTGAGAGAGTTTATGAAAACGGCGGACGTCGATTTGTCGGCGGAAATCGAGAAACTCGAGGCGCGCCTCGCCAAACTTGAGAACGAAGTGTACACAAACTTGACGCCGTGGGATCGCGTGCAAATCGCCCGCCATCCGCAGCGGCCAACGACGCTTGATTATATTGAGCGGCTGTTTGCGAATTTCCTCGAATGCCACGGCGACCGCTGTTTTGGCGATGATGAGGCGATCGTCGGCGGCATCGCTGATTATGACGGGCTGCCGGTGACGGTCATTGGCCATCAGCGCGGCAAAGATACAAAAGAAAACTTGCGCCGCAACTTCGGCATGCCGCACCCGGAGGGCTATCGGAAGGCGCTCCGGCTGATGAAGCAGGCGGAAAAGTTTTCCCGGCCGATCATTTGCTTTATTGATACAAAAGGCGCCTATCCAGGCAAAGCGGCTGAAGAACGCGGCCAAAGCGAAGCGATCGCCCGCAACTTGTTTGAAATGGCGGGGCTGGCGGTGCCGGTCGTCTGCATCGTCATCGGTGAGGGCGGAAGCGGCGGGGCGCTGGCGCTTGGTGTCGGCAACCACATTCATATGCTGGAAAACTCAACGTACTCGGTTATTTCGCCGGAAGGGGCGGCGGCCATCCTGTGGAAAGATGCGTCATTGGCGCAGCGGGCGGCGGAAACGATGAAAATTACCGCACATGACTTAAAGACGCTCGGCGTCATTGATGAAATCATTCCGGAAGTGAAAGGCGGCGCCCACCGCAATGCCGACGAGCAGGCGGAAGAAATTGACCGCGTGCTGCGCGCCTCGCTGAAGCAGCTGTTGGCGCTCGACGGCAGGGCGCTCGTGGAACAGCGCTACGAAAAATTTAAACAAATCGGCCGCGTCTCGTGTTTACAAGAAACGATTCGGGCAAGATAAGGAAAAAAGCTGTCTCCTGCGGTGGGACAGCTTTGTTCTGTTCAGAAAAACTTGTCCATGTAAGCCGTTTCAGCAAAGGCTTCGATATTGTGTTCCGCAGTGGTTCATGGTACATTAGGAATGTTCAAGAGCGACAGACGTATGAGGTCGGACGTGTTGAATTTGACGTAAATGAGGTGGAAAGTTATGAAACGGATTGGTGTATTGACAAGCGGCGGCGACTCGCCGGGGATGAACGCCGCCATTCGTGCCGTCGTCCGCAAGGCGATTTACCACGGCGTAGAAGTGTACGGGGTCTATCATGGTTATGCAGGGCTGATCGCCGGCAACATCAAAAGGCTGGAAGTCGGCGATGTCGGCGATATCATCCACCGCGGCGGCACGATGCTCTATACGGCCCGCTGCCCGGAATTTAAAACGGAGGAAGGGCAGAAAAAAGGGATCGAACAATTGAAAAAGCACGGCATTGAAGGGCTTGTCGTCATCGGCGGCGACGGTTCGTATCAAGGGGCGAAAAAACTGACTGAACACGGTTTTCCGTGCGTCGGCGTGCCGGGGACGATCGACAACGACATTCCGGGCACGGATTTTACGATCGGCTTTGATACGGCGCTGAATACAGTTATTGATGCCATTGACAAAATCCGCGATACGGCCACCTCGCATGAACGGACGTACGTCATTGAAGTCATGGGCCGTCACGCCGGCGACATCGCCTTATGGTCGGGACTTGCCGGCGGAGCGGAAACGATTTTAATTCCGGAAGCGGACTACGATATGAACGATGTCATCGCCCGCTTGAAACGCGGCCATGAGCGCGGCAAAAAACACAGCATCATCATCGTCGCTGAAGGGGTCGGCAGCGGCGTTGACTTCGGCCGGCAAATTCAAGAGGCGACCGGATTTGAAACGCGCGTCACCGTTCTCGGCCATGTGCAGCGCGGCGGGTCGCCGACCGCGTTTGACCGCGTCTTAGCGAGCCGCCTTGGCGCCCGTGCGGTTGAACTGCTGCTCGAAGGAAAAGGGGGCCGCTGCGTCGGCATCCAAAACAACCAGCTCGTCGACCATGACATTGCCGATGCGTTGAGCCAGAAACATACGATCGATCAGCGGATGTACTTGCTGTCGAAAGAACTGTCCATCTAATTCCCGAGGGGAAAGGAAGAAGAACGATGAAGCGGAAAACGAAAATCGTCTGTACGATTGGGCCGGCAAGCGAAAGCGTGGACAAGCTCGTGCAATTGATTGAAGCGGGAATGAATGTGGCGCGCCTCAACTTTTCACACGGCGATCATGAGGAGCATGGGCGGCGCATTGCCAACATTCGCGAAGCGGCGGAGCGGACGGGCAAAACGGTCGCCATTTTGCTCGATACGAAAGGCCCGGAGATTCGGACGCACAATATGGAAAATGGCGCGATCGAACTGAAAGAAGGGGCGAAGCTCGTCATTTCGATGAATGAAGTGCTCGGCACGCCGGAAAAAATTTCGGTCACCTATTCGGGATTGATTGATGATGTATCCGTCGGTTCGAAAATTTTGCTCGACGACGGGCTGATCGGCCTTGAGGTCAATGCGGTCGACAAGCAGGCTGGAGAAATTGTCACAACCGTTTTAAACGGCGGTGTGCTGAAAAATAAAAAAGGGGTCAACGTCCCGGGCGTGCGCGTCAACTTGCCGGGGATTACCGAGAAAGACCGCGCCGATATTTTGTTTGGCATTCGTCAAGGCATCGACTTTATCGCTGCTTCGTTCGTGCGCCGGGCGTCCGATGTGCTTGAAATTCGCGAGCTGCTTGAAGCAAATGATGCCCTCCATATTCAAATTATCGCTAAAATCGAAAATGAAGAAGGCGTCGACAACATCGACGAAATTTTAGAAGCGGCCGACGGCCTCATGGTGGCGCGCGGGGATTTAGGCGTTGAAATTCCGGCTGAAGAGGTGCCGCTCATCCAAAAGCTGTTGATCAAAAAGTGCAATATGCTCGGCAAGCCGGTCATCACGGCGACGCAAATGCTCGATTCGATGCAGCGCAACCCGCGGCCGACGCGGGCGGAAGCAAGCGACGTCGCCAACGCCATTTTTGACGGTACGGATGCGGTCATGCTTTCCGGGGAAACGGCGGCGGGCCATTATCCAGTTGAAGCCGTCAGAACGATGCACCAAATTGCCCTTCGCACCGAACAGGCGTTGGAGCATCGCGATATTTTATCCCAGCGCACAAAAGAAAGCGCGACGACGATTACTGATGCCATTGGCCAATCGGTCGCCCATACGGCGCTCAATTTGGATGTGGCGGCGATCGTCACGCCGACGGTGAGCGGGAAAACGCCGCAAATGGTGGCGAAATACCGCCCGAAAGCGCCGATTATTGCCGTCACCTCAAATGAAGCAGTATCGCGCCGATTGGCGCTTGTATGGGGCGTCTATACAAAAGAAGCGCCGCAAGTGAACACGACGGATGAAATGCTTGATGTCGCAGTCGATGCGGCAGTGCGTTCCGGTTTGGTGAAGCATGGTGATTTAGTCGTCATCACCGCCGGGGTGCCAGTCGGTGAGACTGGTTCGACGAACTTAATGAAAGTGCACGTCATCAGCGACCTTCTCGCTAAAGGGCAAGGCATCGGGCGCAAGTCGGCGTTCGGCAAGGCGGTTGTGGCGAAAACTGCGGAAGAAGCGCGGCAAAAAATGATCGAGGGCGGCATTTTAGTCACGATCAACACCGACGCTGATATGATGCCGGCGATTGAAAAGGCGGCGGCGATCATTACGGAGGAAGGCGGGTTGACGAGCCATGCCGCCGTTGTCGGACTGAGTCTCGGCATTCCGGTCGTCGTCGGGGTGAACAACGCCATCCACTTGTTTAAAGATGGACAAGAAATTACGGTCGACGGCGGGTTTGGCGCTGTCTATCGCGGCCACGCGAGCGTCTTGTAATGCGGTGTCGACGAACGGAAACAGCCTTGGCCATAAGCCAAGGCTGTTTTTATGAGACCGGTTTGCCGATGACAAAGCGCCAAATGTCGCGAAAGACGTTGGCGCTATGGAGCGTGCGGATGATGACGAGCGCGACCGGGCCGGCGATCAGTCCGAGAAAGCCGAGCAGTTTGAAGCCGACAAACAAGGCAATGAGCGTCGCGAGCGGGTCGAGGCCGATTGATGAGGAGAGCACTTTCGGCTCCATAATTTGCCGCTGGACGAGAACGACGATATATAAAACGCCAAGTCCGATGGCAAACGGGACGTCACCGCTGACCGCCGCGTAAATGATCCAAGGTACGAACACAATTCCTGTCCCCAAGTAGGGCAAAATGTCAACAAACCCGATGATCAAGGCGATCGTAATGGCGTAATCGACGCGCAAAACGAGCAGGCCGACCAACACGATGACCGTCGTAATCGAAATGAGCGTCGCCTGCGCTTTAATAAAGCCAACCAGCGCCCGCTTCAAGTCAAGAAACACCGTTCTTCCGCTTGTGCGGGCTTTCTCCGGCAGCCATTGCTGCGCCATCCGCATGAGGCGATGCCAGTCTTTGCTGATGAAAAATGTCGCTAGCAGCGAAAAAATAAACACCGTTGCCGCGTTCGGCAGCCAAGCGAGAAGCTGCGGAATGTTTTGCAGCACGCGCTGGATAAACTCACCGACCGTCGTCGCGATTTGCGCTCCGACCGCCTGGATGTTTTGCATAATCGTATCCTGCTGATCAGCGTTCAAGCTTTTAAATAGGACGGCCAAGTCTTGGTAGAGCGGGATGAGCTGATTGGCGGCAAACGACTCCATATACGTAATGAGCGTCTGGAATTTTCTCGGCACGACGTCAGCCAAGTATTGCGTTCCGGAAACGATTTCGGCAATTAACAGCGTCACGATGCCGGCAGCGCCGGCAAACAGGACGATCAACGTCACGCTGACGGCGAGCCAGCGCGGCATTTTCGCTTTTCGTTCCAAAAAATCAACGAGCGGATTGATGAAAAGAGCGATGAAAAAGGCAATAATAAACGGGTACGTCACCGTCGAGACATAATAGGCGGCGATGGCGCCGAACACAACGACGGCGATGACCATGAGAAAACGCAAAAAACGGTCGACATAGACTCGGGACAATGTTTCACCCCCAACGGTTCTCCATACTGATATATTACATATTTCTTTACGAAGAAGCAAAAAGACAAGTTTCAGAGGAAAGGGCGGACGATCGTGAATGAACCGGTGTTATTTTTGCTGTTGTTGCTGGTGATCGGGGTGCTGGCGAAAAACCAGTCGCTCATCATCGCCATTGCGGTGTTGCTGGCCATCAAACTATTCGGGTTGGACGGGCGGTTGCTGCCGGCCATTCAGGCGAGAGGAATCAACTGGGGGGTTACGGTGATTACGATTGCTGTATTGGCGCCGATCGCTGCCGGAGAGATCGGTTTTAAGCAGCTCATCGGCTCGCTGCAGTCGGCGGCGGCTTGGATTGCGCTCTTATCCGGCATTTTTGTGGCGTTAATTGCCAAAGGCGGCGTAACGCTTTTGGCCAATGATCCGCATATGACAGCGGCGCTTGTGTTCGGCACGGTCATTGCCGTATCGCTATTTCACGGAGTGGCTGTCGGACCATTAATTGGCGCAGGAATTGCCTATATGGTCATAAAAATGGTAGAATATTTTTGAAGCCGAGGCGGGAATCATTATTCCTGTGTAATAATCTTTTTTCCAAATGGATGCACCCCCATTCACAAAAGTCTGATAATTGTTTATAATAATAGGCGTAAGCAAGCTTTCGGGTCAAGCAACACGCAGCGCTGCCGCCCTGTTGCGGCAGCTGGTGCGGCAATGTAAGCACTTTCGTGTACGGATTTGTTTTTGCATCCATTTCGAGCAAGCGCTCACCAGCGTCTGGCGGCAAGGCAGGAATTTATTAAGAAAAGGGGAGATTCGTATGACAGTAACCCGCGGTTTAGAAGGAGTTGTGGCGACGACCTCAAGCATCAGCTCGATCATCGACGATACATTGACGTATGTCGGGTATGACATTGATGATTTAGCCGAAAACGCTTCCTTCGAAGAGGTTATTTATTTACTTTGGCACCGGGTGCTGCCGACAAAAGAACAATTGGCGGAACTGAAACAACAGCTTGCTGAGAATGCGGAGATTCCGAACGAAATCATTCAGCATTTCAAATTATATCCGATCAATCAAGTGCATCCGATGGCGGCGTTGCGCACAGCCATTTCGCTTCTCGGCCTGTATGATGAAGAGGCGGATGTCATGACGAAAGAAGCAAACTACCGGAAAGCGATCCGTCTGCAGGCGAAAATTCCGACGATCGTCACCGCCTTCGCTCGCGTGCGCAAAGGATTGGAACCGGTTGCGCCGCGCAAAGATTTGAGCTTTGCCGCCAATTTCTTGTACATGCTCACCGGTGAGGAGCCGAACGATATCGCGGAAGAAGCGTTCAACAAGGCGCTCGTGCTTCATGCGGATCATGAGCTGAACGCGTCGACGTTTACGGCGCGCGTCTGCGTGGCGACGCTGTCAGACATGTATTCTGGCATTACCGCAGCGATCGGGGCTTTGAAAGGGCCGCTTCATGGCGGGGCGAACGAAGCGGTCATGAAAATGCTGACGGAAATCGGCACGGTCGACAATGTTGAGCCGTACATCCGCGGAAAACTGGCCAACAAAGAAAAAATTATGGGGTTTGGCCACCGCGTCTACCGGAAAGGCGACCCGCGCGCCAAACATTTGAAAAAAATGTCGGAAAAGCTGACGAAGCTTGTCGGCGAGCCGCACTGGTATGAAATGTCGACGAAAATTGAAGAGATCGTCACATCGGAAAAAGGGTTGCCGCCGAACGTTGACTTTTATTCCGCCTCGGTTTACCATTGTTTAGGAATCGATCATGATTTATTTACACCGATTTTCGCTGTCAGCCGGACATCGGGATGGTTGGCTCATATTTTAGAGCAATACGACAACAACCGTCTCATCCGTCCGCGCGCTGAGTACACCGGCCCGGGCAAGCGGGTGTACGTGCCGATCGACCAGCGCGGCTAAACAAAGTGGACAAGGCGGTGAAGGCAAGCCCTTCACGCCTTTTCAATAAAAAATGGCATTGGGGGTTTTACTCGTGACGCAAGGGGAAAAAATTACTGTCACCAATGGTGTGCTCAACGTTCCAAACAACCCGATCATTCCGTTCATTGAAGGGGACGGAACCGGCCCGGACATTTGGGCAGCCGCTTCGCGCGTGCTCGAAGCCGCAGTTGAAAAAGCATACAAAGGCGAGAAGAAAATCGTCTGGAAGGAAGTGCTTGCCGGCGAAAAGGCGTACAAACTGACGGGCAGCTGGCTCCCGGATGAAACGCTTGAGACGATCCGCGAATACATAATCGCTATTAAAGGACCGTTGACGACGCCGGTGGGCGGCGGCATCCGCTCGCTGAACGTGGCGCTTCGCCAAGAGCTTGACTTGTTCGTCTGCCTCCGTCCAGTCCGCTACTTCCCAGGCGTTCCGTCGCCGGTCAAACGGCCGGAAGATACCGACATGGTCATTTTCCGGGAAAACACGGAAGACATTTACGCCGGTATCGAGTATGCAAAAGGAACGCCGGAAGTGAAAAAAGTGATCGACTTTTTGCAAAACGAAATGGGTGTGCGCAAAATCCGTTTCCCGGAAACGTCGGGCATCGGCATCAAGCCGATTTCGGAAGAGGGAACGAAGCGACTTGTGCGCGCGGCGATCAACTATGCGATCGAACACGGCCGCAAATCGGTCACGCTCGTTCATAAAGGGAACATTATGAAGTTCACTGAAGGAGCGTTTAAAAACTGGGGTTATGAGTTAGCTGAACAAGAGTTTGGTGATAAAGTATTTACATGGGCGCAATACGACCGCATCGTGGAAGCGGAAGGGAAGGAAGCGGCGAACAAAGCGCTTGCGGATGCGGAAGCGGCCGGCAAAATCATCATTAAAGACGCCATCGCCGACATCTTCCTGCAACAAATTTTGACGCGTCCGCGCGAGTTTGACGTCATTGCAACGATGAACTTAAACGGCGATTACATTTCTGACGCGCTCGCGGCCCAAGTCGGCGGCATCGGCATCGCGCCGGGGGCGAACATCAACTATGAAACCGGACATGCCATTTTCGAAGCGACGCACGGCACGGCGCCGAAATATGCCGGTTTGGACAAAGTCAATCCATCGTCCGTCATTTTGTCCGGCGTCATGATGTTTGAACATCTTGGCTGGAATGAAGCGGCCAAATTGATCATTCAATCGATGGAAAAAACGATTGCCTCGAAAGTCGTGACGTATGATTTCGCCCGCTTGATGGAAGGGGCAACGGAAGTGAAATGCTCGGAATTTGCTGATGCGCTCATCCGCAATATGGACTAACCTTTAACGAAAGGGATGGCAAACGATGGCGATGAAACGAAAAAAAATCTCGGTCATTGGCGCCGGATTCACGGGAGCGACGACGGCGTTCCTGTTGGCGCAAAAAGAGCTTGGCGACATCGTGCTTGTCGATATTCCGCAGCTTGAGAACCCGACGAAAGGAAAAGCGCTTGACATGCTCGAGTCAAGCCCGGTGCTCGGCTTTGACGCGAACATCATCGGCACGTCGGATTACGCCGACACGGCTGATTCCGACATCGTCGTCATTACGGCCGGCATCGCCCGCAAGCCGGGGATGAGCCGCGACGATTTAGTGACGACGAACCAAAAAATTATGAAGCAAGTGACGAAAGAAGTCGTCAAATATTCGCCAAACTGTTACATCATCGTCTTGACGAACCCAGTCGATGCGATGACGTATACGGTCTTTAAAGAGTCTGGATTCCCGAAAAACCGCATCATCGGTCAATCGGGCGTCCTCGATACGGCGCGCTTCCGCACGTTCGTCGCCCAAGAGCTGAACATTTCGGTGAAAGATGTCACTGGATTTGTGTTGGGCGGCCATGGCGACGACATGGTGCCGCTCGTCCGCTACTCATACGCCGGCGGCATTCCGCTTGAGACGCTGATCCCGAAAGACCGTTTGGACGCCATCGTTGAGCGGACGCGCAAAGGCGGCGGCGAAATCGTCAACCTGCTCGGCAACGGCAGCGCCTACTATGCGCCGGCCGCGTCGCTTGTTGAAATGGTCGAGGCGATTTTGAAAGACCAACGCCGTATTTTGCCGGCAATCGCCTATCTGGAAGGCGAATATGGTTATGAAGGCATTTATTTAGGTGTGCCGACGATTCTTGGCGGCAACGGCATCGAGAAAGTGATCGAGCTCGAGCTGACCGAGGATGAAAAAGCGGCGCTCGCCAAGTCGGTCGAATCAGTCAAAAACGTCATGCGCGTGTTAGAATAACCGCAAAGCAAAAATTCGGGCGCGGCCCCGAATTTTTGCTCCTTCTATTTGAAAGCGTTTTCCAAACAAAGGGGTGGGAATATGTTAAAAAAGCGGAAGCTAGGGAGAACGATCGGGGAAATTCAACTGGGAGAAAAGCTTGTCTTTCAGGCAGCCATCGAAGACAAAGATTTGCTTCTTTATCTCGGGTTGACTGATGATGCCAATCCGCTTTACATTCAGCATGACTACGCCTCACAGACGCCGCTTGGGAAACCAATCGTCCCGTCCGTCATGCTGACAGGGATGATCACATCAGCGGTTTCTAAATATTTCCCGGGCCCAGGAAGCTATATTACACGTCAGGATATTCGTTTTCTCCGTCCGGTCTACCATTATGAAACGCTCGAATTTTTGCTGGAAGTGACAGAGGTGGATGAGGAAGGCCATTGTGTCACCTTGACTGTGTCGGCGACGCGCGGTGAGGAGACGGTGCTTAACGGAACGCTGTCCGTCTGTCCGCCGCATGTGCTGCCGCGCTTTGACGGCCGCGTGTTAGAGAATTTTTGACAGAGGAAAAGAAAATGAAGCCGGTATGGACGTTTTTTCAACCGCTTGCCTCTCTGTTGACAAGCGGCCGTTGCCCTCTCAAAGTGCAAACGAAATGCCAAAGGCGGTTCTTTACGGGTGAGCGATCGCTCTAGAAGAACGGCCTTTTTTATTTTTTACCGAGCCAAAGCGCGAATTATGGTATGATAAAAGCGGGAGACATTGGACGGGATGGAGGTGCAGCATGGGAAAAAAAATTTTAGTTGTTGATGATGAGCAGTCAATTGTGACGCTTTTGTCTTACAATTTAGAGAAAGCCGGTTTTCAAGTTGCGGCTGCCTATGACGGCGAGGAGGCGATTGCCAAAGTGACGTCTGAACAGCCGGCGCTGGTCATTTTGGACTTGATGCTGCCAAAGCTTGACGGTGTCGAAGTGTGCAAACGGCTTCGCCAACAGCAAATTATGACGCCGATTTTAATGCTGACGGCACGGGACGATGAATTTGACAAAGTGCTTGGCCTTGAGCTTGGTGCAGATGATTACATGACAAAACCGTTCAGTCCGCGCGAAGTTGTTGCGCGTGTCAAGGCGATTTTGCGCCGCACAGAGCTTGTTCCTGCGGCGGACGAATCGAGCGAACGGCTCGTCATCGGCCAGTTGGAGGTTTTCCCGGAGCGCTATGAAGCGACGATCGGCGGCAAGCCGATTGAGCTGACGCCGAAAGAGTTTGAGCTGCTTCTTCACTTAGCGCGGCATAAAGGCCGGGTATTGACGCGCGATCAATTGCTCAGCGCAGTATGGAACTACGATTTTGCCGGCGATACGCGCATTGTCGACGTCCATATCAGCCATTTGCGCGAGAAAATTGAGGAGGATACGAAAAAACCGGCGTACATTAAAACGGTGCGCGGCCTCGGCTACAAACTGGAGGAACCGAAGCGGCATGAATAGCTTCCGCACCCGGCTTCTGTTTTGGCTCGTGACGCTCATTGTCACCGTCTTGATCGCCCTTGGCCTTTTGCTTGGACAATTGCTGAAAGACTTTTACGCTGACACGATGAACAAACGAATGGAAAAAGAAGCGAAGGCGATCGCTATTTTGCTTGAAAACGAGCCGCTCGAGCAAATTCGCGCCGATTTGCAGGAAATGGGGGATGAGTTGTCGTCGCGCATCACGGTGCTCGATCGACAAGAGCAGCTGCGGTTTGACAGCGGACGCATCGCATCGATCAGTGATGAAGACCACGAGCGCATCATCCGCACGATTTTGCATAAAAAGCAGTTTCCCCGCTTTTCGGTGATCGAAAAAGCGAACGATGTGTACTATTACATTGTTCCGTACGGTGGCGAACAGGGCGGGTATGTCATTTTAAGCACGCCGACGAGTTCGCTGAAAAAAGTGAGCCAGCAAATTTGGGGAGTGCTCTTCAGCAGCCTCGGCATGGCGCTCGTCGTCATCGTCGCGCTTGGCTGGAAAATCGCCAACCAATACATGAGGCCGATTGAGGAGGCGACCAAAGTGGCGTTTGAGCTCGAAAAAGGCAATTATGCCGCTCGAGTGCCCGATGGTGAATATAAAGAAGCCGGCATGCTTGTCCGCTCCATCAACCGGCTTGCCCGCAACTTGCAGGAAATGAGCCGGGCGCGGGAAATCCAAACCGATCGGCTCCATACGCTCATCGAAAACGTCGGCAGCGGCTTGCTGTTTATCGACCACCGCGGGCATATTCATTTGATTAATCGTGCGTTTCAAACGTATTTTCATCTTGAGCCATCCGATTGTTTGTACCGTCCGTATGCCGATGTGCTGCCGCACCGCGGCATCGTTAAATTGATCGACGATATTTTTATTATGGAAACAGCGATGCGTCGGCAAATGCGGTTGACGATCGGCATTGAGCGGAAGCATTTCGACGTGTACGGCGCCCCGATTATCGGAACGAATGCTGAATGGAAAGGGATCGTCGTTGTTTTTCATGACATCACCGAGTTGAAACGGCTTGAGCAAATTCGCAAAGACTTTGTCGCGAACGTCTCGCACGAACTGAAAACGCCGGTCACCTCGATTAAAGGATTCGCGGAGACGCTCCTTGACGGGGCGATGAAAGACGAAGAGGCGCTAGAGCACTTTTTGACAATCATTTTAAAGGAAAGCCATCGGCTGCAAATGCTTGTTGAAGAGCTGCTTGACTTGTCGAAAATCGAGCAGCATGGGTTTCAGCTGCAGCTCGAAGACGTGAACGTCGCTGAGGCCATTGTCGAAGCGGCGGCTGTGTTTCGGCAAAAGGCGGAGGAAAAACACATCGACTTGCGCACCGCGGCGCCGCCTGGGCTTGCCATCTGTGGCGATCGAAATCGGTTGAAACAAATTTTGCTCAACTTGCTGGCTAACGCCATCGCCTATACGCCGGAACACGGGCAAGTCGCTGTTGAGGCGGAAGAAGCGGAGCGGGAAGTGCTCATCCGTGTGAAAGATACCGGCATTGGCATCGAGGAGAAGGAAATTCCTCGCATTTTCGAGCGTTTTTACCGCGTCGACAAAGCGCGCAGCCGCGATTCCGGCGGAACAGGATTAGGCCTTTCGATTGTCAAACATTTAGTGGAGGCTCATCACGGCTATATTACGGTAGCGAGCGAAGTCGGGCGCGGCACGGTGTTTACGATCCATTTTCCAAAGCCGGAGCGGCATCCGGATTCTTTTTTATAGCAGGCCGCCGGCATGGTACAATCAGAACAAGCAGTGTTGGAGGAGGGATGAGATTGAAGAAAAAACTCGTCTTAATTGACGGCAACAGCGTGGCATACCGCGCTTTTTTTGCCTTGCCGCTTTTGCATAACGACAAAGGCATTCATACGAATGCGGTTTACGGATTTACGATGATGTTAAACAAAATTTTGGCCGAAGAACAACCAACTCATTTGTTAGTGGCGTTTGACGCCGGAAAAACGACGTTCCGGCATGAAACGTTTCAAGAGTACAAAGGTGGGCGGCAACAAACCCCCCCGGAACTGTCCGAGCAGTTTCCGCTTTTGCGTGAGCTGTTAAAAGCGTACCGCATCCCCGTCTATGAACTCGACCGTTATGAAGCGGATGATATTATCGGGACGCTTGCCGCCCGTGCTGAGCAGGAAGGGTTTGAAGTGAAAGTCATTTCCGGCGACCGCGATTTAACCCAGCTCGCCTCTCCGCATGTGACGGTCGATATTACGAAAAAAGGGATCACTGATATCGAACCGTACACGCCGGAAACCGTCAAGGAGAAATACGGTCTGACTCCCGAGCAAATCGTCGATTTAAAAGGGCTGATGGGCGATAAGTCGGACAACATTCCTGGTGTGCCTGGCATCGGGGAAAAAACAGCGGTCAAGCTGCTGAAGCAATTCGGCACGGTGGAAAACGTGCTCGCATCGATCGATGAGATCAAAGGGGAAAAACTGAAAGAAAACTTGCGCCAATACCGGGATTTAGCGATCTTAAGCAAACAGCTGGCGGCCATTCGCCGCGACGCCCCGGTTGAGCTGTCGTTGGATGATATCGTCTACAAAGGCCAAGACCGGGAAAACGTGCTCGCGTTATTTAGAGAGCTTGGGTTTCAGTCGTTTTTGGAAAAAATGGACGCGCCGGCAGCAGAAGGAGAGAAGCTGCTTGCGGAGATGGAGTTTGTCATCGCCGATGACATCACCGAGGAGATGCTTGCTGACAAGGCGGCGCTTGTCGTTGAGGTGATGGAAGAAAACTATCACGGTGCTCCGATTGTTGGAATCGCGCTGGCGAACGAGAACGGGCGCTTTTTCCTGCGCCCGGAGACGGCGCTTGCGGATCCGCAGTTTTTGGCCTGGCTTGCCGATGGGACGAAGAAAAAAAGCATGTTTGACGCCAAGCGCGCTGTCGTCTCCTTGAAATGGAAAGGGATTGAACTGCGCGGCGTCGCCTTTGATTTATTGCTTGCTGCTTATTTGCTCAATCCGGCTCAAGATGTCGGCGATGTGGCTGCGGTGGCGAACATGAAACAATATGAAGCAGTGCGGCCGGATGAAGCGGTTTATGGCAAAGGAGCCAAGCGGTCGTTGCCGGACGAGCCGACGCTTGCTGAGCATCTCGTCCGCAAAGCGGCGGCCATTTGGGCGCTTGAACGGCCGTTTATGGACGAGTTGCGAAACAATGAACAAGATGGATTGTTAATGAAGCTGGAACAGCCGCTGTCGTCGATTTTGGCTGACATGGAGTTCACTGGAGTAAAAGTGGATGCAAAGCGGCTTGAACAGATGGGCGCGGAGCTTGCCGAACAGCTGCGCGCCGTCGAACAGCGCATTTACGAGCTCGCCGGCGAGGAGTTCAACATCAACTCGCCAAAACAGCTCGGGGTCATTTTGTTTGAAAAGCTGCAGCTGCCGGTGCTGAAGAAAACAAAAACAGGCTATTCGACTTCGGCCGATGTCCTTGAGAAGCTTGCACCACATCATGAAATCGTCGAAAACATTTTGCATTACCGCCAGCTCGGCAAGCTGCAATCGACGTATATTGAAGGATTGTTGAAAGTCGTACACCCTGATACAGGCAAAGTGCATACGATGTTCAACCAAGCGCTGACGCAAACCGGGCGGCTCAGCTCGGCTGAACCGAACTTGCAAAACATCCCGATTCGGCTTGAAGAGGGGAGGAAAATCCGTCAGGCGTTCGTCCCGTCAGAGCCGGACTGGCTCATTTTCGCCGCCGATTACTCGCAAATCGAACTGCGCGTTCTCGCTCATATCGCCGCTGATGACAATCTAATCGAAGCGTTCCAGCGCAATTTGGACATTCATACTAAAACAGCTATGGACATTTTCCATGTGAGCGAAGAGGAAGTTACAGCCAACATGCGCCGCCAGGCCAAGGCGGTGAATTTTGGCATCGTTTATGGAATCAGCGATTACGGACTGGCGCAAAACTTGAACATTACGCGCAAAGAAGCCGCTGAATTTATTGAACGTTACTTTGCCAGCTTTCCGGGCGTGAAGCGGTATATGGAAAACATTGTGCAGGAAGCGAAGCTGAAAGGATATGTCACGACGCTTTTGCATCGGCGCCGCTATTTGCCTGATATTACAAGCCGCAATTTCAACGTCCGCAGCTTTGCCGAGCGGACGGCGATGAACACGCCGATTCAAGGGAGCGCCGCTGACATTATTAAAAAAGCGATGATCGATTTAGCGGTGCGGCTGAAAGAAGAGCAGCTGCAGGCGCGCCTTTTGCTGCAAGTGCACGACGAGCTCATTTTGGAAGCGCCAAAAGAGGAAATGGAGCGTCTATGCCAAATCGTCCCAGAAGTGATGGAGCAGGCGGTCGTGCTCCGCGTACCGTTGAAGGTCGACTATCATTACGGCCCGACATGGTATGATGCCAAATGAGGTGCAAGCGCCCGGACGCGGCCGCAGGCTGACGCTCATCGAAAAAAGGCTTCCCAAAGCTGGGTTGAGGTTCATATGGAAAGATGAGTCGGCTCCAATCAACAGAACGTTCCTTCGCAGGGCGGGACGCCGGTGAACGGCAAGGGAGAAGAAGCCTTCATGTTTACGAGTGTGCAGGGCGAAAGAAAAAAGAAAGGAGGGGGCGCGATGCCGGAATTGCCGGAAGTGGAAACGATCCGCCGCACGCTGTTGCCGCTTGTCATTGGCAAAACGATCGGAGATGTACAAGTATTTTGGCCGAACATCATTCGCCATCCGCAAGATCCGAAAGCGTTTGCTGCAAGGCTTGCCGGACAGACGGTGCGCGGCATCGATCGGCGCGGGAAATTTTTGAAGTTTTTGTTCGATCACGATATGCTCATTTCCCATTTGCGCATGGAAGGGCGCTACATCGTCGCCGGCGCGCACGAACCGCTGGATGCACATACGCACGTTATATTCCGCTTCACGGACGGCAGTGAGCTCCGTTACCGCGATGTGCGCAAGTTCGGAACGATGCATGTGTATGCGAAGGAGGAAGGCGAAAGCCGGCCGCCGCTTGATCAATTGGGGCCGGAGCCGCTTTCCCCGGCGTTTTCCCCGGCTGTATTGGCGGAGCGGGCGATGAAAACGACACGGTCGGTTAAAGCGCTGCTCCTTGATCAGACGGTCGTCGCTGGGTTTGGCAACATTTACGTTGACGAATCGCTGTTTCGCGCCGGCATTCTTCCGAAACGGCCGGCTGTCTCGCTGACAGACGAGGAAATCAAGCGGCTGCATGAACAGATGGTTGCAACGATCGGTGAGGCGGTCATGAAAGGGGGAAGCACGGTGCGAACGTACGCCAACACGCAAGGAGAAGCCGGCACGTTCCAGCATAGCTTATTCGTATACGGCCGTAAAGGGGAGCCGTGCAAACGGTGCGGAACCCCGATTGAAAAAACGGTCGTCGCCGGCCGCGGCACGCACTATTGCCCGCACTGCCAGCGGTAGGCGGCAAACAAAAAGGAGAGAAGTCCAATGCCATTAACGATCGGATTGACTGGCGGAATCGCAAGCGGCAAAAGTACCGTCAGCGCCATGATGCGCGAACTCGGCCTTCCGGTCATTGACGCGGATGAAGCGGCTCGCGCGGTCGTCGAACCAGGGGAAGAGGCGTATCGGCAAATCGTTGCCTCCTTCGGTCCGGACATTTTGCAGACGAACGGCGAGATCGACAGAGTAAAACTCGGGGCGATCGTTTTTAACAACGAACAAGAGCGGAAAAAGCTGAACGCCATCGTTCATCCGGCTGTGCGCCGGAAAATGCTTGCGGAAAAAGAGGAGCTCGTCCGCTCCGGGGCTAAGACGGTCGTATTGGATATTCCGCTCTTATTTGAAAGCGGACTGACTGATTGGGTGGATAAAGTGCTCGTCGTTTACGTCGACGATGACGTCCAGCTTCGCCGCCTCATGGCGCGGAACGGCTTTACCGAGGCAGAGGCGCTCGCCCGCATCCGCGCCCAGTGGCCGCTCAAAGAAAAAGCGAAACGGGCTGATGCAGTCATTGACAATAACGGAACAGTGGCAGAAACACGCCGACAGCTATTATCGATTTTACAACAATGGGACGCCTTGGAAAAATAGGCGTCTTTTTTGTCTGTTTTTTACCATTTTGTTCTCCACATTTTCAAAAAATATGATATACTATTTGTATAGATGTGAATAAATAGTATAACATATATGAGAGGAGAACAAGGTGAATGAAGGCGAAAGTGGCGATTAACGGATTCGGACGAATTGGACGGATGGTATTCCGAAGAGCCATCGATTCCCCTGAACTTGATATTGTGGCGGTCAATGCCAGCTATCCGCCCGAAACGTTAGCCCATTTAGTGAAATATGACTCGAACCACGGCAAATTTGATGGGGATGTTGTCGCCTTAGAAGACGGGCTGCTTGTCAACGGCAAAAAAGTGAAACTACTGAACTCGCGCGATCCGCAGCAACTGCCGTGGAAAGAGCTCGAGATTGATATCGTCATCGAAGCGACCGGCAAATTCAACGCCCGCGAAAAGGCGAGCCTTCACTTGGATGCTGGGGCGAAGCGCGTCATTTTGACCGCTCCGGGCAAAAACGAGGATGTGACGATCGTCGTTGGCGTCAACGAGCAGATGCTTGATATCGACCGCCATTTCATCATTTCGAACGCTTCGTGCACGACGAACTGCCTAGCGCCGGTTGTCAAAGTGCTTGATGAGGCATTCGGCATCGAGAACGGGCTGATGACGACCGTTCATGCTTATACAAACGACCAAAAAAATATTGACAATCCGCATAAAGATTTGCGCCGCGCCCGTTCATGCGCACAGTCGATCATCCCGACCACGACCGGGGCGGCGAAAGCGCTTGGTTTGGTGTTGCCTCATTTAAAAGGAAAGCTTCACGGCATGGCGCTGCGCGTCCCGACGCCGAACGTCTCGCTTGTCGATTTGGTTGTGGATGTCAAACGGGATGTGACGATTGACGAAGTGAATGAGGCGCTGATTCGCGCGGCCAATGGTTCGCTAAAAGGCATTTTAGATTTTACGATGGAACCGCTTGTGTCGATCGATTTCAACACCAATCCGCACTCGGCGATCATTGACGGATTGTCGACGATGGTCATCGACGGGCGGAAAGTGAAAGTGCTTGCCTGGTATGATAACGAATGGGGATATTCGTGCCGCGTCGTCGACTTGGCGCATCTTGTCGCCGCCAAAATGAACGAACGTCTGCACGTCAATGCGTAATGACTCCACTGAACGTTGTTTAGTCCTCCCGGATCGGGAAGACTTCCGCTTTTTGGCGTGAGCGCAGGCAGAAAGAGCTTTCCACGGCCAGATGCCTGAAAGCGCGTTGCACCGCAAGACCTATCCGATCCTGTTGACGAAAACGCCCCGACCGACGCTCGTCGGCTTGGGCGTTTTTCCTTTTCTTATGTAAAAAAAATTAAAAAAGCCTGTTGCAAAAACCCCCTAAACAAAGTATACTATGTCTCGTGAACTTCTTAACGGCAAAGGTAATGTGACTACTTAAAGGGTTAGGACCTCTTAGGACTAACTTTCCCCCGTGGTAGTTATACATGCCATTTTGCAAACGACAATCTGTTTTTTATTTGAGAAAATTGGTTAAAAGGGGGATTCTTTTCATGGATACGATGGGTCGTCACGTTATCTCGGAACTTTGGGGATGCGACTTTGACAAACTGAATGATATCGATTTTATTGAAAAAACGTTCGTCGACGCTGCATTAAAGTCAGGGGCCGAAATTCGCGAGGTCGCGTTCCATAAATTCGCTCCCCAAGGCGTAAGCGGAGTCGTCATTATTTCAGAATCGCATTTAACGATTCACACGTTCCCTGAGCATGGCTATGCGAGCATTGATGTGTATACATGCGGCCATTTGGATCCAACGATTGCCGCTGACTATATCGCGGAAAAGCTCGGTGCGCAAACGCGGGAAACGATCGAACTTCCGCGCGGCATGCGCCCAATCGAAGTGAAAAAGGCGCACGCGCTGTAATTTCATAACGACCGAACGAAAAGGAGCGTAAGCGGAACGCTCCTTTTTTTATTCATCCGCCGGTACAATGGCGGTGAAAATCATGGTATGATGGAAGAAAAAGAATGATTAGGGAGACGTGGCTATGAGCGTGTGGAACAAGTTGAAACATGCGTTGACGAATCATTGCGAAACGCGGGAAACCCATGAAGATCCCGAGCTGCAAAGCCATTATTATAAGGCGACGAATCGCGCGGTCATCGATGCGGTCAAAGAACTGCTCTCGTCATTGCCAAACGCCGAGCTGCTTTCCGTTTCCGAGGAGCGCGGCGAGCTTTGCGCCCAAACGCGGCGGGGCACAAAGCTGTTTATCGTTGCCACTGTCGTTTCGGTCCGCCCGTTTGAAACGGCGGTTGACTTTTCCGTGACGACGGAGACGAAGGTGTTGCCGTTTGATTTCGGCCGCAGCCGGGCGGTAATCCTCGAATTGTACCGGAAACTTGATGCCCGCCTGCCGTATATCGGTTCTGGGCTCAACAGCTAAGCGAGGCTTGTCTGCTTTCGGCCATTCCGGTATGATAGAAAATAAGAAGACAAACGGAGTGAATGTTATGCGATGTCCGTCATGCCATCATCAAGGCACGCGCGTGCTTGATTCGCGTCCGGCTGAGGAAGGCCGTTCGATCCGCCGCCGGCGGGAGTGTGAGCAATGTCATTACCGGTTTACGACGTTCGAACGGATTGAGGAGCCGCCGCTCATTGTCGTGAAAAAAGAAGGAACGCGCGAAGAATTCAGCCGGGAAAAAATTTTGCGCGGCTTGATTAAAGCGTGCGAAAAACGGCCGGTGGCGCTCGAGGAACTGGAAAAAGTGACGCAAGAAATCGAGCGCGAGCTGCGCAACCAAGGCGCATCGGAAGTGAAAAGCGAAACGATCGGCGAAATGGTCATGGAGCGGCTGTCGCGCATCGATGAAGTGGCCTACGTCCGCTTTGCTTCCGTCTATCGGCAGTTTAAAGATATTAATGTATTTATTGAAGAACTGAAAGAGCTGATAAAAAAAGGACAGCGGTAAAAGGGCTTTGGCAGTGTGCAGCAAGCCCTTTTTTCAACGTTTTTTCAGGCGGGAAAGGAGAGAGGCGGGTTGAAACGAATACGGCGGAATGGAAGGTCGGGACGATGGAGCATCATTGGAAAGAACTGATCGCCGTTGACCGATACACGGTGCGAAGCCGCGGAGTATTGCACGATTTGGATCGAAAAGTGCTGACGATGCTCTATCAGCCGCTCATTGGCTATCGCGCGCTCGCGCTTTATATGACGCTTTGGGGGGAACTTGAGCTGCTCGGCAGCCGGGAAGCGACCCATCACCGGCTGATGGCGCTGATGCAATGCGGGCTGCCGGACATTTACAATGAACGGTTGAAACTGGAAGGAATCGGACTGTTGAGTACTTATGTCCGCGCTTTGGAAATGGAAGAACCGAAGCAGTTTCTTTACGAGCTGCGTCCACCGTTGTCGCCCGATCAGTTTTTCCGCGACGAAATGCTCAGTGTCTTTTTGTATCGGCAAGTCGGCCGCCATTTGTTTGCCCGACTGAACGAGTTTTTTGCCCGTCCTTCGATCGACGAGACGAAGTTTACCCGGGTGACGCGCTCGTTTTCTGACGTCTTTTCATCGGTCCAGGCTGAGCAGATCGTCGCCGATTTCGACGAAGAAGCGAGACATGAACTCGAGCCGCCGGACGGAAAGGTGCACATCGGGCGGGGGGAGGCGGCGTATGTGCTCGATGACGGCGTGTTTGATTTTGAACTGTTTTTCGCTGGATTGTCGAAGCAGATGGTGCCGCGCCGGGCGGTGACAGCGAAAGTGAGAGAAGCGATCAAAAAGCTGGCATTTTTATACGGCATTCCGCCGCTTGAAATGCAAAAAATCGTCCTTGGCGTCATCGATCCGGCCTACCATATCGATATAGATGCACTGCGCCGAGCGGCGCGCGAATGGTATGAGCTTGAGCATGGCGCCGCCGCGCCGCGGCTTGTCGAGCGGGTGCAGCCGCTCGTCCACCGGACGATGGAGGGTGTTGAACCACGCACGAAGGAAGAGCAGCTGATGAAGCAGCTTGAAACGATTTCTCCGCGCCAGCTGCTGAAAGAAATTTCCGGCGGTGCGGAACCAGCGCTGGGCGATTTGCAGCTGATTGAAGACATTATGTTCCAGCAACAGCTTCTCCCCGGTGTCATCAACGTGTTGATTTATTATGTGATGCTGCGGACGAATATGAAACTATCCAAAAAATATGTCGAAAAAATCGCCAGCCACTGGGCGCGCAAAAAAGTGCGGACGGTCAAAGAGGCGATGGAGCTGGCCAAAGAGGAAGCAAAGACATACCAAAATTGGGCGAATGAAAAGGAAAAAGGAACACGGACCGTGCGCAAGGTGGTGCGCACAGAACTCGTCCCCGACTGGCTGAAGATGGATTACAGCCAACCGGACGACGACTTTGATGTGGAACAGGCGCGCAAAGAGCTTGAAGAACGGCTGAAAAAATATCGTGATGGATCGTAGGTGTAAAAGCGATGGAACGAGTAAACCACTTGTTGCAGCGGCTGCTTGGCAACCAAGGGTTTAAGCAGCGCTATGAACAAATGAGGCGCTATATTTTGACGCATCCGGACGTGCAGCCGTTTTTGCGGGCGCACGAACAGCGACTGTCAAACGACATGGTTGACCGCAGCTTGATGAAGCTGTATGAATTTATCGAGCAAAGCCAACACTGCCGCCAATGCCCGGGGCTTGAGCAATGCCCGAACATGCTGCCGGGATACCGACCGAACTTGGTGATCGTCAGCGGGCGGGTTGACACTGAGTATGACCGCTGTCCAAAAAAAGTGCACGATGACGAGCGGAAACAGCAAGAATCGCTGATTCAAAGCATGTTCGTTCCTCGGGAAATTTTAAACGCTTCACTGTCCGACCTTGACCTTAGCGATGACGGGCGGATTAAAGCAATCAAGTTCGCTGAGAAGTTTGTGACAGAATACAAGCCGGGAAAAAAAATGAAAGGATTGTATTTGCACGGTTCGTTTGGCGTCGGCAAAACGTATTTGCTTGGAGCGATTGCCAATGAGCTTGCCAAGCGAAACATTCCGTCGCTCATTGTCTACGTGCCGGAGCTGTTTCGTGAGCTGAAACATTCGCTTCAAGACCAGACGATGAACGAAAAGCTCGATTACGTGAAGAAAGTGCCCATTTTGATGCTTGATGATCTTGGCGCCGAAGCGATGTCAAGCTGGGTGCGCGACGATGTGCTTGGCCCGATTTTGCAATACCGGATGTTTGAAAACTTGCCGACGTTTTTCACGTCGAACTTTGATATGCAGCAGCTTGCCCATCATTTGACGTATTCGCAGCGCGGCGAGGAGGAGAAAGTGAAAGCGGCGCGCATCATGGAACGAATCCGCTACTTAGCGTATCCGATCGAACTGACCGGGCCGAACCGCCGCGAGCAAAACAGCTAATCGACGCGCCGGGCTCTTGCAGCGCTCGGCCGTGTCATGTCATCGGCTCCTGAAAACAGGACGCCGATTTTTTTTGTCGTGCCGCTAGAAAGAAAAGCTGGGAAAAACGTTGTCACGTGCCAATCAGCGCCATACCGGCAAAAAAGAAAGCTCATTCCGCAAGGTGTCTCTCATTGAAAAAAGAATGGGATCTGAAATATTTTGCACTACATCACCGGCCTTCTAGAAGGCCGGCGAAAAACAGCTGCGACGCGCCAATCAGTGGCATTTCGCCGAAAAAAAGCGGGTTCTGCAAAGGTTTTTTTCATGGAAAAACGGTTGGGATCAACACAGCATTTTTCCACTACATCATCCCTTTTCTAGATGAAACGCTGCCTAGCTTTGTGCTTTTTTAGTCTAAACGGCCAGTTGTCCCCATATATATAAACCAAGCATTGATCTCGGACCAAAAAGGGGGGACAGCGGGTGATCGAAATCCATTTTGACGAGGCGAGCGAGGCGGAAAAACTGTTTTGGCTGCTGAATGAACGGAAACGGGACGCCTGTCCGCTGTTTCACGCCGCTTACGATGGAAACAAAACCGTGGCGGTTTACATATATGGCGAGGAGAATTATGTGCTTGGGTCGCATATCATACCGGCCATGACGGCGTTTGTACAGAAATTCGTGGAAGATCGGCTGCTTTTATCGATCATTTCCGATGTCTTTTATTTCCATGATGTGGAAGAGCAGCAGCAAATTTTAGCGCTCGCCCACTCGTTTTTGGATGGAGAGCGGCGCGATTACCGGAAAGGGGCAGCGTTTGCCGCTTCGCGCGCGGCGCTTCTGCGCGGTGCGTTTGCTTCTTTTTTGCGCGATGGGCTGTCGTTTTCGTTTCCTTCCTTCATTACGTTTCGGTTAAAGCCATATATGGAGCGCCTCCAACATTACGTTGAACTGGCGATTGATGAATACAAATTGGAACAAGAATACCAAAATTTTGTGCAAATGTTGCGCGACTGCCTTGCCTCTCGGACGCCGCAGTGGCCGCACCTCTGCTTAGTTCACGATCCGCCGCACTTTTTATTTTATGACAGCGATGGACGGGAATTGTCGACAGCTGAAGTGAAGCAAATGATTGATCGCCACCTTGTCTTCAGCCAGCCGATGTATATCGATGCTTCCGTGCTGGCGCCGCTTATTTCGCTTGCCCCGGTGGAAATTGAACTTTACACGGACCACCCGGATGACGGCATGGTGCAGACAATGCAGAACGTGTTCCAAGAGCGGCTGCGCCTTCGGCGTCGCGCCGACTTTGCCCGTCCGTTTCCCGCCAACGCTGGAAATCGGGAAGAATCTTGATTTTCCCTGTCATTTTCGCTATAATGATGTCATGGAAACGAACGAAAATAAGCAATGACGAGGACATGGGCGCATTTTTACGGTTTCCAGAGAGGGAAGGCGGCGGCTGGAACCTTCCTAACACGAAAAATGTGCTTACCCCCTCAGAGCTGCGGCAGCGAACGGAACGCCCAGTAGTTGCCGCCGGTCCGACGGCCGTTATCGGTGTTGAGCCATGGCGTTGTTTTGCCATGGGAAGAAGGGTGGAACCACGACGAAAACTCGTCCCTTTGTTAAGGGAGGAGTTTTTTTATTTTGACATCAAAGTAAAGGAGTGAACTTCATGCTAGACGTCATTCGCATTACGTTCCCAGACGGAGCGCAAAAGGAGTTTCCGAGCGGAACGTCAACCGCGGACATCGCCGCTTCGATCAGCCCGGGTTTGAAGAAAAAGGCGATCGCGGGAAAATGGAACGGCCGGTTCGTCGATTTGCGCACGCCGCTTCGCGAAGACGGCGAGCTTGTCATTATTACTCAAGACATGCCTGAGGCGCTTGACATTTTGCGCCATAGCACCGCCCATTTAATGGCGCAGGCGATCAAGCGGCTGTATGACAACGTCAAGCTTGGCGTCGGTCCGGTCATTGAAAACGGCTTCTACTATGATATTGATATGGAGCATAAGCTGACGCCGGATGATTTGCCGAAAATTGAGGAGGAAATGCGCAAAATTGTCAAAGAAAATCTCGACATCGTCCGCAAAGAAGTGAGCCGCGATGAGGCGATTCGCCTGTATGAAGAAATCGACGACGACTTGAAACTCGAGCTCATCAACGACATTCCGGAGGGCGAGACGATTTCCATTTACGAGCAAGGGGAGTTTTTCGACCTTTGCCGCGGCGTGCACGTGCCGTCGACCGGGAAAATCAAAGAGTTTAAGCTGCTCAGCATCTCAGGTGCCTACTGGCGCGGCGACAGCAACAACAAAATGCTGCAGCGCATTTACGGCACGGCGTTTTTCAAAAAAGAAGATTTGGATCATTATTTGCACTTGCTTGAAGAAGCGAAAGAGCGCGACCATCGCAAGCTTGGCAAAGAGCTTGAGCTGTTTGCGACATCGCAAAAAGTCGGACAAGGGCTGCCGCTTTGGCTGCCGAAAGGGGCGACGGTCCGCCGCCTGATCGAACGGTACATCGTCGATAAAGAAATCGCTCTTGGCTACGACCATGTATATACGCCGGTGCTTGGCAGTGTGGAACTGTATAAAACATCAGGCCACTGGGATCATTACAAAGAAAATATGTTCCCGCCGATGGAAATGGATAACGAACAGCTTGTGCTGCGGCCGATGAACTGCCCGCACCATATGATGATTTATAAAAGCAAGCTTCATAGTTACCGTGAGCTGCCGATCCGCATCGCCGAGCTCGGCACGATGCACCGCTACGAAATGTCCGGGGCGCTTACCGGACTGCAGCGCGTTCGCGGCATGACGCTCAATGACGCTCATATTTTCGTGCGTCCGGACCAAATTAAAGACGAGTTTAAGCGCGTCGTGAATTTGATTTTGGAAGTATACAAAGATTTTGGACTCGACGAATACTCATTCCGCCTCTCATACCGCGACCCGCACGATAAAGAAAAATATTACGATGACGATGAGATGTGGGAAAAGGCGCAACGCATGCTGCGTGAGGCGATGGATGAGCTTGGCCTCGACTACTATGAAGCAGAAGGAGAAGCGGCGTTTTACGGACCGAAGCTCGATGTGCAAGTGCGCACGGCGCTTGGCAAAGATGAAACGCTCTCGACTGTGCAGCTTGATTTCCTCTTGCCGGAGCGGTTTGACTTAACATACATCGGCGAAGACGGAAAGCCGCACCGTCCAGTTGTCATCCACCGCGGCGTCGTTTCCACGATGGAACGGTTTGTCGCTTTCTTGATCGAAGAATACAAAGGCGCGTTTCCGACGTGGCTCGCTCCGGTGCAGGTGGAAGTCATCCCGGTGTCGCCGGAAGCCCATCTCGATTATGCGTATGAAGTAAAACAAGCGCTGCAGACAAATGGCTTCCGCGTCGAAGTCGACGAACGTGATGAAAAAATCGGCTACAAAATCCGCGAAGCGCAAATGCAAAAAATTCCGTACATGCTTGTCGTCGGCGACAAAGAAGCGGCCGAGCGAACAGTCAACGTCCGCCGCTACGGTGAAAAAGAAAGCCGGACGGTCGCGCTTGATGAATTTATCGCTATGCTGGAAGAAGAGGTGCGGCGAAAACGAGTGAACGGACGGTGAGCCAACAGCGGTCCGCAGGGGGCGTGGCCGCTTGCCGGAACGCGTTGGCTTTATGCCGGATAGCTGCGCTGCACCGGAAACAGGGAAGAGAAGGGCAACCCTCTTTTTTTGCAACAAAACATAAGTTTTCTCTTGTCAACCAAATCATGTTCCGCTATAATAAAGAGCGTTGTGTTTATCAAGAGTGGCTCCTTGACAGGTCACCGCCAAGGTGGTATAGTTTATAAAGTGAATGATTGCTTGTTTGTAACGAAAGCAGAAGCGCCCGCTTCTCACCTGACCGACGCCTGGGCGGCTGTTGGCAGGTTGTTACGGTTCGCAAAGGGTTTGTTCGAACGTCGTGCGCGGGTGCTTTGTGCATCCGCGTTTTTTCGTTAGGAGCGGGTTCTGTCGGCAAACAAGCCAGTCGGAAAAAACCTTGGAGGTGGCTCATTATTAGCAAAGATTTTATTATCAACGAACAAATTCGTGCCCGGGAAGTGCGCTTAATCGATCAAAACGGCGATCAGCTCGGCATTAAGTCGAAGCAGGAAGCGCTCGAGATCGCGGCAAGACGCAACTTGGACCTTGTCCTTGTCGCCCCGAACGCCAAACCGCCTGTTTGCCGCATTATGGATTACGGCAAATTCCGTTTCGAGCAGCAAAAGAAAGAAAAAGAAGCGCGCAAAAAACAAAAAGTGATCAACATGAAAGAGGTGCGCCTCAGCCCGACGATCGAGGAGCATGACTTCAACACGAAACTGCGCAACGCGCGCAAGTTTCTCGAAAAAGGCGATAAAGTGAAAGCGACAATCCGCTTCAAAGGGCGGGCGATCACCCATAAAGAAATCGGGCAGCGCGTCCTTGACCGCTTCTCCGAAGCGTGCGCCGACATCGCGGTCGTCGAAACGGCGCCGAAAATGGATGGACGCAACATGTTTTTAGTGTTGGCACCGAAAAACGACAACAAGTAAGGAGGAACTACGATGCCAAAAATGAAAACTCACCGCGGCTCGGCCAAGCGGTTCAAAAAAACGGCGAGCGGCAAATTAAAACGCGGTCATGCGTATACGAGCCACTTGTTTGCCAATAAAACGAAAAAACAAAAACGTCATCTTCGCAAAGCGACGCTCGTCTCGCCTGGCGATTTCAAACGCATCCGCCAAATGCTTGACAACTTGAAATAATGACCGATTATAGGAGGGAACGATTATGCCACGCGTAAAAGGTGGACCAGTGACGCGCAGACGTCGCAAAAAAGTATTGAAGCTTGCCAAAGGCTATTTCGGCGCGAAACACGCGTTATATAGAGTTGCGAACCAGCAAGTGATGAAGTCGCTCATGTACGCGTACCGCGACCGCCGTCAACGGAAGCGCGATTTCCGTAAATTATGGATCGCCCGCATCAACGCGGCGGCCCGCCAAAACGGCTTATCCTACAGCCGCCTCGTGCACGGCTTGAAACTGGCGGGCGTCGAAGTGAACCGGAAAATGCTCGCTGACTTGGCGATCAACGACCAAGCAGCGTTTGCCCAACTGGCTGACTTGGCAAAGGCAAATTTGAATAAGTAACAATGATGGCCATCCTGGATCGGGATGGCCGTTTTTATCTTTGCGGACGGAATCCTTATGGAGAAAGGGGGCAATTATGATACAATACGGAATAGCGATCAACCTTTTTGCTTTTTTCATGATGGGGCTCGACAAATATAAGGCGAAACGCCGTCGTTTCCGCATCGCCGAGCGCACGCTTTGGCTGCTGGCATGGTTGGGCGGTGCTTTCGGGGCCATGGCGGGCATGTATACGTTTCGTCATAAAATACGCCATCGCGCGTTCCGGTACGGCTTGCCGCTGCTGGCAGCGGCGGAATGCATTGTGTATTGGCAGTGGATAGAGTAGAAAGGGGAGGAGAGAATGAACTGGCCTTTGCTTTACGACATGCAGCGGGCGTTGGATGAACGGATTGAAACAGAGCATGGTCTGATGCATCAGGACTTGTTTCAACGCAAAATGCTCGCCTTTCTCGTCGAACTCGGCGAGCTGGCGAACGAGACGCGCTGTTTTAAGTTTTGGAGTGTGAAGCCGCCCGCGCCAGCTGAGCGGGTGCTGGAGGAATACGTGGATGGGTTGCACTTTTTGCTTTCGCTCGGGCTGGAGTGCGGTTTGTTTTATCAAGAAAATGAAGCTCCGTTAGCGGAGCGGTCGCTAGTCGAGCAGTTTCTCGCCGTGTTTCATGCCGCTGACCGGTTTGGGATGACGAAAGAGCGCACAGACTATGACAAGTTGTTTACAGAATATTTGCGGCTCGGCGCGGTGCTCGGTTTTTCGGCAGATGCGATCACCATCGCGTACCGGCGGAAAAATGAAGTGAACCACAAGCGGCAAAATGAACGGTACTAAGTTCTTTTTCTTTCGGATGACAAATGATTGAATTTTGCCAACCGCCAGCTTTTTCAAGTATAATAAAAAAGTGGACAAAAACGGAAAGGGGTGCCAAGATGGCGAAGTTAGACGAAACGTTGACAATGCTGAAAGCGTTGACGGATGCAAAAGGCGTCCCGGGCAATGAACGGGAAGCGCGCGACGTGATGAAAACATACATAGCTCCCTATGCAGACGAAGTGACGACCGACGGTCTTGGCAGTTTGATCGCCAAAAAAGAAGGGAAATCCGGCGGGCCGAAAGTGATGATTGCCGGCCATTTGGACGAAGTCGGCTTTATGGTCACGCAAATCGATGACAAAGGATTCGTCCGCTTTCAGACACTCGGCGGCTGGTGGAGCCAAGTGATGCTCGCCCAACGCGTGACGATTGTAACGAAAAAAGGGGATATCACCGGGGTCATCGGTTCGAAGCCGCCGCATATTTTGCCGCCGGAGGCGCGCAAAAAACCGGTCGACATTAAAGAGATGTTCATTGACATCGGGGCGACGAGCCGCGATGAAGCGATGGAATGGGGCGTCCGTCCGGGTGATATGATCGTGCCGTATTTTGAATTCACGGTGTTGAACAATGAAAAAATGCTGCTCGCAAAAGCATGGGACAACCGAATCGGTTGCGCGGTCGCCATTGAGGTGCTCAAACAGCTGAAGGGCGTCGACCATCCGAACACGGTGTACGGCGTCGGCACGGTGCAGGAAGAAGTCGGCTTGCGCGGGGCGCGCACGGCTGCCCAATTCGTCCAACCGGATATCGCCTTTGCTGTTGACGTCGGCGTAGCCGGCGACACGCCGGGTGTGTCGGAAAAAGAAGCGATGGGCAAGCTCGGCGCCGGTCCGCATATCGTCCTATACGATGCAACGATGGTGTCGCATCGCAGCTTGCGTGAATTTGTCATTGAAGTGGCGGAAGAGCTAAACATCCCGTACCATTTTGATGCCATGCCAGGCGGCGGTACAGACGCGGGGGCAATCCATTTGACGGCGAGCGGCGTCCCGTCGCTGACGATCGCTATTCCAACGCGCTACATCCATTCGCATGCCGCCATTTTGCATCGCGATGACTATGAAAACACGGTCAAGCTGTTAGTCGAAGTGATCAAACGGCTTGATGCGGAGAAAGTGAACCAAATTACATTTGAATAAAGCGTGTGGGAGGCTGCCCGAAAAGGCAGCCTCTGTTGGTGAAACGAATCTGCGTATAGATCGAACGGTAAACAGGTGTCCCTAAGTCGCTTAGGGACACCTGTTTATTGGCGGCAAGAGCGCCGCTTATTGCGCCGGTCTGTATGGGGCGCTTGTTATGAAATTCCTTGATTGATCAACATGTTCTGCCCGTTCTTCGCTTTGCCAGCGGATATATTCAAACACGCTTTTGCATTGATGGCAATAAAACTGTCGGACTAATTGCGCCGTGCCAAACGGCGCGATCAGCTGCACATTGGTGGAGTGGCAAAAGGAACAGTGCGGCTTTTCATAATGGTTATTTTGCATCGGTCACCGCCTCTTTCCGCCAAACGCGATCAAGGCTGTGTTGAAATTTGGCGAGCAAATCCCGGTAGGAAAAATACGAATGCAATTCGGCGGTTTCCTCAATTTCTTTTAACCATTGCTCTACTTCAGGCACAATGGCACGGAGGGCGTTTTCAAACCGTTTCGGCACCGCTCCTTGGTCATTGAGCAATTTGGCTGCCCAGTTTTCGGAGTAGATGCAATGTTCCTTATGTTCTAAAAACAGCTTATTGACGTGGGATACGACATCCTTATGATCCGTATTCATCAAAGACTCAAAGATGACATCGATAGCTGCATTGATGACGTAAAAATGGGCGATTAACTGAATCCACCCATTCGTCTCTTTGACCGCTTTGAACGATTTTCCTGTTTCGTTTTTAATATCCGGCTTTTTGCCGACATGCCCGTTCAAGTCAAACGTCCACCAATACAACAGCCGTGCATGCCCCAGCTCCCCTTGGGCCATGGCGATGGAAGCAAGCATCGATTCCACATCCGGAGCGCTGAATCCCACTTTCGCCAAACGATCGCCTAACACAAATTTATTATCGGCAATTCCTTCGATCAATGTAATGAACGCCTGTTTGTTCATATCGCTTCAGCTCCTTTAATCCGGGATTCATAATTCATTACACCGTCGGAAAGGGCGACGCGCAAAAAGTTCTCTTTTTTGACGACAAACATGTCAAACCAGTCTTCCTCATCATAGGTGAAATTGGCATAGATTTTAGCCAGACTGTCCGAATCGGCATCCACAGAGCCGATGAAGACGAGATCATCGCCGCGGTTGATCCGGACGAAAACGTAATATTCGTGTTTTTCGCTGTTCATTTCGCGCTCACACCCCAATATTTCAATTTTTCTTTTGCTTTTTCGCTTAGGCGGTCAACGGTCCAAACCGGATCCCACACAACATGGATATTGACTTGATTGACGAAATCTTCCTGCAGCAATCGGTCGCAGATATCGGTTTCAATCCATTCCATGCATGCACACGACGATGCGGTGTATGTCATGGTGATGTCAACGATGCCGTCTTTTTCTTTAATGTCGTAGATTAATCCCATATCAACGACGCTGACGGGAAATTCGGGATCCATCACTTCCGTAAGCGCTTCCCAACAGATGCTTTCTTTCGGATTGGAAACAGCCTCCACGGTTATACCACCTCTTTTCGGGCTTCTTCTAGTTCGCGATATCCTCTTTGTACTCTTTCGACAAACTCTTTATTTTGCGGGCCGCGGGCTTTAAAACGCTTCACAACGTTTTCCCATGTATCCGGTTGATCGAACAGCCATTTTTTCTTTTCAGGGTCAAATTTGCACGGGAATGGAACGTCAAGAACATATTTTCCTGTTTCCTCGTCGTAATGGGCGGGCACCTTCACCCCGATTTTCTCGCAGAACGGAACAGCGGTGGAGAGCCAAATTTGCCGCAGTTCGTCGTTTGTGCTGCCTTTTAGTTTGTATTCGAGCTGTGTGGACCGCTTTTTCAAATGGTCGGCCACCCCGAAAAACTCCAGCGCCATCAAGAACATCCAATCGACCGCTTCTTGCACGAGTTTCGCGGTTTCTGGATGTTTCATGGCGTTTTTCATAATGACTTCGCCGTTGCGCAAATGGAACAGCTCTTCTTTGTCCACTTTAACAAGGGCGCGTTTCCATGGCCCGTAAGACGTATGGCGGAAGGCATCGCCGAGAAGCGTATAGCCTGCTCGGTCGAAAAACGCGTTAAACACGCCAAATTCAATCCAGTGATCCAATTGAAAGTCGAAGGCATACGGATTTTTCCACTCATGAGGCTCCCGTTTAAACATCAAGCTTTCAATATCTTCGCCCAAATCTTTCAGCAACCGCCAGGCGATGTGGGCATGTCCGATTTCATCTTGCATGACCGCTAAGGCCGTAATTTTTAAGTTTAAGCTTGGAATCTCATCGTACACGGTCAACAGCGGCGGAACGCTTAACAATTCTGTATCGGCGACGATCTTGAGCGTTTGTTTCAGCGCTTCGAGATACTCGTCGTTCATATCCTCTCGCCTTTCCAACATAAACCCCTTCTCGATTTTTTGAATCAACTCTTCTTTCGTCATCGATCCCCTCACCCTTTATTATGTTTTTATAAATATCGTATTCAAAACATAATATAAAACAATTCAAAAATTCAGTCAATAATATTTTTATATTTTTTATATTTTTTTGATTCAACTGCTTTTATGGTGCTTGTTTAGGCAATTTTCAACGATAGATTTTCTATATTTAGATAGTGAAAATAGTGAAAAATAATACGTTTTTTACAATACGGTTTTTAAAACGTAATAATAGCTGCCGGATGACTCAAGGACAGAGGTTGTTCTTTCTGTGTTGCTGGTTATGCATTTGGACGGCAAAAGAAGAGAATATAAATAAACGAGAGGCGCTGCACGGCGAGCGAAAGGAATGATGGGAATAAGGCAGGGGATGCGATGAGCGGAAAGAGGAGGAGTGCGCATACAAAAGGAAAAAGCCGCCCTGGTTGGGCAGGCTTTTTTGCTGATGCGCGATGCTCCGGTTTGGCGCTGCTGAGAAGACGGGGGATAGAACGCGCAGCCTCATCGCAGCATTTCGGCAATAGAAATATTTTCCCTAATGTTCCCCGTGGTCAACGTGTGCTCACAGAAAACCGTGATGTTTCAACAGCTTTCTAGTGGGATGGGGATTTAGGACAAAACGCTGCTGATCCCGTCCATTTTCAATGGGAGAAACTTTGCGGAACCCGCTTTCTTTTTCGGCGGAATGCCGCTGATTGACTATAGGGAAGGGTGTCCGCAGCGCCAAAGGGCGCCTATTGTTTTACCGCTTGTTCAAGCGTGGTGAGCATCATGTCTTTTTGCTGCTCGTTGGCGTGCGTCCAAATGGCTTCAAAAAGGACGCCAAGGCCGGGCAAATACTTTTCCTCGCCGCGTTGGATCGCATCTTCAATCGTATTTTCGAGCTGGTCTTTCGAATTGTTGGCGACGTTGTGCATAATCGCATGGCGAAGGTTTAAATTCACTGTCATCACCTCGTTTGCCGTTGTTGTACAACGTTATCGTTTGCCAATGGCAGCGGATTTATACATTGGCGGCTCGCATCTATGGTATAATGGGGGACAAATATCCAATGAAGAAACTTGACGCACGAGGTGACGACACAAATGGAAAAAGCAACATTCGCCGGCGGCTGCTTTTGGTGCATGGTGACGCCGTTTGAGGAACTCGACGGCATATACGGCATCGTCTCTGGCTATACGGGCGGGCATGTCGAGAATCCGACGTATGAGCAAGTGAAAACAGGGACGACCGGCCATTACGAAGCGGTGCAAATCACGTTTGATCCGAACGTGTTCCCATATGAACGGCTGTTGGAGCTGTATTGGTGCCAAATCGACCCGACCGATGACGGCGGCCAGTTTCATGACCGCGGGCCGCAATACCGGACGGCGATTTTTTATCATAACGAAACACAGCGACAGCTCGCCGAGCAGTCGAAGCGGGCGTTAGAAGAAAGCGGGCGCTTCTCGAAGCCGATTGTGACAAACATTTTGCCGGCTACAACGTTTTACCCGGCGGAAGAGCATCATCAAAACTACCATAAGAAAAATCCGGAGCACTACAAACAAGATCGCGCCGCCTCGGGGCGCGACGAGTTTATCGCCAAACATTGGGGGACGAAACGGTGAAGCGGATTGAATCGCCGAAAAATGCACGTGTGAAACAATGGAAAAAGTTGTTGGCGAAAAAAGGACGCGAAGAAGCTGGGTGTTTTTTGCTAGAAGGATTCCATCTCGTCGAAGAGGCAGTGAAAAGCGACGCGCCGCTTGTCGAGCTGATTGTGGACGAGCGAACGGCGATTCCGCCCGGCTGGGACGTCAGCGGGGTGCCGGTTGTGATCGTGACCGAGGCGGTGATGAAGGCGATCAGCAGCACGGAAACGCCGCAAGGGATCGCCGCCGTCTGCCGGCAGCAGCCGCACGAGCTGTCAGGGGTGAAAACAGCGCTGCTCATTGATGCCGTGCAAGACCCGGGCAATCTCGGCGCGATGATTCGCACCGCCGATGCGGCTGGCATCGATGCCGTCGTCCTCGGCGAGGGATGCGCCGATTTGTACAACCCGAAAGTCGTCCGTGCGACGCAAGGATCGCTGTTTCATCTTCCGGTTGTCAAAGGCGATGTGGCGGAATGGATCACGCGCTTAAAAGGCCAAGGCATTCCAGTGTATGGCACCGCCTTGGAAAACGCGGTCGATTACCGCTCTCTCCCGCGATTATCCGCATTCGCACTCGTTGTTGGCAATGAAGGAAGCGGCGTTCGGCGCGAGCTGCTCGAAATGACGACAGAAAACGTCTACATCCCGATCTATGGTCAGGCGGAGTCGCTCAACGTCGCTGTTGCAACGGGAATTTTGCTTTATTCCTTACAGGCGGAGCGGTAAAAAAATTTGTGCCTCACCTTGCCTTTGCCCGCTCATTTGCGTATAATGAATAGCGACATTTCCCATATTGACAACAACGATGACGGAGAAAAGTAGCTTGCAGTTCGCCATCCAGGGAGAAAACGCCATAGACTGGGAGCGTTTTTATGGCTGACGCAAGTGAAGTTCACCTCCCGAGTTGACACCGGGACCATCCCCTATAGGTGGGATGTAAAGGTGATCCGGCTTTTGGCCGTTATGGCAAGGAAGCGAACAGCGCGTCTTTATTGGCGTTGTTAACAAGGGTGGTACCGCGAGCAACAACTCGCCCCTTACCGGGGGCGGGTTTTTTTATTTGAAACGAGGAGGGATTGGCGTGAAAGAACGGTTGCATGAGCTCGAGCGAGAAGCGCTTGCAAAAATTGAACAAGCTGCCGATTTAAAAGCGCTCAACGATGTGCGCGTCGCCTATTTAGGCAAAAAAGGGCCGATTACCGAAGTGTTGCGCGGCATGGGAGAATTGCCGCCAGAAGAGCGTCCGAACATCGGCGCGTTGGCCAATGAGGTGAGAGGGGCGATCCAACAGGCGCTCGAGGCAAAACAAGCGAAACTCGAAGAAGAAGAAGTGGAGCGGAAGTTGGCGGCCGAAGCGATCGACGTGACGCTTCCAGGGCGTCCGGTGAAACTGGGCAATCCTCATCCGCTGACGCGCGTCATCGAGGAAATTGAAGATTTGTTTATCAGCATGGGTTATACGGTCGCTGAAGGGCCGGAAGTCGAGACAGACTATTACAACTTTGAGGCGCTCAATTTGCCAAAAGGCCACCCGGCCCGCGATATGCAAGACTCGTTTTATATTACGGAAGAAATGTTGCTTCGCACCCACACGTCCCCGATGCAGGCGCGGACGATGGAGAAACACCGCGGGCGCGGCCCGGTAAAAATCATTTGCCCGGGCAAAGTGTACCGCCGCGACACCGATGATGCGACCCATTCACATCAGTTTACGCAAATTGAAGGGTTGGTCGTTGACCGCAACATCCGGATGAGCGACTTGAAAGGGACGCTGCGCGAATTCGCCCGCAAGCTGTTTGGGGAAGGGCGCGACATTCGTTTTCGGCCGAGCTTTTTTCCGTTTACGGAGCCATCGGTCGAGGTGGATGTGTCTTGCTTCCGCTGCGAAGGACGCGGCTGCAGCGTGTGCAAAGGCACGGGCTGGATCGAAATTTTAGGCGCCGGCATGGTGCACCCGAACGTGCTTGAGATGGCTGGCTTTGATTCGAAAACATATACCGGGTTTGCGTTCGGGATGGGGCCGGAGCGGATCGCGATGTTGAAATACGGCATTGACGATATCCGCCATTTCTATCAAAACGATCTTCGTTTCTTGCAACAATTTTTGCGTGTCTAAAAGAAAAAAGGAGGAGTTGGGAATGCTCGTTTCTTATCGTTGGCTAGGCGAATACGTCGATTTGACGGGCGTGTCAGCCGCAGAGCTCGCTGATCGCATTACAAAAAGCGGCATCGAAGTCGAGCGGGTCGAAGCGCTTGATCGGGGGATGAAAGGAGTCGTCATCGGTCATGTGCTCGAATGCGCGCCGCATCCGAATGCCGACAAACTGCGGAAATGCCTTGTTGATCTTGGCGAGGGCGAGCCGGTGCAAATCATTTGCGGCGCCCCGAACGTCGCCAAAGGGCAAAACGTCGCTGTCGCCAAAGTCGGGGCGGTGCTGCCGGGCGATTTTAAAATCAAACGGGCGAAGCTGCGCGGAGAAGAATCGAACGGCATGATTTGTTCGCTCCAAGAGCTCGGTGTAGAAACAAAAGTCGTGCCGAAAGAATATGCGGACGGCATTTTCGTCTTCCCGAGCGACGCGCCGGTCGGCGCCGATGCGTTGGAATGGCTCGGTTTGCACGATGAAGTGCTCGAGCTCGCCTTGACGCCCAACCGCGCTGACTGCTTAAGCATGATCGGCGTTGCTTACGAAGTCGCTGCGATTCTCGGCCGCGACGTGAAGCTGCCGGAAACGGCAGTGAGTGAAAATGCCGAAAACGTCCATGGCTACATTTCGATCCGCATCGAGGCGCCGGAAGACAATCCGCTGTACGCCGGGCGGATCGTGAAAAACGTCCATATCGGCCCGTCGCCGCTTTGGATGCAAGCGCGCTTGATGGCGGCCGGCATTCGCCCGCACAACAATGTCGTCGATATCACCAACTACATTTTGCTTGAGTACGGCCAGCCGCTGCACGCGTTTGACTACGACCGCCTCGGTTCGAAGGAGATCGTCGTCCGTCGGGCGAAGGAAGGCGAAATGATCGTGACGCTTGACGATGTCGAACGGAAGCTGACCGAAGATCATCTCGTCATCACGAACGGCCGCGAGCCGGTCGCTTTAGCCGGCGTGATGGGCGGAGCCAGCTCGGAAGTGCGGGATGACACGAAAACGGTGTTCATTGAAGCGGCGTATTTTGCGAGCCCGGTCATCCGCCAGGCGGTGAAAGACCACGGGTTGCGCAGTGAAGCGAGCACCCGGTTTGAAAAAGGGATCGATCCGACGCGGACGAAAGAAGCGCTCGAGCGTGCTGCCGCTTTGATGGCGGAATACGCCGGCGGCGAGGTTGTCGGCGGCATTGTGGAAGTCAATGCATGGAAAGAAGAGCCAGTTGTTGTCACAGTGACGCTCGAACGCATCAACGGCGTTCTCGGCACAGTAATGACGAAAGAGGAAGTGGCGGACATTCTTTCGAACTTGCAATTCCCGTTCACAGAAGACAACGGAACGTTTACGGTTCATGTCCCGTCGCGCCGCCGCGATATTGCGATTGAAGAAGATATCATCGAGGAAGTCGCCCGTTTGTACGGCTACGACCATTTGCCGGCGACGTTGCCGGTGGCTGAAGCAAAACCGGGCGGGCTGACGCCATATCAAGCGAAACGCCGCCGCATCCGCCGCTATTTCGAAGGCGCCGGCTTGTGCCAGGCGATCACGTATTCGCTCACCAGCCCGGACAAAGCGACGCGGTTTGCTTTGGAGACCGCCGAACCAGTCCGCTTGGCGCTGCCGATGAGCGAGGAGCGGAGCGTTCTTCGGCAAAGCTTAGTGCCGCATTTGCTTGAAGCGGCGAGCTACAACCGCGCTCGCCAAGTAGAGAACGTCGCCCTGTATGAAATCGGCTCTGTCTATTTGTCCAAGGGGGAAAATGTGCAGCCGGCGGAAAAAGAACGGCTTGCCGGCGTCATCACTGGTTTATGGCACGCCCATCTCTGGCAAGGCGAGAAAAAAGCAGCCGATTTCTATGTGGCAAAAGGCGTGCTTGACGGCTTGTTCGACCTGCTTGGGCTGTCTGATCGCATCAGCTGCCGCCCGGCGAAGCGCGCCGATTTGCATCCGGGTCGGACGGCGGAGATTGCGCTTGATGGCAACGTCATCGGCTTTGTCGGCCAGCTCCATCCCGCCGTGCAAAAAGAGTACGATTTGAAAGAAACGTACGTCTTTGAGCTCGCCTTGGCTGAACTGTTGAACACAGAAGGCGAAGAGATCCGCTATGAATCGATCCCGCGCTTCCCGTCGGTTGTGCGCGACATTGCTTTAGTCGTCGATGATGCCATCGAGGCGGGCGCTCTCAAGCAAGCGATCGAAGAAGCCGGGAAACCGCTGTTAAAAGACGTCGCCCTCTTTGACGTCTACAAAGGCGAACGCCTGCCGGGCGGAAAAAAATCGCTTGCCTACTCGCTCCGCTACTATGATCCGGAGCGGACGCTCACCGATGAAGAAGTCACGGCCGTTCACGAGCGGGTGCTCGCCGCGGCTGAGAAGCAGTTTGGCGCCGTGTTGCGCGGGTAATGCCGCAACTGTATGAAGCAGGGAGCACGGGCAGCTCCCTGTTTTTTCTATTCCGTCACACCGAAGCGTGCAAAAAGGGGGAGAACGATGCGAACCATTCAGGCCGCGATCATTGCCTTGCTTTTGCTTACCGGGTTGTACGGATGCGCCACAGGGCGGCCGGATGGCGGACAACGACCGGTTGAGCTCACCGTCTCGGCGGCTGCCAGTTTGCAAGACGCGCTAGAGGAAGCAAAAACCGCCTTCGAGCGCGAGCATCCCAATATCCGCATTCACTATAATTTTGGGTCATCTGGCGCCTTGCAAAAACAAATTTCTCAAGGGGCGCCGGTTGATTTGTTTTTCTCTGCCGCCGCTCTGCCGTTTGAGGAACTGAAAAAGGAAGGGCTGATCGATTCCAAATACGAAAAAACGGTGCTGGCCAACGAATTGGTGCTCATCGTTTCAAAACAAGGAAAAGAAGCGATTCAGTCGCTCGATGACATCCCCCGCGCCAAACGAGTGGCGATCGGCATCCCTGAGTTGGTGCCGGCCGGCATGTACGCGAAACAAACACTCGAAAAGGCGGGGCTGTGGGAGCAAGTGAAAGCGAAGCTTATTTACGCGAAAGACGTTCGCCAAGTGCTGACGTATGTAGAAACCGGCAATGTCGATGCGGGGTTGGTGTACCGGACGGACGCGCTTGTCTCCAGCAATGTGAAAATCACGGCTGTGGTGCCTGATGAGATGCATGAACCGATCGTCTATCCGCTCGGTGTGATCAAAACGAGCAACCATCGCAAAGAGGCGCGGGAGTTGTATGATTATTTGACGAGCGAACAAACGCTTCGACGATTCGAACAGCATGGGTTTCGGCCGATTCGTTGAATGGCTTCCCATTGTGAAGGGATATATGATAAAATAAAAACGATGTCAAGCGAATAGGCGATGGAGTTCGCCGTAACCGCCGGTTTCCGGCTGATGACTCCTGCTGCGAATAGAAGCGGCAGGAGTCTGTTTCTTTTCGGAAAGGAGGAATGATCATTGGTTTATCTCGCGATTGGCATCGCCGGCATGATCGGCGCGCTTGTCCGCTATGTGCTCGGATTAGTTGTTCCTGCGGCCGCCATCGGCGGTTTTCCGCTTGGGACGCTTGTTATCAACTGGACAGGCTCGTTTTTGCTCAGCTGGCTCACCGTCTTCTTCACCCGCCGCCCCGCGTGGCCGCCGTGGCTCAAAACGGCTATGACGACCGGGTTCGTTGGTTCGTATACGACGTTTTCGACGCTTAGCGTCGAGTGTGTGGAATTGATGGAGCAAGGGCGCTTTGGCATGGCCGCTCTTTATATCGCTGCCAGCTTGTTTGGCGGCCTGTTTGCCTCGTGGGCTGGATATGCCGCCGCTCAACTGGAACGAAAGGAGGAAATGGCGCAATGACCGCACCGCTGTTAGTGATGCTCGGCGGGTTTTTTGGCGCCATGGCCCGCTACGCCGTCAGCCGCTGGGGAATGCGGCATTCGTCGCGTTTTCCGTTTGGGACGCTCATTGTCAATTTGCTTGGGTCGTTTTTGCTTGGCTGGCTTGCTGGAAGCGGCGCCGCCGATGCTGAAAAACTGCTTGTCGGCACCGGTTTTATGGGGGCGTTCACGACGTTTTCTACATTGAAGTGGGAAAGTGTGCAAATGATGCAGCAAACACAATGGAAAAAGGTGATTACTTATTTGACTGCTTCTTACGTGTTTGGAGTGCTGCTGGCATGGTTTGGCTATCATCTTGGGCGGTGAAGGCGCTCTGGCAGCATGCGTGGACAAAACGAGCCATTGTGGAAATGATGAGGCCGGCCCAAAAGCGTCATTCCTCTGAAACCAAATCCAACGTATGGCATAGAGTTCAATGTTGTAGTATATAGATAAGGAAGGGTGCTTCGATCCTTTGGGGGCAGACGCCCTCTTGTCGCCTATAGGCGGGAGATGGAGGCAACAACCTTTTCCTTGCTGGCGATACAGTGGCGTGGAAGGGAAAATGGATGAATGGCAGCGATAGTGTAAATGTTATTGCAACATAAAGCATCCATGTTTTGCCCGTTCTTTCAGAAAACGTTCTTCCCTTTCTGAAGGAATGGGCGAAAGTTTTTGCGCATTTCATTGACTTTTTCTTTTTTCCTTGGTATCGTTACTAATAGTTCAATCATTGAACTAAATAAAAAAGGGCTGCCGTGCCAGAGGGGTTGGACAAATTGTTCAATCATTAAACAAATGGAGGTGAACAAATGCCGGGACGAAACATCGACGAGTGGATCGACCGCTATTTGTCCGTGTCGTTTCTCGTGATGAAGCGCGGCGCGGCGCTTGTCAAAGGCAGCCTTTGCGAAGAGATGACGCACGATCAATATTATTTGCTGCGCTACATCCGCCGACGGGGGGCGTGCACGTCCACGGAGCTCGCGGCGATGTTTGGCGTCAATAAAAGCGCGGTGACGGCGATGACGAACCGCCTCGTTGACAAAGGCTGGCTGCGCCGCGACCGTGACGAGAACGACCGCCGCGTCATCGTCTTGTCGCTGACGAAACAGGGGGAAGCATGGATCGCGGAGATGGACCGCAGCGTCTATCGCCTTGTGGAAGAAGTGATCGCCCGCTTTCCAGAGGAGGAGATCGAAACATTCATCCGCACGTATGAGCGGCTCGCCCGCGTGCTGCAGGAGGTGGAAGAAGGAAAATGAGAGCAATCATCAAAGGAAGATGGTTCGTGCTCGCGGCGTGGATCGCCATCGCGGCCGTGCTCATGATGACCGCCCCGAACATGGGTGAGCTTGTCCGCGAAAAAGGACAGCTGAGCGTGCCCGACGGCTACTCCTCGTCCTTGGCGGCGAAGTTGATCAAAGAGGCGAACAGCCAGGAAAACAAGCAAAACGAACGGTCTGCCGTGCTTGTCTTTTACCAAAAAGGCGGGCTGACGGCGGGCGATAAACAAGAGATTGAACAGGCGGTCAAGGCGCTCGAAAAGAAAAAAGCGAACTTGCATATCACGAACATCGTCTCGCCGTTTGCCGACCCGGAACTGGAAAAAGAGCTGATTTCCAAAGACGGGACGACGATGCTCGTCTCCATCAGCATCGATCCGGCCGGACGGACGGCGAAGCAGTTGACCGACGCGTTGTATGAAGCGGTCGACGGCGTCAAGGTGGAGCATTATTTCACCGGCGGCTGGATGATTGATGAAGATGTGGTCACAAGTTCGCAGGCAGGCGTGAAAAAAACGGAAGGCATTACGGTCGTCTTTATTTTAATCGTCTTGCTCGCCGTGTTTCGTTCGCCGGTGGCGCCGCTCATTCCGCTGCTTGTGGTTGGGGCGACGTATATCGTCTCGCAGTCGGTCGTGGCGTTTTTAGTCGATCAGGTCAATTTCCCGCTGTCGACGTTCACGCAGACGTTTTTGGTCGCCGTGTTGTTTGGCATCGGAACGGATTACTGCATTTTGCTTTTAAGTCGGTTCAAGGAAGAACTAGCGAAACACGGTGGCCGCACGGAAGCGATCGTCGCCACGTATCGGACGGCGGGGAAAACGGTGTTGGCAAGCGGCTTGGCCGTCATGATCGGCTTTGCGGCGATCGGATTGTCAACGTTTAAGTTATACCAATCGGCAGCTGCCGTCGCCGTCGGGGTGGCCGTGTTGCTAGCCGCCTTAATGACGCTCGCGCCGTTTTTCATGGCGGTGCTCGGCGAGAAGCTGTTTTGGCCGGTGCGCGGGAAGCTCGAACATAAGCAAAGCCGGCTTTGGCTCGCCGCCGGTCGCTTTGCGTTCGCCCGTCCGTTGCTGGCGCTGGCGATTGTCGCCGCTGTGACGGTGCCGGTGCTCGCGACGTACGATGGCAAACTGTCGTTTGATTCGATGGAAGAGATCGGCGATCATTACCGTTCTGTCAAAGCGTTTGACATCATCGCCGCTCATTTCAATGCAGGAGACGCCATGCCGACGCAAGTCGTGTTGAAAAGCAAAGAGCCGCTCGATTCGGAAGAAGGATTGGTATTGATTGAAAAAATGAGCCGCGAAATCGGCGCGGTCGACGGCGTGGCAAGCGTCCGCTCAGCAACGCGCCCGACAGGTGAGCCGATCAAGGAGCTGTATGTCACCGAACAAGCGAAACAATTGAAAGACGGCCTTGGCGCCGGCAAAGAAGGGATTGAGAAAATCGGCGCCGGGCTCGAAATGGCAAGCAATAAGCTCTCCGCTTCCGCGCCGCAGCTGAAGCAAGCGTCATCCGGCATCGGCCAGCTCGTCTCGGGAACGGAGCGGCTTGAAGACGGCCTGCGCCAGCTGCAAAGCGGCTTGAGCCAAATTGAACAAGGCGTGCGCCGGGGGGCGGTGGGCGCCGGTGAACTGAAAAAAGGCTTAGTGACGCTTCGCGACAATGCGAAAAAGCTGCAGGAAGGCGCCACGCAGCTGCTTGACGGCTACAAGCAGGCGGAACAAGGACTGTCGGAGCTAAACGGCCAGTACCGGCAAATCGAAGCGGGCTTAAAAGCCGTCGCCGCTCAGCTCGCCGCCGTGCAAACGATGCTTGCGCAAGTCGAGCAGTCGCATCCGGAACTCACGCAAGACGAGCAATATCAACGGGCGAAAATGACGGTCGCCGCCTTGTCCGAAAAGACGAACGAAATGGCGGACGGCCTCGCGCAGTTGAACGGGGCGCTTGAGCAGGCGCGCGCCGGCCTGGCGAAAGCGAACGAATCGTTCGCCCAGCTCGCGGCTGGCCAAGCGGCGGTTAACGGCGGCTTGGACCGGGTCATTGCCGGGCTTTCGGAGCTTGAAGCCGGATTGACGAAAGCGGCCGACGGCCAAAAACAGGTAGTCGACCAATTGCCGCAATTCTCGCAAGGGCTCGAGCAAGTGAACGGCGGCCAGCGCCAATTGCTTGAACATTTCTCCGCCCTTGGCGGCCAGCTCGGCCAGCTTGTCGACGGCTTGGACCAAAGCGCGTCCGGGCTGCATAAAGTGGCGGACGGCCTCGGAACGGCGGAAACGTATTTAGCCGACTTGTCATCCGCGCCGGAGAAAGACATGGCCGGCTGGCACATGCCGAAAGAGGCGCGCGAAAGCAAAGACTTCGCCCAGGCGAAAGACGCCTACATGTCGAAAGACCGCCGCATCGCGACGTTTGACGTCATTTTGAATGAAAATCCGTATTCGACATCGGCGCTCGGCCGCATCGATGACATTCGCGCCGCCGCTGAGCGGGCGGTGAAAGGGACGAAATGGGAAGACGCGACGATCGCCGTCGGCGGCGTGACGAGCACGTACGCCGATTTGCAGGCGATTTCGAACGCCGATTATCGACATACCGCGGTGCTTATGCTTATTGGCATCGCCATCGTGTTGGCGGTGCTGCTCCGTTCGTTCATCATGCCGCTGTATTTGATGCTGTCGCTTGTATTAACCTATTACACGTCCATGGCTGTCACCGAGCTGATTTTCGTCAACGGCCTCGGCTATGCCGGCCTGAACTGGGCAGTATCGTTTTTCGCCTTCGTTTTGCTTATGGCGCTCGGCATCGACTACAGCATCTTCCTCATGGACCGGTTCAACGAATACCGCAGCCGGCCGGTGAAAGAAGCGATGCTGTCGGCGATGGGCCATATGGGGACGGTCATCATCTCGGCCGCCGTCATTTTAGGCGGAACGTTTGCCGCGATGTATCCGTCCGGGGTCTTGTCGCTTTTACAAATTGCGACGATTGTGCTGACAGGGCTTTTGCTTTACGCGCTAGTCGTCCTGCCGCTTTTCGTGCCGGTCATGGTCCGCACGTTCGGCCGCGCGAACTGGTGGCCGTTTCGGCAGCCGGTGAGCGGAGCGGATAGGCTGGAACAACAAAAAATTAGTTAAGAAGACGAGTCAACAAGGGTGTCCCAACAGGCTGGGACACCCTTTCTTATTGCTGAACAATATGTTGTGTTTGGTTTAAGGGGCATTCCCCTCTTGAGGCATCCTCTTTTTCTTAGTCCTGTACGCAGGTATAAAAAGAAAGCGAGGCGCTCTGTTTGATTCAACAGGAACGTATATTCCATGTACCCTGTCTAGTTGTTTTCCCTCATTCTTTCCCCATGAATGCGGATCGTATGGCGCATCGAGAAGATTTTTTGTTAAAATATATTGAATATTATTTATTTTTTGTTAACATGGTTATAAAATATGGAATGCTGGAGTGATGAAAATGAAGTTGAGGAAAATCGCCGTCCTATTCTCGGTAACGTTAGCGATTTTGATAGCCCCCTTAATGGTGCGCGCCTATGTTTTAGAACCTTACTATTGGAAGGATGGAGTAAGCGGCCTCACGTACAAATGGGGAAGCAATCTTCAAACTCCCGGCACGGTGATTCGGACGGATTTTGAAAATGCCCTTTCTGATTGGAATGGAACGCCAACCCCCGTTTGGTTCTCCTACAGCAGCCGTTCTTCCAACACGCTAAACTCCTACTATGTTTCTGACTCTTCCGAATATGGCGTTTGCAACATCACGTATTCTGGCAATGAGATACTCTATTTTACCGCTATGGTTAACGCAGGGAACATCAATATTGGAAAAAGCAACGTGGCTCGGAGTGCAGCTGGGCATGAATTAGGGCACGGAATTGGATTGGGTCATTCGACAGCGATAGCGATCATGAATTCGAATCGTGATCGGACGCGCATCTATACTCCACAGCAGGATGACATTAATGGCGTAAATGCAAGATATTAATGGGTTCATCTATCCAAGGGGAGGAAAAAGAGGATGAAAAAAATGGTGCTGTTCGCCGTGACGATTGGTGTTATATTTGTGGGCGGAGCCGTCTATTTCATAAAGGATGAAGGGGATATCCATAAACAATTAGGGACTGCCAAAGTAACTCGGCATATCCATACCATCAGTCATTCTGATCGTCCAAAATATACAAATATAAAGGATTTGAGCAAGGCGTCTGACTGCATCTTTGTCGGAACGGTGGAAGGAGTGGCTGGCACACGAAATCTGGCGCGCAATCCAAACGATCCAACCGAAGAAGATCCGAATATTTATGTTGAAGGAGTGGACTATAACGTAAAAGTGATCGAAGTCTTGAAAGGGAAAGCAGATTCTCATGTTCTTGTCACGGAGCAAAAGCAAATGCGGTTAGACAAAGATGGGCCCATGGTTCAAGATGAGCATTACATCGGTTTGACATCCGGACAAACCTATATCTTTTTTGTCAAAAAATCGAATTTGACCGGCCGCTATTATAGTGTGGGAGATCCGTTTTTCTTTGCCATTGACAACAATAAAGTTGTACTGAAAACGAAAGAAAAAGATTTGCTTGATCTTTATAAGCCGGAAGAGGCAAAGGCGTTCAAAGCGAAAGTGAAAGAAGCAGTGGAGGAATGACGTTTTCGTTTTCTCCATTGATTTTGATCAAGAGCGATTCGATTTCACAAGCATATTTTTTCCGCTTTTGCCCAACGTAAAGTATGATGAGTAGCAGAGAACACACCAACATCCAAAGGAGGAATGAAGGCATGACGAAGCGGGTGCTCATGGTGGTGACGAACCATACGACGATCACCGACGACCACAAAACCGGGCTTTGGCTGGAAGAGTTTGCCGTGCCGTATTTGGTTTTCAAGGAAAAAGGGTATGAGGTGAAAGTGACGAGCATCCAAGGGGGAGAAGTGCCGCTTGATCCGCGCAGCATCAACGAGAAAGACCCGTCTTGGGCGGAGGCGGAAGCGGCGCTGAAAAACACGGCGCGCTTAAGCGAAGATGATGCGAACGGGTTTGACGCCATTTTCCTTCCCGGAGGACATGGAACGATGTTCGATTTTCCGGACAATGAAACGCTGCAATACGTCTTGCAGCAGTTTGCCGAAGACGGCCGGATCATCGCCGCTGTCTGCCACGGCCCGTCGGGATTGGTAAACGCGACGTACAAAGATGGTACGCCGATCGTGAAAGGAAAAACGGTCACATCGTTTACGGACGAAGAAGAACGCGAAGTCGGGCTTGATGTGCATATGCCGTTTTTGCTCGAATCGACGTTGCGCCTGCGCGGGGCGAATTTCGTCCGCGGCGAGAAATGGACCGATTTCTCGGTGCGCGACGGCAGCTTGATCACCGGGCAAAATCCGCAATCCAGCCGAAGCACGGCGGAAAAAGTCGTCACCGCGCTGCAAGAGCGAGCGTGAGCGATAAAGGCTGAATGTGTGCCAAGAGGGTGTCCCAAACGCAATGGGACACCCTTTCTTCATTACGAGATGCAGGGACAAATGACTTCGGTGACACGATATATTGTATCTCTTTTCAAGAGAGACGATTTTTTGGGACAGCCCCTTGTTTTTTTGCACGTCCAGAAGACGGAGGAGATGGGCAAGGCGGTTCTCGATGATCAGATGGACGTTCGTTGTTCATTATTCAACAAATCGCTTTGATTTAACGATTGATGGGAAGCGGAACTTTGGTATTATAATAGACAAATATTGAACATATCGACTGCCGGGCGTCAACATGGAGGCGGAGAGGATATCTCCGCCGTGGCGTCTGACCGTGGAAAGGAGAGAACAAATATGGGAGAATCGATCGAAATGATCCGCAACGGCGCCCAGCCGTCGGCGAAAGGGCAAGAAGCGTATTTCACCGGGAACGTCCGCGTTGATCCGCTCTTTCAAGAAAACGAATTCGCCCCATACTCAGCGGCGTACGTCACATTTGAACCGGGGGCGCGCACGGCATGGCACACCCATCCGGTTGGACAAAGGTTGATCGTGACATATGGCGTTGGGTGGATGCAGGAATGGGGCGGCCCGATTCGGGAAATTCGGGCCGGGGACGTCGTTTGGTTCCCGCCGGGCGTCAAACATTGGCACGGCGCGACACCGACGACAGCGATGACCCATATCGCCTTAACAGGAGTCGCAAACGGCCAAGCGGTCGAATGGCTCGAAAAAGTGAGCGATGAACAGTATCACCGGGATGAATAGGAGGAACACGATGGCTGGATGGTCGAACGAAGAGCTGCGTCGAATCGCGGAAACGGATGACCTTCACATTTCGCCATTCCGCGAGGACGGCAAAACGTACGGGACGCCGACGTGGATTTGGTCGGTGGTCGTTGGGGATTCCCTTTATGTGCGCGCCTACAACGGACCACGATCGAGCTGGTATCAGGCGGCCGTCAAACAGAGGGCGGGACGGATCACCGCAGCCGGCATGACGAAGGAAGTTGCGTTCGAACCGGTCGACGGACCGATCAACGATTGGATCGATGACGCCTACCGGGAAAAGTACAAAGGGAGCCCGTATCTGCCTTCGATGATTAGCCCCCGCGCCCGTGCGGCGACGGTGAAAATCATTCCTCAGTAAGAATAGTCGTTTTCAGCTGAAAACCGTCACCGATCGCCAGCTTGCAGCCCGGCGTCGGCGGCGGTTTTGGTCTTGCGCAAAACAGCGGATGCCATGCGGGCATGAGCCTTAATCAAAATTGCGGTCCAACAGGCGCCCCGTCTGCTCGGCGATGACGCGCGCCGGCAGCCGCCGGCCTTGCTTGAACCACCATTCGACAATCCCGACGACGGCGGAGGCGAAAAATTGCAAGACGACGTCCTCATCGAGCCCTGCGTTTTTTCCGCTTGACGTGTTGACATCCGGCTTAAATTCCTCGATCACCAGCCGCAAAAACCGATTGCGGAAAAACGGCGCCCCTTTGCTTGACAGCATCGTCGAGAAAAACAACTGATGGCGCTCAAAATATTCGTACCAAATGTAATTTCCTTCCTCAAACGTCAAGTCAGCCGCCTCGCGGCAAAGCTGCCGCAAGTTGTCCATATGTTCTTCGATCAGTTTGTCCAACAAATCGTATTTATCGGTGTAGTGAAGATAAATCGTTCCCCGGTTCACATTCGCCCGGTCGGCGATCTCTTGAATCGTAATGTCATCAAACGGCTTTTCCGCCATCAGCTCGATAACCGCTTTTTTGATCGCTTCTTGGCTTTTGACAACTCGCCGGTCGACTTTCGCCATGATGAACTCTCTCCTTAACAAAGGAATTTGGTTAAATTATAAACATATGTATTTTAATCAATCAATGATGATTTTTGAGAAAAACCATATGGAACCATGCAGGCGCTGGGCAGCATCAAAAAGTGTGATGAAAGCTCCGCATAGGCCATACCGTTGAGCATTGTGGGGCATGTGGAGAGACCGATTCGCCCTTGGGCACCATTCGCAAAAAGTGTTGAGAAGAGAAGAACGGCCGGAAAGAGAAACGGCTGACTCGGATGCAATGGGCGATCGATTTTCACGAAAAAGAGGCCAGCATATGAACTGGCCCGGCTTTTTAGGCGTTGGCTCTTTCGGTCTGCCAATGTTTCACATCTTCCTTCGGCGGCCGCCCGAACAGGCGGGAATATTCACGGCTGAACTGCGACGGGCTTTCATAGCCGACTTGAAAGGCGGCGTCAGCGGCATCGATCGCCTCCGTCAGCAAAAGCCGCCGCGCTTCTTGCAGGCGCAGCTGCTTTTGAAACTGGATCGGGCTCATTCCGGAGACCGCTTTGAAATGGCGATGGAGCGATGCCGGGCTCATATGGGACAACTCCGCCAGCTCTTCGACGCGAATCGGTCGACGATAGTGCTTCTTCATATATTGGATGACATGATGAATGTGATGGGCATGGCTGTTTCGAACGGCCATTTGTTTGAGGACGTCGCCATACGGTCCCTGCAGCACGCGGTACAAAATTTCTTTTTGGTACATCGGCGCTAAAACGCCGATATCGTTGGGCGCGTCGAGCAAGCGGATGAGCCTGGTGACGGCATCAAGCAAATCCGGTTCCACCGTGCTGACAAACATCGCCCGCTTCGGCTTTTTCAGCGGACGAAGGTTGCTTTGGATGGGTTGCAGCAACTCGATGACTTGCTGAATCGCAATTTCCAGCCGCAAGGCCAAATACGGCACCTGTTCGCTCGCCTCGACCACTTGGGAGACGACCGGCAAGTCGACGGAAGCGACAAGATAGTGGGTCGGGCTGTACGTAAACCGTTCCTCCGCCAGCCATACGTCTTTTCGGCCTTGCACGATCAAGCAAAACGATGGGCGTTGGACGCCGTGCTTCGGTGTTGTTGGATGCGATTCGCGAAACAGAAAAAGCGATGGAATCTCTGTTTCGTAAACCCCGTCTTTTCCGGTATGGCGTTCGATGAGCGACGCCAATTCCTGCTGCTGCTCAATGATCGATTTCAACCGTTTTTCCCCCTTCCACTACAGTTATTTTACCTAAACCGTTTCCGTAACTGGAAGAGGTTTGAGAAAATCAGGCAATCATTTGCGAGAATTGTGATACCGGTTGCGGCGCAAAAGAGAGCATAATGACATTGTCAGGCGTTTTCCGCGGCGATGTGCGCTGCTGGTTGGCCATTATCGATATGATAACCAAACCAAGCAAGGAGGAAGAGAACGATGCAAATGGTGGAGTTAAACAACGGCGTCAAGATGCCGATATTAGGCTTCGGCGTCTATCAAATCACCGATCCGGAGTTGTGTGAACAATGCGTCTACGACGCGTTGATGACCGGCTATCGCCTCATTGACACGGCTGCGTCGTACCAAAATGAAGCGGCGGTCGGCCGGGCGATCAAACGGAGCGTCATTCCGAGAGAAGACATTTTTGTAACGACGAAACTGTGGATTCAAGATGCCGGCTATGAAAGCACGAAAAAAGCCTTTGCGAGATCGTTGGAGCGGCTGCAGCTGGATTATATCGATCTGTATTTAATTCATCAGCCGTTTGGCGATATATACGGTTCTTGGCGCGCCATGGAGGAGTTGTATCGCGAAGGGAAAGTGCGCGCGATTGGGGTGAGCAATTTCCACATGGACCGTCTCATCGATTTGATTCTTCATCATGACGTCACCCCAGCCGTCAATCAAATTGAAACGCATCCGTTCTGCCAGCAAGTGGAAAGCGCAGAGTTCATGAAGCAACACGGTGTCCAAATCGAGTCGTGGGCGCCTTTTGCGGAAGGACGAAACAATATGTTTCAAAATGAAGTATTGGTTTCAATCGCGAACAAGCACAACAAATCGGTCGCCCAAGTCATTTTGCGCTGGCTGACGCAAAGGGGGATTGTGGCGATTCCGAAATCGGTGCATAAAGAGCGCATCGTGGAAAACTTCCAAATCTTTGATTTTGAGCTCGATCAAGAGGATATGAACAACATCGCCGCCCTCGATACGAAGCAAAGCTTGTTCTTTTCCCATCGCGATCCCGAAATCGTGAAGTGGCTTTGCCAGCGCCGGTTGGAGATTTAATGGAAAATAAAGGAGAAAGGAGAAAGAGGATGCAAAAACGTCAATTAGGCAAAAGCGGCTTAGAAGTATCCGCGATTGGGCTCGGCTGCATGGGGATGAGCTACGGCTATGGGCCGGCTGCCGACAAAAACGAAATGATCGCCCTCATTCATGCGGCTGTGGAGCGCGGGGTCACGTTTTTTGATACGGCAGAAGTGTACGGGCCATACGTGAATGAGGAATTGGTCGGCGAGGCGCTCGCTCCGTTCAAAGGAGAGGTGGTCATCGCCACGAAATTCGGCATTCAACTGAAAGACGGCAAGCAAGTGCTTGACAGCAAGCCGGAGACGATCCGCCGCTCGGTGGAAGGTTCGCTCAAGCGTCTGAGAGTGGAAGTTATTGACCTGTACTACCAACACCGCGTCGATCCGGACGTGCCGATCGAGGAAGTAGCCGGAGTGATCCAAGACTTGATGAAGGAAGGCAAAATTCGGCATTGGGGGCTTTCGGAAGCTGGGGTGCAAACGATCCGCCGCGCCCATGCGGTAGAGCCGCTTACGGCTGTCCAAAGCGAATACTCGTTATGGTGGAGAAGTCCGGAAGAAGAACTATTGCCTGCGCTTGAGGAGCTCGGCATTGGCTTTGTGCCGTTCAGCCCGCTTGGCAAGGGATTTCTGACCGGAGCGATTGATCGAAACGCAACGTTCGCCGAATCCGATTTCCGCCGCATTGTGCCGCGGTTCCAGCCGGAAAACCTCGAGGCCAATCAAGTGCTGGTCGAGCTCATCAAACGGTTTGCGGCCGAGAAACAAGCGACGCCGGCGCAAATCGCCTTGGCGTGGCTGTTGGCGCAAAAGCCATGGATCGTGCCGATCCCGGGAACGCGCAAATTAGAGCGCCTCGAAGAAAATCTTGGCGCGTTGGAGGTCGTGTTGACGGCAGAGGAATTGCAGCGGTTGAACGATGCCCTCGCCAACATCGACATTGCCGGCGACCGTTATCCGGCTGGTTCGGACTTTGCCAAGCGGGTAAGCAAATAGCGCTGGGGGATAAAGGCTGCTTTTTGGATCGCTCGATTGTAGTTGTCTATTTGGCGATCCGTTTTTTTTTTGCCAGGGCAAAAGCTGACGTTCGGTCCAATGATGGTAGACATTGTTGCTCGTTTCGTTCATTTCGCAAACAAAGTGTAAAGCAAGCAAAGGGGAAAGAGAGGGTGAACCGATATGAAATATGTGAAACTTGGCAACACTGGTTTGGACGTTTCGCGCCTTTGCCTCGGCGGCATGAGTTTTGGCGTCCCCGGCCGCTGGATTCATCCATGGGTGCTTGATGAAGAGAAAAGCCGTCCGATCATCAAGCGGGCGCTGGAATTAGGCATCAACTTTTTTGATACCGCCAATGTGTATTCCGACGGAACGAGCGAGGAAATATTGGGGCGGGTGTTAAAGGACTACGCCGATCGAGATGAAATTGTCATCGCCACGAAAGTGTATTTTACGGCGCACGAAGGGCCAAACCGGAAAGGGCTGTCCCGAAAGGCCATCATGAGCGAGATTGACAAAAGTTTGAAACGGCTGGGCACCGATTATGTCGATTTGTATCAAATCCACCGCTGGGACTATGATACGCCGATCGAGGAAACGATGGAAGCGCTGCACGATGTGGTGAAAGCGGGAAAAGCGCGATACATCGGCGCGTCTTCGATGTATGCTTGGCAGTTTTTGAAGGCCAACTATACAGCGGAAAAACACGGGTGGACGAAATTTGTGTCGATGCAAAATCATTACAATCTCATTTACCGTGAGGAAGAGCGGGAAATGCTGCCGCTTTGCCAAGAGGAGAACATCGCTGTGATCCCGTACAGCCCGCTGGCGTCAGGAAGGCTGGCGCGCGGCGCGTCAGAAACAACGCATCGTTCCGAAACCGACCAAATTCAACGATCAAAATACGACGCCACGGCCGAGGTGGATCGAGTGATCATCGAACGGGTCTCTGAGCTCGCCAAAAAACACGGCGTGAAGCGCGCGCAAATCGCCCTTGCCTGGCTGCTGCAGAAAGAACCAATCACCGCACCGATTGTCGGGGCGACGAAACTGTCCCATCTCGAAGATGCGGTCGGCGCGCTATCGATTTCATTAACGGCGGAAGAAATCGCCTACTTAGAAGAACCGTACGTGCCGCATCCGATCGTTGGGCATCGATGACGGGAAAAAGATGCCCAAAAAGAGCAACTAACGGGTCTTTTGGAGTAGCGAAAAATCATGGAATCCGATCATATGCAGTGTGTTTTCAAGCGATGGCGCCGGTTTTCGTTTCTATCATTTCTTCATACAAGACCGTGGCGAAAGAAAAAAGCGCGAAAAGTATGAGTCATAATACAAACCCTTGCCTATTCGCAAGGGTATTTCTTTGAAAACCAACAAGACTAGTCGCCCAACCGTTCTCGCACGTCTTCTTCCGTCATGTCGAGAATATTCGCAATGTGTGCTATGCTCATTCCTTTTTCGCTCATTTTTCGGATCGTTTCTTTGATTCCTTCTTCTCTTCCTTTTTTCAGCCCTTCTTTCAATCCCTCTTTTAACCCCTCTTGCCGTCCTTCCTCCCGACTGCTGCGAATGTTGGAGAGTTGGTCAAGGAGCCATTTGAGCCGCATTTCGTAGGCGTAGCGGTTTTCAGGGTCGACGCTTAAACTTTGCCATTCTTCTAACGCTTCTAAACATTTTTTGCTTGCAAAAAACATTGTGTAATGCTCATGCCTTTTCGGCTCATTTTTCGGATCGTCTCTTTGATTCCTTCTTTCAACCCTTCTTTCAACCCTTCTTTCAACCCTTAGCACCATAGGGTATTCGGGCAGTCGGATTCACCCTTCTCTTGACCAACGCCTGCCAATGGGGGGAGAGTGAAAAAAAAGAAGGCAATCGAAAAGACGCCTTTGCCTTGATCTGAATTTAACCTTTGTCAGGAAGGGGCGCAACCTATTTTGTTGTCACGACGAACGACTCATATTAGTTAGTCGAGTTGTCCGCTGAATTGGGAAGGTGAAAAGATTGATCCTTCTTCTCCCTTATCAAAACAAAATATAGTTTTATGGTTGCCCATCCAACCAAACCACCAATGGAATTTAATATAAAATCGTCTACATCCGCTACTTTGTTTGGAATTCCAGTTAAACAATTAATGAGTAATTGGGTCAATTCAATGCCCAAACTGACGGAAATGACGACAGTCAAAATTCGAAAAAAGCCTGTGCTGCGTTTTTTCAATAGTCCTATTAAAATCGGCAACGGGAGAAGGAGAACAATATTCCCCACGACTTGCAAAAGGTTGCCTTGCTTCCACGCAGAGATAATGGTTTGAAACGGGATCAACTGATAATAGTATTTCCAAGGCATGTCCGGATAGCTTGTTTTATCAAAGCTGATCGTTATCGGGAGTAAGGTCAGTTTGACAACAGACAAAGAATAAAATATCGTAGTTGCGACAAAAAAGAGTTGTTTAACGGTCATATTCGCTTTCCTTCTTTTCAAAATGAAGCAAGTGATACCACATAATATGACAAAAACGATCATAAATAGCGGTGGATGTAAGTCAAATGAGAATCCAATCGTTTTCATGCATGTCACCAATCCCGGTTCATGAATTTACCAACTGTAATCAATTTTTACTTTTCCCTCAAATAAGATCCCGGTGAAGTTTCTGAATCTTATATAATATTTACCGGAACCTGAACCCGATTTATAAAGGGTGACGCTATCCACTTCTGTTGATGAAACCGTACCGCTATCAATATCAGAATCTCCAAAGAATCCTTGTTTCTTTAGATATAAAGTCATGGTTGTTCCTTTTAATCCTTTTGATGGATATGTTGTCACAACAAACTTTGGCGTCGCACTTGCATCAAACGTGCGGCTGTTAAGCCCTCCGGTCAAACTGTACGTCGATTCGTACGTACCGCTTGCTGCAAAAGCTGTCAATACCGAGGAGAATAAAACAACAGCTAAAAAACTGAAAGCCAATATTTTTCTAAACATCATAAAAATGCTCCTTTTTATACTTCATGCTTTGATCCAAAATACATCACCAATGATTGAGAACACAGGAATTAGCCGGCCGGCTTCACCCTTACTGTACCAAAAATAAAAGAAAAAAACATCCGTATTTTCCGCAAAATTCATTGCGGAATACCTCCTTTTTGTGCAAAAATTTATAATAGCGTATAGTAACCTTTTTTTGTCAAGAATGAAATGTTTGGTCGGTCAGTCAAGAGTTTGTGGGGAACTCTTCTCGGTTCACCACGTATGTTGTCGACCACCAGTTAGCAAACCATTTTTTGATATTGTAAGCGTTTTTGGACTTTCATCTGTCATGGTAAGGTAGTGAAGCTGCAATCAAATTCCGAAGAACTGACAATGCTTAATGGGTCGGCGTCCCGGATGACTGATGAAGATAAGGGATATTTTGACGTACCGTACTGGGATTACAATTCATTCACGTGCTGCTGGAATGGATTCCTTTTGTACGAGCAACGGAAAAAATCGAAGGCCATCGATGGCGCGGCAGAATAGGTTGTCTAATGATCTCGGCTCACTAGGCTGCGTGGGGGACAGCATTTTGGTTGTTTGCGGATGAAAAGCCCTTTTTCTTCATACTGTAAAAAGAAACATATGAAAAATATAGGAAACAGTGTCGTTCCGTCACTACGGGCCGACCTTTGCAACGGAGCCAACGTTAACGTTTCCCATGGCTGTTGACTGAAAGAATTACCGGCGCTTGGCGATGGCAAGCGCCTTTTTCGTATTGGCGAAATGAAGCTTGGCGCATGTCTCAAGCGCTTCCGCCCCCCGCGCGCGGATGATGTTGGCGGCGGCTTCATCGACAATGGCGCCGGCGCCTTTTGGAAGCGGGAGGCCGATGGCGTGGGATAATCGCTCCATTTCGTCTAAAAACACGTAGCGGGCGATGATCGAGGCGGCGGCGACGGATACGTGGACACTTTCCGCCTTGGGAAGGCAGTGCACCCGCTCGCGGACGATGCGATCTTCATCGGAAAGGTAACGGAAATACGAATCCTGCTTTAAAAATTCGTCGATGATGATTGCTTCTGGTTCGATCGGAGCGATGGCGTCAACAAGTTTCGCGAGCGTCCGGTTGTGAAGCAGCGCCTTCATTTTCGTCTGCGGCATGCCGCTTCGCTGCCAGCGGTTGTATTCGGCGTTATCAAGCACGGTGACGGCATAAGGCGCCGTTTCCATGATGGCTGGTGCGATCCGCGTGATCGCCTCGTCGCTAAGCAGCTTCGAATCTTTCACACCAAGCGCTATAATCCGCTCTAGGTGGGCGCGGTCGACGTAGGCGGCGGCGACGACGATCGGGCCGAAATAGTCCCCGGTGCCGACTTCATCCGAACCGATCGCAGAAAGCTTCTCGAGCCTATGTTCCAATGGGGGCGAGGCGGTCTCTCTCTCCTGTCGTTTGCCTCGATCAGCCCCCCTCTTCCCCATCCATTTCGCTGCTTCTTGCTCCGCCGCTTTCCCTTGAAACAGCACTTTCCCCGAGCGGTAGGCGGTGATCACGACATCCGGGCGCTTGACGGCAAACAACGCGCCGGCTGGAAGCCGGTCGGACAAGGCGTCTTCGTAGTGAGCGCGCAAGGCGTCAAGCAGCTGGCGGTCGGCTTGCATCACATAGTTTGACAACGTTCGTTCTCTCCTTTATCGCATGGTGTCGCATCTTTCCATTATACCAGCGTTCATGATATGATAAACAGTAGGATTTGGCGAAATGGGGGAGAAAGCTTGACAGAACAGCCAAAAACGCGGGTGAGCGTCCGCATCTATGGTCAAGACTACACGATCGTCGGCCCGGAAAGCCCGGCCCATATTCGGCTTGTGGCGGCGTTCGTTGACGATAAAATGCACGAGTTGAGCGAAAGAAACCCGATGCTTGATGTGCCGAAACTGGCCGTCTTAACGGCTGTTAATACAGCTAGTGAGTATTTGAAGTTAAAGGAAGAATACAACCGGCTTCGTGAACAGCTGAAGAAGGATGGGGGACGCGATGATTGATGTCGTGCTGCTGTTTGTCCTGTTGCTCGGCGCGATGATTGGATTAAAGCGCGGCTTTATTCTCCAGTTCATTCATATGGCTGGATTTTTCATTGCTTTTTTCGTCGCCTACCGCTATTATGAGCGGTTTGTGCCGACATTGCGCCTTTGGATTCCGTATCCAACGTTTGGCGATCCGGAGACAGTGAAGCTGCTGTTTCAGAGCACCCATTTAGATGACGCGTATTACCGCGCGATTTCGTTCGCCCTTTTGTTTTTTGTTGTGAAAATCGTGCTCCAGATCATCGGTTCCATGTTGGATTTTGTCGCCCAGCTGCCGCTGTTGCGCAGCGTCAACCGTTTGGCGGGGGCGGCGCTTGGATTTGCGGAAGTGTATTTACTTGTCTTTTTGCTTTTGTATATCGGCGCGCTCGTGCCGATTGACAGCGTGCAGGAGCAGCTGCAACAGTCGTTGATGGCGACGGCTATCGTGAAGCATACGCCGGTGTTGTCGGAGATGCTTAATCATTGGTGGATTCATGGCCGCGTCTAATCGAGCGCGGCCGGCGGTGTTTTGGAAAAGGGAGGGATGGGATGAGCGTCCATAAAAAAGAGGTCATCCGTCTGTTGGAGACGATCGCCTTATATATGGAGATCAAAGGAGAGAATCCGTTTAAAGTAAACGCCTTCCGCAAGGCGGCGAATGCTTTGGAAACAGATGAACGGAGCCTCGCGGAAATCGGCGATTTCACCGCCATTCCCGGCATCGGCAAAAGCACGGCAGCGATCATCACCGAGTTTGTCGAAACCGGTTCATCATCGGTGCTCGAGGAATTAAAGCGCGACATTCCGGAAACGCTTCTTGCCTTGCTTAAGATCCCGGGGCTTGGCGGCAAAAAAATCGCCAAGCTGCATCAAGAGCTGGGCATTGCCGATATGGACGGATTGAAGGAAGCGTGCTTGGCGGGAAAGGTGCGAGAGCTTCCCGGCTTCGGCGTGAAAACGGAAGAAAAGCTGCTGGCGGCGATCGAAGAGGCGGGAAAACGCCCCGAGCGGTTGCCGCTTGCCTGGGTGTTGCCAGTTGCGGCCGATATCGAGCGCCAGCTTGCCGAAATGGATGGGGTGATCCGCTTCTCGCGGGCCGGCAGTTTGCGGCGTTTGAAGGAAACGGTGAAAGATTTGGATTATGTCATCGCTACTGATCGCTCGGCCGAAGTGCGCGAAGCGCTCCTTCGTCTTTCGCGCATCCGTGAGGTGATCGCCGCCGGAGAAACGAAAGTGTCGCTTCTTTTTCAATACGAGTATGAAGTGGCGGCTGATTTTCGGCTCGTCAGCACGGCCGAGTTTGCGACCGCGCTTCACCATTTTACCGGATCGAAAGAGCATAATGTGCGCATGCGTCAGCTTGCCAAAGAACGAGGGGAGAAAATCAGCGAATACGGCGTCGAGGATCAAACGACAGGGGATGTGAAAACATTTTCTGATGAACCGGCGTTTTACGCCCACTTCGGACTGCCGTACATTCCCCCGGAGCTGCGTGAAGACGGCGCGGAGGTTGAACGGTTTTCCGCTGATTGGCCGCTTGTGCGCCTTGAAGACATTCAAGGCGATTTGCATATGCATTCAGCATGGAGCGACGGGGCGTGTTCGCTTGCGGAGCTCGTTGAGGCGTGCCGCCGCCGCGGCTACCGATATATCGCCATTACCGACCATTCGCAATATTTAAAAGTCGCCAACGGTTTGACGCCGGAGCGATTGCGGCGTCAGCGCGAGGAAATTGAACGGCTGAACGCGCGCTATTCGGATTTTACGATCTTAGCGGGCATCGAGATGGATATTTTGCCGGACGGGACGCTCGATTACGATGATGACGTACTCCAGGAGCTCGATTTTGTCATCGCCGCTATTCACTCTGCGTTCAAGCAGCCGCGCGAGCAAATCATGAAGCGGTTGGAAGCGGCGCTTCGCCATCCGTATGTCGATGTCATCGCCCACCCGACCGGCAGGCTCATCGGCCAGCGCGGCGGCTATGATGTCGATATCGAGCGGCTCATCGAGCTGGCGGCGGAGACGAAAACGATCCTTGAACTCAACGCCAACCCGAACCGGCTCGACTTGTCGGCTGTTTATGTGAAAAAGGCGGAGGAAGCGGGGGCGTACATCGCCATCAACACGGACGCCCACCATTTGGACATGCTTGATGATATGGCGGTTGGTGTGGCGACGGCCCGGAAAGGCTGGGTCAAGAAAGAGACGGTCATTAACACATGGCCGCTTCAAAAGCTGCAACAATTTTTGCGCGACAAACGAACGAACTGAAGGAGCTTGGGGGTCAGATACGTGCAACGAAAAGTGCTTCACACCTTGGAGTTTGACAAAGTGAAAGAGCAGTTGGCCGAGCATGCGTCCTCGCCGCTCGGTTTGCAAAAAATCGATGCGCTCATACCGTCTTCTGACTTGAAAGAGGTGTCCGCTTGGCTCGAGGAAACGGATGAAGCGGCTGCCGTTTTGCGGCTTGCCGGCTATGCGCCGCTCGACGGGGTGGTCGACGTTCGCCCGCATGTGAAGCGGGCGGCGATCGGCGGCACGCTCAGTCCGCTTGAGCTGCTCGAGGTGGCGGCGGTCTTGGCCGCAAGCCGGCAAATGAAGCGGCTGATCACCGATCTGCAAGAGGAGCACGGCGGCCTGGCGCGCCTTGCTTCGTATGCCGATGGGCTCGCTGAGGCGCCGGAACTCGAACATGACATCCGCCGCTCGATTGACGACCATGGTGAGGTGCTCGATGCTGCAAGCGACCGCCTTCGTTCGCTCCGCGGGCAAATTCGGGCGGCTGAAGCGCGCATCCGCGAGAAACTCGAGAGCATCATCCGCTCGCCGTCGGCGCAAAAGCGGCTGTCGGACGCCATTATTACGATCCGCAACGACCGGTACGTCATCCCGGTCAAGCAAGAATACCGCGGCGCTTACGGCGGCATCGTCCACGACCAGTCGGCGTCCGGGGCGACGCTGTTTATCGAGCCGCAGGCGGTCGTCGAGTTGAACAACGCGCTCCGCGAAGCGCGGGCGCAAGAAAAACAGGAGATTGAACGCATTTTGCGCGAACTGTCGGCAAAAGTCGCCGAGCAGGCCGAGCCGCTTGCGCGGGCGGTCGAGTCGCTTGCGGCGCTTGATTTTGCGTTCGCCAAGGCGAAGTACGCCCGCCGGATTCAAGCGACCAAACCAACGGTCAACGCCCGCGGTTATCTTCGCTTTTTGCAGGCGAGCCATCCGCTGCTGGATCAAGAGAAGGCGGTGCCAAATGATATTGAGCTGGGCGGCGGCTATACAACGATCGTCATTACCGGGCCGAACACGGGCGGAAAAACGGTGACGTTGAAAACGGTCGGCCTGTTGACATTAATGGCGCAAGCCGGGCTGTTCATCCCGGCGGCCGACGGGTCGGAAGCGGCGGTGTTCCGTTCCGTTTTCGCCGATATCGGCGACGAACAGTCGATCGAACAAAGCTTGAGCACGTTCTCGTCCCATATGGTCAATATTGTCGACATTTTGCGCCATGTCGATGGCCAAAGCCTTGTGCTGTTTGATGAGCTCGGCGCTGGCACCGACCCGCAGGAAGGGGCGGCGCTCGCCATTGCCATCTTGGATGAAGTGCACGGGCGCGGGGCGCGAACGGTGGCGACGACGCATTATCCAGAATTGAAAGCGTACGGCTACAACCGCCCCGGGGTGGTGAATGCGAGCGTCGAGTTTGACACCGAAACGCTCCGCCCGACGTATAAACTGTTGATCGGCATTCCCGGACGCAGCAACGCCCTGGATATATCGCGCCGCCTTGGGCTTGATGAACGCATCATCGAGCGGGCGAAAGCGCAAGTGAGCGCGGAAAGCCATAACATCGAAAACATGATTGCCTCGCTTGAACGAAGCAAAAAGCAAACCGAGGAAAACGAAGCGCGGACGCGTGCGGCGCGTGAAGAGGCAGAGCGGCTGCGCGCCGAGTGGGAGCAAAAGCTCGAAGTGCTCGAAGAGGAAAAAGAGGAGCGGCTTGCTGAAGCGGCGAAGCAGGCCGCTGACATCATCCGTGCGGCCGAGCGCGAGGCGGAGCGGATCATCCAGGAGCTGCGCCGCTTGCAAAAAGAAAAACAGGCGGAAGTGAAAGAGCATGAGCTTATCGCGACAAAACAGCGGCTCGCCGCCGCTATGCCGAAAGTGGAGAAGCGGAAAAAAGCGAAAAAGGCGGCCGCACGCCATGTGTTTCAGCCAGGCGATGAAGTGAAAGTCGCGAGCCTCAATCAAAAAGGCTATTTGATCGAAAAAGTCTCAGACGACGAATGGCAAGTGCAGCTTGGGATTTTGAAAATGAAAATTCATGAGCGCGATTTGGAGTATATCGGCAGCGCGTCGGCGAAAGAAGTGGCGCCGATTGCGACCGTAAAGGGCAAGGACGCTCATGTGAGCCTCGAGCTTGACTTGCGCGGCGAACGGTATGAAGATGCTCTCCTTCGCCTTGAGAAATACTTGGATGATGCTGTGCTCGCCGGCTATGCGCGCGTCTCGATCATCCACGGCAAAGGGACGGGCGCGCTCCGCCAAGGGGTGCAACAGTTTTTAAAACAGCACCGGGCGGTGAAAAGTTTTCGATTTGGGGCGGCGAATGAAGGGGGCACCGGGGTGACGGTCGTTGAACTGAAATGATGGGGGCGATGGCGATGACGCCGTTTTGGGAGCATGACATCGTGAAAACAGCAGCCAACTTCAGCGTTGCCGTGTTGTGCATGGTCGTCTTTTTAGCGTTATTTGAACTGGTGACAAAGTATAAAAACTGGGAGGAAATTCGCAACGGCAATCTTGCGGTGGCGATGGCGACCGGAGGAAAGATTTTTGGCATCGCCAACATTTTCCGCTATGCGCTTGCCCACCATGAGTCGCTGCTGTCAATGATTGGCTGGGGACTGTACGGGTTTTTGCTTTTGCTTGCTGCTTACTTTATTTATGAATTTTTGACGCCGAAGTTCAACATTGATGAGGAAATTGCCAATGACAATCGAGCGGTCGGATTCATTTCGCTGTCCATTTCCGTCGGCTTGTCGTTTGTCATCGGCGAAGGCATTCAGTAAAGGGGAACAACGAATGAACGCGGTAGTGAAATGGCTGTTGATCGCGGTCGGGCTGTTTTTGATCGCGGGCATCGTCTATATGGCTGTGCGCAACCGATCAGTCGATGTGCTGGCGAAAATCTTGTTTGTCATCTGCGCGTGTTTTCTCTTCATTGGTTTAGTGTACTGGTTTTGGTGACGCCTGGTTTCAATCGGGCGTTCTTTTTTTGATGAAAAATTAGAAATAGTAAAATAGAATAGAAGCAAGGGGGGATTTCAATGGAAAAACCATGGCTCGCTCATTATCCACCGGAGATTCCGCATCGGTTGGAGTATCCGAGGAAAACGCTTTCCGACTATTTGCGGGAGACGGCGGAGCAATTCGGAGACCACGAGGCGATCGACTTTTTGGGCAAGACGATGACGTTTCGCGAGCTGTACGAGCAAGCATTGACATTTGCGCATTATTTGCGGACGATTGGGTTGAAAAAAGGCGATCGGGTGGCGATGATGTTGCCGAACTGCCCGCAGGCGGTCATCAGCTACTACGGGACGCTCATGGCTGGCGGCGTCGTCGTGCAGACGAATCCGCTTTATACAGAACACGAGCTTGAATACCAGCTGAATGACAGCGGCGCCTCGGTGCTCGTGACGATGGACATTTTGTATCCAAAGGCGGAAAAGCTAAAAGGGAGAACCCCGCTCAAACATTCAATTGTCACGAAAATGCAAGATTATTTGCCCACGGTGAAGAAATGGCTGTACCCGCTCGTGCAGCGGAAGCAAAACATGCCGATCGTCCGCATCGCGGAAAGCGAAACGGTTCATTTGTTCCGTCCGATCATGAGTCAGAAGGAAACGGCGCCAATCGGGGTGGATATTGATCCGGTGGAAGATGTCGCATTGCTTCAATATACAGGCGGCACCACGGGGCATCCAAAAGCGGCGATGTTGACGCATCGAAACTTGATCGCGAATACATTGATGTGCGCTCATTGGGTGTATAAGTGTGAAAAAGGAAAAGAAACCGTGCTTGGCATACTGCCGTTTTTCCATGTATACGGGATGACGACGGTGATGAATTTAGCCATCATGCAGGCGAGTAAAATGGTGCTGCTCCCGCGGTTTGATGTCAAGCAAACATTGAAAACGATTGAGCGCACGCGTCCGACAATGTTTCCAGGCGCACCGACGATCTATATCGCGCTGTTGAATGACCCTGACTTGCCAAAATATGATTTATCCTCGATTAAGGTGTGCATCAGCGGTTCGGCTCCGCTGCCGGTTGAAGTGCAAGAACAGTTTGAACGAGCGACCGGCGGGAAATTGATTGAAGGCTATGGCTTAACGGAGGCGTCGCCTGTCACCCACAGCAATTTTCTTTGGGATGGTGAAAGGGTGAAAGGAAGCATCGGCGTGCCTTGGCCCGATACCGAAGCAAAGATCGTTTCATTAGAAACGGGCGAGGAGGCGAAGCCGGGCGAGCGTGGAGAGCTCGTCGTGCGCGGTCCGCAAGTGATGAAGGGCTACTGGAATCGGCCGGAAGAGACCGAGCAAGTGCTGCGCGACGGATGGCTGTATACAGGAGACATCGGCTATATGGATGAACATGGCTATTTTTACATTGTGGATCGGAAAAAGGACGTCATCATCGCCGGTGGTTACAACATTTATCCGCGTGAAGTCGAGGAAGTGCTGTATGAACATCCGAAAGTGCAGGAAGCGGCTGTCATCGGTGTTCCCGACCCGTATCGCGGCGAGACGGTAAAAGCGTTCATCGTCTTGAAACCAGGAGAGGAGTGCAGCGAACAAGAGCTTGATGTTTTTATGCGCGAGCGGCTCGCATCCTATAAAGTGCCGCGTCTGTACGAATTTCGAAGCGAGCTGCCGAAAACCGCGGTCGGAAAAATTTTGCGGCGCGTGCTGGTGGAGGAAGAAAAAAACAGCTTGACAAATCGACAGAACAATCCGTAAAATAGGAATATGAATGACTATTCATTCATTATTGGATGACAGGTGATGTGGAGAAAAGGAGAATGACGATTGCGCAGGGAAAAACCGAAGTTTAAACAAATTATCGATGCGGCCGTCGTCGTCATCGCCGAACACGGCTATCATCAGGCGCAAGTGTCGAAAATCGCCAAGCAGGCTGGTGTCGCCGACGGCACGATTTATCTTTATTTTAAAAACAAAGAAGATATTTTAATCTCACTTTTCCAAGAAAAAATGGGGGCATTTGTCGAGAAAATCGAACAAGAGATAGAAGGAATTTCGAGCCCGCTAGAGAAATTGTATGTATTGGTGAGAACACATTTTTCCGCCCTGGCTGATGATCCGCATATGGCAGTTGTGACACAGCTTGAGCTGCGGCAGTCGAACAAAGAGCTTCGCCACCGCATCAACGAAGTGCTTAAAGGATATTTGCGGCTCATCGACAGCATCATCATCGAGGGGATGGAAAGAGGGGAATTTCGCAAAGATTTAGACGTCCGGCTCACTCGGCAAATGATTTTCGGCACGATCGACGAGACGGTGACGACATGGGTCATGAATGAGCAAAAATATGATCTGGCCGCGCTCGCCGAACCAGTGTACGAACTGCTCGTTAAAGGGTGTGCCGCCGGGCGCTAGGATAGGCAGAAAGGGGAGAGGCTGCATGGAGTATTTTCGCTTGGCGAAAGAGGAATTCGTCGCAGTCGTGGTGTTTTCGCGGCCGCCGGCGAACGCTCTTTCATCCGCTGTTTTGAAAGAGCTTTCAACTGTTTTGGATGAGCTTGAGACGGACCCGGACGTGCGCGTCGTGCTGCTGCATGGCGAAGGCCGGTTTTTCTCGGCTGGCGCGGATATTAAAGAATTCACCTCCGTCGTTTCCGCTGAAGAAGCATCCGCCCTGTCGCGCAACGGCCAGCTCGTTGCCGAGCGGATTGAGCGGTTTTCTAAGCCGGTGATCGCCGCGATTCATGGCGCCGCATTAGGAGGGGGGCTCGAACTGGCAATGAGCTGCCATATTCGTTTTGTGGCAGAAAATGCCAAGCTCGGTCTGCCGGAGCTGCAGCTCGGCATCATTCCGGGGTTTGCAGGCACACAGCGGCTCGTGCGCTACGTTGGATTTGGCAAAGCGGCGGAAATGATGTGGACAGGCGAACCGATCACGGGTATAGAGGCCGTGCAGTGGGGGCTGGCCAACAAGGCAGTGCCGGAAGAGCGGCTTTTGGAGGAAGCAAAGGCATTGGCGAAAAAGATCGCTGCAAAAAGTCCGCTTTCCATTCGCGCCACGATTGAGCTGCTCAATGCAGCGAAAGAAAAATCGTTCGCTGAGGCAGTGCGCGACGAAGCAGAATGGTTTGGCCGTGTGTTTGTTTCTGAGGATGGGCGAGAAGGCGTGCAGGCGTTTTTAGAAAAACGTCCTCCCGTCTTTCAAGGAAAATAATCACCGTCAATGTCCAAATATCGGCAATTAAATCACGCTGGATCAAACTGAGGAGGGGAATGACATGAACATTTTTGTATTGATGAAACGCACGTTCGACACCGAAGAAAAAATCACAATTAAAAATGATAAAATCAATGAAGAAGGTGCTGAATTCATCATTAATCCGTATGATGAATACGCCATCGAAGAAGCGATCCAAGTGCGCGACAAACATGGCGGCGAAGTGACGGTCGTCACCGTCGGCAGCGAGGAAGCGGAAAAAGAGTTGCGCACGGCGCTCGCGATGGGCTGCGACAAAGCAGTGCTCATCAACATTGACGACGATGTCGAAGAGCAAGACCAATATACGACCGCGAAAGTGCTCGCCGAATACTTAAAAGATAAAAATCCGGATTTAATTTTAGCTGGCAATGTGGCCATTGACGGCGGCTCTGGGCAAGTCGGCCCGCGCGTGGCGGAATTGCTTGACATTCCATACGTGACGACGATCACGAAGCTTGACATTGCCGACGGCGGCAAGGTGACCGTTGTGCGCGACGTCGAGGGGGATGAAGAAGTGATCGAAACGTCGCTGCCGCTCCTTGTCACCGCCCAACAAGGACTGAATGAGCCTCGTTACCCGTCGCTGCCAGGCATTATGAAGGCGAAAAAGAAACCGCTTGACGAGCTTGAGCTCGATGACTTGGATCTTGACGAGGACGACGTCGAGGCGAAAACAAAAACGATCGAAGTGTTTTTGCCGCCGAAGCGGGAAGCAGGGAAAATTTTGCAAGGTGAGATTGCCGATCAAGTCAAAGAGCTTGTCGGGCTGCTCCGCTCCGAAGCGAAAGTCGTTTAAACCATTAGACGGTGCGGTTGTCGGCGCTCTCTAACGGACGGAAAACATCATCAATAAGGGCAGGGGGATTGAAACATGGCACGCAAAGTATTAACATTGGCAGAAGTTCGCGATGGATCGCTGCGGAACGTTTCGTTTGAAGCGATCGCAGCGGCCAAAACGATCGCTGAAGGCGGGGAAGTCGTCGCAGCGCTCGTCGGCGATCAAGTGCAGACATATGCGAATGAGCTCATTTTCCGCGGGGCGGATCGCGTCGTTGTCGTTGAGCATCCGAATCTGAAATTTTATACGTCCGACGGCTATTCGCAAGCGTTCAAAGCGGTGATTGACAAAGAAGAGCCGGAAGCCATCGTCCTTGGCCATACAGCGCTCGGCAAAGACTTGTCGCCGAAGCTCGCTGTTAAGCTTGACGCCGGCCTTGTTTCCGACGTGGTGGCAGTTGAAGAAGCAGGCGGCAACATTGTGTTTACACGCCCGATCTACTCCGGTAAAGCGTTTGAAAAGAAAATCGTCACCGACGGCATCGTTTTTGCGACGGTGCGTCCGAACAACATTGCGCCGCTCGAGCGTGACGAATCACGATCCGGCAGCGTCGAATCACTGGCGGTCGAGATTAAAGATTTGCGCGCGATCGTCAAAGAAGTCGTCCGCAAAACAGCCGAAGGGGTCGACTTGACGGAAGCGAAAGTGATTGTCGCCGGCGGCCGCGGCGTGAAAAGCGCCGAAGGGTTCCAACCGCTCAAAGAGCTGGCGGAAGTATTGGGCGGCGCGGTTGGCGCGTCGCGCGGGGCGTGCGATGCCGGCTATTGCGACTACTCGCTGCAAATCGGGCAAACCGGGAAAGTCGTGACGCCAGATCTTTACATCGCCTGCGGAATCTCGGGCGCCATTCAGCATTTAGCGGGCATGTCGAACTCGAAAGTCATCGTCGCCATTAACAAAGATCCGGAAGCCAATATCTTTAAAGTCGCGGATTACGGCATTGTCGGCGATTTGTTCGAAGTTGTTCCGCTCCTTACTGAGGAGTTCAAAAAATTGAAAGTGCATTCGTAATGAACAACACGGGCGGCTTCGACCGTCCGTTTTTTGATGGATAAATTCCGTGGCGAAAGCGAATAGTAGAAATGAAGCAAAACATTCGCACCGTTGTAGATTCCATGGTATACTTTGCTTGCAGCATTCTAGAATATGGGAGGGAATTCGCATGGCCATTGTCAATGCGACAGATCAAACGTTCGCCGCGGAAACGAAAGGCGGCGTCACGCTCGTTGACTTTTGGGCGCCATGGTGCGGCCCGTGCCGTATGATCGCTCCGGTGCTTGAGGAGCTCGATCAAGAAATGGGCGACAAGGTGAAAATTGTTAAAGTCAATGTTGACGAAAATCAGGAAACAGCAGCGAAATTCGGCGTCATGAGCATTCCGACGCTGCTCGTGTTCAAAAACGGCGAACTCGTCGATAAAGCGATCGGTTATCAACCGAAAGAGGCGCTTGTCCAGCTTGTCGGCAGACATATGTAACTTGAAAGAAGATCCACGGTTCGGTGAACGTGGATCTTTTTTATTGGCATGACGTTCTTTTCATCATGGGGCAGGATACAAACTTCTTAGCAAATACTTATTGACAGTGAAAATCATTATCTATTATAATTAACATCGTTAATGAAAATCATTATCAAAATAGCGGGGGGATACATAATGTTTTTAAAATGGAAGTGGATGATCACGTTCGCCGCTGCCGCGTTGGCGCTCGGGGCGTGCGGCCAGAGCGAACAGACGACGGGGGCGGAAAAGGACAGCAACCAAACGGCCGTAGAGAAGCAAGAGGAGCCGAAAACGGAGGCGAAAGCGGAAGGGGAAAGCGAAGAGGCGGAAGTGGATTATGCCGGCGCGTTCGGTGAAGCCCTGGCAGAACTTGATAAAGCGAAGCAAGGCGCGGCGGTCGACTTTGCCAAAGTGGAAAGCTTATACAAAGAAAAGCTGCAGCCGCTTGTGCAAAAACGCGATGCAGAGTTTGAGGATGCGCTCGACCAGCATATTACAACCGCATTGGCTGCTGGGAAAGACGGATCGCTCGAACCATTGGTCGTCAAGCAAATTTTTGACAAATTGATGCAAAAAGTGTTTTACACGACGATTAAGCACGAGTTTACTGAAGCAGAAGAACATTGGGACGATAAGGAAGAAGTGAAGAAAGAGCTTGAGGAGGCCAAAACGTTTTACGCCATTTTGCAGCCGACCGTCGAAAAGCGCGACGCAGCATATGGAACGAAGTTAGTTGACGCGATCAGCGGCGCATTCGCGCAAATGGAGCAAGCGGTCCAAAACGACGATGCCCTGGCGTTTGCCCTTGGCAAGCAAGTCGTTGATAAAACATTGATGAAAACATTCTACTTGGCGAGCGGAGCACTTCCGCATGGCTATGCGGCGAAGGCGGCGGCCGCGGCGAAAGAAAACGCCGAAGAAGCGAAAGTGGCGCAGGCCGAAGGCTGGGCGTTTTACCAATCCGTCTATCCATACATGAAACGGCATGCCGCTGAGGAAGCTGACTACATTTTGAAACAGTTTGATTTGCAAACCGATGTCAAAACGATCGACCCGAAAGCCATCAATCATGCGTTCGTGCGCGGCTGGGCGAAAGTGGCGCTTCACGAATATGAAGAAAGCCAAGAAAATTGGGGGCAGGACAAGTCGGTGATCACCGCTTTAGAAGGTGCGCTCTTTATTAACCTGATCGAAAATGATATCCACACGCTGCTCGGCGACAAGGCATACACCGATTTGAACGATCAGGCGGAACGTTATTTAGAAGCAGCGAAGACGAAAAATAAAGCCGAAGGCGACAAATGGATGACGTCACTTGAAGCTGCGCTGCAGCAAGTGATGGAAAAGGCAAAATAATCGCTGACAAGGGTGTCCGCAGGGCGCCCTTTTTTCACAAACACTAACGCGTCGGATGGCTCCTATGTCTTAAAAACCCGTCTGCCTAGCCAGATCAGCTGCCTATCTAGGTAGAAGGAAATGTTTGGTATCCACCCGCAGCTCGCGACTTTCACGGCTGCTATGGTAAGATGCTAATGGACAGAAATTTCATAATGGGGTGAAGCTGATGAAAGTGGTTGTGACTGGGGGCGCGGGATTTATCGGCAGCCATCTTGCTGCCTATTTGAGCGGTCAAGGTGATGAGGTGGCGGCCGTTGATTGTTTTCATCCATACTATCCCGCCGAGCGGAAAGAGCGGCAGTTCCAAGCGCTGACCGGCGGCCGGGTGCCGCTTGTCCGCTTGGATCTGCTTGATGGGGAGCGAACGAAAAAGTGGTTTGGTGAGTTTCGTCCCGATGTCGTCTATCATTTGGCTGCGTTGCCCGGTGTGCCGTATTCGCTTGAGCAGCCGCTTGCCTATATTGACTATGATGTTAAGGCCACGGTGAACGTCTTGACGGCAGCTGGAGAATCGGGAGCCTGCCACGTGTTGTTCGCCTCGTCGTCATCCGTATACGGCGACCGCGGCAATGTACCGCTCAAGGAGGAAATGGCTGATGGACGCGTCGTTTCGCCGTATGCGGCCGCAAAATATGGAGCGGAGTCGTTTTGCCATGCATATGCCCACCTATATGGGTACAAAATGACGATTTTTCGCTATTTTACCGTTTATGGCCCGTGGGGGCGGCCGGATATGGCGGTCGGTACGTTTCTCCGTCGGTTGATGAACGATGAGGAGATTATCATATACGGCACAGGGTCGGCGCGCGATTATACGTACATTGATGATATTGTTGCCGGCATGGTGGCGGCGCTTGATCGCAGCGGCAGCCAAAGCGAGGTGTTTAACTTGGGCGCTGGGGCGCCGGTCACGATGGAACAGCTGCTCGTCGAGCTGCGGAAGCATTTCCCGGATATGAAGATCGTGCGCGCGCCGGAGCGGAAAGGCGATGTTAAAGCGACATGGGCGGACATAACGAAGGCGAAACGAGTGTTTGGCTACGAGCCGAAAGTGGCGTTTTCCGAAGGGCTCGCTCGCACGGTGGCGTGGGCGCGCGAACATGAGCGGTAAGCTGCCAGCCCAAGCGGCATGGCAAGCGGCTAGGTTCGCGCATTTTTCCTATGCCGCCGGAGCCGTTGGGCTCATGCTTTGGCGGTCCGACTGGCAGGCGGTGCGAAACGTATGGAGAAAGGAAAGGGAGAGGCGATGAAAGAAGCATCACGGTTTGAAAAAATTGCGGCGCGCGGCTGGAACTTGTTGAACGAAGGAAAACCGTTCACGCCGATTTTTGTTGCCGGAACGATGGCCATCTATCATGCCGCTGACTTCATTCACGGCCATGCCTTGACTTGGCTGCTTGGCCTGGCGGCGGCGTTGCCGCTGTTTTTGGTCTATTATGTATATGATTACCCGCTGTTTTTACGCAATTATTTATGGATTCCGTATATGGTATTTCTCATCATTTGGTCATTTGCCGATGTAACCTTGCTGCTTTTGGCGTCCGGGCTCTACTTTTTTTTCACCATCTTTTTTTGGGGGACGCTGTATTACCATTTGCGCATCGGCACGTCATGGTGGAATTTCACCCGTTTTTGGAAGCTCGTGTTAAAAAATAGCGATTCAACGAGCGGCAACGCTCAAGAGCAGCTGCCGAAATGCTTCCTTCTTTTGTCTGTATGGGAATGCGCTTGGCGGCAGATTGAGCAAGGGGCGTCTTTGGCGCCGCTGTATGGCTTGTTTTGGCTGTTTGCTGCCGGGGTGTGGCTGTTTTCGTGGGTGTTGCACCGGTATTTGTTCGATTGGAAGCCGGACGTCATTCCGACGTATACCGACAACGTGCCTATTCCGGCTGCACCGGTCAATGATAAAGTATATGTCATCGTCATTGACGGCATGCGCAAAGATCGATTTGAGGCGGCGAACGCCCCGTTTTTAAAACGACTGCGCGCGCACGGAACGGAATTTGCGCAAATGGAAACCGTTTATCCGGCGCGTACGGTCGTCTGCTTTACATCGATGTTGACGGGCACATATCCGTTTGAGCACGGCATTCGCTCGAATATGGTATGGAAGCTTGGCGCGAAAGTCGAGACGATTTTCGATTCACTCCGCAAGGTCGGAAAAACGGGCCGTTTGCTCGGCATCGCTCATTTGGTTGATTCGTTCGGCGGCGATGTGGACACGGTGACGGCCGTCATGCCGAATGACCTCGCCGATCGTTATATTATGGAGCGGGCAAAACGCATCGTCGAGCAACAAAACCCGGACTTGCTCGTCGTTCAGTTGATCGCCACCGACCAGACAGGCCATAGCCGCGGTGTGCTGTATGACGAGTATATTGAAAAAATTGAAGAAGCTGACGCCTTGATCGCTGAGTTTGTCGGTTGGCTTGAGGAACGCGGCGAGCTTGAGCGCGCGACATTGATCGTCTGCGCCGACCACGGTCAGGCGGACGGCATCGGCGGCCATGGCCATTTAGATGAAGGCGAGCGGTATGTCCCATTTTTTATGTATGGTCCGGCTATCGAGTCGGGAAAACGGGTTGACGAGAAAACAAGCCTTGTTTCGCTCGCGCCGACGATCGCTTATTTGCTCGGCGCGCCGTACCCGAGCCATAGCCGCGGTCCGGTTTTAGTCGAAGCGATGCGAAAGGAGAAAAGTCATGAAACGTCAGCACGTCATCGTTTTTTTGCCGGCGCACAATGAGGAAGAGGCGATCGGGCAAGTCATCCGCCGCATTCCGCGCCGCTTTCACCCTAATGTTGAGGTAAGTGTCCTTGTCATTGATGATGGATCGACGGACCGGACGGCCGAAGCAGCCCAGGAAGCGGGAGCAGACTACATTTGCCGCCTGCCGGAAAACCGCGGCCTCGGTGCGGCGGTACGATCCGGACTTGAGGAATGCGTGCGCCGAGGGGCAGATATCGGTGTCATGATTGACGCTGACAATGAATATCCACCGGAACAAATTCCCGACATTTTGGCCCCCATTTTTGCCGGCGAAGCCGACTATACGATCGGCTCGCGCTTTCTCGGCACGATTCGCGGCATGAAATGGCATCGTCGCCTCGGCAACTATATGTTCACCTGGCTGCAGTCGCTGCTTCTTGGCCAGCGCCTTTATGACGGACAGTCAGGCATGCGCGCTTTTTCGCGCCAGGCGATGGAGGAGGCGGAAATTATCCATGATTACAATTACGCCCAAGTGCTCACGCTCAATTTAGTGCGCAAAGGATTTCGGCTGAAGGAGGTGCCGATCCACTATCAAGTGCGGACGACCGGCCGCTCGTTCATCAAGTTCACCGCCTATATGGCCTCGGTTATTCCAGCGATATGGAAAGAAATGCGCCGCCCGGTCGACAAAGTCGCCATCGACCGCGACGCGCATGTGCTTTCGCCGAAGGAGGCGCGTCATTGTTCATAAGGCGGCTGCCGTCTAGCCGCCAGTATGTTTTTGCAAATCGTATTGACAAAGATGATGATAATCATTATCATTAATCTTGATAGAAGGGGGAAGAAAATTGGGAATGTTTCGTTTGTTTTTTTACATAGCAATGATAGTTGCGATCAATTTCATCCCGATTAAGGTATTGGCTTACTCGTACGGAAATCCAAACGAAGAAGCCGTCGCTGAAGCTTACAAGCAGATGAAGGAAAAGTTGAACGAACAACCGCCGAATTTTGCTGCGGCTGAGGAGATTTTTGGAACGGTAAAAGAAGAGATCGATATGCATATGGGATCAGATTCGTCGGAGGCGGTGCTTGAGGCACTTGAAGACAAAGACCGCCAGGCGGTGACCGATCGTATGGAAAAAATTTTAGTGCTCAATATCGCCCGGCGTTTAGACAATATTGAAAAAAACTTTGACCAGTACGATACGAGCAAGCGGCTGCTGGCCAAGGCGTTTGCGACGTATAAGGCGCTGTCGCCGATCGTTCAAGGGAAAGACCCAGCGCTTGACAAGCAGCTGCGCACAGAATTTGACACGGCGCTTCAATCGCTTGGCAACCCGGGGCTGTTCGGCGTCGGTGAGAAAAAATCGGACATTGACGCGTTTAAAGAGAGCAAAGAGACAATTTTAACGGCACTGCAAAAACAGTTTGGCTTGAAAAGTTTAGAAGTCGGCCATTTTTCGGAAAGCGCCATAGAAAAACCGGATGAGGTGCGAAAAAAGGAATGGACGGATTTGTCCAAAGCGAAAAACTGGATTCCACTCGTTGTCATCGCTGCTGTCATCATTGGCGCTGTCTTGATTTATGTGCGGCGCCGGAGACGGACTTAATTTAAATGTAAAAGGGGAGGCGGGGGCATGGAAGTTCAAGCGCTGCTCATTACGTTTCGCGAAGCGCTCGAGGCATTGCTGATTGTCGGGATTATTACATCTTATTTGAAACGGGTGAACCATCGCGAGTATACGAAATATGTATGGCTAGGCGCAGCTTTGGCAGTGGCTGCGAGCGTGGGGGTTGCCATGTTGTTTCAGCTCGTGTTCACCGGTTTCGCTGCGATGGCGAGCGAAATTTACTTGAAAATCGGCATCATGATCGTCTCGACCTTGTTGTTGACGCAAATGGTATTTTGGATGGCTGAACATAGCCGCGACATCAAAAAAAGTGTCGAGGGAAAAATGGATCAGTTCATCACCGCAGGCAATGTGATTGGGATGGTCATCCATTCGTTCTTAGTTGTGCTGCGCGAAGGGGTGGAGACAGTCTTTTTCTTTGCCGCCATCACGCACGGCAACATCAGTGCAGCCATACAAGGCTGGGGGGCGGCAACTGGATTGGCCATTGCTGCTTTGGTCAGCTATTTCTTCTTTAAAGGAACGATGCGCATCCCGCTTAAGACGTTCTTTAAAGTAACCGGTGCTTTTATCATCCTGATCGCCGCCGGGCTGCTTGTGCAAGCGATTTCGATGATGCAAGATATCCGGCTGATCGGCAGCGTCATGCCCCATGTATACGACTTGACATGGCTGCTTCCGGAACATCCAATTGATTATGAGCATTATTTGCGCGATCACGGCGTCGCCCCCGTCTTTTCCGGTGAAATCGGCGTCTTTTTCAAAGCGCTGTTTGGCTACTCGTCGATGCCGTCGCTTGAGGAAATGATCGCCTATATCGGTTACTTTGTTGTCATTTACTTGCTTTTGGCGAGCCGCCAAGGCCAAAAGAGCAGCAAAGACAAAGGGCATCCGCCGGCCGCAGCGTTTAGCGAAAAGACGAAGAGCATTATGTAAAAGGTACAAGGTGTGGCTGCCTTGTACTTTTTCTTTGGAGGGAATTTCGTGAAACATGACCGAATTTGGCTTCATTTCAGCATTGGGCTGGCCGCTGTTTTAACCGGCGCCGGGCTGTACTGGGCGAGCCCGTATGCAGCTACATGGGATGAAGTCGATTTTGCGCTGGCGCTTGAGCGCTATGACTTGTTGGCCATGCAGCCGCATTTTCCGGGCTATCCGTATTTCATTTTGGGAGGCATGGCTGTTCACGCGGTAATCGCCAATCCGGCTAAGGCGCTTTCTGTGTTGAATGTTCTCGTTCTATTTTCCGCCGTTTTCCCGCTTGTGTGGCTGCTGCGCCGGCACGTTTCGCACTCATCGTCGCTGTTGGCGGCTTTGGCGGTGTTTTCTTCAACTTACGCGTTCTTTGCCGCTGCCCGGCCGATGTCAGACGGTGCAGCGCTTGGGGTGTTCTGGTGGTACATGTGGGCGGTGGAACGGGCGCATCGGCAGAAGACATGGAAGGCGCAGCTTCTGCCGACCGCTTTATTCAGCGTGCTGATGGGAGTGCGCTTGTCGTATGCTCCATTCGGCGCCGCGCTGTTGCTCCTTTGGCATGAAGACTGGAAGACGCATCGCCGCTTTGGCCGTGTGGTGTTGTCAGCTGCGGCGGCCGCTGCTTTTCAATTCATTTGGGTGGCGGCGGTGGCGCGAACGGAGGGCGGCCTTTTTCCGTTTTTTAAGCTCGGTTGGGCGTTTGTTCACGGCCACTTCAGCGATTGGGGCGGAACGGCGGCGGCGAGTCCGCTTCCGTTTGCGGAACGGGTGCAGCGTTTTTTGATCGATAATTTTCTTTGGACCGGCGTCGCCAGCCAAAACGCTTGGCTGCTGGCCGCCTATGCGGCGGTCAGCGCTATCGCCTGGCGCGCTGGGGGGGTTCGGCTGCCGCGCTCGCTCGTTGTTTCTGCTTTGTTGTATGCGGGATGGGCGTTGTTGGCGCAAAACGTGGAAAAACCGCGACACCTTCTGCCGCTAGTCCATTTTGTACTTTTTTATATATGGGGTCGTTTTTTTGCCGCGCCGAGGACATGGGGATTAGCGTTGGCGGCGGCGGTCGTGCTGCTGCAGACTGCCGTCGGCATCGGTCTGCTGCGCGAGCAGGCAAAAACGCCGCCGGCGGTGTATCAGCTGGCCGCCGATTTGCGTGACAAACGACAGCTGTTTGTGGTATATACGTGGGAAGAGACGCGCGTGTTCGACTATTTGCATGCGCCATTTCCACATAAAGATGTGCTTCATTTTTCCTTTTTTTTGCAAGACAAAGAAAACTACCGCCATGCTACAATTTATATGACCAACCATGTCGTTGACGGGTTTCGCGCCCAAGGAGCCGATGTTTCCCGCTATGTGCGCAAAGTGAAAACATATCGTTCCAGTCTGCTTGCCGATCCGGTGTATGGAACGATTACGCTGTATGAATGGGTTGGGGAATAGGATGGAGTGATGGCCATGAACGAACGGCTGAAAGAAAAGCTGTCCGTGCTGCCGGAGCAGCCGGGCTGCTATTTAATGAAAGACAAACATGGAACAATCATTTATGTCGGCAAGGCGAAATCGCTGAAAGCACGTGTCCGCTCGTATTTTACCGGGACGCACGACGGCAAGACGCAGCGGCTCGTCGAGGACATCGCCGATTTTGAATACATCGTCACCTCATCAAACGCCGAGGCGCTCATTTTAGAAATGAACTTGATTAAAAAGCATGACCCGAAATACAACGTCATGCTGAAAGATGATAAAAGCTACCCGTTTATTAAAATTACCGCGGAAAAACACCCGCGCTTATTGATTACCCGTAAAGTGAAAAAAGACGGCGGGAGCTATTTCGGACCGTATCCGAATGTGCAGGCGGCGAACGAAACGAAAAAGTTGCTCGACCGTTTGTATCCGCTTCGCAAATGCTCGACGCTGCCGTCGCGCGTCTGTTTGTATTACCATATGGGCCAGTGCCTTGCTCCGTGCGTTTATCCAGTGTCGGATGAGCAGAACAAGGCGATGGTCGAGCAAATCGCCCGCTTTTTAAACGGCGGCTACGAAGAAGTCAAGCGAGAACTGGTGGAGAAAATGCATCAGGCGGCAGAAGCGCTCGAGTTTGAGCGAGCAAAAGAATACCGCGACCAAATCGCGGCCATTGAAATGACGATGGAAAAGCAAAAAATGATGTTCAACGACTTCATTGACCGCGATGTATTCGGTTATGCGTATGACAAAGGCTGGATGTGCGTGCAAGTGTTTTTCCTTCGCCAAGGGAAGTTGATCGAACGCGATGTGTCGCTCTTTCCGCTTTATCAAGACCCCGATGAGGAAATGCTCACATTTTTAGGCCAGTTTTACGCGAAGGCGCACCATTTAAAACCAAAGGAAGTCGTCTTGCCGGCGGACATCGATGGCGCGCTCGCCCGAGAGCTGCTTGGCGTCCATGTCGTCCAGCCGAAAAAAGGGAAGAAAAAAGAGCTTGTCGAACTGGCGAACAAAAATGCCGCCATCGCTTTGAAAGAAAAGTTTTATTTTATCGAGCGAGATGAAGAACGGACGACGAAGGCGGTCGAACGGCTCGGGGAGCGGCTCGGCATTCCGGCGCCGCGCCGCATTGAGGCGTTTGACAACTCGAACATATACGGAACCGACCCGGTCTCAGCGCTCGTTGTCTTCCTTGACGGCAAGCCGGTGAAAAAAGAGTACCGCAAATATAAGGTGAAAACAGTCGAGGGGCCGAACGACTATGAGTCGATGCGCGAAGTCGTGCGTCGCCGCTATACGCGTGTATTGAAAGAAGGGCTGCCGCTTCCTGATTTGATCATCATCGATGGCGGCAAAGGCCATTTGTCGGCGGTGCGCGATGTGCTCGAAAACGAGCTTGCCCTCAATGTGCCGCTTGCCGGGCTGGCGAAGGATGAAAAACACCGCACATCTGATCTCATTGCTGGCGACCCGCCAACCGTTGTGCCGCTTGACCGGCAAAGCCAAGAGTTTTATTTGCTGCAACGCATTCAAGATGAAGTGCACCGGTTTGCAGTGGCGTTTCACCGCCAGACGCGGCAGAAAACGATGTTCCACTCCATTCTTGATGACATCCCCGGCGTGGGAGCAAAGCGAAAAAAGGCGTTATTAAACTATTTTGGTTCGGTAAAAAAGATGAAAGAGGCAACGGTGGAAGAGTTGCAGCAGGCGAACATCCCGCGGTCCGTGGCGGAGAAAATATACGAAAAGCTGCATGAGCAGCGGTAAAAAGGGCGTCCCATATAAGTTTTGGGGCGCCCTTTGCCGCCTTTATTCTTCTTGATGGAGAACCCACTGCCTACTAGGTCAATCAATGGCTTGTTTTCGGTCCCACTTCACTAAAATGCGCGCCTTGCCGGCTTGCTTTGGCGGCAATTCAATCGCTTCGGTGACGAGCCGTTTTTGCTGCTCAATTTGTTGGGCGAGAAATCCGGCTTCGAGCTGAAAGGTGCAGCCGTCGTATAAGGAGAGGCGGGCCGAGATAATCGGACCGGACAGCTCGATGTGCAGCTCGTCCTTCTTCTCCTCGGCAGCCGATAGCGTTCCCCAGCCCGCCTGATCAAAAAAGGCAGTGATGTCTTCCAATGTGGCGAGCGGATAGCGGCGCGCCAGCCGCTTGCCGGCCCAGTACAAAATGGCGGCGCCGTCTTTGCCGAGCAGCTCGGGAAGAAGCGAATGGCGGAGCAGCTCAGCGCCAAATGCGGAAATCGGAATCGATCCCAATGTTTCATATTGTTCTTCTAGCGGTGGCTGTTTCATCGTCTTCCCCTCTTTCTATCCATTTTCTCATTATAGCCGAACCACCGGCGGTGTGCACTCTCTTTCTCAAGGAAGGGCAAATATGAGAATGTTTGAACATTTTGTGTCGATGTTTTCTTGACGCTTGTACGATGTGGGAGTACAATGAATGTGACAAAATGAATATGGAAATGGAAGGCGTTTCTATTTCCATTCTGTAACGAGGGGAACATATTTTATTACTAGTCAAGGGGGGTTTACATATGGCAGGGAATCGAGAGTTTTATTACCGCCGGCTTCATTCGCTGCTTGGGGTTATTCCCGTTGGCATTTTTTTAACGCAGCACTTGATCGTCAACCATTTTGCGACGCGCGGGCCGGAAGCGTTTAATCGGGCGGCTTCGTTTATGGAAAATTTGCCGTTCCGCATCTTCTTGGAGATTTTTGTTATTTTCCTTCCGCTGTTGTTCCACGCTGTATACGGCATTTATATTGCGTTTACAGCCAAATTCAACACCGGCCAGTACGGCTATTTCCGCAACTGGATGTTTATGCTTCAGCGGATCACGGGCATTATTACGTTGATTTTTGTCGTCTGGCACGTGTATGAAACAAGGGTGCAAGCGGCGTTTGGCGCTGAAGTGAACTATGACATGATGGCGAACATCGTCGATAATCCGTTCATGCTTGGGGTTTATATTGTCGGAATTTTATCAACCGTATTTCACTTCGCCAACGGATTATGGTCGTTCTTTGTCAGCTGGGGGTTAACGGTGTCTCCTCGTTCACAGCAAGTGTTTACGTACATTACGATGCTTATTTTTGTTGCGCTTTCGATTGTCGGGATTCGCGCCATTTTAGCATTTGCGTAGGCCAAGCCTTTCATTGCGAGACGTTTGGAACATGAACTGCTGCGTTGGCTCGTAACGGATCACGCTGCAGCCGTTCGCTGAACGATCGCTTGGTCGATGGAGCGAATCGGCGGGCAAACTGTGGACAGTGAAGCAAAAGCAGCAATTTTCTAGGGAGTGAGTAGCCATGAAAAAAGGAAAAATCATCGTTGTTGGCGGTGGATTGGCCGGTTTGATGGCCACGATTAAAATCGCCGAAGCAGGAGTGCCTGTCGAGTTGTTTTCGCTCGTTCCGGTAAAGCGTTCTCACTCCGTCTGTGCCCAAGGCGGCATTAACGGAGCGGTCAATACGAAGGGGGAAGGCGACTCGCCGTGGGAACATTTTGACGATACCGTCTACGGCGGCGACTTTTTGGCGAACCAGCCTCCAGTCAAAGCGATGTGTGAGGCGGCGCCGGGAATCATTTACATGCTTGACCGGATGGGCGTCATGTTCAACCGCACGCCGGAAGGATTGCTTGATTTCCGCCGTTTCGGAGGAACGCAGCATCACCGCACAGCTTATGCCGGAGCAACGACCGGCCAGCAAATTTTGTATGCGCTGGATGAGCAAGTGCGCCGTCATGAAGTGGCTGGGCTTGTAACGAAATATGAACATTGGGAATTTTTAGGTGTTGTATTGGATGACGAACAAATTTGCCGCGGCATTGTCGCGCAAGACTTGCGGTCCATGGAGATTAAAGCGTTTCCTGCCGATGCCGTCATTTTGGCGACCGGCGGTCCGGGGATCATCTTCGGAAAATCGACCAACTCGGTCATCAATACCGGTTCGGCGGCATCAATCGCCTATCAGCAAGGCGTCTATTATGCAAACGGAGAGTTTATCCAAATCCATCCGACCGCGATTCCGGGCGATGACAAGCTTCGGTTGATGAGTGAATCGGCGCGCGGAGAAGGCGGCCGCGTCTGGACGTACAAAGATGGAAAACCGTGGTACTTCCTTGAAGAAAAATATCCGGCTTACGGAAACTTAGTGCCGCGTGACATCGCCGCTCGCGAAATTTTCCATGTGTGCGTTGACTTGAAGCTCGGCATTAACGGCGAAAACATGGTGTATTTGGATCTTTCCCACAAAGATCCGAAAGAGCTGGATATTAAGCTCGGCGGCATTATTGAAATTTACGAGAAATTCATGGGGGAAGATCCGCGCAAAGTGCCGATGAAAGTATTTCCAGCCGTTCACTATTCGATGGGCGGTTTATGGGTCGATTATGACCAAATGACAAACATTAGAGGGTTGTTTGCCGCTGGGGAGTGCGACTATTCGATTCACGGCGCCAACCGTCTTGGCGCGAACTCGCTCTTATCCGCCATTTATGGCGGGATGGTCGCCGGTCCGAACGCGGTTCGCTACATCCGCGGAATCGACAAATCGGCCGATGCGCTGCCTTCGACGCTGTTTGATGGCTACGTCAAACAAGAACAAGAAAAATGGGAAAACATCTTGGCGATGGATGGCACGGAAAACGCCTATGTGCTGCATAAAGAGCTCGGCGAATGGATGACAGCGAACGTGACGATCGTCCGCTACAATGACCGATTGAAGAAGACGGATGAAAAAATTCAAGAACTGATGGAGCGGTATAAAAACATCAGCGTCACCGACACGGCGAAGTGGAGCAACCAAGGGGCGACATTTATCCGCCAGCTGTACAACATGCTACAGCTCGCCCGCGTCATCACGCTTGGCGCGTATCATCGCAACGAAAGCCGTGGAGCGCACTACAAACCGGAGTTTCCAGAGCGCAATGACGAAGAATGGCTGAAAACGACGATGGCTCGCTATACGCCAGACGGTCCGGCGTTCCATTACGAAGACGTCGATGTTTCGTTGATCAAGCCGCGCAAACGCGACTACAGCAAAAAGAAAGAGGAAGTGAAGTGAGATGAGCGAGAACAAAACGGTTCGATTCATCATTACGCGCCAAGATCGTCCGGACTCTGCGCCATACGAAGAAGAGTTTGTCATCCCGTACCGCCCGAATATGAACGTCATTTCGGCGCTCATGGAAATCCGCCGCAACCCGGTCAACGCCAAAGGTGAAAAAACGACGCCGGTCGTTTGGGAAATGAACTGTTTGGAAGAAGTGTGCGGGGCATGCTCAATGGTCATTAACGGCAAGCCGCGTCAAGCGTGTGCGGCCTTGATCGACCAGCTTGAGCAGCCGATCCGCCTCGAGCCGATGCGCACATTCCCAGTCATCCGCGACTTGGCGATCGACCGGAGCCGGATGTTTGACGCCTTAAAGAGAGTGAAAGCGTGGATTCCGATCGACGGGACGTACGACTTAGGCCCTGGACCGCGCATGCCGGAGGCGAAACGGCAGTGGGCGTACGAGCTGTCCAAATGCATGACGTGCGGTGTTTGCCTTGAGGCGTGTCCGAACGTCAACAGCAAGTCGAATTTTATCGGCCCGGCACCGCTGTCGCAAGTCCGGCTGTTTAACGCCCATCCGACCGGGGCGATGCATAAAGCGGAACGGCTGCGGACGATTATGGGCGACGGCGGATTGGCGAACTGCGGCAACTCGCAAAACTGCGTGCAATCGTGCCCGAAAGGCATTCCGCTGACCACGTCGATCGCCGCTTTAAACCGCGATACGACCATTCAAATGTTCCGCGATTTCTTCGGCAGCGACGAAGTATAACGATAGGATCTCCATCCCCTTCATGGCTGATCATGAAGGGGATGATTGTTTTCCTAGAAGCCGGATGGCAACCGCCTGACGAGTGGACGCCGCTTGCCGATCCATTGCCCCAGTGAACGGGAAGTGTGAAGAAAAAGACCCATTTTTCTATTAGATAAGCAAATTTTCGTCACCGCCGCCCTTGCTCTCACATACGATATGGCGAGGAAATACCCATCCGGCAGTTCGGGCCCATTGAGAGCAAGGAGGGTTACAACCGTTGAAGGATAAATCGTTTCAATCGAAGCCGCTGTTGACAAAGAGAGAAAAAGAAGTTTTCGAATTGCTTGTGCAAGACAAGACGACGAAAGAGATTGCCAAAGAGCTGTTCATCAGCGAGAAAACCGTTCGCAACCATATTTCGAATGCGATGCAGAAGCTTGGAGTCAAGGGGCGCTCGCAAGCTGTCGTCGAGTTGCTTCGAATGGGCGAACTTGAACTATAAACAATGCCGGCTTTCCCTTTTCGGATAGCCGGCTGTTATGTTCCTTTGCGGCCGGACGAGGCTTCACTGCCTGTCCGGCCTTCGTCCGTCGCGAAAGCCGCATTTTTGTATTGATTATGTCCCTAGGTGTTGTAAAATGAAAAATAGAAATAAGTATCGGCAAGAGCCGCTGCTTTGGGGCTGGGCCGCGAAAATGATCAAGGGGAGATTGTATGCCGTCTAGGATGGATGAAAAAACGGTGGCCGATTTAGAAAAATTGCTTCGCTATATCGCGGCTAACTTAAAACAGCGCGGCCGCGAAATTTTAACGAACTATCCGATTACCCCGCCGCAGTTTGTTGCGTTGCAATGGCTGCTTGAAGAAGGGGACTTGACGGTTGGCGAGTTATCGAGCAAAATGTATTTGGCGTGCAGCACGACGACCGACTTGATTGACCGCATGGAACGGAATGGTCTTGTCAACAGAGTCCGCGACGAACACGACCGTCGTGTCGTTCGCATCCATTTGTTAGAAAAAGGCGAACGCATTATCGAGGAAGTCATTGAAAAACGCCAGCGCGATTTGGCGAGAGTGCTAGAGAACTTTTCGGACGAGGAAATCGTCTTCTTGGAACGTTGTTTGCGCAAGTTACATCAAGAAATGAACAAAGAATGAGGCGATCATTTGGAAAGAGCAATTGGTGTCATTGACTCAGGAGTTGGCGGCTTAACGGTCGCCAAGGAAATGATGCGGCAGCTGCCGAAAGAGCGAATCATTTACCTCGGCGATACCGCCCGGTGTCCATACGGGCCGCGGCCGGTTGAAGAAATCCGCCAGTTCACGTGGCAAATGATTCATTATTTACGGCAATACCCGCTGAAGATGCTCGTTATCGCTTGCAACACGGCGACCGCTGTCGTGCTTGATGAAGTGCGGGCGAAGCTTGACATCCCCGTGCTCGGTGTCATCCATCCTGGCGCTCGCGCCGCTCTGAAGGCGACAAAAAGCGGGCATATTGGGGTGATCGGCACGGTCGGGACGGTCAGAAGCCAAGCATATGAAAAGGCGCTTCAATCGATCAACCCGCACGTTCATGTCGAAAGTTTGGCCTGTCCGAAGTTCGTCCCGCTTGTTGAAAGCGGCGATTTCGAGGGGGAGAAGGCGGCGGCGATTGTCGCTGAATCGCTTGCTCCGCTGCGCTCGCGGCCGATCGATGTGCTTATTTTAGGATGCACGCATTACCCGCTGCTCGCCCCTCTTATCCGTACGTATATGGGCAAAACGGTGAAGCTCATTTGCTCTGGCGATGAAACAGCTCGCGAGGTGAGCGCAATTTTGCATCACAGCCACCTCCTTTACACGGGCAGGCGTGAACCGGAGCATTTGTTTTTCACGACCGGGTCGAAAGAACTGTTTGAAAAGATTTCAAGAAAATGGTTTGGAAGGCCGATCGGCAAAGTTGAGGCCATTCGCCTCTGACCGAAAAAATCCTTTAGCGTGTGGACGCTGAAGGATTTTTTTATTCTATTTTGGCGACCGGCTCGTATACATAGTAGTACAAACTACGAGTAGGAGGGAACGTCAATGGGAAAACGGACGGCTTATATATGGGCGACGCCGGTGCTCGCTTCGCTTTTGCTGCTTGGCGGCTGCGGTTTGTTTGGCAATGATGAGGCGGTGAAAGAGATCGATCCGCCGCAAAAAACAAGCTATGTCAAAGACGGTCAGGCGCTCCAAGAAGCGACGGGGGGCAAACCGGAAGAGAAAAAGGAAGAGAAGGCTGCTGAGACCGTAAAGAGAGAATTATACTTAATTGACAAAAATGGCCTTGTCGTGCCGCAAACGGTAGAGCTGCCGAAAACGCAGGCAGTCGCGAAACAAGTGCTCGAATATTTAGTCGAGGACGGCCCGGTATCCGAAGTGCTGCCCAATGGCTTCCGTGCGGTCATTCCGGCCGGGACGACTGTGCTTGGCACAAAATTGGAAAAAGACGGGACGTTGATCGCCGATTTTTCGCCGGAATTCAAGCAATACAAGCCAGAGGATGAAAAGCGGATTTTGCAATCCATTACCTGGACATTGACCCAATTTGACAACATTAAGCGTGTCAAAATTCGGATTAACGGCTATGACCAAGAGGTGATGCCCGTCAATAAAACACCGATCCAAGGCGGAGTCAGCCGGGCGGACGGCATCAATATCGAGGCGAGCGGCGTGCCGGACATTACGAATACGCATCCGGTTACGGTTTATTTTGTCGCCCAACAGGGGGACAACACATATTATGTGCCGGTGACAAGACGCGTTTCCAATAATGAAAAGGATGATATCGTTGCGGCGGTCAATGAGCTTATCCAAGGGCCGGACCACGGAAGCGGGCTTGTTGGCGTCTTTCAGCCGGATGCCAAGCTTGTCGATGCCCCGAAATATGAAGACGGCAAAGTGACGCTCAACTTTAATGAGGGCATTTATGGCAGCAATAAGAAAAATGTCATTTCCGATGTCGTACTACATTCGCTTGTGCTGTCGCTCACCGAGCAAAACGGCGTGGAAAGTGTAGCGATCACTGTCAACGGCAAAGCTGATCTCGTCACTGAAGACGGCAAGCCGCTTACGAAACCGGTCGCCCGCCCGCAAAACGTCAATACGGGGACATTTTAATCGACAGGCGCCAGCAAGTTGGAAACGAAGGAGTTGTTATGGTATAACAAAGAGGTGGAAACGTATTCCGCCTCTTTATTTTTTGAAAACGGCGGAAAGCTTACCGCCTAGGGAGTGCGATCGAAGCAGAAAAAATGCTCTTTACACGGCCTGCAATTTGCCTGAAAGGACGGTCTGGCGCTAGACGAACCCAAGCGGGAGCCATCGAAGGAGAAAAAAGGAGGAGATGGTTGATGAGAACGGACGGACGAAATAGCCGCGAGCTTCGCCCTGTACATATACAACCGCATTATATCAAACATGCCGAAGGGTCGGTGCTGATTGAAATCGGCGACACGAGAGTGATTTGCACGGCGACGGTTGAGGAGAAAGTGCCGCCGTTTATGCGCGGCAGCGGGAAAGGGTGGATTACGGCCGAATACGGAATGCTGCCGCGGGCGACAGAACAGCGGAATGTGAGGGAAGCGAGCAAAGGAAAAGTGTCAGGGCGAACGATGGAAATTCAGCGTCTGATCGGCCGGGCGCTCCGCTCGGTTGTTGAGCTGGAACAGCTCGGAGAGCGGACGGTCTGGATTGACTGCGATGTCATCCAAGCGGACGGCGGGACGCGGACGGCGTCGATTACTGGGGCGTACGTGGCGCTCGTGTTGGCGCTCTCCAAGTTTGTTGAGGAAGGGAAGCTTGCATCGCTCCCGGTTCGCGATTTTCTCGCTGCCGTCTCAGTCGGCATCGATCCTGAGCATGGGGTCATTCTCGATTTAAATTACAGCGAGGATGCGCGGGCGAAAGTTGATATGAACGTCGTCATGACCGGAGCCGGCCAGTTTGTCGAAATTCAAGGAACCGGGGAAGAGGCTACATTTTCGCGCGCCGAGCTAGAAGAATTGCTCGAAGCGGCGCAGCAAGGAATTGAACAGCTCATCGCCATTCAGCGCCGCGTATTGGGCGAGCGGGCCGCCCGCATCGGGGCGAAAGCAAAACGGGAGGAGAAGGTGGAGTGAAGGAAATTATCATTGCCACGAAAAATGCTGGCAAAGCACGCGAGTTTGCCGCCTTGTTTGCGAAGCGGGGCATCGAAGTGAAATCGCTGCTTGATTTTCCGGATGTTCCCGATGTCGAAGAAACAGGAAACACGTTTGCCGAAAATGCTAAACTAAAAGCCGAAACGGTATGTCATCACTTGCAGCGGCCGGTCATCGCCGATGATTCCGGGCTTGCAGTTGATGCGCTTGGCGGCCGGCCCGGCGTTCATTCAGCCCGCTATGCTGGGGAAGACAAAAACGATGCGCGCAACATCGCCAAGCTGCTCAGCGAGCTGGACGGAGTGCCAATGGAGAAGCGCGCCGCCCGCTTTCATTGTGCGCTGGCCGTCGCCATTCCCGGGCGGCCGACCGTCATCGTCGAGGCGACGTGTGACGGTTATATTGCTGAAGCGCCGCGCGGAGAGGGCGGTTTTGGATATGATCCTGTCTTTTACCTTCCAGAGCGGGGGAAAACGATGGCTGAACTCACGCCGGAAGAGAAAAATGCCATCAGCCACCGGGCGAAGGCGCTTGCCAAGCTGGATGAACAATGGGACGAAATCATGGACGAAAAGGGGCGGGTGGAATGAAAGCGGTCATTGTCAGTGACAGCCACGGGCTGACTGCCGAGCTCGCTCAAACGGTGTCGCGTCATCGCCATGAAGCGGATTTGTTTATTCATTGCGGCGATTCTGAGCTGCCGGCTGAAGCCAAGGAGATTGCCCCGTTTGCCGTTGTACGCGGCAATTGCGATTGGACAGCAGCGTTTCCCGATGAGCGTACTGAGGAGGTGGGTGGCGTTCGCTTCTTTGTCACTCATGGCCACTTATACGGCGTGAAAACGTCGCTTTTACGTCTATACTACCGGGCGAAAGAAACAGGGGCGAACGTCGTTTGCTTCGGCCATTCCCACCTCGCCGGCGCCGAACAAATGGATGAAGTGTTGTTCATCAACCCCGGCAGCATCGCCCTGCCGCGCGGGAGAAAAGAAAAAACATATGCGGTGCTGACAGTCGACAAAGGCCAAGCGCTTGTTCAGTTTTATGATGTCACAGGTCGCCCGATCCCGGGCTTGGAACAAACGTTTTCCCTCTAGGTGGACAAGTGTCCGCCTTTTTTATTTTTCTACGCGTCCATATATTTTCCTTTCACTTCCAATCAATCTTATTTGTCCATTGCTGCTAGAGGGAGAAAAAAATTTTTTAAAATCAACAAATCGTTGATTCTATCACATTGTAAGCGTATACAAGTAGTTTGACCAATCAAAATTTTCAAAAAACGTTATTGACGGCAAGAAGGTTTCGGATTATTATAATTTTCAAATAAGAGAAACGACTCAAACCCATCATCGAGCCGTTCGAAGCAACTGTTGACTGATCAAGGAAGAGGGGAACCGAAGTGGGCGAACAATGGATCTATTTAAACGGAGAATTTGTAACGAAGGAAAACGCAAAAATATCGGTTTACGACCATGGCTTTTTGTACGGGGACGGCGTGTTTGAAGGCATTCGCGTCTATAGCGGCAACGTATTTCGCTTAGAAGAACATATAGATCGGCTATATAACTCAGCAAAGTCCATTTTGCTCGACATTCCGTACACGAAAGAGGAAATGATCGATCGTTTGCTTGAAACCGTCCGCCGCAACGGCTATCAAGACGCGTACATTCGCTTGGTTGTTTCGCGTGGGGTCGGCGATTTAGGGCTCGATCCGTACAACTGCAAAACGCCTCAAGTGGTGATTATCGTTGAGCCTCTGGCGCTCTTCCCGAAACATTTATATGAAACGGGCATCGAAGTGGTGACAGTAGCGACGCGTCGCAACCGCTCTGATGTGTTGAGTCCGAAAGTCAAGTCGCTCAATTATTTGAACAATGTTCTCGTGAAGATCGAGGCGCATTTGGCCAACGTCAGCGAAGCGCTCATTTTAAATGACCAAGGGTATGTGGCCGAAGGTTCTGGGGACAACGTCTTCATTATCAAAAACGGCGTCGTTTACACGCCGCCGGGATATGTCGGAGCGCTTGAAGGCATTACGCGCCAAGCGATTATCGAAATTGCCGAGGATCTCGGATACACAGTCAAAGAGGAGCCGTTTACCCGCCATGATGTATATGTGGCTGATGAAGTGTTTTTAACCGGAACGGCGGCCGAAGTCATTTCCGTCATTAAAGTGGACGGCCGGACGATCGGCGATGGGACGCCTGGACCGCACACGAAGCGGCTTCTCGAAGAATTCCGCCGCCGCGTTGTTGCGGAAGGAGTTAAAGTATATCCGACCAACGCCAATGTCAGTTGAGCAGCGGCGACAATTGCATAGGGAAAAAGCGTTGACGAGGACAAGTAATCAGCGGGGCCAACACCCACAGAGAGCCGGGGGAGCTGGGAACCGGTGGTGTTGCCGCTTGATGAACTCACCTCCGAGCGCCAGCCTGAACGCCAGACGGCTAGTAGGGGTGGACGGGTGAAGACGCGCGCTTCACTCGTTACGAAAACGAGCGGCTGGCTTTGGCTGGCTGCTCCTAAGGCGGCCGGAATGGCCGTGAAGAAGGGTGGTACCGCGGAAAGGAAACCTTTTCGCCCCTTTGGCTGGGTAAGACCGGCCATAGAGGGTGAAAAGGTTTTTTATATGGATGACAAACAACGGGGGAGGATCGACGATGGCAAAGATGAAAGTCGAGGAACAAGCGAAGACGAAGGCGAGAATGAGCGGGTCGCAAATGTTGATTGAAGCGCTGAAGGCGGAAAATGTCGAAGTCATTTTCGGCTATCCGGGCGGTGCGGTGCTGCCGCTTTATGACGAGCTGTACAAAGCCGGTGTGTTTCACGTGTTAACGCGTCATGAGCAGGGAGCCATCCATGCGGCGGAAGGGTACGCGCGCATTTCCGGCAAACCCGGGGTTGTCATCGCCACCTCCGGCCCCGGGGCGACCAACATCGTCACTGGATTGACAGATGCGATGATGGATTCGCTGCCGCTCGTTGTCTTCACCGGGCAAGTGGCGACGAGCGTCATCGGCTCGGACGCGTTTCAAGAGGCGGATGTCGTCGGGATTACGATGCCGATCACAAAGCACAACTATCAAGTGCGCGACATCAGCGAGCTGCCGAAAATCATTAAAGAAGCGTTTCATATTGCGACGACCGGGCGGCCAGGGCCGGTGTTGATCGACATTCCAAAAGATGTGACGACGGCTGAAGGGGAGTTTGACTATGATCAAGACGTTCATCTGCCCGGCTATCAGCCGACGACGCAGCCGAACCATTGGCAAATCCGCCGGCTCGTCGAGGCGGTCAGTCAGTCGAAGCGGCCGGTTATTTTAGCCGGCGCCGGCGTTTTGCACGCCAACGCAGCCGATGAACTGCGGCAATATGCAGAGCAGCAAAACATTCCAGTCGTCCATACGCTTCTAGGCCTCGGGGGCTTCCCGGCTGACCATCCACTTTTCCTCGGCATGGCCGGCATGCACGGAACGTATACGGCGAATATGGCGCTGTATGAATGCGACTTGCTCATTAACATCGGCGCCCGCTTTGACGACCGGGTCACCGGCAACTTGAAATACTTCGCGCCAAAGGCGACGGTTGCCCATATCGACATCGACCCGGCGGAAATCGGCAAAAACGTGCCGACAAAAATCCCGATCGTCAGCGATGCGAAAGCGGCCTTGCGAGAGCTGATCGACCAGCAAGGCAAACCAGCTGACACCGCGGCATGGCTTGCCCAACTTGATGAATGGAAACGGCGCTTCCCGCTTGACTACGAGCTGGAAGAAGGAACGATCAAACCGCAAAAGCTCATTGAGATGATTTATGAACTAACAGGCGGTGAAGCGATTGTCACGACCGATGTCGGCCAGCATCAAATGTGGGCGGCGCAATATTACAAGTTTAACCGGCCAAACCGCTGGGTCACCTCTGGGGGGCTTGGTACGATGGGCTTCGGGCTTCCAGCAGCCATCGGCGCTCAGCTCGCCGACCGGAGCGCCGTGGTCGTTTCGATCGTCGGCGACGGCGGCTTCCAAATGACATTCCAAGAACTGTCGGTCATTCAAGAGCTGCAGCTGCCCATTAAAGTCGTCATCGTCAACAACCAGGCGCTTGGCATGGTGCGGCAATGGCAGGAGCTGTTTTATGACAAACGGTACTCCCATTCGCTCATTCCGAACCAGCCGGATTTCGTGAAATTAGCTGAAGCGTACGGGATGCTGGGGATGCGGGCAAAGACGGAAGCGGAAGCCGCCGAAGTATTAAAACAAGCGTTTGCCATCGACGGTCCGGTGCTGCTTGACTTCCATGTTCGCGCCGATGAAAACGTCTATCCGATGGTCGCGCCCGGAAAAGGGCTTCATGAAATGGTGGGGGTGAAAGCATGCGAAGAATTATCACAATGACCGTCAACAACCGTCCAGGCGTATTAAATCGCATCACCGGGCTGTTTACGAAGCGGCATTACAATATTGAAAGCATTACCGTCGGTCATACGGAAATCGATGGGGTGTCGCGGATGACATTCGTCGTCAATGTTGACGATGAACGGATCGCTGAACAAATTATTAAGCAGTTAAACAAGCAAATCGATGTGTTGAAAGTAAGTGACATCACCGACCAGGCCATCGTCGCACGCGAGCTGGCGCTCGTGAAAGTGGCGGCCGCCCCGGCGATCCGCCAAGAAATTTATACGCTCATCGAACCGTTCCGCTCCTCGATTGTTGACGTAAGCAAAGACAGCCTCGTCATTCAAGTGACCGGAGAACCGGAAAAAATCGAGGCGTTAATTGAACTGCTCCGTCCGTACGGCATCAAAGAAGTGGCGCGCACCGGAACGACTGCGTTCACCCGCGGAGCCCAAAAAGCGACGTCCAGCCAGAAAACAGCATTCATCATTTAACAATACTTACACTACATGACAAAGGAGAGGATACTCATGGCAAAAGTTTACTATAACGGAGATGCAAACGAACAATATTTACAAGAAAAAACGGTCGCTATTATCGGCTATGGTTCGCAAGGCCATGCGCATGCGCAAAACTTGCGCGACAGCGGTGTTCGCGTCATCATCGGATTACGGAAAGGGAAATCATGGGAACAAGCGGAACAAGACGGCTTTGACGTGTATTCGGTTCGCGAAGCGGTGAAAGAAGCGGATATCGTGATGGTGCTGTTGCCGGATGAAAAACAGCCGGCCGTTTACAAAGAAGAGATCGAACCGGAACTGAAACCCGGCAACGCGCTTGTTTTCGCCCATGGCTTTAACATTCACTTCAGCCAAATCGTCCCGCCGGAGCACGTTGACGTCTTTTTGGTCGCGCCAAAAGGTCCGGGGCATCTTGTCCGGCGCACATATGCCGAAGGAGCAGGCGTGCCGGCGCTCATCGCCGTCTATCAAGATGTGACCGGTCATGCCAAGGAAACGGCGCTCGCCTATGCCAAAGCGATCGGCGCTACGCGGGCGGGCGTGCTTGAGACCACGTTCAAAGAAGAGACGGAAACCGACTTGTTCGGTGAACAGGCGGTGCTTTGCGGCGGATTGACGTCGCTCATTAAAGCTGGATTTGAAACGCTCGTTGAAGCTGGATATCAGCCGGAAGTTGCCTATTTCGAATGTTTGCATGAGATGAAGCTCATCGTCGATCTCCTGTATGAAGGTGGGCTGTCGTGGATGCGCTATTCGATTTCGGATACGGCGCAATGGGGTGATTTTACATCCGGGCCGCGCGTCATTAACGAAGCGGTGAAAGCAGAAATGAAAAATATTTTGCATGACATTCAAACCGGCAAATTTGCAAAAGGATGGATTTTGGAAAATCAGGCGAATCGTCCAGAGTTCAACGCCATCAACCGGCGCGAAAACGAGCATTTGATCGAGGTCGTCGGACGCGAATTGCGGAGCATGATGCCGTTTGTGAAGGCAAAACAAAAAGAGGTGGTGGTGCCGGGTGCGAAAAATTAAGTTTTTTGATACAACGCTGCGCGACGGGGAACAATCAGCCGGTGTAAACTTGAACTTGCAAGAAAAATTGGAGATCGCCCGCCAGCTCGAGCGGCTGCAAGTCGACATTATTGAGGCGGGCTTCCCCGCCTCATCCAAAGGCGATTTTGAAGCGGTCAAACAAATCGCGGAAACGATTCGAACATGTTCGGTCACTGGGCTGTCCCGCTCGGTCCGAAGCGATATTGATGCTGCATGGGAGGCATTAAAAGGCGGCGCCGAGCCGCGGTTGCATCTGTTCATTGCCACCTCGCCGATCCATATGGTGCATAAGCTGCGGATGAATCCGGAGCAAGTCATTGAAGCGGCGGTGGAAGCGGTGAAATATGCCAAACGTTTCTTCCCGATCGTTCAATGGTCGGCGGAAGATGCATGCCGGAGCGAGTTGCCGTTTTTAGCCAAAATCGTTACTGAAGTAATCAAAGCCGGCGCTTCCGTAATCAATATCCCGGATACGGTCGGTTATATTACCCCAAAAGAGTATGGGGAGATCTTCCTCTATTTACGAAACAATGTTCCGAATATTGAAAATATTTCCTTGTCCGCTCACTGTCATGACGACTTAGGCATGGCGGTCGTGAACTCGCTCTCAGCCATCGAGCACGGAGCGACGCAAGTCGAGTGCACGATCAACGGCATCGGCGAGCGGGCCGGCAATGCAGCGCTGGAGGAGATCGCCGTCGCCCTGCACATTCGCAAAGACTATTATCAAGTCGAAACGCGCCTCAATTTGCAAGAAATTAAGCGCACGAGCAGTCTAGTAAGCAAGCTGACTGGGATGGTCGTTCCGCCGAACAAGGCGGTTGTCGGCAAAAACGCATTTGCTCATGAATCCGGCATCCATCAAGACGGCGTTTTAAAAGAAAAAACAACGTATGAAATCATCTCGCCGGAGCTCGTCGGCGTGCCATCGAATTCGATGGTGCTTGGCAAACATTCCGGCCGCCATGCGCTCCGCAACCGGGTCGAAGAGCTTGGCTATACACTGTCAGAAGAAGAGATCAACCAGCTGTTCGTCCGCTTTAAAGAGCTGGCGGACAAAAAGAAAGATGTGACGGACGACGATTTGATCGCTTTAATTTTCGAAGAGAAGTTCGACCATTTCAAAGACTTTTATCAATTGTCGTCGATTCAAGTGCAATACGGGACAAACCAAATCCCAACAGCGGTTGTGGTGCTCAAAGATGGGAAAGGAAACGACATCCAAGAAGCGGCGACCGGAGCCGGCAGCGTCGAGGCGCTGTACAATACGTTGGAGCGCTGTTTCCAAACAGCGGTAACGCTATTGGACTACCGGATTGAATCGGTCGGAGGCGGCCGCGACGCGTTAGCGCAAGTGTTTGTCAAAGTGCGCGTCCATGATGTGGAAACGAGCGGGCGCGGAACGGCGCAAGATGTGCTGGAAGCCTCGGCCAAAGCATACATTAATGCGATGAACCGCGTGTTTATGATCGAAGCCATGCGCGCTGAAAACGAAAAAGTGGCAACGCCATAAAACGGGGGGATCAAGCATGGGAAACTATCGGATTGCCGTCTTGCCGGGCGATGGCATCGGCAAAGAAGTGACATCTGGAGCAGTGGACGTATTAAAAGCGGTTGGAATTCGGTTTGGGCATGAATTTGCATTCGAATACGGGTTGATTGGCGGAGCGGCGATCGATGAAGCAGGGACGCCGCTCCCGGAAGAAACACTTCGCCTTTGCCAGCAAAGCGACGCCGTCTTGCTTGGGGCGGTCGGCGGTCCGAAGTGGGACGAAAATCCTCCGCACTTGCGCCCGGAAAAAGGGTTGCTTGCCATTCGCAAGCAACTCGATTTGTACGCCAACTTGCGGCCGGTTGTTTGCTATGATAGTTTGGCTTCCGCTTCACCGTTAAAATCGGATCTCGTGCAAGGCGTTGATTTCATCATCGTCCGCGAATTGACTGGGGGCATTTACTTCGGTCAACCGAGCGGCCGCGTCGTGGAAAACGGGGAAGAAAAAGCGGTCGACACGCTCTTATATAAAAAGGAAGAAATTGAACGGATCGTGCGGATGGCGTTTACGCTTGCGCGCGGGCGGAAGAAAAAAGTGACATCGGTCGACAAGGCGAACGTGCTCTCCTCAAGCCGTTTATGGCGGGAAGTGGCCGAAGAGGTGGCCAAACAATTCCCGGACGTCGAGCTTGAACATATGCTTGTCGACAATGCGGCGATGCAGCTCATCCGCGCGCCGAAGCAGTTTGATGTGATCGTCACGGAAAACATGTTTGGCGACATTTTAAGCGATGAAGCATCGATGTTATCCGGTTCACTCGGGATGCTGCCGTCAGCCAGCCTATCTGCTTCCGGACCGAGTTTGTATGAGCCGGTGCACGGGTCGGCGCCCGATATCGCCGGCATGCGAAAGGCCAATCCGATTGCTGCCATTTTGTCGGCTGCCATGATGCTTCGCCTGTCGTTCGGGCTCACGGCTGAGGCGGAAGCGGTCGAACATGCGGTGCAGCAGGCGCTCACTGCGGGCTTGCGCACAGCTGACTTGGCGTCTAGCAGCGGCCGCGTCGCATCGACGGATGAAATGGTTGAAGAAATCAAAACAGCCGTACTGGACTATACAGCGATCGCGCAAATTATGACCGTTTATGCATGAGACGTGCGAGGTGAGGGCAATGAAACCAAAAACGATCATCGAGAAAATATGGGAAAACCATGTCGTCTACCGCGAAGAAGGTAAGCCGGATTTGTTGTATATCGATTTGCATTTAGTGCATGAAGTGACATCGCCGCAGGCGTTTGAGGGGCTGCGCCAAAACGGGCGAAAAGTGCGGCGGCCGGATCTGACGTTTGCAACGATGGATCATAACGTGCCGACCGTCAACCGGTTTGTCATTGCCGATGAAGTGGCGCGCAATCAAATCGCTGCACTGGAGCGCAACTGCCGCGAGTTTGGCGTTCCGCTCGCCGATTTGCATAGCGAAGAGCAAGGAATCGTTCATGTGATCGGTCCGGAGCTTGGCTTGACTCAACCGGGAAAAACGATCGTCTGCGGCGACAGCCATACATCAACGCACGGAGCGTTTGGCGCCTTGGCGTTTGGCATTGGCACAAGCGAAGTTGAGCATGTGCTGGCGACGCAAACGCTTTGGCAGCATAAACCAAAAACGCTGCAAATCCGCATCAACGGCCAGCTTGGCAAAGGAGTGACAGCGAAGGATGTCATCTTGGCCATTATCGGCCGCTATGGTGTCGGCGTCGGCACCGGCTATATTATCGAGTTTACCGGTGAGGCGATCCGCCGCATGTCAATGGAAGAGCGGATGACGATTTGCAATATGTCGATCGAAGCCGGAGCGCGCGCCGGTCTCATCAGCCCGGATGAAACGACGTTTGCCTATTTGCGCGGCCGCAAATACGCGCCAAAAGGTGAGGAGTTCGAGCAAGCGGTCGAACGGTGGCGGGCGCTTGCCAGCGACGAGGGGGCTGAGTATGACAAAACGCTTGACATCGACGCCTCAACCATTGCCCCGATGGTAACGTGGGGAACGAACCCAGCGATGAGCACATCCGTTGACGGAACGGTGCCTGACCCGGAACAGTTTGAAAGCGAAACAGAACGCAACGCGGTGCGCCGGGCGCTTCGGTATATGGGGCTTAAGCCGGGCATGCCGATTACCGACATTCCAGTGCAGCATGTATTTATCGGTTCATGTACGAACTCACGCATCAGCGATTTGCGCGAAGCCGCGAAAATCGTCAAAGGCCAAAAGGTGGCTCCTGGCGTCAGAGCGCTTGTTGTCCCTGGGTCGCAACAAGTCAAAAAACAGGCTGAAGAGGAAGGGTTGGCGCAAATTTTCCTCGAAGCTGGTTTTGAATGGCGCGATGCCGGCTGCAGCGCCTGTTTGGGCATGAATCCCGACATCATTCCGGAAGGCGAACATTGTGCGTCGACGTCTAACCGCAATTTTGAGGGGCGGCAAGGAAAAGGGGCGCGCACGCATCTTGTCAGTCCAGCGATGGCTGCTGCCGCCGCCATTTACGGCCGCTTTATCGATGTGCGACAACTTGAGGCTGAACCGGTCCGGTAACGGATATTCCTTGTTAAAGCGGCCGCATGCCGCTTTAGGACCATCCGCTTTTGGGGAACGGTGACTGATACATCTGATGGAAGGGGAGAGACGATGAAGCCGTTTACGATTCACCGCGGAAAAACCGCCGGCATCGATCGGGCGAATATCGATACCGATCAAATCATCCCGAAACAATTTTTAAAGCGGATTGAGCGCACTGGATTTGGGCAATTTCTATTTTACGACTGGCGCTATTTAAGCGGCGGTGCGCCGAATCCGGAGTTTGAGCTCAATCGCCCGGAAAATGAAGGGGCCACGATTTTGGTCGCCGGCGAAAATTTCGGCTGCGGTTCATCGCGCGAACATGCGCCATGGGCGCTTCAAGACTACGGATTTCGTGTGATCATTGCCCCTTCGTTTGCCGATATCTTTTACAATAACTGTTTAAAAAACGGGCTGCTGCCGATTCGGCTTGATGAAGGAGATGTCCAGTATTTATTGAACCAGAGCCAGCGCGCCGATTACGAACTGACCGTTTCGCTTGCAGAGCAGCGGGTGTTGGATGACGAAGGGTTTTCACGCTCGTTTGACATCGATCCCTACCGGAAACAGCTGCTCTTAAAAGGCTGGGACGAGATTGATTTAACGTTTGTGTACGAACCGTATATTGCCGCCTATGAGCAAAAACATTGTCCGCGGACGTAAACGCTCGGCGTTTGGAGCGGCGAGGCAGACTAAGGGTGTCCTGAACGCAACGGGACACCTTTTTTCATCATGGTATGCGCACGCTGCCATCATTTTGGTGCGGCATGGCTTGTTTCCCTAGAGAAAACTTGCTACACTTGTGGTAAATGCAAATAGGAGCAGGCGAGGATGGGAAACGAAAAAAAAGGAAAAATCATTATGTTTCCGCAAACGAAAGAACGGTTGATCGAAGAAGCGTTCACAGCGCTGGAGGCGAAGAAGTACAAGGAAGCGCTCCGTTTTTTGCGGGCCGCCGAACAGCTCGGCGACAGCAGCTTTCCAATCCGGCTTGGACTTGCGGTTTGCTGCTACGAGCTTGGGGATTACGATGAGGCCGAATGGCGCCTGGCCGCGTTGCTTGACGAACAACCGGACAATAGTGAGCTGCTGCAAATGTACGTTGCGCTGCTGATGCAGACGAACCGATACCGGGAGGCGGAAACGTTGATCCGCACGGCCTTGCACCGCCAGACGTTGCCGATTTCATTGCGCGAACCGCTTCGCCAGCTGCTTCGGTTCAGTGAAAAAATGAACGCTCGTCCACTGCCGCCCGCCGAATGGGGGCGGGTGAAACGGTTGCTTGAATCGAAAGATATCGCGGAGCAAATGCAGATCATTAAGCAGTTGGAAAAGGAAGACATCACTCCAGTTTTGTCGTTGTTGAAGCAATATTTACGTGAACCGAAAAAAAGCCCGATGGCAAAAACGATGCTGCTTCGGCTTCTGACGGTAAAACAAATTGGAGAGGCAGTGACGATTGAGAAGTTTGGCCGGTGCATCGACGTCGTCCCCTCCGTCTTAAATGAACAGACAGAAACAGAATTCGCTTCCACGCTGCTTCGCCTGCTTGAGCAGCGGCTCACTGCAGAAAGCCCGAGCTTGTATGAAACGGCGGCGGAAATTTGGCTTCGCTATGCGTACATCTTATATCCGTTTCCACCAGAGCCGTCTGACCCGAATGTGTGGCTTGCCGCTCTTCATTGGATGGCGAGTCGGTTTCAAGGCATGGATGCGGATATGGAGGCATTGGCTGGCCGCTACGGCGTAGCGGCAGCGGAGATGGCGGAACTTTGCAAAAAGCTGCATGCAATAGAGAAACTTTCCTATCTCTGATGGATGGTTCTGTGTTGAAACATAGCTTTTGTATGTTATAATATAATGGCTGTGCTATGTATCTGGTTTCGCATACTTGGCTACATAATATGGACATAATAAAAGGATAATGGACAAACAGATTGCGCCATGATCCGAGCAATGATTTTATGTGGAGGGAACAGTATGTCAGTCAAATGGGAAAAGCTTGAAGGCAATGAAGGCGTATTGACCGTTGAGGTTGACGCGGAACAGGTGAACAAAGGCTTGGATGCCGCGTTCAAAAAAGTGGTGAAAAACGTCACGCTTCCGGGCTTCCGCAAAGGGAAAGTGCCGCGCGTTTTGTTTGAAAAACGATTTGGCGTTGAAGCGCTCTATCAAGATGCGCTCGACATTTTGCTGCCGGAGGCGTATGCGAAAGCGGTCGAAGAAGCAGGCATTGAGCCGGTATCGATGCCGGAAATCGACATCGAGCAAATAGAAAAAGGAAAAAGTTTAATTTTTAAAGCCAAAGTGACGGTTAAACCGGAAGTGAAACTCGGCCAATACAAAGGGCTTGAAGTCGAAAAGATGGATGCAACGGTCACGGATGAAGATGTTGAAAATGAACTGAAACGCCTGCAAGAAAACTATGCCGAACTGATTGTCAAAGAAGACGGAACAGTGGAAAACGGCGATACGGCCGTCATCGACTTTGAAGGATTTGTCGATGGCGAACCGTTTGAAGGGGGCAAAGCGGAAAACTATTCGCTTGAGATCGGCTCTGGCACATTCATTCCTGGATTTGAAGAGCAGCTTGTCGGCATGAAAGCAGGCGAAGAAAAAGACATTCAAGTCACCTTCCCGGAAGAATACCATGCTGAACAACTGGCCGGCAAACCGGCAACGTTCAAGGTGAAAGTGCACGAAGTGAAAGCGAAACAACTGCCGGCGCTTGACGATGAATTTGCAAAAGATGTCGACGAAGAAGTTGAAACGCTTGACGAACTGAAGGCGAAAATCCGCACCCGCTTAGAAGAAGCGAAAAAGAACGAGACAGAAGCGGCACTGCGCAACGCGGTCGTCGAGAAAGCGGCGGCCAACGCGGAAATCGACATTCCGGCTGTCATGGTGCAAAACGAGACCGACCGGATGCTTCGTGAATTTGATCAGCGCCTGCAAATGCAAGGGCTGAACTTGCAGCTGTACTATCAGTTCTCCGGTCAGGACGAAGCGGCGCTGCGCGAGCAGATGAAAGAAGATGCCGAAAAGCGGGTGCGCGCGGCATTGACGCTCGAAGCAATCGCTGAAGCGGAAAACATCGACGTGACTGATGAAGAAGTGAACGAAGAGCTCGAAAAAATGGCGGAAGCCTACAACTTGAGCGTTGACAAGTTAAAAGAGCTGCTCGGCAGCCTTGAAGGCGTCAAAGAAGATTTAAAATGGCGGAAAACAGTCGATTTTCTTGTAGAGCACAGCACGGTTGCGGCATAATAATAAAAACAAGAAGGGAACAAGGCGCGAGACGTTCGTGCCTTGTTCTTTATCTCACCGATAGCGATCGAAGAGTGATTTTTCAAACTTTTCTAACACATTCCGGTTTTTTCATTCGCTTTTTTCGGAACATTTATGGTAAAATAGCGGATACATAAGTTTTTTGCAACGAAGGATGGCGAGAAACGATACATAACACAGGCGCGATTCCGTTAGCAAGGGGTGAATCACATGTTTAAGTTTAATGATGAAAAAGGACAGTTGAAGTGTTCATTTTGCGGCAAAACGCAAGATCAGGTGCGCAAGCTGGTCGCTGGGCCGGGTGTGTACATTTGCGACGAGTGCATCGAACTATGCACGGAGATCGTCGAAGAAGAGCTCGGCAATGAAGAGGAATTTGAGTTTAAAGATGTGCCAAAGCCGTTGGAAATCCGCGAAATTTTAGATGAATACGTCATCGGCCAAGACGAGGCAAAAAAATCGCTCGCCGTTGCCGTTTACAATCATTATAAGCGGATTAATTCCGGCAGCAAAATTGACGATGTCGAGCTGTCGAAGAGCAACATTTTGATGATCGGGCCGACTGGAAGCGGGAAAACACTCTTGGCGCAAACATTGGCGCGCATTTTAAACGTTCCGTTTGCCATCGCCGATGCGACGTCGCTCACGGAAGCGGGCTATGTCGGTGAGGACGTCGAAAACATTTTGCTGAAGCTCATCCAAGCGGCTGATTACGACGTCGAACGGGCGGAAAAAGGCATTATTTACATTGACGAAATCGATAAAATCGCCCGCAAATCAGAAAATCCTTCGATTACTCGTGATGTTTCGGGTGAAGGGGTGCAACAGGCGCTGCTGAAAATTTTAGAAGGCACGATTGCCAGCGTTCCTCCGCAAGGGGGCCGCAAACATCCGCATCAAGAGTTTATTCAAATTGATACGACGAACATTTTGTTTATTTGCGGCGGGGCGTTTGACGGCATCGAGCCGATCATCAAGCGCCGTCTCGGCAAAAAAGTGATCGGGTTTGGTGCGGAAATGAACCAAGCCGATGCAGAGGAGAAAAACTTGTTGTCGAAAGTGCTGCCGGAAGACTTGCTCAAGTTTGGGCTCATTCCAGAGTTCATCGGCCGCTTGCCGGTCATTACCACACTTGAGCCGCTTGATGAACAAGCGTTGATTGACATTTTGACGAAGCCGAAAAATGCCATTATCAAGCAGTACCAAAAAATGCTCGAGCTTGACGGTGTTGAACTAGAGTTTGAAGAAGCGGCGCTCCGCGAAATCGCCAAAAAAGCGATCGAACGGAAAACAGGTGCGCGCGGCCTTCGTTCGATCATCGAAGGCATTATGCTCGATGTTATGTTTGAGCTTCCATCGCGCGAAGATGTGCAAAAATGCATCATTACGTTCGATACGGTGCGCGGCACAAAAGCCCCCAAGCTCATTCGTCACGACGGCACGGTGGTCGAGCACGAACGGAAAACGTCCGCTTGATGAGAAAACCGCCTTTTATGGCGGTTTCTTTTTTTGGAGGCATGCCCGAAGCGCCAGACGGCGCTTTTTTTGTTTATTCCCGCCAGTTCGCGGAGATACTATCATACTACATACTACTTGAAGGCAGGAGGATGTCGGGGCATGGATTGGACGAATATCGTGCTTGTGATTCAGTTGTTTTTTGGGGTCATCATCGGCCTTTATTTTTGGAATTTGTTAAAAGGACAGCGTGTGCAAAAAGTATCGATCGATAAAGAATCACGCAAGGAGATGGAGCAGCTTCGCAAGCTGCGCTCCATCTCGCTTACCGAGCCGCTCGCGGAAAAAGTGCGGCCGACCAGTTTTGATGATATCGTCGGCCAAGAAGATGGAATCAAGGCGCTGAAAGCGGCGTTGTGCGGGCCGAATCCGCAGCATGTCATCATTTACGGACCGCCTGGCGTCGGCAAGACGGCTGCAGCCCGGCTTGTGCTGGAAGAAGCGAAGAAAAACCCGCTTTCCCCATTTAAGAAGAACGCTGTATTTGTTGAGCTCGATGCGACGACGGCGCGCTTTGACGAGCGCGGCATTGCCGACCCGCTCATCGGCTCGGTGCATGACCCGATTTACCAAGGGGCCGGAGCGATGGGACAAGCCGGCATTCCCCAGCCGAAGCAGGGGGCGGTGACGAACGCCCATGGCGGTGTTTTGTTTATTGATGAAATCGGGGAACTCCATCCAATCCAAATGAACAAGCTGCTCAAAGTGCTTGAGGACCGCAAAGTGTTTTTTGAAAGCGCCTATTACAGCAAAGAAAACACGCAAATTCCAAGCCATATTCACGACATTTTCCAAAACGGGCTGCCGGCCGATTTCCGTCTTGTCGGAGCGACGACACGAACGCCAAACGAAATTCCTCCGGCCATTCGTTCCCGTTGTTTAGAAGTATTTTTCCGCGAACTTGATCGAGATGAAATCGCCTTGATCGCCAAAAAAGCGGCGGAAAAAATCCGTTTGAACGTTTCTGAAAGCGGCATTCGCCTCCTTTCCGCCTACGCGCGCAACGGCCGGGAAGCGGTCAACATGATGCAAATCGCCGCAGGCCTCGCCATTACGGAAAATCGGGAGAAAATTTTGGATAAGGATATTGAATGGGTCATTCATTCCAGCCAAATGGCTCCGCGTTACGAAAAGAAAATTGCTTCCGCTCCAGCTGTTGGCGTTGTGAACGGCTTGGCGGTGTACGGGCCAAACACCGGGGCGCTTCTCGAAATCGAAGTGACCGCACTGCCGGCGAAAGGAAGAGGATCGATCAATGTGACCGGCATTGTCGAGGAAGAAAGCATCGGAAGTCCGGAAAAATCGGTGCGCCGCAAAAGTATGGCGCGCGGCTCAGCGGAAAACGTGATTACCGTGCTGCGGGCGATGGGTGTGCCGGCGGACCGCTACGATATTCATGTCAACTTTCCAGGCGGGGTGCCGGTTGACGGCCCCTCGGCCGGGGTGGCGATCGCGGTTGGCATTTATTCAGCCATTTACCAGCTGCCGGTCGATCATACTGTCGCGATGACCGGCGAAATCAGCATCCGCGGCTATGTCAAGCCAGTCGGCGGTGTGTTTGCCAAAATCAAAGCGGCCAAGCAAGCCGGAGCGAAAAAAGTCATTATCCCGATTGAGAACATGCAATCGCTGTTGCGGGAAGTGAGCGGTATGCAAATTATCGCTGTCCGCCGCCTCGAAGAAGCGCTCGTTCATGTTTTCGGCGAAGAAGCGCTCCGCCGAGGACCGGCATTTTTGCCAGCTGCTGCCGCCGATCGCTCGGAGAAAAAGCTCGTATGAGCCAAGGGGCGGGAGAGCGCGGCCGCCTCTCCCGGCGGTTGCGGGGCACACCGTTTCGTATGCGGCTGGCCAAGGGGCGGAATCGATAGGTTGACCAGTTGTCAGCACACGGCTTCGGCGCAAGCGGATGATCGCCGGAGTCGGTTTTTCTTTGCCCACAAACAACGTCCGCCCCTTTTGGCGTTCGTCACATTTTACAAATCCAGCTGTCGTACTATACAATAAACGAATAGAAGCGAGATATGGAGGTGTTCGGCGTGAACGGAAAGAAAAAGGAGACAGCCGTCCCGCTTTTGCCGCTGCGGGGGTTGCTTGTGTTTCCGACGATGGTGCTCCACTTGGATGTCGGGCGCGAGAAGTCGGTGAAAGCGCTCGAACAGGCGATGGTCGAGGATCATATGATTTTGCTGACGTCGCAAAAAGATGTCGCCGTCGATGAACCGGACATGGACGACTTATATACAATGGGGACGATTGCGCGCGTCAAGCAGCTGCTGAAACTGCCGAATGGCACATTCCGCGTGCTTGTCGAAGGCATCGCTCGGGCGCTGATTACCGAAGTCGTCAGCGAGGAGCCGTATTTTTCAGTCAAGGTTGAAAAGTTTGCCGACCGAGCGGCGAAAGATTTGGAAGACGAAGCGCTCAAACGGACGATGCTCGAATATTTCGAGCAGTACATAAACTTATCCAAGCGGCTGTCGGCTGACATTTACGCTTCGATCGTCGACATTGATGAGCCGGGGCGGATGGCCGATATTATCGCCTCGCATTTGCCGCTCAAGCTTGAAGAAAAACAGCGCATTTTAGAAACGATCGATGTCAAGGAACGGCTGAATAAAATTATTCAAATTTTGCACAACGAGAAAGAAGTGCTCCAGCTTGAGAAAAAAATTAGCGCCCGCGTCAAGCAATCGATGGAGCGGACGCAAAAAGAATATTACTTGCGCGAGCAAATGAAAGCCATTCAAAAAGAGCTCGGCGAAAAGGAAGGAAAAACGGGCGAAGTCGAGACGCTCAAAGAGAAAATCGAAGCGGCCGGCATGCCGGAACATGTGAAAGAGACCGCGCTCAAGGAGCTTGACCGCTATGAAAAAATTCCAACAACATCGGCTGAAAGTGCGGTCATCCGCAACTACTTAGACTGGCTCATTGCTTTGCCATGGTCGAAAGAAACGAAAGACATCCATGATATTAAACGGGCGGAAGCGATTTTAAACGAGGAGCATTACGGACTTGATAAGGTGAAAGAGCGGGTGCTCGAATTTTTGTCGGTGCAGCAGCTGACTCAATCGTTAAAAGGACCGATTCTTTGCCTCGCCGGACCGCCGGGGGTCGGAAAAACGTCGCTTGCCCGCTCGATCGCCAAAGCGCTCGGCCGCCGTTTCGTGCGCATGTCGCTCGGCGGCGTGCGCGATGAGTCGGAAATTCGCGGCCATCGCCGCACGTACGTTGGGGCGATGCCGGGCCGCATCATTCAAGGAATGAAAAAAGCAGGAACGATCAATCCGGTCTTTTTGCTTGATGAGATCGACAAAATGTCAAGCGATTTCCGTGGTGACCCATCTGCGGCCATGCTAGAAGTGCTTGACCCGGAACAAAACCATACGTTCAGCGACCATTATATCGAAGAACCGTACGATTTATCGAAGGTGATGTTTATCGCCACCGCCAACAATTTGGCGACGATTCCACAGCCATTGTTGGATCGTATGGAAGTTATTCACATTCCGGGCTATACAGAAGTGGAAAAACTGCATATCGCCAAACGGCATTTGCTGTCAAAGCAGCTGGCGGAGCACGGGCTGAAAAAGGCGGCGATCCAAGTGCGCGATGATGCGATGGTCGATATTATCCGCCATTATACGCGCGAAGCCGGCGTCCGAGAGCTTGAACGGCAGCTGGCTGCCATTTGTCGAAAAGCAGCTCGCCTCATCGTCTCTGGCGAGAAAAAGCGGGTGGTCGTGACGCAAAATAATATCGAAGAATTTTTAGGAAAGCGGAAATATCGCTATGGCCAAGCAGAAGCAGAAGACCAAATTGGGGTGGCGACCGGCCTTGCGTATACCGCGTTTGGCGGCGATACGCTCGCCATCGAAGTGTCGCTGGCGAAAGGCAACGGCAAGCTCGTCTTGACCGGGAAGCTCGGCGACGTGATGAAAGAATCGGCGCAAGCGGCGTTCAGCTATGTGCGTTCGCGCGCCGAGGAGCTCGGCATTGACCCGAAGTTTCATGAAACGTACGATATCCATATCCATGTTCCAGAAGGCGCTGTGCCAAAAGACGGACCATCCGCCGGCATTACGATTGCGACCGCGCTTATTTCCTCCTTGACCGGCAAGCCCGTCAGCCGCTTTGTCGGCATGACCGGGGAAATTACGCTGCGCGGCCGCGTGCTGCCGATCGGCGGGTTAAAAGAGAAAACGTTAAGCGCCCACCGCGCTGGGTTGAAAACGGTCATTTTGCCGAAAGACAATGAGAAAGACTTGGCTGACATTCCAGACACAGTAAAGCGCGATTTGCGTTTTGTGCTTGTCTCCCATCTCGATGAAGTGCTGCCGCATGCGCTTGTGGGGTGGAAACGGTGAACGTGACGAAAGCGGAGCTCGTCATCAGCGCTGTCAAACCGGAGCAATATCCGGACGGCGGGCGGCCGGAAGTGGCGCTCGCCGGCCGTTCCAATGTCGGCAAATCGTCATTTATCAACAAAATGATCAATCGAAAAAGCTTGGCGCGCACCTCATCAAAGCCAGGCAAAACGCAGACGTTGAACTTTTATTTGATCAACGACTCGTTTTACTTTGTAGACGTGCCTGGCTATGGTTTTGCCCGCGTGTCCAAACAGGAGCGGCAAAAATGGGGGAAAATGATGGAGACGTATTTTACGACGCGCAAGACGCTCAAAGCGGCGCTGCTGCTTGTCGATCTGCGCCACCCGCCGACAAAAGATGATGTCATGATGTATGAATTTTTCAAACATTACGAGATTCCGGTCATTGTCATTGCGACAAAAGCGGATAAAGTGCCGCGCGGCAAGCAGCAAAGCCATGCGAAAATCGCGCGCGAAACGCTGCGGCTGGCGTCTGGAGACCCGCTTATTTTGTTTTCCGCCGAGACGGGGCAAGGAAAAGAGGAAGCGTGGGCGGCGCTCTTGCCGTTTTTGACCGAGTGACAAAAAGCGGGTCTGTCGATATGATAGCAGCAGAAAAGGTGTCCCGATCGTTCGAGACACCTTCTTTCCATGGTCGGCTACCTCCGTTTCGCCCATAATACGTAAATGCCGAGGGCGATGAGTCCGAGCGGCCAAAACTTCCAAATCGAAGAAAGACCGGTTTGGACGAGATGAAACAGCGGCTGGCCGCGGCCGGAAAAGGTCAGCACAACGGCGAGAAGCAGAAAAAATGCGCCAAAGCCGGCGCCGCCTCTTTGCTTGCGGCTGCTCGCGAAAAAGGAGAGCGCGATGATGAAAAAAAACATGTTTGCGCCCTGGGGCCAAGATGGAAAGGCGTTGACAAGCAAAAGCTCGACGCCGAAGCCGAGCAAAAGAAAGCCGGGAAAAACATAATGATATTCGCGTGTGGAATACGCCTGTCCGAGCAAGGCGGCGCCGCAAATGGCAAGCAAAGCCGGCCACCCTTGGAGGAAGCGGAGTAATGGAATCGCCATCTGTCCGGCGAGAAAATACAGCCCGAGGCCGATAAACAATATGCCGGAGAAAGCGGCTCTGTTTTTCATAACCGTGCCCCCCGTTTCCCATTTAGACATGTTTATGGTAGAATGATCACTGTATACAGTTTATCATAGCTCATGACCGGTGTTCACAATTTTTTCAAAGCGGAATGGTGGACGCTTATGGTATAATAATAGAAGGGATTTGGCGAAGAAGGGGGGATTGCACCATGCAGATCATCATGGTTGGCGTCAACTACAAAACCGCCCCTGTAGAAATTCGGGAAACGTTGGCGTTTGGCGAGACGGAGCTTGGCGAGGCGATGAAACAGCTTGCCAAGCAAAAAAGCATCCTCGAAAACATTATCGTGTCAACATGCAATCGGACGGAAATTTATGCGGTCGTCGATCAACTGCATACCGGCCGCTACTATATAAAAGCGTTTTTAGCTGACTGGTTTGGCATGGAAGCGGAAGCGATCGCCCCGTATTTGCGTGTACTCGAAGGGGAGACGGCCGTGGGGCATTTGTTCCGTGTAGCTGCCGGCCTCGATTCGATGGTGCTTGGAGAAACGCAAATTTTAGGGCAAGTGAAAGACAGCTATTTGCTCGCTCAAGAGCTCGGAACAAGCGGCACGATTTTCAACCACCTGTTTAAACAGGCGGTGACGTTTGCCAAACGAGCCCATTCGGAAACAGGCATCGGTGCGCATGCTGTATCGGTCAGCTATGCGGCTGTCGAGTTGGCCAAGAAAATTTTTGGCCATCTCAATGGCAAGCATGTTCTCATTATCGGCGCCGGAAAAATGGGGACGCTGGCGGCGCAAAACTTGTACGGCAGCGGTGTCGGCAAAGTGACCGTCGTCAACCGGACGCTTGAAAAAGCGAGACAGCTCGCGGCGCGATTTGCTGGTGAAGCGAAGCCGCTCGGCGAATTATCATGTGCATTGCTTGAAGCGGATATCGTCATCAGCTCGACGGGAGCAAAAGGCTATATCTTAACGAAAGAGATGATGGCGCCGCTTGAGAAAATGCGTAAAGGCCGTCCGCTGTTTATGGTCGACATCGCTGTGCCGCGCGATTTAGACCCGGCGCTCGCGGAACTGGAGACAGTCTTTTTGTATGACATTGACGACTTGCAGGACGTCGTTGCCGCGAATTTGGCGGAACGGCAAAAAGCTGCCGCCCGCATCGAGATGATGCTTGAAGCGGAACTGGCGGCGTTTGGCCAATGGCTGCAGACGCTCGGCGTCGTGCCGGTCATCGCGGCGTTGCGCGAAAAAGCGCTCGCCATTCAGGCGGAAACGATGAAAAGTTTGGAACGGAAGCTCCCGCATTTGTCGGAGCGCGATCGGAAAGTGTTAAACAAGCATACGAAAAGCATTATCAACCAGCTGCTCCGCGACCCGATTTTGCAGGCGAAGGAGCTCGCCGCCGGTCCGAATGCTGACGAAGCGCTTCAGTTGTTTATGAAAATTTTTAATATCGAAGATGCAGTGAAAGCAGAGCAACGGAATGCGCAGCGAGCAGAAGGGCTGTTGCGGGATGAGCAGCAAGCGGAAGCGGTTCGCTCCGCCCATCCATCATGGCAGCTGTAAGGTGGGATGGATGGTGGCGTTGCTGTATGAACTGTCTATCTTGCTTTACATTGTTTCGATCCTTTTGTATTTTATCGATTTTTTGCAGCAAAACCGGAAGGCGAACGAAACCGCCTTCTGGTTGCTTTCAGCCGTTTGGCTGCTGCAAACATTGACGTTCGCCTTCCGCATCGTGGAAACGAAGCGCTTTCCGATTTTAACGATGTCGGAAGGGCTTTATTTTTACGCTTGGCTGCTGATCACGCTGTCGCTCGTTATCAACCGGTTGTTGCGCGTCGATTTCATCGTCTTTTTTACGAACGTGCTCGCCTTTTTTATTTTGGCCATCCATACGTTCGTGCCGTCCTCGCAATCGCCGGCTGTCGCCGAGCGGCTCGTCTCCGAACTGCTGATCATCCATATCACCCTTGCCCTTGGGGCATATGCGGCGTTTACGCTGTCCTTTCTGTTCTCGGTGCTTTACGTGCTGCAGTACAGTTTGCTGAAAAAGAAAAAATGGGGCGCGCGCCTTTGGCGAATGGCGGATTTGTCGAAGCTCGATTTTTTGTCGTACGTTTTAAATTTGCTCGGTTTGCCTATGTTGTTATTAGGACTGATTCTTGGCGTGATTTGGGCGTACATTCAAATCGATCATTTCCGATGGTATGACGCGAAAGTGCTTGGCTCGTTTGTCGTTCTTCTCGTTTATGGCGTCTACTTTTACAAACGGGTCGTTCGACAGATGCAGGGGAAAGCGATTGCGTTATGGAATATCGGTTCGTTTTTATTTTTGCTTGTCAACTTTTTCTTGTTCGGCAGTTTATCAAAGTTTCATTTTTGGTATGTGTGATTGAGGAGGAACGAAATGCGGAACATTGTCGTTGGCTCGCGGCGCAGCAAGCTCGCCCTGACTCAGACGAATTGGGTCATCAATGAATTGAAACGGCTCGGAGCGCCGTTTGCGTTTGAAGTAAAAGAAATCGTCACAAAGGGGGATCGGGTGCTCGATGTCACGCTCTCTAAAGTGGGCGGAAAGGGGCTGTTTGTCAAAGAAATCGAGCATGAATTGCTGACCGGCGGCATCGACATGGCGGTTCACAGCATGAAAGACATGCCGGCGGTGCTGCCAAGCGGATTGGTGATCGGCTCGGTCCCGCGGCGCGAGGATGCGCGCGATGTGCTCGTCAGCAAAGGGAATCGGACGCTCTCCGATTTGCCGCGCGGAGCGGTGATCGGCACGAGCAGCCTGCGCCGCTCGGCGCAGCTGCTTGCCTATCGCCCCGATGTGACGATCAAATGGATTCGCGGCAACATCGATACAAGGCTGGCGAAGCTGGAAAACGAAGATTACGATGCCATCGTGCTGGCGGCGGCCGGTTTGGCGCGGATGGGCTGGAGCGATGACATCATCAGCGACTACTTGTCAACGGATGTATGCGTTCCAGCGGTCGGCCAAGGGGCGCTCGCCGTCGAGTGCCGCGAAGATGACCGCGAGCTGCGCGAATGGCTGAACCGTCTGAACGATGAACAGACGGAGCGCGCCGTTCGGGCGGAGCGCGCCTTTTTGCAGCAGATGGAAGGCGGTTGCCAAGTGCCGATTGCCGGCTATGCGGAAGTCGAGGAGGGGACAGTGCGCCTTACTGCGCTTGTGGCTTCCCCAGATGGCAAAGAAATGTATAAAGAAATCGTCGCCGGTGTCGACCCAGAAGCGGTCGGCCGGCAGGCGGCGGCCATCTTGAGCGAGCAAGGGGCAAAAGAATTGATCGAGCGGGTGAAAAAGGAGCTGGGTGGCTAATGGCCAAACATGCGCTGGCTGACAAGACCGTGCTCGTCACTCGTGACAAAAAGCAGGCGGCATCGTTTTCCGCCAAGCTGCGTGCCGTTGGCGCGGCGCCGATCGAAATTCCGCTCATAGCCATCCGGCCAGCGGCCGCACCGGAGGCGATCGCTGCGCTCGGTGAGCGGCTCGGGGAATATCGGTGGCTCGTCTTAACGAGCGTGAACGCGGTTCGTTTCTTTTTTTCACACGTTTCGTTGCCGCGGGCGTTGCCGAATGTCGCCGTTGTCGGGCGAAAGACGGCGGCCGCGCTCGCTGAGTACGGCGTTTCACCGGCGCTCGTGCCGGATGATTTCACCGCTGAGCGGCTCGCTGCCATGCTTGCGCCGCGCTTAAACAAAGGCGAGCGGGTGCTGTTCGTCAAAGGGGATTTGGCCAGCCCGACGCTGCCTGAGGCGTTAAGAAAGGTAGGCGCAACGGTTGATGAGTTTACTGTGTATCATACTGTGCCGGATGCGAGCGGAGAAGAACAGCTGTTGACGTTGCTGCGCGAACGGAAACTGGATGTGGTCACGTTGATGAGTCCATCGGCGGTTCGCAGCTTTGCCGGTCTTCTTGGCGAGGAAGCGGCCGTGCTCCTTTCTGGCGTCACCGTCGCCTGCATTGGACCAGTGACAAAAAAGGCAGCTGAGCAGGAAGGGATAACAGTACATATTTGTCCAACGGATTACACAACAGATGGTATAATGAAAGCGATGGAACAATATTTTTCCACGGAGGGACGATCAATGCCATTGTCATTTGACCGCCATCGCCGCCTGCGGCAAACAGACGCCATTCGGGCGATGGTGCGCGAGACCCATCTCCGCGTTGATGATCTTATTTATCCGCTGTTCGTCGTCGAAGGAAGCGGCATTCGCCGTGAAGTGCCGTCGATGCCTGGGGTGTTCCATTTATCGTTGGATTGTCTGACAGAAGAAATCGATGAGATCGCTAAGCTTGGCATCCGGGCGGTCATGGTGTTTGGGGTGCCGGACGAAAAAGATGAAGTCGGTTCGCAGGCGTATTGCGAAACGGGGATCGTCCAGCGGGCGATCCGCCAAATCAAAGCCCAACGCCCGGAGATGGTCGTCATTGCCGATACATGTTTATGCGAATATACGAGCCACGGCCACTGCGGTGTCGTCGAAAACGAGCAAGTATTAAACGATCCGTCGCTCGAGTTGCTCGCCAAAACGGCGGTCAGCCAAGCGCAAGCCGGCGCTGATATCATCGCGCCGTCGAACATGATGGACGGGTTTGTCGCCGCCATCCGCCGCGGTCTTGACGAAGCCGGGTTCAAGAATGTGCCGATCATGTCATACGCCATTAAGTACGCTTCGGCGTTTTATGGTCCGTTCCGCGATGCCGCGGACAGTGCGCCGCAATTTGGCGACCGGAAAACGTACCAAATGGATCCGGCCAATCGCCTTGAGGCGTTTCGTGAAGCGGAATCCGATATCAAAGAAGGCGCCGATTTCTTAATGGTTAAACCAGCGCTCGCGTACATGGACATTATTCGCGACATCAAAAACCGCTTCCCTCTTCCGCTTGTCGCTTATAACGTGAGCGGCGAGTATTCGATGGTGAAAGCGGCGGCGCAAAACGGTTGGATTGACGAAAAATCGGTCGTGATGGAAATGTTGACAGGAATGAAGCGGGCTGGCGCTGATTTGATCATCACGTATTTTGCGAAAGATGTTGCCCGCTGGCTGTCTGAATAGAGAGGGGTGAAAGTGTGCGGAGTTATGAACGGTCGAAAGCGGCTTATGAAGAAGCGGTGACATTAATGCCGGGCGGAGTAAACAGCCCGGTGCGCGCTTTCAAGTCGGTCGGGATGACGCCGATTTTTATGGCGCGCGGCCAAGGGGCAAAAATTTACGATATTGATGGCAACGAATATATCGACTATGTGTTGTCGTGGGGGCCGCTCATTTTAGGGCATGCCGATCCACAAGTGGTCGAAGCGTTAAAGCGAGTAGCCGAACAAGGGACGAGTTTCGGTGCTCCGACGTTGCTTGAGAACGAGTTGGCCAAGCTCGTCATCGAGCGGGTGCCGTCAGTCGAGATCGTGCGCATGGTCAACTCTGGAACGGAAGCGACGATGAGCGCCCTTCGTTTGGCGCGCGGCTACACGAAGCGCAATAAAATCATCAAGTTTGAAGGCAGCTACCATGGGCATGGAGATTCATTGCTCATTAAAGCCGGCTCTGGCGTGGCGACGCTTGGCTTGCCAGACAGCCCGGGTGTGCCGGAATCGGTCTCCCAGCACACGATCACCGTTCCGTACAACGATTTGGACAGCGTCCGCTATGCATTTGAGCGGTTTGGCGAAGACATCGCGGCGGTCATCGTCGAGCCGGTGGCCGGCAATATGGGCGTTGTGCCGCCAGTGCCTGGTTTTCTAGAAGGGCTGCGCGATGTGACAAACCAATACGGCGCCCTGTTGATTTTTGACGAGGTGATGACCGGATTTCGTGTCGACTACCATTGCGCCCAAGGGTATTACGGTGTTGAGCCGGATTTGACGTGCCTTGGCAAAGTGATCGGCGGCGGCCTGCCGGTCGGGGCGTACGGAGGCAAAGCAGAAATTATGGAGCAAGTCGCACCGAGCGGCCCTGTGTACCAAGCCGGCACACTGTCCGGCAACCCGCTCGCCATGACGGCTGGCTACGAAACGCTTCGCCAGCTGACGCCGGAAACGTATAAAGAGTTCAGCCGCAAAGCAGCGCGCCTCGAAGAAGGGCTGCACCAAGCTGCCGAAAAATATGAGATTCCGCATATGATCAACCGCGCGGGTTCGATGATTGGCTTTTTCTTCACGAACGTTCCGGTCATCAATTACGAGACGGCAAAAACATCCGATTTGGAGCTGTTTGCCGCCTATTACCGGGAGATGGCAAACGAAGGCATTTTCTTGCCGCCGTCGCAATTTGAAGGGCTGTTTTTGTCGACGGCGCATAGCGAGGAAGACATTGAATATACGATCGCCGCTGCCGAGCGGGTATTTGCCCGCTTGCGCGGCTAGATCTATCGGGTTGACGCATAGTCAGCCCGATTTTTTTATCATATCGCCTCTTTTTCGTTCATACAATGAATAATGTCATAGAACCTATTCGCCGAGGGGACGGAAGGAGGAAGCCCGGTTGGAGCAATCGTATTTGCGTTTTTCATTAGAAGAGTCAGTCTGGTTTAAAAGAGGACAGGAAGTCGCCGAGTTTTTATCGATTTCCCTTGATCCGGTCATTTCCGTCGACGAGTACGACCAATATATTACAATTCGCGGCGCGCTCGAGTTAAGCGGAGAATTCCGCCAAGCGGACGAACCGCAACAGGCGGACGCGGATGATGATGCGTTTGAGCTGGCAAGCTATCGATTCATTCAACACATTTCGGTGCGTGAAGACGGCATTAGTGAACTGGTGCACCGTTTTCCGATCGATATTACGATCCCGAAAAACCGCATTCGCGAATTGGAAGATGTGTATGTAACGGTAGAATCGTTCGATTATGATTTAAGCGACAACGGACGGATGATTGTGACTGCTGATATTTCGATCAGCGGGATTAGTGAAGCGCCGCTCATTGATGATTTGCCGGGTGATGACGAAGATGAAGCGCCGTTGTTTGCCCCGTTTGAGTCAATCGCCCGTAAAGAGGCGGCCGATAGTGAAGCATTTGCAACGGAGGGTCGCCCGGCTAGCGAGGAGGAACAGCCTGTCACCGTCGTCAGTGAAACGCCGTCTTCCCTCTTTGAACCAGCGGCTGTACGCCATGAAGAAACGCCGTCTGATGAAAAAGAGGATGTAACAGAGCCGTTTTTGCAGCTTGAGACAGAAACGAAAGCCGTCAACGCGGAAGTGGAAGAGGCACTTGATTCCCTGTTGCCGCCAACGGAGGCGAAAGTATCGATTGGGGCCGCTAAAAAAGCGGTGAGTGAAGAGGACGGGGAAGAACAACAAACGGAAGTGAAAAGCGAAAACGCCCTTTACTTGACGAAACTGTTTGCCAAAAGTGAAGCCGAAGAGTTTACAACCGTCAAAATTTGCATCGTCCAGCAAGGAGATTCGTTGGACAAGATTGCTGAACGGTACGATGTGACAATCTCCCAGCTTTTGCGCGCCAACGATTTGGAAAGCCCGGATGACGTGCACGAAGGGCAGTTGTTATATATTCCGGCCTTGGCGGGAAGCCGTCCTTTCTCATGAAAGGAACGCTTTCCGTTTCTTTTGCCGGTGAGGGGGCGTAACGATGGCCATACGGTCTGAAACGTACCACGCCGCGCTTCATCAGTATGGGCTTCAGCCGCAGCGCATCGATCGGCGAGGCAAAGCGGCGAAAGTGTACACCGACCGCGGTGTTTTTGCCTTAAAACCGCTCGACGGTGAGCAGGAAGCGGCCGCCATCTGGCAGTCGCTCCACTACTATGGCCGCCATTTCCCTCCGTTTTATTGGACACAGCAACGATCGCCGTTTGCTGCTGTGGGGAACCGCCTTTATTATTTGCAAGCATGGCAGGACGGAGAAACGAAAACAAAAGAAGAAACGGTGCGCACTTTTTTTCGTGGGCTGGCCCACCTCCATCGCGCGACCGTCCGCACCGTCGAGGCGAGCGAAGAGGAGGCCGCCGCGTATCGAAAGCAAAAAAAAGAGCAATGGCAACAGGAGCGGGCGGTTTGGGAAAAGTGGATCGAGCGGTATGAAGCCGCTTGGTACATGTCGCCATTTCAGCTGCAGTGCTGCACGTATTTTCATGAGGTGATGCGCGCTTATTTGTTTGCCGAGGAGCAGCTGACTGCTTGGGGGGAGGCGCTCGAAGAAACGAAACAATGGCGAATCGCTTGGGTGCATGGAAAAGCGCGCCTTTCCCATTACGTGGCGCCGTACTGGATCAGCTGGGAGCGGGCGCACTGGAATTCGCCGGTATATGATTTGATCGCCGCGCTTCGCGTGCATGTTCGAACGCTTCCGCCGCTCGGGCAGGAGTGGGCGGAAGGAATCGATGAATACGAAAAGGAATTGCCGTTATCCGCCGGGGAGCGGGCGTTTTTATACAGCCATTTAGCCGAGCCGCGCGGGTTTGTCCGCTGCCTTGAGCAATATGAAGCCGCTCCGCGAACGGAACGGAACGAACGGGAATATGTTGCCGCCTTGCAGCGCTGTTATTTTGCCTTTAAAAACATGGAAGCGGTCGTGATGCATCTTGTCCAACGCGACGCCGCGCGGCAGCAAGAAGAGGCAGTCGATCATGAAGAGCCAACGGAAGGGGACGGAAACGGTTAAATCCATTCCAAATGAAGCGCCACAGCAATCAAAACAAAGACGGCTAATAAAATGACATCGAACGTCGTCGGCAAAAAAATGGTGCGAATGGCTTGGAAAATGGTGAACGGAATGATTAGTTGGGCGCAAACGGCGCGCACCTGCCTCAGCCATGGCGGCCATGAATATGGGTTGAATCGCCGCATCAGCATTTCCCTCCTTCTCCGGTTTACTATACGATATGAAACGCATCATCATTTGTCACCAAACTGGTGCGAATAGAATAAATAAATAAAAACTTGGCAAAGATGATGGACAATGGTAGTATAATAATCGAATGATGACGAAAAAAGCGAAGACGGGGAGGAGTACAGCGGTCCGCGCCTGCAGAGAGGGAAGTCAAAAGCTGCGAGATTTCCTAGGATGACGGCTGCTGGAAGGTCGCCCTTGAGCTGCTTCGTTGAAAGGCGAAACCGCTGAGTAGAGGAAGCCGGCGTGCTGCCGTTATGCCAATGAAGCGCTTAAGCCTCTAGAGGGCGGGTGATGGAAAGGAGAACGTGGTATAAAGACGCCGTTTCTCCAGCCGAGAAACGTTGCGGCCGCTCCTGATGGAGCATCGCCCGCTGCCCGAGAAGTGGCATCTTTCCGCCGCTCTTCCAGGCTTAAGAAAAAAGGTGGTACCGCGAAAGCCGCTCCTTTCGTCCTTTTTGGATGGAAGGGGCTTTTTTGCTTGCCGATCGGACGGTGCACTCCGTAGGCAACAGCCATTGTCGATCATATGAAGGAGGGAACAAAAGTGGCACAGCATGAAGTGTCCATGCCAACCAAATACGACCACCGCGCTGTGGAAGCGGGGCGCTATGACTGGTGGCTGAAAGGCAAGTTTTTTGAAGCGACCGGCGATCCAGACAAACAACCGTTTACGATCGTCATCCCGCCGCCGAACGTCACCGGCAAACTGCATTTGGGCCATGCGTGGGATACGACGCTGCAAGACATCATTACCCGCATGAAGCGGATGCAAGGCTATGACGTTCTTTGGCTTCCGGGCATGGATCATGCCGGCATCGCCACCCAGGCGAAAGTGGAGGAAAAATTGCGCCAACAAGGGCTGTCCCGCTATGATTTAGGCCGGGAAAAATTTTTGGAAGAAACGTGGAAGTGGAAAGAAGAATACGCCGGCCATATTCGCAGCCAATGGGCAAAATTAGGCCTGGGCCTCGATTACACGCGCGAGCGGTTCACGCTTGATGAAGGGCTCTCCAAAGCCGTGCGCGAAGTATTCGTCTCGCTTTACCGAAAAGGGCTCATTTACCGCGGCGAGTACATCATCAACTGGGATCCGGCGACGAAAACCGCTTTGTCCGACATTGAGGTTGTTTATAAAGAAGTAAAAGGCGCGCTTTACCATTTGCGCTATCCGCTTGTTGACGGCTCCGGCTGCATTGAAGTGGCGACGACCCGCCCGGAAACGATGCTCGGCGACACGGCTGTGGCGGTTCATCCAGATGATGAGCGGTACAAGCACTTGATCGGCAAAATGGTCAAATTGCCGATCGTCGGTCGCGAAATTCCGATCATCGCCGACGAATATGTCGATATGGAATTCGGCTCCGGGGCGGTGAAAATTACGCCAGCGCACGACCCGAACGACTTTGAAGTCGGCAACCGCCACCATTTGCCGCGCATTCTCGTCATGAACGAAGACGGCACGATGAACGAAAACGCCATGCAATACCAAGGGCTTGACCGGTTTGAATGCCGGAAGCAAATCGTCCGCGACTTGCAAGAACAAGGCGTTCTCTTTAAAATTGAGGAACACGTGCACTCCGTCGGCCATAGCGAGCGGAGCGGCGCGGTCGTTGAGCCGTATTTGTCGACGCAATGGTTTGTGAAAATGAAGCCGCTCGCTGAAGCCGCCATCAAGCTGCAGCAAACAGACGGCAAAGTGCAGTTCGTCCCGGAGCGGTTTGAAAAAACATACTTGCATTGGCTTGAGAACATCCGCGACTGGTGCATTTCGCGCCAGCTTTGGTGGGGGCATCGCATTCCGGCGTGGTACCATAAAGAAACAGGCGAAATTTACGTCGACCATGAGCCGCCAGCGGACATTGAAAATTGGGAGCAAGACCCGGATGTGCTTGATACATGGTTCAGCTCGGCGCTCTGGCCGTTCTCGACAATGGGCTGGCCGGATACCGACTCGTCGGACTACAAGCGCTATTACCCGACCGATGTGCTTGTCACTGGCTATGACATCATTTTCTTCTGGGTGTCGCGCATGATTTTCCAAGGGCTTGAATTCACCGGAAAGCGTCCGTTCAAAGACGTTCTCATCCACGGCCTCGTCCGTGACGCCCAAGGACGGAAAATGAGCAAGTCGCTCGGCAATGGCGTCGACCCGATGGATGTCATCGACCAATACGGCGCCGACGCGCTCCGCTACTTCCTAGCGACGGGCAGCTCGCCGGGGCAAGATTTGCGGTTCAGCACAGAAAAAGTCGAAGCGACGTGGAATTTTGCCAACAAAATTTGGAACGCCTCGCGCTTTGCCTTGATGAACATGGGTGGCATGACGTACGAGGAGCTTGATTTGAGCGGCGAAAAAACGGTCGCCGACCATTGGATTTTAACGCGCTTAAACGAGACGGTCGACACGGTGACGAAGCTCGCGGAGAAATACGAATTTGGCGAAGTCGGGCGCGCGCTATATAACTTTATTTGGGACGATTTGTGCGACTGGTACATTGAAATGGCGAAGCTGCCGCTGTATGGCGATGACGAGGCGGCGAAAAAGACGACGCGTTCGGTGTTGGCGTATGTGCTTGACAACACGATGCGCCTGCTTCACCCGTTCATGCCGTTCATTACCGAGGAAATTTGGCAAAACTTGCCGCATGACGGCGAATCGATCACCGTCGCCTCGTGGCCGCAAGTGCGCCCAGAGCTGTCGAATGAAGAAGCGGCCGAAGAAATGCGGATGCTCGTTGACATCATCCGTGCGGTTCGCAACGTTCGCGCTGAAGTCAATACGCCGCCGAGCAAACCGATTGCGCTCTATATTAAGACAAAAGACGAACAAGTGCGCGCCGCGCTTTTGAAAAACCGCGCTTATCTCGAACGGTTCTGCAACCCGAGCGAATTGATCATTGACACGGATGTTCCGGCGCCGGAAAAAGCGATGACCGCGGTCGTCACCGGGGCAGAGCTCATTTTGCCGCTTGAAGGGCTGATCAATATTGAAGAAGAGATCAAGCGGCTCGAGAAAGAGCTTGACAAATGGAACAAAGAAGTTGAGCGAGTCGAAAAGAAACTGGCAAACGAAGGCTTTTTGGCGAAAGCGCCGGCCCATGTCGTCGAAGAAGAGCGGCGCAAGCGGCAAGACTACATCGAAAAACGCGAAGCGGTGAAAGCGCGCCTCACTGAGCTGAAACGGTAGACAAACGATCTTGCGGTTGATTATGATGAAGACGAATCCGCCATCACACGGGTTCGTCTTTTTCGCTGGCGGAAACCGCCCGGCCAATCGCCAGTCTTTTTAACCATATCTTCTCAAGGGAGGAGTCATCAATATGATTCGCACATATGAAGAAGCCGTCGCTTGGATTCACGGGCGGCTGCGGCTCGGCATGAAACCGGGATTGAAACGGATGGAATGGATGATGGAAAAACTCGGACACCCGGAACGCCGCGTCCGCGCCGTCCATATCGGGGGAACGAACGGCAAAGGGTCAACGGTCGCCTATTTGCGCTCGATTTTGCAAGCAGCGGGCTATTCGGTCGGGACGTTCACTTCGCCGTATGTCGAGCAGTTTAACGAACGAATCAGCATCAACGGCGAACCGATCCGCGATGAAGAAATCGTGGAGCTTGTGCAAACGATCCAACCGCTTGCGAATGAACTCGAACAGACCGAACTCGGCGGACCGACTGAATTCGAAGTGATCACAGCCATGATGTTGTATTATTTTGGCAAACAAAACATTCAAGACATCGTGCTCATTGAAGTCGGGCTCGGCGGCCGACTCGATTCGACGAACGTCATTTATCCGCTCGTTTCCGTCATTACGAATGTCAGCTACGATCATATGAACATTTTAGGCGATACGCTCGGACAAATTGCTGCCGAAAAAGCGGGAATCATCAAATCCGGGGTTCCGCTTGTGACAGCGGTGAACGAGCCGGAAGCATGGGAAGTCATTGCCAAGACGGCGGTGGAACGGAAAGCGAAAACATACCGGCTCGGCGTTGATTTTGCCGTCTCTAATCAGCAAACGACCGCCGAAGGGGAGCAGTTCTCCGTCACGACCCCATTTGCTGCGTACCGTGACTTGCGCATTCAAATGCCGGGCGTCCATCAAATCGAAAACGCAGCAACGGCCGTCATGGCGGCTGAACTGTTGCGGCTTAGCTATTCGTTTTTGATTGAACCGGAACACATTCATGACGGACTCGCTATGGCCACTTGGCCCGGCCGCTTTGAGAAGGTGAGCGACAAACCGCTCATCATTGTCGATGGCGCCCATAACGAAGCCGGGATTCGCTCGCTCGTGGAGACGGTGCGCGCCCATTATCCCGACAAACGCGTCCATGTCTTGTTTGCCGCGCTGACAGACAAGCCGCTGGAGCGGATGATTCAACGGCTTGAAGAGCTCGCGGATACGATCGCGTTTACGACGTTTGATTTTCCACGCGCGGCAGCAGCAGAACAGTTGGCGGAGCTTTCGTCTCATCCGCAGAAAGCGGCGACAGATGATTGGATCGGCTGGATCGATGAGAAGAAAAATCGAATGGGAAGAGATGAGTTGCTGCTCATTACGGGATCGCTTTATTTTCTAGCTGAAGTGCGAAAACGTTTAAAAAAATAATGCCAAGCGATGAAAAGGATTGATATAATGGAAGAAAGATAGTTCTTTTGGCGCGGGAGGGGAGGCGCATGAAGCGGTGGCGCGGCTGGCTTTTATGGGGGATGTTGTTTTGGTTGATCGCAAGCTTATGGCCGATGAAAGCAGGTATGGTGTATGCCGGTCAAACAGCGGGGGCCATTACGTTCGTTTCGGATGAGAAGATTGAAGGATGGGCGACCGCACCGGGAGTCGGTGATGGAAAAGGCAACAGCATCGTCTTTTTTAAGATTCGCATTCAGCTGAAAGGACAAAACGGCACTGCCGTCAGCTACCGGGCGGAAGCAGTGGAAGTACAGCCGGACCGAAACGGTGAGAAAAAGTATACATTTTCGCTCGATATGCGCGGCAAGTGGCCATCGGCCCCGGAAGCAACGGCCAATTATGAAATCGTTGTCGATGCCTACCGAGTGTTAGGGGACGGACGAGAAGAGGTGTATTTTTCCTTTCCAGAGCCGTCTTATGAATATACGAGAAAAACGGAGGCGAGCACGGCGAAATTGGATTTTTCTCTTTCGTTTTCACAGCCGGAATACGCCAAGCCGCCAGACGGCGATGCTCAAGGCCGGCTCGATGTGACGCTCATCCCGCAAGGTGTGGTTCCGGCGCCTGTTCGCCCACCGGTTGATGTCGTGTTTGTGATGGATGTCTCCGGCTCGATGACATGGGCGAAGCTTGAAAGCGCCAAGGCAGCCCTTCGCTCAGCTGTCGATTACTTTAAAGCGCATTTGCATCCGAACGACCGATTTGCCCTCATTCCATTTTCCGATTCGGTGAGAAACATCGTTCCGTTTGGGGATCAGCCGAATGTCGCCGCCCAACTTGAGAAAATCCGGACGGTCGGCGACAGTTTGACGGCCGGAGGCGGCACGAACTATTCGGCGGCGCTGTCGCTGGCGCAGTCGTATTTTAACGACCCGGCGCGCAAAAAGTACGTGATTTTCTTGACGGACGGAATGCCGACCACCCTTAACGCAACGGAAATGATCACTTACCGGGAAATCCAACGGATTCTTTTATTCTACTACTACACAGGAGAAAAAGTCACGGCGGCGCTGCCGCTGACGTATGAACTGTATACAAACGGAACGTCCGGCATTCGTTTTACCGACAAGCGTGGCTTTTCCCGCCTGTTTACAAGCGACGGATGGGATTATGTAAACGACGCTGACGTCCCCTTAGGCCGGAGCGACTATCCATTTAGTTACGGCAGCATAGAGAAGAAAATTCGCAGCCATGCCATTAACGTGGCAAAAACGCTCGGAATGAACAATATCACGCTTTATTCAATCGGTTTTGGCACAAACAACGAGATTGATATGAACTATTTGCAAATGTTGTCAGCAACAGCTGGCGGCGAGGCGAAACAAGGAACGGCGCAAAACTTGACTGAGCTGTTTCAACGGTTTTCACAAATGTCCACCGATCCGACTTTAACGGGAACGATTCGCATTCCGCTTGCTTCCTTTGGCGGCAATGCGACCATTACAGAAAACGGTCAAGTATGGCTAGACGAAGGCAAACAAAACGCCTATATTTCGTTTTCCATTCCATACGAGGTCGGGAAGCCGGCGCCGGCGCCAGTTACGATTCCGGTTCCCATCTCCTTTAAGCAAAAAGGGACGTATACGTTTACGGCCGAACTAACGTACCGTGATGTATACGGGCAGTTGCAACCGGCAGTGACCAAGACGGCGATGGTCACGGTAAAAGACGAAGTGCCTCCGTTTTTTGAAGGAACGGCTGCTTTGAACGGAATCAGCCGCAAGGTCGATGATTTGGTGAAGAACGGAGCTGACGATGGGGATAGCAACCGATTCCGAGCCGAGTATTCATTCAAGCCGGCCGGCTACGTCGGCGCTGCTTCCGGTGTGATGACGCAGATCGCGCTCATTCAACCGCTTCCGGATGGCATCACCGCACTGCCGGGGGAGAACGTGACGATCTATAGCCAAAACGGCGCCCGCTACGCGAAAATTACGTTCCCCAATCGGACGATCGATTATTCCCAGCTCGGGAAGATCAGCTTATCCGCGCAATTGGTGATGCAGGCGGAGTGGGCAATGGATCGAGTGCAGCTTCCTGCGGCGACCGTCGAGTTTACGGACAGCCGCTATGGAAAACGAACGTCAACGCTAGAGCCGCCTTTAGAGAGAATCACCATGAAAGTGCGCCTTGCCGATTTTCCGAACCTTTATTATGAAGGGGATTATCGCGGACTCGTTTCCAAATGGGAGGCCTCTTCTTCTCTCCTCGGCATAACGGCCCATCCGAATGATTATGGGTTGTTGCCGCTGCCGGTGAGAGCGATGCAATATGATTCGAACAATGACGGGATCTTGCTTGTCACTTACAACAATGGTCAGACGGTGCGCGTCGCTTTGAAGCCGCAGTTGTCGATCATAACGGAAAGCGGCATGACAGAAAACGGCGCTGTGATAACAGAAGCGCCGACTGTCAAAATGGTAGGGCGTGTCGCTGGCGAAGGAGTGAAGTACGAGTATCAAGTCGTACGAAATGGCGAGGTGTCGGATTGGCAGCCGCTCGCTTCGCCGTATATGATTTCCATTTCCGCTGACGGTGAGTATACTGTCGCAGTGCGTTCGGTTGGGGGGCTGACGCGCGGCGACGGTACGACGAAGGTGACGTTCCGCTACAGGAAATTAATTCGCCACTTGGCGCTCGGTGATTACAAAGAGACGATGAACGTCGGTGAGGTGCAAACCATTCTGGCGGCCATCGAGCCCGCTGATGCGACAAACAAAACGCTGGCATGGGAATCGAGTGATTCAGCCATCGCTTCTATTGATCAAAACGGAACCGTGACGGCGAAACAACCAGGAATGGTTACCATTACTGTCCGTGCGACCGACGGCAGCAACGTGCAAGCGTCGGCCACGATTACCGTCATCGATCCATACGTGCCGCTCGAACGGATGGAGTTCCGCCGTCCGGTGTTGTATATGAAAGTCGGTGAACGGCTTGACGCAGCGCCTGAACTTCGTTTTGTTCCGGCGAATGCAAGCGACCGAACGCTCCGCTCTGTGACATCATCTGACTCCCGGTTTGTCGACGTTGTCCAAGAAAATGGCCGATGGTATTTGGAAGCAGTGGATGTCGGCTATGCGACGGTGACGGCGACCGCCAATGCGAGAACGCCCGATGGCAGGCCAATTCAAGCCTCAGTGTGGGTCTTTGTCCAACCGCGTGAAGATGAGGGGGGGAACGGCAATAGTGGTGGGCGTTGGTGATGATGGAAAAAGCGGCCTCCTGAATTGGAGAGCCGCTTTTTTTGTCCAAGGGATCGAGAGGATGAGAGAGGGAATTTAGCTGTTCTTCGTTCACTCAACTTCAAGCCGGTCGGCGACGAGCGAGAATTGATTGACAAACGGCAATCCTGTTCCTTGTTCGACTAACACCCGTGGGTTATATTTGACGATCAGACGGGATTGTCGCACGTCAGAGCTTGGAATGAAGTTCCATGGTTCACCGTCTTTCGGCTCGATCCGGCCGCGAAAGGCGTTGATGACGAGCCCGTTGATGTCTGTATCCGGAGCAGCCGCTCCGTTCCCGCGGGCGAACAACCCGCCTTCAATGTACAAATATGATCCGACAGCATAAATTGTCGCGCTGCTGTCTGTATAAAAATACCCTTTTAAGTTCGGAATTTCACTTGAGTCTTGAAATTCATTGATGCGGGCGATATCGAGCGTGCCTTGGGACAACAACACGAGCCCTTTTCCATCTACTCCGTCGATATGGCTGTTGTAAATGGTCGTCTTGCCGGTGACGTAAATGCTCGCGTTCAACGCCAAGTTTCCAACGAGTGTCAAATCACCGAACACGATCAAATTGCCGCGGACAGCCGCTGTTGATTTTGTCGGTCCTTCAATGCGGAGATTGCCATTGACAATGAGCCATTGGTTTTGGCCATTTTGCTGCACGTCAATGCCGCGATAAAGGGTGATCTCCTTCCCTTCTGCGTCCAACCAAAGCGGCTTGTCTTTTGGCATCTGATTGATCGATTGTTCATACGGCGTTTCGTCGTCTGTCACGACCCGAGCCAATTTCCCTTCTTGATCAAGCTCCCGCGCTACATCGAGCGGCGGTTGGTGATCGTTTTCAATGCGCTCGACATACGCTTGTTGGGTTTCAGGCGACAATGGCGAGAGACCGGCCGCTTGAAGCAATTTATCTTTCACGGTACGCTCGAAATCAGTATCGATGAAATCGTCCGTCTCTTGTTGACTGAGGGGGCCGCTATCGTCCGGCCATCCTGGGAAGAAAAGCCCTTCTTCCATTTGGAAAGCTCGGCCGCCAGTCTTCCAACAACTGCTCGTTTGCGTGCATGAAAACAGCAGCTTGTCATGAATGTGCCAAATCGAATGGCTCATTGATGCGGGCAGTCCGGCATCGATAGGAGCGATCGTTAACTTGCCGCTTTTTTTCACGTAGTTTGCCGCGTTGCTGATGTAAGCGTTTTGTCCGGCGTATACGTTCCCTTGCTCCACGTAGACGCCGCCGTTTAAGATGACGGTTTCTTTTGATCCGAGCGCGTATTTGAGAAAACTGGGCGTATTCGTTAAAAAGATGAGCCGTTTGACTTTCCGCTCGCGCTGGCCGTCCGTAAACGGTTTGGACAAATTGAGCGCGCGGAGGAACACTTTGTTCGTCGGAATGTTGTACAAGCGATAGGACACGTCTTCCACCTCCACGCCGTAGCGCGCTTCCAGCTTGCCGGCGATCGTTTCCGGGCTGGGGGTGTCCTCGTTAATGCCGAGAAAGGCGTCCCATTGACTAGGGGTGAAAATGTCATGGTGAACAAAAAAATCGTCGTCTGCAAGCTCAGCTTTAAGCTCAGCAACTGCTTCATTAAGGACTGTTTTGGCTTCGTGAAACGATTCGATGTTCTCGACGCGCACCGCGGTAAATCGCGCTTGCTGGACGGCGACCGTAAAAATCGTCAAGCCGAGCAAAAAAAAGAGGGTGATCATGAGCATCGTTGCCACCAAACTGTAGCCAGCGGCGTTCAAGCGCAGGCGGTTCATCGCAGCCCCTCCCTTCGCAGACAAAGTTTCAGAATGCAATGCTTAACTTAAAAACCAAATTCCGTTGTCAATGTAAACGGCGGCACATACAGCCAACCACTCGGATCGGCGTGTCGACGGTCGGAGACAATGAGACGGATTGTCATGACGCCGCTGCGGCAAAGGTTGCCTTCTTTTCGTGCGCAACGGAATGAAAACGATGAAGAGTCGCCTAGCAAAAAGCGGGAAGAGGTGATCGTTTCGCCATTGATCGCGAGCGCGCCGTTTTGGATGGACAGGGTCATCCGCTCGATGCTTTCCGGCTTTTTCTCTTCACGGGAGATGAGCCCGGTGTCCGCATCGGCTTTGAATTCTTCGTTTTTCACAAAGGTGACGGCCGTTAACGGCGTGTTTTCTTCTTGACTTTCCATTCCATCCGGAGAGAGCGTGTACAGCTCGTTCATTATTCGGGCCATGGTATAGTCCGCTTCGCTGCGCAGTTCGTTTTCGATGCCGATGCGTTCGTAGGCGCGAATGCCGGTTAAAAACACCGTGTAGATAGCGCCGATGATGAGCAAAGAAATGGAAACGGCGGCCAACAGCTCGACGAGCGTTATCCCAGCTTGGGCTTTAACGGATCGTCTCATCAGTGATTACTCCTTCCACCCACTCTGCCTCTTCCGAACGATCCCCCCAATGGACGATCGCATACATTTTCAACACATACTGTCCCAGGCCGGAGTCAGACTGCTGCACTTTTTCCGCTTCTTCGCGGATCCGTTTGCGCAGTGAACGTGGAAACTCCTCAGGAGGGGATGCGGAGAGCCGTTCCCAGAGCGTTCGCTCATACGGAATGAGAAAAACAGCAATCCGCCCGTTGTCGTAAATGACATTATTGATCGTCGGAGAGAATTGGGCGCGGCATGCATCCGGCTCAGGGAAAATGGCCGCATTTTCGCAATCGGCATCCGTCAATTTTACAAACGGGGTTTGTTCGTTGGCTGATTGACGGACATGTTGTTCGAGCGCAGAGAAGTCCAATTTTTCCATATACGCGGCGACGCCGTGGGCGATATTGATCGCGACCGTGCGCCCTTGATTATAGGATGTATACGTCATTGCGTTTGTAAAAAAGTAGAACAAGCCGATCACCACGCCGGATAACAAGGTGATGGCGAGCAATGTTTCAATGAGGGTGAATCCTTCTTTATGACTAAATGATAAAAAAATGTCTTCATCCATTTGTCATAACCTTCTTTCAAAATATGTAACTTTATTATACAATATTTTAGAGTCAAATGATGTAGAATTTTAGGATTAAAGGACGACAACTGGAAGGTCTATCGACCCTTTGGGAACGTTATGCCGGGAAGGAACGGATGGGCATGTGGAAAGAGGCGGTTATTGATTTTGCGGCATTCATACTGGCCCTTTTGGCGATTTGGTTGTTGCCGCTCGGGTTTAGCCGAGCTGGGGGTGCGATCGTCGTCGCAGCTGCGTTTCTCATCGCGGCATTGGCTCGACTGGCCGCATCGGTCGTGCCGCTTTGGCAAATCGTGTTGCTGCTTGGACTCTTGTTGGCGGCGGTTTCGTATTTGTTCGACCGCCGGTTTGGCCCGGTCCTCTATCGATCGGCAGCGGAGAAGGAAGAAAGGGGCGAGCCGAATGATGATCGGATCGAAAAAACGACGCGCTTGACGAAGCCGGTGGATCATAACGGCAAAGAAACCGATCAGCACGGAACAAATGAACTAAGCAGTGGACGCCGGCAAACCACGTTCAGCGAAGAACATGGACATGCCGCTCCTGAAGTTGCTTGGTCGAACGCGGCGTTGCGCCTTCATGACAGGTTGGAAGCGGATGAACCTGTTCCAGACGGGCTTGAGCCAACGCTGAACGACTCGGCATCAGCGTCGAGCGAACCGGCGACCGCTGTCGATGAGCTAGGGATGTCTTCAGGTGAATCGGCGTTAAGGTTGGGTGATTCAAGTCCAACTTTCGATGAACGAGAGGCAGCCGGCGAACAGGATAAGAACATCGAACGCGAAAACGAGCATGTGGAATATTCAGTCGGGCTGCGGTCGGAATCGGCAAGTGATGCGGAACAGCGTGCACCTTTTTCTTTAGAATCCATTGCCTTGGTGGAAGATCGCGGAGCGGCTGAGCATGAAGAAGAGGGCTCTGCCTTTTCTCCTGCCTTGCTCCCGATGACGGCGGACGATGAGGAGCAGCCTTCCGATGCTGCTTTTGCGTCGATTATTGCAACTGATGAGCCGCCACGCCCTTTGCACGACTGGCTCGATGAGTTGCCGGTCGCTATGACGCCGGATATTGAAGCAGCGGCGCTGCAAGCAGAAGCAGCCGCAGGCTTTCTCGCGGCCGATGGCGATGATCGCAGTTTGTTGCAGGAAATCGACATGAGTGACGCCGCTTTCTCGTTGGCTTTTTCCGAAACGGCTGACGACTTCGGCGATGAAAGCGGGCTCGTTTCCGAGCGGGAAGCGCCGCTTGAGTGGACGGTTTTGAGTGATGCGCCGCCGGACATAACACAAGTTTCACTGTCGGAAGGAAGCGGGGCTGTTGAACAAACCGTCGATGTGGATAAGGAAACCGCGCTGTTTGAGCCGCAAGGAGAGCTGCAAACTAAGTCGAACGGGCCGGACGGCTGCCGTGAGCTCGGGGAAGGCGGACAAACGGCAGGCCGATGGCAGGAAGATAGGGAGCGGACAGCCGAAGAACAGCAGGGGGGAGATAGCCAGGGGGAACGGAAAACGGTTCGTACAGAAGTCGTGCAGGCGGTGGCTTTTGAATTGCGTCTTAACCGCCGCCGATTCAATGATGCCGACTATGAGCGCTGCCTCCTTCAATGTTTAGCCGCGCCGCTTTCCGACCGTGATTATTACGTATTGGCTCGTTTGTTAATGGAACATTATGTAATGGAACAACAGTACGACAAGTTATTTCGATGGCTTGATGAACTCGCCGGCCGTTTTCACGGCTATCCGGCCATAGCCGAGGAATTGGCGCTTTGGCGGCAGTCAGCCGAGACATTAGCAAACAGTTGGGGTGAAAAGGATGAAAGCTAGCGCACAAATCATTGGATTGCCGATCATCAGCATCGCGGACGGTGTGCAAATCGGCACGGTGAAAAGCTTGGTGATCAACCCGGACAAAGGATCGATCGATTTTTTGACCGTGGAACAAGACGATGTACAGCTTAGCTTAAAAGCGATTCCGTTTAAAAAAGTTGTCGGTGTCGGCGAGTTTGCTGTGACGGTCGAAACAGGGCACGACGTGATCGACCTTTCGGAAATTCCAATCGCCAATCAGCTCGTCAACAAGCAAATCCGCATCAAAAACACGAAAGCCATTACGCGCAAAGGCCAGCTGCTTGGCGAAGCCAACGAGTTTTTTATTGACGAAGAAACAGGGGATATTATCGGCATCGCTTTACATTTGGAAAACAAGGAAGCGGTGCTGCCGGCGACGGAAGTATTGACGTACGGCAAAGATATTTTAGTCGTCAATGATGAAGCCAAACAGTCGCTTCTTGACGACCCTGCGCAGCTGTTGAAAGCGGAAATCGGCCAACCTGTTGCTGAAATGGACGAAGACGATCTTTTGGACCAAATGGAAGCGATGGCTGAAAACGCTGAAAACGTCGAGGCGCTGCACACGTTGCGAGAAAAACAAATTGCGCTGTTAGCCGGAAAACGGCTGACAAAAGACATTTATGATGCGGATGGACGCTTGTTATTCCCTGCCGGCACAACGCTTCGTGAAGAGGATGTGCGCAGGGCGCAAGAGGCGGGGCCAAGCGTCATCGTCGATGTCTCGATGAATGTGGAGGCGTAATGTAAGGGGAGGGTCGGCGGTGAAAAAGGCTGCCGCGTGGAAATTGTTTGTTGCCATGGCTGTTTGCACCGTCTATTTTATCGCTTTTTCGCATCTGGGCACCCTCGCCTATGATGCGTTAGCCCCAGATGACGGCCGCTTGAGTGCGGGAACAGCGGTCGGACCGGTATTCTTAGCGAATATGACAGCGCCCGAAGCCAGCCAGACGGTGGCTAGCCGGGTGAATGAATGGAAGGCGACCGCATCCATTCCATTGCGATATCAAGAAAAGCAAATCGATCTGTCGACGGACGTCTTTACGTTTCGTCTCGAAGAAAGTATGAAGCGGCTTGTTGACGGGAAGCGCACCCCGCTTTTCGTCATCGTAGATTTGGAAAAGTGTCTCGAGGCAGTGGAAGCTGTCGTTCCTCCAGCATCGCTCGAAGCGCTTGATGTCAAGCGGCTTGGGAAAGATGTAGAGAAGTGGGCGGCTCGGCTGCAGTCGCCGTCTTCCCCCATTGATTTAGCCAGCTACATATCGTTTCCAGACGGACGCGAGCCAGTGGTGAGCGAAGCAGCCGTACCGCTGTCTGATGCGGCGGCTGCCCGCTGGCTGGCGACGGAGCGGCGCATGGCGATCAAAGCGGGACAGATGTTTTCATTTGGGGATTGGATCAAAAAGGAAAAGACGGATTTCAGTGATGAAGCGGCTGATTTGATCGCCTCGGCGGTTTACCAGGCAGTGTTAAAAACAAATTTTGCTGTTGCTGAGCGCTACACAAGCCGCGCGCTGCCCGACGGAATAACGCCTGGTTTTGAGGCGGCCGTCAGCAATGGCCGCGATTTGGAATGGTTCAACCCAAACACGACTGATTACACGCTTTGGCTTCAGTATGACGGGCAAAATGTCCACGCCGTGATCTCAGGTTTGCCGTTTGTCTATCAATATATTATTCGCACCGGTGAAGCGATGAACATCGAACCGCGCACAGTCGTTCAATATGACGCGCGCTTGGCGCCGGGTGCGAAGCAAACGAAACAAGCCGGCCGCCTTGGGTTGTTCGTTGAAGTGATGCGTGAGGTGCGCGATAGGGCGCGGCTTGTGCGCAAAGAAACGGTCAGTGAAGATTTTTATCCACCGACGTACAAGGTTGAAGTGCGCGGTCTCGAGATTCCGGAACGCAGCGTTGAGCCAAGCGGTGATGGGCAAGGTGGAGAGGGCGAATCAGCAGAAAACGGAAACGGTGAATCGACGGAATCGCCGAACTCGCCAGCGGCGGAAAATAGCGAAGACCATGCGAAGAGCAAAACAGCGCCAAAAGAAGGCGATGAAGCGGACAATCGGGCATCCGCTCCTGCTGCCGGCGGTAAAGGGGAGACGGACGCGAGCGGGGGGAAAGAAAAATGAGCAAAAAGCAAGAACGGAAACGGCTTGGCGATTTGCTTGTTGAAGCGGGATTGATTACGGAAGGGCAGCTGGCCGAAGCGCTGCGTGAGAAGGCGCCCGGGCAAAAGCTTGGCGATGCTCTACTGCAGCGCGGCTACATTACCGAGCAGCAGCTGATTGAAGTGCTTGAGTTTCAGCTTGGCATTCCTCATGTCAGCTTATACCGCTATCCGATCGATCCGAAAGTGACAAGCCTTGTGCCGAAAGAATTTGCCCGCCGCCATATGGTCATGCCGCTCAAAGTTGAAGGCGAGCGGCTGCTCGTCGCTATGGCTGATCCGATGGACTTTTTCGTCATTGACGATCTGCGCCTTTCAACCGGGTTTCAAATCGAGACGGCGATCGCCTCGAAAGACGATATTTTGCGAGCGATTAATAAATATTACGACATCGATGAGGCGTTTGATGATTTTCTGCAGGCCCCGCCGCTCGAGACGCGTGAAGACGAACGGGCTGATGACGATGATTCCCCGATTGTCCGGTTGGTGAATCAAATTTTGCAGCTTGCCGTTGAGCAGCGAGCAAGCGACATTCATATCGATCCGCAGGAGACAAAAGTGCTCATCCGCTATCGGATCGACGGTCTTCTCCGCACCGAACGGGCGCTGCCGAAACATATGCAAAGCATGTTGACGGCAAGAATTAAAATTTTAGCCAATATGGATATCACAGAACATCGCGTTCCGCAAGACGGACGGATGAAAATGGATATCGATTTTCATCCGGTCGATTTGCGCGTTTCCACGCTGCCGACGGTATACGGTGAAAAAATCGTTATGCGTGTCCTCGATCTAGGAGCGGCCTTGAACGACATTCATAAACTCGGCTTTAACTCGGTGAACCTCGACCGTTTCATCCGCTTAATCGAACGGCCAAACGGCATCGTGCTGATCACCGGACCGACCGGTTCGGGAAAATCGTCGACCTTATATGCCGCTTTAAACCATTTAAACCGAGAAGAAGTGAACATCATTACGGTTGAAGATCCGGTCGAATACCAAATTGAAGGGGTCAATCAAATTCAAGTGAACCCAAGCGTCGGCCTCACGTTCGCTCAAGGGCTTCGCTCGATTTTGCGTCAAGATCCGAACATCATCATGGTTGGGGAAATTCGCGACCGTGAGACGGCTGAAGTGGCGATTCGCGCCTCGCTCACCGGTCATTTAGTGTTGAGCACACTTCATACGAACGATGCGTTAAGCACGATCACCCGCTTGATTGACATGGGGATTGAACCGTTTTTAGTGGCCACATCGCTCGCCGGCGTCGTCTCGCAACGGCTCGTGCGCCGCGTCTGTCGCGACTGTCAAGAGGTGTATGAGCCGACGAAGCGGGAAAAAGAAATTTTCGCCCGCCGTGGAATCGAGGTGCAAACGCTCGTCCGCGGCCGCGGCTGTCCGATGTGCAACATGACCGGCTACCGCGGCCGGCTGGCGATTCATGAGCTGCTTGTCGTCACCGATGAGATGCGGCGCGTCATTTTAAATCATGAACCGTTTTCGGCATTGCGTGAGCTCGCCATTCAAGGCAAAATGATTTTTTTGCTTGATGACGGGCTGTTGAAAGTGAAGCAAGGGATAACGACACTCGAAGAAGTGCTGAAAGTGGCCATTTTGCAGTGATGGGTGAGATCGATGAAAGAAAAGCTTGAGGCGCTATTGCGCGCCGCCTTTGAATGCCGTGCGTCCGATGTGCATTTAACCGTCGGTGCGCCGCCGATTTTTCGTGTCGACGGCGAACTGAAAGCATACGGCCATGAGCGGCTTCAGCCGGAAGAGACTGCACAAATGGCAAAAGCCATCATTCCGCCGCCGCTTTGGCAGCAGTTTCAAGAAACGGGGGAGCTCGATTTTTCATATGGCATAGCCGGCATCTCGCGCTTTCGTTTCAACGTGTTTAAACAGCGGTCGTGCGTGTCGCTGGCTGTGCGCCTCATTCCGATGCGCATCCCGACGTTTGAGGAGCTCGGCATGCCGAGTGTCCTAAAACGCATTGCTGAAAAGCCGAACGGGCTCGTGCTTGTCACCGGCCCGACCGGCAGCGGCAAGTCAACGACATTGGCGGCGATGATCGACTATATGAACAAAACGATGTCCAAACATATTATTACGCTTGAAGATCCGATCGAATATTTGCATAAACATGGAAAATCGATCATCGATCAACGTGAGATCGGGTTTGACACCGGCAGCTTTGCCGCCGGGCTGCGCGCTGCGCTTCGCCAAGACCCAGATGTCATTTTAGTCGGGGAAATGCGCGATTTGGAGACGATTCAAACAGCGATCACCGCTGCGGAAACGGGGCATTTAGTGTTAGGCACGCTCCATACGGCGAGCGCGCCGGCGGCGATCGAGCGGATGATTGACGTCTTTCCGTCGGCCCAGCAGACGCAAATTCGCCTCCAGCTCGCTTCCGTGCTTGTTGCCATCATCGCCCAACGCTTATTTCCAACCGGCCGCAAAAACGGGCGGACAGCCGCGTTGGAAATTTTAGTGAACAATGCGGCTGTTGCCAATTTGATTCGCAACAAAAAGGAACATCAAATCATCAACATTATGCAGACGAGCCGCAACGCGGGTATGCAGACGATGGAAATGAGCATTAAAGAGCTGGCGGCCGACGGACGCATCGATCCGCTTGCCGCCGAGGCGTATTTGGCAGGGGAGCGTGGTGAGCATGGTCCAATTTAAGTATGAAGGGCGCGATCGGAGCGGACGGAAAAAGGCCGGGGTGATCGTCGCCGTCACGCGGCGCGAGGCGGTGATCAAATTGCGGGAAAAAGGAATCCGCCCGATGGTGATTGCGGAAGTGCCGCCGTCGGTATGGAACAAAGAAATTTCATTCGGCCGCGCTGTGAAGCTGCAGCACTTGGTTATTTTTTTGCGCCAGTTTGCGACGCTCGTGCGCGCGGGGGTGACGATTGTCGACTCGGTTCATATTTTAGCCGAGCAGACCGAAAGCAAACCGCTCGCCCGGGCGCTTTCGGACATCGAACAGTCATTGCGCGGGGGAAATCCGCTCTCGGCGGCCGCGGCGCGCCATCCGCGCATCTTCCCGCCGCTGTTTGTCAACATGGTGCGCGCTGGAGAGGCGAGTGGAACGCTTGACGAGACGCTCGACCGTCTTGCCGACCATTTTGAAAAAATGCACCGGACGCGGCAAAAAATTGCTTCCGCGCTCGCTTATCCGATCGCTGTCGCCGTCATTGCCACGGCGGTCGTCATCTTTCTGCTTGTCGCTGTCGTGCCGACGTTTGTCGAGATGTTTGCTGACTTTCACGCCGAGCTGCCGGCGATTACAAAGTTTGTGCTCAAAGCGAGCGGCGTGATGCAACATTACTGGTGGGCGGCGGTGCTGCTGATCATCGGTGTATATGGCTTGTTCGCCGCTCTCCGCCGGCAAAAGACGGCGAAGTATTATTTCGATTATGCGGCGATGCGGGTGCCGATTTTCGGCAAGCTCGTGCAAAAGGCGGCGCTCGCCCGCATGACGCGAACGCTCAGCTCACTCGTCTCGAGCTCGGTGCCGATTTTAGAAGCATTGTCGATCGCCGGGCGCGTCGTCGAAAATGAAGTAATCGCGTCCGTCCTGGATGAGGCGCGCACCGCCCTTGAGCGCGGCCAGTCGCTCGCCGAGCCGCTCCGCCGCCATTGGGCGTTTCCGCCGCTCGTTTCGCAAATGATCGCCATCGGCGAACAGACGGGGGCGCTTGACGCCATGCTCGGCAAAGTCGCCGACTTTTACGAAGCGGAAGTCGACGCCGGCACCGATCGGCTGAAATCGCTCATCGAACCGCTCATGATCGTGCTGCTCGCCGGCGTCGTCGGGACGATCGTCACTTCGATCATCGTGCCGATGTATGATATTTTCAACCATATTCAACAATAAAATAAGAATATATTCCTATTTTCCTCCCTTTGTTGTAGAATAATAGGGAAAACATGCTAAAAATGAAAGAAAGGGAGAGAGAACCATGTTCAAACGGGTGTTGAAAAACGAGCGCGGTTTGACGCTTATCGAACTGCTCGCCGTCATCGTCATTTTAGGGATCATTGCGGCGATTGCCATTCCGGCGATCGGGGGATTGATTGACAATTCGAAAAAAGACGCGCACGTTTCGAATGCACAGCAAATGATCAACGCTGCGAAAATCGCCGTGACGGCGGATAAGGATTTGATACCGGCGAACGGGAAGGCGAAGGCGATTTCACTTAAGTATTTGGAAGATAATGGGTATTTAGAGACTGTAAAAGATCCTGACAAGACTCAAAATGGCTATACAGAGGCCATTCCGGGGACGAGTCAAATTACCGCCGATCTTGATGTAAGCGGAAGTTCAATCAAAGATGGTTCTATAAATGAGCCGGGGTCGGGGTCTTATGTCATTATCATAAATGATAGTAATAAACTTTATTATCGCGTAAAACTAGTAAATGCACAGCGAGGGATACAAAATGAAAATAAAGCTGTTGCGGAAGATAACTTAAAACGATCCGAAGTTCGTGGAGTTAGTTCATAAAAGGTATTTTACGTTTAAAAAATGATTTACTTAATTATCTTTCTCTACTCCCTCCTCCTCGCCTCGTTCTTCAACGTCGTCGGGCTGCGGGTGCCGGTCGGGGAGTCGGTCGTCCGGCCGCGGTCGCATTGTCCGGCGTGCGGGCGGACGCTATCGGCGGGGGAGCTCATTCCGGTTGTGTCGTATGTTGTGCAGCGCGGGCGGTGCAAAGGGTGCGGGGGGCGCATTTCCCCGCTTTACCCGCTGATGGAAGTGGCGACGGCCAGCTTGTTTACCGCCGCGCCGATGTGGGTCGACTGGGGCGGGCGGTTGATCGTGGCGTGGACGTTGATCAGCTTGTTTGCCATTATTGTTGTTTCTGACCTTCGCTATATGCTCATCCCCGACCGTGTGCTTGCGGCATTTGCCGCCTTGTTTTTGATAGAACGGATCTTCATTCCGTTTTTGCCGTGGATGGACATGCTTATTGGTGCGGCGGCGGGGTTTTTGCTATTGCTGCTGATCGCTGTGCTGTCAAAAGGCGGGATGGGCGGAGGAGATGTGAAACTGTTTGCCGTGCTCGGGTTTGTGCTTGGCTGGAAAATGGTGTTGCTCGCGTTTTTCTTGGCGACGCTGTACGGTACGGTGATCGGGCTTGTCGGCATGGCGCTCGGCCGTGTGCGGCGCGGTGCGCCGATGCCGTTTGCGCCGGCCATTGCGCTCGGGACGCTGACGGCGTTTTTCTTTGGCGAGACGATGGTGAGCGCGTATCTTGCCCTGATAATGTAGGACGGTAGAAAGGAAGCAGACAACTATGGCGTTATGGCGGCGAAAAGCAAAACAAGCGAACATTGTCATGAAAGACCATGTCATCCGTTGTGTGGAAGCAAAGCCGGGTCATCCACCGGAGGTGAAGCGGTGGGGCGAGCGTGAGCTGCCGCCCGGTGTCATTCGTGACGGAAAAATCGTTGACGAGGAAACGTTGGCGATGATTTTGGATGAATGTGTCGACGAATGGAAGCTTGGCGGTCGGCGCGTCCGCTTTGTCGTCCCCGATCCGTTTGTCATGATCCGCAGTGTGTCGCTTCCTCCCCGTTTGCCGGACGATGACATTCGCGGGTATTTGTTTATGGAGCTTGGCGAATCGATCCCGCTTCCGTTTGCCGATCCAGTGTTTGACTATGTGGTGGCCGAGCGAACGGAAGAGGCGCTAAATGTGCTATTGTTTGCCGCGCCGGAGGAAGCGGTGGCGGAATATGCCGCGCTGCTTGAGGGCGCTGATTTGCGGCCGGTGGCGGCCGACGTGTCGCCGCTTTGCGCTTACCGTCCGTTCTATGCCGCCGGGCAAGCAGCGGCGAATGATCATATTTTGCTCGTGCAGCTTGACGAATCGGCGGTGAATGTCAGTGCCTTTCACCGCCATTTGCCGCTCTTTATGCGCCATTTGCCGCTTGAGGCGCCCAGGGAGCGAGCCGTGCCGATCGTTGATCCGTTTGCCGATGTGTATAAGGAAATCGAGCGGATGATGAGTTTTTATTCGTTTTCTCTCCAGCAAGGGAGACAGCAAATTACGCGCCTGCTCCTCACGGGCGACCACCCGCAGCTTGCCGATGCATTCATAGCTTTGACAGAGCGGCTTGATGTATCGCCTGAGCGGCTTTCCTATTCGCTTGATCCGCTGCCGGACCGGTATCATCTCGCCTGGGGGCTGGCGTTGAAAGAGGGAATGACTGACGATGATCGTTGACATCAACTTATTGCCGCGGAAAGAGCGGCGCCATACGTTCGGCATCGTGTTGACGGTCTCCGTCGTCCTTCTTCTTCTCGTCGGCGCCGCCGGGGGATACTGGCTGCTGGAGCGTGCCAACAGCCGCCAAGCAGCGCTCGAAGCGGAATTGAAGCAAGTGCGCGCCTTGCAGGCTGCAGCCGCCGCCAAACAGAAGAACGCCGAGCAGCAGCAAGGGCGGCAAGAGCTGTCCAAGGCGGTTGAGTGGGCGAACCGCTATCCGCTGAAAACGGTGCCGCTGTTGCGTGCGTTGACAAAGGAGTTGCCTGAGCGCGGCTTTGTCATGAATTTTTCCTATGCCGACCGGCAGACGGTGACGATGACGGTTCAGTTTGATACCGCCGAAGAAGCAGCCTATTATTTAGCCCGTCTAGAGGCGGTGGACATAGTCAAAGAGGTGAAGCTGACAGGAGTTTCTGCCAGCGGCCAAAACGATGAAGTGGAGGCGGAAATGACCGTGCCGCGTTATACGGCGCAATATGAACTAAAAATCGGCCAGGCCGAAAAAAAGGAGACATCGCCATGACCGGCCGCGTAAACAAATGGCTGGCTGTTTCCATTGGGGTGCTGCTTGTTGCCGCTGTCGGCGCTGCGTTTTATTTTCTTTTGTTAGCGCCGCGCTACCAGGAAATCGACCGACTCGCCGCCATCGTGCAAAGCGAGAAAAAGGTGCTCGCCGCCATGGAGCAAAACGTTTCGCCAAAGGAAGGAGAGGCGTTGGAAAGCCTCGCTGCGCTGCAAAAAAAAGTGCCGGTCCGCCCGCTCACCGATCAGCTGTTGCTTGAGTTTCAAAAGGCGGAATACGTCTCAGACAGCGTGCTATTAAACGTTCACTTTTCCGAGCAAGAGCAGGCGAAGGGGGAAGAAAAAGAAGCTCCTCCAACCGGCATTGAGACGGTGAGCGCGCAGTTGACGGTTCAGTCGCCATCGTACTACCAGCTTGAGCGGTTTTTAGAAATGCTAGAGCGGGCTGAGCGCATTATGGCCATCGAGTCGCTCACGTTTACCGGGCAGCCGGAATTGACCTCGACGGCGATGGATGTCCATCCGTTGACGTATTCATTAACAGTACGCGCCTTTTACGCGCCGCAGCTTGAGAAATGGAAACAGCTTCTGCCGGCGCGGGATGTTCCGCCGCCAAGCGGAAAGGACAACCCGCTGATGGAAACCGCGCCATCGGTGAGCCCGTAGCTGGCTGGAGGAGAGCGGCATGTTGATTCGAACCAAGCGCGGAATGACGCTCATGGAATTGTTGGCTGTGTTGGTGATCGTCGGCATTGTGGCGGCGGTTGCCGCCATCGTCGTGCTTGCCGTGGTGGAAAAGGCGCGCGAGCGGGCGTTTGTTGCTGATGCCTATGCGATGTATGAGGCGGCGCGACTGTATGTCGGCGCGGAAAAGGTCGAGTTTTTGCCGACTCGTTCATCGGCTGTGTTGTCCTATAGTGAGCTCGTGGAACATGGCTTGCTTCACCCGATTCAAGATCCGTTTACCGGGAACGTCCTATCCATAGAGACGAATCCGTCGTACGTGCTTGTGACGAAACGGGAAGACGGCGCAATCGACTATGCGGTTTGTTTGAAAGGGGAGACGAAGCAGCTTTGCGATTACGGAGGGCGCGAGCAGCCGATTCCTGTCGAGGCGTTAACAAGCGAAGCGATTCGTGACCGGTGATGTCGGAAAATGGAGAAAAGAAGCAGGAACGAGACGACAAATGTCTTGTTCTTTTTTTTTTCGTTTATGGTAAGATGGGCGAAAGAAATCGAAGTGTGAAAAAGGACGGTGGCAAAATGGACAAGCAGCGCCCGGGCATTACGGTGAACATTAACGGACAGCCGCGTCCGTTTACGATCAGGCGCCCATCGGAAGGGAATGAGCCGCACGAGCCCGGCGGACATGAAGATCACCCTTCTTCACTATCTGCCAATGAAGGCCAACCGCTCGACCATCACCACGCCCGTTCATTCCAAGTGGACGGTCGACAAACGGATGAAAAACAAAAGGACGGTCGACCAGTCGGTGAACAAAAGATGGAAAAACAGGCGTTTGAAACGGCCGAAGAGGAAGAAGCGGCCGCTCTTGAAGAAACAGACGAACGAATCATCTCAATTTCAGAAGCGATTCAAAAAAAGAAGAAAACTGGCCAAATGCGGCGGTCGTGGCGGCTGCCGCCGCATGCCAAGTCGTTGTTTTTGGCGGCGGCGATTGCCGCTGTAGTTGGCATGGCGTTGGGCATGACAATGCTTCGCCTTATTCCGAAGGAAAAAGTGGAGCCGTCGCCGGCAGCTGAAGCGATGACGGAACTTGCCGAGGCGGGAACAGCGACGGGCGGGGAACGCGCGGAAAATACAATACTTGCGCCGTTTTCGGTCGCGGTGATTCAAGCGGGGGTTTATTCCGACACGAAGGCAGCCGAACGGGCGGCTAAATCGATTGAAGCGGCGGGCGTTCCGGTCGTCATCGCCGGTCAAAAGCCAGCGGCGCTTTATATTGCGGTTGGCGCGGATAAGGAAGGGTTGCGGGCGGTTAACGACAAATACCGTGAAGCTGTGCCGAGCACATACGTGAAAGAGCTGTCGTTTGCGGCCGAAACGAAGGAACGCCAGTTAAACATCGTTCAAAAAGGAGAAGCATTGTACGAAACCATGGCCGCGCTCTCTGCCGCTTTGCTTTCCGGCAAGGATGTAAGCGACGGCGAATGGCAAGCATTAGGCGAGGCGTACGGTTTGTTGGAAAAAAGTGAAGCAACAAACAACAAAACGGTCCAAAACTATGTCGAAGCGCTAAAACAGGCGTATTTGGCGCTTGTCGCCTACAAAGAAAACCAAGACGAAGCATTGCTCGGCAAGATCCAACAGCAGCTGCTTGAGGCGTTAAGCGCGTATATGGAACTCGTGCCGCTGCGGAGCTAAAACTGGCTCCGGTTTTTTTTTCTCTTTGTCTGTGGAAAATTGCCTTTCAGTGAAAAATTTGCTACGATACAAATGAATCTTCCGAACCGAAACAAGTGAAAGGAGAATGAGCGGTGCCTCCACAATTTGTGCTTGCCTCCCGCTCCCCTCGGCGCAAGCAGCTCCTCGAGCTGGCCGGATGGCCGTTTGCTGTGCAGGAAAGCCGTGCCGATGAGACGATTCCCCCTAGAACGCCCCCTGATGAAGCGGTTCAACTGCTCGCCCGCCGGAAAGTGGAGGCGGTGATGTCCTCTTTCCCTGATGCGTATGTTCTTGGCGCTGATACGATCGTGGTGTGCGATGGCCGTTTGTTAGGGAAACCGCGCACGCAAGAAGAAGCATTCGCCATGCTGCGTCAGTTGTCTGGGCGGACGCATGACGTATGGACCGGCGTTGCCATCGCACTTCCTCAAGGAACCATCACTTCGTTTGCCGAAAAAACAGCGGTGACGTTTTGGGAGCTGGATGACGAGGAAATCACCGCCTATATTGCGACCGGGGAGCCGATGGACAAAGCGGGGGCGTATGGCATCCAAGGACAGGCCGCCCTGTTTGTCAAACGGATTGACGGCGATTACTTCACTGTCGTCGGCCTGCCGCTGTCGCGGACGGTAAGAGAACTGCGCCGGCTCGGGTGGCCGCCGGCATAGATCAAAGCAAAGGCGGACGTTGTCTAGAAAGCCGGTGATTTAGTGCAAAATACTTCGGATCCCATTCTTTTTTCAAATTGGAGAAGCTTTGCAGAATCAACTTTCTTTTTTAGCGGAATGCCGTTGGTTTGCACATTGCAGCGTTTTTTCACCGGCCTTCTAGCGCTTTTTGGCAAAAGAACGCCCTCGCAAACGGATTCTGTTCACGTACTAAGAGGCGGTTCAAGCCTCTCTATCGTTCGATAAAGCAAAATAAAAAGGGGGAGTATGATGGCTTGGATGATCCGCGATGTGCCGAAAGACAGCCGACCGCGGGAGCGGCTGTTGTCATCGGGGCCGGAAAGCTTATCCGACCATGAGTTATTGGCGATTTTGCTGCGCACCGGCACAAAAGACGAGTCGGTCGTGCAGCTTGCCCAGCGTCTTCTTCGCCATTTTGAGGGGCTGAGATCGCTCAAAGATGCAACGGTCGAAGAAATGACAAACATTAAAGGAATTGGACCGACGAAAGCGGTGCAAATTTTGGCGGCGTTGGAGCTTGGCCGGCGCATTCACCAGTCCGGCTACAATGACCGCTATGTCATCCGCTGTCCGGAGGACGGGGCCAAATACGTAATGGAAGATATGCGCTTTTTATCGCAAGAACATTTTGTTGCCATTTATTTGAACACGAAAAACCAAGTCATCCACCGTAAAACGGTGTTCATCGGCAGTTTAAACGCCTCGATCGTTCATCCGCGCGAAGTGTTTAAAGAGGCGATCAAACGATCCGCCGCCTCCGTCATTTGCGTGCATAACCATCCCTCTGGCGACCCAACTCCGAGCCGCGAGGACATCGATGTCACAAAGCGGCTTGTCGAATGCGGCCGCATGATCGGCATCGAACTCCTCGATCATCTCATTATCGGCGACCAAAAATTCATCAGTTTGAAAGAAAAAGGCTATGTCTAACGGTTCTCATTTTTTGTCGAATCAGGTATAATATCAATTATGAGTTTTTCTGAATCCGTTTGGGCGGTGTTGTGCAATTTCTCAATGACTGACATCCGACCAATTTTGCCAATATAAAGATGGTACGCATTTTGTTTCGGAAAGGAAGATCAACAATATGTTTGGGTTTGGAACGAAAGATCTTGGAATCGATTTAGGGACAGCGAATACGCTCGTTTACGTAAAAGGAAAAGGCATCGTGCTCAGAGAGCCATCCGTCGTTGCCATTCAGCGCGATACAAAGCAAATTGTCGCCGTTGGCAATGAGGCGAAAAACATGATTGGGCGCACGCCGGGCAACATCGTGGCGCTGCGTCCGATGAAAGATGGCGTCATCGCTGACTACGAGACGACAGCGACGATGATGAAATACTACATCCGCAAAGCTATCAAAGCGAAGGGGATGTTCGCTGGAAAGCCGTATGTGATGGTCTGTGTACCGTATGGCATCACGGCGGTCGAAGAGCGGGCGGTGATTGATGCGACGCGCCAGGCCGGAGCGCGTGACGCGTATACGATTGAAGAGCCGTTTGCGGCGGCAATCGGCGCCAACTTGCCGGTATGGGAGCCGACCGGAAGCATGGTGGTTGACATTGGCGGCGGCACGACCGAGGTGGCGGTCATTTCGCTCGGCGGCATTGTGACGAGCCAGTCGATCCGCATTGCCGGCGATGAAATGGATGAGGCGATCATTCAATACATTCGCAAAACGTACAATTTGATGATCGGTGAGCGGACGGCGGAGGCGATCAAAATGGAAATCGGCTCGGCTGGAAATCCGGAAGGGATCGGGAAAATGGAAATTCGCGGCCGCGATTTGCTGACCGGGCTGCCGAAAACGATCGAGATCAGCGCTGAAGAAGTAGCTGAGGCATTGCGCGATACCGTCTATGCGATTGTCGAGTCGGTGAAAAACACGCTCGAAAAAACGCCGCCGGAGCTGGCCGCCGACATTATGGACCGCGGCATCGTGTTGACGGGCGGCGGGGCTTTGCTGCGCAATTTAGACAAGGTCATCAGCCAAGAGACGGACATGCCGGTCATCGTCGCGGAAAACCCATTGGATTGCGTGGCAATCGGAACCGGCAAAGCGCTTGACCATATTGACTTGTTTAAAAACAAGGCGAGAGACCATCGCTGACAGTAAGAAGGTGCTGATGCATGCCACAGTTTTTCGGAAATAAGCGCCTCATTTTTTTGCTTGTCAGCATTGTCATTCTTGTCATGTTGATCGGTTTTTCGCTGCGCGGCCGCGAAGAACTGACGTGGCCAGAGCAGTTCATCAAAGACACTGCCGGTTTTGTCCAGCTTCTGTTTGGGAAGCCCGCACAAGTTGTCGCGGGCTTCTTTGAAAATGTGAACGACCTCCGCCATACATATAAGGAAAACGAGCTGTTGAAAGCAAGGCTTGAAGAATATGCAGCGCTGCAGACAGAAGTCGAGGCGCTGCGACAGGAAAATGAACGGCTGCGCGCGCTGCTTGATAAAAAGGAGAGCTTGCGCGATTTTATTCCGATTCAGGCGACAGTGGTCGGGCGAAACCCGGACCGCTGGCGGGAGACGATCATTGTCAACAAAGGCGCGCAGCATGGGGTGAAAAAAGATATGGCGGTCATCACCCCGGCCGGGCTTGTCGGCAAAGTGCAACACGCTTCCCAATTTACGTCCACGGTTCAACTGTTGAGTGCGCTTGATCAAAACAACCGCATTTCCGCCTACGTCCAAGGGAACGAAAATGTATTCGGGCTAATCGAAGGGTACGATGACAAACGGCGCGAACTGTTGCTTGGCGAAATTCCGATTGACGCCAAGGTGAAAAAAAAGCAAAAAGTGTTGACTTCCGGCCTCGGCGGCGTGTTTCCGAAAGGATTGCCGATCGGCGAAGTGACCGAGGTCAAGCCGGATCAGTACGGACTGACGCAAGTTGTCTATGTCAAGCCGTTTGCCAACTTGTATGATATGGATGATGTGATGATTGTGAAACGAAAAATCGATGAGGCACTGCAAGAAGAGGAGGAGGCAAAGTGAAAAAGTGGCAGCTCCCTTTCCTTGCGGTGTTATGTTTTGTCAGCGAAAGCATTTTTGTTGATGTATGGCCGAAAGGCGACTTGTATGTCCGCTATTTTTTTGTTCCCCGTTTTTTTCTCATTTTTTTAGTGCTGACGGCTGTTTATCTCGGTGGGACGCGGGCGATGGGTTACGGGTTCGTTTTCGGTTTCCTGTACGATTGCGTCTATACGGAGCTGCTTGGCGTTTACGCCTTTGCCTACACGCTCATCGCCTATATAGCGGGGAAAGCGATGAAATGGTTTCACCAAAGCTGGATCGTTGTTTTTTTGCTGTCGCTGTTGGCCATTGCGTTGCTTGACAGCTATGTGTACGGCATTCAGCTGTTGATCGGGCGGACAGATTGGCCGTTTTCCGTTTTTTGGGATCGCCGGTTATGGCCGACGTTGCTGGTAAACGTCGCGTTTTTTCTCATCTTCTCGTACCCGCTCGGACGGTGGCTGGCAAAAATTCGCCGGTTGGAGCAAGAAGAATAAAGAGGAAAAACAGCCCGTTCTGTAGAATTATTCGTTGGGGTGAACGTTGTGGCAAAACAAAAGCAGCAGTACGTGACGATTAAAGGGACGAAAGATGGGCTGACGCTGCATCTTGATGACCGCTGCTCGTACGACGATTTATTGAAAGAAATCGAAGAGCGGCTTGTCAAGCGCTCTGGCGTCGCGCCCAACAGCCCGCTTGTCTCCGTCCATCTGAAAGTCGGGAACCGCTACTTAACGCCCGCTCAAGAGGAAGAGTTGCGTGCGCTCATCCGCCGTTCGAAAAATTTGGTCGTCGATTCGATCGAAAGCAATGTGATGTCGAAAGCGGAAGCGATCGAATGGATACAGAAAACGGAAATCGTCACTGTCTCGCGCATCGTTCGTTCCGGACAAGTGCTTCACGTTGAGGGGGATTTGCTGCTGCTCGGCGATGTGAACCCCGGCGGAACGGTCATTGCCGGAGGCAATATTTTCATTCTCGGCGCCTTGCGCGGCATCGCCCATGCTGGATATGCCGGGAATAAAGAAGCGATCATCGCCGCGTCAGTGATGAAGCCGATGCAGCTGCGCATCGGTGATGTCATGAATCGTGCTCCCGATTACAAAACGGACGAAGGAAATGAGATGGAATGCGCTTATATTAATGAGCATAATCAAATTGTTGTCGACCGCCTGCAGCTGCTCGTGCATTTGCGGCCGAATTTGACGCGCTTAGAAAGGAGAATGTAACCGTGGGAGAAGCGATCGTCATCACTTCCGGGAAAGGCGGCGTCGGCAAAACGACGACGACCGCGAACCTTGGGACGGCCCTCGCCATTTTAGGGAAGCGGGTGTGCCTTGTCGATACGGACATTGGGCTGCGCAACCTTGATGTCGTATTGGGGCTTGAAAACCGAATTATTTATGACTTAGTGGATGTCGTCGAGGGGCGCTGTACGGTGCAAAAAGCGCTTGTCAAGGATAAGCGGTTCGATAACCATTTGTATTTGCTGCCGGCGGCGCAGACGAGCGATAAATCAGCAGTCAATCCGGAGCAGATGAAAGAGCTGGTCGAGCAGCTGAAGCAGGAATACGACTACGTGCTCATCGACTGCCCGGCTGGCATTGAGCAAGGCTACCGCAACGCCGTCGCCGGCGCGGATGAGGCGATCGTTGTCACAACGCCGGAAGTGTCGGCGGTTCGCGATGCAGATCGCATCATCGGCCTGCTTGAAGCGGAAGAGCACGTCAAGCCGCCGCGCCTCATCATCAACCGCATTCGCGGCCATATGGTGAAAAACGGCGATATGCTCGATGTTGATGAAATCGTCACGCATTTATCGATTGAGCTGCTCGGGATTATTGCTGACGATGAAAACGTGATCAAGGCGTCCAACCGCGGTGAGCCGATCGTCCTTGATCCGAACAGCAAAGCGTCGATCGCTTACCGCAACATCGCCCGCCGCATTCTCGGCGAGTCGGTGCCGCTGCCGCCGCTTGAGGAGGAAGAGAAAGGGCTGTTCTCGAAGATTCGAAAAATATTTAGTTTAAAGTAGGGGAACGGGGGCAATTCCGAGGGGAAATTGCCCTTTTCATTTTGTTCAGCGCTTGCAAGAGTGCGGCTGGCGGGCAGGGGCTGACGCGACAGGATATGAGAGGGCAAGGAGGATGACTCAAAAGGTCGTCTGTCTCTAAGAAATGTGCAATATATAGTGAGATGCAAACAGAACATTCGGATATATAGTGGTGAAAGAGGGCGTCCCGATCCTTTTGAGACACCCTCTTTTTAATTGATGGCAGGGGTCAAAAAACTTTGCCTCTCTGAAAATCGTTCGAAACGAGCGTCCTCCTTTTTGGCGTGGCATAGGAATCCGCTCGATGCACCGCAGCCAAAAAAACGCCCGTTCATATTCCATGAGGTTGTCTCATAAATTAGTACAAACGTCGTTAGAAAGATGGAGGGGGACGCATGGATCGACGTATTCGAGAGATGAAAAAACGGATGGAAAGGCGGCGAAAAGAGCGCCAATATCAGCCGAAACAGCGAAAGGAGCTGGAGTGGGGGATAACGGATGAGGAACGATACGGGCTGCCGGTCGTTACGTATGACCGCTATTCGTTTGACTCAGAGTCCCATCCGCTGTTTCGCAAAGAGTGGTTCCTCTTCAAAACGCTCGTCGCCGCCTGTCTCGTGCTAGTGACTGCCATTTTGTTTAGACATCCGTCTGCCTCGCTTGAGCCGGCGCGGCAGTTTATCGCACGGACGATGGAAACAGAATTTCAGTTTGCGGTCGTCTCAGCCTGGTATGAAAAAACGTTCGGCGAGCCACTCGCCTTTTTCGCACCGAAAAAAGAGACAAAAACAGAAATGGCGTCCTCATATGCGGTGCCGGTTTCCGGCCGAGTGCTCGAAAGCTTTGATCAAAACGGCCAAGGGGTGATGATCGAAACCGAGAGCGAAGCAAAAGTCGAAGCGATGAAAGAGGGGATCGTCACGTTTGCCGGCACAAAAGAGAAGCTTGGAAAAACGGTCATCATTCAGCACGCGGATGGCAGTGAAACATGGTACGGGCATTTAGGCGCGATTTCCGTCAAGTTATACGATTTTGTGGAAATGGGAAAAGAAGTCGGCGTCACACAAGCAAGTGACAGCAACAAACAGAAAGGAATGTTTTATTTTGCCATTAAACAAGGAGACAAATTTATCGATCCCATTCAGGTGATTTCCTTTGAGTAAGTATCTCGGGCTGCTTGGAAAGTTGCACGTCCATCCGTTGCTATGGCTGATTGGTGGCATGGCGGTATTGACGGCCCATTTTAAGCAGCTTTGTTTGCTGTTTTTCATTGTTCTCGTCCATGAGCTCGGCCATGCGGCAGCAGCAGCGTTTTTTTCTTGGCGGGTGAAGCGAATTTTGTTGTTGCCGTTCGGGGGAGTGGCAGAAGTCGAGGAACATGGAAACCGTCCATTCCGTGAAGAATGGATCGTGACGCTCGCTGGGCCGGCGCAGCATCTTTGGTTGACAGCGGCCGGGTTTTTTTTATGGAAGGGCGGCTGGATGGATGATGGAAGCTGGGAGCTGTTTTTCCGCTATAACGTGGCTGTATTTAGTTTGAACTTGCTGCCGATCTGGCCGCTTGACGGCGGCAAACTGCTGTTTTTGCTTTTGGCGTACCGTCGTCCGTTCAGCGAGGCGCATCGAAACATGGTCGGCATATCAGCGGCTGTGCTGGCGATCAGCATCATCCTTTTACTCGTGTTCGCGCCTCGCCAGCTGGATTTATGGGCGATCGTCGTCTTTTTGGCGCATGCGCTCTGGCAAGAGAAGAAACAACATCCATATGTGGTCATGCGTTTTTTGCTTGAGCGGTATTACGGGAAAAAGGGGGATTACGCAAGGCTGCAGACGATCACGGTTCCGGCGGACGAGCGCATTTCTACCGTGCTGCAACGCTTTTACCGCGGGCAAAAACATGCAATCGTCGTCGTCCGCAACGGCCGCGAACGGACGACGCTTGATGAAAATGAACTGCTGCACGCGTTTTTTGCTGAAAAGCGGACCGATGCGCCGCTTGGCGCTCTCATTTATTGATGACGGCTGGCCGTTTGAACCGTTTCATGGCCCCTTGAGGGAGAAAATCACGGTTGACGGCTGGCTGTTTCTATGTTACTATAGATGACGTTGTAGACTTTTTGTCCCTTAACGGGGGCAAAAGAGGGCGGTTGTCACAAAAAGACGCACCCGTACTACAACCGCTCAGCGCGGGTTGTGAAGCGTTCCGATTGGAACCGCCTTGACGCTGGCGAGTCTGAGTCCATGAAGGAGGTGCGAGGCATGTACGCAATCATCGAAACTGGCGGCAAACAATTGAAAGTCGAAGAAGGCCAAGAAATTTACATCGAAAAACTGGATGCCAATGAAGGCGATACGGTGACGTTTGACAAAGTGCTGTTCGTCGGCGGGGAAACGGTGAAAATCGGCAACCCGACGGTCGAAGGTGCAACGGTCACAGCGAAAGTGCAAAAGCACGGTCGACAAAAGAAAATTATCGTCTTCAAATATAAAGCGAAAAAGAACTATCGCCGCAAACAAGGCCACCGTCAGCCGTACACAAAAGTCGTCATCGAAAAAATTAACGCGTAAGCGATGATCCGCATTACGATTGAGCGGGAAGCGGACGGCCGCATTCGCGCATTCACGATGGATGGGCACGCTGAGTTCGCCAAGCGCGGGCAAGATATCGTATGCGCCGGCGCTTCGGCCGTCTCATTCGGCACCATCAATGCGATCGAGGCGCTTGCCGGCGTCCGTCTGCACGTTTCGCTTGGCTCAGACGGAGGCTATCTTCGCTGTGAGCTTCCGGAGCTGGAAGAGGCAGCGACGGCAGAAAAAGTGCAATTATTGTTAGAGGCGATGGTCGTCTCGCTCAAGACGATCGAACGCGATTACGGGAAGTTTATCCGCGTGACATCTATCTAGCAGGAGGTGACTGCCATGCTGAGACTTGACTTGCAATTTTTTGCGTCGAAAAAAGGGGTTGGTTCGACGAAAAACGGCCGTGACTCGATCGCGAAGCGCCTTGGCGCAAAACGTGCTGACGGCCAATTTGTCACAGGCGGCTCCATTTTGTACCGCCAACGCGGAACGAAAGTTCATCCAGGCTTGAACGTCGGCCGCGGCGGTGATGACACGCTGTACGCGAAAATTGACGGCATCGTCCGTTTCGAACGGCTCGGCCGCGACCGCAAACGCGTCAGCGTCTACCCGGTCAGCCAAGAAGCGTAATTTATAAAAAAACTCTAACCATGCCGGTTAGAGTTTTTTCTTTTTGTCCTTGAAAAATCGTTCCCGTTCGATGTCAGAAAATGCTATAGTAAAAGTAAATGTCCTCCCGGTGAAGGGAAACTGAAGAAAAGGCGGCGCGGGCCGCCGCGCCGCACGAATAGGGGAGCAATGAATGGAAAAGAGATGGACGGTCGTTGAAGTGATGCGACATGCCCGCCATGACTGGTTGAACAAAATCCAACTCATTAAAGGCCATTTGGCGCTCAATAAAATCGAGCGGGTGAAGGAGATCATCAATGGCATTATCGGCGAGATGCAGCAGGAAACCCGGCTGACGAACTTGAAGGCTGAGCGGTTCGCTGAACTGGTCATGACCTACAACTGGGAGCCGCGTCCGGTTTTTCTTGAGTATGAAATCACCGGCGGCGAAGCGGATTTGTCATTGTATGACGAGCGGTTGACCGAATGGTGTCGCGACTTTCTTCGTCTGCTGGAGACGCAGGCCGACAGGCAGACGGAAAACCACATATGCTTGTCGATCGAGCTGTCTTACGGGCGGGCGTTGCTGTTTTTAGATTATCGCGGCGCGTGGCAGGATGCGGAAGCCGTTCGTTCTTGGTTGGAACACTGCGAGCCGTTGCCGCCGCTTCGGCTTGTATCGTTTGCCGTCGGCACGGAGGAATTGACAGTGGAACTTGAGCTGCTGTTCCACCCTGAGAGCCCGTATTCGTAAGCACATATTGACAGCATTGAATCATCTCTGTATACAATAATAAGTATTAGTTACACTAATTTCGCCATGATGGAAGCGAATCGGAGGAACAGCTGATGTTTGTCGATCAAGTGAAAATTTACGTCAAAGGCGGGGATGGCGGCAACGGCATGGTCGCATTTCGCCGTGAAAAATATGTCCCGAAAGGCGGGCCGGCTGGCGGGGACGGCGGTAAAGGCGGCGACGTTGTGTTTGTCGTCGATGAAGGGCTGCGGACATTGATGGACTTCCGCTATCAGCGTCATTTTAAAGCGCCTCGCGGCGAAAACGGCATGTCGAAAAATCAGCATGGCAAAAATGCGGAAGACTTGCTTGTCAAAGTGCCGCCCGGGACGGTGGTGATCGATGCCGATACAAACGAAGTGCTCGCCGACTTGACGGAGGAAGGACAGCGGTTTGTCGTCGCCAAAGGCGGCCGCGGCGGGCGCGGCAACACCCGGTTTGCGACCGCGGCCAATCCGGCGCCGGAAATCGCGGAAAACGGCGAACCAGGCGAGGAGCGCAACGTCATTTTGGAATTGAAACTGCTCGCTGATGTCGGTCTTGTAGGATTCCCAAGCGTCGGCAAATCGACGTTATTGTCCGTTGTTTCAGCAGCAAAACCGAAAATCGCCGAATATCACTTTACAACGCTCGCGCCGAATTTGGGCGTCGTCGAAACGGAAGACGGCCGCAGTTTTGTCATGGCCGACTTGCCGGGGCTCATTGAAGGCGCCCACGAGGGGGTCGGCTTAGGGCATCAGTTTTTGCGCCATATTGAGCGGACGCGTGTCATCGTCCATGTCATCGACATGGCCGCGGTGGAGGGACGCGATCCGTACGATGATTACGTCGTCATCAACGAGGAGCTGAAACAATACAATTTGCGCTTGACGGAACGGCCGCAAATTGTCGCTGCCAATAAAATGGACATGCCCAACGCCGAAGAGAACTTGCGCCGTTTTCAAGAGAAAGTCGGCGAGGCGGTGCCCGTCTTTCCGATTTCGGCCGCGACACGGCAAGGGGTGCGCGAACTGCTGTTTGCCATTGCCGATCTGCTCGAAACAACGCCGGAGTTCCCGCTTTATGAGCCGGAAGAGCCGGCGGTGCAGCGCGTCGTGTACAAATACGAAAAAGAGGAGCTGCCGTTTGCCATTACCCGCGGAAGCGATGGGGCGTTCATTTTGTCGGGTGACAAAATTGAGAAGCTGTTTAAAATGACCGACTTCTCGCGCGAAGAATCGGTGCGCCGCTTCGCCCGTCAGCTGCGGTCGATGGGAGTCGACGATGCGCTGCGCGAGCGCGGAGCGAAAGACGGAGACACCGTCCGGCTGCTCGATTACGAATTTGAGTTTGTCGATGACTGGGACGAACGGTAAAAGCGGGGGAAGGTGCGGTGGAGAAAAAGTTTTATTTAGTGCGTGAAGACGTTTTGCCGGAAGCGATGAAAAAAGTCGTGCTCGCTAAGCAGCTGCTTGAGCGGAAAAAAGCCGCCTCAGTCGCCGAGGCGGCGCAGCTTGCCAACATTAGCCGCGGCGTCTTTTACAAATACCGCGATGCCATTTTTCCGTTTCAGGCGGTGACGAAAGAAAATATTGTCACGTTATTTTTCCATTTGGAAGACCGCTCGGGCACGTTGTCGCGGCTGCTTGGTGTCGTGGCAGCGGCTGGCTGCAACGTGCTGACGATCCACCAGACGATCCCGCTGCAAGGCCGGGCGAACGTGACGCTTTCCGTCAGCACGAACGACATGCATGAGGACATTGATGAACTGTTGACAAAGCTTAGAGGGCTTGAATTTGTCGAAAAAGTTGAAATTGTTGGTTCGGGAGTGTATTAAAGCAAGGGAGAGGCAAACGAAATGAGAATCGGCTATTTAGGACCGAAGGCGACGTTTACCGAAGCGGCGGTTGCGGCGCTCTTTCCATCAGAGCCGCGCGAGCCGTACACTACGATTCCCGACTGCATCGACGCCGTCGCCGCTGGGGAAATTGAGGCAGCCGTTGTGCCGCTTGAAAATGCGTTGGAAGGGTCGGTCAATTTAACGTTGGATTATTTGATTCATGAACAACCGCTGCCGATCATCGGTGAAATTGTCGTTCCGATTGAGCAGCATTTGCTCGTGCATCCGTACTATGCACCGCATTGGCGCGAGATTAAAGAAGTGTATTCGCATTCGCACGCTATTGCTCAATGCCGCAAATTTTTACATACGGTGCTCAAAGGAGCAAAGCAAGTGCCCACGACGTCAACGAGCGCCGCTGCCAAATTTGTCAGCGAACATCCACATTTGCCGGTGGCGGCGATTGCCAATCGGCTCGCGGCGAGCGAGTACGGCTTGACGATTGTACAGGAAAATATTCATGATTACGATTACAACCATACACGCTTTATCGTTGTCAGCCGAAACGGGCAGCCGCTTTCGCCTGATTCGCCGCTTTATGCCGGCGACAAAACGACCGTTGTCGTTATGCTGCCGCAAGATCAGCCGGGTGCGCTCCACCAAGTGCTGTCGGCGTTTGCTTGGCGGCGGCTGAACTTGACAAAAATTGAGTCGCGCCCGGCGAAAACAGGGCTCGGCAACTACTTTTTTATCATTGATATCGATGCGCCGATGGATGACGTCCTCATCCCGGGGGCGATCGCCGAAATCGAAGCACTCGGCTGTACGGTGCAGCTATTGGGCAGTTATCCGTATTATTTTGCTTAAAATGAATGGTGAAAATTGGAGAGAGGGTGTCTCAAAAGCAACGAGACACCCTTTTTCATTTCACTGCGATATCGAACTTTATCATTCGATTTCTCGCATTCTGCTTGAAGGGAGGCGTCCTGTTGAGTCAGCCTTATTCCCATCACTGTGAATTTCGCCTGATGGCAGGTCGTCTTTCTCTGGAAGAAACATCCCTTTTAGGTCAGCCGCTTTTTGCTTTGGCCGCTGCTATATTCACGCCTCGTCTGGCTTTGCTGAGATGGGGGATGTGATCCGTTCTGTCCAGCTGCCATGGGATGAGCGTTTCGTTTGTAGGATGAGAGCGCGCCGACTAGGGGATGGGGTTAGGCTTCAATTAAAAAACCCGCTTGTTTTAAGGCACGGCAGGCGGCGTCGAGCTTTTCCGGCGAGTCGGCTTCAAGCGTATGCAAATGCGTCCCGTCGGTCAGCTGCAATAAATACGATGCTCTTGTCGCCTCAATTTTGGCGATAAATTGGTCGACTTCGAGGCGGTTGTTGACCATAACCGATGCGGTTAAATCGCCATAGACCGGATGTTCGATTTTGACATCTTTTACCGTTACGCCGCAGTCAACAAGCAAATACAATTCTTCTTTCGTCTGCTCTGGTGTATGAGAGCAGGCGACCGTTCTCGTATACGTTTGTGCCGGTGCGGCCGGCTTTAAATACAGATAGCCTTGGCTTGTCGCAATAATAGGTTCGTTGCGCGCCTTTAGCAGCGAAATGTCTTGGACGATTACTTGGCGGCTGACGTTCGTTTTTGCCGCCAACTCCGCTCCGGTGAGCGGCGTTTCGCTTTCTTTCAGCCATTGCAAAATGAGCTGGCGCCTCGCTTCTCCTAAAATTTTCTTTTCTTCTTTCACCTTGTCCATGCCCCCTCTCGCGTTCGGATGATCCGTTCTAACGCGGAAATCAATTGATCGATCTCTATTTCCGTCGTCGCCGTACCAAATGATATGCGGACGAACTGCTTTGCTTCCTCCGGAGTTTTTCCGATGGCGAGCATCGTCCGCGACGGCGCCTGCAATCCGACTTGGCAAGCGCTGCCAGTTGAAATGGCGATGCCGGTGCGGTTGCATTCAAGCATAACGAGCTGTCCTTCAAAACCGGCAACAGACAACCCGACAATATGGGCAAGCCGACAGTCAGGATGACCTTCCACAGCAATCGGCAGCTGTTTGGCTGCTATGGCGTCAATCAGCCGGCGGCGCAGCTGTTCAAAGCGTGCCTGTTCACCTTCCATCCGTCCGTAAAGCTGTTTAGCGGCCGTAGCGAAGGCAACGATCCCTGGCACATTGACTGTTCCGGGCCGGAAGCCGGATTCGTGTGTCGTCCCTGGAAAAACGGGTTTCCAGTGAAGGTGCGGGTCGATGTAGACGGCGCCGACGCCTTTTGGACCGTACACCTTATGAGCGGAAATCGATACACTGTCAATCGCCATCGCTTTGACGTCTAGCTGTATTTTAGCAAAAGTTTGCACGCAGTCGCTATGAAAAAGGACGCCGCGCGCCCGCAGCAGGCGGCCGATGTCGGCAAGCGGCTGGATGGTGCCGATTTCGGAGTTGGCATGCTGGATGGAAGCGAGGATTGTCCGCGGCGTGATCGCCCGTTCCAAATCAGCGAGACGGATGCGCCCAAAGCGGTCGACGGGCAAATATGTCACGGTATATCCTTCCGTTTCAAGCTGTTGAAACAAATGATAAAGTGAGGCGTGTTCGACTTCGGTCGTAATTAAATGATGGCCTTTATGACGATGGGCGTCAATGAGCGACCGAATGGCAAGAACATTTGCCTCCGTGCCGCCGCTTGTGAAATAGATCCCTTCCGCTTCACCATTGATCATAGCGGCAAGCTCGCGCCGGCACAGCGTCAGCAATTGTTTTGCTTTCGTGCCGATGTCGTGCAGGCTGCTTTCATTGCCAAAGTAAACGGCCGCTGCCTCCGCATAAGCCGCAATCGCTTCTTCGCACATCGGTGTCGTTGCTGCATAATCCAAATAAATCATATTCTCCCGCCTTTTTCAGCACTTTTTTTGATAAACCTCTTGTCATTAGTTTAAATATGTGTAAATATAGATGTCAAGACAGTTGGAAAGAGAGGAGATCCGGGTGTGGGGGAAGACGGCATCATCATTGTCGGCAGCGGCTTAGCCGCTTTAACAGTGGCTTATTATTTGCGGGCGCAAGAAAATGTGATAGTTTTCACAAAGAGAGGGAGAACAGACAGCAACTCTTGGCGGGCGCAAGGCGGGGTGGCGGCGGCGCTGGCGGTTGACGACGATTGGCGCGCTCATTTCCGCGACACACTTGCGGCCGGCTGCCATCATAACGATGTGCGGATGGTTGAACTGCTTGTCCGCGAAGGACCAAAACGGCTGCAAGAATGGATGGACGCCGGGATGACGTTCGATGCAGATGAACGTGGACAGCCTTGCTTCGGCCTTGAAGGCGGGCATAGCCGCCGGCGCATTTTGCATGCTGGCGGCGACCAAACGGGCAAGGCGCTCGTTTCGTTTTTGCTTAAACAGGTGGAAGGGCGCGTATCGGTGGTGGAAGGTGAACAAGTCATCGAACTTTTGATGGAAGACGGACGCTGTATCGGGGTGAAAACGAAGCGAAAAGACGGTGTTGTTTCGGTTTGGCGGGCGGCGGCGGTCGTCCTGGCGACCGGCGGCTGCGCAGGGCTGTATACGTTCACTTCCAACGCGCCGACAGCGACCGGCGACGGCGTTGTCATGGCGTATCGCGCCGGCGCAGCGGTCGCTGATATGGAGTTTATCCAATTTCATCCGACGATGCTCTCCGCCGGCGGAAAAGCGGTCGGATTAGTATCGGAGGCCGTGCGCGGCGAAGGTGCGGTGCTTGAGACGGAAGACGGCCGGCGCTTAATGGATGGTGTTCATCCGCTTCGCGATTTGGCGCCGCGTGATGTGGTCGCCCGCGCGATCGCTGCGGAAATGGAGCGCGGCGTCCGCGTCTACTTGAATATTTCCGCTGTGCCCCATTTTTGCCGCCGCTTTCCGACGATTGCTGCGCTATGCGAGGCGCATGGCGTCAGCCTTGAAAGCGGCCTCCTTCCGATCGTGCCGGGCGCCCACTTTTTAATGGGCGGCATTGTAGTCAATGAATGGGGGCAGACGACCGTGCCGGGCTTGTATGCTGTTGGGGAAGCGGCGTGCACCGGTGTGCATGGCGCCAACCGGCTAGCAAGCAATTCGTTGCTTGAAGCGATCGTCTTTGGCGCCCGCGTGGCTCACGCGATCAGCCGTCGGGAGGAGTGGCCGGCGTCGGCGAGCCGCACCGCTCGGCCGTTTGGCCGCCCGCGCCGTCTTTTGGTGCCTCCGCTTCCGGAGCGGGCGCGCATTCGCGAGCAATTGTCCGCGCTTGTCGGCATCGTCCGTGACGGGGAGCGGCTTTGTGAGGCGGTTCGTTGGTTTGAACAGTTTTCCTTGCTGGATTGGTTGGATGGTGACCTTGAGTGGCTGTCGGCCGAAGAGGTGGAAACAGGGTATATGCTCCTTGCCGGCTGGCTTATTGCCTCGTCCGCGCTACGCCGCACAGAAAGCCGCGGCGGCCACTATCGGAGCGATTTTCCACACGATCATCCGGACTGGCAAGGCCGGCGCCTCGTGCGGACGAAAGAAGAGTGGGCGCATGCATCGGCTGTACGGTCAAATGAGAGCGGGCTCAAAAGGGGGATTGTGCGATGAACCGGTTAAAGATTGAGCAGTTGTTGCGCTACTTTTTTCTTGAAGATATTGGCGACGGCGATGTGACAAGCAACACGATTTTTCCAGCCAACGAACGAGCGAAAGGCGTGTTTATGGCGAAAGCGGATGGGGTTGTAGCCGGCGTCGGCCTGATTGCCGCCGGCTATCAGCTGCTGGATCCGCATATCGACGTATCGGTCATGAAACAGGACGGCGAGCGGGTTGCAGCCGGTGAAACGATTGCCGCCGTTTCCGGGCCAGTCGGTCCGCTGTTGTCCGGCGAGCGCGTCATTTTGAATTTGCTTCAGCGTTTAAGCGGCATTGCGACTGTAACGCGGCAGGCGGTCGATCTGCTTGGGGACAGCCATACGCGCCTTTGCGATACGCGGAAAACGACGCCCGGCTTGCGCATGCTGGAAAAATACGCCGTTACTTGCGGCGGCGGCTACAATCACCGTTTTGGCTTATACGACGGCGTGATGATTAAAGACAATCATATCGCTTTTTGCGGATCGATTGCTGCTGCTGTCAAAACGGTGCGAGAGCGGCTCGGTCATATGGTGAAAATCGAAGTGGAAACGGAAACGGAAGCTCAGGTGCTCGAGGCGGTCGAAGCTGGAGCTGACGTGATTATGTTTGACAATCGGACGCCGGAGGAAGTGCGGTCGTTCGTCCGACTCGTGCCGAAACCGATCATCACTGAGGCGTCCGGCGGCATTACGCTCGCCAATGTGGCGGCGTATGGCGCGACCGGCGTCGATTGTATTTCGCTCGGCTTCTTAACGCATTCCGCCGCGGCGTTAGACATCAGCTTTTATTTGCGATAACGGGGGGAGAGAATGATGAACGTACTTGAACAGTTCAAACGGCTTGATGATATGCCGGAACAGTATAAAGCAATGGAAAGAGACGAGCTCGAAGCGCGTGCCCGCGCTGTGAAAGAGCAGCTCGGCCGGCGCCTTTTTATCCCTGGGCACCATTACCAAAAAGATGAGGTCCGCTGATGCAACCGGTGATTCGCTTCAGCTCGCCCAGCTGGCGGCAAAAAACAACGAAGCGGAATACATTGTGTTTTGCGGCGTCCATTTTATGGCGGAAACGGCGGACATTTTAACGAGTGCAGCGCAGGCGGTGATTTTGCCGGACATGCGGGCCGGTTGCTCGATGGCCGATATGGCCGATATTTTTCAAGTCGAGCGGGCGTGGGCGGCGTTGACGGAGCGGTTTGGCGAGACGATTCTTCCGCTTGTGTACGTGAATTCCACCGCGGCGATTAAGGCGTTTGTCGGCCGCCATGGCGGGGCGACGGTTACATCATCCAACGCGAAAAAGATGGTTGCGTGGGCGTTTTCACAAAAAGAACGGATCTTCTTTTTGCCGGATCAGCATTTAGGCAGAAATACAGCCTATGCGCTCGGCATCGGCCTTGACGAGATGGCCGTCTGGGACCCGCATGAGGAAACATTGCAAGGCGACGGCGATCTTGACAAGGCGAAAGTCATTCTTTGGAAAGGGCATTGCTCGGTGCATGAAAACTTCAACGTCCAGCAAATCGAGCATATTCGGCGGACGCACCCGGAAACAAAGGTGATCGTTCATCCCGAATGCAGCTGGGACGTCGTCCAGCAGGCAGATTACGCTGGTTCGACAAAATACATTATCGAAACGATCCGCAGCGCCCCATCTGGCAGCCGGTGGGCGGTTGGGACGGAAATGAACTTAGTGAACCGCCTTATGCATGAGCACCCGGACAAAGAAATCGTCTCTCTGAACCCGTATATGTGTCCGTGTTTAACGATGAACCGGATCGATTTGCCGCATTTCGTTTGGGCGCTTGAAGCGCTCAGCGAAGGGATGGTCGTCAACCGCATTACCGTTCCAAAAGAAGTGGCGTTCGAAGCAAAGCAGGCGCTTGATCGCATGCTTGCCCTTGCCTAGCTCCCCTCCCCGGCGAGACGGAATCGCCTCCGTTCAGCCGGGGATTTTTTTATCATAAATCAACGACCATCGTCATACATTGTGTTGAAAGACGATAACCGGAAACAAGCATCGGTCGGATAGAGTGCAAACAGTCTCGGTTTAGGAGGGGAACGGCGTGAAAATCCATATTGTTCAAAAGGGCGACACCCTTTGGAAAATTGCCCAAAAATACGGGGTTGATTTTGAACAATTGAAAAAGATAAATGGGCATTTGAGCGATCCGAATATGATTATGCCCGGAATGAAAATTAAAGTGCCGACAGCAGGGGTGCCAATAAAGAAAGAAACAAAAGTGTATGCATCATTGAAAAAAACGAAGATGGAAGAGCATCCGTACGCAGAGGCAAAACCGTTTGTTTCGTTTAACATTGAGACGGAGCTCGGCGCATCCGGTGGTTCTGTCTCGGAAAATGAAGCGCCGGTGAACGAAGCGCCAGCAGCTGTAAATAAAGCGCCGGCGGTTGAAGCGCCAAAAGCAGAAGCGAAAGAAAAACCGAAAGCGCCGGCGGTTGAAGCGCCAAAAGCGGAAGCGAAAGAAAAACCGAAAGCATCGGTGGTTGAAGCGCCAAAAGCAGAAGCGAAAGAAAAACCGAAAGCATCGGCGGTTGAAGCGCCAAAAGCGGAAGCGAAAGAAAAACCGAAAGCGCCAGCGGTTGAAGCGCCAAAAGCATCGGTCGGTGGGACATCGAAGGCAGCAGAGAAAGAGGCGGAAAACGTGTCCGTGAATGTAACACCAAATGTGCCAGTCAACGAAACGCCCAACGTACCTGTGAATGAAACACCAAATGTGCCGGTGAATGAAGCGCCGAACGTAGCAGTGAACGAGGCTCCGAAAGCACCGGCAGCCAATACACCGCCACTTGCGCATGCGATTCCGCCGGTCGCCCCACCTCCTCCCGTTTCGTTTGCCAAAACATGGTCCAATTTGCCGCCGATCCCACCGAAGCCAAGCAATATTTTGCCCGGCATAATGAAGGAGGAGACGGATGAGAGCCCGACTCAATTGAAAGGGGAACATCCAGCGGACGAAAGCGAGGAAGCTCCACCGCCGTTGCCGAACATCCCACACGTCCCCGTTGTCCCGCCGGCGGCGCCGGTTTTCGGTGCGGATCAAGGATGTGTGCCGGTGACGCCTATTTGGCCGGGGGCTGGGTTTTATATGCCGCCGCTGCCAGCCATGCCACCTTATTCCCCGCTGCCAGGTTCGTTAGCGGCCGGGGAAAGCCCAGAGAATTCGGCTCCATTCCCCGGCATTATCGAAAGCAGCAGCGAGTCGTCAGCATCTTCGCCGCTTCCTGGACTAGGGGAACATGGGGCTGCGGCTCCGATGACACCGACCGCTGGAGCGGCTTTCGCTCCAGTCGCCTCCGCCGCACCGGGATATGCGCCGCCTGGAATGTATGCGCCGCCAGCTGGGTATCCGCCTTTTGGGTATATGCCTGTGTATCCACCGTTCCAACCCTACGGAGGATATGTGCCTTCTGGGACGTATGCCCTGCCAGCTCCGTATGGATACGCGCCGCAATCAGCTGCGCCGGCGATCCCGTGGCCCGGTGTCGTTTATCCGGCCAACCCGCCGAGATACGCGCCATCGTCTGCGCCGCCGGCTGCCAGTTCACACCTGTTTGCTGAACCGCCAGACGAGGAGAGCGGGCATGGTGAAGAACAGTAATGAGACAGACAGAGACGCCGCCGGCCGTCTCTTTTTTCTTCTTCGCTGCCATTACCGGCTGGCTATTCGGTGGGTGGTGGCGTTGAAACCGCATGTCATCGTCATCGCCACTTCGCACGGACCATTCGTTGCGAAAGCGTACCACTCATTGGCGGCGGCCGAACGGCAATCCTGGCTTCTTGCCGCCCTACGCCGCGCGGGTTTTTTCGGCGCGCCGAACGTTATCCCGCTCGGCCATGGAGGGGTGATCGCTGCTGGGGGGCGATATTGGTTGCTGACGGAATATGTAGCCGGCGCGCGCCCGCTCACATTCGCCGACAAGCGTGACATCGCGGACGGGCTTCAGGCGCTAAACAACTATCATGCGGCAACGGCGAATATCGTTTACGGCGAACAGAAAGCCTTGCAGCTGCCATCTATGCAACTGTATGAAAAATGGCGGCGCCGCTATGATGAGTTTTATCGGCATTTACCGTTCATTGAAACAGTGATGGAAAAAGAGGACATTTTGTTTACGTTGCATTGGGCGCATTACTGCTTGACAACAAGCGGCGATCATGTCCAAGAGTTGGCGGCAGAGCCTGTTGCCATCATTCATGGGGATGTAGCGCCCCATAATTTTTTGCGCACTGCTGTCGGTGATATATATATGATCGACTATGACGCGGCTGCACTTGCTTCGCCGGGGCTCGACTATTGGCAATACGCCAACCGTATTTTGCCGCATATTGGCTGGTCGCATTCGGCGCTCGTCCGCTTCGCTCCGCTTAGCCGTTGGCTGGAAAAACGATGGTTTTTGCATGCGCTTTTGTTTCCTGCGGATGTATTTCGCGAGTGGCGCCAGGCGGCCGCTCGCCGCCGCCCCCTCACATTGGACCGCGGGAAGCGGGAGCAGTTTGTCCGCCACCTTTATGCTATGCTACAATAAAGGATGGAATCTTTGGAAAAAGGGGTCGAAGGCGGATGCAAGAAAAAATCAACAAGCTTGTGCAATGGCTGCGGGAACAAGTGGCGTCAGCCGGCTTAAACGGGGCAGTGGTCGGCGTTAGCGGCGGCATCGATTCCGCGGTTGTCACCCATTTGATTAAGCGGGCGTTTCCGGATCACTCGCTTGGCCTCATCATGCCATGCAAAAGCCATCCGAAGGATATGGAAGATGCGCTCAAAGTGGTGGAAAGCTGCGGCATTCGACATCTGGTCATTGATTTGACCGAGGCGCATAAGACGTTGTTCGGCGCGGTGGAAGCCGAGTTGAAAGCCGTAGGGGAATGGAATGAAGAAAAGGCGCGGCTCGGCGATGCGAACACAAGGGCGCGCCTGCGCATGACGACGTTGTACGCTGTCGCCAACAACTACGGCTACCTCGTTGTCGGCACGGACAATGCAGCGGAGTGGCACACCGGCTACTTTACAAAATACGGCGATGGCGGGGTTGATTTAGTGCCGCTCATTCACTTCACAAAAGGCGAAGTGCGTGAAATGGGCCGTCTGCTCGGCGTTCCGGAAGAAATCATCACAAAAGCACCGAGCGCTGGATTATGGGAAGGACAGACGGATGAAAGCGAGATGGGCACGACGTATGAAATGATTGACAAATATTTAAAAGGGGAAGACATTCCGGAACGAGACCGGAAAGTGATTGAACAGCTGCACGAACGTTCGCATCATAAACGGCGGTTGGCCATTGCGCCGCCCAAGTTTTAGCTGTCGCCTTGCTGGTGGGAACTGACAGCGATAACCCCCCTGCTTTTTCCGCAAGCTAAACATAAGGCTGGCTTCATGCCAGCCCCTGGGTGAAGGAAGCCAAGGGGGGGTTTCTATTGAAATACGTGGTCAAATGGATCGGTGTGTTGTCAGCCGCCGGCTTGCTCGCCTCCTGTGCCAATTACGGGGCCAACGATGAAGGTGCGCAGCGCTACAACAATGCAGCAAGACCGATCGGTTATTACTCAACGGAACGGGGCGATGATTTCCGCTATGGCCGTTACGGGACGAACGCGCTCAATTATGATAACAATTATATATGGGCGCGCCGCGGGCCAGCGACCGACTATTTGACAGATGGCGGACCGGGGGCGGCCCGGTTTGACACAGACGTTCCGGCTCTTCCGCGCGGGGTCGATTTTGGCGACGGCGATTACAACTATCATGGGCATTTGCATTCGCTGAATGTTGATCCGCATCCTTCGTACTACCGCAGCTATGACGGCGCTTTCGTTGAAGAGCTCTCCCGCCGCGCTGCAGCGGTAGAGGGGGTAAACGATGCCCGCACCGTCGTTTACGGCGACCAAGCGCTCATCGCCATTGCGACCGATGTCCGTCATCCGGAGCGGCTTGAAGAGCGTGTCGCCAAGGCGGTGGCTCCGTATGCGAACGGCAAGCGCGTGCGCGTCACATCCAATCCGAGCATGTACAACCGCGTTCGCACGATTGACAACACGATTCGCCGCGGTGCGCCGATTAGCATGGAAGAAATTCGCCGCGACTTGCGCACCATTTTTATTGGCGACACGATTCAAGAACGGCCGGAAAACAACCGCTAGCCCGTCGAGGGGATGCCATCAGGCGTCCCCTTTTTCGTTTTTTGCTTCCAGGTAAGCGCAGCTGACATGTTCTGTGTTTTTTGCTATAGTAATACCGGAACATTCCGTTGTGATGAGAGGAGAAATTTCGATGGCAGGACATTCGAAGTGGAAAAATATCCAACGGCGGAAAAACGCTCAAGATGCCAAACGCGGCAAACTGTTTATGAAACTGGCGAAAGAAATTTATGTCGCCGCAAAAAACGGCGGAGGCGACCCGGCAGCTAATCCAAGCCTGCGCCTTGTCATTGAGAAGGCAAAGGCGGCCAATATGCCGGGCGAAAACATTGAACGGGCGATTAAAAAAGCAACGGGAAATCAAGAGAATACGAATTATGAGGAAATCCGTTATGAAGGGTACGGACCGGGCGGCGTCGCTGTCATGGTTGTCTGCCTGACCGACAATAAAAATCGCACCGCTGCCAATGTGCGGGCGGCATTTTCAAAAAATGGCGGCAACTTGGGGGAAACGGGCTGCGTCTCTTACTTGTTTGAACGCAAAGGATTGCTCGTCATCGATCGCGAACAGCACAACGTTGACGAAGATGAACTGTTGCTTTTGGCGATTGAGGCGGGGGCGGAAGAGATGGAAACGACAGACGAGTCGTTTGAAATGTATACGGCGCCCGAATCGTTTGAAACGGTAAAAGAGCAGCTCGAACAGCAAGGATTCACGTTCGCCAGCGCGGAAATAACGATGATTCCGCAAACCTATACAACATTATCAGGCGAGGAATTGAAAAAAATGTTGAAGTTAATCGACACGCTTGAAGATGATGACGACGTCCAAGAAGTGTACCATAACTTGGATGAATCAGAGCTCGAGGAACAATAACATTCGTCAGCGGCACGCTGGCGATTTTTTTTGCCTTATACATACAGCGGAAGGTTCTTGAACATAATAACAAGGAAACAAGGGGGTGCAAAAATATTGATGGAAGGAAATGTTTCTTCACTAACAAGCGCGGAGATTTCGAATCTTTGGAGCACCTACATGAACGACAGCATCGTCGCCTGTTTGCTGACGCATTTTGCAGAAACGGTGACCGATGACGATATTCGCCCGCTCATTGCTGAAAGCTTGAACGTCGCTAATGGGCATTTGCATGCTATCGAGCAGCTGTTTGCTGCCGAAGGGGTCGCCAAGCCGGCCGCCTATCCAGTGGAGAAGCACGTATATGCCGGGGCGCCCAAGCTGTTTAGTGATATATTTTATTTAGAATATATTTACCATATGTCAAAATTTGGGTTAGCCTCTCATGGTGGGGCGATCGCGTTAGCGTCGCGCCAAGATGTGTTCGATTTATTTCGTCAGTTTTTAAACGAGGCGATCCAGATTAATGACCGCGCCCGTCAACTTCTTTTGGAAAAAGGAGTGTACGTCCGTCCGCCATATATGGTGTACCCGAAAGAGGCGACATTTATTGAGAAGCAAAGCTTTTTAACTGGATGGTTCGGCCCGCGACGTCCGCTGCTTGCCATCGAAGTCGCTCACTTGTTTACGACAGCGCGCAACAATGAGCTTGGCAAAGCAACATTGACCGGATTTGCCCAAGTCGCTGTCGATCCGGAAATCCGCAACTTTTTCTTGCGCGGGATGCGCGTTTGTTCCGATATTATGAATACGGTGCATGATGTGCTGCGGGAGAGCAATGTGCCGACCGTCATGTCCTCGGATGTTACCGTCACCGACTCGACAAAGCCGCCGTTTTCCGATCAGTTGATGATGGCCGTCGTTAACGCACTATCTGCGATTGGCACGGCAGAGTACGGAGCGGCGATGGCGGTGAGCCTCCGCCGCGATATTATCGCTTTGTACGCCAGCCTGATCGCTAAAGCTGGCGCTTTTACCGAAGATGGGGCCAACATGATGATCGACCGCCGTTGGCTTGAACATCCGCCGCACTTTTTGGATCGGCGGCAACTCGCCTTGCAAAAAAGTTGACGGAACAGGAATAAAATGGTGGTTGTTGGTGAAACTAATGGTGTAAGGAAACCATCATTTTGGAAGAGAGGAACGGACGATGCGAATTCTTTCCATCCTATTGCTGGTTGTTGCGCTTGTGCTGCCGATTCACTCGACGTTCGCCGCGCCGGCGCCGGTGAGCATAACGATCGTGTTGCAGCAGCAATATGTAGACGGAGAGATGAGTGAGGAGAAACGAACGGAAACGGTCGTTTCGTTAACAGAAATATGGAAAAAGTATCGCGACTGGCAGCTGGTTACCCTCGATGACCGAACGATCGTTTTTCGCAAAACCATTAATGACATTTCTCCGTTGTTAAAAACAAACGGCTATTTCGGAATCACCGATGACGGCACATTATCTATCTTTAACGGCAAGCCAAGTCGGTCAGGGGAAATTATCCAGTCGTTTTTCCAAATTGATGTACAAAAATTGGAAAGCCGCCAGCAGGAGAAATTAAAGCAAGGCATTCGCGTCCTCTCGAAAGAACAATACGAACAAGTGATTGAAATGTACCGCCATTTTGCGGTTGTGCAATAAAACGGAATCCCGTGGTGCAAAGCGCACCACGGGATTTGTTTTTGCTATAATGAAATCGTATGGTACAATGGAAAGACGAAAAAAGGAGAGGAATGTTCATTGATCGAGTTTATTCGCGGATATGTCGATTACGTCTGCCCCGAATATGTTGTGATCGACCATAACGGCATCGGTTACGAAATTTTTACTCCCAATCCGTTTGCCTTTCGGGAAAGCCGCAAGGCGGTGGTGACGGTATATACATACGAATACGTGCGTGAAGATGTGCACGCCTTATACGGATTCCTAACGCGTGAAGAACGCAGCTTGTTCGCCAAGCTGCTCCAAGTATCCGGCATCGGCCCGAAAGGAGGGCTCGCCATTTTGGCAGCCGGGCGTCCGGAGGAGCTGGCGCGGGCGATTGAAGAGGAAAATGAGGCGTTTTTATGCAAGTTTCCGGGTGTTGGGAAAAAGACGGCCCGGCAAATGATTTTGGATTTAAAAGGAAAGCTTACGATGTTTTCGATGCCAGCGGCTCCGCGTTTGGCCGCTCCTCTTTCCGGGGAGCTTGCCGAGGCGGTTGCTGCGCTCAAGGCGCTCGGATATGCGGAACGGGAAATCGAGAAAATTATTCCGGCGCTCCGCGAGGAAGCGATGTCGACGGAACAATACGTCAAGCGGGCGCTGACGCTGTTGCTGAAATAAACGGCAGCTGGCTAAAAGGGAGGGAAGACGGTGGACGAACGGCTTGTATCCGGCGCTGCTCTAGGCGGCGAGGCGGTGTTCGAACCAAATTTGCGCCCGCAATATTTGCATGAATATATCGGGCAGGATAAGGTGAAAGAGAACTTGCAAGTGTTTATTGAGGCGGCCAAGCTGCGCGAAGAAACACTTGACCACGTCTTGCTGTACGGGCCGCCGGGGCTTGGGAAAACGACGCTCGCCGCCATTATTGCCAACGAAATGGGCGTCAAGATGCGAGCGACGTCCGGGCCGGCGCTCGAGCGGCCGGGGGACTTAGCGGCACTGCTCACCTCGCTTGATCCTGGGGATGTGCTGTTTATTGACGAAATTCACCGTTTGCCACGGACGGTGGAAGAAGTGCTGTATCCGGCCATGGAAGATTACTGTTTGGACATTATGATCGGCAAAGGGGCGGAGGCGCGCTCGCTTCGTCTTGATCTGCCGCCGTTTACGCTTGTCGGGGCGACAACAAGGGCCGGGGCGCTGTCCGCACCGCTGCGCGATCGGTTTGGCGTCATCAGCCGTCTTGAATATTATCAAGTGGACCAACTGGCGCAAATTATTGAACGGGCGGCTGCGATTTTGCATATTATAATCAGCAGCGATGCGGCGCTGGAATTGGCGCGCCGGGCGCGAGGCACGCCGCGCATTGCCAATCGGCTGCTTCGGCGCGTCCGCGATTTTGCCCAAGTACGCGGGGATGGAGAAATTACGCTGCCGCTTGCTGTCGAGGCGCTCGAGAGGCTGCAAGTCGACCGGCTCGGCCTGGATCATATTGATCATAAGCTGCTTTTGGCGATTATTGAAAAATTTGCCGGCGGCCCGGTCGGGCTCGAGACGATGGCGGCGGTGATCGGGGAAGAAGCGCAAACGATCGAGGAAGTGTATGAGCCGTATTTGCTGCAAATCGGCCTATTGCAGCGAACGCCGCGTGGCCGTGTCGCCACGCCGGCGGCGTACGTCCATTTCGGAATGGAGGTGCCGAGGCGGTGAACAGCTTGCCGAAGTTGATCATGATGGTTGGCGTTGTGCTGATTATTGTTGGGTTTGTTATGCAGTTTGTCAAACTCGGCCGCTTGCCAGGGGATATTGTCATTCGCAAAGGGAATATGACCTTTTATTTCCCAGTTGTCACATCAATTTTGCTAAGTGTCGTATTATCGTTGATTTTTTACGTGCTCGGGCGATTTCGCTAAAGGAAGGAGAGTTTTATGAAAGTTGACTTGTTTGATTTTCATTTGCCAGAAGAACTCATTGCGCAAACGCCGCTCCCGGATCGTGCAGCGTCGCGGCTGATGGTGCTCGATAAGCGGACGGGCGCCATCTATCATGAAACGTTTCGCAACATTATTTCGTATTTACATCCAGGCGATTGTCTCGTCTTGAACGACACCCGCGTGATGCCGGCGCGTCTGTACGGGGAAAAAGCAGAAACGGGCGGGATGGTTGAGGTGCTTTTGTTAAAGCAGATAGACGGCGATCGTTGGGAGACGCTCGTCAAGCCGGGAAAACGGGTCAAACCGGGAACGAAACTCACCTTTGGCGGCGGAAAACTGCGGGCTGTTTGCCTCGATATGCTTGAGCATGGCGGTCGAGTGCTCGAGTTTTCGTACGAAGGGTTGTTTTATGAAGTATTGGCCGAGCTCGGCGAAATGCCGCTTCCGCCGTATATTAAGGAAAGGCTTGACGATCCGGAGCGGTATCAGACGGTGTACGCCCGTGAAATCGGCTCGGCGGCGGCGCCGACGGCGGGCCTTCATTTCACTGAGGAGCTGCTTGCCGCCATCCGTGAGAAGGGGATACATATCGCCTTTATTACGCTTCATGTCGGGCTCGGCACATTCCGGCCGGTGCAAGTCGATGACGTCGAAAAACACGATATGCATGCCGAGTTTTACCAAATGAGCGAGGAGACAGCGGCGATCTTGAACCGCGTGCGCGCGGACGGCGGCCGCATTATCGCCGTTGGCACGACATCGACGAGGACGCTCGAGACGATCGCCGGCAGGCACGGCGGCCGGTTTGTTGCTGAGAGCGGCTGGACGGATATTTTCATTTATCCGGGCTATGAGTTTAAAGGCATTGATGGGCTCGTGACGAACTTTCATTTGCCGAAATCAACGCTCATTATGCTCGTGAGCGCGCTCGCCGGACGCGAGCATATTTTGCACGCATATGAGGTGGCGGTCAAAGAGCGGTATCGCTTTTTCAGCTTCGGCGATGCGATGCTCATCATGTAAGAAAGGAGAACAGCACGTTGACGACACCGATTCGCTTTGAACTGATCAAAACGTGCCGGCAGACGGGCGCGCGTCTTGGCATCCTCCATACGCCGCATGGCTCGTTTGAAACGCCGATGTTTATGCCTGTCGGAACGCTCGCGACGGTCAAAACGTTGTCGCCAGAAGAATTGAAGGAAATGGGGGCCGGCGTCATTTTGAGCAATACGTACCATCTTTGGCTGCGTCCAGGCCATGACATTGTCGCGGAGGCGGGCGGCCTCCACGCCTTTATGAACTGGGACCGCGGCATTTTGACGGATTCCGGCGGATTCCAAGTGTTTAGCTTGAGCGAATTTCGCCGCATTGAGGAAGAAGGCGTCCATTTTCGCAACCATTTAAACGGCGACAAGCTGTTTTTATCGCCAGAAAAAGCGACCGAAATTCAAAATGCGCTCGGTGCTGATATCATCATGGCGTTTGACGAATGCCCGCCGTATCCGGCGACACATGACTATATGAAACGGTCGGTCGAGCGAACGAGCCGCTGGGCGGAACGCTGTCTGAAGGCGCATCGACGCCCGAACGAGCAAGGACTGTTCGGCATCGTCCAGGGCGGTGAATACGAAGATTTGCGCCGGCAAAGCGCCCGCGATTTAGTGTCGCTCGATTTTCCGGGTTATGCGGTCGGCGGATTGTCGGTCGGCGAGCCAAAAGACGTTATGAATCGGGTGCTCGAGTTTACGACGCCGCTTTTGCCGACGGACAAGCCCCGCTATTTAATGGGCGTCGGTTCGCCCGATTCCCTCATTGACGGGGCGATCCGCGGCATCGACATGTTTGACTGCGTCCTGCCGACGCGCATCGGCCGCAACGGGACGGTCATGACAAGTGAAGGGCGGGTTGTCATAAAAAACGCTCAGTACGCCCGCGACTTCACACCGCTTGATCCGAACTGCGACTGCTACACGTGCCGAAACTATACGCGCGCCTATATCCGCCATCTCGTGAAATGTGATGAAACATTTGGCATTCGGCTCACGTCTTACCATAACGTCTATTTTTTGATAAAATTAATGGAGCAGGTGAGACAAGCGATTCGTGAAGATCGGCTCGCCGATTTTCGTGAGGAATTTTTCGAACGCTACGGCTTTAACAAGCCGAACGCGAAAAACTTTTAGCCATTCAGAAAGGAGGGGATTGAATGAACGCAACAATTGCGAATTTGTTGCCGATCGTGCTGTTTTTCGTCATTTTCTACTTTTTGCTCATCCGCCCGCAGCAAAAACGGCAGCGCGCCGTCCAGCAAATGCAGGCGAATTTGAAAAAAGGTGACAAAATCATCACGATTGGCGGTTTGCATGGCATCATCGACTCGGTCGATGAAAACAAAATCATCATTCGCGCCGGTGACGGCACGCGGCTTACATACGACCGTTCCGCGGTGCGTGAAGTCGTGTCGGAAAACAATGCATAATCTCAATCAAAAACTGCTAGCCGACGGCGCTAGACAGCAGCCGATCCCTAAGAGGATGCGCGCTGGCGACAAAAGCGGCTGTTTCGCTCGGAAACAGCCGCTTTTGCATGTACGCCCGCTTATGCCCGCTCGCGGTGCGCCGGCGATAGGTTGACACCGACGATGCCGCCGAGGGCGGCAACGACAAAAAAGATAAGATGGTACAGCCATTGTTCCGCTGTAAACGGCTTTTCCACGCCAAGAAATTGAAACAAAAAGATGATCGCTGTAAACAAGAGGCTGGTCAGTCCGCCGGCAAGCCATCCTTTTTCTTGGCTTTTCCCACCGGCAACGACGCCCCCGATGAACATCGAGATGACCGAGACGGCAAAAATCATCCATGTCAGCGATGATTCCTCAATGTCCGTCCATTTAAGCAGCAACGAAAAAACGAAGCTAACGAGCGCCGCCAAAACGAAAATGGAGGCGACGCCATAGACGAGTGCGCTGCCAAGCCGTGACATTGTGTTCCCCCCTGCCCCTAGCCGTTTTACCACCATATATATTCGTTGCCGGACATGTTTAGAAGCTTATTTTCGTCCGTTTTTCCGAGTGAGCCAATGAAGCCCTGGGAGATAGACGAGCTCCTCGCGCTTGATGAGCCGGAAAAACAGAAGGGCAGCGATGTATAAGGCAACCGTTGCCGCCATAGCGAACAGCGTCCATAATGACGAAGGCGTGGATGCGGGCGGATAGCGGAAAAGCGCATAACCGGCCACACCGGCGGCGGCGATGGCAACGAGCGCTTTTGCATATTCGCGTACGTTGATTGAAAAGGAAACGGCCTTCGCAACGGTGGCAAAGTGGAGAAGCGTCACAAGCACCGTGCCGACGGATGTGGCGAGCGCCGCTCCCATAATGCCCAAGCTCGGCCGCGAGGCAAGGGCGAAGATGCACACGAGCTTGACCACTGCCCCAATCAAGCTGTTCGCCATGGCCGCATTCGCCAAGTCGAGCCCCTGCAATACAGCTTGGAGCGGACCTTGGAAATAATAAAATAAGAAAAACGGTGCCATCACTTGAATAAAGATCGCTGCTTCGCTCGTACCGTACATCCAGTGCATGAGCGGCTCGGCAAAAATGTAAAGTACGACGGCGGAAAGGCCGCCCGTGACAAGCGATAGGCGCATTGCCTGAGCGATTCGGTATTCAACCAACAGCGGCTTATGTTGCGCCATTGCCTCGCTAATGGCCGGTACAAGTGCTGTCGAGAGCGCATACGTAATGAACGACGGCAAGGTAAGCAATGGCAGCGCGTAGCCGACGAGCTGGCCGTACTGTTTCGTGGCGACAGAGGCGGCCACGCCGGCAAGAGCTAAGCTGTTAGCGACGACAATCGGTTCGAAAAACCAAGAAAGTGAGCCGATCAGGCGCCCGCCGGTCGTTGGCAGGGCGATCCGCATAAGGCGGATGAATGTCTCTTTACCGGCATGGACGTAGCGGAAAAAGTTCGTCCGCAAGCGAATGGACTTTTTGAACTTAAATAAGAACAACAAGTACAATAAGGCAGCCAGTTCGCCAAGAACGGAAGACGCCATGGCGCCGGCGGCGGCGTATTCAACGCCGTACGGCAGGAGCGGACGTGTGCATAGAGCGATCAAGCTGATGCGGACAATTTGTTCAATCAAAAGTGAGTAGGCGTACGGCTTCATTTGCTGGCGCCCTTGAAAATAGCCGCGCAACACGGAAGAAATTGCCACGATGGGCACGACCGGGGCGATGGCCATTAACGGGTAATACGTGCGCGGATCGGTGAACATCGTCCGTGAAAGCCATGGTGCAACAACAATGAGCGTTGGCAGAAATACGGCGCTCAGCACCCCGGTTGTTGTGAGCGATACGACAAGAATTTTTTTCACCCGTTGCCGGTCGCCGGTCGCTTCCGCCTCAGCGACAAGCTTCGAAATGGCGATAGGCAGCCCGATTTGGGTTGCCGTAATCGCCAATACGAGCGTCGGCACGGCCATCATGTACAGCCCGACCCCTTCATCGCCGATCATTCGGGCGACGACGATGCGGTTGATGAAACCGAGAATTTTCGTAATAAAGCCGGCGGCGATTAAAATGATCGTCCCTTGCAAAAATTTGGACATTTTCGTTCCCTGCCTTCTCAAATGCCTTAATCTTTTATACAATATATGCGAGACACATGGCCAAGCATGACAAGGATCATAGCTGGCATGGCGCGGGAGGGTGAGAGATGGAAGGGGAAAAACAGCTGCGCAAACAGCTCATGCCGGCGCTTGAATGTAAATATGACGAGTTTCGTTTGCTCGGCTACACGCAAGTGACGATCGACGGGCTATGGGAATGTTTGTGTGTCCGAAAGTGGAAAAACGTGTTGGCGGAAAAAAAACTATATGAGCTTGTCAGCGACATTTTGTCGCTTTCGCCCGGAGAATACATGGCGTTTTTGACGATGCGTTCGTACGAACAGCAGCGGGCAGCTGGCGATAATGATTTAGAGAACGTTCTCAAAGAGTTGTTATAGCAAAAAATTGACACGAATGAGCGGCTGGAGCATAATGGGAGTCGAAGCCGATGTGTTCCACAATGGCGCTGCAGAGGCCGCCGGGCGTTAAGACGAATCGAAGGAGGATTTTAAAACGAATGGTAAAACGAAGCCGCATCGTCGCGTTTTTTCTGCTCCTGCTTCTGTTCGCTGGAGTGATCGGGCCGACGATTCAAGGAATTGGACATAATATCAAGCTGGGCCTCGATTTGCAAGGCGGATTTGAAGTGTTGTATGAGGTGAAACCGGCGAAAAAAGGCGATCAAATCGACCAGGAAACGTTGCAAAGCACGGTCAGCGCTTTACACAAGCGAATTGACGTCCTTGGAGTCAGCGAGCCGCGCGTCGACATCGAAGGCGGAAACCGCATCCGTGTTCAGCTCGCCGGAGTGAAAGACCAAAACGAGGCGCGCGAAATCTTGGCTACACAGGCGAAGTTGACGTTTCGCGACGTGAATGACAATGTGCTCATGGACGGGAGCGACCTCGTCCAAGGCGGGGCGAAGCTATCGTTTGATGAAAACGGGCGTCCGAGCGTTGCCATTAAATTAAAAGACGCCGATAAGTTTCGCCAAGTGACGGAAAAAGTGTACAACATGGGGCCGCCGAACAATATTTTAGTCATTTGGCTTGACTTTGAAGAAGGGGTTGACTCGTACCGGAAAGAAGCAGGCAAGGCGAATCCGAAATTTATTTCCGCCGCCTCGGTCAACCAAGTATTCAATCAGACGGACGTGTCGATTGTCGGCAACTTTACGGTGAAAGAAGCGCAGCAACTCGCCGATTTGCTTAACGCCGGCGCGCTTCCGGTCGAACTTCATGAAATTTACTCGACGTCCGTTGGCGCCCAATTTGGGCAAAATGCCTTGCAAAAAACGGTGTTGGCCGGGATCATCGGCATCGCTGCCATCTTCTTGTTTATGATTTGGTTTTACCGGCTGCCCGGCGTGGTTGCCGTCATTACGCTGTCGGTGTACATTTATTTGATTTTGCTCTTGTTTGACTGGATGAACGGCGTCTTGACGCTGCCGGGCATTGCCGCTCTTATTTTAGGGGTCGGGATGGCGGTTGACGCCAACATTATTACGTATGAGCGGATCAAGGAAGAGCTGAAGCTCGGCAAATCGACGTTATCGGCGTTCCGCGCCGGCAACCGCGGTTCATTTGCGACGATTTTAGACGCCAACATTACGACGATCATTGCCGGGGCCGTCCTGTTCATTTACGGGACAAGCTCGGTCAAAGGATTTGCAACGATGCTCATCATCAGCATTGTTGCGAGCTTTGTCACCGCCGTCTATGGCACGCGCCTGTTGCTCGGGTTGCTCGTCTCAAGCCGCTGGCTTGATAAAAAGCCGGGTTATTTCGGTGTGAAAAAATCGGAAATCTTAAACATCGCCGAAACGACCGACGAGACGGAAGCGCCGACGAAGTTCGACCGCTGGGATTTTGTCAAGCATAGCAAAAAGTTTTTCCTTTTCTCCATCGCCTTGACGATTGCCGGGGTCATTTCGCTTTTTGTCATGGGTCTCAATCTCGGCATCGACTTTACGAGCGGGACGCGCGTTGAAGTGACGAGCAGCCAGCCGATTGATGCCAAAGAGCTAAGCGACTATTTTGAACAGCTTGGCCACAAGCCGGAAGATGTGGTTTTGTCCGGTGCGGATGGAAAGACGGGAGTTGTCCGTCTAATCGGAGTGCTCGATAAACAGGAAATCGCCAAGTTAAAAGGCGAGTTGAAACAGACGTATGGAGCTGAGCCGAACGTGAGCACCGTCTCGCCAATCGTCGGCAAACAGCTTGCTCGCAACGCGCTCATTGCCGTGCTCATTTCATCGATTGGGATCATTCTTTATGTGACGATCCGCTTTGAATGGCGGATGGCATTGGCTGCCATCATCGCCTTATTGCACGATGCGTTTTTCATTATTACCGTGTTCAGCTTGACGCGGCTTGAGGTCGATTTAACGTTTATCGCCGCCGTGCTGACGATTATCGGTTATTCGATCAATGATACAATTGTTACGTTTGACCGGATTCGCAATCTCATGAAAAAGCGGAAAGTGAAAACGGTCGACGATTTAAAGCACATTGTCAACCGGGCGCTGCAGCAAACGTTCACACGCTCAATCAACACCGTGTTGACCGTTTTGTTTACGGTGGTTGCTTTGCTTTTGTTTGGCAGTGAGGCGATCCGCAACTTCAACCTCGCCTTGCTTGTCGGTCTTGTGTGTGGCGTCTATTCTTCGCTGTTCATTGCTGCACAGCTATGGGTTGTTTGGAAAGGGAATGCGCTCAAAAAAGGCAAAGGGGCGAAAAAAGCCGCTCCGGAAGCCGGACCGCATCTGTAATAGTCGAGGATGATTCAAAAGGTCGTCTGTCTCTAAGGAATGTACAATATATAGTGAGATGAAAACAGAAGATTCGGATATATAGTATATAGTGGTGAAAGAGGGTGTCCCGATCCTTTTGGGACACCCTCTTTTTCGTCGCTGACGATGCTTGCAACGGAAAATGGATACACTAACGGCTAGATGACACATCAGCGGTTATGGCGCCGCTAGATAAGAAAGTGGGGAAGCTGGCCATGGAAAATAAACAGAGATTCAGGCAGGCGAAAATAGCGGCGATCATCGGCATTGTCGGCAACATGGCGCTAGCCGCCGTTAAGGCGGTCGTTGGGGTATGGAGCCAAAGCCAAGCGCTGATCGCTGACGCCGCCCATTCGGCGTCCGATGTCGCTGGATCGTTCGCCGTTTGGGTCGGGCTGCGCGCTGCGGCGCGTCCGCCGGATGAAGACCATCCGTACGGGCACGGAAAAGCGGAGTCGATCGCTGCCATTATTGTGGCGGTTCTTTTGTTTCTTGTCGGGCTCGAGATCGGACGATCGGCGCTCATGTCGTTTTTCGCCCCGCTGTCACCGCCGGGGGTGGCGGCCGTTTACGTTCTGTTGTTATCGATTGTTGTTAAAGAGGCGATGTTTCGTTATAAATACCGGCTTGGGCAAAAGCTAAATAGCGATGCCCTCATCGTCAACGCCTATGAACATCGTTCTGACGTCTTCTCTTCACTTGCTGCGCTTATCGGCGTCGGTGCTGCCATTTTCGGGGGGAAGTGGGAGATCGGCTGGCTCGTGTATGCCGACCCGCTCGCTGGGCTGTTTGTCGCCATTCTTGTTTTAAAAATGGCGTGGGAGCTCGGCCGACAATCGATTCATATGGCGATCGACCATGTGCTTCATGAGGAGGAAACCGGTTATTTGCGGGAGGCGGTGTTATCGGTTCCTGATGTGCGGCAAATTAACGAGCTATATGCGCGCGAACACGGTCATTATGTGATCGTCGATTTGAAAATCGCCGTTGATCCGCTGCTGACAGTCGAAGAAGGGCATCGGATCGGAAAAAAAGTGAAGGAAAAGCTGATGACGCTTCCGCGCGTCCGCAATGTGATGGTGCATATCAATCCGTATGATCCGGAAAAAACTACGTGATGCCGTTGCCTGCCCTTTTCTCCTTTTTGTATAATAAGGAGAGTTGAGGTGGGGGACATGTTAAAAGCGAAAACGCGTTGGGAAGTAGATCGCCCCGACGAACAGACGGTGAGGCGGCTGGCTGAAGAAGCCGGCATCGCACCGTTGTTGGCAAAGCTTCTTGTTCGCCGCGGCGTGCGGACGGCGGCGGAAGCGGCCGCGTTCCTCGATCCGCTTAGACAGCCGTTTCATGATCCGTTCCTACTTGACGGGATGGAGCGGGCGGTTCGGCGCTTAGAGCGGGCGATCGACGCCGGCGAACTTGTGCTTGTCTATGGCGACTATGACGCCGATGGCGTTTGCAGTACGTCGGTGATGGTGAGCGCCTTGAAAGAAGCTGGGGCGTCGGTCGAGTTTTACATTCCCAACCGCTTTACGGAAGGATACGGCCCGAATGTGGCGGCATTTCGCGCCGCGAAAGAGCGGGGGGTTTCCGTTATTGTGACGGTCGACAACGGGATTGCCGCAGTCAATGAAATCGCCGCCGCCAACGAGTGGGGGCTGGATGTCATTGTGACTGATCACCATGAACCAGGTCCGATATTACCGGAAGCATACGCGATCATTCATCCGAAAAAGCCGGGAAGTACATATCCATTTCGCGATTTGGCCGGCGTCGGCGTCGCATTTAAGGTGGCTCACGCGTTGCTTGGGCGGGTGCCGCGCCATTTGCTTGATTTGGTGGCGGTTGGAACGATCGCCGACTTAGTGCCGCTTGTTGGAGAAAACCGCCTGCTTGCTGCACAAGGGCTCGAGGCGTTACGCGAAACGAACCGCGTCGGGTTGCGCGCCCTTTGGCGGCAATGCCGCATTGATGCGGCGGCAGTGAATGAACAGACGGTCGGTTTTGTCATCGCTCCCCGGCTGAATGCAGCCGGCCGCCTTGGCGGCGCCGACCCGGCTGTAGCGCTGCTAATGACAGACGATGAGGATGAAGCAGTTCGATTGGCCCAAGAAATGGATGAGCTCAACCGCGAACGCCAGCAGCTTGTGGCGCAGCTGGCGGAAGAAGCGGCGGAGATGGTGCGGCGCCAATTTCCGCCTGAGGATCATCGTGTTCTTGTTGTGGCTGGTGAGGGATGGAATCCGGGAGTCGTCGGCATCGTCGCTTCAAAGCTTGTTGAGCAGTTTTACCGTCCGGCGGTTGTGCTCTCGATTGATCGGGAAAAAGGAATCGCCAAAGGGTCAGCTCGCAGCATCCACGGTTTTGATCTCTTTGCCAGTCTATCGGAATGCCGTGACCTTTTGCTGCATTTTGGCGGCCATCCGATGGCGGCGGGAATGACCTTAGCGATAGATGATGTCGAGGAATTGCGGAGGCGGTTGAATGCCATTGCTGCTAGGACATTGTCAGATGATGATTTTACGCCGCCGACGTTCATTGATGCCGCCTGCTCTGTTGCTGAGCTGACGTTGTCGGCCGCCCGAAGCTTTGAGCGGCTCGCTCCGTTTGGTGTCAGCAATCCGCGGCCGCTTCTGCTTATCGAGGAGGCGGCGGTTGAAACGATGCGGCGCGTCGGGGCAAACGGCGCCCATATGAAAGCCGTCTTTTCCCAAAGCGGCGCAACGATCGATGTCATTGGTTTCGGTCTCGGACCGCTTTGCGAGGAGATCGCCCCCGAAGCGCGTGTCTCGGCCGTCGGAGAGCTTTCCGTGAACGAATGGAATGGCTTGGCGAAGCCGCAGCTGTCGTTATGCGATGTAGCGGTAAACGGCTGTCAGCTGTTTGACGCTCGCGGCTGCCGCGATGTCCGCCCGCTTCTTGAACGGCTGCCAAAAGAGAAGCGGCTGCTTGTCCTGTTTCGCCGTGAAACCGAAAACCGCTTGGATTTGGCAGCGTTTCGCGACGAACTTTGTTATGTGCCAAGTGATGAAGAGGCGGGCGCCTTGGCGATTGACGGCCGCTATGTTGTGCTGCTTGACTTGCCGCCCAAGCTCGGCCGGCTTGCCGCCTTGCTTGGCAACGGGCAGCCGGAGCGCATTTACGCGGTGTTTGCGCAGCCGGAAGTGCAATTTTTCCGCACGTTTCCGACGCGCGACCATTTTAAATGGTTTTATGCCTTTTTGCATAAATACCGTTCGTTTCCGCTCGCCGATCGGGGCGGACAGTTGGCGCGCGCCCGCGGCTGGACGGAAGAGACGGTTCATTTCATGGCGAAAGTGTTTTTAGAGCTTGAATTTATTCGCGAACAAAACGGCGTCATCTCTCTCGTCCATGCACCGGCGAAGCGCGATTTGCATGAGTCGCCGACATACCGCCGCCGCCGGGACGAAATTGAGGTGGAACATCAGCTATTATATTCCACTTATGAGCAGTTGAAACGTTGGATTACACAAATGACACGTTCGCAAACGTACGAGGAGGCAACCGTATAATGGATTTAAAACAGTACATTACGATTGTGCCTGATTTTCCGAAACCAGGAATTTTATTTAAAGACATCACAACGCTGATGGACAACGGAAAAGCGTATAAATACGCCACTGATCAAATTGTTCAATACGCGCGCGAAAAACAAATTGACATCGTTGTCGGCCCGGAGGCGCGCGGCTTTATTATCGGCTGCCCGGTCGCCTATGCGCTTGGCGTCGGCTTTGCCCCGGTGCGCAAAGAAGGAAAACTGCCGCGTGAAGTCGTCCGCGTTGAATACGGATTGGAGTATGGGACGGATGTGCTGACGATGCACAAAGATGCCATTAAGCCGGGGCAGCGCGTTTTAATCACCGACGATTTGTTAGCGACGGGCGGTACGATGCGAGCGACGATCGATTTGGTTGAACAATTAGGCGGAGTGGTGGCCGGCTTGGCGTTTTTAATCGAACTGACCGAGCTCGGCGGACGCAAAAAATTGGAAGGGTACGATATTTTGACGCTTATGCAGTTTTAAATAGTCGACATTGTTCGCTTCTTCCGCTACAATAGAGAAAAAAGGGGCACTCACACGAGTGCTCTTTCTTATTAACGTCATCGATGTTTACGCCTTGGCGCGTGAATTTTATTTTATGGAATCAAAGGTGATCCAACCATATGGCCAATGAACAAGTGCTGACAGCGGAGCAAGTGTTTGAACAGGCGGGCTGTTATTTGTCGGAAGAAGATGTTGCCTTTTTAAAAAAGGCGTATGAATTTGCGAAACACGCCCACCGCGATCAATTCCGGAAGTCGGGCGAACCATATATCATCCATCCGATACAAGTCGCTGGCATTTTGGCTGATTTGAAAATGGATGCGACGACGATCGCCGCCGGGTTTTTGCATGATGTTGTCGAAGACACCGAGACGACAAAAGGCGATCTTGAGCGGGAGTTTGGTGTGGACGTGGCAATGCTGGTTGACGGTGTGACGAAGCTTGGCAAAATTAAATATAAATCTCAAGAGGAGCAACAGGCGGAAAACCACCGAAAAATGTTTCTCGCTATGGCGCAAGATATTCGCGTGATTTTAATTAAATTGGCCGACCGTCTGCATAACATGCGAACGTTAAAACATTTGCCGGCCGAAAAGCAGCGGCGCATCGCCAATGAGACGCTTGAAATTTTTGCCCCGCTCGCCCACCGGCTCGGCATTTCGAAAATCAAATGGGAGCTTGAGGATACCGCACTTCGTTATTTAAATCCGCAACAATATTACCGCATCGTCAATTTGATGAAGAAAAAGCGGGCTGAACGTGAACAGTATTTGGAAGAAGTAATACAAGAAGTGCGCGAGCGGCTCAATGAAGTGCACATTCCGTGCGAAATTTCCGGACGTCCGAAACATATTTACAGCATTTATCGGAAAATGGCCATGCAAAACAAACAGTTTAACGAAATTTACGATTTGCTCGCCGTTCGCATCATCGTCAACAGCATTAAAGACTGCTATGCGGTGCTTGGCATCATCCATACATGTTGGAAGCCGATGCCGGGGCGATTCAAAGACTACATCGCCATGCCGAAGCCGAACATGTATCAGTCGCTCCATACGACGGTCATCGGTCCAAAAGGCGAGCCGCTCGAAGTGCAAATCCGCACGTTTGAAATGCACCAAATCGCCGAGTTCGGGATCGCTGCCCATTGGGCATACAAGGAAGGAAAAACGGTGAAACCGAACTCGTTTGAGGAAAAGCTGTCTTGGTTTCGGGAAATTTTAGAGTGGCAAAACGACGCCAGCAATGCCGAAGAGTTTATGGAGTCGTTGAAGATGGATTTGTTTTCCGACATGGTGTTCGTCTTTACGCCCAAAGGCGACGTCATCGAGCTGCCGGCCGGGTCGGTGCCGATCGATTTCGCCTATCGCATCCATTCAGAAATCGGCAATAAGACGATCGGTGCGAAAGTAAACGGCAAAATGGTGCCGCTCGATTATAAGCTGCAAACGGGTGACATCGTCGAAATTTTAACATCGAAGCATTCGTACGGGCCGAGCCAAGACTGGCTGAAGCTCGCCAAAACATCGCAGGCGCGCAACAAAATTCGCCAGTTTTTCAAGAAACAGCGGCGTGAAGAAAACATTGAAAAAGGCAAAGAGATGATCGAAAAAGAAGTGCGCGGCCTCGGTTTCGAACCGAAAGAAGTGATGACGGCCGACAATTTAAGGCGTGTCGCGGAAAAGTTCAATTTCTCGAATGAAGATGATATGTACGCGGCTGTCGGCTACCATGGGATTACGGCGGCGCAAATCGCCCACCGACTGACGGAAAAATGGCGAAAGCAGCGCGACCTTGAAGAACAGCAGCGCAAACTGGCCGAAGCGGTATCGGAAGCGAAGCTGCCGGTCGGCAAAAAACGCGACTGCGGCATTCGCGTCCAAGGGATCGACAACTTGCTCATCCGCTTGTCGCGCTGTTGCAATCCGGTTCCGGGCGATGAAATTATCGGCTTTATCACTCGCGGACGCGGCATTTCCGTCCACCGCGCCGACTGTCCGAACGTGCAGGCGGAAGAGGCGGCTGACCGGTTGATTCCGGTTGAATGGGAAAGCGGCACAAATGGTGAGCGCGAGTATAATGTCGATATTGAAATTACCGGATTTGACCGCCGCGGCTTGCTCAATGAAGTGCTGCAGGCGGTAAACGAGACGCGCACCGACATTTCCGCCGTTTCGGGCCGCTCGGATCATCGTCATAAAATCGCGACGATCCATATGACGATCGCCATTCATAACATCAGCCATTTGCAAAAGGTAGTGGAACGAATCAAACAAATTCCTGACATTTATTCGGTGCAGCGTCTAATGAACAACTAGAGGCGGTGAAAGGAGGGACACGATGAGAGCGGTCATCCAGCGGGCGAAACGGGCGAGCGTCGCCGTCAGCAGCGAAGTTGTTGGGGCGATCGACAAGGGGCTTGTCGTGCTGCTTGGCGTCACGCATGATGATACGGAAGGTGACGCCGCCTATTTAGCGGAGAAAATCGCTCATTTACGCATTTTTGAAGATGAAGACGGAAAAATGAACCGCTCGCTGCTGGAAGTCGATGGGGCGGTGCTGTCGGTGTCGCAGTTCACTCTTTACGGCGATTGCCGGAAAGGGCGGCGCCCCAACTTTATGGCGGCGGCAAAGCCGGATCGCGCTTTGCCGCTTTATGAGGCGTTCAACGCCTTCCTGCGCGAGAAAGGCATCCATGTCGAAACAGGGGTGTTCGGCGCTATGATGGACGTGTCACTCATAAACGACGGGCCGGTCACCTTGATCATCGACAGCGGCGAAAAATCGGGAAACGAATGACGTTTCCCGGTTTTTTTTTTATTTTCAGCGAAAAATGGGAAAGATGAAAACAAACCGGCGGCATAGAAAGGAGGAGGGGCGATGCGGCAAACGGGCAGAGGCGAACAGGCGCACCGGGCGAACGATGTGCTTTCCGCCAGCTTCCATGAATGGACGAGGCTTGAGGCTGAATATAGCGCCTTTGAGCTGGCGTCTGAGTTTGGCGTGACACTAAAAGATATGCAAATATTGAAAAAACAGCAGTTTCGCCCGTGAATACATCTGGGCGCTGTCGCTTCGACCGACGGCATGGCGTCTGTCATACAAGGGTTTGGCGGGTTTAGGCTGGATGGGCGATCAATTTTGGCTTGTCAGCAAGCAAGTCGATGGTTGGAGGAGAAAAGGACGGACATGGGAAAACGAAAACCGGCTGGTCCTTTTCTTCGGCTTAGAAGCTTCTCAGTCAGGCTGACAAATAAATTCGGCAGCTTGCGGGCGCACCGCGCCATCCATTAAGTCGTGACGCAATAGGAAATTTTTAAGCATATATATTGACAAACATATACTTCTATATGATAATCAATATCGTATTAAAATCATTTTAATCTAATCACTAACAATTGCAGGAGGTAGATGAAGGAATGTCTCTCGTAGGAAAAAAAGTAGAACCGTTCAAAGCACAAGCGTATCACAACGGAGATTTTGTTGAAGTTACGGAACAAAACTTCCTCGGGAAATGGAGCATCGTTTGCTTCTATCCGGCCGACTTTACGTTCGTATGCCCGACGGAACTTGAGGATTTGCAAGACCATTACGCTACATTCAAAGAGCTCGGCGTTGAAGTCTATTCGGTTTCGACTGATACGCACTTTACTCATAAAGCATGGCATGATACATCGCCGGCCATCAGCAAAATTGAATATGTCATGATCGGCGACCCTTCACACCAACTGTCCCGCATGTTCGACGTGCTTGACGAGGAGCAAGGACTGGCACAACGCGGAACGTTCTTGATCGATCCGGACGGCGTCATCCAAGCGGTGGAAATCAACGCTGACGGCATCGGCCGCAAAGCTAGCACGCTGATTGATAAAATCAAAGCGGCTCAATACGTGCGCAACCATCCGGGCGAAGTTTGCCCTGCGAAATGGCAAGAAGGCGGTGAAACGCTGAAACCAAGCCTTGATCTTGTTGGTAAAATTTAAGGGGGCTTTGACAATGCTTGATGCTGACATCAAGGCGCAGCTTACTCAGTACTTGCAATTGCTTGAAAATGAGATCGTTTTAACGGTAAGCGCGGGAGACGACAATGTTTCCCGCGATATGCTTGCCTTAATCGACGAATTAACGGCGATGTCGCCGAAAATCAAAGTGGAAAAAACAAAGCTTGAACGCACTCCAAGCTTCAGCATCAACCGGGTCGGTGAAAACACCGGCGTCACTTTTGCCGGCGTTCCGTTAGGCCATGAGTTTACGTCTTTGGTGCTCGCCCTGCTTCAAGTGAGCGGCCGGCCTCCCAAAGTCAGCGAGGATGTGGTGCGCCGCATTCAACAAATTCGGGGCAAACTTCATTTTGAAACGTACGTAAGCTTAACGTGCCATAACTGCCCGGATGTCGTCCAAGCGCTCAACATCATGAGCGTGCTGAACCCTGACATTTCACATACGATGATCGATGGAGCAGCGTTTAAGGAAGAAGTGGAACAAAAAGGCATTATGGCAGTGCCGACCGTCTTTTTAAACGGTGAGATGTTCGCTAGCGGACGCATGTCGATTGAAGACATTCTCGCGAAATTAGGAAGCGAGCCGGACGCTGCTTCGTTTGCCGATAAAGATCCGTTTGATGTGCTTGTCATCGGCGGCGGACCGGCGGGTGCGACAGCCGCCATTTATGCGGCGCGCAAAGGCATTCGCACCGGCATTGTCGCCGAGCGCTTCGGCGGACAAATTTTAGATACGCTCGGCATTGAAAACTTCATCAGCGTCAAATATACAGAAGGGCCGAAGTTGGCGGCCAGCATTGAAGAGCATGTCAAACAGTATGATGTCGACATCATGATTCAGCGCGCCAAACGACTTGAGAAAAAAGACCTCGTTGAAGTTGAACTGGAAAACGGAGCTGTCCTAAAAAGCAAAACGGTCATCATTTCCACTGGCGCGCGTTGGCGCAACCTCGGCGTGCCGGGCGAGGAAGAGTTCAAAAACAAAGGCGTTGCCTACTGCCCGCATTGCGATGGCCCGCTGTTTGAAGGGAAGCACGTGGCGGTCATCGGCGGCGGCAACTCCGGTGTGGAAGCGGCGATTGACCTCGCTGGCATCGCCAAACATGTGACCGTGCTCGAGTTTGCTCCTGAATTAAAAGCGGACGCTGTTTTGCAGGAGCGGCTGTACAGCTTGCCGAACGTGACGGTAATCAAAAATGCGCAAACGAAGGAAATCACCGGCACGGATAAAGTCAACGGCTTGACGTACATCGACCGGGCAACGGGGGAAGAGCATCATATCGAATTGCAAGGCGTATTCGTGCAAATCGGCCTTGTGCCGAATACGGAGTGGCTCGAAGGAACGGTGGAACGGAACCGCATCGGCGAAATCATCGTCGATAAACGCAACGCGACCAATGTCGAAGGCGTCTTTGCTGCGGGCGACTGCACGGACAGCGCTTATAAGCAAATCATTATTTCGATGGGGTCAGGTGCGACAGCCGCATTGAGTGCGTTTGATTACTTCATTCGCCACTAAAGAGAGAGCCGTTTTCGGCTCTCTTTTATTTCAAAGAGCCTTCGGTTTCATTCTGATGCGCGGACATAGACAAAGAGCCGCTTTGCAGCGAGGACAACTTGACAAACGCCCTGCTTTCTCCGTAATATAAAATTACATTTTCTATACGTGACAACCGATGACGGAGAAAAGTAGTTAAGGCCCACATGGCCAGAGAGGAAGCGCCTGAGGCTGTGAGCGCTTCTCCATGATGGCTTAACGAAAGACACTCCGTAGGTTTCCCTTTGAACGCGCTTTGCGCCAGTAAGGGGGAACGCGCGCCACGCGTTAGCGGCGACAAGAGGAAGCTGTATGCTTCAATTAGGGTGGCACCGCGGGAACAACGCTCTCGTCCCTATCGATGATGGGGATTAGGGCGTTTTTATTTTGGGCAAAGGAGGAAGAGCATGGCTTTTCAAATTCCGAGAGGAACACAAGATTTGCTGCCGGGCGAAACGGAAAAATGGCAATATGCTGAACAAGTCGCCCGCGATCTTTGCAGACGGTATGGGTATGAAGAAATCCGGACGCCGATTTTTGAGCATACGGAACTATTTTTGCGCGGCGTCGGCGATACGACCGACATCGTGCAAAAAGAAATGTACACGTTTGAAGATAAAGGCGGCCGCGCATTGACGCTCCGACCGGAAGGAACGGCGCCGGTCGTGCGGGCGTTCGTCGAGCATAAGCTGTACGGCAGCCCGAACCAGCCGGTCAAGCTGTATTACACCGGGCCGATGTTCCGTTATGAACGGCCCGAAGCCGGGCGGTTCCGCCAGTTCGTCCAGTTTGGCGTCGAGGCGATTGGCAGCAGCGATCCGGCGATTGACGCCGAGGTGATGGCGTTAGCTATGCATATTTATGAGGCGCTTGGATTAAAACGCATCCGGCTGGTGATCAACAGTTTAGGCGATGTACACAGCCGCCGGGCGCACCGCGAGGCGCTCGTCCGACATTTTTCCGGCCGCATTCATGAACTGTGTCCGGACTGCCAAGCGCGGCTTGAGACGAATCCGCTCCGCATTCTCGACTGCAAAAAAGACCGCGACCATGAATTGATGGCATCAGCGCCGTCGATTTTAGATTATTTGAATGACGAATCGCACACTTATTTTGAGAAAGTGAAGCAATATTTAACGATGCTCGGCATCCCGTTTGTCATCGACTCACGGCTTGTGCGCGGGCTCGATTATTACAACCATACGACGTTTGAAATTATGAGCGAGGCTGAAGGGTTCGGCGCAGCAGCGACGCTGTGCGGCGGCGGTCGCTATAACGGGCTCGTGCAAGAAATCGGCGGCCCGGAGACGCCGGGCATCGGCTTTGCGTTAAGCATTGAGCGGCTGTTGGCGGCGCTTGAGGCGGAAGGGATCGAACTGCCGATTCGACAAGGAATCGATTGCTATGTTGTCGCTGTCGGAGAGCGGGCGAAAGATGAGGCTGTCCGTCTCGTTTATGAATTGCGCCGTGCCGGCCTTCGCGTTGATCGAGACTATTTAGGCCGAAAACTGAAGGCGCAGCTGAAGGCGGCTGACCGGCTTGGCGCGTCATTCGTTGCCATCATCGGCGATGAGGAGCTCGAGAAACAGACGGCGGCTGTGAAACACATGGCGAGCGGCGAGCAAACCGATGTGCCGCTTAGTGAACTAGTGTCCTTTTTAATGGAACGGACAAAACGGGAGGAGGAGTAAAAAGGTGGAACGAACGTATTATTGTGGTGAAGTGCCGGAAGCGGCTGTCGGCGAGCGTGTCGTGCTTAAAGGCTGGGTGCAAAAGCGCCGCGACTTGGGCGGGTTGATTTTCATCGACTTGCGCGATCGAACCGGCATCATCCAAGTGGTTGCCAGCCCGGACGTCTCGGCTGAAGCGCTGACGACCGCGGAGCGCGTGCGGAACGAATATGTGCTGAGCGTTGAGGGGACGGTCGTCGCCCGCGCGCCGGAGACAGTCAACCCAAACATTGCGACCGGCCGCATCGAAGTTCATGCAGAGCACATTGACATCATCAATGAAGCAAAAACACCGCCGTTTTCCATTGATAACTATACTGATGCCGCTGAAGACGTGCGCTTAAAGTACAGATATTTGGATTTGCGCCGTCCGGTCATGTTTCAAACGCTGGAACTCCGTCATAAAGTGACGAAAGCGGTGCGCGACTTTTTAGATGGTGAGCGTTTTTTGGAAATCGAGACGCCAATGTTGACGAAAAGCACGCCGGAAGGGGCGCGTGACTATTTAGTGCCAAGCCGCGTCCACCCGGGCGAATTTTATGCCTTGCCGCAGTCGCCGCAAATTTTTAAGCAGCTGTTGATGGTTGGCGGTTTTGAGCGTTATTACCAAATCGCCCGCTGCTTCCGCGATGAAGATTTGCGCGCTGACCGCCAGCCGGAGTTTACGCAGATTGACATTGAAATGTCGTTTATCGACCAAGAAGATATCATCGATGTAACCGAACGGATGATGGCGGCGGTCGTCAAAGCGGCTAAAGGGGTCGACATTCCGCGCCCGTTCCCGCGCATGACGTATGACGAGGCGATGAGCCGCTACGGCTCCGATAAGCCGGATGTGCGCTTCGGCCTTGAACTGGTCGATGTGTCGGAAGCGGTCCGCGGCTCGGCGTTTCAAGTATTCAGCCGCGCTGTCGAGCAAGGCGGCCAAGTGAAAGCGATCAACGTAAAAGGAGTGGCGAGCCGCTATTCGCGCAAAGACATTGACGTGTTAGCGGAGTTTGCCGGCCGTTACGGGGCGAAAGGTCTTGCTTGGTTAAAACATGAAGGCGGGGAGCTGAAAGGGCCGATCGCCAAGTTTTTCACCGCCGATGAGCAAGACGCGCTTCGCCAGCTGCTCGCTGCCGAAGATGGGGATTTGCTGTTGTTTGTCGCCGATCAAAAAGCCGTCGTGGCTGCCGCCCTCGGCGCATTGCGGCTTCGGCTCGGCAAAGAGCTCGGCTTGATCGACGAAACGAAGCTCGCCTTTTTATGGGTGACGGATTGGCCGCTTTTGGAATACGACGAAGAGGAAGGCCGCTATTACGCTGCTCATCATCCGTTTACGATGCCGGTGCGCGACGATATCTCGCTGCTTGAAACAAACCCAGGCGCGGTTCGGGCGCAGGCGTATGATTTGGTGTTAAACGGCTATGAACTCGGCGGCGGTTCGCTCCGCATTTTTGAGCGCGATGTGCAGGAAAAAATGTTCCGCGCCTTAGGATTTAGCGAGGAAGAAGCGCGCCGCCAGTTTGGATTCCTGCTTGAAGCGTTTGAATACGGCACTCCGCCGCATGGCGGCATCGCCCTCGGGCTCGACCGGCTTGTAATGCTCTTGGCTGGGCGCACGAATTTGCGCGATACGATCGCCTTCCCGAAGACGGCGAGCGCCAGCTGCCTGCTCACTGAAGCACCGGGACCGGTCAGCGAAAAACAGTTAGAAGAGCTGCATTTGGCGGTTGTGCTTCCCAACCAAGAATAGAAGCACCGCTTGAAAGGAAACATCGGAGGGGTTCACAAGCGCTGAAAAATATGATAAAATAAAAACAACCAGCCGTCCTAATGTGTTCGTCGGGTCACCCATCGTTTTGACCGAACAGTCAGTGATCCGGGAGCCCGGGGTTTCCAAGCGGCGTGCATGCCCCTTCGTCACGGGGGAAGCGCAAACCTTGGAACAGGGCACCCACCTATGTGGGAGCGGGTTCAAAACGAAGGCATCGACGGCACGATTGGGACTGGTGTACATAGAGGAATGAAACCGTGATTCCCCTATGCCGAGAGCATAGGGGGTTTTGTTTTGCCAATAAAATGCCCGTTGCCACATCGGCTGACTTCATGTAGGATAAAAATCGGCATAATGACTAATTTTTGAACAAATGGAGAGGAGAACGATGCTGCATCAATTTTCCCGCAATGAACTGGCGATTGGTCCAGAAGGGCTTGAGAAACTAAAAAAGGCCACCGTCGCTGTGCTTGGTGTCGGCGGCGTCGGGTCGTTCGCTGTTGAAGCGCTGGCCCGTTCCGGGGTCGGCCGGCTGGTGCTCGTTGACCGCGACAACGTCGATATTACGAACATTAATCGGCAAATTCACGCTTTATTGTCAACGATTGGCCGTCCGAAAGTTGAGCTGATGAAAGAGCGCATCGCTGACATTAACCCAGCGTGCGAAGTAATCGCTTTGCAAATGTTTTATACTGAAGAGACGTACGAACAGTTTTTTGCTTATGACTTGGATTTTGTCATCGATGCGTCCGATACGATTATGTATAAAGTGCATGTAATGAAACAATGTCTTGAGCGCGGCATTCCGATCATCTCAAGCATGGGGGCGGCAAACAAAATGGATCCGACCCGTTTCCGCATTGCTGACATTTCGAAAACGCACACCGATCCGATCGCGAAAGTCATCCGCGCCAAACTGCGCAAAGAAGGCATCCATCGCGGCATTCCAGTCGTCTTTTCCGACGAGAAGCCGGTGAAAATTCGCGAAGACGTCCGCCAAGTCGTCGGCAATGACGCCTCGCCGATCCGCAAAGCGAAAATGCCGCCATCATCGAATGCCTTCGTCCCGTCGGTTGCCGGGCTCATCATGGCGTCGTACGCGATTAATGAGCTGTTGAAAGACATCCCGATTTCCCGCGTCGGCGAATAACAATACGGTTGGCCATAAAATAAACAAGAGGCGTGAACCTCATCGCCTCTTGTTTTATTATGAATGTGCCATCGGTTCGCTTTGTTCGTTCGTTTCCGCAAGAAGAAGCTGAGCGAGGGAAAAGCGTTCCCCTTCTTCGGAAACGACGAGCTGGCGGGCGCGGGCCATAATTTTGACGAGCGCTTCGTAATCTTCTTGAACGGTCGTCTGGCGCACTTCGAGACGCTCCAGCTTTTTGGTCAGCTGCTCGTTGCGCGTCAGCCATTCGGTTCGTTCCCGTTTCAGCCGCTCGTTTTCCTGACGGGCGGCTTCCAACTGTTCCACATCACGCCGCAGCGCTTGCAAAAAGGAAATGCATTGGTCAAGTGTCAACGGAGCTGCCGGGAGAAATGGGGATGACCCTTCGACGGCTTGGTTCTCGTCAGGGGGACTAAAAGTAATAGCGCTCGCTTCTTTTTGCCACTTTTTCATCATCTCTAACGCTCGTTTCCGCTCTTTTCGCTGTTTTTTCGCCTGTTCAATGGCATCGAGATGCCGTTTTCGCACTTCGGCGTTCCACCGGAACCCGCATGCCGCCGCTGTCCGGCGCAGCTGCCTTCCAACCTCTTCAAAAGCAGCGAGCTGAGTTTTTCCTTCGCGTATATATTGCAACACCGTCTCAGCGAGCAGTACGTCTTCTTCGTGTGACCATGCATCCTGTCTTGTCTTCATGCTGTCCACCCCGCAAATGTAATGGTGATATGATCATAGTTTTTCCGTTCTTTTCCTAATTTAAACTTCCTTCTGTTTCATTTTTGCCCTTTTCCCGCCCGCTTGTCCGGCGTTGTCCTGCCGACGCTTGACGCATGGCTGGTTTCATGAAGTAACAACGGCAAAGCTGAGCCGCTCCAATCAACCAGTCTATTACATAGCGCCAAAAGGAGCGGACATTTTCTGTCAGGGCGGTGAGGGGTAGTTGGCGAGGCGGCTGCTGCCGCTGTACAATGGAACGCAGGAGGGATCGGCATGCGAAAAATGATGGAACCGTTGGCGGTGCGGATGCGGCCGCAGACGATTGATGATATCGTTGGGCAGGCGCATATAGTTGGACCTGGGACGCCGCTTTATAAAATGATTAAAAAAGGGTATGTGCCATCGCTGCTGCTTTACGGGGAGCCGGGGACAGGGAAGACGTCGCTCGCTTACGCCATCGCCCGTACGGCCGGGCGGGAGTTGGTCGCCATCAACGCGACGTCAGCCGGCAAAAAGGAGATCGAGGAGGCGGCCGAAGCGGCGCGTTGGTCGGGCAACGTCCTTTTATTTATCGACGAAATTCACCGTTTGAATAAGGCGCAGCAAGATGTTTTGCTCCCGCATATGGAATCGGGGCTCGTGACGTTGATTGGGGCGACGACGGAAAATCCGTTTCATGAGGTGAATCCAGCGATCCGCAGCCGGTGCGGGCAAATTCAGCAGTTAAAGCGGCTTCAGCCGGCGGATTTACTCGTGATTTTGAAACGGGCGCTCGCTGATTCGGAACGGGGGATTGGAGAGACGCCGGTGATCATCGATGAGGCGCTGCTATGGCGCATCGCCGAGGCGGCCGGCGGGGATGCACGCGCCGCGCTCTCACTTCTTGAGGCGGCGGTCGCCGCTGCTGATGAACGCGACGGCTGTCTGTATATCGATGAGACGGTCGTCGCGTCATGCACCGCGAATCGCGGGTTTACTCATGACAAGTATGGCGATGCCTACTATTCGCTGCTTTCTGCGTTTCAAAAAAGCGTGCGCGGCAGTGACGCTGATGCCGCGCTTCATTATTTGGCGCGTCTGCTTGAAGGAGGGGATTTAGCCGCTGTCTGCCGGCGGCTGCTCGTCATTGCCTACGAAGATATCGGGCTCGCCAATCCGATGATGGGGGTGAAAGTGCAGGCAGCCGTGGAGGCGGCGGAGCGGATCGGACTGCCGGAGGCGCGCATTCCGCTTGCGGTTGTGACGATTGAGCTTTGTTTGAGCCCAAAATCCAACAGCGCCTACAAGGCGCTTGATGCGGCGCTCGCTGATGTGCGCGCCAGCAAGCTCGGCGAGATTCCGGATCATTTGAAAGACGCCCATTATAAAGGAGCGGCTGTGCTCGGGCATGGGAAAGGCTATTTATATCCGCACGATTATCCAAACGGCTGGGTGGCTCAAGCGTATTTGCCGGCCGCTCTTGAAGGCGTCCGCTATTACGAACCGAAGGAGCATGGCGAGGAAAAATATTATGCCAAAGTGTACCGTCGGCTTCGACAGCTAAAACAAGAAGATGATGTTGAGCCGTGAACGGAAGAGGCATTTATGGTATAATAACACAAGCGATTGGCTCAACAGAGGGGGCGCATTCACAATGGCTCACAACGATATCCCATGGCTGCGTTGGGGCATTTACTTTGTTGGTTTGCTCGTCATGTCATTTGGCATCGTGTTGACGATTAAGGCCGATGTCGGATGCGCGCCGTGGGATGTGCTTCATATCGGTTTGCAACGACAATTTGGCTTGACAATCGGCACGTGGTCGATCATTGTCGGGCTGGTGGTGCTTGCGGGTTCCGCGTCGCTCGTAAGGCGCCCGCCGAAGCTTGGCGCTTTTTTGAACATGGCGACGGTTGGAATGTTGATTGATGGATGGATGATGATTCCACAGCTCAAAACGCCGGAACAACCGCTTGAACAATATGTCATGTTAATGGCCGGCATCATCGTGTCTGGTTATGGCATGGGCTTATACATTTCCGCCGGCGTCGGCGCCGGTCCGCGGGACAGTTTAATGCTCGCCTTGACCGAGTTGACCAGATGGAAAGTTGCATACATTCGCATTGGCATGGAAGCGCTCGTGTTGCTCGTCGGCTGGCTGCTTGGCGGTCCGGTGTCGTTCGGCACGCTTCTTTTTTGTGTGACGATCGGTTCGGTTGCCGGTTTGGCGTTGCCGCAATGCCAGAAAATGACTCGCCGCCTGCTCGGGACAACAACTGTTCATGTGCAAGGGTTAAGCCGTTAGGGGGGATATGATGAAAATTTCGACAAAGGGTCGGTACGGGTTGACGATTATGATTGAATTGGCCAAAAAATATGGCGACCGTCCGATTTCACTTCGTTCGATCGCCAAGGCGAACAATTTATCCGAACACTATTTGGAACAGCTTGTCACGCCGCTGCGCAACGCCGGGCTCGTCAAAAGCATCCGCGGGGCGTATGGCGGCTACGTGCTGGCCGAGCATCCGGCGAAAATTACCGCCGGCGATATTCTTCGCGTGCTTGAAGGGCCGCTTACTCCGGTTGAGGAACTGGAAGAGGAGGAGCCGGCCAAGCGCGAGCTATGGATCCGCATCCGTGATGCGGTCGAAGAAGTGCTTGACAGCACAACATTGGAAGATTTGGCGAAGTATAGCGACGGGGATGAAGGGGCATATATGTTTTATATTTAAAGCGATAGAAAGGGGTATGACTGTTGGAACGGATTTATTTGGACCATGCTGCTACGTCGCCCGTTCATCCAGATGTGGCGGCTGGCATGGTCCGTTGGATGACCGAACAGTTCGGCAACCCGTCAAGCATCCACTATTTCGGCCGACAAAGCCGCCGCGCGATTGACGAAGCGAGGGCCACCGTCGCCCGCAGCCTTGGGGCAAAAGAGACGGAAATCGTGTTTACAAGCGGCGGCACGGAAGCCGACAACTTTGCGCTCATCGGAACAGCGATAGCCAACCGGGGACGCGGCAGCCATATCATTACGACCGCCATCGAGCATCACGCCGTGTTGCGCGCTTGCGAATATTTAGAAAAACAAGGGTTTGATGTGACGTATTTGCCGGTTGATGAACAAGGGCTCGTCTCGGTTGATGATGTCAAAGCTGCGCTGCGTGATGAGACGATTTTAGTGTCGGTCATGTTTGCCAACAATGAAGTTGGCACAATCGAGCCGATCCGTGAAATCGGCGCGCTGCTTCGCGACCACCCGGCGTATTTTCATACCGATGCGGTTCAAGCGTACGGGCTGATGCCGATTGATGTTGACGATTACGGGATCGATTTGCTGTCGCTTTCCGCTCATAAAATCAACGGTCCGAAAGGAAGCGGGGCGTTGTACGTTCGGGAGACGGTCCGCATCACTCCGCTGCTTTTCGGCGGTGAACAAGAACGGAAACGGCGCGCCGGCACGGAAAATGTCCCCGGCATCATTGGGTTGGCGCAAGCGGCGGAAATCGCTGAGCGGACGAGGGAGAAAAAGCGCAAACAATATGAGGCTTGGCGCGAGGCGATGCTTGATATTTTCCGCTCGTCGGGCGTTGACTGCGTCGTGAACGGCAGCCCAGACGGCCTGCCGCATATTTTAAACGTTGCCTTTCCGGGAACGAACGTCGAATCGCTGCTCGTGAACTTGGATTTGGCTGGCATTGCCGTTTCAAGCGGTTCGGCGTGCACAGCCGGTTCGATCGATCCGTCGCACGTGCTTGTCGCGATGTGTGGAAAAGAGTCCGAGCGCATCCGCTCGTCCGTGCGCTTCAGTTTTGGGCTTGGCAATACGAATGAACAAATCGTGCGAGCGGCGGAAGAGACGGTAAAAATCGTCAAACGGCTCACGAGCCGGTGAGGGGGTGAAACAGCATGAACAAAGCGCCGCACGAAACGCGCGTTGTCGTCGGCATGTCCGGCGGGGTCGACTCGTCGGCCGCTGCGCTATTGTTAAAAGAACAAGGGTACGATGTGATTGGCATCTTTATGAAAAACTGGGATGACACCGATGAAAACGGTGTTTGCACGGCGACGGAAGATTTCGAAGATGTCGTGCGCGTCTGCAACCAAATCGACATTCCTTACTACGCGGTCAACTTTGAGAAGCAATATTGGGACAAAGTGTTTACGTATTTTTTGAACGAATACAAAGCAGGACGGACGCCGAACCCGGATGTGATGTGCAATAAAGAAATTAAGTTCAAGGCGTTTTTGGAGCACGCCATGTCGATCGGCGCCGATTATGTGGCGACCGGCCATTACGCCCGCGTCGAGTTTCGCGACGGCGAATTTAAAATGTTGCGCGGCGCCGATCCGAACAAAGATCAAACGTACTTTTTAAACCAGCTTGGCCAAGCCCAGCTGTCAAAAGTGATGTTTCCGATCGGCCATTTGCAGAAAGCGGATGTGCGCCGGATCGCGAAAGAAGCCGGGCTTGCTACCGCCGGGAAAAAAGACAGCACCGGCATTTGCTTTATCGGCGAGCGCGATTTCAAAGAGTTTTTGAGCCATTACTTGCCTGCCCAGCCAGGGGTGATGAAAACGCTCGATGGTGAGGTGAAAGGGCGGCATGACGGGGTGATGTATTATACGATCGGCCAGCGCCACGGACTTGGCATCGGCGGCAGCGGTGAACCGTGGTTTGTCGTCGGCAAAGATGTGCGCGAAAACGTGCTTTATGTTGCTCAAGGGTTTGAAAACGAATATTTGTACTCCACTTCGTTAAAAGCGGTGAACGTCAACTGGGTATCCGACCGCAAACCGGAAGCGCCGTTTCGTTGCACAGCAAAATTCCGTTATCGCCAGCCGGATATCGGCGTCACGGTTCATCCGCTTGCGGACGGCAGGGCGGAAGTCGTCTTTGATGCACCGGCGCGGGCGGTGACACCGGGGCAGGCGGTCGTCTTTTACAACGGCGACGAATGCCTCGGCGGCGGCACGATCGATGAAGTGTTCCGTGACGGTGAAAAGCTTTGGTATGTCGGCTGATGGTACGGATAGAAAAAGCCTCAACCCGGTTTCGGGTTGGGGTGTTTTTGCGATTGCTCGAAAAAAGCGAACGTATGCGCTATACTCAAAACAGGAGGGATGAGCGGTGGTCAATTTGAACGAACAAGGGCTGGCGCATATGCGCGCAGGAGAGTATGAAGAAGCGCTCTGCTGCTTTTTCAAAGCGGTGAATGAGCGTCCTAATGACCCGGCCGGCTATATGAACATCGGCACCGTTCTTGCCGCTGCCGGCGAGGATGAGAAGGCGCTCGAATGCTTCCAGCAGGCGCTTATGCTTGACGAACGGGCGGCGGCGGCCTTTTATGGCATCGGCACGGTGTACTACAAGCGCGAACAGTTCGCCCAAGCAAAAGACATGTTTGAGCGGGCGCTTGCGCTCGGATTGGCTGATGCGGATACGCATTTTATGCTCGGGATGTCGTTATGGCGGCTTGAGATGCCGCGCTTGGCGCTGCCGTATTTGCAGCGCGCGGCCGAACTGAACGAAAAAGACGCCGAAGCGCTCTTCCAGCTAGGTCTTTGCCTCGCCGCCCTCGATTATGTCGATGAGGCGAAGCGGTATTTCGAAAAAACGTTGGAACACAATCCGCGCCATGCGGATGCGTATTACAATTTAGGCGTTATTTATGCGTACAAAGATGATCCGGCTGCTGCCCGCGATTTATTTGCTGCCGCTTTGGATGCCAATCCGGATCACGTGCTCGCCGGGTACGGAAAGAAAATGATGGAAAAGCGGCTTGCGCCGTAAAAGGCAGGGGATGACTGTTGCAAGAGCAGCAATCGCTCGCGCTCGATGGACGCACGTTTGTGAAAGGAACGTGTTTGGCCGTCATTTTCCATAACGAGGAAACCTTATATACGGTCGTCCGGCTCCGTGTCGAAGAAACGAACGAAGCGGCTGCGGAGGAGGAAGTGGTCGTCACCGGTTATTTTCCTCGTTTAAATGAGGGGGACGTGTACGTTTTTTATGGACAATTCCGCCAGCATCCGCGCTTTGGCCGCCAATATGCGGCCGAGCAGTTCCGCAAACAGCTTCCCAACACGAAAGAGGGAGTTATCCATTATTTGTCAAGCGGCTTGTTTAAAGGGATCGGAAAAAAAACGGCGACAGCGATTGTGGAGGCGCTCGGTGAAAATGCGATTGCCGCGATTTTGCGCGATCCAGAGGCGCTTAGGCGCGTGCCAAAGCTGACGAAGCAAAAAGCGAAGCAATTGTACGAAACGCTCTGCGCCCACGAAGGGCTCGAGCAGACGATGATCGCTCTCTCCCAGCTCGGCTTCGGCCCGCAGCTGGCGATGAAAATTTACCAAGTGTACGGCGAAGAGACGATGGATATCATTCATGAAAACCCATACCAGCTCGTCGAAGACATTGAAGGGGTCGGATTTGGTCGCGCGGATGAGCTCGGACGGTTGCTTGGCATTTCCGGCAGCCACCCGGCTCGGCTGCGCGCCGCCTGCCTGTTTGTCCTTGAGCAAGCATGCTTGCAAGAAGGGCACGTCTATATGAAGGGAGAAGAGCTCATCAGCCGCATTGGGGAGCTGCTTGGCGGAAGGGCGAATGGGGCGGTGGATAGACAAGCTGTCGAACAGACGCTTCTTATGTTAAGCGAAGAAGGGAAGATGATCATAGAGCAAGGCCGCTATTATCTTCCCTCGCTTTACTTCGCCGAAAAGGGGATCGCTTCGAACATTCGGCGGCTGCTTCGGCAAACGCCCCCGTCAACGTTTGCCGAGTCGGAGTTTTTGCTTGCGCTCGGGGCGCTTGAGGAACGGTTTGGGATGCAATACGCCCCCCAGCAAAAAGAGGCGATCCAACAGGCGCTTTCTTCGCCGCTCTTTATTTTGACAGGGGGCCCGGGAACTGGAAAAACAACGGTAATTAAAGGGATTGTTGAGCTGTTTGCTGTCCTAAATGGCGTATCGCTCGATCCTGCCGATTACAAAACCGGCGAGCCATTTCCCGTGCTGCTCGCCGCCCCGACCGGGCGGGCAGCAAAGCGGATGAGCGAGGCGACCGGGCTGCCGGCGGCGACGATTCACCGTTTGCTTGGCTGGAACGGGGCGGAAGGGTTCAGCCACGATGAAAGTGAGCCGATTGCCGGCAAGCTGCTTGTCGTTGATGAAGTGTCAATGGTCGATACGTGGTTGGCCAATCAGCTGTTAAAAGCGGTGCCTGATGGGATGCAAGTCATCTTCGTTGGCGATGAAGACCAACTCCCATCGGTTGGGCCGGGGCAAGTGTTGAAAGATTTGCTCGAGTCGGGCGCCATTCCGTCGGTCAAGCTGACCGAGGTGTACCGACAGGCGGAAGGATCCTCGATTATCGAGCTCGCCCATGCGATGAAGCGCGGCGTCGTGCCGACCGACTTGACCGCCCCGAAAGCAGATCGTTCGTTCATCCGCTGCCGCGCAGGACAAGTGGCTGATGTTGTGCGGCAAATTGCTGACAACGCGCGCAGCAAAGGATTTTCCGTCAAAGACATTCAAGTGCTCGCTCCGATGTACCGCGGCCCGGCCGGCATCGTTCAGCTGAACAAAGTGCTGCAAGGGCTGTTTAACCCGCCGTCTGACGGGAAGCGGGAGCTTTCCGTTGGCGACGTAGTGTATCGCGTCGGCGATAAAGTGCTCCAGCTCGTCAACCAGCCGGAAGACAACGTGTTTAACGGTGACATCGGCGAAGTCGTCGCCATTTTTTACGCCAAAGAAAATACGGAAAAGCAAGATTTGCTTGTTGTGTCGTTTGACGGCATTGAAGTGACATACACAAGGCAAGATTTAGCACAAATTACCCATGCGTATTGCTGTTCGGTTCATAAGGCGCAAGGGAGCGAGTTTCCGATCGTCATTTTGCCCGTTGTTAAAAGCTATTATCGGATGTTGAGGAGAAATTTGCTGTATACGGCAGTGACAAGAAGCAAGCAATTTCTCGTTTTGTGCGGTGAAGAAGAGGCGTTCCGGTTCGGCGTCACCCAGCGCGGTGACGAAGTGCGCCAGACGTCGCTTGCCGAAAAGCTGGCGGCTGCGCCGCTTGTTGAAGGTGAACTGCCGCTTGAGGAGGCGAACGTCGGGATGGAAAACGTTACGCCGTATGACTTTATGAGCGATGGGTCAAGCTAAAAGTGGCTGGAAAGGTGGGAGAATGATGCGGACGTTTTCCGACGTCAAAGGGCTTCCCATTTATGAACAAACGACAGGGAAAGCAGTCGGGACGATCGCCGACATTTGGTTTACCAGCCACGGCACAGTCAAAGGGTTTGTCGCGGAGCGGAGCGGTCTATTTGGCCGCCGCCGCTACTTGCCGCTTTCGGCTGTTCGGTCATTGCAAAACGGCCGAGTCATCATCCGTGATGCCGGCAGCTTCCAGCCATTCCCCTCGCTTGACGGCGGCCACTCTCTTTACGGTGAACGCGGCATCGCCGGTAGCATGGTTGTCGCCGCAGATGGAACGACGATCGGCTTGCTGGATGATGTATATTTTGACGGGCACTTGGGCAAAATTGACGGATACAAGATTAGTGAGGGATTTTTTTCTGATTTGATCGAAGGCAAGAAACGAATGGAGGCAGCTCCGTTCACCGCCAAGGAAGGCATCGTCACCGTCGAAACAATGAGGTAAGGAGAGTGGCTGTTGATGCTCATTTGCCCGAATTGCAAACGGAAAAACTTAGGGAAGATCGGCGTCAACCAATATTACTGCTGGGACTGCTTTATTGAGCTGTCCGTCTCAAAAGGAATGATTCACGCCCATCAAGTGGAAGAGGATGGGACGCTAAGCTCCCTCGATGACCTGTTTGATGAGCATGAGCGCATGATCCAATTTTAGGAGGGACGACTATGAATCGGACGATGACTTCGCTGTTGGCAGTCGGGTTAGGTGTCGCTGCTTATCAGCTTGCCCAGCGCAACGATTGGATGAACGGCCGAACGATGCGAAGAATGCGCCGCCGCTTGATGCAGGCGATTCGCTGACGATTCCGCCGTTTCCCCGCCCAAACGGCGGGGACGGCGGCTTTTTAGTGGTTGCTAAATAGTGGAAGGAGTGGTGTGGGCATATTTCCATGCCCATCTCTTACACTAAACGGTAGGAGGTGTGGCGATGGGGGAGCAACAATGGCTGTCATTCTTTCGCATCGGAAAATGGCTGCTTGTGACGGCGATGGTCTATTTAATCGTCCGGATGAAAGCGGTTTGGTGGCCGGTCGTCGATTTTGCCGCTACAGTGTTGACGCCGTTTTTGCTCGCGGCGTTTATTACGTATTTGCTTCATCCGCTCGTTGAGTATCTCTATGGCAAAGGGGTGCCACGGGCGTTTGCCATTTTGCTCATTTATTTGTTGTTTTTCGGTTCGATCGGCTACGGTGTTTACCGCGGCATGCCGGTTTTGATCGCCCAGCTGCGCGAGCTCGATGAACGGTTGCCATCATTGGTGAATACATATCGGCAGTGGGCGCGCCATATCCACGATGAAACGTCGACGTGGCCGATGGAAGTGCATACGCGCATTGAAGCGATGTTTGTGCAGCTTGAGCAGGCGGCTGCGAGGGCGGTCGCGATGGCGATCAACGCAGCTAAATCATTGATCGGTTCGGCGGCGACGGTTCTTCTCATTCCGTTTATCGTCTTTTATATGCTAAAGGATATGGATGTGCTGAAAAAAGCGGTTTGGTATATGACCCCAAAGCGGTGGCGCGGACCGGGGATGGCGTTTTTAAAAGACGTTGACGAGTCGCTTGGCGGCTATATTCGCGGCCAGCTGTTCGTCTGTGCCGCCATCGGTTCGGCGGCGTCGCTCGGCTTTTGGCTTGCCGGCATGGACTATCCGCTCCTGCTCGGGTTTGTGATCGGGTTGACGAACATCATCCCGTATTTCGGTCCGTTGATCGGGGCTATCCCGGCCGCCATTTTGGCGGCCACCATTTCGCTGAAAATGGTGATCATCGTGCTTGCTATTATTTTTGTCTTGCAGTTTTTAGAAGGAAACGTCTTGTCGCCGCTGATTATCGGCAAAAGCGTGCATATGCATCCGCTTGTCATTATGCTTGCGCTGTTTGCCGGGGGCGAACTTGCTGGTGTGCTCGGTCTCATTCTCGCTGTTCCGACCGCCGCGGTGCTGAAAGTAGCGGTCTCGCATTGGAAAGAGCATTATGCTCCGCATTGACAAACAAGCGAGGCTTGTCTATAATCTTTCAGTGAAAAAAGCGAATACATAACGCGATGACGGATCGAGTATGTTGCAGTCCATCTTAACGCGCTTTGGCGCACAGAGAGGAATTTCCTCGGCTGAAAGAAATTCCAGATGAAGGGCAACAGAAGGCTAATCCGGAGCGCAGGCAAAACCTGACGCAAGGCTGCGTTACGGCCAAAGAGGTGATGGGCGTTTTTTGCCCATAAACAGGGTGGTACCGCGAGCAATAACTCTCGTCCCTGCTAGGGGATGGGAGTTTTTTTATATAAAAACGAAAGGGGAGGATCATCATGAAAAAGTTAACATCTGCCGAAGTGCGGCGCATGTTTTTGCAATTTTTCCAAGAAAAAGGCCACGCGGTCGAACCGAGCGCCTCGCTCATTCCGATCGATGACCCGTCGCTATTATGGATCAACAGCGGCGTCGCGACGCTGAAAAAATATTTTGACGGCCGCATCATTCCTGAGAACCCGCGCATTTGCAATGCGCAAAAATCGATCCGGACAAACGACATTGAAAATGTCGGGAAAACGGCGCGTCATCATACGTTTTTTGAAATGCTCGGCAACTTCTCGATCGGTGATTACTTTAAGCGTGAAGCGATCCATTGGGCCTGGGAGTTTTTAACGAGCGAAAAGTGGATCGGCTTTGATCCGGAGCGGCTGTCTGTCACTGTTCATCCGGAAGACGAAGAGGCGTACAATATTTGGCGTAACGAGATCGGCCTTCCTGAAGAACGGATTATTCGCTTAGAAGGAAACTTTTGGGATATCGGTGAAGGTCCGAGCGGCCCGAACACGGAGATTTTTTACGACCGCGGTGAAGCGTTTGGCAACGATCCGAACGATCCGGAACTGTACCCGGGCGGGGAAAACGATCGCTACTTGGAAGTATGGAACCTTGTCTTTTCTCAGTTCAACCATAACCCGGACGGCACGTACACGCCGCTGCCGAAGAAAAACATCGATACCGGCATGGGTTTAGAACGGATGTGCTCGATTTTGCAAGACGTGCCGACAAACTTTGAAACCGACTTGTTTATGCCGATCATCCGCGCCACCGAACAAATCGCCGGTGAACGGTATGGTGAGGACGGGGACAAGGACGTCGCCTTTAAAGTGATCGCCGACCATATTCGCGCTGTGACGTTTGCAGTCGGCGATGGGGCGCTGCCGTCGAATGAAGGACGCGGCTATGTATTGCGCCGCTTGCTCCGCCGTGCTGTGCGCTACGCGAAACAAATCGGCATTGACCGCCCATTTATGTACGAGCTTGTTCCGGTTGTCGGTGAAATTATGCACGACTATTATCCGGAAGTGAAAGAAAAAGCCGATTTCATCGCCCGCGTCATTCGAACGGAAGAAGAGCGGTTCCACGAAACGCTTCATGAAGGGCTCGCCATTTTGGCGGAAGTGATGGAAAAGGCGAAAAAACAAGGAAGCACCGTCATTCCAGGGGAAGAGGCATTCCGTTTGTACGATACGTACGGCTTCCCGCTCGAATTGACGGAAGAATATGCTGCTGAAGCGGGCATGTCGGTCGACCACACCGGTTTTGAGCGCGAGATGGAGCGCCAGCGTGAACGGGCTCGCGCCGCCCGCCAAGATGTCGATTCGATGCAAGTGCAAGGTGGGGTGCTTGGCGACATTAAAGACGAAAGCCGTTTTGTCGGCTATGATGAACTCGTCGTTTCTGCGACGATTATGGCCATCATTAAAGACGGGCAGCTTGTCGAGCAAGTCGGAGCTGGCGAGGAAGCGCAAATCATCGTTGATGTGACGCCGTTTTACGCCGAAAGCGGCGGGCAAATCGCTGACCAAGGCGTATTTGAAGGCGAAACAGGAACAGCGGTCGTCAAAGATGTGCAAAAGGCGCCAAACGGCCAGCATCTCCATTCGATCGTCGTCGAGCGCGGCATAGTGAAAAAAGGCGCCCGCTATACAGCGCGCGTTGATGAAGCGAAACGGGCGAAAATCGTGAAAAACCATACGGCGACCCACTTGCTCCATCAAGCATTAAAAGACGTGCTTGGCCGCCATGTCAATCAGGCTGGATCACTCGTCGCCCCGGATCGGCTTCGCTTTGACTTCACTCATTTCGGACAAGTGAAGCCTGATGAACTCGAGCGCATCGAAGCGATCGTTAATGAACAAGTTTGGAAAAGTATTCCGGTCGACATTTTTTACAAGCCGCTTGAGGAAGCTAAAGCGATGGGGGCGATGGCGCTGTTCGGGGAAAAATACGGTGACATCGTCCGCGTCGTGAAAGTGGGCGACTATAGCCTGGAGCTGTGCGGCGGCTGCCATGTGCCGAATACTGCAGCCATCGGGTTGTTTAAAATCGTCTCCGAGTCAGGGATTGGCGCCGGCACGCGCCGGATTGAAGCGGTGACTGGAGAGGCAGCGTATCGCTTTATGAGCGAACAGCTTGCCCTATTGCAAGAAGCGGCGCAAAAGCTGAAAACGAGCCCAAAAGAGCTGAATGTGCGCCTAGATGGGCTGTTTGCCGAACTGCGCCAACTGCAGCGCGAAAATGAGTCGCTCGCTGCCCGCCTCGCCCATATGGAAGCAGAACATCTCACCCGTCAAGTGAAAGAGGTAAATGGTGTGCCGGTGTTGGCGGCGAAAGTGCAGGCAAACGACATGAATCAACTGCGGGCGATGGCGGATGACTTGAAGCAAAAATTAGGAACGGCGGTCATCGTGTTGGCGGCGGTGCAAGGCGGCAAAGTCCAATTGATTGCCGCAGTGACCGATGACTTAGTGAAAAAAGGATACCACGCCGGCAAACTCGTCAAAGAAGTGGCTTCCCGCTGCGGCGGCGGGGGAGGCGGGCGTCCGGATATGGCGCAGGCCGGCGGGAAGGACGCGAACAAAGTCGGCGAAGCGCTTGATTATGTCGAAACATGGGTCAAATCCATTTCCTAAATGGGCGTGAATCGTGTACAATGGATGTAAGATGACGGGATGGCCCGAATAAAGAGCGAGGTGGAAACGGTGAGCTCGTTTGATCAAACGATGCAGTTTCATTTCCCTGAAGAGCCGACCGAAACGAATGTTCGCGAGGTGCTGTTGACGGTGTATGACGCCTTGAAAGAAAAAGGCTACAACCCGATCAACCAAATTGTCGGCTACTTGTTGTCCGGCGACCCGGCTTACATCCCGCGCCATAACGATGCGCGCACGCTCATCCGCAAAATTGAGCGCGACGAATTAATCGAGGAATTGGTGAAATTCTATTTACAGGGACAACGAAAGGACTAACTGATGCGAACGTTAGGACTAGATCTTGGAACGAAAACGCTCGGGGTGGCCGTCAGCGATGAACTCGGCTGGACGGCGCAAGGCTTGGAGACGATCGCCATCGATGAGGAGCGAGGCGACTACGGTTTAGAGCGGCTGCGCGCCATCATCGATGAATATGGCGTCGACACGATCGTCGTCGGGTGGCCGAAAAACATGAACGGTACGCTCGGGCCGCGCGCCGAGGCGAGCGATCGGTTTGCCGCCAAGCTGCGCGAGGAGTTTTCGCTGCCTGTTGTGCTTTGGGATGAGCGGCTGTCGACGATGGCTGCCGAGCGGATGCTGATCGCTGCCGATGTGAGCCGGAAAAAGCGGCGGAAAGTGATTGACAAAATGGCGGCGGCCGTCATTTTGCAATCGTACTTGGACAGTAAACGGTGAATGGGAGGAAAAAATCAATGGAACATGGAGACCGTCATATTACCGTTGTCGATGAACACGGCAACGAGCAGCTATGTGAAATTTTGTTTACATTTGAATCGGACGATTTCGGCAAATCGTACGTGTTTTACTATCCGGTCGGCGCTGAAGCTGAAGACGAAGACGGTGAGACGGAAGTGCACGTCTCTGCCTTTATTCCCGGCGACGAGAATGAGGAAGGCGAATTGCTTCCAATTGAGACGGAAGAAGAATGGGATATGATTGAAGAAGTGTGGAATACGTTTTGCGCCGAACAAGAAGAAGGCGAAGCATAACAAACGAAGCGGCTGTCGAGTGGCGGCCGCTTTTTCTGTGAACATGCGTGCACCTTGAACGGCGGTTTTCATGCTGGAGTGGAGGGCAACTGCCGCTATGGACTTTTTCGGTCAACATGAAGGCACTTACGTTGAACTGCTGTTTTTGTCTGGGGGAAGGCAAGACGTTGTTCATGCACCTTGGCGAACCATTTTTATCGTGAAAGAGCGAAAAATGAAGAAATTTGTAGTATAATATGACCGATGAAAGGAGGCTGAAGATGGAACAGAGCGATTTTCAGGCGCCTAGGGCACGGATTGTGCGGAAAATGGTGTTGATTGTCTGCACCGTCCTGCTGGTCGCGCTTATCATCGCTGGCGCCAGCAGTTTCCTATATATTCGCTCAGCGTTCGAGCCGGTCGACCCGAACGATCGCACTCCGGTGCATGTCTCCATTCCAATCGGTTCATCCGCAGCGGATATTGCTGAACAGCTTGAACAAAAGCGGCTGATTAAAAGTGCGGCTGTCTTTCGCTACTACGTCCGTTGGAAAAACGAGTCCGGTTTTCAAGCCGGGGAATATGAGCTGACGCGGACGCTGTCGATGACGCGCATCATCGAGCTGCTAAAAACCGGAAAGTCGCTGAAAATTGGATTGAAGTTGACGATCCCCGAAGGGTCGCAGCTTGTACAAATTGCCGATCTCATCGCTGCGAAAACCGAGTACAGGCAAGAAGAAATTATGAAGCAGCTGAATGATCGTGCGTATATTGAACAGCTGATGAAGACATATCCGGATTTATTGACGAACGACATTTTTCATAAAAACATTCGTTATCCGCTTGAAGGCTATTTGTTCCCAGCCACCTATGTGTTTGCTGACAAAAAGCCGCCGCTTTCAGAGATCATTGAAGCGATGGTCGCCAAAACAGCGGAGGTGCTCGACAAATACAAGGATGCGATGAAGGAAAGGCAGCTGTCGCCGCATCGGCTGTTGACGATGGCGTCATTAATTGAAGAAGAGGCGACCGAAAAAGCCGATCGCGAGAAAATTGCCAGCGTGTTTTACAACCGGATGCGCCTTGGCATGCCGCTGCAAACGGACCCGACTGTCTTATACGCGCTTGGCAAGCATAAAGAGCGCGTCTTTTACAAAGATTTGAAAGTCGACTCGCCGTATAATACGTACATTCATCAAGGCTTGCCGCCGGGGCCGATTGCCAATGCCGGCGAGATGTCGATGAAAGCGGCGCTCAAGCCGGCGACAACCGACTATTTATACTTTTTGGCGACACCGGCTGGCGACGTCATTTTCACGAAAACGTTGGCGGAGCATAACCGGGAAAAAGCGAAGCATATTGGGAAACAATAGAGCAAAACGGAAGTTGCTGGCCAATCGGGTCAAACGGCTTCGCTTTTTCGCTGTTTTATGATAGTATAAATAAAGTTGAACAGGCTGATGATAAGAGTCCGTTTGCGGCTCTTATTTTTCATGATGATGAAGCGCAAACCTTTGGGCCGCGTTCGGCTTGAGGCAGGCGCTTTTCACTTTGTTGATGCCAGGGAGGAATCGTCTTGCTTTCCAAAGACGTCGTTTGCTATTTGCAACAGCTGCGGCCGACGCCGGACTCAGGGGTCGTGGAAATGGAACAGTATGCGCATGAACACCGCGTGCCGATTATGGATCCGGTGAGCATGGAAGTGCTGCTGTTCGTGTTGAAAACTACTAGACCGCGCCGCATTTTGGAAATCGGCACAGCGATCGGCTATTCGGCGATTCGGATGGCGAAAGCGCTGCCGGAGGCGCGCATTGTGACGATCGAAAAGGACCGGGAGCGGTACGAACGCGCCCGTTTTTATATCGAAAAGACGAACACCGGGCGGCAAATCGAAGCGGTCTTCGGCGATGCGCTTGCGGTTGAGGCCGATATGGCCGCTGCCGCCCCGTTTGATGCGTTGTTTATCGATGCCGCCAAAGGACAATACGAACGCTTTTTTACGCTCTATGAGCCTCTTCTCTCTGAAGGCGGCCTCATCATCAGCGACAACGTGCTGTTTAAAGGGCTTGTCGCTGCCGAAACGCCTGCGGACAATAAGCGGCTTTGGAACATCGCGCAAAAAATCCGCTGCTACAACGAATGGCTCATGGCCCGAAGCGATTACGACACGGTCATTATTCCGGTCGGCGACGGGCTCGCTATATCGAGAAAACGAGGTGAACGAGGATGAAAAAAACGGAATTGCTCGTCACGCCGGTGAGCGTTTCCCATATTGATGAACTGGCGAAAGCGGGAGCGGACGCCGTCATTGTCGGCGAACAGCGCTATGGCTTGCGGCTCGCTGGCGAGTTTTCCCGCGCTGATGTCGCTGCGGCTGTTGAAGCGGCCCGCCGGCACGGCACGAATGTTTATGTGGCGATGAACGGCATTTTCCATAATGACAAAGTGGACGAGCTTGCCGATTACGTCGCTTTTGTCGCTGGCGTAGGCGCCGACGCCATCGTCTTTGGCGATCCGGCTGTTTTGCTGACGGTGCGAGAAATTGCGCCTCATATGAAGCTTCACTGGAGCACCGAAACAACGGCGACAAACTGGTATACGTGCAACTACTGGGGGCGAAAAGGGGCGAAACGGGCCGTCTTGGCGCGCGAACTGAACATGGACGCCATTTTGGAAATCAAAGCTCATGCCAAAGTGGAAATTGAAGTGCAAGTGCATGGCATGACGTGCATGTATCAGTCGAAACGTTCGCTGATCGGCAACTATTTTGAATATCAAGGAAAAGTGATGGAAGTCGAACGGAAAAAGTACGAAAAAGGGATGTTCCTTTACGACAAGGAACGCGACCATAAATATCCGATTTTTGAAGATGAAAATGGCACTCACATTATGAGCCCGAACGATCTTTGCATCATTGACGAGCTTGGAGATATGGTTGACGCTGGCATTGACAGCTTTAAAATCGACGGCATTTTACATGAGCCGGGCTACATTACCGAAGTGACGAAGCTGTATCGCCGCGCCATCGATTTATGTGCTCATGATCGCGAGCGCTACGAGAGGGAGAAAGACGATTTGCTTGCTGCCGTTGAAGCGCTTCAGCCGCCGCACCGCCGGGTGGATACTGGCTTTTTCTTCAAAGAAACGATTTATTGAAAAAGGAGGGAAACGACATGCTGCTCAAAAATAATCGCATTTCCGAGATCGTTGACGGCAAGCGCGTCATCGTGAAAAAGCCGGAGTTGCTGGCGCCGGCCGGCAACTTGGAAAAGCTGAAAATCGCCGTCCATTACGGGGCGGACGCCGTCTTTATCGGCGGCCAGGAATACAGCCTGCGCGCGAATGCTGACAACTTTACGATCGAGGAAATTCGCGAAGGTGTTGAATTTGCCAATCGATACGGGGCAAAGGTGTACGTAACGGCCAACATTTACGCTCATAACGAAAACATTCCCGGTCTTGACGACTATTTGCGGGCGCTAGAGGATGCCGGCGTTCACGGCATTATCGTCGCCGACCCGCTCATCATCGAAACAGCGCGCCGAGTGGCGCCGAAGCTCGAGGTGCATTTAAGCACCCAGCAGTCGCTTGCCAACTGGAAAGCGGTCCAGTTTTGGAAAGAGGAAGGGCTCGAGCGGGTTGTGCTCGCCCGTGAAGTGAGCGCCGAGGAAATTCGGCAAATTAAGGAGAAAGTTGATATTGAAATCGAAGCGTTTATCCATGGAGCGATGTGTTCCGCCTATTCGGGCCGTTGCGTATTGAGCAATCATATGACGGCGCGTGACTCGAACCGCGGCGGGTGCTGCCAGTCGTGCCGCTGGGATTACGATTTATACCAGCTGTCTGACGGCCGCGAAATCCCTCTATTTTCGGAAGGCGACGCCCCGTTTGCCATGAGCGCGAAAGACTTGAACTTGATCCGTGCCATTCCGGCGATGATTGAACTTGGCGTCGACAGCTTGAAAATTGAAGGACGAATGAAATCGATCCATTACGTGGCGACGGTCGTCAGCGTATATCGGAAAGTGATCGACGCCTACTGCGCTGATCCCGACCATTTCACGATTCGCGAAGAGTGGGTGCGTGAGCTCGACAAGTGCGCCAACCGCGAAACGGCTTCGTCGTTTTTTGAAGGCTTTCCTGACTACACAAACCATATGTATGGCACGCACAGCCGAAAAACGACGCATGAGTTTGCCGGCTTGGTGCTTGATTACGACCAGGAGACCGGCATTGCCGTCATTCAGCAACGCAACCATTTTAAACCGGGGGATGAAGTCGAATTTTTTGGCCCGGAAATCGAAAACTTTACCCAAGTCATTGAAAAAATTTGGGATGAAGACGGCAACGAGCTCGATGCGGCGCGCCATCCGCTGCAAATCGTCAAGTTCAAAGTCAAGCGCCCTCTCTTTCCATACAACATGATGAGAAAGGAGAATTAAGATGGCGAAGAAGCCCGTTGTCATCGGCGTTGCCGGCGGCTCCGGTTCGGGAAAGACGAGCGTCGCCCGCGCCATTTACGACCATTTTGGCGACCGCTCGATTCTTGTTTTAGAGCAAGACTTTTATTATAAAGACCAAAGCCATCTCCCGTTTGAAGAGCGGCTGAAAACCAATTACGACCACCCGCTAGCGTTTGACAACGACTTATTGCTCGAGCACGTCCATCAACTGCTTCGCTACGAGCCGATCGACAAGCCAGTGTATGACTACACCTTGCATACTCGTTCAAATCAAGTCATCCGCGTTGAACCAAAAGATGTGATTATTTTGGAAGGAATCCTTGTCTTAGAGGATGAGCGGCTCCGGCATTTGATGGACATTAAGGTGTATGTCGACACCGACCCGGACATCCGCATCATCCGCCGCCTCATTCGTGACATGAAAGAGCGCGGCCGCACGTTTGACTCTGTGATCGATCAATATTTATCCGTTGTTCGACCGATGCACAACCAGTTTGTCGAACCGACGAAGCGCTACGCGGACGTCATCATCCCGGAAGGCGGGCAAAATGTTGTCGCCATCGATTTAATGGTGGCAAAAATTCGCACAGTTCTTGAACAAAAATCGGTTTTGTAATAACATAACAGAGACAAAGCAATATATTATATAACAAGTAAGCGTACGAACAGTTGTTTTTCTGTTCGTACGTTTTACATAATGAAGAATATAGAGGAGTGAGATCAATGGCGAATGAAAAGCAGTACCCGATGACGAAAGAGGGAAAAGAGAAACTGGAACAAGAACTTGAGTATTTAAAAACGGTAAAACGGAAGGAAGTTGTCGAACGCATTAAAATTGCACGGGGGTTCGGGGATTTGTCAGAGAACTCGGAATACGATGCAGCCAAAGATGAGCAGGCGTTTGTCGAATCGCGCATTCAAATGCTTGAGACGATGATTCGCAACGCAGTCATCATCGAAGAAGATAAAGAGAACCCAGACGTCGTTTCGCTTGGCAAGTCGGTGACGTTCATTGAGCTTCCGGACGGCGAGGAAGAGACGTATACGATTGTCGGCAGCGCCGAGGCGGATCCGTTTGAAGGAAAAATTTCCAACGATTCGCCGATTGCCAAATCGTTGATCGGCCGCCGCGTCGGCGATGAAGTGGCAGTGCAAACGCCGGGCGGGGAAATGTTGGTGAAAATTGTCGCTGTCAAATAAACGCTCATGGCTGTCTGATGAAATGGGCGGCGGCCAGCCAAACAACGGGCGACGGCGCAAACTATGCGGAAAAATCGCCGCCATTGGCATGTTTGAAACGAAAACACCTCGTCGAAACTGAGGATGAGGTGTTTTCTTTATGTGGAAAAAACGGACGATCGCCATGCTGGCGCTCATTCAAGCCGCCTTGTTGCTGCTCATGGGACGGCTGGCGCAGCTTCAGCTCATTGACACGGAATCGTTTGCCAATCATAATTTAATTGCTGAAAGCGTCGCCCAACGCACGCAAGAATTGATGATCGATGATGGACGCGGGTCGTTCGTCGATCGAAACGGCAGGCCGCTCACAAAACGGTATGTGCCGTCGCTTGTGTTGTTTCCGTTTTTAAACACAATGAAATGGCCGCTAGAGCAAGTCGCCCGCATCACAGGCGTCTCCGAGGAAGAGATCCGTCGCCAGCTCGAACAGGCGAACGGGCCGTTCGTCTTAGAGCAAGGCGGCGAGCCGCTTGCTTTAAGTGCGAATCAGATGAAACAAATTAACGATTTGCGCATCCCGGGCGTCTTTGCCGTCAATAAACAATATGCGCTCGAGACCGTGTACGCCCCGCATGTGCTCGGCTTTACCCGACCGGACCGCGGGCTCTTGCGCGCCCGCTACCCGAAACGGCCGCTTCCGCCGCAGGCTGAGGCCGGCATTCAAGGGCTTGAGAAGGCGTTTGACGAATTTTTGCTCGCTGAAGGCGAAACAAAGCTGCTCTATCACGTCGATGCTGAAGGGCGGCCGCTGTTTGGGCTGGATGTGAAATACAGCGACCCAGGCAACCCGTTTTATCCGGTGACCGTTCAAACGACACTCGACCGCGACATACAGCAAGAGATGGAGGGGATCGCAAATCGATACGGGTTGAAAAAAGGCGGCCTCGTTTTGCTTGATATCGACACAAACAGCGTGCTTGCCCTAGTCAGCCGCCCGAATATGGACCCGCGCGATCCGTACAAAAACCGCGGGGCGGAAAATCAGATGGTGCTGCCGCAAATTCCTGGCTCCATCTTTAAGACCGTGATCGCCGCGGCAGCGCTTGATGAAGGGCTTGCCTCGTTCGGGACGATGTTTGACTGCAGCAAAAAGATTGATGGCACAACCCGCGATGAAGAGCACGATTACGGCACGCTTGACTTGGCTGACAGTTTTGCCGCCAGCTGCAACAACGCTTTCGCCACCCTTGGCAAAGAGCTGATCAGGCATGATCCGGATGCGTTCGAGACGTATGCCGAAAAGCTCGGATTGTATCCGACGGCCGGCTGGGAAGGAGCCGTGTATCATGAAGAGCATTTTCGCCAGTTTCCCGAAGAGCGAAAAGGAACGATTTGGCACGATCAGCGCGACAAGCGGGTGCCGCTCGCTGTGGCGCAAACAGCGATTGGGCAAAAAGATGTGCGCGTCTCGCCGCTGGGCGTCGCCAACATGATGGCAACGATCGCCCGCGGCGGCGAAGCGCTTAAAGTGCGGGCGGTCGATCAAGTACTTTATAAAAACGGCACGACATTGTTTTCCTTTCCGCCCGAACCGGCGACGGACAAGAAGCCGCTTGCGCCGGAAACGGTAGAGCGGCTGCAGCAGCTCTTGCGCGGCGTTGTCACGAAAGAAGATGGAACCGGTCGCCGCTTCCGCTCGTTGCCGTATGCCGTTGCCGGCAAATCAGGGACGGCGGAGACAGGGAAAACGGACGGCGGCGGCGAATTGATTAATAAATGGTTTGCCGGCTATTTTCCGGCTGACCGCCCAAAATACGCCCTTGCCGTCGTTGAGCTCGACCGCCCGAGCGGGCGCGCCGTGACGAACGATGTGTTCGCCGCTGCTGTCGAGGCGCTTTACGCTTACGACAAAAACGAGCGGAGATAACGAACCAATATAGAGAATTCGTTTTTTCATCAGGAAAATTGCGTAAAAAGGGGAGGAGACTGTGCCGCAAACAGGGACTCGCTTTGCCGCCCGCGCTAAGCGGCGGAAAATCAACCGCTGGCTGAACGGGGCGATCGCTATTGTCGTATTGCTCATTATCGTTGTTGCTTGGAATCTGCTGTTTGGCGGCCAGCCGGACCGAGAGAAGGCCGATGTTGGGGCAAAAACAGCCGCAAACAGCGCAAAACGAGTAGAAGTGGAAACGACCGCGCCGACCGAAACGGAGGAGCTCCCACAAGAGGACGATGAGGCTTCCACCGAGGAGGAAGGGGAAGCCGAGGTGATGGAAACGCCGGGTCCGCCGGGGTCGGACATTGAAAAAGAAATCGTCAATCCGGCATGGCAGCCGATCGGCACGACACAATCAGAGCCACACGAAACGGTGTTTAAGAAAGAGTCGGTCGACTGGAAGGAAATGCTCGATGCAGTCAGCTATGCGACGGGCATTGCTCCGGAAGAGATGATCGTTTGGTTCATCGGGAACAACGGGCCGAACAAAGCGGTCGCTACAATTTCCACGAAAGATCAAACCGCCCATTACAAAGTGTATATTGAATGGGTGACGAACGAAGGATGGAAGCCGACAAAAGTACAAAAACTGAAGCAAAAGCCGTAGCAACGTTGGAGAGTATGGCTTTGGCTGGCGGTGGAAACAGAAAGATTAGAAATTCGGATGGAGCGCGAGGCAGGTGCCCAAAAGCGGTATGGGCACCTGTTATTTTTTTGCTTTGAAATGAACGACCGCACTGTAAAACCGCTTCCCGTTTTCCATGACATGCATTTGATGTGACACATGGTGGACGGAAAGCAGCAATGCTTTATTATGCTCAATTTGTTCGTTAATTTTTTTCTCGAGCGTCTGCAAATCATCTGCTTCAAAAAATTCTACTTTGTCTTCGATTAAATCAAGAGAAATGTTCACCATCGTTTGGCCCCCTTTCAACGTCAGTGTAGCAAATTTTCCCGCCCTCATCCACTGGTGCATGAGGGGAAACAATATAATTGACAGCAAGCATGATCGTTGAACAAGGGAAAAACATATGCTACATTAAGAACAGCTTACTATCAAAAAGCATACTATACTTATAGGAATTATAAAATTTATTGAGGTGTAACGATATGGGCAGGGAATTTCTTGATTTGTTCGAGCGATGGGCGGAATCGTATGACCAATCCGTCGAAGGTGATGATGAACAATACCGCGACGTGTTTGCCGGATATGACCGCATTTTAAGCACGGTCGCTGATAAAGTGGGCCAAGTGGTGCTTGAATTTGGCGTCGGCACCGGCAACTTGACGAAAATGCTGCTCGAACGCGGCAAAACGGTGTACGGAGTTGAACCATCAGCGCTGATGCGCAAAAAAGCGGCAGAAAAGCTCGGCGGGCAGGCAGTCATTATGGATGGCGACTTTTTGCAATTTCCGCTGCCGCCTGAACCGATCGACACGATCACCAGCACGTATGCGTTCCACCATTTGTCCGATGCTGAAAAAGATAAGGCGATCGCCAAATATAGCCAACTGCTTCGCGCAGGTGGTAAAATAGTGTTTGCTGATACGGCGTTTCGCGACAAAGCGGCGTTCCGTCAGGCGGTCGAAGCCGCCCGAGCGCGCGGTTTCCATGATTTAGCCGATGATTTGGAACGTGAATATTATACGACGCTAGACGTATTGGCCACGATGTTTGCCAACCATGGCTTTTCCGTCTCCTTTGCGCAACAAAACGCATTCGTCTGGATGATGGAGGCGGTAAAACAAACGACATAGAAAGAGGGAGAACGATGAAAGCAGCCATTATCGGAGCAATGGAAGAAGAAGTAGCCATTTTGCGTTCGCGTATGGAAGGACGCGAAGAGGTGGTGATCGCTGGATGCGAATTTTCCACCGGGCGCCTTGATGGCGTTGAAGCGGTGCTGTTGAAGTCCGGCATCGGCAAGGTGAATGCGGCGATGGGCACGACGCTTTTGCTTGACCGGTTTCGTCCTGATTTTGTGATTAATACCGGCTCGGCCGGCGGATTTTTGCCATCGTTGCGTGTAGGAGATCTTGTGATTTCCGATGAAGTTGTCCATCATGATGTCGATGTGACAGCGTTCGGTTATTCATACGGGCAAGTGCCTGGCCTGCCGGCGCGCTACCGGGCCGATGGGGCGCTTGTCGAGGCGGCAAAACAAGCGGCAGCGCAGCTTGACGGCCTCCAGACGGCAACCGGCCTTATTGCGACTGGCGACTCATTTATGAACGACCCGAAACGTGTCGAGTTTGTACGCGGCCAGTTTCCGGAGTTGTGCGCCGTCGAGATGGAAGCGGCGGCGATCGCTCAAGTGTGCGTGCAGTTCGGAACGCCGTTTGTCATCATTCGGGCGCTCTCGGATATTGCCGGTGAAGAGTCAGATGTATCATTTGAGCAGTTTTTAGAGACGGCGGCGAAACATTCGGCAGAACTAGTGTTGTCGATGTTGGCGGTCGTGCAAAAGCAAGGCTGAGCAGCGAAAAGCGCAAAGACACCGCCGTCTTGCCGCCGACTGGACAGGAAGAAACGGAGTGACTCGTATGCGGGTAGCCAAAAACATCCATGAATTGATCGGCCGTACGCCGACTATCGAAATTACGCGCTTTCCCTTGCCGAATGGCGTCCGGCTGTTTGCGAAGCTCGAGTACTTCAATCCAGGCGGAAGCATTAAAGATCGGCTCGGGCAAGAATTGCTGCGTGAAGCGTTCGAATCGGGAAAACTAAAAGAAGGCGGCACAGTGATTGAACCGACAGCCGGCAACACTGGCATTGGTTTGGCGCTGGCGGCGATCGGCAAAAACGTGAACGTCATTTTTTGCGTACCGGAGAAATTCAGCATCGAAAAGCAACAGCTGATGAAAGCGCTCGGGGCGCAAATTGTCCATACGCCGACCGAAGAGGGGATGGAAGGGGCAATTCGCAAAGCCGAAGAGCTCGCTCGCACGATCCCGGGGGCGTATTGTCCGCAACAGTTTCAAAACCCGGCCAACCCGCAGACATATTACAAGACGCTCGGTCCGGAGCTGTGGGACGATTTGGACGGACAAATTGATATTTTTGTCGCCGGCGCTGGCTCCGGCGGCACGTTTATGGGGACGGCAACATTTTTAAAAGAGAAAAATCCGGCCATTAAAACGGTCATCATCGAACCGGAAGGCTCGATTTTAGGCGGCGGCGAGCCTGGCCCGCATCGGACGGAAGGGATCGGCATGGAGTTTTTGCCGCCATTTATGAATCCGGATTATTTTGATGCCATCTATACGATTCGCGATGATGATGCCTTCCGCCGCGTCAGAGAGCTGGCGCGGCAAGAGGGGCTTTTGGTCGGCAGCTCATCCGGCGCCGCCTTTCATGCTGCCTTGCTTGAGGCCGAGAAGGCGAAGCCGGGGACGAACATTGTCGTCATTTTCCCCGACAGCAGCGAGCGGTACTTAAGCAAAAACATTTACGAAGGTGGAGGATCCGCATGAGACGAAAAACGCTGCTCATTCATGGCGGCATTCCGGGTGACCCGCATACAGGGGCGGTGTCGGTGCCGATTTATCAAGTGAGCACATACAAGCAAGAAGAAGTGGGGAAACATAAAGGATTTGAATACTCGCGCACCGGCAATCCGACGCGCGCGGCGCTCGAAAAACTGATTGCTGATCTCGAAGGAGGCGAAGCCGGGTTTGCGTTCGCTTCCGGGATGGCGGCGATTACCGCCGTTATGATGCTGTTTGACAGCGGCGACCATATTGTGCTCACGGATGATGTTTACGGCGGCACGTATCGAGTCGTGGCGAACGTTTTGAACCGATTCGGACTCGAAGCGACGTTCGTCGATACGAGCGGCATCGCCAACATCGAGGCGCACATCCGCCCGAATACGAAAGCGATTTACATTGAAACACCGACCAATCCACTCTTGAAAATCACGGATTTGAAGGCAGCCGCCGCCATTGCCCGCGCGCACGGGTTGCTATTGATCGTCGATAACACGTTTTCAACCCCGTACTTTCAAACGCCGCTTGAACTTGGCGCTGATATCGTCATCCATAGTGCGACGAAATATTTAGGCGGTCATAGCGACGTCGTCGCTGGGCTGGCGGTTGTTCGCACGGCCGATCTCGCTAGGCGGCTTCATTACGTGCAAAATTCCACAGGCAGCATCCTGGGGCCGCAAGATTCGTGGCTGCTTATGCGCGGGATCAAAACGCTTGGCGTGCGGATGGAAGAGCATGAACAAAATGCGCGGGCGATTGCTGCCTTTTTGGCCGAGCACCAGGCGGTTACTCGCGTGTATTATCCAGGGCTTTCGGATCACCCGAACCATGAGCTGGCGAAAAAACAAATGCGCGGGTTCGGCGGCATGATTTCGTTTGATGTCGGCAGCCTTGAGCGTGCCGAAACAGTACTGTCGCGCGTTCGTTACTTTACACTGGCCGAAAGTTTAGGGGCAGTCGAAAGCTTAATTTCGCTTCCGGCGAAAATGACCCATGCATCGATCCCGAAAGTGCGGCGTGAACAGCTCGGCATTACCGACGGGCTCATTCGTCTGTCGGTCGGCCTTGAAGACGTCAACGATTTGCTTGACGATTTGGCGCAAGCGCTTGGTTGAAATTGCCGCTCCTCCTTTTTCGCCTTTTATGGTACAGTGGGGGCGAGAGGAGGAATCGGCAGTGAATGAGCGACAACGAAACGAATTGCGCACGAAGGCGGGCGACTTCAAGACGTACGGCCTGGTGCTGTTCGCGCTTGGCGCGTTTTTCTATTTAGGTGCGATCATCCCGGGAGCGCTTGAGGCGGCGAAGAAACCGTTCGCCTTGCTGGCCGTTGCCAGCTGTTTGGCGGCGGCGTTGTACTGCTCGCGCCGCGCTGCCCGTTATATCTGCCAGCTTGAAGAAGAAGAGAACTCGTTTGAACCGTAAACCTGCCTTTCTGCCGAAAGGCGGGTTTTTTATTGGGATGCCCGCGTGTAAGGGAAAGCAGGCTTCTTGCTTATTTTGTAAAAAAAATTGTTTACAATAGAACGAATTTTGGATATAATTACCTTTGCAACGTTATTTCCGAAGGGAGGTCGAACACAATGACCATGACGATGTGGGCAAAACCGATGCATTTTTTCAATCAAAAGACTATTCGACCTTCCGCTGACCGGGAATGAACGTGCACTGATCATGAAAAACAGCAATCAGGCCGCAGAAGGGGAGTAGTCTCGCTTTCTGCGGCTTTGTTGTCTGCTTAGCCGCAGAAGCGCCTTTCTTCTGCGGCTTTTTGCATAGAAAGGAGGTGAGCGGGCATGACGATTCATTTGTTTTTTATCACGATCACGATTGAACGGAGAAAGCTGGGGCGGCGGAACATCGAAGAGGAGCGGTTCGCGCGCGCAGCCGAAGAGGAGCTGCTTGACCGCAAATGTTCTGTCCATCAACGGGTGTTTTAAAAATGGATTAGGAAAGGGGAGAAGATTCATGTCGATGGTGCCGGGATGGCTTATGATGTGGATGGATCGGAAGGGAGATTCGACTTGACTCGGGACAAAGGAGTGTAGCGCATGCTGCGCGTGCTGTTGTTGACGGTCGAGTTTCATCAATTGTTCAAAATGTGGCGGAAGCGTTCTTCGTCTTCTTTGGTAAAATAAAAATAAACGAGAAAGCCAAGGAGGGAACGGGGATGTTCGCTATTGTCATGGCAGTTGTGATTACAGCGTCGATCGCGCTCGTCGTCGCCGCGGAAGTGAGCGCCGAAGCAGGAATGTAATCAGGGCGGCTCCTTGCTTTTCATGGGAGAGGGGACAGCAGTGGGCTGCACAAAAGAGAGATAGTTTTGTTTGTTCATCGATGCGGGTGGCTCGTTTGCCCACAGCCGGCTTCGTTACAGGCCGGCTGAATTTTTTGCTTATATACATACTGAAACATTAATATTTGCTTTTTTCTTGCAACTATATAGATGCAACGAAGAAGTTTAACATATCCTTGATGGAAAAGCGGTTTGTCCATTTTCGACTGTCGAAGGCAAGCCTATGGCTTGCCCCGTCACGCCAAGGCGTGACGGAAGACCGAACAACCACCTGCTTCACAGACCCATATATGGGTCTGGAAGCGGCGTTGTTCGGTCGCCTGACAGTCGATAAAAGCTGCAAATGGTAAATCTTCAAATTGCATCTATATAGCTTCCTCCCTCATGTCTCAGCTTGCAGATTGAACCTACCCATTCTTTGGAGAAAGTGCTGCAACGGTTAGGGCATGCAGATAACGGAGAAGTCAATTCACCATGTTGCATGGATATAGACACGGACAACGGCCCTCCTGCATATACATAACGGTAGGCGGTTTCCACCGATGACAGCAGGCGGGGGTGAGAGCATGTCCGGCATTTTTTCAGCGTTTGCGTTTTTATTGAAAGAGTTGACGTTTCTCGTCTCGTACATTAAAAACAATGCGTTTCCCCAGCCGTTAAGCCCGAAGGAAGAAGAAAAATGTTTGGAACTAATGGCCAAAGGCGATGAACAGGCCCGCAACCGGCTCATCGAACATAATTTGCGTCTCGTCGCCCACATTGTGAAAAAGTTTGAAAATACAGGGGAAGAGGTCGAAGATTTGATTTCGATTGGCACGATTGGTTTGATTAAGGCGATTGAAAGCTACTCATCGAGCAAGGGGACGAAACTAGCGACATATGCAGCTCGCTGTATTGAAAACGAGATATTAATGCACTTGCGTTCATTGAAAAAAACGCGCAAAGATGTTTCCCTCCATGAACCGATCGGTCAAGACAAAGAAGGAAATGAAATTAGCCTGCTTGATATTTTAAAATCAGAAGGGCAAGACATCGTTGACGAAATTCAGCTAAACATGGAGCTTGAACAAGTAAAAAAATATATCAGTGTACTTGACGATCGGGAAAAAGAAGTAATCGTCAATCGGTTTGGCCTCGGCCGCCAGCGTGAGAAAACGCAGCGCGAAATCGCCAAAGAGCTTGGCATCTCAAGAAGTTATGTCTCGCGCATCGAAAAACGGGCGTTAATGAAAATGTTTCACGAGTTTTACCGGCAGGAAAAAGAGAAACGGCGGCCATAAAGAAGGGAAAGAGGGCTGACTTAAAGGACACAAAATATAGTCTTGCAGAAATGGTTGGTGTTCGTATATCATAGTATAGTGATGAAAAAGGTGCCGTGCTTTCTTTTGAGGCACCTTTTTTGTTTGCTTTTTTAGAGGAAATTAAAATTATTTAAAAAAAATATTTTTTTCTTTAATATCGCTTAATAAAGCGCTTCCACCTAAAAATGTTGACAAATTTTATTTTTAAAAGTAAAATAATTTTGTCGGTTTTTGTCTAAATTTGTCTAAAGGAGGCGAAAAAATGAAGAAAATCGGACTGGCTTGGCAAATTTTTATCGGTCTTATTCTAGGGATTATCGTCGGGGCTGTTTTTTACGGAAACCCTAAAGTAGCAGCATATTTGCAGCCAATCGGAGACATTTTTCTCCGCTTAATTAAGATGATCGTCATTCCGATCGTCGTCTCGAGCTTAATTGTGGGCGTCGCCAATGTCGGCGATGTGAAAAAGCTCGGGAAATTGGGTGGCAAAACGATCATTTATTTTGAGATTATCACGACGATTGCCATTGTCGTCGGCCTGCTGGCAGCAAACGTGTTCCAGCCGGGCGCCGGCGTTAATATGAAATCGCTTGAGAAAACGGATATTCAATCATACATTGATACGACAAATGAAGTGCAGCACCATTCGATGGTGGAAACATTTGTTAACATTGTGCCGAAAAACTTGTTTGAGGAACTGTCGAAGGGCAATATACTGCCGATCATTTTCTTCTCAGTCATGTTCGGATTGGGTGTGGCAGCGATCGGCGAAAAAGGAAAGCCTGTGCTTCGCTTTTTCCAAGGCACCGCCGAAGCGATGTTTTACGTGACGAACCAAATCATGAAGTTTGCGCCGTTCGGTGTCTTTGCGCTCATCGGTGTGACGGTATCGAAATTTGGCGTCGCTTCGCTTCTTCCGCTCAGCAAGCTCGTTGTGTTGGTTTATGCGGTCATGGTATTCTTTGTGCTTGTGGTGCTCGGCGGCGTGGCCAAATTGATGGGTATCAATATTTTTCATATTATTAAAATCTTAAAAGATGAGCTAGTGTTGGCGTATAGCACATCGAGCTCCGAAACGGTGCTTCCAAAGATTATGGAAAAAATGGAGAAGTTCGGATGCCCGAAAGCCGTTACGTCATTTGTCGTTCCGACCGGCTATTCGTTTAACTTGGACGGCTCGACGCTGTATCAAGCGTTGGCCGCTGTCTTTATCGCCCAGCTGTATGGCATCGACATGCCGCTTTCACAGCAAATTTCCCTCGTGCTTGTTTTGATGGTCACCTCAAAAGGGATTGCTGGCGTTCCGGGCGTTTCGTTCGTCGTCTTATTGGCGACGCTTGGCACGGTTGGCATTCCAATCGAAGGACTGGCATTTATCGCTGGCATCGACCGCATTTTAGATATGGCGCGTACGGCTGTAAATGTGGTTGGCAATGCGCTTGCAACGGTTGTCATGTCAAAATGGGAAGGGCAATATAACGAAGAGCAAGGAAAACAATATTTAACGGAGCTGCGACAAAGCGCCTAACCGGAAAAAGCGGCTGGATGGGAAGCCGCTTTTTTCGGTTTCTTTCAAAGGGAGTGCAGGGAAACAAAAATAGTTGCTGACCTGCACTCTGTCCGCTATATTTATAGTGGAACATCATTTTGCCAAATTTCGATTAAATGAGGGACGGACGTGAAACGTTGGATCATCATTATACTTTTGCTTGCTGCAGCATTATGGCTTCTTCCATACAGCATGCCGCTTCTATTGGCGCTTGCCACTGCTCTTCTGTTAGAGCCGTCCATTCGCCGCTTGCAAGAGAATTATCGGCTGAAGCGCGTACACGCTGTGACGGCCATTTTTACATTATTTTTAGTCATCGTCGGATTTTCTCTTTACTTTCTCATCGTTATTCTCGTTCAACAAGTGATGGCGCTCTCGCAAAAGCTCCCTTACCTATTTGGCGAGGCGACGAAAGTGCTTGACCAGTTCATCCAAACGTGGCAGTCGTATTCGAGTTCGATTCCGCAAGAAATCATCGATTCATTAGAGCGCGGCGTCAATACGGTTCAGCAAATGTTGTTGTCGTTTGCGACCAATTTGACGCAATCGCTCGTCCATTATATTGCTGCCATTCCGGCGTTTTTTATTCACTTTTTAGTCTATTTAGTCGCTTTGTTCCTCATTTGCCTCGATTTGCCGCGGCTAAAACAAGGGATTAAACGCTATTTGTCAGAACGGACCCACCAACGGCTTTCAATGGTCGTTGCCCAGTTGAGCAAGGCGGGAGTCGGCTTTATTAAAGCACAGTTTTTGTTCAGTTTGGTTACGTTTTTCCTTGCGCTAGCCGGCCTAGTAGTATTGGGGGTTGACTATGCCGCTTTAATGGCGTTGATCATCGTCATTGTTGATATTTTGCCGATTTTAGGAACCGGATCGGTGCTTGTTCCATGGGGGATCATTAGTATCGTCAACGGCAACACTGCGCTTGGCATCGGGCTGATCGTGCTGTTTGTTGTCATTACGGTCGTGCGCCGGATCATCGAGCCGAAAGTGTTTTCCACGAACTTAGGCATTTCGCCGCTTGCGGCGCTCGTCAGCGTCTACCTTGGTTTTCAGCTTCTCGGCTTGCTTGGGGTGTTTATTGGGCCAGTTGTTGTAATTTTAGTCGAGACGCTCGTCAAAGCAGGGGTCATTAAATGGACGATTAAGTTATAGCCAAGCCGGTGGAAAGCCGGCTTGGTTTATTAGCAATAAGAGCGGCCTGTGTTTTTTATTGTTGTCATAAGGCCGATGAAAAACAGCTAGCTGCCACGCGCCAAACAGCGGCATTTCGTCAAAAAGAAAGCTGCTTCCGCAAGATTTCTTCAATTGAAAAACGGCTGGGATCGGCAGTGTTTTGCGCTAAATCACCAGCCTCCATATATACATTTTCAAAAAAGCAAAAAGGCATCGAGGATGCAGTGTACAGGAACGAATGAGCTGCCGTTTTGGAAACGTGAAAAGACCGCCTTATGGTTGGCGGTCTTTTATTCGGCGGTTTGTTGTGGATGGTTAAACTCGGTGCGCGGCAAAATTAAAATTTCCACGCGCCGGTTTTTCATCCGTCCGGCGGCTGTCGCGTTCGAAGCGATCGGTTTGTATTCGCCGTACCCTTTGGCGCTGAAGTAGCGCGGATCAAGCTGCCGGTTTTCAAGCAGCAATTTCATAAAGTTGACGGCGCGCATGACGCTCAGCTCCCAGTTTGAGGCAAACTGGGCGTTATGGATCGGCACGTTATCTGTATGACCGCTAATGATCACATTGCGCGGTGGGTTCATTACAAGCAAGGCGGAAATTTCCGCCGCAAAATGCCGGTCTTTCATGCGCACTTCCGCGCTGCCGGAATCGAACAAAATATCGTTTAAAATTGTGATGGCGAGCCCTTCATCAGTCAATGATGTTTGCAGTTTTTCACCAAGACGGTTTTCTCGAATGTAGAAGTCGATCTTCTCTTTCACTTGTGCCAGCCCTTCTTTTTCCTGCTCGCTGACGGACGGGGAAGGCTGCTTTTCTTGTTGCCGCCCCTCTTCATCTTGCGCGGGCGGGGTGATTGGCTCCACCGGGCTTTGAAAATCGAGAACGCCGGTTCCGCCGGTAAAGGCGTTGCTGAAGGCGCGGGCAATCTCTTGAAATTTTTTTTGGTCAATTTGGCTGCTTGCAAACAAGACGATGAACAAAGCAAGCAACAGTGTCAACAAATCTGCGTACGGAATAAGCCATGATTCGCTCATATGATCGTCGCGTTCGTTCTTTTTTTTCTTACCCATTGACCGTTTCCCCTTGTGCCAGCACGTGGCGCCGTTCGCCCTCCGGCAAATACGATGCGAGTTTTTGTTCAATCATGCGCGGAGCTTGTCCTTCCAAAATGGACAGCACCCCTTCAATCATGATGTAACGCACTTTCGCCTCTTCTTTCGATTTCCGCCGCAACTTGTTGGCAAACGGATGCCAAAGCACGTAGCCGGTAAAAATGCCGAGCAGCGTCGCCACAAACGCGGCGCTGATCGCTTTGCCGAGTTCGGCGATGTTTTCCATGTTTCCAAGCGCGGCAATCAAGCCGATGACAGCGCCAAGCACCCCGAGCGTCGGTGCGTATGTACCGGCTTGTGTAAAAATGGCAGCGTTCGCTTCGTGCCGCTCTTCCATGGCCGCGATTTCTTCTGTCATCACATCACGGATGAACTCCTGCGTCTGCCCGTCGATCGCCATGCTGAGCCCGTTTCGTAAAAACGGGTCGTCGATGTCGTCCAGCTTCGCTTCAAGCGCCAGCAACCCTTCGCGGCGAGCGATGTTCGCCCATTCGACAAACAGCGGGACGAGCTGTTCGACTGTTGGGATCGCCGGTTCTGTAAAAATGATTTTTAACAGCTTCGGCACTTTCTTGATTTCTTGTGTTGGAAAAGCGATCGTGACCGCTGCGGCCGTCCCGACGAGAATAATTAAAATGGCGGCCGGATTGATTAGCACAGATGGCGATACGCCTTTAAAGAACATGCCAAATCCGACAGCGATCACGCCAAGGATGACGCCGACGACTGATGTTTTATCCAAATTGATCCCCCCGCTCTTTCAGTGCAAACGATCTATACCGCTTTTGTTTTATGAAGAAACCATATTTATCATATACTGAATAGAGAAGGTTGAAAAGGGAAAAAGGTGTGACTCTGGACGCAAAAAAGCCGCCTAATCCATATGTCATTGGAAAGGGGCGGCTCCAGCGATGGTCATATTTTTTTCAGTTTAAACGTTCCGACCATTAAAAATGATAAGATCAGCGCTAAAAACATAAACAATTGTGTCGGAAGGTACGGAATGGCCAAATAGCCTAACGTCATCAGCACCCCGGCTGCCGTGATCGGCAGCCCAGCGAAATAGCCGTTGTTTTCCGTGATGTTAAAGCGCGCGAGGCGGAAGGCGCCGCAGGCGATATACAAAATGGTGAACACCGCCCCCGGAGCGCCGAATTCACGAAACAGGGCCTGATACATTAACAAGGCGGGTGCGACGCCAAAGGAAACTATATCGCTCATCGAATCAAGCTGTTTGCCGAGTTCAGATTCAATGTTCAGTTTGCGGGCGACGGCGCCGTCAAAGCGGTCGACAAACGCTGCTAAAAAAATGAGAAGCACGCTCATGTGAAGCTGCCCATTCAGCGTAGTCAAGACGGAAAAGCCGCCGAGCGATAAGTTCGTCATCGTCAAAATGTTGGCCATGTTGGCTTTTAACTTTTTTAACGTATAATCTAAATAATCCGATAAGAACAACTCTCCCCACTCCTTTTCCAACGGAAAACGCCAAAAGAAAATTCTACTACCATTATACTCATTTTGGCGGTAATATGGAAGGTAGTAACCATCGGCAATGCTGCATAACTGGAGGGAATAAGTTTGCGAAAATGGCTGTACCGTTTGTTTATTGAGTTGACCAATCATTCACTTTCCTCGAAGCTGATCGCCTTGTTTGCCCGATCGCGCCTTAGTGCACTGTTGATACCATCGTATGCGAAAATTTATCATATTAATCAAGAAGAAATGGAAAAAAGCTTAAAAAATTATCAAACGTTGCAGCAACTGTTTGTGCGCCGGCTCAAAGACGGAGTTAGACCAGTCGATGCTAATGAGCGGGTAGTCGTCAGTCCGGTCGATGCTGTCATTGAAGAGATGGGAACGATCCGGGAAAACAGTGAAATGGTGGTCAAAGGAAAACTGTATTCGATTACGGAAATGCTTGGCAGCGCCGAAGCTGCACAACCATATGTGAACGGGTTCTTTTTTATTCTGTATTTGAGCCCGAGCCATTATCACCGCATCCATAGCCCAATATCTGGCGTGATCGAGAAACAGTGGACGCTCGGCCGCAAGTCGTATCCTGTCAATCGCCTCGGCTTAAAATACGGGAGGCGGCCGCTTGAAAAAAATTATCGCCTCATCACAGAAGTCACAGCCGGCGGCAGGCGCATGGCCATCGTCAAAATCGGCGCCATGTTTGTCAACAGCATCGAACTGACCCATAAAGGGGACCGGTTGGTGAAAGGCGAGGAAATGGCATACTTTTCGTTCGGCTCGACGGTTGTTCTCCTGTTTGAACGAGGGAGCTTTACGCCCGACCCGCGCATTGTGGCGCCGATGCCGATTAAAGTCGGCGAGCGGATCGGCCATTGGCGTTAGAGAGGCTTTTTGGCCAAACAAAAAAAGCCCGAAGGCCTTCGTTTATGATGACAATTTGATTTTATGGGTCAAGGATCGACGCTGAATTTCCTTTTCGATCAGTTCGATGAATTCCGGGCTTAAATTGAGTTCTTTCGCCTTAAAGTACGATTGAATCAGCAGTTCATCAGACAAATGCTTCATCGGCGAATGCCCCCTTTCCAATGGAATATAATGAATATTCCATACATATAATGGTAGGTTATTTTCAATGTACCACGATTTGCAAAATAGAACAACCGTTCTATTATCCACAGGGGGAAGTGGATAACATGTGGAAAACATGTTTATAAAATACTGGAAGCATCGTCATTCATTTGTGTATGATGTGGGTAACAGTTATCCACAAGCTCGGGATTGCAAAATTTGTCGAAAATTTTTTGCTCCACCGTTCTAGGAAGGACGGCTGCCAAACTTTGTTTTGAAACGAACGGCCAAATCCGTTATGATGGGAAAGCAGATGATAAAGGCAGGTGATGGACATGCTTCGTTATTTTTTGCCAAGCCAGTTTGTGAAGCGCGTCATTGACATTGCGCCGGATGAGCTGAAGAAAAAGGGAGTGAAAGGGATCATCACTGATCTTGACAATACGCTCGTCGCGTGGGACAGGCCGGGAGCGACTCCGGAGTTGACTGCTTGGTTTGAAGCGGTCAAGCAGGCGGGCATTAAGGTCATCATTGTATCGAATAATAATAAACGACGCGTACAGTCGTTTGCTGAACCCCTTGGCATCCCATTCATTTTCGAAGCGCGCAAACCATTGACGCGCGCGTTTTTGCAGGCATTGGAAATGATGGGGCTGGAAAAGGAGGAGGTCGTCGTCATCGGCGATCAGTTGTTGACTGACGTGCTCGGCGGCAACCGCCTTGGATTAAATACGATTTTAGTGGTCCCGATCGCCCAGACAGACGGGACATGGACGCGCTTTAACCGAAAAATAGAGCGGAAAATTTTACGTGCTATGCGAAAAAAAGGGATGATTTACTGGGAGGAATGAGTGTGGAGCCACAAATGCGCTGCATCGGCTGCGGGGCGGCCATCCAGTTTGAAGACCCTAAAAAGGCGGGGTATGCGCCAAAAAGCGTCCTTGAGAAAGAGGCGGAAGAAGTCATTTGCCAGCGCTGCTTTCGCTTGAAACACTACAATGAGGTGCAAGATGTGCCGCTTGATGATCATGATTTTTTGCAAATGCTGCACCGCATTGGGGAATCAAAGGCGCTTGTCGTTTACATCGTCGATATTTTCGACTTCAATGGCAGCTGGATTCCCGGTTTGCCGCGGTTTGCGGTGAACAATCCGATTTTGCTTGTCGGCAATAAAACAGATTTGCTGCCGAGGTCGGTGAAATATCCGAAGCTGTTGCAATGGATGCGCCGCATGGCTGAAGAACTTGGACTGCGGCCGATAGATGTTCGTCTCGTCAGCGCGGCGAAAGGGATTGGCATGGCGAGTGTCATGGAAGCGATCGACCGCTATCGCGAAGGCGGAGACGTCTATGTCGTCGGTTGCACGAACGTCGGAAAGTCGACGTTCATTAACCGGATCATTGAAGAGTCGACCGGCAAAGGAAACATCATTACAACATCCTATTTCCCGGGAACGACGCTTGATATGATCGAAATTCCGCTCGAGGGTGGGGCATCGCTGTATGATACACCGGGCATTATTAACCATCATCAAATGGCGCACTTCGTCGATGCGCGTGATTTAAAAATCATTACGCCGAAGCGAGAAATCCATCCGCGCATATACCAACTCAATGAAGGACAAACGCTCTTTTTCGGCGGCTTGGCCCGCCTTGATTATGTCAAAGGCGGACGACGCCCGTTCGTCTGTTACGTCGCCAACGACTTACCGATCCACCGAACAAAGCTGGAAAAAGCGGACTCACTTTACGCCAATCAGCTTGGCGGCTTGCTTGCCCCGCCAAGCAAACGCTATGCGAATGAGTTTCCGCCGCTTGTGCCGCGCCCATTGTCTGTGAAGGAACGAAAAACAGACATCGTCTTTTCTGGACTCGGCTGGGTGACGTGCAACGACCCGGGCGCTCAGCTTGTCGTTCAGGCTCCTAAAGGAGTCGATGTGTTTATTCGCCAGTCGTTGATTTAATGCGTACGGGAGGGGAGAAAGATGGAAAATGTATACGGGCTGATCGGTTTTCCGGTCGAGCACTCGCTGTCGCCGCTCATGCATAACGATGCGTTCGCCAGTCTAGGAATCCGAGCGCGCTATCACTTGTTTTCTGTCAAACCGGAGCAAGTCGGTGAAGCCATCGTCGGCGTGCGGGCGCTCGGCATCGCCGGAGTGAATGTGACGATTCCGCATAAAATGGCAGTCATTCCGTTTTTGGACGAAGTGGATGAACACGCGCGCCGCATCGGAGCGGTCAACACGATCGTCAATGACAACGGACGGCTCGTCGGCTATAATACGGACGGACCCGGCTACGTCAAGGCGCTCGAGGAGGAAATGGATGTCCATCTTGACGGCAAGCGCATTTTGCTCGTCGGCGCCGGCGGCGGGGCGCGCGGCATTTATTTTTCCTTGCTTTCGACGGCGGCCGAGCGCATTGATATCGCCAATCGGACGACAGAGAAAGCGGCGCGGCTTGTTAGTGAAGGAGCGGACGGCCGCTCCGCTTTTTTCCCGCTTGCTGAGGCCGAAAGACGGCTGGCTGAATATGATATTATTGTCAATACGACTTCGGTCGGCATGCATCCGCATGTCAATGAACAGCCTCTTTCCCTTGAGCAGCTGCGGCCGGGAACGATTGTGTCTGATATTATTTACAATCCGTTGGAAACGAAATGGTTGAAGGAAGCGAAAGAGCGCGGCGCCCGCGGGCAAAACGGCGTCGGTATGCTCGTGTACCAAGGGGCGCTCGCCTTTGAAAAATGGACCGGCCACTGGCCGGATGTCAACCGGATGAAACAGCTTGTCATGGAAGCATTGAGGAGGTAACATATGTTAACGGGAAAACAAAAACGATTTTTGCGGGCGCAAGCCCACCATCTAAAACCGATTTTTCAAGTCGGCAAAGGCGGCGTGACAGAAGCGATGACCGAACAAATCGCAGCAGCGCTGGAGGCGCGTGAGTTGCTGAAGGTGAGCGTCTTGCAAAACTGTGAAGAGGACCGCCACAAGGTTGCCGGACAGCTTGCTGAAGGGACGGGGGCGGAGCTCGTGCAAGTGATCGGCAATACGATCGTCCTATATAAGGAATCGAAAGAACATAAACAAATCGTTTTGCCTGACTGATAAGCCGTGCGGCCAAGGCAGACGGCGGGAGGAAGGAAGATGGGAAAAATCGGGATTTTCGGTGGTACGTTTGATCCGCCGCATTATGGCCATTTAATGATGGCCAATGAAGTGCTTAACGCCCTTCGATTGTCATGCATTTGGTTTCTGCCAAATCGCATTCCTCCCCATAAGCAGCATGAGCAGGTGACAAGAAGTGAGGATCGGCTGCGCATGCTCGAGTTGGCGGTGGCCGGCCATCCGCGTTTTCATATTGAGACGATCGAACTCGAACGGGAAGGGCCTTCATACACGTACGACACGATCCGGCAGCTTACCGCGATGCACCCGGATGATGAATTTTACTTTATCATCGGCGCTGATATGGTGGAATATTTGCCAAACTGGCATCGCATCGATGAACTCATCCAACTCGTGACGTTTGTCGGGGTCAAACGCCCGGGCTTTTCGATGGAAACGCCATATCCGGTCATCGAAGTGGAAGTGCCGCAGTTTGCCGTCTCGTCCTCGCTCATCCGCGAGCGGGTGAAAAACGGACAAACGATCCGCTACTTAGTGCCGGAAGATGTCAGACTTTATATTGAGGAGAAGGGGTTATATGGAGCGAGAACAAGCGTTGCGGATTGTGAAAGAGCAGCTGACAGAGCACCGCTACGAGCATACGCTTGGCGTTGTCGAGACCGCCGTTAAGCTTGCCAAACAATACGGCGCTGATGCAAAAAAGGCGGAACTGGCCGCGATTTTCCACGACTATGCGAAATTCCGTCCGGTTGAGGAAATGAAACAAATCATTTTGGCGCAAAATATGCCCAACGATTTGCTCGCGTACAACAGCGAATTGTGGCATGCGCCCGTTGGCGCCTACCTCGTGCAAACGGAGGCCGGCATTGATGATCCGGAAGTGCTCACTGCCATTCGTTACCATACGTCTGGCCGCGCTGGCATGACGCTGCTGGAAAAAATCATTTATTTGGCCGATTACATCGAGCCAGGGCGGCGGTTTCCCGGCGTCGATGACGTGCGGCGCCTAGCGGAAGAAGATCTCAACCGAGCGCTGTTGCAGGCGGTGAAAAACACGATTGCGTTTTTGCTTGAGAAGCGCCAGCTCATTTATCCAGATACGATTCATGCGTACAATTCACTTGTACGTGAAGTGAAGGGGGAAGCAAAACGGTGACGGAACAAGAGGTGTTGCAGCTTGTCATCCGCGCGGCGGATGATAAAAAAGCGGAAAATCTCGTCGTCTTGAATATGAAGGGCATTTCGCTTGTCGCCGATTATTTTGTCATTTGCCACGGCAATTCGGACAGACAAGTCCAGGCCATCGCCCGTGAAATCCAAGATCAAGCGGAGGAACACGGCTTAACAGTGAAACGGATCGAAGGATTCCAAGAAGCGAAATGGGTGCTTGTCGATTTAGGCGATATCGTTGTGCATGTTTTTGCCAAAGAAGAGCGTGAGTATTACAACCTCGAACGGCTCTGGGGGGACGCTCCGACGGAAGACGTCGCGGCTGTGTTGCAGCCATGACGTATGGCCGTTTCGCTGACTGGTATGATGTGCTTATGGCCGAAGCGCCGTATGATAAGTGGCAGTCGTTTGTGGAACGAGCCTTTGGCCGATATGCCCAACGGCCCGGTCGGCAGGTGATCGACATCGGCTGCGGGACAGGTGAGCTTGCCATCCGCCTCGCGAAGGCCGGGTGGCAAGTATCGGGTGTTGATCTCTCTGAACATATGCTCGCCGTCGCCCAAGCGAAAGCCGAAACGGAGGAAGTGAAGGTGCCGTTTTTCGAGCAAAACATGGCGGAGCTCGATGGGTTTTCTGATTTGGATGGCGCCTTCCTGTTTTGCGATGCGCTGAACTATTTAACGGATGAAGAGGATATCAAGCGGACGTTTGCCGCCGTCTCCCGCTCCCTTGGCGGCGGCGGGCTGCTTTTGTTTGACGTCCATTCGGTCTACAAAATGGACGTCTTGTTTCGCGACGCCGTGTTTGCGGACCAGGACGATGATCTCAGCTACATATGGACGTGCCATCCACTGGATTGGCCACACAGTGTCGGGCATGAACTAACCTTTTTCATTCGCCGCGGCGAGTGGTACGAGCGCTATGATGAATGGCATGAGCAGCGCACGTTCGAGCTCGCTGTCTATGAACAATGGCTTGATGGCGCCGGTTTCGAGGTGCTCGAGGTGACCGCCGATTTCACTGATGCCCCGCCGACCGAGACGGCCGAGCGGCTGTTTTTTGTGGCCCGGAAGAGGTGAAGGGTTAGAGGCGGGAAAGATCAAAACAACGCAATCCCCCAGCCATACAGGCTGGGGGCTATTTTTTGCGGAGCGAAGCAGGATTTTTGTTGCGGTTTGGCGAACAAAAAGTTAGGGAAACTGCTGTTTGATTTTTTCGATATCCTCTTGAAATTTCTCGTGTGTTTTCCTCAGCACTTCTTCAAAGACGCCGTTCATTCGTTGTTCCAGCACAGCAATTCCTTCCCCGGTAATGCCGCCTTTGACGCATACTTTTTCCTGCAACGTTGGCAATGTGTACAGATTCTGCTTGAGCAGTTCCCCAAGGCCGATGATCATATCGGTCGCCAGCATCGTCGCCTGTTCCTTTGTAATGGCGGTTTTTGCCGTCGCGGCGTCGATGAAGCGCTGCAGCAAATAGCTGAAAAACGCCGGACCGCAGCTTGCAATGTCGGAAGCGACACGGGTGATGGCGTCATCAATCAATACCGGTTTGGCAATGCGCTGGAGCAGATCATGGATCGTTTGCTGGCAGGCGGTTGAGCAGCGCGAACCGAAGGTGACAAGGATGCTGCCGGAAAGCGCCCGGTTCGTGATGCTCGGAATGGCGCGCACGATTTGGCAAGGGACAACCGCTTCCAGCTGTTCAACGGTGATCGGGCTTGTGATCGATACAAGGCAATGCTCGTTTGTCCAACAGGGAGCCAGCTGCTGCAAGAGCGGGTAGATGTCAAGTGGTTTGACACATAAAAAGACGATGTCCGCCTGTTTGACCGTCTCAGGCGGATCGGCGGCGACCGTGATGCCGGGATAGGTTTTTTGTATATTGAACGCTTTTGCGAGCGTGCGGTTTGTAATGATGAGCTGTTCGGCTTTGACGGCGCCGGAGTCTATCAACGCTTCGATTAAAATTGTTCCCATATTCCCCGTGCCGATAACGCCGATATTCATGTGCAGTCCCCTCCTCCCTCTCTTCGATATGTATGAAGATGTTCTTCGTTTTATGACTCCGTTTAGAAAGGATGAATGCGATGTGGAAAACGGTTAAGACACGATGGAAAACAGGGGTGCTTGTCCTGTTTGTCGCTGCGGCAGGTCTATGGGTGTTCAGCCGACCGCCATCCGGACAAGAGCCCGTTGCTTTGCCGGCAGCGGTTGAAACGGATGTTGCGAGGACAGAGGAACAAGAAGCGAAGGCGTCAAACATCGCTGTCATTGATGTCAAAGGAGCGGTCGCCAAGCCAGGAGTATACGAGATGCCGGCCGATGCCCGCGTCCGTGATGTCATCGCTAGGGCGGGCGGATTGACGAACGAGGCGGACGCGGCAAGAGTCAACTTAGCGGCCAAAGTGCGCGATGAAATGATGATTTACGTGCCGGCAAAAGGCGAGGCGGCACCGGCGTCGGAAACGGCCGGGATGACGCCGGAAGCCGGAACGGGAAGCGGCCTGCAAGTGGCGGTCAATACGGCGACGGAAGAGGAGCTGATGCAAATCCCCGGCATCGGGCCGGCGAAAGCCAAAGCAATCATCGCCTACCGCGATGAGCACGGACCGTTTCAGCGGGTTGAAGATTTGTTGCAGGTCAACGGGATCGGGGAAAAAACGCTGGAGAAATTAAAGCCGTATTTGCTTGTGCCGTAAAGTGACAGGGAAAATGATGTTGGCTCGCTAATGGTGGGCGGGGACGCTGCGTGATCGGTTATGGAAAGCTTTTCCGGCGTTGACGTCGCTCTAGGCGGCCGATAGACTAGAATTATCGAAACAAGCGGAGGGACATGATATGGAACGAATGACATGGGATCAGTATTTTATGGCGCAAAGCCATTTGCTGGCGCTGCGCAGCACGTGCACGAGGCTTGCGGTCGGGGCGACGATCGTGCGCGACAAACGCATTATCGCCGGTGGATATAACGGCTCGATCGCCGGTGGCGCTCATTGTATTGATGAAGGGTGCTACGTCATTGACGGTCATTGTGTACGGACGATCCACGCGGAAATGAACGCGATTTTGCAATGCGCCAAGTTCGGCGTCCCGACAGAAGGGGCGGAGATGTATGTCACCCATTTTCCGTGTCTGCATTGCTGTAAGGCGATCATTCAAAGCGGCATTCGCGCCGTGTATTATGCGCAAGATTACAAAAACCATCCATATGCCCTTGAGCTGTTTGCCCAAGCCGGTGTCCGTCTCGTGCAAGTGCCGTTGAAGATGGACGTGTTTGCCCAGCTTTCCGGCGGAGGGGAACAATGAAAGGACAAGCCGTTTATATCGCCGCGGCGGCGCTTTTAGCCGCCGCGGCCGCCTCTTTGGTCAAACCCGCCTTTTTCCTCCTTTCCGGCTATCTTCTCCTGCTTCGCTTTCACCGGAAGTGCCTATTGATTCCCGCCTTGGCTGCGGCATCGTTCTTTTTCGTCTATGTTCTCATCGTCGATCATTATAACCAAACGGCCTTTTCCGGCGGCCGCCATACCGTTTTGCTTCGTTTTCCCGCCCCGCCGGCGATCGACGGCGACCGGCTGCAGGCGCCGGTCAAAGTGGGGCGGGAACGGGTGCAGCTCCGCTATACGATTCGGACGCCGGCGGAAAAAGCGGCGCTGCAGGCGCATCTTATGCCCGGAACGGTTTGCCGCGTCACGGGGGCGCTTGAGCGTCCGCAGCCGGCAAGCAATCCGTACGCCTTCGACTACCGCCGCTATTTGCGTTTCCACCGCATTCACTGGCTGTTTCTCCCCGAGGCGATCGATCTTTCTGCCTGCTTTCGAGCCCGTCCGACCATGATCGAGCGGCTCGTTTCGCTTCGCGAAGCGGGCGTTCGCCGCATCGAAGCCCATCTTCCGCCGGAAGCGGCCGGCATTGCTGCCGCCCTTATTTATGGCGAGCGCCGTCAGCTCGATGACGCGGTGCTTGATGGCTACCAACAGCTTGGACTCATTCATTTGCTGGCGATTTCCGGCGGCCATGTCACCTTGCTTGTCAGCGCAGTGTTTGCCATAGCGATCCGTTTCGTGACGCGCGAGGCGGCCGTGGCTGCTTTAACGGCTGCGCTGCCCGTTTACGCGGTGCTCGCCGGCGCTTCGCCGTCAGTGCTGCGCGCTTGTGTGACAGGCGTGATCGTGCTTGCTGTTGCGTGGAAAAAAGGGACGATTCACCCGCTTGATGCGTTAAGTTGGACGGCGATTGCACTTTTCGTCTTGGATCCGTACATGATGTTTGATATTGGCTTTCAACTGTCTTTTGCTGTGACGTTTGTCCTCCTCGTTCATTTTCCGGCGTTTGCCGCGGTTCGGTCTATGCTTGGACAGCTGTTCCAAACGGCGCTCGCCGCTCAGCTCGCTGCTCTGCCGATTTTGCTTTACCATTTCTATGAAGTTTCTGTATGGAGTGTCGCTCTCAATGTCGTGTTTGTTCCTTTATATTCGTTTCTTATTTTGCCATTGTCCGTTCTTGTTGCCCTCGTTCCGTTTCTCCCGCTCGTTTCGTTGTTTAGCCGCCTCGTCGAGCTCACGAACACCGTTGTCCGTTTTTTCTCTGTCGACCATCCCTTTTCACTTGTGCTCGGGCGTCCGCACTCATGGTGCTTAGCTGTTTATGCTGCCGCGATCACGGTCGCATGGCTGTTTTGGGAGCGCGGCCGGCTGCTTCGCGGCTTGGCGGTGGTGGGGGCGGCGATAGTGCTTCAGTTGGCTGCTCCGTACGTGAATCCGAAAGGGGAAGTGACGGTATTGGATGTTGGACAAGGGGACTGTATTTATATTGAGCTCCCTTATCGAAAAGCCATTTATCTCATTGACACTGGCGGGACGCCGGAATGGGAGAAGGAACCATGGCGCCGGCGGTCACGCCCGTTTTCTGTCGGTCGCGATACCGTCGTTCCGTTTTTAAAAGCGCAAGGGGTCAGGATGATCGATAAGCTCATTCTCACGCACGATGACGCCGACCATACCGGGGCGGCCCCCGAGGTGCTAAAAACCGTGCGCGTCAAACAAATCGTCACAAGCCCGAAAGCGCTGCCGGCCATCAAGGCGATGGCGCGCCCGTTTTTTGTGCCGGTGGCCGCGGCGTCGCGGGGGGAACGGTGGGAGGAAGGCAGCGCTGCATTTGCTGTGATTCATCCGGAAGCGGGCAATCAAGATGACAATAACGGCTCGCTCGTCTTGTTCGCCCGATTTGGCGGCTTGTCTTGGCTGTTTGCCGGAGACATTGAGAAAGAAGCGGAACAAGCGCTCATCGGCCTATATGCACAGTTGCGCGCCGATGTGCTCAAAGTTGCCCACCATGGCAGCGAAACATCGACAACAGAGCCATTTTTGCGGGCGGTGAAACCGAGGATGGCCATTATTTCCGTCGGCCGCTTCAATCGTTACGGCCACCCGTCTCCGGATGTGCTGGAGCGGCTTGGACAACGAGGAGTCGTCATTTGGCGGACCGATGAAAATGGCGCCATTCGTTATTTTTATGACGGAAAAAGCGGAACCTTTCAAGTGATGAAACCATAGAATGTAGTGCGCAAAAAAAAAATGAAACCTTCCGAACCGGTCTAACGATCGTACAGGATGTTTATACCATTAAAGTGAAAAGGATTGCTTATGTAAGCAATCCTTTACCGGCCGAAAAATTCGATTAACGTCGCGATGATGAACATCGTCGCGAAAAAGCCGAACGATACGATAAACCCGACGGCGGAATCGACGGCGTCATTCCGTTGGCTTTGCACTTCCTTTTCGAATACGTTCATCGTTTTCCCCCTCCTCGTGCAATCATTTTTAGTATAGACGAAAACGCGAAAAAAATCTACCGCTGCCTGTCCATTTTCCTTCCTTGACAACAGTTGACACAAATACTTTCAAACAGCCGGGACAACATAAAAATAACCCGCTGGCAAATAAGGTCCTAGGACTTATTGGCCGGCGTTTATATAAAGGGGAACCGGTTTTTTCGACAGCTGGTTCCCTTGTAAAATGGCGAAAAACAGTGTATCTTTCTAGCAGGGAATCTTGCTAGGGAATGGAGAAGGGAACATGCTGGAGCGCGTATGGGGAAATATTGAAAAACGGCGGTTTTCTCCCCTTTATTTATTATATGGCAGCGAGCCGTTTTTATTAATGGAAACGTACGAACGGTTGGTGAAGACGGCGCTCGGCGAGGAAGAGCGCGAATGGAATTTAGCGGTATATGACTGTGAGGAAACGCCGGTTGAGGCGGCGCTTGAAGAGGCGGAAACGGTGCCGTTTTTCGGAGAACGGCGCGTCATTCTCATTAAACATCCGTATTTTTTTACGGCCGAAAAAGAGAAGGAGATCGAGCACGACTTGGTAAAGCTGGAGGCGTACATAAAAGCACCGGCTCCGTTTTCGATCGTCGTTTTTTTGGCGCCGTATGACAAGCTTGATGAGCGGAAAAAAATCACGAAACTCGCCAAAGAGCACTGCGAAGTTGTCGTCGCCGCCTCGCTTGCTGAGGGAGAGCTGCGCGCTTGGGTGCGCAAGCGAATCGAAAGCCAAGGGGCACAGGTGGATGACGAAGCGATCGATGTGCTGTTGCGGCGGGCTGGAACACAGCTGGCCGCATTGGCGAACGAAATCGATAAGCTCGCTTTGTTTGCCGGGCCGGGCGGAACGGTGAAGGCAGCGGCCGTTAGGCATCTTGTTGCCCGTACGCCGGAAGAAAATGTGTTCGCCCTTGTCGAGCAAGTAGCGAAACGCGACATTCCGGCAGCGCTGCAAACATTGTATGATTTGCTGGAAAACAATGAAGAACCGATCAAAATTTTGGCGCTGCTTGCCGGGCATTTTCGCTTGTTGGCGCAAGTAAAATGGCTCGCCCAAGCGGGCTATGGGCAGCCGCAAATCGCCTCAGCGTTGAAAGTGCATCCGTTTCGTGTCAAGCTTGCTCTCGGCCAAGCGGCCCGTTTTTCCGAACAGGAACTGGTCGAGGCGATTGATGAATTGGCCGCCGCTGATTACGAAGTGAAAAGCGGAGCCATGGACCGCCGCTTGGCCGTCGAGCTGCTGCTGATGCGCTGGGGCGGCCGGCGATAAAGAACGGCCGGCGGTTGCTTCCTCAATTTCATTAGAGAAACAAAAAACGACCTGGCGCCAGGTCGTTTTTCATTAGGAAGCTTGGATGCTGTTTAATTTTTTCGCTAAGCGCGATTTTTGCCGGCTGGCGGCATTTTTATGGATAAGGCCTTTGCTTGCGGCTTTGTCTAACTTCTTCGAAGCGATAATGAACGCTTCTTGCGCTTTTTCCACATCTTTCAACTCAACGAGCGCTTCAAATTTTTTGATCGCCGTGCGCATAGCTGATTTCATCGAGGCGTTGTGAGCCCGGCGTTTTTCGCTCGTTTTCGCCCGTTTGATCGCCGATTTAATGTTAGCCACGTCCGTTCACCTCCATTATCGTTCCTATTCTCGCTGTGAACAACAGGAAGAACAAATGTTATTCTATCAAACGTGTTTTGATTATGCAAGAGGATTCAAGCAAAAATCCTTTACGAAACATGAATGACCGAGTGCCATTGCGGCGACAATAAAGGAAAACGGCAGAAATAGGGAGGAACGATATGGAACAGCCGCTCGATTTACGCATGTACTCGGTGCGCACCGACTTGGCGATCGAAGCCCATGAGATCGCACTCGAGGAGCGTTTGCAACAAAAAAAAGAAAGCGCCTCACCGATTGAGGGGGTCATCATTCACGATCAAGAAATCGACGGCGTCAAGCTGTCGCATGTGCACGTGACAGAGCAAGGATCAGCGTCCATTGGCAAAAAGCCAGGCCATTATTTGACGATTGAGGCGCAGGGCATCCGCGAACAAAATACGGAATTGCAGCAAAACGTGCAGCGCATTTTTTCTGAACAGCTTAGCGCTTTTCTGAAGCGGCTTCGCATTCCGGATGGGGCGGGCTGTCTGATCGTCGGGCTCGGCAACCAAAACGTCACCCCTGATGCGCTCGGGCCGTTGACGGTCGAAAACGTGCTCGTCACCCGTCATCTGTTTCAATTGCAGCCGGAAAGCGTTGAAGAAGGATTCCGGCCGGTCAGCGCCCTCGCGCCAGGAGTGATGGGAATGACCGGCATTGAGACGAGCGACATTATTGACGGCGTCATTCGGAAAACGAAGCCGGATTTTGTCATTGTCATCGATGCATTGGCTGCCCGCTCGATTGAACGGGTTAACGCGACGATTCAAATTTCTGACACCGGCATTCACCCCGGTTCGGGGGTCGGCAACAAGCGGAAAGAGCTGAGCTATGAGACGCTTGGCATTCCGGTCATTTCGATCGGCGTTCCGACCGTTGTGGATGCTGTCTCGATTACAAGTGACACGATCGACTTCATTTTAAAGCATTTCGGCCGTGAGATGCGCGAAGGGCAGCGGCCGTCAAGCGCTCTTGCTCCGGCCGGCTGGACGTTCGGACGAAAAAAGAAGTTGACCGAGCAAGATATGCCGTCGCCGCAAGAACGATCGACGTTTCTGGGTATGGTTGGGGCGCTTGACGATGAAGAAAAGCGCCGCCTCATTTACGAAGTGCTCTCCCCGCTCGGTCATAACTTAATGGTGACGCCGAAGGAAGTCGATTCGTTTATTGGCGATATGGCGAACTTATTGGCCAGCGGCTTGAACGCGGCGCTGCATCGGCAAGTCGATCAAAGCAATACAGGCTCGTACACCCATTAGACAAAAAACGGTTCTATCTTTTCCCGCTTGACCATACGTTAAAGTGAGGAGACAAGCCGGGAAAGGGTGGGATTATGAAACGAAGGCGCTCTCCCAACGTCGTGATCACCGTTCCAGGAGCCAGCTTAAAAAAATTGTTTATGCTCGTCATTGTTGGATGTATGATGATGTTTATGCTCGTTGGGGCGCTGACGTCGCTGCGTCCAGAATACCGACCGTCGTCATCGTCGCTTAACGATATGGCGGCCCATTTTCCGGAAGAAACGTTCATTCGCCTGTTCGGGCTTGAAAATCGTTATTTTGCCCAGTTGCTGCCGAAAGAGCGGCAACAGATGAATTACTCGTCGCTGTTATTTCGTTTAGCGACAAGCATCAACCCCGATGATCCGCGAAGCTTGCTCGGCAGCGAGCTGCCGGGCTTTGCTCTATATGACAGCAAAATTTTGATCGCCGGCGAAGGGACGGATTACACGAATATTCCATATGAATCGGCGCCGCCGCTTGAAGTGATGCTCGCCGAGCGGCAAGCATCGGTGGAGGAATTGGAACAAGCGGAGCAAAACCAAGACGAAAAACCGCTCCCCCCGCCGACGCAGACGACGGGAGGGAAAGAAGTCGTCTACATTTACCACACACATACGCGCGAATCGTATTTGCCGGCCTTAAAAGGCGTGACCGATCCCGACTTGGCATTTCACCAAAGCGTAAACGTGACGAAAGTCGGAGAAAAACTAATGGAAGAATTAGAGAAGCGGGGGATTGGTGCGCGAATTAACAAAACCGATATTGAAGCGGAGCTGTTGAAAAAAGGGATGAAATACGGCCAAGCGTACGATATGTCGCGGCAAACCGTCGTCGCGGCGATGAAGCAAAACCGCGACTTGCAATATTTCATCGATATTCACCGCGATGCACACCGGCGGAAACATACGACGACAACGATCAATGGCGTGGATTATGCGCGTGTGGCATTTATTGTCGGCGGCGAGAATGCGGAATATGAGAAAAACTTGCAGCTGGCGACGGAGCTTCATCATTTGCTACAAAAAAAATATCCGGGGTTGAGCCGCGGAGTCATTAAGAAGCAAGGGGCTGGAACGGACGGAAAGTTTAATCAAGATTTATCTGGGAACGCGATTTTAGTGGAATTTGGCGGCGTCGATAATACGTTTGCCGAACTGTTCCGTTCGGCGGCGGCGTTTGCCGATGTGTTCAGCGAATATTATTGGCAGGCGGAAAAAGTCGAAGCACCGGCTCCGGCGGAGAAAAAGTAAAGGGGCGTCGTGTATGGCAAGATGGTTCATTCGGTTTAGTGCAGCGCTTTTTCTCCTTTTTTTCGGCGTGCTGTTTGGCATGCAGCAGGCGCATCACGGCATGGAACGAATGCGTGGCTATGCCGATCCGTCGTTTCCATCCGTCATTCAGATCGAGAAAAATGGAAATGGAGAGCTTGAGGCGGCGGTGTTCGGACAGACGGTGACAGCGAATGATCTACAGAAAAAGCAGGAAACGATGCGGGAGTTAAAAACGTTCAACTTCTTTTCTGAACTCGGACGGCAGTTTGCTGACGCGGCGACGGCATTCATGGAAACGTTGCTTTCACTCATCAGCCGCGCATTTCGCTAGCCTGTCCGCCGATTTCTGCACAGGTCAAAAAATCGTTGCTCCGCCAAGCTTGGCGGCTTTTTTGTTTTTGTCTTGATCATTGAATCTTCTTCGCACTGTTGCTATAATCAAAGCTAGTGTAGTTTTGCGAAGAAGCAGGAGTGAGAGACAATGAACCGGGAAGAACGGTTGAAACGGCAGAAACAGATTCGCAATTTTTCGATTATCGCTCACATTGACCACGGAAAATCGACGCTTGCGGACCGCATTTTAGAAAAAACGGGGGCGCTTTCGGAGCGCGAGCTGCGCGAACAGACGCTTGATATGATGGATCTTGAGCGGGAGCGCGGCATCACGATTAAATTGAATGCGGTCCAGTTGACATATAAAGCGAAAAACGGGGAAGAGTACATTTTCCATTTGATCGATACGCCGGGACACGTCGATTTTACGTATGAAGTGTCGCGCAGCTTGGCCGCCTGCGAAGGAGCGATCTTAGTCGTCGATGCGGCGCAAGGCATTGAAGCGCAGACGCTCGCGAACGTATATTTGGCCATGGACAACAACTTGGAAATTTTGCCGGTCATTAATAAAATCGACTTGCCAAGCGCCGAACCGGAGCGCGTCCGTCAAGAAATTGAGGACGTCATCGGCCTTGACGCCTCCGAAGCAGTGCTCGCCTCCGCGAAAGTCGGCATCGGCATCGAGGACATTTTAGAGCAAATCGTGGAAAAAATTCCGGCTCCTTCAGGTGATCCGGACGCGCCGCTGAAGGCGCTCATTTTCGATTCGCTTTACGATCCGTATCGCGGCGTCGTCGCTTACGTCCGTGTCGTTGATGGAACGATTAAGCCGGGCCAGCGCATCAAAATGATGTCGACCGGCAAAGAGTTTGAAGTGACGGAAGTCGGCGTGTTTACGCCAAAACAAAAAATGGTCGATGAACTGACAGTCGGCGATGTCGGCTATTTGACCGCGTCGATCAAAAACGTAAAAGATACGCGCGTCGGCGATACGATTACCGATGCCGAACGGCCGGCAGCTGAGCCTCTCCCAGGCTATCGGAAGCTCAATCCGATGGTGTTTTGTGGCATGTACCCGATTGACACGGCGCGCTACAACGACTTGCGCGAGGCGCTTGAGAAGCTGCAGTTGAACGATGCAGCGCTTCACTTTGAGCCGGAAACGTCGCAGGCGCTCGGATTCGGCTTCCGCTGTGGATTTCTCGGTTTGTTGCATATGGAGATTATCCAAGAGCGGATCGAGCGCGAGTTTCATATTGATTTAATTACAACGGCGCCAAGTGTTGTCTACAAAGTATATTTGACGGACGGAACGGAAGTCGCCGTCGACAACCCAACGAATATGCCGGATCCGCAAAAAATCGACCGCATCGAAGAGCCGTATGTGAAAGCGACGATTATGGTGCCGAACGACTATGTCGGGCCGGTGATGGAGCTGTGCCAAGGAAAGCGTGGCACGTTCGTTGATATGCAATATTTAGATGAGAAACGCGTCATGTTGATTTACGATATTCCGCTCTCGGAAATCGTATATGACTTTTTCGACGCCTTAAAATCGAACACAAAAGGGTACGCGTCATTTGACTATGAATTGATCGGCTACCGGCCGTCCAACCTTGTCAAAATGGATATTTTGTTGAATGGAGAAAAAATTGACGCTTTATCGTTTATCGTGCACCGCGATGCGGCGTATGAGCGCGGCAAAGTGATCGTCGAGAAGCTGAAAGATTTAATCCCGCGCCAGCAGTTTGAAGTGCCGGTGCAGGCGGCGATCGGCAATAAAATCATCGCCCGTTCGACGATCAAGGCGCTGCGCAAAAACGTGCTCGCCAAATGTTATGGCGGTGATGTGTCGCGGAAACGAAAGCTTCTTGAGAAACAAAAAGAAGGAAAGAAACGGATGAAGCAAATCGGTTCGGTTGAAGTGCCGCAAGAAGCGTTTATGGCGGTCTTGAAAATCGATGACCAGAAAAAATGATGAGCAGGGCTGTCTCCTCCGGGGATGGCCTTGTTTGTTTCCGCGATGCGATGCCGGTGGGACGATGAAAGGCGCTATACATCGCTGCGCTGCAGTCGAGCCGCCACCGAAAGGAGGAGGATTATGGCAACATCAGCGTATTTTCACATCCCATTTTGCGCCCACATTTGTCACTATTGCGATTTTAATAAAGTGTTTGCGGCCGGCCAGCCGATTGATGACTATTTGCAGGCGATGGACAAGGAGATGGAGCGAACGGCCGCCGAGTTCGGCCGTCAGCTTAAGACGCTGTTTATCGGCGGCGGCACGCCGACAGTGCTGGAGCCGGCGCAGCTCGGCCGTCTGCTAGCGAGCATCCACGCTCATTTTCAGTTTGACTTGCAAACGGTTGAATTTACGGTCGAGGCCAATCCGGACGGGCTGACGAAAGAAAAGTTGGCCATTTTGCGCGATGGCGGAGTGAATCGGTTGAGCATTGGTGTGCAGACGTTTGATGATGAACTTCTTCAAGCGATCGGCCGCACCCATCGGCGCAATGATGCTGAGCGGGCAGTGGCGATGGCAAAGGAGGCCGGGTTCGAGAACATCAGCCTTGATCTCATGTACGGCTTGCCGGGGCAGACGCTTGAGCAGTTTTGGGCTGATTTAGAGAAGGTGTTTTCGCTTCATGTGCCGCATCTTTCCGCCTATTCCTTGATCCTTGAGCCGAAAACGATTTTTTACAATGAATGGCGAAAAGGACAGCTTCGTCTTCCGAGGGAGGAAGACGAAGCGGTGATGTATGAAACGGCGATGGAACGAACCGCGGTTCATGGCTATCGACAATACGAAATTAGCAACTACTCGTTCCCTGGATTTGAAAGCCGGCACAATTTCGTCTATTGGAACAATGAGGAGTATTACGGCATCGGCGCTGGGGCGCACAGCTATATCGCCGGCGTGCGGCGCGCCAACGTGGGGCCGGTCCGCCATTACATCGAGAAGGTGGAACGCGGCGAGTGGCCGCACCGCGACGTGCACCGCTTGACCGTCCGCGAACAGATGGAAGAAGAAATGTTTTTAGGGCTGCGCAAGATGGAAGGAGTATCAAAAGCCCGTTTCCGGCAAAAGTTCGGCTGCGAGATGGATGACGTGTTTGGCGAGGCCATCCGTCGCGAAGTCGAACGCGGACGCCTCGAGGAGACGGAGACCTGCGTTCGCTTGACAAAACGAGGCAAATTGCTTGGCAATGAAGTATTCGCCGCTTTCATCGGAGAAATGTAAACATTGACATTTGCCGGGTGATTTGCTACCCTAATAGTAGATTTAGCACTCGAATAATTCGAGTGCTAACAGAGGTGAGAAACGTGTTAACGGACCGCCAACTGTTGATTTTGCAGGTGATTATCGACGACTTCATTCGTTCCGGACAGCCTGTCGGTTCGCGGACGTTATCGAAAAAGCATCACATTGCGTTCAGTTCGGCGACGATTCGCAATGAAATGGCAGATTTGGAAGATCTGGGCTATATTGAAAAAACGCATATTTCCTCAGGGCGCGTGCCATCGGAAAAAGGATATCGCTATTACGTCGACCATTTGTTGCCGCCGCAGCGGCTGACAAGGGCGGATATCCAGAAAATCCGCTCTGTGTTCGCTGAGCGCATCTACGAGCTGGAAAGATTGGTGCAGAAGTCGGCGCAAATTTTATCCGATTTGACGAATTATACGTCGATTGCCCTCGGTCCGGCATTTAAGGAAAGTAAGCTGAAGCGGATGCAGATTATTCCGCTCAACGAACAAACGGCTGTCGCCATCATTGTGACGGACACCGGGCACGTCGAAAACCGGGTCGTTACAATTCCACCGACGGTCAACGCCGGCGATCTTGAAAAGATGATCAATATTTTAAATGAGCGGCTGAACGGGGTTCCGTTCATTGATTTAAAAGAAAAAATCAAAACGGAAGTAGCCGATGTGCTGCGTCGGCACATTCGCAACTACGACAGCATACTCAATACGCTGATCGACACGCTCGACATTCCTGAAGAGGAAAAAATGTTTTTTGCCGGCAAAGCGAATATGCTCAATCAGCCGGAATTTAGCGATATTCAAAAAGTGCGCCCGCTTTTAAACATCATCGAGCAAGAAAAGGACATTTACCGTCTGCTCCGCAAGCAAAATCAAAAGGGAGTGCAAGTGTCGATTGGGCGGGAAAACGAACTGAACGGCATGGAAAACTGCAGCTTGATTACGGCCACGTATTCGATCGGCGATGAACCGCTCGGGACGATCGCCATTCTTGGTCCGACACGCATGGAGTATTCCCGCGTCATCACTGTGCTCAATCGCGTTGCTTCTGATTTGTCGGCTGCATTGACGAAATGGTATCAAAATCAGTAAGAATGGCCATATTGGTTAACGGATGGATGTTCGTCCATCCTTTCCTTGTGGCCATTGATACATAAATCGCGAACCCTAATAGGGAGGTGAAGGCAATGGAACGAGGAGAAAAACAAGCGACTGAACAAGCTACATATCATGAGCGGGAAGCGGAACAGCCGGTTTCGGTGGAAGAGGTGGGCCCGCAACCGGAAGTTGAAACAATTGACGCCGCTTCGGAGCATGTGGGTGCACAAGGCGGGGAGTCGGAGGCAGCTTCTACCGCAGCTGATTCTGCCGATCCAACGCCGGTTGAGTCCGAAGAGCTGGCTGCCGCCAAGGCGCAAGCTGCTGAATTGGAAGTGAAATTGGCTGAGATGGAACAACGCTATCTTCGCCTGTATGCCGATTTTGAAAATTTCCGCCGCCGGGCGCGCCAAGAGATGGAAGCGGCTGAAAAATACCGTGCCCAAAGTTTGGCGAGCGATTTGCTTCCTGTGCTCGACAACTTTGAGCGCGCGTTGAAAATAGAGACGGAAAACGAACAGGCAAAATCGATTTTGCAAGGGATGGAAATGGTGTACCGTTCGCTGCTTGATGCGCTGAGAAAGGAAGGTGTCGAGGCGATTGAAGCGGTCGGAAAGCCGTTTGATCCCTATTTGCACCAGGCGGTGATGCAGACGGATGAAGGCGGTTATGAGCCGAATATGGTCGTGGAGGAGCTGCAAAAGGGCTATAAGCTAAAAGACCGCGTTCTTCGTCCTGCTATGGTCAAAGTGAGCCAATAATGGAAACGGAGGATGATGAGCGATGAGCAAAATTATCGGCATTGACCTAGGAACGACGAACTCTTGCGTCGCTGTGTTGGAAGGCGGCGAAGCGAAAGTCATTCCCAACCCGGAAGGAAACCGCACGACCCCGTCGGTTGTGGCGTTTAAAAACGGCGAGCGCTTAGTCGGCGAAGTCGCCAAACGACAAGCGATCACGAACCCGAATACGATCATCTCGATCAAACGCCACATGGGCACGGATTACAAAGTCGAGATTGAAGGAAAGCAATATACGCCGCAAGAAATTTCGGCGATCATTTTGCAATACTTGAAATCGTACGCCGAAGATTATTTAGGCGAGCCGGTGACGCGCGCTGTCATCACCGTGCCGGCGTATTTCAATGATGCGCAGCGTCAGGCGACGAAAGACGCCGGACGGATCGCCGGTTTGGAAGTGGAGCGCATCATCAACGAACCGACGGCGGCGGCGCTCGCTTACGGCCTCGACAAAGAGGAGGATCAAACGATTCTCGTCTATGACTTGGGAGGCGGAACGTTTGACGTCTCGATTTTGGAGCTTGGTGACGGCGTCTTCGAAGTAAAGGCGACCGCCGGCGACAACCACTTAGGCGGCGACGATTTCGACCAAGTCATTATCGACTATTTAGTCAGCCAGTTTAAGCAAGAGCACAGCATTGACTTGTCCAAAGATAAAATGGCGCTCCAACGCTTAAAAGATGCGGCTGAAAAAGCGAAAAAAGAACTGTCTGGCGTGACGCAGACGCAAATTTCGCTGCCGTTTATCAGCGCGAATGAAAACGGTCCGCTCCATCTTGAGACGACGCTCACGCGGGCGAAGTTTGAAGAGCTGTCCGCTCACCTCGTTGAGCGCACAATGGGGCCGGTTCGCCAAGCGTTGCAAGATGCCGGCTTGACGTCTGCGGATATCGACAAGATCATTTTAGTCGGCGGTTCGACGCGCATTCCGGCTGTGCAAGAAGCGATTAAGCGCGAGCTTGGCAAAGAGCCGCACAAAGGCGTCAACCCGGATGAAGTTGTGGCCATCGGCGCGGCGATCCAAGGCGGGGTTATCGCCGGCGAGGTGAAAGATGTCGTCTTGCTTGACGTCACTCCGCTGTCGCTCGGCATTGAAACGATGGGCGGCGTGTTTACGAAGTTGATCGAACGGAACACGACGATTCCGACAAGCAAATCGCAAGTGTTCACGACGGCGGCCGACAACCAAACAACGGTTGACATCCACGTTCTGCAAGGAGAACGGCCGATGGCGGCCGATAACAAAACGCTTGGCCGCTTCCAGTTGACCGGCATCCCACCGGCGCCGCGCGGCGTACCGCAAATTGAGGTGACGTTTGACATTGACGCCAACGGCATCGTTCACGTGCGGGCGAAAGATTTAGGAACGAACAAGGAGCAATCGATTACGATCAAATCGTCATCCGGTTTGTCGGAAGAGGAAATTCAGCGCATGATCAAAGAGGCGGAAGAAAACGCCGAAGCTGACCGGAAGCGGAAGGAAGCGGTCGATCTGCGCAATGAAGCCGACCAACTCATCTTTACGACCGAAAAAACGGTGAAAGAGCTCGAAGGAAAAGTGAGCGCCGATGAAATCAAAAAAGCGCAAGAGGCCAAAGACGCCCTAAAAGCAGCGCTTGAGAAAAACGATCTTGATGACATCCGCAAGAAAAAAGAGGCGCTGCAAGAGGCGGTGCAGCAGCTGTCGATCAAGCTGTATGAACAGGCAGCGAAACAGGCGCAAGCCGGTGCAGCCAATAAAGACAACGTCGTCGATGCGGAATTTGAAGAAGTCAATGACGACAAATAATGGAGGAAGAAGTCAAAGTCAGGCCTGCCTTGGCTTTGACTTTTTTTCTAGCATTCACATATTGTCATAAAACAAAGGGAAATGATAAAATAACTTTTATGTGAGTGAATCGGGAGTGGATGATCAACGATGGCGAAGCGCGATTATTATGAAGTTCTCGGCGTCAGTAAAAACGCGACGAAAGACGAGATTAAAAAAGCGTATCGAAAGCTTTCGAAGCAGTATCATCCAGACATTAACAAAGCGCCAGACGCCGCCGAAAAGTTTAAAGAAATTAAAGAAGCGTATGAAGTGCTAAGCGATGACGACAAGCGGGCCCGTTACGACCGGTTCGGCCATGCCGATCCGAACGAGGCGTTCGGCGGTGGATTCCAAGACGGCGGGTTTGATTTTGGTGGATTCGGTGGCTTTGGCGGCTTTGAAGACATTTTTGAGACATTTTTCGGCGGCGGTTCACGCCGGCGGGCAAGCGGGCCGCGCAAAGGAGCCGATGTGGAATATATGATGACGCTCACGTTTGAGGAGGCGGCGTTCGGAAAAGAAACGGAAATTGAAGTTCCGCATGAAGAGACGTGCGATACGTGCCAAGGCAGCGGGGCGAAGCCGGGCACAAGTCCGCAATCGTGCCCGCATTGCCGGGGGAGCGGACAAGTGACAAGCGAGCAGGCGACGCCGTTTGGCCGCATCGTCAACCGCCGGACGTGCCCGGTTTGCGGCGGCACCGGCCGCTACATTCCGGAAAAATGCCCGACGTGCGGCGGCACCGGCCGCGTCAAACGTCGAAAAAAAATTCACGTCAAAATTCCGGCCGGCGTCGACGATGGCCAGCAGCTGCGCGTCGCCGGCAAAGGGGAGCCGGGCGCAAACGGCGGCCCGCCGGGGGATTTGTACATCATTTTCCGCGTTGAGCCGCATGAGTTTTTCAAACGCGACGGCGATGATATTTATTGTGAAGTGCCGCTTTCATTCGCTCAAGCGGCGCTCGGCGATGAAATTGAAGTGCCGACGCTCTATGGTGATGTAAAGCTGAAAATCCCGTCTGGCACGCAAACGGGCACGCGCTTCCGCCTAAAAGGAAAAGGAGTGCCGAACGTGCACGGCTATGGCCAAGGCGATCAGCATGTCATCGTCCGCGTCGTGACGCCGACAAAACTGACGGAAAAACAAAAGCAGCTGCTGCGTGAGTTCGATCGGCTCGGAGGGGAAACGATGCACGATGAGCCGCATGGTCGTTTTTTTGAAAAAGTAAAAAAGGCGTTTAAAGGAGAAGCGTGAGCGCGATGAAATGGTCAGAAATCAGCATCCATACGACGCACGAGGCGGTCGAGGCAATTTCGAACATTTTGCATGAGGCGGGCGCCGGGGGTGTTGTCATCGAAGACCCATACGACCTTGTTAAAGACCGCGACGACTGGTATGGCGAAATCGTCGAGCTCAATCCAGATGACTATCCGGAAGAAGGGGTCATCATTAAGGCGTATTTGCCGGTCAATAGCTTTCTAGGTGAAACAGTAGAACAAATTAAGCAGGCGATTAACAATTTATGGCTATACGACATTGACCTTGGAAAAAATAAAATTACGTTGAGCGAAGTGAATGAGGAAGAATGGGCGACAGCATGGAAAAAGCATTACCATCCGGTGAAAGTATCGGAAAAGTTTACTATCGTACCGACATGGGAGATGTATGAACCGGCTTCCGACGATGAGCTGATCATTGAAATGGATCCGGGCATGGCGTTTGGCACCGGCACTCATCCAACGACGGTCATGTGCTTGCAGGCGCTTGAAAAATACGTGCACCCTGGCGATGAGGTCATTGATGTTGGCACCGGATCCGGTATTTTAAGCATTGCCTCAGCCATGCTCGGCGCCCGTTCGGTGCGGGCGCTCGACTTAGACCCGGTGGCGGTCGATAGCGCACGGCTGAACGTCAAGCTCAATAAAGTGCAGCACGTTGTCACGGTCGCGCAAAACAATTTGCTTGACCATATTGCGGAGCAAGCCGATGTGATCGTCGCCAACATTTTAGCTGAAATCATCTTGCGCTTTACGGCTGACGCCTACCGGCTATTAAAGCCGGGCGGCCGCTTTATCACGTCCGGCATCATTCAGGCGAAAAAGCAAGAGGTCAAAGACGGTCTTCTCGCTGCCGGATTTGTCGTAGAAGAAGTCAACGTGATGGAAGATTGGGTGGCGTTTGTCGCCATCAAACTGTAGGCAAAGAAGGGATGTTTCGTGCAGCGTTACTTCGTTTCCGACCGGGAGCGTCAAGGCGAAAACGTCATCATCAGCGGCGATGACGCCCATCATATCACCCGCGTCATGCGCATGAAGCCGGAAGATGCCATTTCTTGCGTATTTCCAGATGGTCGCACGGCGGTGTGTGAAATTGAACAAATTGCCAATGAGCAAGTATATGCCCGTATTGTACAATGGAAGGAAGAAAGGCGCGAATTGCCGGTACACATTTATATCGCCCAAGGGCTGCCAAAAGGCGAGAAATGGGAGCTTGTCATTCAAAAAGGGACCGAGCTTGGCGCCGCCGGCTTCCTTCCATTTACGGCCGCCCGTTCGGTCGTTAAATGGGATGTCAAAAAAGCAGAGAAAAAAGTAGAGCGTTGGAAAAAAATTGCGAAAGAGGCGGCCGAACAGGCTGAACGCACATCGTTGCCAGACGTGCGGGCGCCGCTTTCACTTACGGAACTGATTGCTTTCGGGGAAACGGTCGATGGCCGGCTGTTTGCCTATGAGGAAGAAGCGCGCGGGGGGAGCCATGCCTCGCTTCCCGCGCTTCTTGCCCGCCTTCAGCCCGGCGGTTCTCTTTTAGCCGTCTTTGGGCCGGAAGGCGGGTTCAGCCGTGAGGAGGCAGAACAGCTCAAGCAAAGCGGTTTTTTGCCGTGCAGCCTCGGTCCGCGCATTTTGCGGACGGAAACGGCGCCGCTTTATTTGCTTGCCGCCGCTTCGTACGAATGGGAGCTTTGTGCGTCAGACCGTGAGGCGAAACGAGAGTAGCAATTGGCTGTTGATCATAAAACATCCAGCCCCGCTGATGACGGGCGGTGGTGCAGAGTGAGGTGAAGAGCATGCCGACAGTGGCTTTCCATACATTGGGCTGCAAAGTCAATCATTACGAAACGGAAGCGATTTGGCAGCTGTTTAAAAAGGCCGGTTACGAACGAAAAGAGTTTGAAAGCCGTGCTGATGTATATGTGATCAATACGTGTACGGTGACGAACACCGGCGATAAAAAAAGCCGCCAAGTCATCCGCCGCGCGGTGCGCCGCAATCCGGACGCCGTCGTCTGCGTGACGGGCTGCTATGCGCAAACATCGCCGGCCGAGGTGATGGCGATCCCTGGTGTTGATATTGTCATCGGCACGCAAGACCGACATAAAATTTTAAATTATGTCGAGCAATTTCAGCGCGAACGGCAGCCGATCAACGCAGTCCATAACATTATGAAAACGCGCGTGTTCGAGGAGATGGACGTGCCGGCGTTTACCGACCGCACGCGGGCATCGCTCAAAATCCAAGAAGGATGCAACAACTTTTGCACGTTTTGCATCATCCCATGGGCGCGCGGCTTAATGCGTTCGCGCGATCCGCAAGAAATTATCCGCCAAGCCCGCCAGCTTGTCGCCGCCGGCTATAAGGAAATCGTTTTGACCGGCATTCATACGGGCGGCTATGGCACCGATCTAAAAGATTATAATTTTGCTGCACTTTTGCGTGATTTGGACGAGCAAGTGCCCGGTCTCAAGCGAATCCGCATCTCGTCGATCGAAGCAAGCCAGCTGACCGATGAAGTCATCGACGTCTTGCGCCGGTCGGATAAAATCGTCCGCCATTTGCACATTCCACTTCAGTCGGGGTCAAACACGGTGCTCAAGCGGATGCGCCGCAAATACACGGTCGAATTTTTTGCCGAGCGGCTCGCCCGGCTGCGTGAAGTGTTCCCGGAACTGGCCGTGACATCCGATGTCATCGTCGGTTTTCCAGGCGAAACGGAAGAAGAATTTATGGAAACATACAATTTTATCCGTGAACAGCGGTTTTCTGAACTTCATGTCTTCCCGTATTCGAAACGAACCGGCACGCCGGCGGCTCGTATGCCGGACCAAATCGATGAAGAGACGAAACATGACCGTGTCCGCCGCTTAATTGCCCTTTCCGACCAGTTGGCGAAAGAATACGCCTCCCGGTTCGAAGGACAAGTGCTCGAGGTCATTCCGGAAGAGCGTGACAAGGAAGAGCCGGGAATGTATGTTGGCTATACGGATAACTATTTGAAAGTGCGCTTTTCGGCGACAGAAGAAATGATTGGCGAACTTGTCAAAGTGAAAATCACGAAGGCTGGCTATCCATACAACGAAGGTGAGTTTGTCCGCCTCGTGCCGGATGAGGCCGCTCGTTCAGTGAAATTAAGTTCATAATGAAATGGCCGATTTAGGCTAGGCGCGACCGCCTCATAAAACCTAGCAACCCCAGCCTTTAGGCTGGGGTTGCGTTTTCAGCTATTTTCCTCCATCGAGCTAAAAAGCACGTGGAGAGATGAAATGGGACATTATAGCGATGACGGCTAGTTTTTATCGCAGCAGCATGGTATGATGGTAGACGTCAGACCTTTCATTTTTTTGCAATGGCAGGAGAAAGGAGCGATTTTCCGTGACGGAGCATATTGCGAAAATGATCGATCATACGTTGCTGAAACCAGAGGCGACGAAAGAGCAAATCATTCGATTGTGCCATGAAGCGAAACGACACGGCTTCGCTTCAGTGTGCATCAACCCGACGTGGGTGAAAACAGCGGCGCATGAACTTTCCGGAACCGATGTTCTCGTCTGCACGGTCATCGGCTTTCCGCTTGGGGCGACGACGTCGGAAACAAAGGCGTTTGAGACGAACAATGCCATCGAAAACGGCGCTCGTGAAGTCGATATGGTGATCAACATCGGCGCGTTAAAAAGCGGCGATGTTGAACTCGTTGAGCGCGACATCCGCGCAGTTGTCGAGGCGGCGGCCGGGAAAGCGCTTGTGAAAGTGATTATCGAAACGTCTTTGTTGAGCGATGAGGAAAAAGTGCGCGCCTGCCAACTGGCGGTGAAAGCGGGCGCCGGTTACGTGAAAACGTCGACCGGATTCTCAGGCGGCGGCGCGACGGTTGAGGATGTGGCGCTGATGCGTCGGACAGTCGGCGACAAAGCCGGTGTCAAAGCCTCGGGAGGCATCCGTGACCGGGAAACGGCTGAAGCGATGATTGAAGCCGGAGCGACGCGCATCGGGACGAGTTCCGGAGTGGCGATCATCAGCGGCCAAACTGGCGGCGCTGACTATTAAGTCCATCGACGGGCGTGCAAAAATAACATGGCCGCTTCAATGGCGCGGACAAACGGCAAAGCAGCGACCGAACAAATGACGTTAAATAAGACGCTCACATGGGCGAGCTGCACGTCAGGAGCGGGACTGAGCATGACAGCGATGCGGGCGAGCGCTTCAGTCCAAAAAAGAAACACGGCTACGCCGGCGATGTTTAGCCATAAATGGGTGTAGGCCGTTAATTGGGCTTCCTTGCTTGAGCCGATGGACGCCAGCAGTCCGGTGATGCACGTGCCGATGTTAGCGCCGAGCAAAATGGCGATGGCAGCGGGCAGCGTCAGCAATTGCTCGTTTAAAAATCCCATGGCGATGCCGATCGTCGCTGCGCTCGAATGGACGAGAGCGGTCAAGACGATGCCGACAAGAAGGCCAACCGTCGTTGAACGGTTTGTCTGGTGCAGCCAAGCGTCAACGAGCGGATAAGCCGCCAGCGGCTTGGCGAGGCTGCTGAAGCCGTCCATGGCAAACAACAAAGCGGCAAGGCCGACGGCGATCATTCCGCTGCTGTAAACGAGGCGCCGGCGTCCGATAAAGACAAGCAACGCGCCGCCAACCAGAAGCGGAATGGCGCCGTCGCCGATATCAAGCGTCATCAGTTCGGTTGTGACCGTTGAGCCGATATTGCTGCCTAAAATGATGCCGATCGATTGGCGAAACGATAAATAGCCGGTGGCGACGAGGCCGACGGTCATCACCATCACCGCCGAGCTGCTTTGCACAAGCGCGGTCGTCGCCAATCCGGCGAGAAATGCTTGCCATGGCGTGGCGGTAAAGCGCATGAGCCATCGTTTTAACCGATGGCCGGATAAGGTGTAAAACCCCGCTTTCATCATAAACATGCCAATAAGAAAAACGGCAGTGTAAATGGCAAACAGCATCAAAAGCCGCCCCACGGACGATCCTCTCCCTTCATCCCTATATGTATGGATCTTGTCCGCCTAAAATGACCGTTTTTTAGCAGAGTGGAGTCGAACGGTTGGAGTGCATTCACGCTTTTTTTATTGACCTTTTCCATCGGCGTGTATTATAATTGACAAGTACAATATGCAATGGTTGTTGTTCGGAGGGAGGGAAGCAGAATGTCCAAAACGATCGTTCGGAAAAATGAGTCGATCGACGACGCTCTTCGTCGCTTTAAACGTGCCGTTTCAAAAACCGGTACTTTGCAAGAAGTGAGAAAGCGCGAATTTTATGAAAAGCCAAGCGTCAGACGGAAGAAAAAATCTGAAGCGGCTAGAAAGCGCAAGCACTAAGAGCATGCATTAAAGAGGGTGTATAATCGGTGAGTCTTCTCGATCGTTTGAATGACGATATGAAGCAGGCGATGAAAAACAAGGAGAAAGAAAAACTGTCTGTTCTCCGCATGTTGAAGGCAGCGCTGCAAAACGAAGCGATCAAGCTCGGCAAAAACCCGCTGTCAGAAGACGAAGAGCTGACGGTTCTTTCTCGCGAACTGAAGCAGCGTAAAGACTCCCTCCAAGAATTTGAAAACGCTGGCCGTTCGGATCTTGTCGAAAAAACGAAAACTGAAATTGAAATCGTTCAGTTGTATATGCCACAACCGCTGACGGAGGACGAGTTGCGCGAATTGATCCAACAGACGATCAAGGAGGTCGGCGCCTCCACGAAGGCGGATATGGGAAAAGTGATGGGCGCGATCATGCCGAAAGTGAAAGGAAAAGCGGATGGTTCGCTCGTCAATCAACTTGTCCAACAACAGCTTTCATAAAACGCAATGGGCCTTGCCGACAGGCAGGCCTTTTGTTTTTGAAAAGCGGTGCTAGACCCCCTTTTTGTCTCATACATATGAGATGAAAGGGGGTTCTTTTTAATGATGAAAAAGTGGCGCCAGCAGATGAAGCGGTGGATGGCAGAAAAGCTCGAGCTTCCCGCTGACATTATGATGGACCTGCCCCGCATTACGATGGTCGGACAAATACATATTTACATCGAAAACCACCGTGGACTGCTCGCGTTCAGCGATAAAGAGCTCCGTCTTTTATTGCGGAACGGGCAACTCATTGTCCGCGGCGAACAATTTGTCATTAAAACGATTTTGCCGGAAGAAATTTTACTAGAAGGGAAAATTAGCCAAGTTGTTTATATAGAGGAGGAAAAAAGATGAAAAACGAATGGGTCGACACGCTCGCCGGCAGCGTGCGGGTCAAGGCGGAAGGCAAAGGGACGGAACGGTTGATCAACGCCTGTGTGCGCAATGGAATCGTCGTGTGGAACGTAAAAAAACACAGCCAGGATACCGCGACGTTTTTCATTAAGCTCAGCGATGTGAAACGGCTGCGCCATATCACCCGGCAAAGCGAATGCAAGATTTCGTTTGTCGGGAGGGCTGGTCTGCCATTTTTTTGGCGCCGCGCGTGGCGAAACAGCGGATTTTGGCTCGGCCTGCTCGTTTTTATAGTTGTAGTGTTTTTGTTGTCCAACATCGTTTGGAACATTGACATCGAAGGCGCGACCCCAGAGACAGAACATCAGCTGGTCCGCGAACTGAAACGAATAGGAGTCGAGCGTGGCGCGTTCCAGTTTTTGCTTGACGACCCGGAAACGCTGCAAAAGAAGCTAACCGAACGCATCCATGATATTACGTGGGTTGGCGTTCAATGGGAAGGGACGTCGCTTCATCTTCGCGTTGTCGAAAAAGAGATTCCAGAGCCGAAAAAACCGATTCCACCGCGTCATCTCGTGGCAAAAAAAGAGGCGGTCATCGCTGATTTGTTCGTTGAAGAGGGACAACCGCTCGTTTCCGTCAACGACTATGTGCAAAAAGGCCAACTGCTTGTTTCAGGGATTATCGGCGCCGAAGGGCGGACGAAATTTGTATCGGCGTCAGGGAAAGTGTTTGGCGAAACATGGTACAAGTCTACGGTTGTCTTGCCGCTCGAGACGACGTTTCACGTGTTGACCGGAAAATCCATTGAGCGCCATTATGTCGGGATCGGCCGCTTTTCCCTTCCGGTTTGGGGATGGAAGAAGCCGCCGTTCGCCCATACGATCATTGAGAGGGAAAAACGGCCGTTCCGTTTTTGGAAATGGGACTTGCCGTTGTATTATGAGCGCGTCATCGTCCGCGAGGCGGAAGCCGTGAAGCGGAGCTATACGTGGGAAGAAGCGCTCGCGGAAGCGAAAAAGATCGCCCGTCGCGAACTGCGGGCCAAGCTGCCGGAGGAGGCGGCCATTCGTGGCGAAAAAGTTTTGCATCAGAGAAAAGAGAGTGGTAAAGTAAGGGTAGAATTGCATTATGAAGTCATCGAAAATATTGCCGTACCACAACCAATCGTTCAAGGAGATTGAGAATGTCAGAGCAGTTTGTTACGATCAGCCAACATGTGCGCAACCAGCAGGAAGCGTCAGCGCTCTTTGGCGTTCATGACGTCCATTTAAAGCGGATGGAAGAGGAACTCGGCGTGTCGATTGTGACGCGAGGGGAGACGGTCAACGTCTCCGGCACGCCGCAGCAAGTCCAGCTTGTTGACGAGTTGTTGCGTCATTTGTTGGCCGTCATCCGCAAAGGGGTGGCGGTCAGTGAGCGCGACATCATTTACGCCATCCAACTGGCAAAAAAAGGGGCGCTGGATGGATTCGTCCAGCTTTATGACGAGGAGATGATGAAAAACGCCAAAGGGAAGCCGATTCGCGTCAAAACATTAGGCCAACGCTATTATGTCGCGGCGATTGAACAGCACGATTTGACGTTCGGCATCGGACCCGCCGGCACCGGGAAAACGTACTTAGCCGTCGTCATGGCGGTCAAGGCGTTGAAAAGCGGCAACGTCAAGCGCATCATTCTCAGCCGCCCGGCCGTCGAAGCAGGGGAGAGCCTCGGTTTTTTGCCTGGCGACCTGAAAGAGAAAGTCGATCCGTATTTGCGTCCGCTGTATGACGCTCTTCATGATGTATTAGGTGCAGAGTATACGCAGCGGTTGATCGAGCGCGGCACGATTGAAATCGCTCCGCTTGCCTATATGCGCGGTCGTACGTTGGAGGACGCCTTCGTTATTCTTGATGAAGCGCAAAATACGACCACGGCGCAAATGAAGATGTTTTTAACCCGGCTCGGGTTCGGATCAAAAATGGTCGTTACCGGCGATATCTCGCAAGTCGATTTGCCGAAAGGAATCGAATCGGGGCTTTCGGTCGCCAAGCGTATTTTGGCGCCTATTGGCGGCATCTCTTTTGTGTTTTTGGAGCAGTCCGACGTTGTTCGTCATCCGCTCGTCGCGAAAATTATTGACGCTTATGATGAGGCTGGCTTATAGAAAAACTGGAGGCGCATCGTCTTTTCTTGAAAAGCGAGGGGAAAATCGGTGGGAAGGCTTCGTTTTTTTCTTGAGCGGACAAAAGATGTCCGCTTCGTCCGCTTTTGGCTGTTTTTGTTTTTGGCAGCGCTGTTGTTTATCGTCCTGTACTGGCAAGTGAAGCCGCGCCACTATGAGCTGCGCCTGTTTGACGTCGCGAAGGAAACGATCCGCTCGCCGGTCACGGTGGAGGATAAAGAAGCGACGGCGAGGCTGAAAGAGGAAGCAGCCGCTAAAGTAGCGGACGTGTACACATTGAAAAAAGAATATGCCGAAAACCGAGTCGATCTTCTTTCCTCGCTGTTTGCCGCCATCGAGAGCGTGCAGAACGAGGGGGGGCCGGATCGTTCGCCTGATGCTCTGGCAGCTAAACTTGAGGAGCGGTTGCCGCCGGAGTGGCTCGCCTATTTGTCTGCTGAAGAGTGGCAGCGGTTGCTGAACGCTTCTCCCGATGAGCTTAAGACGGCTAAAGAAGCTGCGTTGACGGCTGTGCACGCCGCCATGAAAGAGCGCATTTCTCAAGCAGAGCTTGAACAGGCGCGCGCGAAAGCAGCGAAAGAGCTCGAATACGCGGCGCTGTCCCCGCCGCTTCGTGAAGCGGTTGCCAAACTTTGCCGGCCGGCAGTCATTCCCAACGTCGTTTACGACCGAACAGCGACCGAGGAAAAACGGCGGCAGGCGATGGACGAAGTGAAGCCGGTGAAAATTTTGCAGGGACAAGTGATCGTCGAAGAGGGGCAGTTTATTACGAGCGATATTTATCATCAACTGGAACTTGCCGGCCTGCTCGACGGCGGCCGCACGCCTTGGCCGGCGGTCGGGTTGTTCTTGCTCGTGCTGCTCTTGCTTTCGCCGCTCGTTTACCATTTTCGCGCTGAAACGACGAATGAAAAGTTGGTGCTTTCCGCCGTCATTTTTGTATTCATGATGGCAGTGATGGTGCTCATTCGTCTTCTGTCGTCCGGCGGTGCTGTCTCAGCCGGCTACCTCGTTCCAGCGGCGTTCGGGCCGATGCTTGTCCGCGTGCTGATCGGCGAGCGCCTGGCGATGATGACAGCGGTCATCGGAGCTGTATGCGGCAGCCTGCTGTTCAATGAGGAAATCGGAGCAACCGGCGCGGTGTCTGTGTCGCTGGCTGTCTATTTGCTCGCGGGCGGATTGGCTGGGACGTTTTGCCTGCCTAAGGAGTTGGCGAAGGCAAAAATTTGGCGGGCCGGCCTGCTCGTCGCAGCCGTCAATATCGTTTCGCTTCTTTCGCTGTTGTTGTTGAAAAACGGCCGCTATTCGTTGCTCGAACTCAGCCTCTTTGTCGTTATGGCCATTGCTTCAGGCATTTTTTCCGCCATTTTAACGATCGGTCTGCTGCCAGTGTTGGAAACGACGTTTGGCATTTTGTCGCCGCTCCGGCTCATAGAATTGTCCAACCCGAACCATCCGTTGCTGCGGAAGCTGCTGACTGAAGCGCCGGGAACGTATCATCATAGCATCATGGTCGCCAATTTGGCTGAAGCGGCATGCGAGGCGATCGGCGCCGACGGCTTGCTGGCGCGCGTTGCCTGTTATTACCATGACATCGGCAAGACGAAGCGGCCGCGCTATTTCATTGAAAACCAAATGGGCGGCAATCCGCATGATCATTTGTCGCCGCAATTGAGCAAAAATATCATTATCGCCCATGTCGCTGACGGTGTCGCTCTGCTTCGCAAGCACCGGTTGCCGAAGGAGATCGTCGACATCGCTGAACAGCATCACGGCACTACGCTGCTCAAGTATTTTTACCATAAGGCGCGCGAGCAAACCGAATTGGTTTCCGAAGCGGAGTTTCGCTACCCAGGTCCGAAGCCGCAGACGAAAGAAGCGGCGGTCATCAATATAGCTGACAGCGTCGAGGCGGCTGTTCGCTCGTTAGCCAATCCATCACAAGAAAAAATTGAAAAAATCGTTCGGACGATTATTGCCGACCGCCTGCAGGACAACCAGCTAAACGAGTGCGACATTACGTTGAAAGAGCTGGAAGCGGTCGCCCGTTCGCTTTGCGAGACGTTAAACGGCGTCTTCCACTCGCGCATCGAATATCCGGAAGTACGAAAGGAAAAGGTGAAGCATGCATGACGATTCAAATCGACTTTATCGATGAGACGAACGAAGTGACGGCCGAGCAAATCGAAACACTTGAGCGGTTGATTCGCGAAGCGGCGGCCGTTGAGAACGTCCCAGAGGGGGCGGAAGTGAGCGTTTCGTTCGTTGACAACGAACGCATCCGTGTGATGAACCGCGATTACCGGGGCAAAGACGCCCCGACGGACGTGCTGTCGTTCGCCCTTGAAGAGGAGGGAGAAGGCGAAATCGGCATCATTGGCGCCGATGTGCCGCCGGTGCTCGGGGATATTGTCATCTCCGTTCCGAAAGCGAAGGAGCAGGCGGCAGAATACGGGCACTCGTTCATGCGCGAGCTCGGATTTTTGGCCGTGCACGGTTTTTTGCACTTGCTTGGCTATGACCACGAGACGGAAGAGGAGGAGCGGGTTATGTTTGCCAAGCAGGAGGAAATACTGACGCGATTCGGGTTGACGAGATAGCGATGCGGGGCGTGCGGGAACGGGATCGTTTTGCTTGGGCTTGGTCGGGAGTGAAGGCGGCGTTGAAGGAGGAAGCGCATTTGCGTTTCCACTTGGCGGCCGCCGTTGTTGCCTTTGCGGCCGGCAGCATCGTGGGGCTGTCGCGATGGGAGTGGATCGTGCTGCTGCTGACCATTGGTGCGGTCATTACGCTCGAGCTTGTCAATACAGCCATTGAGCGCGCCGTCGACTTAGTAACGAGCGATTTTCATCCGCTGGCCAAGGCGGCGAAAGATATTGCCGCCGCGGCTGTGCTCGTGGCTGCCGGACTTGCTGTCATCATCGGAGTGCTGCTGTTTTGGCCGTATCTTCGCTGAACGAACGAGAAAGAAAATTCTAATTTTTCTGTTACATTTTTGTTTCAGATGATGAAATTTGTGGCGATTTTTTGTAAAATAAAAGAAAGCAGCGTTTGCTTTCAGGAAAGGAAGAGTTATTCGTGGAGATCAAGCAGCTCATTGACGAAGCAAAAAAAGCGCGCGAACTCGCCTACGTGCCTTACTCAAAGTTTAAAGTTGGCGCCGCGTTGTTGACGAAAGACGGCAACGTGTACCGCGGCTGTAACATTGAGAACGCTGCCTACAGCATGTGCAATTGTGCGGAACGGACCGCGTTGTTTAAGGCGTATTCCGAAGGGGCGACGGAGTTTGCCGCCCTTGCGGTCATCGCCGACACGCCTCGTCCGGTGTCACCATGCGGCGCATGCCGCCAAGTGATCGCCGAACTTTGCCCCGGCGATATGAAAGTCATTTTGGCCAACTTAAATGGCGATGTAAAAATAGTCACCGTTGATGAATTACTGCCAGAAGCTTTTGCAGCGGAGGATATGCATGAATAAAGAAGGATACAGATCAGGATTTGTTGCCCTTATCGGGAGACCGAACGTAGGAAAATCGACATTGTTAAACCGCGTCATCGGGCAAAAAATTGCCATTATGAGCGATAAACCGCAAACGACGCGCAATAAAATTCAAGGCGTTTATACAGACGATGACGCGCAAATCATTTTCATCGACACCCCTGGGGTGCATAAACCGAAGCATAAACTCGGTGACTTTATGGTAAAAGTGGCGCTCAATGCGCTTCGCGAAGTCGATTTGATTTTGTTTATGGTCAATGCTGAGGAAGGGTTTGGACGTGGCGAAGCATTTATTGTTGAGCGGTTGAACGAAATCAATACTCCGGTGTTTTTGGTAATCAATAAAATCGACCGCATCCATCCGGATGAACTGCTGCCGCTCATTGATCGGTACAAGGACTTGCACCCTTTTGCCGAAATCGTGCCGATTTCAGCGCTCGAAGGGAACAATGTCGAGCGCCTGCTGGAGCAAATTAAACAGCGGTTGCCGGAGGGCCCGCAATATTATCCGCCGGATCAGATTACTGATCATCCGGAGCAGTTTATTATTGCTGAGCTCATCCGCGAGAAAGCGCTTCACTTAACGCGCGAGGAAGTTCCGCATTCGATTGCCGTCGTCGTGGAACGCATCGAGCGGCGCGAGGAGACGGGCACGGTATACGTCGGCGCTGTCATCGTTGTCGAGCGTGATTCGCAAAAAGGGATCATCATCGGCAAACAAGGACGGATGCTGAAGGAAATCGGGCAGCGAGCGCGTGCTGACATTGAGGCGCTGCTTGGGTCAAGAGTGTTTTTGGAGCTGTGGGTGAAGGTGCAAAAGGATTGGCGCAACCGTCTTGCGCAGCTGCGCGACTTTGGTTTTCGCGAAGACGAGTATTGACGGCTAGAAAATTTTACGCGACATAAACCAATTTTGCCCGAGCCAACCTATAGGTAGACCACCAATACGCAATGCCTGCAGGCGGAAAGAGGTGTCATTCCATGCTTGAGTTTACGTGGAAGTTGTTTAGCCAAACAGGCAATATTGATACGTACCTTCTGTTTAAAGAGCTGGAACGGGAACAGCGGTTTGGCAGTGAAGAACAAAACGCCGAACAGAAAGAAATCGACCAGCCGATCTCCTAGTATCGTCGTTGGCGAAAGCGGTGGTGATGAGATGTTTGAGAAGTGCGAAGCGATCGTCATGCGGACGATTGATTATGGCGAGACAAATAAGATTGTGACATTGTTTACACGAGAATGGGGAAAGGTGGCTGCGATGGCGCGAGGAGCGAAAAAGCCAAGCAGCCGCCTTTCTGCTGTTACGCAGCCGTTCGCCTACGGCCATTATTTGGTTCGCCGCAGCCGCGGCGTCGGCCTTCTTCATCAAGGGGAGTTGATAGACTCGATGCGGGCGCTGCGTGAAGATTTGTTTGCCGCCGCTTATGCGGCGTATATTGTTGAGCTTACTGATAGAAGCATAGAGGAGCAAAAGCGCAATCCGTACCTGTTCGAGCTGCTGCTGCAAACATTACAATATATGAGCGAAGGCCGCGATTTAGAGGTTATGACGTTTATTTATGAAATGAAAATGCTTTCGGTGCTCGGCATTCCTCCTATGCTTGACCGCTGTGCCCGCTGCGGGGCGACGGAAGGGCGCTTCTCGTTTTCGATTAAGGAAGCGGGCTTCCTTTGCCATCGCTGCGAGGCGGCTGACCCGCACCGGTTCCCGCTTTCGCCGGCCTCAGCCCGACTGTTGCGCCTGTTTTACCATATTGACCTCTCCCGGCTTGGAGCTATTTCGGTAAAAGAAGGGACAAAAGCGGAATTGCGGGATGTATTATCCAGTTATTATGATGAATATGCCGGTCTGTCGCTAAAGGCGAAGCGTTTTTTGGAGCAAATCGCCGAACTGAAAGACAAGCTTGGCCCGGGCCGCGAACATGAGGTCTAATTTTCCTTGTTAACGCGGTGTGTAGTATAATATGAACGAGAGTCATAGCGCATGGGACCTTTTTTGTAAGGTGGTGAGCGACGATCGAACTGAATAAACGCCAAGAGCAAATTTTGCAAATTGTGAAAGACTATGGACCGATCACCGGGGAGAGCATCGCTGAAAAACTGAATTTGACGCGGGCGACGCTTCGGCCTGATCTGGCCATTTTGACAATGGCCGGCTATTTGGAAGCGCGGCCGCGCGTCGGCTATTTTTACACGGGAAAAACGGGCACGCAGCTGTTTGCCGATAAAATGAAAAAAATGAAGGTCGAAGATTACCAATCGATCCCGGTCGTCGTCAACGAAAACGTGAGCGTTTACGATGCGATCGTTACGATGTTCTTGGAGGATGTGGGCACACTGTTTGTTGTCGATGATGATTCGCTTCTTGTCGGCGTTTTATCGCGCAAAGACTTGTTGCGTGCGAGCATCGGCAAGCAAGAACTGACGGCGATTCCGGTCAATATTATTATGACAAGAATGCCGAACATCGCCGTTTGTTATAAAGACGATCCGCTCATTGATGTAGCCGAGCAGTTGATTGAAAAGCAAATCGACGCCATGCCGGTCGTGCGCAAAACGGAAAAAGGATATGAAGTGATCGGCCGCATTACGAAAACAAATATGACGAAAGCATTTGTCTCATTAGCGAAAGATGATGTATGAGTCGAAAAGGAGGAGACATATGAATCAGCGCCTCGTTTATGTCGTATCTGATTCGGGCGGGGAGACGGCCGAGCTAGTTGTTAAAGCGGCGGCCAGCCAGTTTTACGCCTCACCGGTTCAAGTAAAGCGCGTCCCGTATGTAGAGGATAAAACAACGCTCGCCGAAGTCGTCGCATTGGCAAAAATGAACCAAGCCATTATTGCCTTTACGCTCGTCGTCCCGGAGATGCGGGAATTTCTGCTCGCCGAGGCGGCTCGTGAAGGGGTTGCCGCTTACGATATCATCGGTCCGCTCATCGAAAAGATGAGCGATTTGTTCCAGCTGAAGCCACGATATGAGCCGGGGCAAGTGCGCGTGCTTGACGAAGATTATTTCAAAAAAATCGAAGCGATCGAGTTTGCCGTAAAATACGATGATGGCCGCGATCCGCGCGGCATTTTGCGCGCCGACATTGTATTGATCGGCGTGTCGCGCACATCGAAAACGCCGCTGTCGCAATATTTAGCCCATAAGCGGCTGAAGGTGGCGAATGTGCCGATCGTCCCAGAAGTCGAGCCGCCCGAGCAGCTGTTTCAAGTCGTTCCAAGCAAATGTTTTGGATTGAAAATCAGCCCGGACAAGTTGCTGTCAATCCGCCGCGAGCGCCTGAAATCGCTCGGCTTGAATGATCAAGCCATCTACGCGAATATGGATCGCATTAAAGAGGAATTGGCCTATTTTGACGGAGTGGTGAAAAAAATCGGCTGCGATGTCATCGATGTTACGAATAAAGCTGTCGAAGAAACAGCGAGCATAATTATGAAAAAGCTAAAGCGGTAATACTGCGTTATCGTTTTTTCTTTATCCGCACGGTTTCCTCATGGGAATCGTGCGTTTTTCATGGCATATTGCCTCGACTTATATTATAATAAAAAATTGCGAGAAAAATGCCCTATATAGGTTTAGAGCGGCCATAGGACGAGTAAACTATTTATAGCTGCTTGTCAAGAGCAGCAGAACGTTTTTTTTCGACAAAAAATGTCGAACGCCCGACAAAAAAAGAAGGTTTTTTTGGAACGGTGTAGAATAATAGGGGGTGTAAAGCCGTCCCTTGCTGTAACAACACGTTTGTCTGCTGCAATAAAGTGTCAAGAAAAAAGTGAAATTTTCTTTCCGGTGCTGAAATATAATATACCGAGTGTGTCTTTGGACGGTGCCGCCTTCACCGGCTCCTACACAGAAAACGGAACGAGGGCGGACAATGGGCGTCCCGGCTGCCCAACTTTTGATTTGGAAGGCAAGGGGGAAGGCGAAACGGAGAGATTGAAAAAATTTGTCGAAAGCAAAAGGAAAATGGGCTTGCGACCGAGAATAAATATATAGCGAGGACATGTATGATGAAAGCCCACGGCCTCATCCGTTGGGATGAAAGCATGAGAATTAAACAACTAAAAGCATCCTTGAACCGGACGCATAGAGCGTTAAGCACCGGACAGGTAGTTGTATTTATGAAAGGGTTGTGGAATAAGAGTCAAGGCCCATAGGAGGACATGAAAGAAACTCTGTAGTACACAAGAACCCCGTGGCTTTAGCCATCAGGAGGTTCAGGGGGTTGTTCATGTGGGACATCGCATTCCCGAAGAAACGATTGAGGCGATTCGCCGCAGCATCGACATCGTTGATGTGATCGGCGAGTATGTTCAACTGAAAAAACAAGGCCGCAACTATTTTGGCTTATGTCCGTTTCATGGAGAAAAAACGCCATCGTTTTCCGTTTCCCCAGAAAAGCAAATTTTCCACTGCTTCGGCTGCGGAGCAGGAGGGAATGCTTTTACGTTTTTGATGGATATCGAGAGCATTCCGTTTGTGGAAGCGGCGAAACGTCTTGCGGCCAAAGCCGGCATCGACTTGTCCGCCTATCAGTTGAACGTTCGCGGGCATGATGACGGCAAAACCGGCGAGGTCAAAGCGATGATGGAAGCGCACGCCTTGCTGAAACGATTTTACCACCATTTGCTTGTTTATACAAAAGAAGGACAAGCAGCGCTTGATTCCTTGCAGGCGCGCGGCTGGACAAAGGAAACGATCGACCGGTTCGAAATCGGTTATGCGCCGGATGCTCCTGATGCGGCAGTCAAGTTGCTTGAAAGTCATTCCTTTTCGCTCCCAATGATGGAAAAGGCGGGCTTAGTATCGAAAAAAGAAGATGGACGGTATGTCGACCGTTTTCGCAATCGGATCATGTTTCCGATCCATGATCACCATGGTGAGACGGTCGGTTTTTCCGGCCGCCTGCTCGGCGACGGACAGCCGAAATATGTCAACAGCCCGGAAACGCCGATTTTTCGCAAAGGAATGTTTTTATATCACTTTCATGAGGCACGGGTGCCGATCCGCAAGCGACAAGAGGCGCTGTTGCTTGAGGGGTTCGCCGATGTGATTTCCGCCGTGCAAGCGGGGATTGATTACGCGGTGGCAACGATGGGCACGTCGCTGACCGAGGAGCAGGCGCGCATTTTGCGCCGCCATGCGGAAACAGTCACAATTTGCTATGACGGCGACAACGCTGGAACGGAAGCCGCTTGGCGCGCTGCGGAACAACTGAGTGCGCTCGGATGCCGCATCAAGGTGGCATCCATTCCGAACGGCCTTGATCCAGATGAATATATACGTGTTTACGGCAAGGAGCGGTTTGCTGGAGAAATCGCCGCCGCCCAACCGTTCATGGCGTTTAAAATGACCCATTTGCGGCGGGGGAAAAATTTGCAGCACGAAGACGACAAGCTTCGTTATATCGAGGAAGTGCTCCGTGAAATCGGCAAACTGCCGAGCCCTGTCGAAAAGGATTATTACGTCCGCCAGCTTGCGGATGAGTTTTCGTTGTCGCTCTCCGCGCTTAAGGAGCAGCTGTCCCGCTATAAGCAGGAAATGTCGAAACCGCAGAAACCGGCGGTCGGTGAGAAGAATTCACGGCCGACGTTGGCGAAAAGGCTGTTTCCGGCTTTCCACAATGCAGAGCGGCTGCTGCTTGCTCATATGATGCGGAGCCGCGATGTAGCGCTCACCGTCCAAGAGCGGGTCGGCGGACGGTTTAACATCGAGGAGCATCGGGCGTTAGCCGCCTATATTTATGCCTTTTATGAAGAAGGGCATGAAGCCGACCTTGGCGCGCTCATGTTTCGGCTTCCCAGCGAGTTGCAGCCGCTGGCGAGCGAGCTGTCGCTGTTGTTGGTGGCCGATGAGATTTCTGAACAAGAACTCGCCGATTATATGAAGCATGTGTTGAATCACCCGAAATGGTTAATGCTAAAGGAAAAAGAGCAAGAAAAAACAGAAGCGGAGCGAAGAAAAGACTTTTTGACGGCCGCCCGCATTGCCAAAGAAATGATCGAGATGAAAAAAATGTTATCTTCTTCATAACATGGTGGTATGAGTTTTTAAAGGAGGTAATGAAATGGCTGAAAAACCGGCCCAATCAAAGCGGGCGGAAGTTGCTGGCGATACGCTTGAGCAAGTGAAAGAGCAGCTCGCCGAGCTTGGCAAAAAACGCGGCATCCTCACGTATGAGGAAATCGCTGAGCGGCTTTCCGGCTTTGATTTGGACTCCGACCAGATGGATGAATATTACGAATACCTTGCTGACCAAGGCATTGAAGTGATCAGCGAATCCGACATCGAGACCGATCCGGATATCGACGAGCTGGTGAAGGAGGAAGAGTTTGACTTAAACGACTTGTCCGTCCCCCCCGGCGTGAAAATTAACGATCCGGTCCGCATGTACTTAAAAGAAATCGGCCGTGTTCCGCTTTTGTCAGCGGAAGAAGAAATCGAGCTGGCCAAACGGATCGAACAAGGCGATGAAGAAGCGAAGCGCCGGTTGACAGAAGCGAACCTCCGCCTCGTCGTCAGCATCGCCAAACGGTATGTCGGCCGCGGCATGCTCTTTCTTGATTTGATTCAGGAAGGAAACATGGGCTTGATCAAAGCGGTTGAAAAATTTGACTACCGCAAAGGCTACAAATTCAGCACGTATGCGACATGGTGGATTCGTCAAGCCATTACAAGAGCGATTGCCGATCAAGCGCGGACGATCCGCATCCCGGTTCATATGGTCGAGACGATCAACAAACTGATCCGTGTTCAACGGCAGTTGCTTCAAGATCTCGGGCGCGAACCGACGCCGGAAGAAATCGCCGAGGAAATGGACTTGACGCCGGAGAAAGTGCGAGAAATTTTGAAAATCGCCCAAGAACCGGTGTCGCTCGAGACGCCGATCGGCGAGGAAGACGATTCGCATCTTGGTGATTTCATCGAAGACCAAGAAGCGACATCGCCGTCGGAACATGCCGCTTATGAGTTGTTAAAGGAACAGCTCGAAGATGTGCTTGATACGCTGACGGACCGTGAAGAAAACGTGCTCCGCCTTCGCTTCGGGCTGGATGACGGTCGGACGCGGACGTTGGAAGAGGTCGGGAAAGTGTTTGGTGTGACACGTGAACGCATTCGCCAAATCGAAGCCAAGGCGTTGCGCAAACTGCGCCATCCAAGCCGCAGCAAACGGCTGAAAGACTTTTTGGAATGATCGCTTTTTCTCGTAGTTTACTTCCTCGGAAGTAAACTATTTTTTTCTCTTTTCTTTAATTGATGAAAGGTGATTGACAAATGAATCAGCGACGACGGGAAACCATTATCCGAGAAATTGAATATTGGAAGCGTTCGCGCCTTCTGCCGGAACAATATTGCGATTACTTGCTTGCCCTCTATACGGAGGGGGGTGGCCGCCCGCGGTTCGGTTCACTTGCCGCTGTTCTTTGTTTATTGTTTCCAGTTGCCGCTCTTGCCATTTATTTTACTGAATTGTCATTCGCTTTGCAAACGCTCCTTTTGTCCCTTTTTTTGGCCGTGTGCCTCTCGCTTGTTTGGCGATGGAGGAAAGATCGTCAGCTTCTTCATTTTCCATTGATCGCGGGCGCTTGGCTGTTGCTGATGGGGACTGTCGCTGTCAGCAGCCATTACGTTCCCGGCCAAACCGGCGCGCTTGCGGTTGCAGTGCTGGCGAACTGCACTGCTTGGCTCGTCATTGGCCGCCTGTTTCGCCTTCATTATTTTTCTCTCGCCGCCGTTGTTGGTGGAGCGCTTATGGCGGCGATTGTTTGGTGGCGATGAAGTCGGTTGCTTCTGTTTTGGAAACTTAGGACTTTTCCTTGTCCACTATTTACAGTAAAATAAAATTGTTTGCAACGTTCTTCATTATACATAAGGGAGGTAAAAGAGATGAACCGCAATCCGCTCATCCCGTTTTTCATCATTATGGCGTTCGGGATTGTGCTGACGTTCGTCCTGTCATTTAAAGGGCTAGGCGATGCGAAAGAGATGGCCGAAGAGAAAAAAGGCGGCGAAAAAACGGAACAAGTCGCTGAATTTAACCCGGAGCAGTTTTACCAACAAACGTGCGCCGGCTGTCACGGACAAAATTATGAAGGCGGCGTAGGTCCGTCATTAAAAGGAGTCGGCGGACGGTTATCGGCGGATCAAATTAAAGACGTCCTGCAAAACGGGCGCGGCGGCATGCCGGGCGGGCTCGTGCCGGCCGACAACATCGACGCGATGGCGAAATGGCTGGCTGGCTTAAAATAATGATGACTGATGTCCCTTTGCCTTTGGCGAAGGGATGTTTTATCATCTTGAACTAAGTGCCCCTGCTTCTCAGCGTAGGTGGGAGAGCGTTCGTTAGCACAAATGAAAAAGGAGGGAGACGCGGGCCGCCTTCACACGGCTGCTTAGAGAAGGCTGGTTGCGCCCTTGGCGGATTATGAATGAATTTCATCTATCAAAGCGGCTTGAAACGGTCGCTTCCTTCATCCCGAAAGGGTCGGTGCTCGCTGATATCGGTTCAGATCATGCTTATTTGCCTTGCTATGCCTGTTTGCATGGCTATGCGACGAAAGCGATCGCCGGCGAAGTGGCGGACGGGCCGCTCCACTCAGCGCGGCAGCAAGTGGAAAAGTCCGGGCTTTCCCATCTCATTTCCGTGCGCAAAGGAGACGGTCTGGCTGTCATCGCTCCGGGGGAAGCAGACTGCATCACGATCGCCGGCATGGGCGGTGCGCTCATTGCCCGCATTTTAGGCGACGGGGAAGACAAGCTGGCTGGGGTAAGACGGCTTATTTTGCAGCCGAACATTGGCGCTGAGCTTGTCCGCCGTTGGCTCCTTGATCATGGATGGGAGCTGGTGGCCGAACGCATTTTGAAAGAGGATGGACAAATTTACGAAGTGCTTGTCGCCGAGCGCGGCGACGCGCGGCGGCCGTATCGCCATTTGGAGGCGGAACTGCTTTTAGGCCCATTTTTACGTCAAGAAAACAGTGAGGTGTTCCGCGAAAAATGGCAGCGTGAACTCCAGCATTGGAAGCGGATTATCGCCGATTTAGCGGAAAAGGGAGAAAGTGAAGCGGCGCGGGAGAAAAAGCGCGAATTGGAGAAGAAAGTCCAATGGGTAGAGGAGGCGTTGCCATGAACCGCATTCCATACGGCTACGAGGTCATTCAGCTTGTCGAACAGCTCGCTCCGAAACCGTTAGCTATGGACGGGGATCGTATCGGTCTGCAAATTGGAACGTTAAACAAGCCGGTCAAAAAAGTGATGGTCGCCCTTGACGTGCTTGAAGACGTCGTCGCCGAAGCTATCGATCAACAAGTCGATTTAATTATCGCTCACCATCCGCCGCTGTATCGTCCGCTTAAGCAGCTGTCGACCGATGACGGGCATGGGCGGATGATTGCGGCGTGCATCAAGCACGATATTGCCGTGTACGCTGCTCATACGAACTTAGACGTCGCTTTTGGCGGATTGAACGATTGGCTCGCCGAAGCGCTCGGCTTGAATGGAACGTCGGTGCTTGTGCCGACATACACGGAAGCGCTTAAAAAGCTTGTCGTCTATGTGCCGATAAGCCACGCTGAGGCAGTGCGAGCGGCCATAGGCGATGCCGGTGCCGGTCATATCGGCCGTTACAGTCATTGCACATTCAATAGCCGCGGCATCGGGACGTTTTTGCCGGAAGAGGGGGCCCGACCATTTATCGGTGAGCAAGGGCGGCTTGAAGAAGTGGAGGAAGTGCGCATTGAAACGATCGTTCCGGCCTCGCTGGAGCGGCAAGTGATCGAAGCAATGCTCGCCGCTCATCCGTATGAAGAAGTGGCGTACGACATTTATCCGCTTGACAACGAAGGGCGCCGCTTTGGACTCGGCCGCATCGGCCGGCTGCCGCATCCGATAACGTTGCGCGCTTTTGCCGAACAAGTGAAAACGGCATTTTCCGTTCCGTCCGTACGCGTCGTCGGCCGCCTCGATGACATCGTACAAACTGTCGCCGTACTGGGTGGAGACGGAAATAAGTTTGTCTCTGCCGCCGCATCGGCTGGAGCCGATGTGTATGTGACCGGAGATGTGTACTATCATACCGCCCATGACGCCCAAGCGCTCGGCCTCCATCTCGTCGATCCAGGCCATAACGTCGAAAAAATCATGAAACAAGGCGTCACCCGCTATTTAACCGCCGAGCTCGCAAAGCGGCAGTGGGAGGCAGAGGTGGTCGCTTCAAGCGTTCATACCGATCCGTTTCAGTTTGTATAAGCAAGGAACGAAAAAAGCTGTCCCGCAAGCGATTGAGCCACTGGCGGGACAGCCTTTGTTCATGGAGGAACAGTTGTTATTCGTCTTTCTTTGTTTTCACCTTCGGCAAGATTTTTTGCAGCGGCACTTTCCGTTCCCGCTCCCATGTAGTGGGATCATTCGGATCGAACTGCTCCAAAAAGTCGATCACTTCTTTCGTAATCGGCGTCGGAGTGGACGCGCCAGCTGTGACAGCCACCTTTTTCGCGTTTTTAATCCAGTTGATATCAATTTCTGTTACATCGGCAATGCGGTATGCCTTCGTGCCGGCAATTTCTTCCGATACTTGGGCAAGACGGTTTGAGTTGTTGCTGCGCGGATCGCCGACAACGATTGTCACGTCCGCTTCTTTCGCTTGCTCGGCAACCGCTTCCTGTCGAAGCTGGGTGGCGAGGCAAATTTCTTTATGCATCTCGACATGCGGGTATTTTTCTTTCACTTTCGCCATAATATCGGCCACATCCCATTGACTCATTGTCGTTTGGTTTGTGACCATGAGGCGCTCGTTTTTGAGTGAAAGCCGCTCCACATCGTCCGGTGTTTCGACGAGATGGATGCGCTCTGGATCGATGCCGACCGCTCCCTCCGGTTCCGGATGCCCTTTTTTGCCGATATAGATAATATCATAGCCATCAGCGAGTTTTTGTTCGATGAGACGGTGCGTTTTCGTCACGTCTGGACAGGTTGCATCGATCGTCACCAGCCCTTTTTCGCGCGCGCGTTTTTTCACTTCCGGCGACACGCCGTGAGCGGTGAAAATCACCGTGCCTCGATCAATTTTCTCCAAAATCTCAAGCCGATTTTCCCCATCGAGTGTAATGATGCCTTCTTCGACAAACGCGTCCGTAACGTGTTTATTATGGACGATCATGCCGAGGATGTAGATCGGCCGCGGCAATGACGGGTCTAACGCCGCATTGCGGGCGATGACCATCGCATCGACAACCCCGTAACAGTATCCCCTTGGGGTAATTTTAATTACTTCCATCGTTTTCCCTCCCTGCCGCCGACGGTGCGGCGGTTTTCACTTTCCATTATATCGGAGATCAGGGGAGAAAACAAAGAATAGCCGCCCTAAGCGGCAAGCATTGCCAGGGCGGGAGAGAGGCTATATATACAGTTTCGGTGTTGATGGTCTCGGCGCGGCCGACGTCCGTTTTTCCTGCGTCATTTCATGTTTCGCCTTTGGAACGGGGCGTTTTTTGGCCGCCTGTTCGGCTGGTTTTTTCTTCGTGTCTTTTGCTGGTGTGCTTCCTGTCGGCTTCGTTTCCCCCTCTTCTTCATCGGCCGGTTTCAGCTCGCGGAAAATGCGGATCATGGCCGGAAGGTTGCGAATGAGCGGACCATATTGTTGCACCATTGGCATAACGTTTTGTGCGATGCCGAGCATTTTTTGCACGTTATTTAACATGCCGATGAATCCACCGCTTGTATTCGCCGCTGTGGCTGTGTTCGCTGCCGTGGTTTGCAGCAGCGGCCATCCCCATGGGGACGAGGCGACCGGCGGCTGTCCGCGCGAAAATAAGCGGGTGAGCAGGCCGCCGGCGCCGCTGGGGCGGGGAGCGCTAGCCGGCATGCGGGTGAACGGGGCGAACGGGGCGGACGGCATGCCGGCAAACGGGGAAGGCATCATCAGGGGCCGACTGTATCTCATGGCGCTTGCCTCCTTTCCGTCGTGCGGATGAACAATCCTCCTCCTTCATAAAATATGCGGGCAGGACGGGAAAGGTTTTTCTCCTTAGTTGCGGCGAGCTGTAAACATTCGCTATAATGATGAAGCGAACAAAGGGCGCAGATTGAAGGGAGTGGTGCTTGGTGGCAAAGACGCAGTTTACCCGTTTTCCATTTCAGCCGTTTGTGATCGAGGCGGTTCAATCGCTTCGTTTCGATAAACCGACGGAAATTCAAGAGCGCATCATTCCGGGGGCGTTGCGCGGCGAGAGCATGGTCGGCCAGTCGCAGACCGGGACAGGAAAAACGCATGCCTATTTATTGCCGATCATCGAAAAGATCGACCCGGAGCGCGCTGAAGTACAGGCGGTCATCACAGCGCCGACGCGTGAGTTGGCGACGCAAATTTACCATGAAACGTTAAAAATCACGAAATTTTGCCCGAAGGATCGGATGATCAGTGCCCGTTGTTTCACCGGCGGGACGGATAAACAAAAGGCGCTCGAAAAGCTTCACGTGCAGCCGCACATTGTGATCGGCACGCCCGGACGCATTAACGATTTCATCCGTGAGCAGGCGCTTGATGTACATACGGCGCGCACCCTTGTCGTCGATGAAGCCGATTTGATGCTTGATATGGGTTTTATTGCGGATGTCGACCAAATTGCAGCCCGAATGCCAAAAGAGCTGCAAATGCTCGTCTTTTCAGCGACAATTCCGGAAAAGCTGAAGCCGTTTTTGAAAAAATACATGGAAAATCCGACATTCGTCCACGTCGAGCCGAAACAGGCGGCGAATGAAAACATTGAGCATGTGCTCATTCCACTGCGCGGGCGTGAAAAAATCAAGCTGCTTTACGATGTGCTTGTCAGCTGCAATCCGTATTTAGCCATTGTATTCGTTAATACGAGAAAAAGGGCGGATGAAGTCGCCGAACGGCTTGCCGAACAAGGATTGAAAGTCGGTGTGTTGCACGGCGATTTGACGCCGCGCGAGCGGAAAAAGATGATGAGCCAAATCCGTGATTTGGCGTTTCAATACGTCGTCGCCACCGACTTGGCGGCGCGCGGCATTGATATCGAGGGAGTGAGCCATGTCATCAACTACGAGCTGCCTGATGATTTGCAGTTTTACATTCACCGCGCTGGACGGACGGCACGCGCCGGCTATAGCGGCATTGCGGCGACCATTTACGAGCCGGCCGACCAAGATGCGATTGCCCGTTTAGAAAAAATGGGGATTGCATTTGTTCATCGCGATCTCATACGTGGTGAATGGAAAGAACTTCCGCCTTGGAATCGGCGAAGCAAGCGGGCTGGTCAGAGGGAAGATGAACTCGCACCGATGGTCGCCAAGCTGAAAAAAGCAAAACAAGTGAAACCAGGCTATAAGAAAAAGTTGCGCGCCGAGCTCGAGAGGAAGAAAAAGCGGCTAAGCCGCTTCAAAAAGTCGTAGCCTTCGCTATGAATGAAAAAGGGAGAGAAGGATATGTTAAAAATCGGTTCACACGTTTCGATGAGCGGAAAAAAAATGCTGCTCGCCGCCAGCGAGGAGGCGGCATCGTACGGGGCGAATACGTTTATGATTTACACCGGGGCTCCGCAAAACACAAGGCGCAAAGCCATCGAAGAGCTGAACATTGAAGCCGGGCGCGAACATATGAAGGCGCACGGCATTGTGGACATTGTCGTTCATGCCCCTTACATTATTAATATCGGCAACACGACAAATCCAGATACGTTTGCGCTCGGCGTTGATTTTTTGCGCGCTGAAATCGAACGGACGGAAGCCATTGGGGCGAAGCAGCTCGTGCTGCACCCGGGTGCCCATGTCGGCGCTGGGGCGGAAGCTGGACTTCGGCAAATCATCCGTGGCCTGAACGAAGTGTTGACACGCGAGCAGACGGTTGAAATCGCTCTTGAAACGATGGCCGGCAAAGGATCGGAATGTGGACGCACGTTTGAAGAGCTGGCGTATATTATCGATGGTGTCACCTATAACGACAAGCTGTCGGTCTGCTTTGACACGTGCCATACGCATGACGCCGGCTATGACCTTGTCAACGATTTCGACGGCGTCCTTGCCGAGTTTGACCGGGTCATCGGCCTTGAACGGCTGAAAGTGCTGCACGTTAACGACAGTAAAAATCCGCGCGGCAGCCGAAAAGACCGCCACGAAAACATCGGCTTCGGTCATATTGGATTTCGGGCGCTGAACTACATTGTTCACCACCCGCAGCTTGCGGACATTCCGAAAATTTTAGAAACGCCGTATGTCGGAGAGGATAAAAACAATAAAAAACCGCCGTACAAGCATGAAATTGCTATGCTGCGGGCGCAGACATTTGATGGTCAGCTGCTTGAAAAAATTGTTGCCGATGCGCAATAAAAAAGGGCGGAATGCCCTTTTTATTTTTTTTGCACAAACTTTAAAAACAGTTCGTTCGCTTTTTTGGCGATCTCCGGCGAGGTGATTTTGGCCAGCTCGCGCACCCATTTTTTTCGCTCTTCAGGGTCGAAGACGTTTATTTCATTCGTCCGGGCAAGGTGAAGAATTTTTTTCGCCTGGCTGACGGTAATCGGCAAACCGTAATCTTGGCTGTACACAACGAGTTGTTCCGGGGTGATCGTTTTTAGCTTTTGTTTCACGAGCTGTTGATAAAAGTTCATGGCAGCCCCCTCCTTGTTTCTGTGTTCCATCATATGATGTGAACGGAAAAGGGGTGTATGGTATAATGGAAATGAAAGTAAAGAGAGAAAAGGTGGGATTTTGATGCCGAAGCAGCATAAAAAAGAACCATTGAAGCGCGTGTTGTATCGGGTGTTGATGATCGCCATCGGGGCCTCTTTGGCGGCGTTCGCCATCGAGCGGCTGCTCGTTCCGAATAAAATGATTGATGGCGGCATTATCGGTGTATCTCTTATTTTGGATTATTTAATTCCAGATGAATGGCGGCTGCTCAACTTTGCCACGCTCGTCATCCTCTTAAATGCTCCGTTTATGTATTTTGGCTATAAGCACATCGGCAAAACATTTATGTTGTCAACGATTTTAGGCGTTGCCATTCTCGGCGCCACCGAACGGCTGTTTCATCATTTTTCCCCGCTGACGACCGAGCCGATTTTGGCGACCGTCTTTGGCGGCTTGGCGCTCGGGATTGGCGTCGGGTTGGTTATTCGCCATGGCGGATCGCTCGATGGGACAGAAATTTCCGGACTCTTACTAACTAAAAAAATTCCGTTTTCCGTCGGCGAGTTCGTCATGTTTGTCAACGTGTTTATTTTCGGTTGGGCGGCGTTTGTGCTTGGGATCGAGCCGGCGATGTATTCGGTGATGACGTACTACATCGCTTCCAAAACGATTGATGCGGTGATTGAAGGGCTCGATGAGACGCGGGCGGCCTTTATTGTCACCGATCATTATGGAGAAGTTTCTGATGCCATTTTGCACCGTCTCGGCCGTGGGACAACGAAGTTGCTTGGCAAAGGCGGCTATACGGATGAGCAAAAGGAAATCATTTATGCTGTTGTTACGCGTCTGGAAGTGACCAAGTTGAAATCGATCGTTAATGAAATCGACCCGAATGCGTTCATTACGATTATGGCGACACATGAAGTGCGCGGAGCTCGTTTTAAATCAGCGATTCATTGAGGTTTACAAAATGCACAGGATCGGCTATACTTGCACATAGGTATAAATCGTAACGATTCTGAATTACCAAGGGAGAACGGATATGGACAACACGCCTGTCGTGCAAATCGAGGATGTATCGTTCCGCTATGAAAAAGAAGAAGTGCTCGAACACGTCAATTTGGTTGTGCCAAAAGGAGCGTTTTTAGGGCTGGTCGGACCGAACGGCTCGGGGAAATCAACGCTCTTAAAATGTGTGCTCGGCTTGTTAAAACCGAGCCGCGGCCGCATTTTGTTATTCGGCGAGCCGATCGAGTCGTTTCGGGCATGGCATCGGATCGGTTTTGTGTCGCAAAAAGCGAACAGCTTTAACCGCGGGTTTCCAGCGACCGTTGAGGAAGTGGCAGCGAGCGGTTTGACGGCGAAACGCGGCTTGTTCCGCCTGTTGACGAAAGAAGACCGCCATGCGGTCGAAGCAGCGTTGGAAGCGGTTGGTTTGCGCGGCTTGGCAAAGCGCAATATTGGCGAGTTGTCTGGCGGTCAGCAGCAGCGGGTGTTTATCGCCCGCGCTTTAGCAAGCAAGCCTGATTTGTTGATTTTAGACGAGCCGACCGTCGGTGTTGACGTCCGTCATGTTCACGAGTTTTATGAGCTGCTCGGTGATTTGAACCGCAGTGGTTTGACGCTTGTGCTCGTGACGCACGACATTGGGACGATCACCGACCGGGTAACCCATATCGCCTGCTTGAACAAACGTCTCTATTTCCACGGAAACGCGGAGGAGTTCGAACGGCTTGGCGACGAGGCGATTTCGCGGTTTTACGGCCATTCGCTTCACGTTCTCTCCCACGAACATTAGCGGGCGGAATATAAACGGTGGATTGTGGAGGAATGACATGTGTGGGAAGCCATTTGGCAGTATGAATTTTTGCGCAATGCGTTTTTAGCTGGCATTTTGACCGGGTTTGCCGCGCCGTTGCTCGGTGTGTTTATCGTTGTGCGGCGGCTGTCGCTCATTGCTGATGCATTGAGCCATGTGACGCTTGCTGGGATCGCCGCCGGAATGTTGCTCGGTTCAGCGGTGCCAGCTGTTGCTGGCTGGAATCCGCTTTACATCGGAATGGGCTTTTCTGTTGCCGGTTCGCTGTTCATTGAGAAGTTGCGTGCGGTTTACCGCCATTATGAAGAGCTGGCGATTCCGATTATTTTATCAGCCGGCATTGGCTTGAGCGTCATTTTGATTTCCATCGCTAACGGGTTTAACACCGACTTGTTTTCGTATTTGTTCGGCAGCGTCAGCGCCGTAAGCGGTGCCGACGTTTGGGCGGTGTTTGCTGTCGCTGTGATTGCCGCCGCCATCATTTTCGCATTTTACAAGGAGTTGTTTCTCCTTTCGTTTGATGAGGAGTACGCCCGCGTCTCCGGCGTCCGCGCCAAGTTCATTCACTTTTTGTTTATTGTGCTTGTCGCCCTTGTCATTGCCGCATCAATGCGCATTGTCGGCGTGTTGCTCGTTTCTTCGCTGATGACGCTGCCGGTGGCGGCGAGCATTCGCATCGCCAAAAGTTTTAAACAGGCGATTGCATTTTCCATTTTCTTCGGGGAGTTGGCGGTCATCGCTGGGCTTTTGGCGGCGTATGAACTTGATTGGGCGCCAGGTGGGACGATCGTCGTGCTGGCGGTCGCCATTTTGCTTCTCGTATTGGGGTGGAAAAAATGGAAAAGGGGACGGTAGGAATGAATATCGGCGAAGCGTTGCAGCTCATGAAAAAAAAGGGATTTAAATATACCGAAAAACGGAAACAAATGCTCGAGCTGTTTGCTGACCGCGATAAATATTTGACGGCGAAAGAAGTGCTCGAAGCGCTTCGCCCCTCATACCCAGGCTTAAGCTTTGACACCGTGTACCGCAATTTATCGCTCTTCGCTGCACTCGGCATTTTGGAAGTGACGGAGCTGTCCGGGGAGAGGCATTTCCGCTTTGCCTGTGATGCCCGCCGCCATCACCACCATTTGATTTGCGTCCAGTGCGGGAAAACAAAGGAAATCGATGCTTGCCCGATGGACGGGCTCGACATAAAGCTCGATGGGTATAAAATTGCTGACCATAAATTTGAAATTTACGGCACATGTCCACAATGTCAAAAACATCTCCCGGTATAAAACGGGAGATGTTTTTATGAATGCAAACGCCGCTCTATTTCCCGTTTGGCTTCCAGCCAGTTTTGGACACGGATGACGTTCTTTGGCAGCGGTCCTTGGTTGTACGGGGTATCGAACAAAATAACCGGGATATTACATTCTTCGCCAATGGCGCAGGCGTTATCGTATTTGTCCTCAAAAAAAGCAGCAAGCTGATAGCGGCGGACGGCGGCGACCTTATCATGAGACCCGATCAGCTCAATATGGTGGTAATGAACGCCATGCCGCTGAAACCAGCGCTCGGTGAGCTTGTACAAATGACGGCCGCGAGCGCTAATGTAAAACAGCTCGTATTTGTCTTTCCAGCTGTCGATCACCTCGAGCGCATAGCGAGCAAGCGGGGCGCGCTCATAAATGGCGGCTTCGTTTTCTTCGAGCCAGCCATCCATTTCTTCTTCCGTTACGCCGTACAGCGGTGCCAAATTATACTGTGTAATGTCGTCTAATGTGAGCGGTTTGCCGAATGCTTCGTTTAAGTATGGAATGAATGTGCTCGGACATGTGACGGTGCCATCAATGTCAAGGCCAAGGCGCTGTCGTTTCATGGCCTGCCCCCCTTTTTAGAAAATATTCACAATGATAAAATGGCGCCGGTTTCTCATACTAATAATGCTCCTTACTTTAGGAAAGCGAGGGAAGCATATGGCAGACAACCGCGAGCGCACGTATAACGAAAGTTACGTGCAATCGATCGGAAAAGAGGAACCAGAACGCAATTTCATGGAAGAAACAGCGGCGGAGGTCGCTGAGCCGATTCGCCGCCGCGAGGAGCGGGACGAAGAACGCGCAGACGGCGCCGGGCTTGGATGGCTCGCTTTGGCGTTATCCATCATCGCCCTGTTTATTTGGCCGATTTTGTTAGGAGCGGCCGGCATTATTGTCGGTTTTATCGCGCGTCGGCGCGGGGCGGAAACGCTCGGAGCATGGGCCATTGGCATCGGTGTCATTGCGATTCTCGTTCGCTTGTTTATTATGCCGTTTTACACGTAGAAAAAGCGAGGGTGTCCCCAAGCAGGGGACGCCCTTTTTTGTGTTGGCCCGTCATCCGCGTTTTGATTTTACAGCGCCGCCTTTCAGAGCAGCTTCTTTTTCCTTCTGTTTCGCAAAATATTCCTCCGCCAGCTTGTCGACTTCTTTCTTCAGTTCTTCGACCATCTGCTCTTCCGGCACTTTGCGGACAATTTTTCCATGGCGGAACAACAGGCCTTCACCGCGGGCGCCAGCAATGCCGATATCGGCTTCGCGCGCTTCGCCCGGTCCGTTGACGGCGCAACCGAGCACAGCGACTTTGATCGGCGCTTTAATTTTGGCGATATAGTCCTCGATTTCGTTGGCGATGCTGATCAAATCGATCTCAATTCGTCCGCACGTCGGGCAGGAAATGAGTGTCGCCGCATTCGAGGCGAGCCCGAACGTTTTCAAAATTTCGCGCGCTACTTTGACTTCTTCAACCGGATCGGCGCTTAAGGAAACACGGATCGTATTACCGATGCCCTTGCTTAAAATGGCGCCGAGTCCGACCGCACTTTTAATCGTGCCGGAAAAGAGCGTCCCGGCTTCGGTAATGCCGACGTGAAGCGGGTAATCAAACGTGCGTGCCGCTTTTTCATACGCTTCAATGGCGAGGCGGACATCGGAGGCTTTTAACGAGACGATAATATCATGAAAATCGAGTTCCTCCAAAATGCGGATATGGTACAAGGCGCTCTCGACCATACCGTCGGCGGTCGGATATCCGTATTTCTCTAAAATGCGTTTCTCAAGCGACCCGGCGTTGACGCCGATGCGAATCGGCACGCCGCGTTCTTTCGCAGCTTTGACGACCGCTTCCACCTTCTCGCGGCGCCCGATATTGCCCGGGTTGATGCGGATTTTATCGACGCCGCCTTCGATCGCTTTTAACGCCAATTTATAGTCAAAGTGAATGTCGGCGACAAGCGGGATGTTGATTCGCTTCTTGATTTCCGGTATGGCGTCAGCCGCCCGTTCGTCCGGACAGGCGACGCGGACGACTTGGCAGCCCGCTTCCTCAAGCCGATGAATTTGGGCTACGGTCGCGTCGACATCGTGTGTTTTTGTCGTCGTCATGCTTTGAACGACGACTTCATTGCTGCCGCCGATCGTCAACGGCCCGACGCGGACCGGCCGCGTTTTTGAACGATGGATGATTTCACTCACGGAAATTCGCTCCTTTAAAAACGAGTGCTTTTCTGCACTAAGTTTATCAATAGTGATGGGCATTGACAAGAAATTCGCTGCGGCTATTTTTTGTACACTGGAATTTTGTATGTTTTTCCAATTTGAAGGGCATCCGCTTTTGCTTCTGGATTTAGTTTTTCAAAGTCGCGAATCAATGTCTCAATGGAAACGGGAAGCGGTCCTTGCTGTTCGCGTTCGGCAATGGATAAAAGCGTGTCTCCGGCTTTGATTTTGATCACCTTATAGGCGGGAATGCCTGTGTTCTCTCGAACAACTGGTGTTTTCGATGATGCTGGGAGCGTTCCGACAGTTACATCTTCGTACGCGATATAGCCGACAAGGAAGGCGATGAGCAACAAAAACCACTTTTTCATTGTACCCCTCATTACGTTTTTTATGAAATGTATGCTTGTCCGACCAAAATATGCGAACAATTCCATAAAACATAACAAAATATTTATCCGTTCTTAATATTGAATTGACATAATGGAGGCGGAGAGGGGGACAATCATGAGAAAGACATTTAGAAAGGTTAGGATGCAAAATCAGCTTATAATTCTATTTTCTGGTATTTTGATCGCCACAGTCGGAGTAGTTGGCATAATATCGTATGTAAAAGCCAAACAGGAAACGATGCTGGCGATTGAACACCGTCTTCAGCGAGAAACCGATATGATGTATGAATTGGCGCAGCATTTTTTGTTTATGTACGTAGGAGATCAGAAGCGGTTTATGGAACGGGTGAATACGAGCGTCCGCAAGCAACAGGCAGAACTGATGCAGGACGGAATACCTGCCGAATTTTTTCTTGTTACTGAAAGGGCTCATCCGTTCTACATAAATCGACGTTCGCGTCTTGTGTTTTCAGAAACGCTCATCGAACGTATCAAAAAAGAAAAGAACGGCATTTCCTATACAGTTATAAATGGGAATGATTATACGCTTGTTTATCGAAGCATACAGGAGTTAAAAGGAGTTTACGTCATTGCTGTGCCTACCCGTTCATACATGACCACCGTCCACCAAATGGCTGTTTTCATTTTCACGGCAACGATCATCGGTGTATGCATAGCTTCGCTCCTGATTGTCGTGTTTGTCCGCACGTTGACAGCACCAATTATACGGCTTCAAGAAGCGATGAAAAAGGTAGCTGGCGGCGACTTGAACCCTAGTTCGCCTATTGTTTCCCGGACATGGGAAATCCAATCATTGGTTGGTAGTTTTCAGCAGATGGTTCAAAATATGAGGGAAATGATATGTCACATATGCGTTGCAACAGAGCAGTTGGCAGACAAAGGAGAACAATTAAAAGCAGCGTCTAAAAAAACGATGCAAAGTAATGAGGAATTGCTGGGGACGATTGGAATTGTCAAGCAAGGAGCTGAAGAAACCGCTTCTTCTTCCGATTTAACAATTGCTTTTTTTCAACAAATGAAAGAAGACATTATGCAGGTCACGAAACAGATGAAAATGATCGAGGAAAGTTCGCAATATATGAATACAGCTGCTCTTGAGGGGGGGAGAAAAACGAAACAAATGGCTCAGTTGGTTCAGGCGCTTGAACAGGAATTTGCCAAAATGGCGGAAGCGGTAAGAGAGGTCGAGAATTACTCATCATTGGTTGTCACGGTCGTGCAAGTCATTCGTCAGATCGCTGAGCAAACGAAATATCTTTCTTTGAACGCGACGATTGAGGCAGCAAGGGCGGGAGAAGCTGGAAAAGGGTTTGCTGTGGTGGCCAAGGAAGTGAGATCATTAGCAGAACAGTCCGGGAAAGCAGCTGAATCGGTCGCCAAAACAATGACCGAGATGGCAGAAGTTATTATAAAAGCTTCTAAGCAATGCACTGACGTTTCAGGACGTTTTTCCGACTACATACAGACATCGTATCAATCCAACAATGCTCTTGATGAACTGCTAAAAGGAATTGCCGTTGTTACAGATAATATTGAAAAAATGAAGCGAAGCATGGCCGAGCTGGCTCAATCGATTCCAGCCATGGAGCAGGCGACGGTTTCGTTCGTATCAACAGCCCAACAAACGTTGGCGAGCGCCGAACAAATGCTATGTTCTTCTCGTACGCAAACAATGGAAATGAAAACGATGCATGCGATTGGGTTTGAAATCATTGAGTTGGGCCAAACGTTGAGGAAACGTGTTGAGCAGTTTGAAATGAGCGGATAAAAGAGCCGCCCAAGATTTCCTGGCGGCTAGTCATTGCGTTGGACGGCTGCAGGGACTTCTTTGATGGCCAAGAAAAGGACGGCGAGCGAAACGAACCAATGGATAAAGGTGCTGTACGGCACGATCGTTTGAACTGTCTCCATTAAAACAAAAAAGACAGTCGACAGCGTAATCGCATAAGCCGACATGATCCATGTATGGCGGTAGCGAAGCTTCTTGTCTAACATGCCAGCAAACATGAGGCCAAAAAAGGCGAGTAAGCAAACGCTGATGAATTTTCCCGCGCAAGCGAGCACGTATAAAACAAGTCCGAAAAGCGGAATAAGAACGGGAAGAAGAGACTGCAAGCTGGCGATAAACGCGCGCACGTCCTCGTCCGTGATGGTCACGTCTGGAAACGTGGCATAGCTGTAGTGCTGCGCCTGATAGCCGGCGACGAGCACAGCCTCATGTTTCAACAAAGCGATGGCGTTCGGCAACCGTTCTACTTCCCTTCTCGTCACTTTACCCGTGCTGTCAAAAATGATCGAAAAACCACCTTGGTCAATATGAATTGGTTCACCCGTTGCTGAGCGAAGCTCGCCGTTTTCAATCGAAAAGGGCGGGAGGTTGTTGCGTAACAAAGCACTTGTCGTGCGGATGCTCTCGGCTAGTGACGTCGAAGCATAGTAAAAAGTCGGAAGAACAGATAAAAGCGTCAGCAAAAACAAATAGCCGATGGTTTTTCCAATTCCTTGAAATCGAAAACGGGCGATGTCTTTGGGGGAATATAGACTTTTCCATAATTGTACGAATACATTCATCACGGCCACACCTTTCCTTTTCTCCATTTCCATTGTATATGCCGGAACAGGCAAATTCAACTGTGAGCGTTTCCTGTCCAGTGGCGGACAAGCAAATTCATTGAAACATTGTGGAAATTTTGGTAAGCTAATTTTACACGGGCGGCTTCACGTCCGCATTACATATACGAACAAAGGAGGAGATTTGTATGCCATTTGAACTGCCGGCATTGCCGTATCCGTACGATGCGCTTGAGCCGCACATCGACAAAGAAACGATGAACATCCACCACACGAAGCACCATAACACATACGTGACGAACTTAAATGCGGCGCTTGAAGGTCATGCCGACTTGCAAAACAAATCGTTGGAAGAGTTGCTCAGCCATTTGGAAGCCCTTCCGGAAAGCATTCGCACCGCCGTGCGCAACAATGGCGGCGGCCATGCGAACCATTCGCTCTTCTGGACGATTTTATCGCCAAACGGCGGCGGCGAGCCGACAGGTGAGCTGGCTGAAGCGATCAACCAGAAATTCGGCAGCTTTGCGGCGTTTAAAGACGAGTTTTCGAAAGCAGCTGCTGGCCGTTTCGGTTCGGGCTGGGCGTGGCTTGTCGTGAACAACGGCGAGTTGGAAATTACGAGCACGCCGAACCAAGACTCGCCGATCATGGAAGGCAAAACGCCGATCCTTGGCTTGGACGTTTGGGAGCACGCGTACTACTTGAAATACCAAAACCGTCGTCCGGAATACATTGCGGCGTTCTGGAACGTCGTCAACTGGGACGAAGTGGCGAAACGATACAGCGAAGCGAAAGCAAAATAAGTGAAGCCATAAGGAAAAACGGGGCGAGTGATCCGCCCCGTTTTTTTCATTGGACTAAAAGGCCGGTGAAAAACGGCTGCGACGCGCCAATCAGCGGTGTTTTGCCGAAAAAAGAAAACGAGTTCCGCAAGTTTTTTTCGTTGGAAAACGGCAGGAATCAGCCGTGTTTTGCACTAAATCACCAATCCCCTAAAGGTGCATAGCGGCAGCGGAAATGGCTACACTACCGGATAGATGAAAAGGGGAGTTTATGATGTCATTATTCGAAAAATTGACTGGCCAAGAACGGGTGGATCGCGATTTGCTGCTGCTTCTTTGCATCGGTGGATTTTATGCGCTTGCTGTCTCGCTGTCCAATGCGTTTGTCAACATTTATTTATGGAAACAGACCGGTGACTTTCGCGACTTGGCGCTGTATAATTTGGCGGTCGTCACCATGCAGCCGCTAACGTTTATTTTCGCCGGCTGGCTGGCGAAACAGATTGATCGCATTCTCATCCTGCGGCTTGGAGTGTCATGTTTAGCCGTTTTTTTTGTCACTGTTTTGTTCGTCGGCTCCCGCGCCCACCAATATTTGCTCTTTCTCGGGGCGCTGCTTGGCGTCGGCTACGGCTTTTATTGGCTGGCGTTTAACGTGTTGACGTTTGAAATTACGGAACCGGAGACGCGTGACTTTTTTAACGGCTTTTTCGGAGTGCTCACATCGTCAGCCGGCATGATCGGACCGATTGCCGCCGGCTATGTGATTTCATCGCTTGCCGGCTTAAAAGGGTATACGCTTGTATTCTCGTTGTCGCTCGGCTTGTTTATTATCGCCGTGCTGCTCAGCTTCTTTCTCAAGCGCCGCACAGCGGCGGGGAACTATTTATTTCTTCGCATTTTAAAGGAACGAAACGAAAATCGGAACTGGCGGCTCATTACGAACGCCCATTTTTTTCAAGGATTGCGTGAAGGTTCGTTTGTGTTTGTCATTTCGGTGCTGGTGTATGTCACCTCAAACAGCGAATGGGCGCTCGGCAAGTACGGGCTTGTCAATTCGTTTACATCGTTTGTCGCCTACTATGCAGTTTCCCGGCTGATGAGGCAGGAATACCGGATGAAAGCCATTTTATTGGGCGGACTGTTGCTCTATGCGGCCATTTTTCTCATTGTGTTTCAGCCGTCTTACCCTCGCTTGATTGTTTATGCTGTCACAATTGCTATTGCCTACCCGATGCTGCTCGTTCCGTACTCATCATTAACGTTTGATGTAATCGGGAGGAGTTGGAAATCGGCGGAAGCGCGCGTGGAGTATATTGTCGTCCGCGAGCTGTTTTTAAACGCTGGGCGGGTGGCATCGATTTTAGCTTTTTTAGCGGCGGTGACATGGCTTGGGGAAAAAATGGGCATTCGTATGCTCATGTTTGTATGCGGGGCTGGGCATTTGGTGATTTATTGGTTTGTTCGCCGCATTCGTTTCACCGATGGCCGTCCGGAGCGAGACCGACGGGGGACGATCCCGTTTCGGCCGAAACTGGCCGGTGAACGGGGCGGCCCGTCGGGGTAAAAGAGCTGCCCATGTTTTTCCCTAGCCATGCCTACCTTTTTCTTTTACAATAGGGGAAGGGAAAGGAGGACCGGGGAATGAAACGAAAGAAGCGGGCGCAAGTGCCAATCCGTTTAAACATTTTGTTTTTCTTTGTCTTTTTATTGTTTTCAGCGCTGATTTTGCGCTTGGGCGTCGTGCAAATTGTGTACGGAGAGGACTACCGCCGCGAAGTGGAACGCACGCAGGATGAAATCGTCAGCACGCCGGTGCCGCGCGGCAAAATTTACGACCGGTTCGGCCAAGTGATCGTCGACAATACGCCGCAAAAGGCGATTACGTACACGCGATCCAAAACGACCCAACCGGAAGAAATATTGGAAGTGGCAAGGAAGCTTGCCCAATATATTGATATTCCGGATGCCGAAAAAAAAGTGACCGAGCGCGATATGAAAGATTATTGGATTTTAACGCATCCGAAAGAAGCGAAAAAGAAGGTGAGCGAACAAGAACGGAAAAAACTCGCTGACCAAGGATTGACGCAAAAAGAGATCGACAAAAAGGTGTACGAGTGGACGCTTGATCGCATCACGAAGCAAGATTTGGAAGAAATTTCGCAAGCAGAGCTTGAAGTGATTGCTATCAAACATGAGATGGAAAGCGGGTACGCCTTGACGCCGCAGACGGTCAAAAGCAAAGGAGTGACTGACCGCGAATATGCGGTCGTCAGCGAGCATTTGAGCGAGCTGCCCGGCGTCAATACGACGGTGGATTGGGATCGGAAATACGTCTATGACAACACGTTTCGCTCTGTGCTCGGGAGCGTGACGGAAGAAGATGAAGGCGTCCCGCGCGAGCGGCTCGACCATTTTTTAGCCCGCGACTATAGCCGCAACGACCGTGTCGGCAAAAGCTATTTGGAGATGCAGTATGAAGAAGTGCTGCACGGCAAAAAGGCGAGAGTGAAAAACGTTGTCGATAAATCGGGCAATGTCATCTCGGTCGAGCAAGTGTATCCAGGCGAGCGCGGCAAAGATCTCGTTTTGACGATCGATGCTGAACTGCAACAACAAGTGGAACAAATTATTCAACAGGAAATTTTGGCGACAAAGCGCAAAGGTCGGTCGCCTCTCTTAGATCGGGCGTTTGTCGTTATGATGAATCCGAAAACAGGCGAAGTGCTGGCAATGGCCGGCAAGCTTCTTCAAGACGGCAAATTTGTCGACTTTGCCATCGGGAATATCACATCGGCTTATGCGATGGGATCGGCGGTGAAAGGAGCGACCGTTCTCACTGGCTTTCAAACCGGGGTGCTTCATCCGAATACGTATATAAAGGACGAGCCTTTGTATATTAAAAGAACCCCGGTGAAAAAATCATGGAAAACGATGGGGACGATTAACGAATTGACGGCGCTCAAGCAGTCATCGAACGTCTATATGTTTAAAACAGCGATTGCCATCGGGGGAGGAACGTATCGACCGCACGCGCCGCTTCGCGTGAATCCCGAGGCGTTTGCGACGATGCGCCACTATTTCAGCCAATTCGGCTTGGGGGTGAAAACCGGCATCGACTTGCCAAATGAACTCGGGGGATTTCAAGGGAAAAGCAAGCAAGCCGGGCTTTTGCTTGACTTGGCCATCGGCCAGTACGACATGTATACGCCGATGCAGCTGGCGCAATACGTTTCGACGATCGCTAACGGCGGCTATCGGATGAAGCCGCAGCTTGTCAAAGAAATTCGTGAGCCGTCCATTGACGGAAAAGAACCTAGCCGCGTCATCAAACGGTTCGAGCCGGTTGTCTTAAACCGCGTCGATATGAAGACTGAATACATTGAACGGGTGCAGGAAGGGTTCCGCCGTGTGATGCAAGAGCCGGGTGGAACGGCGTATGCGTATTTCGCCAATGCCCCGTACAAGCCGGCTGGCAAAACAGGGACAGCCGAAGCGTTTTATGACGGACCGATCCAAAGCCGGCGCAATGATCCAACATACAACTTGACGCTCGTTGGCTATGCGCCGTATAATGATCCGCAAGTATCGTTCGCGGTCGTTGTCCCATGGGCGACGCAAGGGGACAGTGACGGCATTAACAATCGAATCGCCCGCCGTGTTTTGGATGCGTACTTCGAACTGAAGGTGAAGCGAATGGCCGGAGAAATGCCGGAAACGCCGGCTGCCGATGCAGAGACAAACGAACAATAAGGGGTAAAGCTGATTCGATCAGGATGTTTTCCTGTCGGATCGGCTTTTTTATTTTCTTGCTTGGCCGGAGAGCGTTAGAAAGCCGGTGATTTAGTGCAAAATATTTCAGATCCCAGTCGTTTTTCAATTAGAGACATCTTGCGGAATCAGTCTTCTTTTTTGGCAGAATACCGCTGATTTGCACGTGACAGCGGTTTTTCACTAGCCTTTTAGAACACCGGTGTATAGGAAGTCGTCGGGGGCGAAAACAATTCGATGAGGCGGATGGGGGGGCATTTACACAATCTTAACATTCCGTTTAAACCTCGTTAATAGCCGTCCTTTATGATAGGACATGTAGGAGAAAACGAAAGGTGTAGGGGGAAAAACGATGAACAAGTGGAAACGGCTCATGTTATCCGGAGTGCTCAGCGGAGTGATGGTGATCGCTGCGGCTTGCGGCGGAGGAAATGGAGCAGGGGGAAAGGATGACGGCGGTGAGTCCGCAGCGGATAAACTGTCAGGCGAAGTGATCATGGATGGCTCTTCAACTGTCTATCCGATTGCCGAGGCCGCTGCTGAAGAATATATGGCGGAACAACCGAACGTGAAAGTGTCCGTCGGTGTGTCGGGAACGGGCGGCGGATTTGAAAAGTTCACGAAAGGGGAAACTGATTTTTCGAACGCTTCCCGGCCGATTAAAGAAGAAGAGAAACAAGCGGCTGCTAACAACGGGATTGAATTCCAAGAGTTTCAACTCGCTTATGATGGTCTTTCTGTTGTTGTCAATAAAGAAAACAATTGGGTGGACTATTTAACTGTCGATGAGTTGAAGAAAATGTGGACGGAAGACGGCACGGTGAAAAAATGGTCGGACATCCGCCCAGGATGGCCGGACAAGGAAATTAAGTTTTTCTCGCCTGGGCATGATTCCGGAACGTATGACTACTTTGATGAAGTGATTCTGGAAGGAAAAGAACTGGTCAAAACGGCTCAGCTTTCTGAAGACGACAATATCCTCGTTCGTGGGGTTGAAGGAGATCCATACGCGATTGGCTACTTCGGCTATGCGTATTACTTAGAAAATAAAGATAAACTGAAAGTGGTTCCGATCGATGGCGGTAACGGTCCGGTCGAGCCGACGAATGAGACGATTGAAACAGGAAAATATACTCCGCTTTCCCGGCCGCTGTTTACGTATGTGAACATCAAATCGCTCAAAGAAAAACCGCAAGTGCATGATTATATGGAATTTTTGTTAGAAACAGCCGGGGACTTGGCGGAAGAAGTCGGTTACGTCCGCTTGCCGGAGGAAAAGTATAAAGAACAGCTTGAAACATTGGCAGGATTGAAATAAGTTTCGTTAGGCCGGCGACATGCAATGTCTGTCGGCCTAGACTTGTGACAGCGGTTGGAACATGACGGAAAGGAGTTTTCGCTTTATGGGAATTCCAACGAAGAAAGAACAGCAGTTCTCGGTGCGAAAGATGATTGAGGAAAACCAAAGGCGGCAGCATTGGCCGAAAAGGATGGAAAAGCTTGCACCGAAGCTCCTTTTTGTATTGGCGGCGCTCTCGGTGCTCGTGACGATCGGCATTTTGTTTACTCTTCTTTTCGAGACGATCGAATTTTTCCGCCGTGTATCGATCGTTGAGTTTGTCACGAGCAAAGAGTGGCTTCCGTGGAACGAGAAACACGGATCGTTCGGAGTCGCTCCGCTTGTGACCGGCACGCTGCTGACGACCGGTATCGCTATGCTTTTGGCTGTTCCGGTTGGGCTCGCTTCGGCCATTTACTTGAGCGAGTATGCATCGGAGCGGACGCGCCGAATCATCAAACCGGCGCTTGAAGTACTTGCCGGCATTCCAACGATCGTTTATGGGTTTTTTGCCTTGACGATCGTGACGCCGTTATTGCAAAAGGTGATCCCAGATTTGGAAATTTTTAATGCATTGAGTCCAGGATTGGTGATGGGGATTATGATCATTCCGATGATCGCCTCGCTGTCGGAAGACGCGATGAGCGCGGTGCCCAATTCGATTCGCGAAGGTGCCCTTGCCCTTGGCGCGACAAAGCTTGAAGTGGCGATTAGGGTTGTGCTTCCTGCCGCCGCTTCCGGAGTGATTGCTTCGTTTATTTTAGGCATTTCCCGGGCGGTTGGCGAAACGATGATCGTCGCGGTGGCTGGCGGATCATCGCCGGAATTTACATTTGATGTGACGAAATCCATTCAAACGTTGACCGCTTATATCGTCCAAGTGACAACAGGTGACGCCGGTTACGGGACAACGATTTATTACAGCATCTACGCTGTCGGGATGACGCTCTTTATTTTTACATTGCTGATGAATATATTGGCGCAATACATTTCCCGCCGCTTTAGGGAGGAGTATTGAAAACGATGGAAATTAAAATGGACAAAGCGCTTGTTTGGAAGCGAATGAAAGGAAGGTTGGCGAAAAACACCATCTTGCAAGCCGTTTTCTTTTTTGCGACTATTTTTGGACTGATTGCTCTTATGTTGTTATTATCCCGTGTCATTATGCAGGCGATCGGCTGGCTGGATGGCGACTTTTTAAACAGCTTTCCTTCGCGTCGGCCGGAAGAGGCCGGAATAAAATCTGGACTGGTCGGTTCCCTTTGGTTGATGGTAATCGTCGCGCCGGTTTCGTTTCTCTTAGGAGTCGGGACGGCTGTTTACTTGGAGGAATATGCGCGCAAAAACCGTTTCACCGCTTTTATTCAAACGAATATTTCCAATCTGGCCGGCGTGCCATCGATCGTGTTTGGTTTGCTCGGGTTGACGATTTTCGTTCGTGAACTTGGACTTGGACGAAGCATTCTTGCCGCCGGATTGACCATGAGCTTGCTCGTTCTTCCGGTGATTGTCGTCGCAGCTCAAGAAGCGATTCGTGCGGTTCCTCAGCAGTTGCGAGAAGCTTCGTATGCGATGGGGGCGACGAAATGGCAAACGATTTGCCGAGTTGTATTGCCGGCGGCACTGCCAGGGATGCTGACGGGGGCCATCTTGGCGCTCTCCCGTGCGGTTGGAGAGACGGCTCCGCTTGTAGTGCTCGGCATTCCGACGTTTATCGCCTACTTGCCGAGCGGCGTGTTAGACACGTTTACCGTTATGCCGCTGCAAATTTACAACTGGACAGGACGGCCGCAGGAGGAGTTCCAGCATGTGGCGGCCGCGGGAATTGTCGTCCTACTCGTCTTTTTAATTATGATGAATTCGGTCGCAGTGTTCATTCGCAATAAGTTTCAAAAGCGGTTTTAGGTTAAGGAACGGGACATGAGCGAAAGGAGACCGATAAGATGATGGCAACCAAAACAAAGAAAACAAAATTCGCGATGGCTGTCGAGTCGAATCCAACAGCGCCGACAGCCGAGGTTGATGCGGCGAAAGGCATCGTGTATGAGACAAACGATTTAAACTTATGGTATGGTGAGCATCACGCGCTTAAACATATTCAGTTAACCATTTATGAAAATGAAGTGACAGCCATTATCGGGCCGTCGGGATGCGGCAAGTCGACGTATATTAAAACGTTGAACCGAATGGTCGAGCTCGTGCCGAACGTCCGCATCGCCGGCCAGCTCGCCTATCGTGGGCGCAACATTTTTGATCCGTCTTATCCGGTCGAGCAGTTGCGCACACAAGTCGGAATGGTGTTCCAAAAACCGAACCCATTTCCGAAATCGATTTACGACAATATTGCCTACGGTCCTCGCATTCACGGCATCCGCAACAAAAAAGTGCTCGATGAAATTGTTGAAAAAAGTTTGCGCGGTGCGGCGCTTTGGGATGAGGTGAAAGACCGGCTTCACGATCATGCTTACGGCTTATCCGGAGGTCAGCAGCAGCGCTTGTGCATCGCCCGCTGTTTGGCCATCGAACCGGATGTCATTTTAATGGATGAGCCGACCTCGGCGCTTGACCCGATTTCAACATTGAAAATTGAAGAGCTCATCCAAGAATTAAAAAAACAATACAGCATTATTATTGTGACCCATAACATGCAGCAGGCGGCGCGCATTTCGGACAAAACAGCGTTTTTCTTGAACGGGGAAGTGATTGAATACACAGAGACGAACAAGCTGTTTTCGAATCCTGCCGATCGGCGTACAGAGGATTACATTACCGGCCGTTTCGGATAAAAATAAGGGAGGCCAGCAGAGAAATGCGTGAAAAATTTGCTGATGATTTACGAGCGTTGCATAACAAGCTGATCGAAATGGGACGGTTAACAGAAGTTGCGCTGCAACAGGCGATTGAAGCGTTTCAAACGCAAAACCAAAATTTGGCGATGGCCGTTATTGATGGGGATGGTTCGATCGATAAGCTCGAAGAAGAAGTGAATGATTTCGCGCTGTGGCTCATTGCGAAACAGCAGCCGGTCGCGACCGATTTGCGCCGCATCGTCGCCGCGATCAAAATCGCGAGCGATATCGAGCGAATCGCCGATTTTGCCGTCAATATCGCCAAGGCGTGCATCCGCATCGGCGGCCGGCCGTTTGTGGTCGATGTCCGTCCGCTCGTATTGATGCATCGTTCGGCCACGGACATGGTATCGAAGGCGATTGACGCCTATGATCGGGAAGATGCATTGCTGGCTGCGCAAATTGCTGATATGGATCACCGGGTCGATAAACAGTACGGAGAAATGATGAAATCGTTGCTTGAGGGGGAGAAAACGGACAAAGAGGCATTGGCGCAAATGAACGTGCTTGCCCTCGTCGCCCGGTATATTGAGCGGACGGCGGATCATGCGACCAATATTGCCGAACATCTTGTTTACCTTGTCAAGGGGAAGCATTACGACTTCAATGACTGACGGTATAAACGAAGAAGGCGTCCCGACGGACGCCTTCTTTTTGGCTGGTTATGGGCTAGCAATGAGGCGGCTGATCGCTGCATAATCCATATCGCTGCGCACATTGTAAGCGCCAGGGCGGATCGAATGAGCCAACCCTTGCTTTTGTAAATAGTCATTGAACGAACGGGCGCTGTCGATGATGCGGGCAGCCTCAAGCTCTTTGGCGAACGCTTCCGGTGTGTCCCCTTTTTCAATCACAAGGCGGTACACATAAACGGTTTGCACTGATTGTTTAGGCGGCTGTTCGGATGGCGCCTTCGGTTGGGCGCTGAGAAGCTTGTCATATTCGGTCTTCTCGATAGCGACGAGTTCATGTCGTTGGAGATACGCCTCGACGTCCGCCTCGGTCGGTGCAGCTGGAGGGGACATGTAATATGCGGCGCCGATGAGCGATGTCGAAACGAGCAGACCAAGGGAGAAAGAACGCATCGTCCGCTTCCTCATCGTTGCAATCTCCTTATGGCCCGTTCGACTTCAGAAACAGTCAAACCGGTTTCTTGCGCGATTTCATCGAGCGGGAATCCTTGTTTATGTAAAAACAAGACGCGCCGATCGGTCGGTGACCATGCTCCGCCGCGGCGAGGGGAAGTCGGGCGCCGGCGCTCGGGGATGAGCAGCTCTTCCTCGATGACTTGCAGCCGTTTTTTCATTTGATACGTTTCTTGGGCGAGCGAAACGGTCAGCTGATCGATTTGTTCTTCGAGCGGTTTTAATTCATCTTTGGCAAAAAACGAGATGATGAGCAACACAATCGCTAAGGCCGCCAAAGCGATCATTGCGTATTCGATCATCGTCCATCCCTCCTTCTTTCACTATATCATATTGATCGTTGTTTGTGGCCGGTCTTGTTGAAAAAGATGAAATTTAGAGGTGGAAATCACCGCAAAAAAATGCTATCATAGAAAGGTCTGATTATATAAAGCACGTTTGGAGGGAAAAAGATGCGCGTGAACATTACATTAGCATGCACAGAATGCGGCGAACGCAATTACATTTCGTCCAAAAATAAACGCAACAATCCAGAGCGTCTTGAATTGAAAAAATATTGTCCGCGGGATCGCAAAGTTACGTTGCACCGCGAAACGAAGTAAGCAGTGGGAAGATCATTCCTGCTGCTTTTATCTTTATGCCGAAAAGGGGGAGAACGATGAATCACAAACGGGAGATGCGCCACCGGATGCTCGACCGTCTTCGGCAGCTTTCGGCCACTGAGAAACAGGCATACGATCGGCAAATCGCCGCTTATTTATACCAGTGGCCGCAATGGCAGGAGGCGCAAGTCGTCGCCATCACGGTGGCGAGAGAGACGGAAGTGAATACTATACCGATCATTGAACAAGCTTGGAGGGAAGGAAAAACGGTGGGTGTGCCAAAATGCAATCCGCTGTCGAAAACGATGACGTTCCGACAAATTGCGTCGTTCGCCCAGCTTGAAAAGGCGTATGCCGGACTACTAGAGCCGATTGAGGAACAAACAGCAGCGATCGATCGCAATGAGCTTGACCTCATCATCGTTCCAGGTGTATGCTTCACGAAAACAGGTTACCGGATCGGCTATGGGGGCGGGTATTACGACCGATATTTGCCAGGGACGACGGCGGTGACTGCGGCGCTTGCCTATTCATTCCAAGTTGTTGAAAACATCCCGATCGAGAATCATGATGTCGCGGTGGGGTTTATAATTACTGATCAAGGGGTTATTCGTTGTGGGGGATGAATGGTGGTATGCCGCTGCCTCTGCCGTTGCGGCTGGCGGAGGGTGGCTGTTGCGGTCGCTGTCCGTCTCGGGAGCGGCGGCGGCGGTTGTTGTTGGAACGCTGGTCGGATGCGGTTTTTCTTGGGGCGGATTATGGTTGTTGGGCCTCTTTTTTGTCAGCTCCAGCTTCTTTAGCCATGCCGGAAAGCTGAAAAAGGCGAAGATGGCTGGAAAATTAGCTAAGGGCGGGCGGCGTGATGCTGCGCAGGTGCTTGCCAACGGTGGGGTGCCTGCCATTTTGGCGCTGTTGGCGCTGTTATACCCTAGTGTGTTTTGGAATGAGCTGTTTGTGGTCGCTGTCGCAGCGGCGAACGCCGACACGTGGGCGTCGGAAATCGGCGTTTTGAGTCGGCGCCCGCCACGGGCATGGCCGAGTTTTCGTCGGGTGGAAACCGGAACTTCGGGAGCGGTGACGCCCCTCGGCACAGCTGCTTCCCTCGTTGGGGCGCTGTTTATTGCGGCGGCAGGCGCGCATTTCCTTCACGCTGCGCCAGTTTTCACGATTGCGCTGCTCGGTTGGCTTGGCAGCTGGCTGGACACATGGCTTGGCGCCGCTTGGCAGGCCGCTTACCGCTGCCCAGTATGCGGGGCAGCCACCGAGCGGAAACAGCATTGTGGGCGGAGGACGACCCATATAAAAGGATGGCGCTGGCTTGACAACGATGCGGTCAACGCACTGTCGTCCATCGGCGCCGTGCTTGCCGCTGCGTTCGTGTTCGTGCGCTGGTGAGTGCGCTTCATAATTAGAGGGAAAAAGGGAAAAAGAATAACAAACCGTTCATATGATGAAGGGGGAACACCAATGAACAAATGGTCGTACTCGCTATTGGCCATTGTCCTCGGCTGGCTTGCCTACCGTTACCGCTACCGGATGGCCGACTGGGCGTTGCGCATTCCGCCGCTGCGAAAACAGCTCATCCGATTTGCACTGAGCATCCCTGCGATACGCGGCGCGCTTGTTTCACAAATGTTGCGTCCATAAGGCAATCATGAAACGGTGGAAGGGCCGTTATTTTCGGCTGCGGAAACCGGCTTTCACCGGCTCGCCTGCCCCCGTTTGCCGGACGGCCGGCGAATTGGCCGCCTTTCTGTTCAATGAGTCGGGCCTCGTCGGAGAAAGGGAGAGGAGAACGTGATCAGAACCATGGATGTACTGTTTTGGCAGCTAGTTCATCTTTTGCTTCGTGATGGCTACCGCATTGCACAGATGTCCGAGCGCGGTGATGAAATATGGCTTGAATCGGGTCATTGGCGGCGTCCGACGCTAGTTCGCCTCGTGCGCACCGATTTGGATTGGAGCCGGTCATTGCGCCTCGATATCGAGTATACATGGCAATTTGTCCGGCAAATGAACGGAAGGAAAGTTGGTAAAGGGGGGCAGGTTGTCAATGTATATGTGATGGCGTATCCGCCGGTCGACGACTGGGAGGTTTTTGTCGCCGAGCCTCTGCCGCTTTCTGGGACGGAGGGCGCGTTTCATACGCTCTTGATTCATAGCGGCAACATGGGCGAGATGCTGCCGCGGCTTGAGAAAATGACCGGCGCCACGCTCCGTCCGGCGTCGATCATGGAAGGGGCTGATCTTTTTGCCGCCGCTGAGCGTCTGAAACATGAGGTGCTAGCAGAATGGCGCCGCCAGCGCGAGGAAGAGCGGCGCATTTTTGAATATGGCAAGCCGGTGTTCACCCGGCTGTTGATCATCGTGCAAGTGGCCATGTTCCTCATTCTCGAATGGAGCGGCGGCAGCACGGATCCAAGCGTCTTGATCCATTACGGCGCCAAATTTAATCCGCTCATTGAAGCGGGGGAATGGTGGCGCTTTTTGACGCCGATGTTTTTGCATATCGGATTGTTGCATTTGTTGACGAACACGTTTGCTTTATATTATTTAGGATGGACCGTCGAGCGGTTGTATGGTTCGCTTCGGTTTTTGCTCATTTACACAACAGCGGGTTTTTTTGGAACGTTAGCGAGTTTTTTGTTTACCCCGTCGATCTCTGCCGGAGCGTCTGGTGCCATTTTTGGACTATTTGGGGCGCTTCTTTATTTCGGGACAGTATATCGACACTTGTTTTTTCGCACGATGGGCATGAATGTAATCAGCTTAATTGTTGTCAACCTGCTGTTTGGTCTGCTCGTCCCCGGCATTGATAACGCCGGCCATATCGGCGGACTAGTCGGTGGCTTTTTGGCGGCAGGCGCTGTTCATTTGCCGAAACGCTCGGATGGGGGGCGGCAGATGAAGGCGTTGGCCGCTGCGGCGTTGTTGGCCGCTGTCGGTTTATGGGTTGGCTTTCGTTAAGGAACTTGGATGAGCATCACTTTTTCGCCGTTTTTCGCCTCGAACAAGATGAGGATTTTACGGTAATCTTTTTGGATTAAAATGAGCGGCATCGTGCTGCCGATTGGTGAGAGGATGGAACCATCCTCTTTTTTTATGCCGAGAATATACGACTTGTAAAGCCCTTCCCATAGGCGTCCGATGATCGTTTGGGTTTGGTCCGTCGATAAACCGGGCAGCGGCTGTTCGGTGTAGGCGACCAATTCCGGCAAGTACAGGGCGTAATAGTCATCTTTAGACAAGGAAAAATAAGTGAGCAGCTCAGCTGCTTTATGGCGGAGAAACTCGTTGGCCGCTTTATTTAAGACGCGCTGCCACTCGCGCTCGCCGTCCGTTTTCGGCCGGCGGAACGACGTGAGCGGATTGTACGGCGAATGGATGACATACAAGTATGTGCTTGACATCGTCTGGCTGCTCGTAATGATTTCCCCTTTATGCAGTTCGCCATGATGGAACGTAATCGCTTGGAAAAAACGGCTGTCATGCATCATGACTGTCTTTTCCATCCGGATCGTGTCAATATTCGTTTCCCATTTGGATAATACATCGATGAACCGGCCGTCGGCAAACAACAACGAGACATCCTGCCGCAAATAAGCGCGACGGTTTAACGTGGAGACGGCTGACCAGCGCAATGCATAGCGTTCGCGCTCTTTTTTGCCCCCGAGCATAAGCGTCGTTTTCGCTTCGGTGAATGCCGCTTCGCGGTCGAGCGGGAAAAATTTGATTGTTTCCACGGTGCGATGGCGCTCCCACCACGAGAAGAGCGGAGCCGCGACGGCCATGGCAGCGGCAAACAGCGCGGCAACGATCACCCATCTTTTCATGACATCCTCCTGGATCGGACAAGGTTGTCACCAATATATGCATGGAAAGGAACATTTATGTATGAATTTCCTTTCCGTTGTCTATGATGGGGAGTATATAGTGAACGAGCTGAAGGGGATGATGATGGACAAACGCGTGCCAAAACAGCCAGCCTCTCGCCGCCTTCATGACAATGCGGAATACTTATCTAAGCGGCTTGGGGTAGGCAAAAGTTTTGATGTCATTCGTCTTGACCTTGAGTATGGCGGTCGGGCCATGGCGTTGTTTATGATCGATGGATTTGTCAAAGACGATATTTTGCATTATTTAATGAAATATTTATCCCGGCTTGAAGCGCATGAGCTCAACCCCCATCCGCTTGAGAAACTGTTAAAGACGCACCTTCCTTACGTGGAGATTGGGCAAACGGACGATCTCGAAGAAGCGGTGGCCACGGTGCTTGCCGGGCCGACGGCGCTTGTCGTTGATGGGGTGGAACAGATCATTTTGATCGACGCCCGCACGTATCCGGTGCGCGGGCCGCAAGAACCGGATACCGAACGAGTTGTGCGCGGAGCGCGCGATGGCTTTGTCGAGACGTTCGTCTTTAACACCGCGCTCATCCGCCGCCGCGTTCGCGACCCGTCGCTGCGTATGGAGTATGTGCAGGTAGCGCGGCGTTCAAAAACGGACATTTGTATTTGCTACATCGAAGAAATTGCCGATCCGGAGCTCGTCCACCGCGTCCGTCAGTCGATCGCTGCGATTGATACGGATGGGCTCGTGATGGCGGAAAAAACGGTCGAGGAGTTTATTTCCGGGCGGCATTGGAATCCGTATCCGGTCGTCCGCTATACGGAACGCCCCGATACGGCGGCTGCTCATTTGTACGAAGGGCATGTCCTTATCATTGTAGACGGGTCGCCAAGTGTCATGATTACTCCGGCAACGTTTTGGCATCACTTGCAACATGCCGAAGAATACCGAAACAAGCCGATTGTCGGGGCGTATTTGCGGCTTGTCCGTTTTTTAGCTGTCTGGGCGTCAGTGTTTTTGCTGCCGCTTTGGTATTTGTTCATGACGGAGCCGGAGCTGCTGCCGGGGCCGTTGCAATTTTTAGGAAAAGCGAAATTAGGCGATATTCCACTTTTTGCACAACTTTTGATGATTGAAGTGGGGATGGATATGCTGCGGATGGCCGCCATTCATACTCCATCTTCGCTCGCCACTGCGCTTGGTCTTGTCGCCGCACTCATGATCGGCGGCATCGCTGTGGAAGTCGGCCTCTTTTCCAATGAAGTCATTTTGTATTTTTCTATCGCCGCGATCGGCACGTTTGCCACGCCAAGCTATGAAATGAGTTTGGCGAACCGGCTCGTCCGCATCGCCTTGCTCATTTTATCCGGCTTGTTCGGTTTGTTCGGCTATGTGCTTGGCATTGCTGGTTGGATCATTTTTTTGGCTCGGATGTCGTCGTTTGGCATTCCGTACTTATGGCCGTTCATTCCGTTTTCCTACAGAGGGATGCGCGATGTACTCATCCGTTCGCCGATGCCGTTGAAAAATCGGCGGCCGGCCATTCTTCACCCGCGCGACCCCGACCGCTAATGCAGGCGCTGTTTCCATCGGCGCCTGCATTTTTTTGTCTTGACGGCCACTGCGGTTTGCCGCTACATTAGAAGAGGGAAAAGGAGCTTAGAGGACGATGAAGACGGTATATGATGTGCAACAGCTGCTCAAACAGTTTGGCACGATCATTTATGTCGGCGACCGGCTCGCCGATTTAGAGCTGATGGAAGAGGAAGTGAAAGAGCTGTACGAGTCTCAGCTGATCGATGTCAAACAGCTGCAGGCCGCACTATTTATCTTGCGGCATGAAGCGCAAATCGAGCGGGAAAAACGAACAGCAAAAGGATGAGGATGCGATGCAACAATGGTTGGCAGGCATTGATCTTGGCGGTACAACGATCAAAATGGCGTTTGTCACAATGAGCGGCAATATCGTGCATAAATGGGAGATCCCAACCAATATCTCGAATCGTGGGGAGCATATTGTCACGGATATCGCCCAGTCGCTCGATGAGACGCTTGCCTCGCTCGGCGAGACGAAAGAACGGTTGCTTGCGATTGGCATCGGCGCTCCCGGACCGGTCGAAGAGGAAACCGGAATGCTGTATGAGGCGGTCAATTTAGGATGGACGAATTATCCTTTGAAACAGCGATTGGAAGCGGCGACAGCGCTGCCGGTGGCTGTGGATAACGACGCCAATATCGCTGCACTCGGTGAAATGTGGAAAGGAGCGGGGGGCGGCGCACGCCATTTGCTGTTTGTGACGCTCGGCACCGGCGTCGGTGGCGGCGTGATCGCCAACGGCGCCATCGTGCGCGGGACGAACGGCGCTGGCGGGGAGATCGGGCATATGGCGATGATCGTCGATGGCGGCGCACCGTGCAATTGCGGCAAAACCGGCTGCTTGGAAACGATTGCGTCGGCGACCGGCATCGTGCGGATCACCAACGAAAGATTGGCCGCCGATGAGCGGACAAGCGTGCTGCGCGGCAGAGAAGTCACTGCCAAAGCCGTGTTTGACGCCGCCAAAGCGGATGATCCGCTCGCGTTGGAAGTCGTTGATGAAGTAACGCGCTACCTCGGCTTGGCGTTGGCGAACGCCGCCAATGTGACCAATCCGGAGAAAATCATCATCGGCGGCGGCGTCTCGAAAGCAGGAGATATACTCGTTAGGCATGTTTCCACCTATTTCCGTCGTTTCGCTTTTCCGCGCGTCGCCGCTGGAGCGGAGATCGCCTTGGCGACGCTCGGCAACGATGCGGGCGTCATCGGCGGCGCCTGGCTGGCCAAAGCGCTGGCGGGTGTCTAAACAACAACGGCTGGCTGCCATATGGCGGACGGCCGTTGTTTTCATTTTTTGGCGTCTGCTTACATATGTTGAAAATAGAAAAATGGGAAGGAGAGACGGCGCATGCGCATTCAAGCATGGCCAGATGATACGTTGGAAAAGTATGGTCGGTGGTTTTGCATACCGACCGAATTAATTGCAGACGCCAATCCGCATGTCGAAAAAGGGAAGCTGCGTCCGGGACAGACGGTTGCTATCCCAGGCTATGAGATGATGGATACGTGGGAATCGCTTGCTCGCTGTTTGTCGCTGCCGGTCGAGGCGCTGCGGCGGCTGCCGGGGGCGATGGCGGTCATCAATGGAACAGCGCCGCTGCCGAAGCGGATCACTTCTCCTGTTGTTCGCCGTGCTGAGCCATATGATTTTGCTGCTCTTATTGAAGATATGGAAGCGATTGTTCGCCGCTACCCGTTTGTGCGCCAACGGACGATCGGCCATAGCGTGCTTGGTTTGCCGCTTATCGAGCTGCAAATCGGCCGTGGGCCCGTGCGCATCCATATGAACGGATCGTTCCATGCTAACGAGTGGATTACCACCGCGGTGCTAATGGCGCTCATTGATGATTATTTACGAGCGCTTGTCGATGATGCCATGCTTGCCGGCCATCGGGTGCTTGAGTATTATCATAAAATCACTCTTTCGATCGTGCCAATGGTCAACCCGGACGGTGTCAACCTCGTGCTGAACGGTCCGCCCGACACGGAGCCGCACCGGAGCGAAGTCATCCGCATCAACGGAGGTTTGCTCGACTTTTCACAATGGAAAGCGAACATTCGCGGCGTTGATTTAAACAACCAATTTCCAGCTAAATGGGAAATTGAGCAAGTCCGCAAGCCGCCTAAAGCGCCGGCGCCGCGCGACTTTCCGGGCTTTGCCCCGCTCACTGAGCCGGAGGCGAAGGCGATGGCAGCACTGGCGGAAGCAAATGATTTTGCGATGGTTGTCGCGTTTCATACGCAAGGAAAAGAAATTTACTGGGGATATGAAGGGTTGGAGCCTATAGAAGCGGAAGAGACCGTTAAAGCTATGGCGGAAGCAAGCGGTTATAAGGCTGTCCGCTACATTGACAGCCATGCCGGCTATCGCGATTGGTTCATTCAGACGTGGAAGCGGCGCGGCTATACAGTCGAGCTCGGTGAGGGCGTCAATCCGCTGCCGCTGTCGCAATTTGCACAAATTTACCAAGATGCCCTTGGCCTGTTTTTCGCAACACTCAAAATGGCGTAAAAAACGCAAGAGGCGCGATTTGCCTCCTGCGTTTTTAATGTGTACCGGTCGGAATCCCGTTATGCAAAATCGTCATAATCGTAAACCACCCGAATACGGCGGCCGTTCCAAGTCCGAACAAAAACCCGAGCACATTTTTCTCGCGCAACGTCCGAAGCATTCCATAAAGGGCAAGCAACGCCACGAGCGCAAAAATAATGACTGTACCCATCGTTTTCCCCCCTTATGAAACAGTATGTACAAACGAGCCCATTCTTTTTCATTGTAATCTTTTTTCTTCCATTTGTCGAGGTCCATTCCATTTTATTTTTCCCTTTCATCGTGCGGAAAAAAAAAGTAAAATAAAGCTAAACATGCATTGGCCATGCCAAACAAAGGAGGAAAACGGCTATGGAATGGACGCGCATTCCCGTTGGCCCGATTCAGGCGAACGCTTACTTGTTGTCGGCTGCAGACGGCTCATGCGTCATCATCGACCCTGGGGCGGAAGGAGCGGAGCTTGTTCGCCGAATCGAAGAAAAACAGTTGACTCCGCTGGCGATTTTATTGACGCATGCCCATTTCGACCATATCGGCGGCATTCCGGATGTGCTCGCTCGCTGGGATGTTCCGGTATATTTGCATGAGAATGAAAAACAATGGCTGCACGATCCAACGTTAAACGGCTCGCTTTATTTTGGCGGCTCGGTTGTTGTCCGCTGCGAACCGACACCCATCACAGGACAGACGACGCTGACAATCGGTCCGTTTATGTTTGACGTTCGCGAAACGCCGGGCCACTCGCCAGGGAGCGTCTCGTATTATTGCGAAGCGGCCCAAATTGTATTTTCCGGTGATGCGCTGTTTGCCGGCAGCATCGGACGCACTGATTTGCCAGGTGGCAACCATCATCAGCTGCTAAATAGCATCCATAGCGAGCTGCTCACACTGCCTGAGGAGACGGTTGTCCTCTCTGGCCACGGGCCGGAGACGACGATCAGTATGGAAATGGACACGAATCCGTTTTTGCACGGGTTTTCATAAGAAAAGCGGCGATCGGAGTTGACCGCTGTTCGAAGATGAAAAACAGGCAGACGAGCGTCTGCCTGTCAAACAGAAAAAACCCTTCTTAGCCGCGCCAAGAAGGGTTTTTGGGGGATGTTCGATCCACAATCATGGGAGGGGATATAGTTAAGCTACTACTATAACGATATACGATTGTTTTCACCGTGTCAATAGTAAAAAAAACGAAAATCGAGGAAGGAATGAAAAATGGATCAATTGTACAAGGAGATTGCCGCGGCGCCGGATGGACGGGTGTCATATGCCGATTACATGCAAATGGCTCTTTATGATGAACGCTTCGGCTACTACATGCGTGAGCGTGAAAAAATAGGAAAGGAAGGTGATTTTTTTACGAACAGCTCTTTGGCGGCGGCGTTCGGAAAAGCGCTTGCTTCGTTTTGGATTCGGCTCGTAGAACAGGGCGGGCTGCCGCCGGCCGTTTGCGAATGGGGGGGAGGGGACGGGCGCTTGGCACTAGCCGTATTGAAAGAATGGAAGAAAAAAAGCCCGCATACCTATCAACATTTGTCGTACACAATCATCGACCAAAGCCCGTTTCACCGCCGTCGCCAGCAAGAAACGCTGCATCTGGTCGCGGAAAAAGTGAGGCAATATGATGACATTTCCCGTTGGCTTGACGAGTGTGGGCCGTTTTCTGGCATCGTGTTTAGCAATGAGTTTTTTGATGCCTTTCCGGTTCATGTCATCACAAAGGAATCCGGCGTTTTGTACGAATGTTTCGTCGCCGCCCGCGGCGGGCGGTTCATCGAAGAAAAAGTGCCGCTTCGCCATCCGGACATCATTCATTATTTGCATGAGCGCGGGTTGGCTCTCGCTGAAGGCCAGCGCCTCGAAGTGCCGCTGGCGATGAAACGGTTTTGGCTTGAGATCGGACCGCTGTTCCGCCAAGCGGTGACGGTGACCATCGATTACGGTTGCACGGATGAACAGCTGGTCGCTCCAACGCGTCGGCACGGCAGCTTGCGCGGCTATTTCCGCCATCAGCTCATTGATGACCCGCTTCTTTACCCGGGAGAGATGGACTTGACGTCTCACGTGCAATGGGATGCGTTTCGTTTATACGCCCGGCAGACCGGGTGGGAAGAAGTGGCGTTCATCCGCCAAGATCGGTTTTTGTTAGCCACTGGCCTCCTAAACGAATGGGCTGTTGCTGAACGTGCGGAGTTGTTTTCGTCAGCAAGCCGACAGAACCGGATGATCCGTACGCTTATTGTGGACGACGGCATCAGTCGTTTTTTTGATGTGCTCATTCACCAAAAAGGAGTGAAGCTTTCTGCTGCCGACATTTGGGCCGCGCCGGAGTTTTTGCCGTAAAGAAAAACAGGCAGAGGGATCTGCCTGTTTTTATTCGCCCATGCCGGGCACCATCATAAATGTCGTCCAATACGTGAACGCGGCAAAGAAAATGGTTAAATACGCTCCGAAAATATAAATGTACATTCTCTCAGTCAGTTTTAAAAAGCCAAGGAACAGGAAAAACACGGTTTGGCCAAAGAAGATGAGCGATGTTGTATGCATATGGCCAAGGTAAAACATGACAGCGAAAATGCCGGTCCAAAACGCGAGCACACGGAACATGCGATCCATTATGTATCCCTCCTTTTGTGCAATCCATTTGTCCTTACTTATTATAATGTACAATAGTTGGGAATGTAAATAACGCTTTCGGACAGGTTGTAAGAAAAAGAGCGGAGCCTGCCGTCAAACCGCCGATCATGCATGAAAAAGGAGGGGAAGAGCCGCCCGCTGCTACGGGCGAATGGCCATGCGGTAGGCGCAGCGGCGGCTGCCATCCATCATATTTTCTGTTTCATCCATATTCGCATCGGTAAACAACGCTTCCACCATTCCTTCTAAAAAAGCATGGTGCATGCCGCAAACGGTATCAGGCTGCTGTACGGCGATTTCTTTGAACGGACAGTTGAAAATGTCGAGGTAAAGCATTCCTTCGTCTTCTTCATAGCGAAACTGCGGAAGAAACCCGGCCGCCTCCGCCGCTTCTTCCATGATGCGGATTTTTTCCTCTAAGGTAAGCGCGCTTGTTGATCCGTTATGCGGCAAGCGGTTGGCCACAAGTTCATAGCCGAACTGTTTCCCTGTTTCACGCAGCGCCTCAAGGCCGTCGGGCCCGAGTTTGGCCATTGTTTGAATAGCGATGCGAGCCAAAAGCTGGTAATCACGGAACGGAAAGTACAGACCGACGACTTCATCCGACAACCGGTACAACCGACTCGGCCGCCCGCCTTTTCCGGTTTTTTGCGTATCCGATACGACCATGCGCACATCTTCAAGCTTTGTTAAATGAAGACGGGCGACATTTGGATGGATGTGAAACTTTTCGGCGATCTCTTGAACCGAAACTTCGCGGTGTATTTTAGCCATGTATTCGTAGATGTGAAACCTTGTTGGGTCAGACAGCACATTTGTAATTTTTAACGTTTGTTCCATTGGGTTTCCCTCCTAAATGAATCATTGATAACGTTATTATAATGAAATGGGTTAAAGCGAGGAATGATTTTTGTCACTATTGGCGACAAGCCGACCAAAATTCAAAAAATGTTCACGAAACATTTTTTTCGACAGCGGCAGGAAAGCGGGCAACGTCCGTCGAAATATAGATCAACCTGTCGAAAGGAGGGAATATGCGCTGGACGATATTGAACAAGTAGCCAACCGTCTCCTCGTTGAAGCGGTGCAGCGCCGCGCTTCTGATCTTCACCTCGTTCCGCGCCGCCACGATGCGGCCATTCGCCTCCGTCTTGATGGTATGCTTATTGATGTCGGCACGCTCCCAAAGGAAACCGCTGAACGTGTCATCGTCCATTTCAAATTTTTAGCCGGCATGGATATCGGTGAACGCCGCCGACCGCAAAGCGGCGCGATGGAAGTGAATGAGTCCGGGGAAACAGTGTATTTGCGCTTATCGACGCTGCCAACGCTTTACGATGAAAGCCTCGTCATCCGCCTTTTGCCGCAACGTTTTTCGCTGCCGCTTCGCGAACTATCCTTATTTTCCCACTCCACCGCACGATTGTTTTCCTTTATGCAGCAGCCGCAAGGGCTCGTATTGCTGACTGGCCCGACCGGGTCGGGAAAGACGACGACATTGTATACGCTTCTTGATGTTTGCCAAGCTGAGAGACAACGCAACATCATTACGTTGGAAGATCCAATCGAAAAACGGAACGACCGGTTTTTGCAAGTGCAGATCAATGAAAAAGCGGGAATCACATATGCGGCCAGCTTGAAGGCCGCCTTGCGCCATGACCCGGACGTGTTAATGGTTGGCGAGATCCGCGATCACGATACGGCGGCGATCGCCGTGCGATCAGCGTTAACCGGCCACTTGGTTGTGTCGACTATGCATGCTGCCGATGCGGTCGGCGCGGTGTACCGGCTGCATGAGTTCGGAGTGCCGCCCGGCGATTTAGCGGAGACGTTGCTCGCCGTTTCGGCACAGCGCCTCGTTGAGCTGTGCTGCCCGCTATGCGGCGACGATTGCCATCCGGCGTGTTCCCGGCTTCAACGCAGACGGCGCGCTGCCGTCCATGAACTGCTTTACGGCCCGGCGCTTTTGGATGCCATTCGTTCACTGTCGGGCGGAGACGGGCGACGGCTCCGCCGCCATATGACATTAGTGTGCCTCATCCGCAAAGGAATCGCGCTCGGTTATTTGCCAGCTCGTGCACTTGAGCTTGTCGGAGGGGGAGGGCGATGAGGAAAAAAACGTGGCCGCTTGCTGAACAAGCATTGTTTTTCGCCCGGCTTGGCCGACTGCTTGAGCGCGGTTATCCGCTCGGACAGGCGCTCGAATTTTTATCCATCCAAGCCCCGGTGAAGCGACGATTGGAGCTTGAACGCTGCCTGCGGCAGCTGCGGGCTGGTTTGCCGCTATTTGCTGCTATCGAGGCGCTGCCTGTGGATCGTCTGGCTGTCAGCCTGCTCTTTTTTGCCGAGCAGCACGGCGACTTGCCGCGCGGCATGGCGGAAGCAGGAGAGGCGCTTGCGCAAAAAGCACGTTTTGGCGAACAGTTGCGCCGCTTCGGCCGCTACCCGCTTTTCCTCTTTAGTTTGCTCATCGTTATGCTCCTGTTGATGGAACGATGGCTGCTTCCGCAATTTGAGCAGACCGCTTTGGCGCTTTCCCCTGGAAATGAACAGACTTCCCTGCTCATTTCGCTCATCGCTGACGCTCCGAGGGCGTTGGCGGCGATGGCTGCCCTTGCCATCTTCTTTTGGGTGTTTTACGCCGCTTTCTTCCGCCGCTGGCCGATTGCCCGCCAGATTCAATTCGCCTTATCGATTCCGTGGTGTGCTTCGCTGGTAAGGTTGTTGGTTACGTATGTAATGGCCCGCCAGCTTGGCCGTTTGCTGCAAGCGGGGCTGTCTGTCTATGAAGCGCTCGGCGTCTTCAGTGAACCTTTCTCTTGGCCGTTTCTGCAAATGGAAGGCAGACGAATTCGTGAAGGGCTGGTCAAAGGAATGACGCTTGATCATCTCATCGGCGCCGTCTGCTATTACGAGCCGGAGTTGGCGCTTGTCATCCACCACGGCCAGTCGAACGGCGAACTCGGCAAGGAGCTTGAACATTACGGCGAATTTTTGCTGCAAGTGATCGAAAAACGGCTCGAAACGGCGCTCAAGCTTGTGCAGCCACTTTTGTTGTCAGCAGTCGGAGTGCTTGTCATTGGCATGTATTTGGCCATTTTGCTGCCGATGTTTTCAATGTTGAATGGGCTATAAAGCTGCTTGGGGATATGAGGCGGTTAAGGATGAATGACTATGATAAGGAGGAGTTGTCGTGAACGAAAAAGGATTTACACTCATTGAAATGCTCATTGTGTTAACGGTCATTTCGGTTCTGTTGTTAGTTGTGATTCCAAACATTACAAAGCATAACGGCATGATTAACGATAAGGGATGTGAGGCGTTTGTGAACACAGTGCAGGCGCAAGTGAAGGCATATGAGATGGAGCATAACCAAATTCCGACCATTCAGGAGTTGCTGGATGGCCGCTATATTAAATCGAACAAATGCCCGAACGGTCGAGCGGTCCAAATTGACGAGAACGGCGATGTGAGCGAAGTTGGCTCGTAATGGCGGGTTTACGCTGCTTGAAATGCTTGTCGTTTTGTCGATCGCGCTTTTGTTGTCGGCGCTGGCTGTTCCGGCATTTGGCGAGATCGCGCACCGGCATGAGGAAATGTATATGTTGGCGCTGCTGCGTGCCGATTTGTATGGTGCCCAACAGCATGCCATCACTAAGAGAGTGAAAGTGTCCGTGTTTTTCAATGACGGACGCGGTGAGTATCGGGCGGTTGACACAGATAGCGGCCAGCAGATCGTTGTTCGCAAGCTTCCAACCCCATGGCGGTTTCAACTCGGCACGTTGCGCAACCCGCTCGTCTTCACCGATAATGGCAACATTGAACAAGCTGGGAGCTTTTGGTTGAAAAGCAGCAGAGGCAGTTATAAAGTGACGTTTTTGCTTGGGAAAGGGCGATTTTATGTACAAAAAATGTAGCGGTGGATTCTTGCTCGTTGAGGCGTTGTTCGCCTTGGCATTGCTGTGGACGGCGGCTGCTGTCCTTCTTCCCTTGTATATGCAAATTGCCCTTGAACGAAGCAACCTCGCGCTCGAGGAAAAAGCGCGGCGGCTGTTAACTGTCGCTTTGTATGAAGAGCCGCTTGTCGACGAAACGGCGGTGGCGGATGGACGAACTATATTTCGTTTGCAGGCGCGCGACGAAGGGGGGCGGATGTGGAAAGTATGTGTGCGTTGGAACGACTATGTCGGCCGCGAAGTGGAACGGTGCGGGTACAGCAAGCGGTAGCAGGAAGGGAACGGGGATTTACGCTTTTAGAAGCGCTGTTGGCGCTGGCGGCTGCCTTGACCGTGGCGGCAGTCATTCCGGTGCTGCTATCCGTCCGTCCGCTTGGAGCTATTGGGCCGATTGATGGGTTTACGCGCCTTGAATGGCGCTTGTTTTTGCAGCAATTGCAAATCGAGTTGCATGAAACGGAGCGGTGGACGGCGGACGGGCCGGTGCTTTATTTGCAAAAATGGAACGGCGACATGGTGAGCTTTTCGTTAGTAAAGTCTGATGTCATCCGCCAAGTGAACGGCACCGGCTATGAAACAGCGCTTCGCCATGTGCGTGCCGTTTCATATCGTGTCGGCGCCCACGGCTTGTTTGTACAAGCGACCGCCACCGATGGCAATAAGTATGAAGCGTTTGTGGCGCGGGCGTTTTAGCGGGGGGCTTGCTGTCAAGCTAAGAAGTTATGAATGGCCGCTTCACCTCCTTTGCTCCGCTTTGACGGCCGGATGCATGGACTAGAGAGGGGAGAATCAAGGAATTGTGAAAAGAGTGGAGGGGGAGAAGTTGGGGCGTCAGGATGGCGTCATTTTTCCACTTGTGGCGATTGTGGCCTTGTTTCTTACTTTTTCCATCACGCACGTTCTATTTTTATATGAAGCGGAACAGCGGGCGGCGAATGACGCTCGTCTAGCAGCTGAAGCTGATGAGCTCGTGCAGATGGCTGTGTTTGATGTAAAAGAACAAATTGCGGCGTCGGATTCATCGGCGGCCGTGCGTGAAGGAGAATGGACGTATCCGCGCGGAACGGCCGTCTACCGTTGGGAAAAAGCAGGGGGAACGAGTGTCCAGGTCTCTTTATTGGTCCGTTCATCGTCCGGGCTCAGAAGGAGTGTCACGTTCACGGTGATGCTTCCGGCGCTCCATATCACCGAGTGGAGCGAACAAAACGATTAAAAAAGGAAAGGGACGGAAAAACTAAAAGAAAAAAGGGGGGACTTTCATGGCGGTCAATGATTATGTCAAATTTGTCACCCAGCAGTTTGTCGCTTACATGGATATGCCGAAAGAGGAGCGGACACGACGGCGAAGTGCACGGAAACAAGAGCGGCTCCCGCTCTCTTATCGTCTGTTCGGGATGATCCCGCTTTCGCTCCGCCTGTTGTTTCGGCGCCGTTCGTAACGGGATGCCCGCCGGCCTTATTGGCTGGCGGGCGTTTTTGGTTGAAACGATGCTGGTTTGCCCGCTTTAGAGCTGTTGCGAGGAGCGCGGCATTAAATAGAATAGGCCGCCGTTAATAACGGAAACGGTGATGCGTGGCTTGTACTGCTTTTCAAGGGCTTCTTTCTCGCGATAATAGCACTCCGGCTTTTCTTCCGTATCTTTATAAAATTCATCCAGCAGCGCCAAATCGTCGGCCCAGCGCTCGTGCGCCTCGGCAGCCCACGTGTGGTCGTCAGCAGCGATGCGGCCGCGAATATATTGTTCAAGGCGGATAATGCCGCTTCGAAGCTTAATGAGCGGGGAGATCGTGAAGCAATAATCCGGGATTTTCGGCGTCAGCCTTCGCTCGCGAAGTCGTTCGTGAAACGATTCGATCATGGTTCCGCTGATTAGATGGAGACCAAGTGAAACGATCTCATCTTTTTTTCGGTCGCATTCATATGAAACCACAACGTTCATGCCGAGCCACGGATGAAGGGCCGCATTTCCGGCGAGCGGAGCGTCTGGCTCTTCATATAGGCGGATAAAGCTGCCACGTTTTTGCGCCGAGCGGAACAGCTGGTGCAGCCGCGGCGCTCCGAAATGCAGCCGATCGCCTTTTAACTTGTTCGTCTGTTCACTCGGGCGGGTGATCAGTGTCAACTGCATCGGCTGCGGAACGCCGCCCGTTCGCTCGATGTAATGCCAATAAAACGGCCGATTCATTAACTCTTTATCCATTTCTGACGTCAGCTGGATCGTCATATAGTCGTCGTTTGCTTCCAAAAAGGCGCACCCATTCGCCGTAAAGTAACGTTCGACAAAACGGCGGATTTCATGTTGCTGCATGCCGTTTGCCTCCTTCTTTTCCAAGCTGTTCTGCTAGCTCGATCATCGCCGTAATGTTTTCCATTTTGATTTTCATTTCCCCTTCGCTCCGCGAATGGACGAGGGCATCTTCAAAGTAATGCTCAAGGTTGGCGAGATTCATTTTTGCCAAAATGTCATCCAATTCACCGACCACTCGTTCGAACAAGCGAATTTTTTCATACAGGAGCGTTAAAATGTGTTCTTCGACCGTCTGTTTGACGGCGAAGTTATAAATGTAGACGTCATCGGTTTGGCCGAGCCGATGGACGCGGCCGATCCGCTGTTCGAGGCGCATCGGGTTCCACGGCAAGTCATAGTTGATGACGTAGCGGCAAAACTGCAAGTTGATCCCTTCGCCGCCTGCTTCGGTGGCGATAAACACTTGTGCATGGTGTTTAAACAACTCTTGCATCCAGTCTTTTTTGCCGCGTCGGAAGCCGCCGCGGAATGGGACGGACGAAATGCCGTGCTGCTTTAAAAACCATTGTAAATACAGCTGTGTGGCCCGGTATTCGGTGAAAATGATCACTTTGTCATTAATGGAGCGGATGAGCTCAAGCGCTTTTTCTGCCTTCGAGTTCGCCGTGACGGCATTGATTTTTTCAAGCACATGTTCAAGCGCTTCTGGAACCGTCCCTTCACACTTATCGATCATATTTTTAATCGTTAAAAACAACGCTTCACGGCTGCTGCACGCCTCACGAAGGAGCGTGATGAGCGAAAACGAACCAGCGAACGATTCATAGCGGAGCGCCTTTACCGCCTCGTACAGCTCGCGTTCTTCGTCTGTAAACTCGATCAGCACCGGCTCAACGTGGCGCTTGGACCATTCGATCGGTGTGTCGGCGCGGCGATTGCGGATCATCACTTTGTTGACGAGCGCTTTTAAATGGTCATTTGTTTGCACGGCCCGCGTTTTGCCGTACGTTTTGGCAAACTGCTCGGCGTTGCCTAAATGACCGGGCTTCAGAAGCGAGACAAGGTTGAAAATTTCTTCGATCCGGTTTTGGATGGGCGTCGCTGTCAGCAGCAAACAAAACTTCTTTTTTAAATTTTGCACAAACTCGTAGTTCTTCGTTTTGTTGTTTTTCAGTTTGTGCGCCTCATCGATGATGATCATATCATACGGCTGTTCATAAATAATGTCGCGATGCGGCGGTTTTTTGGCTGTGTCGATCGAGGAGACGACGATGTCGCATTGCTCCCACACATAGCTCTTTTTTTGCTGGACGGCTGGGATGAAAAACTTTTCGTTCAGCTCTTTCACCCATTGCGAAACAAGGGAGGCGGGAACAAGAATGAGCGCTTTTTTGACAAGGCCGCGAATCATATATTCTTTGAGGATGAGCCCCGCTTCAATCGTTTTGCCAAGACCTACTTCATCGGCCAATATCGCCTTGCCGTTCATTTCTTCGACAACACGGCGCGCCACTTCAAGCTGGTGCGGCAAAATCGTTAAGTGCGGCAAATGTTTCGTCACCTGCAAACCGTTAAATTCCGGCACGCTTAAATGACGGGCAGCCTCTAACGCGAGCTCATACATTTCCCAGCTCGCCCATGGGCCGTCTTTTTCAACGCGTTCAAGAAATTCCTCCTTCCACGTTTCGTCCATTTTTACCTCGATGTTCATGGCGATCCCTTCCCTTGTTGCGAATATTTATATCGGTTAAGGGTGATAAGTTAAGCGAAACAAGAACATTTTTGTAGTTAATTCCTATAAAAGTTCGATCATTTCCTATTGCCCTTTTTGTATGGTTAATGGTAGTATAAATTTAGAACATTCGCATGAATGGTGGATAAGGACGTTTTTAGTATGCCCGTTTTGGAAAAATTTATTGATCGGCGGATGACGGCAAGGGGAGAGACTACAGAATGTAGCGCCGAAGGAGCAAGCGGAAACGCGAATCTCTCAGGCAAAAAGACTCTTGCTTGACGCAGCTCTGGAGAGCGTCTGCCCACAGGCGGACCACCCAAGAGGAAACCGCTCGGCCCGTGTAAACCACCGTGGCTGCGCCGACCTAGGCCGACGGGAAACTTTCAGGTGCCAGGACAGAGCCCCCTTTTTACATAAAAGGGAGGAGTCTGTCCTTTTTTGCGTTACAGATCAAAAAGGAGGGAAACGGATGCTGAAACGCACGCCGCTTTTTCCGGTATACACCCGCTATGGCGCCAAAATGGTCGAATTTGGCGGCTGGGAAATGCCGGTGCAATTTTCGAGCATCAAGGAAGAGCACGAAGCTGTCAGGACGCGCGCTGGGCTGTTCGATGTCTCTCATATGGGGGAAATCACGGTCCGCGGTCGCGGCAGTCTCGCGTTTTTGCAAAAGCTGATGACGAACGATGTCGCCAAGTTGCGTCCGGGACGGGCGCAATATACGCTCATGTGTGATGAAAACGGCGGCACGATGGATGATTTGTTGATTTACCAAAAAGGGGAAGACGACTATTTGCTTGTCGTCAACGCGGCAAATACGGAAAAAGATTTTGCATGGCTAAGCGAGCACGCCGATGGCGATGTCGAACTCGAGGACGTGTCGGCGGAAACCGCTCAACTTGCCTTGCAAGGACCGGCGGCTGAACGCGTGCTGCAAAAATTGACCGATGTTGATTTGTCGGCGCTTCGTCCGTTTTCGTTCCAAGACGGTGTGGAAGTGGCTGGCGCAAAGACGCTCGTTTCGCGCACCGGATATACCGGCGAGGACGGGTTTGAGATATACTGCCAGGCGGAAGACGCTATCACTTTATGGGAGGCCATCTTAACGGCTGGGGCTGAGGACGGTGTCCTCCCGTGCGGGTTAGGGGCGCGCGACACGCTCCGGTTTGAAGCGTGTTTGCCGCTTTACGGCCAGGAGCTGTCGGCGACGATCTCACCTCTTGAAGCCGGGCTTGGCTTTGCCGTCAAGACGGAAAAAGAGGCGCCGTTTATCGGCCAGGAAGCGCTGAAACGACAAAAAGACGCCGGCCCGCCGCGGCGGCTTGTCGGCATTGAGATGATCGATAAAGGCATTCCGCGCCATGGTTATGTTGTCTTCGCCGGCGGCGAAGAGGTCGGTTTCGTCACGACTGGCACGCAGTCGCCGACGTTGAAAAAAAACATCGGCCTAGCTCTTGTAAAGGCAGAAGCAGCCGCGGTCGGCCAAGAAGTAGAAGTGGACATCCGCGGCAAACGATTGAAAGCAACTATTGTACCGACCCCGTTTTACAAGCGGGCCAAGTCATAAGTAAGGGGGAAGGAAAACAGTGCTCCACCGTTATTTGCCGATGACGGAAGAAGACAAGCAGGAGATGTTAAAGACGATCGGTGTTGCCTCGATCGATGAGCTGTTCGCTGACATTCCAGAACAAGTTCGCTTCCGCGGCGAGCTGAACGTAAAACCGGCAAAATCGGAGCCGGAGTTGTGGAAAGAGTTAAGCGCGCTGGCGGACAAAAACATCAATGCGAAACAATACGTTTCCTTTTTAGGCGCGGGGGCGTATGACCATTATATTCCGGCTGTCGTCGACCATGTTTTGATGCGTTCCGAGTTTTACACGGCGTATACGCCGTACCAGCCGGAAATTTCTCAAGGCGAGCTGCAGGCCATTTTTGAATTCCAAACAATGGTGTGCGAGCTGACCGGCATGGACGTCGCTAACTCGTCGATGTACGACGGCGGCACAGCGCTCGCAGAAGCAGTGCTTCTCGCTGCCGCCCATACGAAGCGGAATAAAGTGCTCATCTCTAATGCCGTCCATCCACAATATCGTGAAGTCGTACGCACGTATGCGAAAGGGCAGCAGCTTGAGGTGAAAGAACTTCCATATAGCGGCGGCGTCACTGATCTGGAGGCGCTTGCGGCTGAAATGGGAGACGATGTAGCGTGCGTTGTAATCCAATATCCGAACTTTTTCGGCCAGATTGAGCCGTTAAAAGCGATCGAGCCGCTCATTCATGCAAAGAAAAGTTTATTCGTTGTCGCCAGCAACCCGCTTGCCCTTGGTGTGTTGACCCCGCCTGGGGAATTCGGTGCCGACATCGTCGTCGGCGATATGCAGCCGTTTGGCATTCCGATGCAGTTTGGCGGTCCACATTGCGGCTATTTCGCCGTTAAAGCGCCGCTTATGCGGAAAATTCCGGGACGTCTTGTCGGGCAGACGACCGATGAGGACGGACGCCGCGGGTTTGTGTTGACGCTGCAGGCGCGCGAACAGCACATCCGCCGCGATAAAGCGACATCGAACATTTGCTCAAACCAAGCGTTAAACGCCTTGGCTGCTTCAGTGGCGCTCTCGGCGCTCGGCAAGCGGGGCGTGAAAGAGATGGCGGCGATGAACATGCAAAAGGCGCATTATGCGAAAAGCGAACTTGAAAAACGCGGTTTGCTGTCGCCGTTTGCTGGTTCGTTTTTCAACGAATTTGTCATTCGGCTCAGCCAGCCGGTCGATGATGTCAACGCCCGCCTGCGGCAAAAAGGGATCATCGGCGGCTACGACCTTGGCTTCGATTATCCGGAGCTTGCCAACCATATGCTTATTGCGGTCACGGAACTGCGGACGAAGGAAGAAATCGATCGGTTCGTAAACGAATTGGGGGATTGCTATGCATAACGATCAACCGCTCATTTTCGAACGAAGCAAGCCAGGACGAATTGCCTACAGCCTACCGGAGCTTGATGTTCCGGCCGTCGATGTGAGCGAGCTCGTTTCGGCGGATTATCTTCGCACGGAGGAGCCGGAACTGCCGGAAGTGTCGGAGCTTGACTTAATGCGCCATTACACGGCGCTCTCAAAGCGAAACCACGGGGTCGATTCCGGGTTTTATCCGCTTGGATCATGCACGATGAAATACAATCCGAAAATCAATGAAAATGTCGCCCGTCTCGCTGGGTTTGCCCATATCCATCCGCTGCAGCCGGAGGAAACGGTGCAAGGAGCGCTTGAACTCATGTACGATTTGCAAGAACACTTAAAAGAAATTACCGGGATGGATGCAATTACGTTGCAACCGGCCGCCGGCGCGCACGGCGAGTGGACCGGGTTGATGATGATCCGCGCCTACCATGAAGCGAACGGCGATTTCAATCGGACGAAAGTGATTGTCCCGGATTCAGCGCACGGCACGAATCCGGCGTCAGCGACGGTGGCTGGTTTTGAGACGGTGACGGTCAAATCGACCGCCGACGGACTTGTCGATTTAGAGGACTTAAAACGCGTCGTCGGCTCGGATACGGCCGCGCTCATGCTCACAAACCCGAACACGCTCGGGCTGTTTGAAGAGCGAATCGTCGAGATGGCACAAATCGTCCATGAGGCGGGCGGCAAGCTGTACTATGACGGCGCGAACTTAAACGCTATTCTCGGCAAGGCGCGTCCAGGCGACATGGGCTTTGACGTCGTCCATTTGAACTTGCATAAAACGTTCACCGGCCCGCACGGCGGCGGAGGCCCAGGTTCTGGACCGGTTGGGGTGAAAGCCGATCTTATCCCATTTTTGCCGAAGCCGGTCATTGCCAAAGGGGAAAATGGCTATTATCTCGATGACGACCGCCCGCAGTCGATCGGCCGCGTCAAGCCGTTTTACGGCAACTTCGGCATTAACGTTCGGGCATACACGTACATCCGTTCGATGGGGCCTGACGGCTTAAAAGCGGTGAGCGAATACGCTGTGTTAAACGCCAACTATATGATGCGCCGTCTCGCCGATGATTACGATTTGCCGTATGACCGCCATTGTAAGCACGAGTTCGTTCTCTCCGGCAGACGGCAAAAGAAACTCGGAGTCAGAACGCTCGATATCGCCAAACGGCTGCTTGATTTCGGCTTTCATCCGCCGACGGTTTATTTCCCGCTCATCGTCGAAGAGTGCATGATGATCGAGCCGACCGAGACGGAATCGAAAGAAACGCTCGATGCGTTCATCGATGCGATGATTCAAATTGCCAGAGAAGCGGAAGAAAATCCAGAAATCGTTCAAGAAGCGCCGCATACGACGGTTGTCAAGCGGCTTGATGAAACGACCGCAGCGCGCAAGCCGATTTTGCGCTATCAAAAAGCGAGAAACTGATCACTTATACCGACAAACGGCTCTCCCTGCAATGGGCGAGCCGTTTCGTTTAGACCCGTTGTGCCGCCATTGCAGCGTTGACAGAAAAGTTTAGTTAGTTTATCATATAAACTAATAAGGTGATCCATCAATAAGGGGGAGGAGACATGCAATACCGGCAGTTAGGAAATACCGACCTTCGAGTGAGCGAACTCAGCTTCGGTACATGGGCGATCGGCGGCTCGTGGGGGAAAGTTGACGATCAAGAATCGTTGCGCGCCCTCGCCTACGCCATTGAGCAGGGGGTTAACTTTTTTGATACGGCTGATGTGTACGGCAACGGCCATAGCGAGGAGCTGCTGGCGAAGGCGACAAAAGGGAAGGAAGACCGCATTTACATTGCGACGAAGTTTTGCCGCGCCGGCGATATCCACGCCCCGGACAACTACTCCGAAGCGTCCGTGCGCGCATATTGTGAGGCAAGCTTGAAACGGCTCGGCCGCGAGACGATTGACTTGTATCAAATTCATTGCCCGCCGTTTGCGGTTTTAAAGCAAGGCGCTGTGTTTGAAGTGTTAGAGAAGTTAAAGCAGGAAGGAAAAATCCGCTATTACGGCGTCAGCGTCGAAACAATAGAAGAGGGGCTGTATGTCATCGAGCATTCGCAGGCAAGTGCGCTGCAAGTCATCTTCAACATTTTGCGGCAAAAGCCGCTCGAGCGCCTGCTTCCGGAGGCGAAACGGCGCGGCGTCGGCATTTTGGTCCGCCTCCCGCTCGCCAGCGGGCTGTTGACCGGCAAGTTCACGAAGCAAACGGCGTTTGCTGAGGATGATCACCGTCGTTTCAACCGCAACGGTGAACAGTTTTATGTTGGGGAAACGTTCGGCGGTTTGGAGTTTGAAAAAGGGGTGGAGCTCGCCGACAAGTTGCGTTGGATTGCCGCTGGGCGCGGCAGTATGGCGAAAGCGGCGCTTCGATGGGTCATTGACCATAAAGAAGTGACGTGCGCCATTCCGGGTTTTAAAACGGTGAAACAAGTCGAAGAAAACTTGGCGGCGCTGGCGGTGCCATCGTTCAGCGAAGAAGAAATGGCGCGGCTTCGCCAGTTTTATGAAACCGAAGTGCATCCGCACATTCGCGGGGCATACTAAACAAATAAGATAAAAAGGATGACTAGCCACGTGCGGACCGGAAACATTACTCTTGTCAAAAAAATGAATAAACAGCTTGTGTTGAAACTCATTCGCGATCAGCACCCAATTTCGCGCGCCGACATTGCAAAAACGACCGGCTTGAACAAAGCGACCGTTTCTGCTCTCGTCGATGAGCTGATCGCTGAACATTTCGTTCATGAAAGCGGCATCGGTGTTTCGACCGGCGGACGCCGCCCGCTCATGCTCCGCTTTAACGCCGATGCCGGCTCGCTCGTCGGCATTGAGCTTGGCGTCAACTATTTATATGCTGTCTTGACGAACTTAAACGCTGAAACCATTTGGGAACAGCGGCGTTCGTTTCGCCCGGAAGAGGGGCAAGAGGCCATTGTCAGCGAGATGATTGAGCTGATTGAGGCAGCCATCCGCCGGGCGCCGGCGACGCCTTACGGCGTGATGGGGGTCGGGATCGGGGTCCCGGGCGTCGTGCACACCGAAAGCGGGACCGTGATTTTTGCACCGAATTTGTGCTGGGATGATGTTGCGCTCGCCTCCGCTTTGCAAAAGCGGTGGCCGCACTATCCGGTCATCGTCGAAAACGAGGCGAAGCTGGCGGCGCTCGGGGAAAAATGGTTCGGCGCCGGCAAGGAATTTGCCCATTTCGTCTATATTAGCGCTGGAATCGGGATCGGCGCCGGCGTCGTCCTGCATCATCAGCTATATCGTGGGGTGAACGGTCTGGCGGGGGAGATCGGCCATCATACGATCGACTTAAACGGCGCTCGTTGCAGCTGTGGCAACATTGGCTGTTGGGAAATGTACGCGTCGGAAAAATATATCAAGCGTCGTTTGGCGGAAGCGGGGCGTGCAGAGTGGCTTGATGACCGCTTTTCCATCGCTGCGATGGCGCTGGCGGCCGAAAACGATGCCCAGCTAGCGTGCATTTTGGAAGAAACGGGCCGCTATCTCGGGATCGGGCTGCTGCAGGTGATTTATGCGTACAACCCGGAGGCGGTCATTATCGGCGGTTCGCTCGCCCAGGCTGGTGATTTCGTGCTTAAAGCGGCGCGCAAAGAGGTGAGGGAGCGCATTCTCGTCAAGCAAGAAAGCGAGCCGTATATGATGGCCTCGGAGCTGAAAGAAAAAAGTTGCGCCATCGGCGCGGCCGCGTCGGTGCTAGAAGCGGTTGTGCTGCCGCCGGAATTTGAGCCGGCGCTCTAGTCGCTGTCAATGAAAAGAGGCGCCTGCTGTTTCTAGCAGAGCGCCTTTTTTTTTTGCAATATCTAGGCGTTTTTCTTTACTTTCCCCGTCCATTTTTTGAATCCGCCTTTTAAATGGTACAAATTGCGGTATCCTTTTCGGTAAAGCATTTGCGCGGCCCGCCCGCTGCGCAGCCCATTTTGACAATATAAATAAATCGGTTGGTCTTTGCGCAGTTCTTTCATGCGCATGCGCAGCTGGGTGAGCGGAATGTTGCGCGCTCCTAAAATATGTCCAGCCGCAAACTCATCCGGTTCGCGGACATCGACTAATTGCGCTTTTCGGTAGCCGGCGCGGAACTCTTCTTCCGTCAATGCTTTAACAATTCGGCGTTGCCATAAATATGTGATGACGGAATACACGATGACTGCGCCGAGAATGATGAGCAATGCTTTCACCCGTTAGGCCTCCTTTCCCTTCGTCCACTATTCCTATTATATAAAGTTGCCGCTTAGAAGCAAAGTGTTTTCATCATGGCATTTTTCTTCCCTTGATCGGCGTTGTTTGCTAAACTAGTAAAGGCGATCAATTTGACTTGCGGACAAGCCGCCGCAACGCTTGATATCGCACGTTTGAAATCGTAGAGAAGGTGAAACGATGGCAAAAGAAGTATGGCGCTTTATCGATTCCGGCGACCGTTCGCCGTCGTTTAATATGGCGCTTGATGAGGCGCTTTTGGATTGGCACAGTGCGGGGAAAATTCCGCCGACGGTTCGCTTTTACGGTTGGAATCCGCCGACATTGTCAATCGGCTATTTTCAAAAAGTGGAGAAAGAAATTAATTTAGAAGCGGTGAAAAGGCACGGCCTTGGCTTTGTCCGTCGTCCGACCGGGGGGCGCGGCGTCTTGCATGACAAAGAATTAACGTACAGCGTGATCGTCTCAGAATCGCACCCGGACATGCCGCAGACAGTGACGGAAGCGTACCGTGTCATTTCCCAAGGCATTTTGGAAGGATTTCGCTTCCTTGGGCTGGACGCGTATTTTGCCGTGCCGAAAACGGAAGAAGAAAAAGCGGATTTGCGCAGCCCGCGTTCAGCCGTTTGCTTTGACGCGCCTTCGTGGTATGAACTTGTTGTCGAAGGGAGAAAAGTGGCTGGCAGTGCACAAACGCGGCAAAAAGGCGTCATTTTGCAGCACGGTTCGATTTTGCTTGATTTGGACGAAGACTTGCTGTTCAGCTTGTTTAAATATCCGAATGAACGGGTAAAAGAGCGACTGCAGCGCAATTTTAAAAACAAGGCGGTCGCGATCAACGAGCTGGCGGAGCGGACAGTAACGATTGAGGAAGCGAAAGAGGCATTTTACAAAGGATTTGAAAAAGGACTGAACATCGTGCTGGAGCCATATACGCTGACGGCTGAAGAGCTGGCGTATGTCGAGGAGCTGGCGCGGACAAAGTACGAAAGCGATGAATGGAACTTTAAGCGTTAAGCGGCAACGTGGAAAATCGTTCATTTTCCGGCAAAAACGGCATTATCCATCCGGTTTTCTCCGCTTTTCGCCGTTTTTTGCCTTTTTTTCTGCTTGACAAAAATGAAATCATTCGTTCTCTATCACAATATATAGTATGATTTTATTCAAAAATCATACTATATATTGTTTTTTTCTGCTGGGTATGGTAAGGTAGAGGAGACAGGACAACTTTGCCAAAACGTGAGAGATTATATAAAAGAGGAGAGATAGGAGAATGACGGTGGCGTCGTCCGAAAAAATGAAAATTAATATTGAAAAGCTAAACGAGGATATTCGCCTGTTTTCGCAAGTGCATCCAATTACGCCGGATATGCACATCACCCATAAAGGCGTGTCCCGTTTAGTGATGCTTGACCGGTATTCGTTTAAGGATACGGAAAAGCTGACGCTCACGCCGGGTGATTTTGTCGTATTGACGATCAAGGAGGATCCGAAATTTCCAGCCCGTGGCCTCGGTTTTATCGTCGACATCGACTGGGAGGCGAAAAAAGCGCGCGTGTTGATTGAAGACGAATACCGGCATGTGCTTGAAGGGGAAGAGGCGGAGACTGGTATCGTCGTTCGGTCGCTCGATATTATTGACAAGCCGCTTGAGATTTTTTATGAGCAGATTGCCAAGCGGAATGCAACCGGGCTGGCTGCCGTGGAGAAAACGGAGGAAAAGCGCAACGAATGGTTCCAAAAGTTTTATGAGGAACTCTCGAGCATGAACTTTGTGCCGGCCGGCCGCGTGTTATACGGAGCGGGTTCGGGCAAGGAAGTGACGTATTTCAACTGCTATGTGATGCCGTTTGTGAAAGACTCACGCGAGGGGATTTCCGAGCATCGGAAGCAAGTGATGGAGATTATGAGCCGCGGCGGCGGCGTTGGGACGAACGGCTCGACATTGCGGCCGCGCCATACGCTTGCGCGCGGGGTGAACGGCAAATCGTCCGGGTCGGTCTCGTGGCTTGACGATATTGCGAAGCTGACCCACCTTGTCGAGCAAGGTGGCTCCCGTTGATGAGGCGCCAGACGGCGGGAGTAAAATCTCGCGAATTGCTGGAACACCCTAAAGCCAACTTGACCACAACGGAGCTGGTGACGGCAGACGTGACGGTTGGAAAACAAGTTGGATGCAACAATGGGCAACCAGCAGCCAAGCATCTCTGGAAACGGAGATGAAGGTTCAACGACTATTGAAACTTCCTACAGCCCTCGGTACAATGAGGATAACGAACGTTGTTTCGGGGGGAGAGGGCCATGGAAGGAGTAAATCGTAGCTTACGGCGACGGGGCTACGAGGCGCGAGACAGGGAAGCATTCTCTTCCCTGATGATATAGTCTGATCTCCGACCGAGAGGCGGAGAGCTAGGCAGAAATGACCTAGCCCACTCGTGAAAGCGAGTGAGTAACAATGTGCGCGGCGCCCAAATGATTATGCTTGCCGACTGGCACCCGGATATTATCGAATTTATTGTCTCGAAAATGCAAAACCCGCGCATCTTGCGCTACCTGCTCGAGAACATGGAAGATGAGGGCATCAAAAAAGCAGCGCGCGACAAACTGAAATTCACACCGCTCACTGATCGGGAACGGGCGATGTATGAGGCGATCATCCGCTACAAAAACGAACCCGACTACGGCGGATTTACCGAAGAAATCATTAAAGACGCCGAAGAAAAACTGCGCACCGGTGGTACATATACCGTCCATAACCCTGACTTTTTAACCGGGGCGAATATTTCCGTCTGCTTGACAAAAGAGTTCATGGAGGCGGTTGAAAACGATGATGAATATGCACTCCGCTTCCCGGATGTAGAAACCTATTCCGAAGAAGAAATGCGCGTTTACAATGAAAAATGGCATGAAGTCGGCGATGTGCGCGAATGGGAAAAAATGGGCTGCCGCGTTCGCGTCTACCGGAAAATTCGCGCCCGCGAACTATGGAAGCTGATTAACATTTGTGCGACGTATTCGGCCGAGCCTGGCATTTTCTTCATCGACAATGCCAACGAAATGACGAACGCGCGTGCGTACGGGCAAAAAGTCGTGGCGACTAACCCATGTGGGGAACAACCGTTGGCACCATATTCTGTCTGCAACCTCGCCGCCATCAACTTGGCGAACATGGTGAATAAAGAACGAAAGGTCGTCGACTATGAAAAACTGAAACGCACGGTTGAAATCGGCGTCCGGATGCAAGACAACGTCATTGACGCGACGCCGTACTTCCTTGAGGAAAATAAAAAACAAGCGCTTGGCGAGCGCCGCATCGGCCTTGGCGTCATGGGGCTTGCCGATTTGCTTATTTACTGCGAAAAAGCGTACGGCTCTGAAGAAGGAAATCAACTCGTGGATGAACTGTTCCACACGATTGCCACGACTGCATACCGGACATCGATCGAGCTGGCGAAAGAAAAAGGCAGCTTTCCATTCCTTGTCGGCGAAACGGACGAAGAAACGCGCCGGCTGCGTGAAGCGTTCATCAACACCGGCTACATGAAACGGATGCCGGAAGACATTCGCCAAGATATTTTACAATACGGCATTCGCAATTCGCATTTGCTGACGGTGGCGCCGACAGGATCGACGGGAACGATGGTCGGCGTCTCCACCGGGCTGGAGCCTTATTTCTCGTTCTCGTACTACCGGAGCGGGCGCTTGGGTAAATTTATCGAGGTGAAGGCCGATATCGTCCAAGAATACTTGGACAAACATCCGGAAGCCGACCCGAACCACTTGCCGCCTTGGTTTGTCACGGCGATGGACTTACCGCCGGAAGCGCACGCCGATGTACAGTGCATCATTCAACGCTGGGTCGACTCGAGCTTGTCAAAAACGGTCAACGCGCCAAAAGGCTACACCGTCGAGCAAGTGCAAAAAGTGTATGAGCGGCTGTGGCGCGGCGGTGCGAAAGGCGGCACCGTCTATGTCGACGGCAGCCGCGATGCGCAAGTGTTGACGCTGAAAGCGGAGGAAAACAAAGTCGAAGAGCAGCTGGAGCTCATTCCGGAAGAAACGGAAGAGCAAACGAAGAAACGCACCGTCGTTCTTGTCGATACAATTCAAGATGTGCGTGCCACCGATGTGACGATCGGCTCGGAAATCGGCAACATTTGTCCAATCTGCCGCGAAGGGACGGTCGAAGAAATCGGCGGCTGCAACACGTGCACGAATTGCGGTGCACAGCTAAAATGCGGACTGTAACTAATTAGGCTGAAAAACGCTGGTTTCCTTTGAGAAACCAGCGTTTTTTTACATAAAAGAGAACAGGAAAAATATAGTGATAAAAGGGGAGGAGAAACGAAAGGAGGAGTGGTGATGATTACTCATGTCGTCCAGCGCGGAGAGGCGCTTTGGCAGCTGGCTCAGCGTTACGGTGTTCCACTCGAACGGATTGTCGCCGCCAATGAACTGAGCGACCCAAACCGGCTCGCCGTTGGCCAAGCGCTCGTCATCCCGGTTCCATATCGTTACCATACGATCCGCACAGGGGAGACGTTATGGCAGATCGCCCGCGCGTATGGAGTGACGGTCGAAGCGATCGTGCAGGCGAACCGACTCGCCAACCCGGCGCTCATTTATCCGGGCACAGCATTGTTGATCCCGGCGCGCATTCATACGGTGCGTGCGGGGGAAACGCTAGGGCAAATAGCCTCCACCTATCAGGTCAGCGTCCAGCAAATCATTGAGTTCAATCCAATCACCGATCCGAATATGATCGTTCCCGGACAGCGGCTTGTCATTCCACCAGCCAAGCCGCTCATTGACGTGAATGCCTTTACGATCGACCAAGGGGAGAAAGGGGCGGAACAAGTGCGCGAAGTCGGCCGCCATTTGACGTATGCCGCTCCGTTCGCCTATACGATGCGCACTGATGGCGGGCTGAATCCCATCAATGATATGGCAGTTATTCAGGCAGCCTCTGCTATGCGCATCGTGCCGATGATGACAATCACGAATTTCACATACGAAGACCCGGGATCGCGGTTAGCGCAAACGATTTTAGCCGACGTTGCGCTGCAAACGCGGTTGCTTGACAATATCATTCAAGTAATGCGGGTGAAAGGGTATCGGGCGTTGAATGTTGATTTTGAAAATGTCTACCCATCCGACCGTGAGCGGTACAATGCATTTTTGCGGCGGGCGGCTGCTCGGCTTCACGCTGAGGGGTATTTGTTATCCACATCGCTCGCACCCAAAATCAGCGCGGAACAAAAAGGGGTGCTGTATGAAGCGCACGATTATCCGGCTCACGGGCGCATTGCCGATTTCGTCGTGCTCATGACGTATGAGTGGGGGTATCGATTTGGACCGCCGCAGGCCATTTCTCCAGTGAATCAAATTCGGCGCGTACTTGATTATGCTGTGACGGCAATCCCGCGCGAGAAAATCATGATGGGGTTTCAAATGTATGCCCGTGATTGGGTGTTGCCGCACGTGCAAGGGCAAGAGGCGGAAACGTTCAGTCCAAAAGAGGCGCTCGAGCGCGCCATTCGCTACGGGGCGTCCGTCCAATACGATATGGCGGCGGCATCGCCGTTTTATCGCTATACAGATGAACAAGGGCGACAACATGAAGTGTGGTTTGAGGACGCCCGCAGCGCGTTGACGAAATTTGAATTGGTGAAAGAATACAGATTACGCGGAATCAGCTACTGGGTGCTCGGGTATCCGTATCCGGAAAACTGGGTGCTGTTAGAGGACAATTTCCGCATCCGCAAGCGGGAATAAGCGGTTCGAGCGTATGCACCGGTGCACCGGTCATCGGGCATGCGCTTTTACTTTGTTTCTTGGAGTTCGAGCCGCTTTTTTAGTTGATACATTTCCAAATCATGCTGGCCGATCTTATGATTTAAATATTCAATCGCAATGTTCGCGTTGCGCCAATCATGTGACAGTATCTCGAACATGCGCCGATGATCAGCCAGCTCGTCCTCGATTTTTTTGAAATGGCTGCGCGTTTCGATGATAAAATGGTCCAACTTTTCCTCGAGGCGTTGCTGTCGTTCTTCGAGACGTTGCTGTCGTTCTTCGAGACGTTGTTGCCGTTCTTCAAGGCGCTGTTGTCCGGCTTCTAGTCGGTCGAGGCGTTCATGAATCGGCTGCAACTCCTCTTTCAGCACTGAGCGAAGCAATTCGACAAGCTCGTGAGACATTCTGCATCCCCTCCTTTCAGTTTAGTTTTATTGTATCATTGCATTTATGAGCTGTCATGGCAAATCGCAAAGGAGTGCGAATGTTTTGAAAGGAGATCCATTTGTTGAAACGAATATAGTGATCGAAAGGATCGATTTTCTAGTTGGTGGGATCCAGTGACATGAAGAGTGTGAAGAAGAAGTTGAAGAATAAGGAAGATGATCAAGTTGAATTTCACATGGGTCGCTAAACGGTTTGGACGTTTTGCTGTTCATGAATGCCGTGGGTCTAGTCCGTTGTATGAACAGCTTTCTTTCCACATCGCTGCAGATGAGAAGCTTCTCTGTCTTGCTTCGCATGCCCGCAGCGGCCAGCCAGTTCCCAACTTGTTGTTCGGAGCCGTGCGTGATTTGTTGCTGAAAGGGTATGAACATGGGTTGCGCGAATTTTACGGAAGTATTGTTAAGGAGCCGCGGGCACAGGAAGCTGCTTTTCCTTATTTCCGCGATTTTTGTCTTCGTTACTGGGAGGATATACAAGACATTTTGGTTCACCGGCTCGTGCAAACGAATGAAGTTCAGCGTTGTGCATATTTATACCCCGTGTTTTGTTGTATTTATGAACAAGTGAAAAAGCCTTTGTCACTCATTGAAATTGGCACAAGCGCCGGTCTGCAATTGGCTTGGGATCAGTACCGGTACGATTATGGCTGGGGGGGCGTTCATACGGAAATCTGGATTCTGATGTCCTTATTGCATCAAACATTCGTGGCGACCAACGTCCATTATTGTTGTCGGAAAGCCCGCCGGTCGCTGAACGCATCGGTATCGATTTGCATGTCATTGACTTGAAAACAGAGGATGATCGACGATGGATGAAGGCGCTCATTTGGCCCGAACATAAAGACCGGCGCCAATTGTTTGAAAATGCAGCCCGATGTCTGGAACAAACGCTGATTCGTCTGATCGAGGGAGACGGGGTTGAACTTCTCTCTGATCTTGTTGCACAAGTTCCGTCCGATACCGTTGTTTGCATCTTCCACACGCATGTTGCGAACCAAAAGTCAGATGAGGCAAAGCGTGGATTGCTTGAGCAGCTTCGCGAAATCGGCCGCCAACGGAATTTGTTCCATGTGTATAACAATATGTGGGATCCGAAACTGCATCTGGATCGCATGATCAATGGCCGAGAATGCCGGCAAATCATTGCTGAAACCGACGGCCATGCCCGATGGTTTCGCTGGGAGGCGGATGACTGTGGATGAGGAGGCGACAAGGAAACGAAAAAAGAATTCCAAATAAAGTAAGATAACGACTCCTCCGTTTCTGTCCATACTAACCATAAAGATGGACGAAATGGGGGAAACGATGAAACCGTTTGTGCCCAAACTCGTGTATTTCGAGACGGAGGCGTTGTCGTATCCGCTCGGGAAGGAACTGTATGAGAAATTTACGCAAATGGGAATTGAGATGCGTGAGACGACGTCACACAACCAAGTGCGCGGCATTCCTGGAGAGACAGAGCTGGCGCGGTATCGAAACGCGAAATCGACGCTCGTTGTTGGTGTACGACGGACGCTGAAATTCGATTCCTCGAAGCCGTCCGCGGAGTATGCGCTTCCATTGGCGACCGGATGCATGGGCCATTGTCATTATTGCTATTTGCAAACGACATTAGGGAGCAAGCCGTATATTCGCGTGTATGTCAATTTGGACGACATTTTCGCCCAGGCGCAAAAGTATATTGACGAGCGCGCGCCCGAGATCACTCGTTTCGAGGCGGCGTGCACGTCCGACATTGTCGGGATTGATCATTTGACCCATTCGCTGAAAAAGGCGATCGAGTTTATTGGTGCAATCGACTACGGTCGGCTTCGGTTTGTGACGAAATATGAGCATGTTGACCATTTATTGGATGCGCGGCATAACGGCAAGACGCGGTTTCGCTTCAGCATCAACTCCCGCTATGTCATCAATCATTTCGAGCCGGGGACGTCCTCCTTTGACGGGCGTCTTGCAGCGGCGCGCAAAGTAGCCGGTGCCGGCTATAAACTTGGCTTTGTTGTCGCGCCGATTTACCGGCATGAAGGATGGGAACAAGGGTATTTCGACTTGTTTCAGGAGCTCGCTCGGCAATTGGAAGGGATGGACTTGTCGGATTTGACGTTTGAGCTTATTCAACACCGGTTTACCAAGCCGGCGAAACGGGTGATCGAGCAACGATATCCGAAAACGAGACTTGACCTTGATGAGACGAAGCGGAAGTACAAATGGGGGAGATATGGGATCGGCAAGTATGTGTATCGTGACGAGGAAGCGAAGGAGCTGGAAGACACGATGCGCCGCTATATTGAACAGTTTTTTCCGGGCGCCTATGTGCAATATTTTACGTAATCCCCCTCTGCATGGTATAATGGTATTGATTGCTATTTTTTTGCCTGTCAGGAAGTCGAGGGGATACGAATCGTCATGGATGAAATGGCTTCGTTATGTTATGGCAGGTGAATATGGCAGGAGGGGACAAGCGTTGCCGACACCGAGCATGGAAGATTATATTGAACAAATTTATATTTTGATTGAAGAGAAGGGCTATGCCCGCGTCTCTGATATCGCGGAGGCGTTGTCCGTCCATCCCTCCTCGGTGACGAAAATGGTGCAAAAGCTCGATAAGGATGAATATTTAGTGTATGAAAAATACCGCGGCCTCGTTTTGACGCCGAAAGGGAAGAAAATTGGCCAGCGGCTCGTCTACCGCCATGAGCTGCTCGAGCAGTTTCTTCGTTTGATCGGCGTCCATGAAGAAAACATTTACCGCGACGTGGAAGGGATTGAACATCATTTGAGCTGGAACGCCATCGATCGGATTGGCGATTTAGTGCAATATTTCCAAGAGGACGAACGCCGGGTGGAAGCGCTTCGCAATGTCCAGAAGCGCAATGAACAAGGAGAGTAAGCTGTTGCTTGCTCTTTTTTGTTTTCCGTACTAAACGCCTCTCTTTTTTCTTACATATGTATAAACGGCAAGAAAGGAGAGGCAGCGGTGGACATTGACATCGTCTTTTCCGGCGGTGGGGTGAAAGGCTTTGCCTTGCTTGGCGCTTACGAAGCCATTGAGGAAAAAGGGATGCGTTGGAAACGGCTTGCCGGGACAAGCGCAGGGGCGATGCTGGCGGCGATGCTGGCGGCAGGCTACAGCGCCCGCGAGATTATGCACTTGCTTGAGGAGTTGGAGCTTGAGCGGTTGTTGGATGAACGGGCGTCATGGATTCCTTTTCCGGTCTGGAAGTGGGTGCGCCTTTATTGGCATCTTGGCCTCTATCAAGGAAAAGCGCTTGAACGGTGGCTTGAATCGACGCTTGCTGTCCGCGGGGTGCGGACGTTTCAAGATGTGCCGGCCGGCAGTTTGTATATCGTCGCTTCCGATGTCACAAATGGGCGCATTGTGGTGCTGCCGGACGATTTAATCATGTACGGCATTGATCCGGGATCGTTTTCTGTCGCCAAGGCGGTGCGAATGAGTGTTAGCATTCCTTACTTTTTCGAGCCGGTTCGACTTCGCGGGCAAAATGGCACGTCTGTCATTGTCGATGGCGGGGTGCTGAGCAACTTTCCGCTTTTTCTCTTCGATGAGGAAAAGAAAACGAAAAAGCGGCCGGTGCTCGGCATCCAGCTGAGCGCCAAGCCGGGCGAGCGACCAAAACAAAAAATCGCCAATGCGTTAGATTTGTATGAGGCGCTGTTTGCGGCGATGAAAGAGGCGCATGACGCCCGTTACATCTCGCGGCGTCATGAAAAAAACATCGTCTTTTTGCCGGTGGAAAACGTTATGTCGACCGAATTTTCCGTCGACCCGGAGGTGCGCCGGCGCCTCATCGACTACGGACGAGAACGAACGCGGCAGTTTTTACGACAATGGACGTACTAGGCAAGGAGAGGCGGCAAGATTGCGACACCTGCGGCAGGGAAAAACGAATAATGGCGCGTTAAGGAGAGCCGACTTCCTCATGAGGACGGCGGGCAAACAAAAAAGAATCAAGCTAAAACGAAGCTCGATTCTTTTTTTTGCCTTTTTTCCCATCGATCACGGTTAAATGCGGGGTTGCTGTCCGCTTTTTCAGCGGGCGTTTCAGTTTCGCTGGCTTGGACTGCTTGCGTCCGGAACGGGGATGGAGCTTTTTGGACTGCCGCACCGCTTTTAAATACGATAGCCGTTCTTTATCAGTGCGGCGTTGGTACACGAAACGATAAAAGAGATAAATCGCGGCTACAAACAGCGCAACAAACAACAGCTGGCGGAACAGCACCGTCGGATGGGCAAAAAGGGTATAGACAATGCCAAGCGTTCCAAGCAAGATCATGAGCCCGACGAGCGGGTGAAGGGCCCTGCGCCGCAATGAATCCACCCCCTTTAATCGATTACTGTACCGCTTTTTTCGCTTCAGCTTCTGCTTCCAAATGGAGAAGCCGCTGAAATGAGGCGATGGCCACTTCCACTTGATCATCGTCTGGTTCTTTTGTCGTCAGTCGTTGCAGCCATAGACCAGGATAGCCGAGCCAGCGCAGCAGCGGAACATCCCTCAATTTATTTGTAAACTGCAATACTTCAAACGAAACGCCCAGAACGACTGGAATTAAAGCGAGCCGGTTAACTATCCGCAGCCAAAGCGGATCGGTCGGCACGAACAAATAAAGGAACAAGCCAACGATAACCGTAAATAAAATAAAGCTGCTGCCGCACCGATAGTGAAGGCGCGAGGCGCGCTGGACGTGCTCGACGGTCAGCGGCCAGCCCGCTTCATAGGCGTTGATCACTTTATGTTCCGCGCCGTGATATTGGAAAACGCGCTTCACAAGCGGCGTTAACGAAATAAAGTAAATATAGCCGAGCAACAGAGTCAGCTTAAAGATCCCTTCAAGCAAAATTTGTCCCATCTTTCCAGGGACGAGCGGCTTGAACAAAGCAGCGGCGAGCGCTGGAACGAGCGTGAAAATAGTCTTGGCGAACAAGAACGACAGCACACCGATGGCCGCGGCGCCGAGAATGAGTGTCAGTTTGGAGTAGTTTTCCTTATCCACCTGCTCTTCCCCTGGAGCCGCCTCATACCGTTCGCTCGCAAACTGCAAATGTTTTGCCCCGTTCGCGCTCGCTTCGATCAGGGCGATGATGCCGCGGACAAACGGGATTTTTTTAAAAGCGGCCATCGTCGAATTGGCACGGCGCGGCAAGGAAAAGTATTCAATTGTTCCATCATTGCGGCGAACGGCGGTGACCGAGTGTGTTTTGCCGGCAAACATCACTCCTTCGACGACTGCTTGGCCGCCGTATAACGGTTTATCCATTTGTTTCATTCAGCAAACACCAACCTATTTTTATGTTTATTATTTTATTCTACAAGAAACATTCGGAAACCTCTAGGTTGATGTTACTGTTATGATTTCCAAAAAATCCATTATTTACACAGATATGATCATTTTTTTTACTTGATTCATGGGGCGGTGGGCTGCAGGTCATACTAACGGATAAGGAGGTGCAGCATGATGACGGAACAAAAAGGAAAGCTCGAGCAGGAGAAAACAGAGCGGCCCATGACGCTCCTGCAAAAAACGATCATTATTGGGTTTGTCGGCGGTGTGTTTTGGAGCCTAATGGGCTATTTATCCTACTTTTTCAATTTTAGCGAAATCAGTCCAAACATGGTGTTAGTTCCATGGGTGGCTGGTGACTGGAAATACGGAAAAGCGGGCAATTATGTGGCCATTGCGTTGATCGGCGTCATTTCCATTGCGGCGGCGCTTCTCTACTATGCGTTGCTGCGGAATATTCGCGGCATGTGGGCAGGCATGTTATACGGCGCTGCGCTGTGGGCGGTTGTTTTTTATTTGTTCAATCCATTGTTTCCGAACGTTCAGCCGGTTGCTGATTTAGATCCGAATACAGTCATTACAACGCTTTGCTTATACATTTTATACGGCGTGTTCGTCGGCTATTCGATTTCCTTTGAGACGCAGGAAATGAACCGTCCATCCCAAAGCGGCGGGAAAGAGGCGGCGAAAGAAGGGAGTTGACGGAGCCCCTTCATGTTGATTGACCAAAGAGCGTGCCTCTCTGTCAAACCGACGTATAGCGAAATCCTTCCTCCTTATGGTAAAATAAAGAAGGTTTTCACACGGTTTGATATCGCGTGATAGCTGGTGACAGGGGGGCAAACCGGCGCACGATGCTGCCTTTGGCATGATCAAGGCTGAAAAGCTTCCGCTCGGCCACCCGGCGGGCGGTGGAAGCGGTCAAATTCATGGGAAGAGGAGAATGAAGGATGGAAAAGTTGGAAAAACTTCGGGCGCTTCTGGAGGAGCGGCATATTGATGGGCTTTTAGTGACAAACGGCTGCAACCGCCGCTACATCACTGGGTTTACCGGTACGGCTGGCGTCGCGCTTGTCAGCCGCCAAGGGGCGGTGTTTATTACAGACTTCCGCTATGTCGAACAAGCTTCCAAACAGGTCGAGGGTTTTGAGATTGTTCAGCATAGTGGGCCGATCGTTGAGGAAATCGCGAAACAAGTAAAAAGACTTGGCATCGGAAAGCTTGGCTTTGAGCAGGAGGATGTCACGTATGCGGCATACAAAGCGTATGAGGAAGCGATCAGCAGCGCCGAGCTTGTGCCGACGTCGCAGGTAGTGGAAAAGTTGCGCTTGATTAAGTCGGAAGCAGAGATTAAGATATTAAAGGAAGCAGCGGAAATCGCCGATGCAGCATTCGCCCATATTTTGTCGTTCATCCGTCCGGGCGTCAAAGAAATCGAAGTGGCGAATGAGCTTGAGTTTTTTATGCGCAAGCAAGGAGCGTCTTCTTCTTCTTTTGATACGATCGTCGCGTCCGGCTACCGCTCGGCGCTGCCGCACGGGGTGGCGTCAGAGAAAACGATTGAGCGCGGCGAGCTTGTCACGCTTGATTTCGGAGCTTACTACAAAGGGTATTGTTCCGATCTCACAAGGACGGTCGCCGTCGGCGAGATCAGCGCTGAACTGAAAACGATTTATGATATCGTCCTTGAGGCGCAGCAACGCGGCATGAGCGGTCTTAAGGCAGGCATGACCGGCAAAGAGGCGGATGCGTTAACGCGCGATTACATCCGTAAAAAAGGGTATGGCGACTATTTCGGCCATTCGACCGGCCACGGCATCGGCCTTGAGATTCATGAAGGGCCAGCGCTGTCGTTCCGTTCCGATATGGTGCTTGAGCCGGGCATGGTCGTTACGGTCGAGCCGGGCATTTACATTCCGGAGCTTGGCGGGGTGCGCATTGAAGACGATGTGGTCATCACTGCCGACGGAAATGAAGCGCTCACTCATTCGCCGAAAGAACTAATTATTTTATAATGGATTGCGTGAGGAGGATTTCAGTCAATGATTTCAGTGAACGATTTTCGCACAGGGCTGACAATTGAGGTGGACGGCGAGATTTGGCGCGTCCTTGAATTCCAGCATGTCAAGCCGGGCAAAGGGGCGGCGTTCGTCCGTTCGAAGCTGCGCAATTTGCGCACCGGCGCCATTCAAGAGCGGACGTTCCGCGCCGGTGAAAAAGTGAATCGGGCGCAAATTGATACGCGCAAAATGCAATATTTGTACGCCAACGGCGACCAGCACGTCTTTATGGATATGGAAACATACGAGCAAATCGAGCTGCCGGCGAAACAAATCGAGCATGAGCTGAAGTTCTTAAAAGAAAACATGGAAGTGTTTATCATGATGTATCAAGGCGAAACGATCGGCGTCGAGCTGCCGAACACTGTCGAATTGAAAGTTGTTGAAACAGAACCCGGCATCAAAGGTGACACAGCTTCCGGCGGTTCGAAACCGGCCAAGCTTGAGACCGGCCTTGTTGTTCAAGTGCCGTTTTTCGTCAATGAAGGTGACACGCTCATCATTAACACGGCTGACGGCACGTACGTTTCGCGGGCATAAGCGGCTGAAAAGGGGCAGCACCTCTCCGGAATTTTCCGGATGGGTGCTGTTTTTTTATGCGCGAAATTGCCGCTGCTTCACTGTCCATCCTCGTTTTCCCCGCCAAAAACTTCTTCTGAAACAGCTTGTTCCCGCATACGTTTGTACTAATCAATCCCTTTTTTCCAAACAGGAGGGGCATATGAGGCATTGGCTGCGATCGATCGATTCATCCGTCTTGGCGATGGCGGGCATGCGGGTGTTGTCGGCGCTCATTGAACTCAGTGCAGCGCTGTTGATGCTTGTGTTCAACGACATCAAAAAAGCGCTCGCCATTAACGCTGCGCTCGCCGTCGTTGGTCCGACTGTCATGATCGTGACAATGACGATCGGACTGCTTTCGCTTGCGGACGAGCTCTCGTTTTCCCGACTGGGGCTCGTTGCGCTTGGGGTGGCGCTTATTTTGTTTGCCATTTACAAGTAAGGAATAAACGGCATATTTCGCCCATACATATGAACTAGTCCACACGAAAAGGGGGAGGGCCATGGAAGCGGTATGGGGAATTTTGCCGAAAACAATCGCTATGGCGGTGCAACAGCTCCCTTCATGGCACGGAATCGAAGAAATTCGCATCCGCGTCTCCCGGCCGCTTGAGGTAATCGCCAATGGAACGGCCCACTTATTGCCATACGAGGCAACGAAAGAGGATGGCGTGCAACTGCTGAACAAATTGAGCCACTATTCAATTTATGCCGTCGAGGAAGAGCTAAAGCGCGGGTTTATGACGATTGAAGGGGGACATCGTGTCGGGCTTGCCGGCAAGGTCATCACAGAAAGCGGCAAAGTGAAGGCCATTCGCGATGTGGCCTCCTTTAATATCCGAATCGCTAAAGAGCAAGTCGGCATCGCCACCCCGCTCATTCCGTATGTATACGACGGACGCTGGCGCCACACGATGATCATCGGCTCACCGCAAACCGGAAAAACGACGCTGCTGCGCGACGCAGCGCGCCTCATCAGCAGCGGAACCGAGCGCATCCCGGCGCAAAAAGTGGCGATTGTTGATGAGCGTTCGGAAATCGCCGGCTGTGTGAAAGGAATTCCACAATTTTCATTTGGTCCGCGCCTCGATGTACTAGATGCCTGTCCGAAAGCGGAAGGGATGATGATGATGATCCGCTCGATGAGCCCGGATGTCATCATTGTCGATGAAATCGGACGCGAGGAAGACAGCGAAGCGGTGCTCGAGGCGGCGAACGCTGGCGTCTCTGTATGGACGACCGTGCACGGACGCAACATTAAAGATGTCTGGCAGCGGCCGACGCTCGGCCCAGTAATGGAGCAAAAAGTATTTGAACGGTTTATCGAGCTGACGAGCATCCCCCATCCCGGCGCGGTCCAGCGTATTCTTGATGCCAGCGGGGCCGTGCTGTATGAACGGACGGTGGTGAATCGATGAAATGGGTCGGCGCCTTGTTGATTCTCGCCGCCTCGACATGGATGGGATTTGCCGTCGCCCGCATGCTGCATGAGCGTCCGCGCCAGCTCCGTCAGCTGAAAGCAGCGCTCAAGGCGCTCGAGGCGGAAGTGATGTACGGGCATACGCCGCTCGCCGAAGCGTCCGTTCATATCGCCCAGCAAACGGCTGCCCCGATGTGCGAGCTGTTTTTTCGGTTCGCTGCGGCGCTGCGCACCGAGGAGACGAGCGTGGCGGATGCATGGGAAAAAAGCTTGCTAGCTCTATGGGGGAAAACGGCGCTAAAGCAAGGGGAATTGGAAGTAATGAAACAGTTTGGCGCCACGCTCGGCCAGTATGACCGGCTGACGCAGCAAAAGCAAATCGCTTTGGCGCTCGCCCATTTGGAGCGGGAGGAAGCAGAAGCGCTCGACAACCAAGCGCGTTACGCCAAAATGGCGAAAAGTTTGGGCGTGTTGGCTGGGCTACTGCTCGTCATTTTACTCATGTAGAACAGGAGGCGGGATGAATGGGCATCGATGTCGATATCATTTTAAAAATCGCCGGTGTTGGCATCGTCATCGCGTTTTTGCATACGGTGCTCGATCAGATGGGGCGGAAAGAATACGCCCAATGGGTGACGCTGCTCGGCTTTATTTACATTTTGTTTATGGTCGCCTCGATTGTGAGCGATTTGTTCCAAAAAATTAAAGACGTCTTTTTGTTTCGCGGGTAGGGGGGATCGGCCATTGACATTTTGCAAATTGTCGGTCTCGGGTTGATTGCGACGTTTTTAGTGGTATTGCTTCAGGAGCAAAAATCGAACCTCGCCTTTTTATTGACTGTTTTTGTAGGATGCACCATTTTTTTGATGCTCGTCGATCAGATTAGTGAAATTTTGCTGATGTTGCGGAAAATGGCGGAAGGCGCCCATATCCAAATGGTGTATTTGGAAACAATGTTGAAAATCATCGGCATTGCCTACATTGCCGAGTTCGCTGCACAAATTTCCAAGGATGCCGGCCAAGGGGCGATCGCCGCTAAAATTGAACTCGGCGGCAAAATTGTCATTTTGGCGCTTGCTGTTCCGATTTTGACCGCCATTATTGAAGCGGTTATCAGCCTGATTCCGGCAGCGCGATAAGGAGGGAACGAATTGAAGCGGACAGCGTTCCTCATTGCCGGGTTGCTTTTTCTCTTTTTTTGCCCGTTGGTCGTACAAGCTGCCAGTAACGAGCCGTCCGTGAGCGAGCAGCTCGCCCGGCTTGATGTGAGTGACATTCGCCGCTATTGGGAAACGATCGTCAACGAATACGGCGGCTTTTTGCCGGAAAGTGAAAAAGGGCCGCTCACCGACTTTTTAAGCGGCGATAAGCAATGGTCACCGATCGAATGGCTGAAGGCGTTTGCTCGTTATTTGTTTTATGAACTGCAAGTAAACGGCAAGCTGCTTGGCACGCTCATTTTGCTCGCTGTGTTCAGCACGGTGCTGCAATCGTTGCAAAACGCGTTCGCGCAACAGGAAGTGAGCAAAATCGCTCACGCTGTTGTGTATATGGTGTTGTTGTTGATCGCCTTAAACAGCTTCCGCCTCGCCGCCGGCTATGCGCTTGAAGCGGTGCAGACGATGAGCCATTTCATCATCGCTCTCGTTCCACTGTTGCTCGCGCTGCTTGCTTCCTCCGGTGGTGTTGTGTCGGCGGCGTTTTTTCACCCGGTGATTTTGTTTTTAATGAACACGACCGGCACGGTCATCGAATATGTCACATTGCCCCTTTTGTTGCTGGCGGCGCTGCTTTCCGTTGTCAGCACGCTCAGCGACCGGTACAAGGCGACCCAGCTCGCCGATTTGCTGAACAAAGTCGCGCTTGGTTTGCTCGGCATTATTTTAACGGTTTTTCTTGGCGTCATGTCCGTGCGCGGGACGACGGCGGCGGTGGCGGATGGCGTCGCTTTAAGGGCGGCGAAATTTGTCACTGGCAACTTCATCCCGGTTGTCGGCAAACTGTTTACCGATGCTGCCGATACTGTCGTCGCTGCCTCCATGTTGCTGAAAAACGCCGTTGGGTTAGTCGGGGTTGCGATGCTCTTAATGATTGCCCTCTTTCCAGCGGTGAAAATTTTCGCAATCGTCATCGTCTACAAACTATCAGCTGCCTTATTGCAACCGCTTGGCGGGGGTTCAGTGCTTTCATGCCTTAACATCATCAGCAAAAGCATCGCCTATGTGTTGGCGGCGCTGCTCATCGTATCGTTTATGTTTTTCCTCAGTCTCACAGTCATGGTGATGGCCGGAAACATCACGATGATGGTCCGCTAGGAGGGACGGTATGCAGTTTGTTATTGAATGGATCACAAACATCATTTTGTTTTTGCTGTTTGCCATTATCATCGACTTTTTGTTGCCGTCTGGGACGATGCAAAAATATGTAAAAATGGCTATCGGACTTATGCTGCTGCTCGTGATGCTCACTCCGGTGCTCCGCCTCGCCTCGATTGACCCAGAGCAGCTCGTCGCTTCGGCGCTTGCCCGTTTTTCCGAGGGGCCAGTCGGCAATGAAGCGATAAAAAATCAAATTGAGCAGCAGAAAAAAGAAATACAAGCTTCGCAACGCGCATATATTTTAGAACAAATGGCTGTCCAGCTGGAAAACGACGCAAACGAGGAGTTGATGGGGAAGTATGGATTAAAGGCTGATGTCAAAGTGTACGCCGATGACAAAGAAAGTTGGCGCATGCCGGATGACATCAAGATGATCGAAGTCGTACTTTCTAAACAACAGCCTGCCGGGACGGTGGAGCCGGTCATCATCGATACGACGAAACCGCTCGTTCCGTCTGAAGGTGGCGCTTCGCTGGCCGAAGAGGTGCGCACCTTTCTCGCCGGCAAATGGGAAGTCGATGAAAATAAAATTGCCGTACAATTTAGGGGGAGGGAATAGGGGGGATGCTTCAGTTTTTGAAACGGCTCTTTTCTTCGCCGTCGAAAGAAGGGGGCGAGGGAGAACCCCGAAAAAAAATGCCGTTTTCCTATGTTGTCGCACTGTTGTTGGCCGGCGTTGCGCTGATGGTGGTGGGCCATTTCGCAAAAAGCGGAGAAGATGTTCCGGAAACGCCTTCCGCCCGGCAGCCAGAGGCTCCGTCCGAGCCAGCCTTTTTGGCGGGCAAAGAGACGAAAGAAAAGGTGATCGCTGCCTATGAGGAGCGATATGAAAAGGAATTGAAAGCCGCACTCGAGACGATCGAGGGAGTGGATGACGTTACTGTCGTCGTCAACATTGATTCGACGGAGTTGAAATTATTTGAGAAAAAACGATCGACCCAGAAGCAAACAACGGAAGAAAGCGACAAGGAAGGCGGAAAACGGACGATTGAAAACGAGTCGACCAATGAAGAAGTGATCATTATTCGTAACGGCGACGAAGAAACGCCGCTCGTTGTCGCCACAAAAAAGCCGGACATCCGTGGCGTGCTCGTCGTCGCCAAAGGGGCAGACAATTTGCAAATTAAAAAATGGATTGTCGAGGCTGTGACGCGCGTGTTAAACGTCCCAAGCTATCGCGTCGCTGTCTTGCCGAAAAAATGACCGCGTAAGGGGAGGAGATCGGCATGTTGAAAAAACAAACCGTGTGGCTGTTGACGATGTTAAGCTTAGTGGTTGTGCTGTCAGTCTATTACGTGACGGCGCCGAAAGAGATGGGAGACAGTCCAGCGTTTACCGCCAATGAGAAGACAGGAAAAACAAAAGAACAGCCAAGCGTCGCCGTCGAAGAAGCAGGGGCGAAAGACAAGCCATCAACAGCCGGCGAAACAGGCGATGATTTGTTTATGGCGCTGCGCATGAAAATCGAAGACGAGCGAAGCCGACTGCGCGATGAGCTGAACGCCATCGTCGCCTCGGCGAACGCAACAGCGGAAGAGAAAAATAAAGCACTGGATAAAATGGAACAGCTGCAAGCGCTGTCTGAAAAAGAAGCGACCTTGGAGACGCTGATCAAATCGAAAGGCGGCTATGAAGATGTGCTTGTGCGCGCCGATAATGACCAAGTGCGCGTGACGATTAAAGCGAAGGAAAGCTCGGCTAAATCAGCAAACGAAGTCATTCATATGGTGAAAAAAGAAATTCCGGACGCTGAATATGTGACCGTTGAGTTTCAGCCGGCCGGATGAACGCGCTGTTCTGTATGGGAACAGCTTCTTTTTTTGCATAAAAATCTTTTGTTTGTCCTACGGTTGTGTGTATAATCGTTATGAACACGTTTTATTGATCACCGTCCACCAAAAATGGGGGGCTTGACAATTGAAGAAAGGTGTGAGATCGATGAAAATTCAAGAAATTCGTGAATTGATTCGGTTGGTTGATCAATCCTCGATCGACGAATTTGTATACGAGCAAGGCGAAACGAAAGTACATATGAAAAAAGCCACAACCACAGCCGCACCGACGGTCGCCGTACAAGCGGCTCCTGCCGCGCCGACGGCTGTCGAACCGGCCCCGACGGCCACCCCGATCCAAACGGCCGCCCCGGAAGCACCGGCGTCGGAAATGGAAAAACCGGCTGCTCCGGAAACGTCGGCGCCGGAAGGCAACTTTCACCAAATCACATCGCCGATGGTCGGCACGTTTTACGCTGCTCCGGCTCCGGACAAGCCGCCGTATGTGAAGCCGGGCGATCGAGTGAAAAAAGATACCGTCGTTTGCATTATTGAAGCGATGAAACTGTTTAATGAAATTGAAGCAGAAGTCGACGGCGAAATTGTCGAGGTGCTCGTACAAAACGGCCAGCTTGTCGAATACGGCCAACCGTTATTTTTGGTCAAGCCTGAATAAGGGAGAGAACGGACAATGATCAAAAAAGTGTTAGTGGCAAACCGCGGGGAGATCGCCGTCCGCATTATCCGCGCTTGCCGCGAGCTCGGCATTGAGACGGTCGCCGTCTTTTCACAAGCCGACCGCGACGCCTTGCACGTGCAGCTCGCGGACGAGGCGTACTGCATCGGGCCAACCGCTTCCAAAGATAGCTATTTAAATTTCACGAACATCATGAGCGTGGCCACGCTAACCGGCTGTGACGCCATTCATCCGGGTTATGGGTTTTTGGCTGAGAATGAGGCGTTTGCTGAGCTGTGCCGCGAATGCAACGTCACGTTTATCGGCCCGAGTCCGGAAGCGATTACAAAAATGGGCATTAAAGATATCGCTCGGGAAACGATGCGCGAAGCCGGAGTTCCGATCGTGCCCGGATCGCGCGGAGTGATCGAAAGCCTCGACGAAGCTCGGGCCATCGCTGCAGAGATCGGCTACCCGGTCATCATTAAAGCGACGGCTGGCGGCGGTGGGAAAGGGATTCGCGTTGCCCGCAACGAAGAGGAGCTCGTCAAAGGCATCAATATCACCCAGCAAGAAGCAGCGACGGCGTTCGGCAATCCGGGTGTCTATATTGAAAAATATATTGAAGATTTTCGTCATGTTGAAATTCAGGTGCTGGCCGATTCGTACGGAAATACGATTCATCTCGGCGAGCGCGACTGCTCGATTCAGCGTCGGCTGCAAAAGCTTGTGGAAGAAGCTCCGTCGCCGGCGCTTGATGACGAGATGCGCCAAAAGATGGGTGAAGCGGCGGTCAAGGCGGCGAAAGCGGTCAACTACACCGGCGCCGGCACGGTTGAATTTATTTTCGATCATCGACATAATGAGTTTTATTTCATGGAGATGAATACGCGCATTCAAGTTGAGCACCCAGTCACCGAGCTGATTACCGGAGTCGACTTAGTGAAAGAGCAAATCCGCATCGCCTCTGGCGAAAAGTTGTCACTCACCCAAGACGATGTCACGTTTAATGGCTGGGCGATCGAATGCCGCATCAATGCGGAAAATCCGGCGAAAAACTTCATGCCATCGCCGGGGAGAATCGCTATGTATTTGCCGCCGGGCGGACCGGGGGTGCGCGTTGATTCAGCCGCTTATCCAGGCTATACGATTCCACCGTATTACGACTCGATGATCGCCAAATTGATCGTTCATGCGCCGACGCGCGAAGAAGCGATCGCCCGCATGAGACGGGCGCTCGGCGAGTTTGTCATCGAAGGCATTCATACGACGATCCCGTTTCACATAAAATTAATGGAACACGGGAAATTTCAAAGCGGCGAGTTTAATACGAAGTTTTTGGAGTTATATGATATTATGAAGGCGGAATAGGAGGTGCCTTATGTCTGAACATGTGTTTGATTCCGACCAAGAGAATGCGGGGCTTGGCAAAGTGGAAATCGCGCCGGAGGTGATTGAGGTGATCGCCGGCATCGCGGCGAGCGAGGTCGACGGCATCGCGCAGATGCGCGGCAATTTCGCTGCGGGTGTCGCCGAGCGGTTCGGCAAAAAGCATCATGGCAAAGGCGTCAAAGTCGACTTGCGCGACGATGGCGTCGTCATCGATCTTTATTGTCTCGTCCAGTTTGGCGCATCGATTCCGAACGTGGCGAAAAAAGTGCAAGAAAATGTGCGTCAAGCGCTTTGGAACATGACCGGCTTGGAAACAAGTGAAGTGAACGTCCACATCGTCGGCATCCAGTTTGAGGCCGGAAAACTGGAGCAAGATGCGGTGGAACAGCGGTAACGCAACAAAGAGGGTGTCCCAAAAGGATCGGGACACCCTCTTTCACTGCTATATATACGCGTTGATTGTTTATGTCGCACTATATATTGTGTCTGTGTTGAAGACAGGCAATCTTTTTGGTCAGCCCCCTCTTTCGCTGCTATATACCAATCTTCTGTTTGTATCTCACTATATATTATGCCTTCCTTGGAGATAGACGACCTTTTGAATCAGCCTCTTTTGTTTTTTTCGCTAAAGTTTGTTATTGTAATGAACGAGGCCGTTGGCATGGCCGGCGGCAGCGAACTGGCATCGCTGATGGTTTGTGGGAAGGGGCTGGTTTTTTCCGAAAAATATGATATGATTTCAATATAAATGTTCGTGTTTAGGAAGGGGGAAGGTAATGAAACGGCATGAGGCGCGAGAAAAGGCGTTGCAGGCGCTATTCCAAATTGATGTTGGTCACATTCCTCCCGAGGAAGCGCTCGGCAATGTGGCAGGAAGCGGCGAGGTGGACTCGTTTTTGCATCAGCTCGTATTTGGCGTTGTCGAGCACCAAGGGGAAATTGACGAGCTGCTGCGCGCGAATTTGGAAAAATGGACGCTCGAGCGGATCGCTAATGTTGACCGGACCATTTTGCGCATGGCGACGTACGAAATGAAATATGTCGATGAGGTGCCAGTGGGCGTCAGCCTTGATGAGGCGGTTGAGCTGGCGAAGAAATTCGGCGATTGGAAATCTGGGAGTTTTGTCAACGGCGTGCTCTCAAAAGTGAAAGCAGCGTTGCAAAAATAACATTGGCAATCGGTGAAACGAAGCTTAAGTTTACCTAGATTCGGGCGGATTCATATCGACCGATGAACGAGGAGAGGGGAGCAAGACTCAATGACAGCACAAATCATTAGCGGAACGGAATTGGCAAAAACGATTCGCGCCCAGTTAGCGGATGAAGCCACAGCGCTAAAGGCAAACGGCATCGAACCGGGGCTGGCCGTCATTCTCGTCGGCGATGATCCCGCGTCTCACTCGTATGTGAAAGGAAAACAAAAAGCATGCGCCGAAATCGGCATTCGTTCACTTCTTTACAAGTTTCCAGCCACGGTCAGCGAGGAAGAACTGCTCGCCAAAATCCGCGAGTTGAACGCTGATCTGACCGTGCACGGCATTTTAGTGCAGCTGCCGTTGCCTGCTCACATTCGCGAGTGGTCGGTGATTGAAACGATCGCCCCGGAAAAAGATGTCGATGGCTTTCACCCGGTCAACGTCGGAAAAATGATGATCGGCCAGCCGGCGTTCCTTCCGTGCACCCCGCACGGCGTACTCGTGATGGTCAAGTCCGCCGGCATCGACATTGCTGGAAAGCATGTTGTCGTCGTCGGCCGCAGCAACATCGTTGGCAAGCCGGTCGGCCAGCTGTTTTTGCGCGAGCATGCGACCATCACCTATGCTCACTCGAAAACACCGGATTTGGCTGCCATCACTCGGCAGGCTGATATTTTAATCGTCGCCGTCGGCAAGGCGCGTCTCATCGGTCCGGAACATGTCAAGCCGGGAGCGGCCGTCATTGATGTTGGAGTCAACCGGCTAGAGAGCGGCAAATTGTGCGGCGATGTCGATTTTGACGCGGTGAAAGAAGTGGCCGGCTACATCACGCCGGTGCCGGGAGGGGTCGGACCAATGACGATTACGATGCTGCTGCACAATACGATGGAAGCGGCTCGGCAGCTCGCCGCGAAGTGAGGGCGGTTTTCGTGGAAGGGAAATACGTGACCGTTGGGGCGCTGACCAAATACATTAAGCGAAAATTTGACGTTGATCCACATTTGCGCGATTTATGGATCAAAGGCGAGATTTCAAACTTTAAGCAACATTCGCGCGGCCATATGTATTTTACGTTAAAAGACAGCCAAGCGCGCATCGCTGCGGTCATGTTCGCCGGCTACAACCAGCATTTGCCGTTCCGTCCTGAAAACGGAATGAATGTGCTTGTGCGCGGGGAAATTTCTGTGTATGAACCAAATGGCAACTATCAACTATATGTAAAAGAGATGCAGCCGGAAGGCATCGGCCGCCTGTATTTAGCGTACGAACAGCTGAAGCAGCGGCTTGAAGCGGAAGGACTGTTTTCTTCGGCCCATAAAAAGCCGCTGCCGGCGTTTCCACGCTGCATCGGTGTCGTCACATCGCCGACCGGGGCGGCAGTGCGCGATGTGATGACGACGATTCGCCGTCGTTATCCGCTTGCCAAAATCATTTTATTCCCGGCGCTCGTGCAGGGGGACGGAGCGGCACTGTCGATCGTGCGCGCGATTGAGCGGGCGAACGATTTTGGAGAGGTTGACGTGCTCATTGTCGGCCGCGGCGGCGGTTCGATTGAAGAATTGTGGGCGTTTAACGAAGAAATCGTGGCTCGTGCCATTTTTGCTTCCCGCGTGCCGGTTGTTTCCGCCGTCGGTCATGAGACTGATTTTACGATCGCCGATTTTGTCGCGGATTTGCGAGCCCCGACGCCGACCGCGGCGGCCGAGCTGGCGGTTCCGCATATTGGGGAGCTGGCTGAGCGGCTCGCTGAGCGGAAATGGCGGCTCATCCGCGCCATGAAAGAGCGGCTTGCCGCCAGCCAAGAACGGCTTGTTCGTCTGCAGGCGTCGTACGCATTCCGCCATCCGGAGCGGCTGTATGAACAAAAAGAGCAACAGCTTGACGCGTTGCTGGAGCGGCTCACCCGTCAGCGCGAACGGTTGGTGGATAAAAAACGCCAACGGCTGCGTGAGCTGCATCTGAGGTTATGGCGCCATCACCCGGAGGCGAAGCTCGAGCGGATGAAAGAACGGCAAAAAGCGGCCGCCGGAGCGCTCGAAAAAGCGATGCGCACCGCTTTAGAGCGCCATGAGTTCCGCTTTCGTTCCTATGTCGCGCGGCTTGAGGCGCTCAGTCCGCTCCGCATCATGGAGCGCGGCTACAGCTTGGTGTACAATGAGCGACGCGAGCTTGTGAAGCGGGTCGGCCAGCTTCAAGTTGGTGAGCGCCTGTCCATTCGGGTTCAAGACGGACAAGTTAATTGCCAAGTGATGGGAGTGGAGGAAAAAACGAAATGAGCGAAGAAAAAGAAATGACATTTGAAGAAGCAATAAAACAATTGGAAGAAATTGTTGAAAAATTGGAAGAAGGAAACGTGCCGCTGGAAGATGCGATTGCCTTTTTCCAGGAAGGCATGAAACTGTCAAAACTTTGCCATGATAAGTTGCAACACGTGGAAAAACAGCTCGAGTATATGTTGCGCGAGGACGGGGAGCTTGTTCCTTTTTCGCCAGAGGAGGCATGACAGGTGGCGCAACTAGGGATTAAACAATTTTTACACGAGCAAAAACGGATGATTGAGGCGGCGTTGTCCCGCTACGTGGCGCAACTTGACGGCCCGGAGACGCTGAAAAAAGCGATGGCCTACTCGCTTGAAGCCGGCGGCAAGCGCATCCGCCCGCTTTTGTTGTTGGCAACGATTCGGTCGCTCGGCCAAAACCCGGCGCCTGGCCTGCCGGTGGCATGCGCCGTTGAAATGATCCATACGTATTCACTGATTCATGATGATTTGCCGAGCATGGACAATGACGATTTGCGGCGCGGCAAGCCGACCAACCATAAAGTGTTCGGCGAGGCGATGGCCATTTTGGCTGGAGATGGATTGCTGACGTACGCATTTCAATTGATCGCCGAGATCGAGGATGAACGCGTGCCCCTTGCTGTTCGGCTGCAGTTGATTGCCGAGCTGGCGAAAGCGGCCGGCCCAGAAGGCATGGTGGCCGGACAGGCGGCCGATATGGAAGGAGAAGGAAAACCATTAGCGCTTGCCGAACTGGAATACATTCACCGTCATAAAACCGGAAAAATGTTGCAATATAGTGTGCATGCCGGGGCGCTGCTCGGCGGCGCTAACGCCCGGCAAATGCGCGAGCTTGACGAATTTGCCGCCCATTTAGGAATCGCCTTTCAAATTCGTGACGATATTCTCGATATTGAAGGGGCGGAAGAAAAAATCGGCAAACGGGTTGGCAGCGACCGTGAACATCATAAAGCCACCTACCCCGCGCTGTTGTCGCTTGCCGGTGCAAAAGAAAAACTGGCGTTTCATATTGAGGCGGCGAAGCGCCATTTGCGGCAAGCCAATGTTGACGACGCTGTGCTCGCCTATATTTGCGAACTTGTCGCTGCCCGCGACCATTAATCGGAAGGCGGCCGTCTTCGTTCCGTGGTGATTTCGATTCAGGACCGGGGACGGCTGTTTTTTGCTTTCTATTTATCAAGCGTGTACAGCAGTCCCTCCTCCCCTGTATTCGTTTTCCCCCTAAAGGCTGGGATTTAACTAAAGTTCATGCTCCCTAACAGTATTTCTAAAATTGAGAAACTTATTATATCTGCTTTCTGTTTCGTGCCGTCTTATGCCTGCTAGAGACGACCGCCTTTTTCACCAGCCTCGTTATTTTTTATACTCAACAAAATGGATGCACACGCTCTCCTTGGCGGGAAAAGTCGATTTTTCGCGATGAATCATGTATAATAATACTTACCTGTACGATAGGAGAACCGGCTCGGAGAACGACCAAATGAAAGCGAGTGATCTTCGTTGGACTTAACGAAAATTGAGCATCCGCGCGTGGTAAAAACGATGTCGATTCCCCAGCTGAAACAGTTAAGCGCCGACATTCGGCGATTTTTAATTGAGAAGCTGTCGAAAACGGGCGGACATATCGGCCCGAATTTAGGGGTCGTCGAACTGACGATCGCCCTCCATCGGGAGTTTGACAGCCCGAAAGACAAGCTCATTTGGGATGTTGGACATCAGTCGTACGTGCATAAAATTTTGACCGGTCGGGCGGCTGAGTTTGATACGCTTCGCCAATATAAAGGGCTGTCCGGGTTTCCCAAGCGGAGCGAAAGCGAGCATGATGTATGGGAAACGGGCCATAGCTCGACATCGCTGTCAGCAGCGATGGGAATGGCAATCGCCCGCGATTTGAAAGGGACGGGCGAGTACATTGTGCCGATCATTGGCGACGGGGCGTTAACCGGCGGGATGGCGCTTGAGGCGCTCAACCATATTGGCCATGAAAAAACGGATATGATCGTGATTTTAAACGATAATGAAATGTCGATCGCTCCAAACGTTGGGGCGCTGCATAACATTCTTGGCCGGCTGCGCACCGCCGGCAAATACCAATGGGTGAAAGACGAGCTTGAACTGCTGCTCAAACGCATCCCGGCGGTCGGCGGCAAGCTGGCGGCCACGGCTGAGCGGCTGAAGGATAGCTTAAAGTATTTGCTCGTTTCCGGCGTGTTTTTTGAAGAGCTTGGGTTTACGTATTTAGGCCCGGTTGATGGCCATGATTTTGATGATTTGTTCGAAAACTTGCGCTATGCGAAGAAGATGAAAGGCCCGGTGCTCGTGCACGTGATTACGAAAAAAGGGAAAGGCTACAGCCCAGCAGAGAACGACAAAATCGGAACATGGCACGGAACCGGGCCATACAAAATCGAAACCGGCACTTTTGTCAAGACGAAAGAAGCAGGACCGTCATGGAGCGCGTTAGTCAGCGAAACGGTGCGTCGTCTTGCCCGCACTGATCCACGCATTGTCGCCATTACACCGGCGATGCCGGTCGGTTCGAAGCTGGAAGGATTTGCGAGCGAATTTCCGGATCGGATGTTTGATGTAGGGATTGCCGAACAGCATGCGACGACGCTCGCAGCCGGGTTGGCAACGCAAGGAATGAAACCGTTTTTGGCGATTTACTCGACGTTTTTGCAGCGTGCCTATGACCAAGTCGTCCATGACGTATGCCGGCAAAACTTAAACGTCTTTTTCGCCATCGACCGCGCTGGACTTGTTGGCGCTGACGGCGAAACGCATCAAGGGGTGTTTGACATCGCTTTTTTGCGACATGTGCCGAACCTCGTTTTGATGATGCCAAAGGACGAAAACGAAGGCCAGCATATGGTGTACACGGCCATCCGCTATGACGGCGGGCCGATCGCCATGCGTTTCCCGCGCGGCAATGGGCTTGGCGTTCCGCTTGACGAGAAGCTAAAAGAAATTCCAATCGGCACATGGGAAGTGCTGCGTGACGGCAGCGATGCGGCGATTTTGACGTTTGGAACGACGATTTCGATGGCACTTGAGGCGGCTGAACAGCTGGCGAAAGACGGCGTGTCGGTGAAAGTCGTCAATGCCCGCTTCCTGAAGCCGATGGATGAAGCAATGCTTCACGAATTGCTCGCGAGCCGTCTGCCGATATTAACGATTGAAGAGGCAGTATTGCAGGGCGGTTTTGGCAGCGCCGTGCTTGAATTTGCCCATGACCATGGCTACCATCAGGCCGTCATTGAACGAATGGGCATCCCTGATCGCTATATCGAGCATGGAAGCGTGAGTGAGCTGCTGCGCGAAATTGGGCTGACAGCCGCTCATGTCGCTGACCGCATTAAAACGATCATGCCAAGAAAACAGAAAAGGGCTTGAGACAGATGAAAGGAAAGAAAGAACGGCTCGATGTATTGCTTGTCGAACGCGGGTTGGCGGAAACGAGGGAGAAGGCGAAGCGGGCGATCATGGCCGGACTCGTCTATTCCAACGATGTCCGGCTCGAGAAGCCCGGAGAAAAAGTGCCGTCTGACATCCCGCTTGCAGTAAAAGGCAACCCGCTTCCGTATGTCAGCCGCGGCGGCTTGAAACTGGAAAAGGCGCTGCGCGAGTTTCAGATTAGCCTCAAAGATAAAATTGTTCTTGATATTGGCGCGTCGACTGGCGGATTTACGGACTGCGCGCTGCAGCATGGAGCGAGACTGTCCTATGCCGTTGACGTCGGCTACAATCAGCTCGCTTGGAAGCTGCGCCAAGACGAGCGCGTCGTTGTGATGGAGCGGACAAACTTTCGTTACGTGACGCCGGATTGCTTTGCGAACGGGTTGCCGGAGGTGGCAGTCATTGATGTATCGTTCATTTCGCTTCGGCTCATTTTGCCTGTCGTCAAGACGGTGATTGTGCCGGGCGGCGATGTGATCGCCCTCGTTAAGCCACAGTTTGAAGCCGGCAAGGAAAACGTCGGCAAAAAAGGGATCGTCCGCGACCCGGACGTTCATCGGGAAGTGCTTGAGTCGATCGTTCAATTCGCCTGCGCCGAAGGGTTCGATGTCCTCCATTTATCTTATTCGCCGATCACCGGCGGCGACGGCAACATTGAGTTTTTGCTTCATGCCGTCTATCCTGGGGGGGATCAAGAAGGGGAGAACCGTCTTTCAGCGCCGATTGTCTGCGTCGTGAACGAGGCGCACGATCGCTTGCGGAATGCGGAACGGGAGCGAGATGCTGAATAACGTCTTCCAAGAAAAAGGGTGGAACCCCATAGGCTGGAGCGGCTAGAAAGCCGGCATCTTGGAAAGCGAGGAGGTGGCCCGATTTGAACAAAGGACAAAGGCATATTAAAATTCGCGAAATCATTATGAACAACGACATCGAAACACAAGACGAGCTCGTCGACCGACTGAAAGAGGCCGGCTTTAACGTTACCCAAGCGACCGTCTCGCGCGACATTAAAGAGATGCAGCTCGTCAAAGTGCCGATGGCCAACGGCCGCTACAAATACAGCCTTCCGTCCGACCAGCGCTTCAATCCATTGCAGAAGCTGAAGCGGGCGCTTGTCGACGTGTTCATTAAGCTAGACGGAACCGGCAACTTGCTTGTGCTGCGGACGTTGCCGGGCAACGCCCACGCCATCGGTGTCTTGCTCGACAATTTGGATTGGAGCGAAATCGTCGGCACGATTTGCGGTGATGATACGTGCTTAATCATTTGCCGAACGCCGAAAGACGCAAAAAAAGTGTCCAATCAGCTGCTGTCCATGCTCTAACCGAGGACCGGCCCGACGTTCCGCCCCGCGTCAGGGAGAGGGAAAACGGGAACGGTCCTTCGTTGTCAATCCGAACGTATGTGCTATAATAAAGAATGTAGTGGACAAGGCATGCGTTATTCGAACGTTCAAGGGGTGATGGGATGCTCGCCGAGCTGTCGATTAAAAATTTCGCGATTATTGAATCGTTATCGTTGTCCTTTGACAAAGGGCTGACAGTGTTAACCGGTGAAACAGGGGCGGGCAAATCGATCATCATCGATGCGATTCATCTGTTGATCGGCGGGCGCGGTTCTGCCGAATTTGTCCGTTTCGGCGCGGAAAAGGCGGAAATCGAAGGGCTGTTTTTGCTTGACGATGAGCACCACCCGTGTTGTCAAAAATGTGCCGAGGTCGGCATCGATGTGAGCGAAAGGATGGTCGTTTTGCGCCGCGACATTTTGGCTAACGGCAAAAGCGTCTGCCGCATTAACGGCAAGCTGGTGACGACCGCCGTCCTGCGTGAAATTGGAGCGACGCTTGTCGATATTCACGGCCAGCATGAACACCAAGAGCTGATGGACCCATCCCGCCACTTGCCGCTTCTTGATGAATTCGGCGGCGTGGAGACGGCCGAAGCGCTTGCACGCTACCGCGATGTCTATGAACAGCATGAAACGCTGGCCAAAAAGTTAAAAAAGCTGAGTGAAAATGAGCAGCAAATGGCGCACCGGCTCGATTTATTGACGTTTCAGCTGCGCGAAATCGAGCAGGCCGCACTCGAGCCGGGAGAAGACGAACGGCTGATGGAAGAAAAAGTGCGTATTGTCAATTTCCAAAAGATATACGGAGCCATCCAGAAAAGCTATGAGGCGCTTGCCGGCGAAGGGCGCGGCCTCGATTCGATTGGAGAGGCAATGGGCCACCTCGATGACGTCGCGGCAATGGATGCTGTGCTGAAAGAGGCGCACGAAACGGTCACCAACAGCTACTACTTGCTTGAAGAAGTGATGTACAAGCTGCGCGACCAGCTCGAGGAGCTTGAATACGACCCAGCGCGGCTTGACGCCATCGAAAGCCGCCTCGCTGAAATTCAACAGTTAAAACGGAAATACGGCGCAACGATCGCTGAGATTTTGCAATATGCTGAGGCGATTGCTGAAGAAATCGAGACGATTGAAAACCGCGAGACGCACGTAAACGAACTTGAGCGGCAGCTCGCGGCGGTAACGAGCGATTTGCTCATTGAGGCCAAACACCTAACCGGCGTTCGGCAGACGTACGCCCGGGAGTTGATCGAGCGCATTCACCAAGAGTTGAAAGATTTGTATATGGAGAAAACGCAGTTCGACATCATTTTCGCGAAGCGTGAAGGACCGCTCGATGCCCCGTTAGTCGACGGCGTGCCAGTCAAGTTTCACGAAGATGGCATCGACGTTGTTGAGTTTTACATTTCGACGAACGTCGGTGAGCCGTTGAAGCCGCTCGTGAAAGTTGCTTCGGGCGGTGAATTGTCACGGATCATGCTGGCGTTGAAAACGATTTTTTCCAAACACCAAGGGGTGACGTCGATTATTTTCGACGAAGTGGATACAGGCGTCAGCGGCCGCGTCGCCCAAGCGATCGCCGAAAAAATTTATCGCATTGCCAACGGTTCACAAGTGCTTTGCATTTCTCATCTGCCGCAAGTGGCTGCTATGGCGGACACCCATCTATTGATCGCTAAAGAAACGGACGGAACACGGACGAAAACAGCGGTGAAAAAATTGGATGAGGAGGAGAAGGTGAAAGAAATCGGGCGCATGATTTCCGGCGTCGAAATGACGGAGCTGACCAAACAGCACGCCAAAGAGCTATTGGAACTGGCGGCCAAAATGAAACAATAACCATTCGTTCAATGCGATGCCGTTCCACCTGACGATGAGCGCTTCCCCGCCCAGACCGTCTAATCCGACAGCGGGTGTTTCATGTGCTGCCCGGATGCAAGGCCATCCATTTCGGGCAGCTTTTTTTATTCGTGCCGCGATTATATTTTCCCCTGTTCAGGCAAAATTAAAACTGTAACCGTTTTTGTATGGTGTAGGCGGGAGCGAGGAGAGTGAACGATATTGAATAAAGAAACGGCGCGAAAAGTCGCAGGAGTGCTTCTCCTTGGCATATTGATGGCGATCGGTTTTTCTAAGCCGATGAAGGAATATTGGCAAATTCCAAAGCAGCTTGTGCTGTTTGAGGGTGATGCGGTCAAGTTTGAAGCCGCCTCCCTTCCGGTGCAAGCGGCCGCTAATGACCGAAACGCTCCCGAAACGCTCCAAGTTGAGCGAAAAAACGGTTCACTGTCTGTGAAAGCGAAACAGGATGGACATGAAACAATGGTGCTGCAGGTCGCCGGAATGCCGATTAAGCAAGTGGATGTCAAGGTATTGCCGACGCTGAAAGTCATTCCCGGCGGGCAATCGATCGGCGTGAAGCTTAACACGGTCGGCGTTCTCGTCGTTGGTTACCATCTTGTGGAAACAGAAAATGGCAAAAAATCGCCGGGGGAAGCGGCCGGCATCCAAGTCGGCGACATCATTACCGGCATTAACGGTCAAAAAATTGAAAATATGAGCGACCTTTCTCCTTTCATTGAGGAAGCTGGCAAAACAGGAAAACCGCTTCATCTGCAAATTTTGCGCGACCAGCGCTCCATGACGACGAAGCTCATTCCGCTCAAAGACAAGAATGACGACGTGTACCGCATTGGCTTATACATCCGTGATTCCGCCGCTGGCATCGGGACGATGACTTTTTATGATCCGAAGTCGAAAAAATATGGCGCGCTCGGCCACGTCATTTCTGATATGGATACAAAAAAGCCGATTGTCGTCCAAAACGGGCAAATTATGCGTTCGACCGTCACGTCCATTGAAAAAGGGACAAGCGGCAATCCAGGCGAAAAATTGGCCCGCTTTTCCGATGGTGAGGAAGTGATCGGCACCATTACGAATAACAGCCCGTTTGGCATTTTCGGCAAGCTGACCAAACCGCTCCCAGACGGACCGATTACGAAGCCGATTCCGATTGCTTTGGCGAGCCAAGTGAAAGAGGGGCCGGCGAAAATGCTGACAGTGGTGGAAAACGATAAAGTCGAACAATTTGATGTGGAAATTGTCAGCACCATTCCACAAAAGTTCCCAGCGACAAAAGGGCTCGTCATTCGTGTTACCGACCCGCGTCTGCTGAAGAAAACGGGCGGCATCGTCCAAGGGATGAGCGGCAGTCCAATCGTTCAAGACGGAAAACTGGTTGGCGCGGTGACGCATGTTTTTGTCAACGATCCGACGTCCGGTTATGGCGTTCATATTGAGTGGATGCTGCAGGAAGCAGGAATCGACGTATATGGCAAACAAAAGCAGGCGAGCTGATTCGGTCAGCTCGCTTTTTTTTTGGCGCGGGCAATTTTTTCAAAAAAAGCGGCAAATTTTTTGTTGGTTTGGCATAGATATTTGGTGAAACATCCGTTAAAATGAAACATGTAAAGATTTTTCGACAAACAGGCGTTTTCCGAAAGCGAATATTGTCTGATGAACGCATCTTTTGTTATAATTTTTATTTTTCGCTAATTTGTCAAAAATTAAAGGATTTTTTGCCGTTGCCGTCGAATGTACGTTAGCGGAATGTTACATAGCAAGAAAAAGTGGGGGAGGACGATCATTTTGAGCATTAAAGTATGCGTTGCCGACGATAACCGTGAATTGGTGACATTGCTTGATGAGTATATTTCGAGCCAGCCGGACATGGAAGTGATCGGCACGGCATATAACGGTCAAGACTGTCTGCATATGCTTGAAGAGAAGGAGCCGGACATTTTGCTTTTGGATATCATTATGCCGCATTTGGACGGGTTGGCCGTGCTTGAGAAAGTCCGCACCGGCTTTGAGCGTCAGCCGAACGTCATTATGCTGACGGCGTTCGGCCAGGAAGACGTGACGAAAAAGGCGGTCGAACTCGGCGCCTCCTATTTTATTTTAAAACCGTTTGATATGGAAAATTTAGTGCATCATATTCGGCAAATTTATGGAAAAACCGCCCCGATTGCTAAAAAAGCCGCTCCGGCATACCAAGCGCGCGACAATAAGCCGAAAAACTTGGATGCAAGCATCACGAGCATCATTCATGAAATCGGCGTTCCGGCTCATATTAAAGGATATTTGTATTTGCGTGAGGCGATTGCCATGGTGTACCACGACATCGAGTTGCTTGGTTCAATCACCAAAGTGCTGTACCCCGATATCGCCAAAAAATACAACACCACTGCCAGCCGCGTCGAGCGCGCCATCCGTCATGCCATCGAAGTTGCTTGGAGCCGCGGCAATCTTGAATCGATCTCCTCGCTGTTCGGCTACACGGTCAGCGTCTCGAAGGCGAAGCCGACAAATTCCGAATTTATCGCGATGGTGGCTGATAAGCTGAGATTGGAGCATAAGGCATCGTAACGGCGAGGGGACATGCTGGCGTGGCGGCAAGGTGTCCCGCGGACGGGACACCTTTTTCTTGCCGATGATGCACAATGCGGTTCCAGACCGATGTTTTGCACGATACGCCAAAAGTGTTTCGTTTTACCTTCTATTTGTATTTATACCAGGCGATCCATCCTTTTTCTTGATGTTTCGTGACAAAGATGACTCCTTCCGACAAACTTGCACTAGGCAACAGTTTAGGGAAACGCAGTCTGATGACCCATGAATGTTCGGCGATCTGTTTGCCGCATAATAATTCGGCCATTTGAGCATAAGCGGTTTTTGATTCAGCGAGCATCAGCGCTTCTTCCACTTTCCACTCCCTGTACTCTTTCTTCGGATAACGCGAGGGGATTATCGTTTCTAATGCCTGAAGAAGCTCCGGTTTGTCTGTTGAAGAAATGGGCGCCAGCTCCGAGGCGTTGGGGCACTGCGCGCCTGCGTGCGAGTGCGGCGGATGAGCATAGACCGAGATCAAAACAAGCGGCAAGATCAAAAAACAAACCATGAGAAGATGTTTTTTCATGTATCATCACCTCATGGTTTATCTTTTTCAACTATGTAAAGAGCATAACTGCTTCATCAAAACCGTGATCGGAAAAGAGTGAAAAAATGTCAGTGACTGCACTCTCGTGTGCATGGGAACGGGCATTTTCACTATTCGGCTGCCAAACGGTTAGGACGGGTCATGTCCTTTTTCCTTTTTTTCGAGTTCGAGCAGTTTTTGCATTAAAATGTGCGGTGGCATATGCATCACTCGTTCGATCGGGACTTCGAGCGCTTTGGCCAGTTTTTGTGCTGTCTCCAGCGAAATTTTCAGCGGTTGCATCATGTTCCCCCCATTTCATCATACATTAGTTTTAGTATACCGAATTGCCCCCGGTTTCGGCTAGTTCATTAGCCGAACGACCATTATACGCGAAAGGGAGAAGGCAGGATGACATTGATTTTTGCCCATCGTGGTGCGGCGGGAACCCATCCGGAAAACACGATGGCGGCGTTTCTCGAGGCGGAAAGAGCAGGAGCCGATGGCATTGAATTGGACGTGCAACTCACAAAAGACGGCGAAATCATTGTTATTCATGACGAGACAGTCGATCGGACGACCGATGGGAGCGGTTGGGTGCGCGACATGGTGTACCGCGATTTGCGCAAGTTAAACGCAGCGGCGAAATGGAACGGCCGATACGGCCATTGCCCGATTCCTCATTTGGAAGAAGTGCTCGCTTGGCTGGAACCGACACGGCTTTTCGTTAATATTGAATTGAAAAACAACCTGATTGCCTATGAAACGCTCGAACAAAAAACGATCGCTCTTGTGCGCCGTTACGGGCTGGAAAAGCGCACAATTCTCTCTTCCTTTAACCATAACAGCATGCGTTTTTGTCGAACGGCTGCACCGGAGATCGAAACGGCGCTTCTTTATATGGAGCCGCTCTATGACCCGTGGACCTATGTGAGGGTGATGAAAGCGGATGGAGTGCATCCGTATCACCGGACCGTGACGGCTGCCTTTGTCGCGGACGCGCATTGTCGTGGACTGGCTGTCCGGCCGTTTACGATCAATAAGCCAGAAGCGATGAAAGCGATGTTTGCCTACGGCGTTGATGCCATTTTTACCGATGACCCGCGCCGGGCGAAAGAGTGCAAACAAAAAACGCCTTGACGAATGACTGTCAAGGCGTTTTTCGTTTGCGTTGAAAGCGTGCCTGCACTTTGTTTCGTTTCCGGTCGCGATGCAACAAAAATCCGCCGATAAACGCCAAACCGGCAGCGAACAACGCGAGTCCAGCGAGAAATTGGAGCCATAAGGCGGCAAATGGCAGCTGCATCACACCAAATAGCGCATCGCGCATCCATTTAATCCCAAGTGCTGCCGCCAGGCCGGGAACCACTAAAATGAACAGCGCAATCATTCGCCCCATCGTGATCGTGTTCCTTTCCAAGAAAGAAGTCGCTTCATCGACTATCATAGCGGTTATCAACCATTTGTCAAGGAAAGAAAAAAAAAGTATGATAAAAATGTCTGCAAAATTTGGCATGAAATGAAAAGTGGTGAACCATAATGAAAAAAGTGATCATAATCGGCGCTGATGCACGGGGGACGTCGCTGCTCAAACTGCTTCATGAGGCGTCAGCATTTGCCGTCATGGCGGTCATTGATGTTGATGACAATGCCCCGGGGTTGCAGTTGGCGCGAAAATGGGGCATCGCCGCTGCCAATGACTGGCGTCCATGGATGGACAAACCGCTTGATTTGATTATTGAAACGACCGGAAAGGCGGATGTCCTTGAGGAAATCCGCCGGCTGGCGCCCAAAGGGGCGAACATCGTCCCGAGTGCGGTTGCGAGGATGATGGCCGAGCTTGTGAAAGAAAAAGAAGCACTCATCGCAGAACTGAAAAGCGAAGCGGCTCGGCGCGCACTCATTTTCCACTCGTCCCATGATGGCATGATTGTCGTTGATGAATATGCTTACATTACCGATATGAATGAAAGCGCTGCGGAGCTGCTTGAGGTGGACAAGGACAAAGTCATTGGTGAACATATTTTAGCTGTCTTGCCATCAAGTGGTTTGCCGCGCGTGCTAAAAACGAGGCAGACGGAGTTTCATCAGGAAGTAGAGCTGGCTAATGGGAAAAAATTGATCACGACCCGCATCCCGATTATCGATGACAGCGGCAAACTATTCGGGGCGCTTGCGGTATTCAAAGATATCACTGAACTTGTCGCTTTAGCGGAAGAAATCACAGACTTAAAAGAAGTGCGCATGATGCTTGAAGCGATTATCCACTCATCAGAAGAGGCGATCTCGGTTGTAGATGAAAACGGGAACGGTATTTTGATCAATCCGGCATATACACGCCTCACCGGTCTGACGAAAGAGGAGGTGATTGGCAAGCCGGCGACCGCCGACATCGCTGAGGGGGAAAGCATGCATATGCAAGTGTTGCAAACACGCCGCCCGGTGCGCGGGGCGCGCATGAAAGTCGGCCCGAAAAATCGCGACGTCATCGTCAATGTCGCGCCGATCATTGTAGATGGTGTATTAAAAGGGAGCGTCGGCGTCATTCACGATGTGTCGGAAATTCAGCGGCTGACGGCCGAACTGAATCGGGCGCGGCAAATTATTCGCACGCTCGAAGCGAAATATTCGTTTGCTGATATTATCGGTGAATCGGACGAAATGAAAGTTGCAATCGAACAGGCAAAACTGGCGGCGAAAACGCCGGCGACGATTTTGCTGCGCGGCGAATCAGGCACGGGCAAAGAGCTGTTTGCCCACGCCATTCATAACGCCAGTGATCGAAAGTATAACAAGTTTATCCGTGTCAATTGTGCGGCGATTCCGGAAACATTATTAGAAAGTGAGCTGTTTGGCTATGAAGAAGGGGCGTTTTCCGGCGCGCGGCGCGGCGGAAAACGCGGATTGTTTGAAGAGGCGAATAATGGAAGTATTTTTCTTGATGAAATTGGCGAATTGTCAGCAAGCACGCAAGCGAAGCTGCTTCGCGTCTTGCAAGAGAGGGAGATCGTCCGCGTCGGCGGAACGAAGCCGATTCCGATCAATGTTCGCGTTATTGCCGCCACGAATGTCCATTTGGAAAAGGCCATTGCCGACGGGGGGTTTCGCGAAGACTTATATTATCGGCTCAATCGAATGCCGATTTATATCCCACCGCTGCGTGCCCGCAAAGAAGACATTCCGGCGCTTTGCCAACACTTGATCCAAAAGCTGAACCAAGATTACGGCCGCAATGTCGAAGGAGTGACGGACGAGGCGATGGCACGGCTTTTGGCCTATGATTGGCCTGGGAACGTCCGTGAACTTGAAAACGTGCTCGGACGGGCAATGATTTTTATGAAATTTCATGAGGTGATGATTGACGTTGTGCATTTGCCCCCGCTCGCTGCCCCATCGCCGACGCCGGCGCTTCGCGTTGAAACAGAAGAGCCGCTTCGGCCGCTTGATGAGATGGTCGGTGAGTACGAGGCCCGTTTGTTAGAGCGGGCGCTCCGCCGTTTTCGCGGCAACAAAACAGCGACTGCTCGGGCGCTCGGCATTTCAGTGCGCAACTTATACTACAAGTTGGGGAAATATGGACTTGACAAAAAAAGCATGCAGTAATTTTCATGTAATGAAAAAGATTGCATAATATCGTTTGTAGGTAGTCATGATTTTAAAGCGCTTTCAGTTTTTTTGGTTGGCACAGTTTTTGCACATAAAAAAGGTGCCGCACGATTCGTAGAAAAGGTTGGTGCAGACGATGAGGCTGAAATCATTAATCGAAGAGGCAAGTCAATGTCAAGGCCAGACGGTGGCGGTGGCGGCGGCGGAAGACGAAGAAGTCATCGAGGCGGTGGCGATGGCGCTTGAACATCGCCTCGGCCGGTTCGTGCTGTATGGGGATCGTGAGCAGATCGGCCGGTTGTTGAAAGAAAAGAGTTGTAGCCGTTTTTCCGATGTTGAGATCGTCCATGCGAATTCGGTCGGGCAAGCAGTGGAGCTCGCCGTGCGCGCCGTCCATTTGAATGAGGCGGATGCGCTGATGAAAGGGCATGTGCCAACAGCGATGCTCTTAAAGGCGGTGCTCAATAAAGAGTACGGGCTACGCACCGGGAAAGTTCTTTCCCATGTCGCCGTCTTTGACGTGCCGAGGGCGGGCCGGCCCATCATCGTGACAGATGCGGCCATGAACATTGCGCCCGATTTGGAACAAAAAGTGCAAATTGTGAATAACGCCGTCGGCGTGGCGCGGTCAATCGGCATTGAGCGGCCGAAAGTGGCAGCCTTGGCGGCAGTGGAAACAGTTAATCCGACTATGCCGGCAACGGTCGATGCGGCGGCGCTCGCCATCATGCAAAAGCGGGGGCAAATCAGCGGCTGTCTGCTTGATGGGCCGCTTGCGTTAGACAACGCGGTGTCGATGGCGGCGGCGAAGCATAAGCGGATTGAGAGCGATGTGGCCGGACAAGCGGACATCTTGCTTGTTCCTGACATTGAATCCGGGAATATGTTGTATAAGTCGCTCGTCTACTTCGCGAACGCCCGTGTTGGCGCGGTCATCGCTGGAGCGAAAGCGCCGATTGTTTTGACATCGCGCGCCGACTCAGCGGAAAGCAAACTGTATTCGCTCGCTCTTGCTGTTTGTTCGGCAGCGAAATGAAAAGGAGGAGGCCATCGAAGATGGAACTGTTTAAATACATGGAAACGTATGATTACGAACAGGTGCTGTTTTGTCAAGACAAAGAATCGGGGTTAAAGGCGATCATCGCCATTCATGACACAACACTCGGCCCAGCATTGGGCGGCACGCGCATGTGGATGTATAATTCGGAAGAAGAGGCGCTCGAAGACGCGTTGCGCCTCGCCCGCGGCATGACGTACAAAAACGCGGCGGCCGGCCTCAACTTAGGCGGGGGCAAGACGGTCATCATCGGCGACCCGCGCAAAGATAAAAACGAGGCGATGTTCCGCGCGTTCGGCCGGTTCATTCAAGGGCTGAACGGCCGCTACATCACGGCGGAAGATGTCGGCACGACGGTTGCCGATATGGATATCATTTACCAAGAGACCGACTATGTCACCGGCATTTCCCCAGAGTTCGGCTCGTCCGGCAACCCGTCGCCAGTGACAGCCTACGGCGTCTATCGCGGGATGAAGGCGGCGGTGAAAGAAGCGTTCGGCAGCGACTCGCTCGAGGGGAAAGTTGTTGCGGTTCAAGGTGTCGGCAATGTCGCCTACCATTTATGCCGCCATTTGCATGAAGAAGGAGCGAAGCTTATCGTCACCGATATTAACAAAGAAGCGGTGGCGCGCGCAGTCGAGGAATTTGGTGCGAAAGCAGTCGACCCAAATGACATTTATGGAGTGGAGTGCGATATTTTTGCTCCGTGCGCACTTGGCGGCATCATCAATGATCAAACGATTCCACAGCTGAAAGCGAAAGTGATTGCTGGATCGGCGAATAACCAGCTGCGCGAGGCGCGGCATGGCGATATCATCCATGAAATGGGCATCGTCTATGCCCCGGACTATGTGATCAACGCCGGCGGCGTCATCAATGTTGCCGATGAGCTTTACGGATACAATCGCGAACGGGCGATGAAAAAAGTCGAGCAAATTTACGATAACATTGAAAAAGTATTTGCGATCGCCAAGCGCGACAACATTCCGACGTACGTTGCGGCCGATCGAATGGCAGAAGAACGGATCGAAACGATGCGCAAGGCGCGCAGCCAGTTTTTGCAAAACGGCCATCATATTCTAAGCCGCCGCCGCGGCCGTTAACGACGGCTAGGGGCGGCCCTTCGCCCCGCTGGCGGCACATGGAGGGACGACAACGATGCAAGAGCAGAAGTTCCGCATTTTAACGATCAATCCAGGTTCGACCTCGACGAAAATTGGCGTGTTTGAAAATGAACGGCCGCTGTTGGAAAAAACGATCCGTCACGATGCCGATATGCTTCGGCAATACGCGACGATTATCGATCAATATGAATTTCGGAAACAAACGATTTTAGCCGCTTTAGATGAAGAAGGGATCAACTTATCGAAATTGAGTGCTGTCTGCGGCCGCGGCGGACTCCTCCGCCCGATCGAAGGCGGAACGTACCGCGTCAATGAGGCGATGCTTGAAGATTTGCGGCGTGGATATTCCGGCCAGCATGCGTCCAACCTCGGCGGCATTTTAGCGCATGAAATCGCCTCGGCGCTCAATATACCGGCGTTTATCGTCGATCCGGTCGTCGTCGACGAGCTTGAGCCGGTCGCCCGGATCAGCGGGTTTCCGCTCATTGAGCGGCGCAGCATTTTCCATGCCTTAAATCAAAAAGCGGTCGCGCGCCGCGTCGCTCGGCAGCTTGGCAAACGGTATGACGAGCTCAACTTGATCGTCGCCCATATGGGCGGCGGCATCACGGTCGGCGCCCACAAGCAAGGAAGAGTTGTGGATGTCAACAACGGCCTTGACGGCGAAGGCCCGTTCAGCCCGGAGCGCGCCGGGACGGTGCCGGCCGGTGATTTAGTCGCTTTATGTTTTTCCGGCGAATATTACCGCGATGAGATCATGAGCATGCTTGTCGGCCGCGGCGGGCTTGTTGGGCATCTTGGCACGAACGATGCGGTGAAAGTTGAAAAAATGATCGAAGCTGGGAACGAACAGGCGAAACTTGTATATGAGGCGATGGCGTACCAAGTGGCGAAAGAAATCGGTGCGGCAAGCGCCGTGCTTTCCGGCAAAGTCGACGCCATCATTTTGACCGGCGGATTGGCGTACGGCAAATCGTTTGTGGAACAGATCACCCGCCGCGTCCAATGGATCGCCGATGTCATCGTCCATCCGGGCGAAAACGAACTGCAGGCGCTTGCGGAAGGTGCGCTTCGCGTCCTGCGCGGCGAAGAAGAGGAAAAAGTCTATCCAGGCGAGGTCGTTTCGCCGGTTCCGGCCCGGCGTTGATGCGGCAACAGACAGAAAGGGGAAGGCAAAATGGCAAAAGAATACGATGTCGTCATTCTCGGCGGCGGCACAGGCGGCTATGTGGCGGCCATTCGTGCGTCCCAGCTCGGGTTGAAAACGGCGGTCGTCGAAAAAGGGAAGCTCGGCGGCACGTGCCTGCACGCCGGCTGCATTCCGTCGAAAGCGCTGCTCCGGAGCGCCGAAGTCTACGCGCAAACGAAAAACGGCGAGGCGTTTGGCGTCATTGCCGATGATGTGCGCCTCGATTTTGCCAAAGTACAGGCGCGCAAGGCAGCGATTGTCGAGCAGCTCCACAAAGGGGTGCAACATTTGATGAAAAAGGGGAAAATCGATGTGTACGCCGGTATCGGCCGTCTGCTCGGCCCATCGATCTTTTCCCCCCTACCAGGGACGGTGTCAGTTGAAATGAACGATGGCAGCGAAAACGAAATGCTCGTCCCGAAATTCGTTGTCATCGCCACTGGTTCGCGTCCACGCACACTGCCGGGGCTCGAGGCGGACGGCGAATTGGTGATGACGTCCGACGAGGCGTTGCAAATAGAAACACTCCCATCGTCCATCTTGATTGTCGGCGGCGGCGTGATCGGCATGGAATGGGCATCGATGCTCAATGATTTCGGCGTGGAGGTCACCGTGCTTGAATATGCCGACCGCATTTTGCCGACGGAAGATGAAGACGTGTCAAAAGAAATGGAAAAAGTGCTTCGCCGCCGTGGCGTCAACATTGTCACGGGAGCGCGGGTGTTGCCCGAAACATTGGAAAAAGGGAACGGAGTGGCCATTCAGGCGGAACATAACGGTGAGCGAAAAACATTCACGGCTGACAAGATGCTTGTTTCCGTCGGGCGGCAGGCAAACATTGAAGGAATCGGCCTCGAAAACACCGACATCGTCATTGAAAATGGCTATATTCAAACGAACGAGTTCGGCCAAACGAAAGAATCGCATATTTACGCGATCGGCGATGTTATCGGCGGCCTGCAGCTTGCCCATGTCGCTGCCCATGAAGGGATCGTCGCCATTGAACATTTAGCCGGGCGCAATCCAGCGCCGATTGACTATATGATGGTGCCCCGCTGCATTTACACCCGTCCGGAAGCAGCGGCGGTTGGCTTGACTGAACAAGAAGCAAAAGCGAAAGGCTATGACGTCAAAGTCGGCAAATTTCCGTTTAAAGCCATTGGCAAGGCGCTTGTGTTCGGCGAAGCAGAGGGATTCGTCAAATTCATCGCCGACCGGAATACGGACGACTTGCTTGGCGTCCATATGGTCGGGCCGCATGTGACTGATTTGATTTCCGAAGCCGGACTCGCTCGCGTGCTTGATGCGGCTCCGTGGGAAGTGGCGCATGCGATCCATCCGCATCCGACGCTTTCTGAAGCGCTGGCCGAAGCGGCGCTTGCCGTCGATGGACGGGCGATTCACTTCTAATCTTGCCGGACTAGGATGAAAGATTGAAAACGGGCAGCTTACATCATGAGCTGCAATGGATTTTCAATGAAGGGGAGGTTGTTCCGATGGCGCAAAACCGTCATCAAGCGCTTGGATTAAGCGATGACACGGTGTTGGAAATGTACGAAACGATGCTCTTGGCTCGCAAGCTCGATGAACGGATGTGGCTGTTAAACCGTGCGGGGAAAATTCCGTTCGTCATCTCGTGCCAAGGGCAGGAGGCGGCGCAAGTCGGCGCGGCGTTTGCCCTTGATCGGGCGAAAGATTATGTGTTGCCGTATTACCGGGATATGGGGGTTGTCTTGACGTTTGGCATGACGCCGAGAGAATTGATGTTGGCCGCGTTTGCCAAAGCGGAAGACCCAAACTCCGGCGGGCGGCAAATGCCGGGTCATTTTGGGCAAAAGAAAAACCGGATCGTCACCGGCTCCTCGCCTGTGACAACGCAAGTGCCGCATGCGGTTGGCTTTGCGCTCGCGGCGAAAATGGAAAAGAAAGATTTTGTCGCCTTCGTCACGTTCGGCGAAGGGTCGTCAAACCAAGGAGATTTCCACGAAGGGGCGAACTTTGCCGGCGTTCACAAGCTACCGGTCATCTTTATGTGCGAAAACAACAAGTACGCCATTTCCGTGCCGATTTCCAAACAATTGGCATGCGAAAAAGTGTCCGATCGCGCCCTCGGCTACGGCATGCCAGGGTATACGGTTGACGGCACCGATCCGCTTGAAGTGTACCACGTTGTGAAGGAAGCAGCTGACCGCGCCCGCCGCGGCGAAGGGCCGACGTTGATTGAGGCCGTGACCTACCGGCTGACGTCGCACTCGTCGGACGACGACCACCGCGTCTATCGGACGGAAGAGGAGCTCGCCGAAGCGCGCGCCAAAGACCCGATCGTCTCATTTGCCAACTATTTGAAAGAAACGGGCGTTTTGACCGATGAACGGGATGAAGAAATTCAAGCGCGCGTCATGAAACAAGTCAACGAAGCGACCGACTACGCCGAGAAGGCGCCGTACGCCGAGCCGGAGCACGCGCTTCGCTACGTGTATGCTGAGGAGTAAGGGGGAATTGGACGATGCCTGTCATTTCGTATATTGATGCGGTTACGATGGCGATTCGCGAAGAGATGGAACGCGACCCGCGCGTGTTTGTGTTAGGAGAAGACGTCGGGCGAAAAGGCGGAGTGTTTAAAGCGACGCAAGGATTGTATGAACAGTTTGGCGAAGCGCGCGTCATTGACACGCCGCTCGCCGAATCGGCGATCGTCGGCGTCGGCATCGGCGCGGCGATGTACGGCTTGCGGCCGATTGCCGAAATTCAGTTTGCTGATTTCATCATGCCGGCGGTCAACCAAATCATTTCGGAAGCGGCGCGCATCCGCTACCGTTCGAACAACGACTGGAACTGCCCGATCGTCATCCGCGCCCCGTATGGCGGTGGGGTGCATGGCGCCCTGTACCATTCGCAGTCCGTCGAAGCGATTTTCGCCAACCAGCCGGGGCTGAAAATCGTCATGCCGTCGACGCCGTATGATGTAAAAGGATTATTGAAAGCGGCCATTCGCGATGAAGATCCGGTGCTCTTTTTCGAGCACAAGCGCGCCTACCGACTCATTAAAGGAGAGGTGCCGGAAGACGACTACGTGCTGCCGATTGGCAAGGCGGACGTCAAACGCGAAGGGGAGGACATCACGGTCATCACGTACGGGCTGTGCGTTCATTTTGCCTTGCAGGCGGCCGAACGCGTCGCCCAAGATGGCATTTCCGCCCATGTGCTGGATTTGCGCACCGTCTACCCGCTCGATAAAGAAGCGATCATCGAAGCGGTGCGCAAAACGGGCAAAGTGCTGCTCATTACCGAAGACAATAAGGAAGGCAGCGTCATGAGTGAAGTGGCCGCCATTATTGCGGAACATTGCCTGTTTGACCTCGACGCGCCGATTATGCGCCTTGCCGGTCCAGACGTTCCGGCCATGCCGTATGCGCCGACGATGGAAAAGTTCTTTATGGTCAACCCAGAAAAAGTCGAAAAAGCGATGCGCGAACTCGCGGCGTTTTAAAAGATGGACAAAAGACGTCTCCAGCTTGGAGGCGACAGGAAAGCACGGGATGTTCGGTTAGGGAATCATTCCATCCTAATGAAGGGATTCCCCACAAACGCCGGCCTCGAAGCCAAGCCTGCGCGGCAAGGAGACGTCACGGCGAAGACATTGCAACAGAGATAGGAGGGTATCGATGTGGCCATCGAACAATTGACGATGCCTCAGCTTGGGGAGAGCGTCACCGAAGGCACGATCAGCAAATGGCTCGTTTCCCCGGGCGACAAAGTGAACAAATACGACCCGATCGCTGAAGTCATCACCGATAAAGTGAGCGCGGAAATTCCGTCGTCGTTTGCCGGCGTCATTCGCGAACTGATCGCCAAAGAAGGGGAGACGCTCCCAGTCGGCGCGCCGATTTGCACGATCGAAGTCGAAGGCGCTGCACCGGCTTCGGAAGCGAAGCCGGCGGATGAAGCGCCGAAAGCAGAAGACAACGCCAAGCCAGCCGCTCCGAAAAAGGCCGGCCGGGCAAACAACGGCCGCTATTCGCCGGCCGTGCTCCGCTTGGCTCAGGAACACGGCATTGACCTCGAACAAGTCGAAGGCACCGGCCTTGGCGGGCGGGTGACGCGCAAAGATTTGCTGAAGCTCATTGAGTCTGGACAAATTCCGAAAGCGGGAGCGGCACCGGCGGCGGAACAAGCGGCGCCAAAAGCGGAACCGAGAACGGAACAACCGGCCACAGCCGCCGCAACCGTTCAACCGTCTGCCGCGGCCGCGCCAACCGCGCCGCAGGCAGCGCCGATCAAACCAGCGGCCCCGAACGTCGAAGCCGGAGCGGGCGACATCGAAATTCCGGTCACCCCGGTGCGCAAGGCGATTGCGGCGAACATGCTCCGCAGCAAACACGAAGCGCCGCACGCTTGGACGATGGTCGAAGTCGACGTCACCGATCTTGTCGCCTACCGCGATGCCATCAAAGACGAGTTCAGGCGGCGTGAAGGCTTCAATTTGACGTATTTCGCCTTCTTCGTCAAGGCGGTCGCCCAAGCGCTGAAAGAATTCCCGCAGCTGAACTCGACGTGGGCGGGTGATAAGATCATTCAGCGCAAAGACATCAACATCTCGATCGCCGTTGCGACGGATGACGCCTTGTTCGTGCCCGTCATCAAGCACGCCGATGAAAAAACGATCAAAGGCATCGCCCGCGAAATCGCTGAACTGGCGGCGAAAACGCGCGCCGGCAAACTGCGACCGGAAGACATGCAAGGCGGCACGTTCACCGTCAACAACACCGGCGCGTTCGGCTCGGTGCAGTCGATGGGCATTATCAACTATCCGCAAGCCGCCATTTTGCAAGTCGAAACAATCGTCAAACGCCCGATCGTCAAAAACGGCATGATCGCCATCCGCGACATGGTCAACTTATGCTTGTCGCTTGACCACCGCGTCTTGGACGGCCTCATTTGCGGCCGCTTCCTCGCCCGCGTCAAAGCGATTTTGGAAAACATGAACAAAGACAACACGCCGATTTATTAACGGTTCCCCCATCGCCATCGGTTGGCGGTGGGGTTTTTGCATGGCGCGATTTCAAACTTCTCTCACAAATGTGATGTATAATGGGGGCAGAAACGAATAGGTGAAGGAGAAACTCGAGATGAAACGAGCGAGCGTATGGATGCTGTTGTGTTTGTTCTTTATGCTAAGCGGCTGCGCGAAGACATCGTTTCCTCCGATCGCTGATTCGCTGTCGGTCGTCATCAGTCTCGATGTCAAAGCGGAAACGGTCACCTTTTTGAACGCGAAAAATGGCGGCAAAATCGCCCGCTGGAACATTGATCAGCCGTTTCAAGGCGGGGCGTTGAGCCCAGACGGCCGGACGCTTTTTTTGTACGGGCGGGATCTTGACGGGGTCTATCGGTACGATCTGGCCACCGGGAAGCCGCTCGCCGAGTGGAAAACGGGAAACGGCATCGTCAGCGCGGTTCCGTCCTCGGATGGCCGCATGTGGTTTTTCGGCGACAGCACTCATCACGCCGTGCTTGTCGTGGACCGGGATGGGAAAGAGATCGCCCGCCTTTCAGTCGGACGCTCTCCGATGACGCTGCTTGTGAATCGCAACGGAACGCGGCTGTATGCCATCGATTTTCAAGACGAACGGGCGTGGATCATCGATGTGGACCGCCGCCGCGTCATCCGTTCGTTCGCCGTGCCGAAGTTCGCCTTGGGCGGAGTGGTGCGCGAGCGACAAGGGGAGCTGTGGGTCGGCGGACATGGAAGCGGAAGCAAGGTGGAGACCAATATCCATGTCTATTCACTTCGAGACGGCCGCTTGTTGCGGACGATTGCCGCCCCGGTCATGCCGGTTGATTTTGTCGAAACAGGCCGCGGCGTGTTTGTGCTAAGCCACGGTTCGAACACGATCTATCAGTTTTCAAAAGAAGGAAAACAGCTCGCTTCGGCGTCTGTCGGCGCCAATCCGTTTGCCATGGAAGCGGCAGGAGGCCGTTTGTATATTGCGAGTTATGACAGCGATGAAATCATCGTGGTCGACGAAGTGACGTTGCGGCCGCTCGCCCGCTGGAAGACGGGAGACGGTCCGCTGCAGCTGCTCATTCGGGAGGGACGAACATGAACAAACGAACCGTTTTACTCGTCGATGATGAAGAAGAAATGCGCCTGTTGATCAGCATGTATTTAGAAAACGCCGGCTTTCGCTGCCTCGAAGCAGGGGACGGGGAAGAAGCGCTGGCGCTGCTTTCGCAACATCCGGTTGATGCTGTGCTGTTGGACGTCATGATGCCAAAACAGGACGGATTCGCCGTCTGCGCCCGCATCCGCGAGCAGTCGGACGTGCCAGTGTTGTTTTTGACTGCGCTTGGCGAAGAATGGGATAAAGTGAAAGGATTGAAGCTTGGCGGCGATGATTACATCGTCAAACCGTTCAGCCCAGGCGAGCTCATCGCCCGTCTCGAGGCGGTGCTGCGCCGGGTGCGGCGCGGGCGTGAGCACGACGGACGGTTGCAATTCGGCAAGATTGCCATCGATGAAAAAGGCCGGACGGTGACCGTTGGCGGCGAACCGGTGAAATTGACGTTGAAAGAGTTTGAGCTGCTGCTGTTTTTGGCGAAGCACAGCGGCCAGGTGTTCAGCCGCGACGATTTGCTCGTCAAAGTGTGGGGATATGATTATACAGGAAACGTCCGCACGGTCGATACGCATGTGAAAACGCTGCGTATGAAGCTGAAAGACGCCGGCCGCCATATCCAAACCGTCTGGGGCATCGGCTACAAGTTTGAGGGATGAACATGAGGAGGCTGCGTTTAGGACAGAAGGTATGGCTGTCGATCAGTGCGGCGGTTGTGGTGACGCTGGCGTTTTCCTTTGGTCTTCTCAATTATTTTTACCGAACGGTGTACATGAAAGAAGTCGAACGAACGTTGATCGCGGAAGGGACGAGCCTCGCCCGCGACTATCGGGGCGGGGCGATCGATGAGCCATACCGCCGTCAAATCGAATGGTATGACGAAAAATCGACGGCCACCATCTTATTGATCGACAACCCGCGTGAACTGAGCGCCTGCTTTCCGTTTCCGGTCCACTATGACGCGTTGGTCAGCGGCCGCGACCGGGAAACGCTGTTAAATGGGAAGCCTGTCCTCAAAACGGGATACGAAAAACGGTTCGGCCGCCGCGTGATGGCGGTCATCGTTCCGCTTTTGGACGGCAAGCGTCTTGAAGGAGCGATTTACTTGTATTTGCCGTTAGCCGACGTTCAGGCGGCAACGAAGCGGGCGGCCTCTGTGTTTTGGCCGTTCGCCGCCGTGTTCGCCGCCGCGCTGCTGGTGGCCGGACGGCGGATGGTGCGGCAGATGACCGAGCCGCTCCAAGCGATGGAGCAAGCGGCAGAACGCATGGCGGAAGGACGTTATGAGGCGGACATCCCCGTGCGGAGCGATGATGAAATCGGCCGCCTGGCGAAGGCGTTCAACCAAATGGCGGATGCCATTGCCAAAGAAGACGAGCGGAAGCGTGAGTTTTTGGCGAACGTCTCGCATGAATTGCGCACGCCGCTCAGTTATATGAAAGGATACAGCGAAGCGCTTCTGGCTGGCCTTGCAAAAACGAAGGAAGAAGAAAAGGCGTACCTTCGCCTCATCCACCGCGAAACGGAACGGATGGAGCGGCTGGTGCGCGATCTTTTGGATTTGGCGCGCCTCGAAGGGCAAAGCGTGCCGCTCGAGCGCGCGCCGGTGGCGTTCGCCCAAGTGATCGAGGACGTCATGGACGCGTATCGCCCAATCATCATACAAAAACGGCTGAGGCTCACGTGCGATCTCGACTACGACCTCATCGTTGACGGTGACGCCGATCGGCTTGAACAAGTCGTGCGCAATTTGCTTGACAATGCCATCCGTTACACCCCGGAAGGCGGCGCGGTGACGGTGCGGCTTTCCCGTCTGTCCGAAGCAGAAGGCGAACTCGTGATCCGAGATACGGGAAAAGGCATCCCGAAAGACCAGCTTCCGCTTCTCGGCCAGCGCTTTTTCCGCGTCGACCGCGCCCGCACCCGCAAAGAAGGCGGCACCGGCTTGGGGATTGCCATCGTCAAACAAATCGTCTTTCTTCATGGCGGCGCGATTCGGTTCGACAGCGACCTTGGACGCGGGATGACCGTATTCGTCCGCCTGCCGCTCGTTCGGGAAGAGGAATAAACATCGTTCAAGACACAGGAATGGATGGTGTATCATCAATATAAAATTAGGAGGCAGGTGGAAGAAATGGATCCACCAGAAAAGGAACAGGCCCCTATGACCTACAAAGAGTATGCGACATGGCCGGAAGGAAAACGGTGCGAGGTCTTGGACGGGAACATCATTAGCATGGCGCCGTCGCCGACACCGGAACATCAATCCGTTTCGCTCCAACTTTCCATTGAATTCGGGATGCATCTTCGTGGGAAGGATTGCCGCGTGTTGGCCGCCCCGATCGATGTGTATCTTTTCGAAGATCATCGAAAGGGATGGATGGATGAAAACGTCCGAAACTGGGTGTGCCCCGATCTTGTCGTCATCTGCGACAAAAACAAAATTCAAAAAAACCGCATTGTCGGGGCTCCGGATTTGGTCGTCGAGATCTTGTCCCCCGCCACGGCCAAAATCGACCGGATGGACAAACGGATCGCCTACGAGCGGGCCGGGGTGAAGGAATATTGGATCGTTGACCCGGCGAATCAAGTGGTGGAAGTGTATTTGCGCGGAACAACCGGAAGACTGGAGCTTCAAGGGGTGTACAACCGAGATGAGACCGTTTCCGTTCACGTGTTGAAGGACTTCGTGATTGATTTGCGAAACATTTTCCAATGAATAAATGGCAGTTGAGATTTTCGCTAAGCGGCGATTTGGAAGGGGATAAGGGGGATCATTAGAGCGTGTAACAACGCTCTTTTCCTTTTCATGGCGAAATGGCGGCATCCATACTTCGATGAATATAACACACGGGTGTTTTCCCGCTTTGATGTCGACTATTTTGAAAGGGTGTGGGATTCCTTGGCCTTTTTGTTCCAACCCGTATCAATGCAGCGCCCTTGGCAAGCCACTTCGCTGTTTTTTGTTCATTGCCCAAAATCAGCCGATGTACTACAATAAACATAGAACCCGTTTTTTCCCACACAAGCGCCATCTATTCGTTCGGCATGATGGATCTCCAAACGTTGATCGCTTTAGGTGGGCAAAAGGCGGCGAAAAACGAAAGCGGTTTCTTTTTTCGGCAGAAAGACGCGAAAGGGGATGGGGAAATGAGCGATGTCGCGAAGATGAAGGAAGCGGCGTTTCCGGCTCCGACGGTCGAGGAGTGGGAGCGGGAGGCGGAAAAGTCGCTGAAAGGCAAGCCGCTCGAGCGGCTTGTGACGATGACGTACGAAAACATTGCGGTCAAACCGCTTTATACGCGCCGCGATGTAGAGGCGCTCGGCCCGCTGGAGCAGTATCCGGGCTTTGGCCAGTACGTGCGTGGGGCGCGGCCGGAAGGGTATCGGGGCGAGCCGTGGAAGGTGAGCCAAGAGATTTCAGCAGCGAGCCCGTCCGACTGGAACGAGGCGGTGAAGCATGATTTGGAGCGGGGACAGACGGAAATCCATCTTGCCCTTGGCCGGCTGCCGTTTGCCGTCAAGTCGGTTGAGGATGTGGCGTCGATGTTTGCTGGTGTGCCGCTTGACCGCTATTCGCTCCGTGTGGACGCCGGGGCGCGGTCGCTTCCGTTTTTAGCGTTGCTGGCTGCGTATTTGCAAGAACAAGGGATATCACTCTCAGTGGTGCGCGGCGCGATCGGCATGGATCCGCTCGGGGCGTGGGCGGAACAGGGGACGCTTTCGTGTTCGCTTGAGCGGCTGTATGATGAAATGGCGGAAGCAACGAAGTGGGCGAAGGAACAGATGCCTTTCGTTCGCACGATTTTCGTGCGCGGCGAGCCATACCATAACGGCGGGGCGAACGCTGTGCAGGAGCTGGCGTTTGCCCTGGCGACGGCGGTCGAGTACATCCGCGCTGGGCTCGATCGGGGCTTGACGGTGGATGACATCGCGACGCGGATGCAAGCGTCGTTTGCGGTTGGGGCTGATTTCTTTATGGAAATCGCCAAACTGCGGGCAGCGCGGCGGTTGTTTGCGTACGTGATTGAAGCGTTTGGCGGCGGTGAATCGGCAAGGCGGATCGAGCTGCATGTGCGCACATCGCGCTTTACAAAAACGGTGTACGATCCGTATGTGAACATGCTTCGCGCGGGAGCAGAAGCGTTTGCGGCCGTTGTCGGCGGCGCCGATGGCGTGCACGTGTCTCCGTTTGACGAAGCAATCGGACTCGCTGATGAGTTTTCGCGGCGCATTGCTCGCAACACACAGCTTATTTTGCTTGAAGAGGCGCATCTCGCCCATGTCATCGATCCGGCGGGCGGCTCGTATTATGTGGAGACATTGACGGCTAAACTTGCCGAAGCAGCATGGAAGCTGTTCCAGCAGGTGGAGGAAAAAGGCGGCATGAAACAAGCGCTTCAAGACAGCTTTGTGCAGGGGGAAGTGGAGGCGATTGCGAAGCGGCGGCTTGAGCGCGTCAAACAGCGGAAAGAAAAAATCGTCGGCACGAACGTGTACGCCAATTTGGAGGAAACGCCGATCGAAAAGCCGAAGCAAGCCGCAGTGAACATGGTGCTGCCGTTGGATGAACAGCGGGTGGCCGACATTCGCAGCGCGCTTGTCGATGGGCAGTGGATGGAAGCGGTGATTGGCGCGGCTCGTCGTCGAGCAACCGCTCGGGAAATGGTAGCGGCGCTGGCCGATGGGAAGGAGGCGACGGCCATCGCGCCGATTCGCGCATGGCGCTTGGCCGAGCCGTTTGAGCGGCTGCGGAAGGCGGCCGAGGAGCATGCGGAGCGCACGGGAAGCCGGCTTTCCGTTCACTTGATCAATATCGGGCCGCTTGTCCGCCATCAGGCGCGCGCCGATTTCATCGCCGGGCTGTTTGCGGCCGGCGGGGTGGCGGCTGAGCGAAGCGACGGCTTTGCCTCGGTCGAGGAAGCGGTCGAATGGGTGCGGAACACGAACGGGACGCATTATATCGTGTGCGGCGCGGATGACGACTACCCGGCGTTCGTTCCGGCGTTGGCTGAGGGGTTCAAGCAAGCCAAGCCGAACGCGAAGCTGTATGTCGCCGGAAAACCGCCGGAAGAGCTCGAGAACACGTACGCGGATGCGGGCGTGGATGGGGCAATTCATCTCGGTTCGAACGCGTACGAGGTGATCGTGGCGTTTCTCACGGAAAGGGGGGTGGCGTTGGATGGCGAAGTACGTTGATTTTACAAAGATGACGCTTTCCGCCATAGCGGCCGATGTGGAGGAGAAACAGTGGAGAGACGCGGTCGAGCGGCGCGTGCAAGCATCGATCGATGAACTGTTGTTTCAGACGAACGAACACATTGCCGTGAAGCCGCTTTATACAAAGAATGACATCAATGGGCTCGATTTTCTTGATTATATGCCCGGGCTGCCGCCGTACTTGCGCGGACCGTACCCGACGATGTATGTCGTGCGGCCGTGGACGATCCGCCAATACGCCGGTTTTTCGACGGCGGAGGAAAGCAACGCGTTTTACCGGCGCAACTTGGCGATGGGGCAAAAAGGGCTGTCGGTCGCCTTTGACCTGGCGACGCACCGCGGCTATGACTCCGACCATCCGCGCGTCGTCGGCGATGTCGGCAAAGCAGGGGTCGCCATCGATTCGGTGCTTGATATGAAAATTTTGTTTGACGGCATCCCGCTTGATCAAATGTCGGTGTCGATGACGATGAACGGGGCGGTGCTCCCGATCATGGCGTTTTACATCGTCACCGCCGAAGAGCAGGGAGTGACGCAAGACAAACTGTCAGGTACGATCCAAAACGATATTTTGAAAGAATATATGGTGCGCAACACGTACATTTACCCGCCGGAGATGTCAATGCGCATCATCGCCGATATTTTTGCCTATACGGCCAAATACATGCCAAAATTCAACAGCATCAGCATTTCCGGCTACCATATGCAAGAAGCCGGGGCGCCGGCTGATTTGGAGCTGGCGTATACGCTCGCGGACGGGCTTGAGTACGTGCGCACCGGCTTGAAGGCGGGCATTGACATCGATTCATTCGCCCCGAGGCTGTCATTTTTCTGGGCGATCGGCATGAACTACTTTATGGAAGTGGCGAAACTGCGCGCCGCGCGCCTCATGTGGGCGAAAATGATGAAAACGTTCAACCCGAAAAATCCGAAATCCCTCGCTCTAAGGACGCATTCGCAAACGTCAGGGTGGAGCTTGACCGAGCAAGATCCGTTCAACAACGTCGTGCGCACACTCGTCGAGGCGCACGCGGCGGCGATGGGGCATACGCAGTCGCTCCATACGAACGCCTTGGATGAAGCGATCGCCTTGCCGACCGATTTCTCGGCGCGCATCGCCCGCAATACGCAGCTGTATTTGCAGGAAGAGACAGGCATTTGCCGGACGATCGACCCGTGGGCCGGTTCGTATTACGTCGAGACGTTGACGAGCGAACTGATGAAGCGGGCGTGGGCGCATATCGAAGAAATCGAAAGCTTAGGAGGGATGGCGAAAGCCATTGAAACCGGCATCCCGAAAATGCGCATCGAAGAAGCGGCAGCCCGCCGCCAAGCGCGCATCGATTCAGGAGCGGAAACGATCATCGGCGTGAACAAATACCGTCCGGAAAAAGACGAACCGATCGACATTTTGGAAGTGGACAACACCGCCGTGCGAAAACGGCAAATCGAGCGACTGAACGAGCTGAAGGCAACGCGCGACAACGAGCAGGTCGAAGCGGCGCTGGAGGCGATTACGAAAGCGGCGGAAACGGGCGAAGGGAACTTGCTCGAGCTTGCTGTTCAAGCGGCGCGCGTCCGGGCGACGCTCGGGGAAATTTCGTACGCCATTGAAAAAGTAGCGAAGCGTCATCGCGCGGTCATTCGTTCGATCAGCGGTGTGTACAGCTCGGAGTATAAAAATGAAACGCAGCTTGAACGGGTGAAAGCAAAAGTGGCGCAGTTTGCGGAGCTGGAAGGGCGGCGTCCGCGCCTGCTGGTCGCGAAAATGGGGCAAGATGGCCATGACCGCGGGGCGAAAGTCATTGCCACGGCGTTTGCCGATTTAGGGTTTGACGTCGATATCGGCCCGCTCTTCCAGACGCCGGAAGAAACAGCGCGCCAGGCGGTCGAAAACGACGTGCATGCGGTTGGCATCAGCTCGCTCGCCGGCGGCCATAAGACGCTCGTGCCGCAGCTTGTTGCGGAGCTCGAAAAACTCGGCCGTGACGATATTTTAGTCATCGTCGGCGGCGTCATTCCGCCGCAAGATTACGCGTTTTTGTATGAGCACGGCGCCGCTGCCGTCTTCGGCCCGGGCACGGTCATTCCGGAAGCGGCGGAAACTGTGTTGGACGAAATTTACGCTCGGCTTGGCTATGAGGAAGTGAGCGAATGAACGGCGAAGAGAAACAGCAAGAACGAGCAGGAGGCGAAGGTGCGGTAGAAGGTCAAGGGAGGCGCCCGGAATGGGCGGACGGCGAGAGCGCATCGTCGTACGTGCAAGCCGAGCGCCCGCCGGCGCCAAAGCGGATTGTGAGGCGGAAAGAGCGGACAGTTGAAGAGTACGTCCAAGGGGTGCTCGCCGGCGACCGCACGATGTTAGCGCAGGCGATTACGTTGGTCGAAAGCAATGCGGCTAGGCATATGGATCTCGCCCAGCAAGTGCTCAATGAACTGCTCCCGCACGTCGGCCGTTCGATCCGCATCGGCATCACCGGGGTTCCGGGAGCGGGGAAAAGTACGTTCATTGAAGCGTTCGGCACGTTTTTATGCGAGCAAGGGCACCACGTCGCCGTCTTGGCCGTCGACCCGACAAGCTCATTGACCGGCGGCAGCATCCTTGGCGACAAAACGCGGATGGAGACGCTCGCCCGAAATCCGCGCGCCTTCATCCGTCCGTCGCCATCCGGCGGGGCGCTTGGCGGCGTGCACCGGAAAACGCGCGAGACGATGATGCTGTGCGAAGCGGCTGGCTATGACATCATCCTTGTTGAGACGGTCGGCGTCGGGCAAAGCGAGTTTGTCGTCCGTGGGATGGTTGACTTTTTCTTGCTGCTCGCCTTAACCGGCGCCGGTGACGAACTGCAAGGGATGAAGCGCGGCATCATGGAGCTGGTCGACGCCATCGTCATCAACAAGGCGGATGGCGACAATAAAGAAAAAGCAAAGGCGGCGCAAAACGAATACAACCAGTTTCTCCATTACCTCCGCCCGGCCACGCCCGGCTGGGAGACGAAAGCGTACACGTGCTCGGCGCTTTTGGGCGAAGGGATCGCCGACATGTGGCGCGTCATCCAAACGTTCGTCGAGACGACGAAGCGATCGGGCGTGTTTTTCGACCGCCGCCGCCAGCAGCAAAAAGACTGGATGCACGCCATGATCAAAGAATATATCGAAACGCGCTTTTTCGCCGACCCGATCGTGAAAGAAAAGCTCCCGATGCTTGAGAACAGCGTCATTTCCGGCGTCAAGCCGGTCACCGCCGCCGTCCGCGAGCTGATCGAGGCGTATGAACGGAAGCGAGGCGGTGAACTGTGATATGATAAAGGCAAATCGAAGGAGGTGTCATGATGTTCCAATTTCAATTTCCACTGTACAATGATTTTGTAGAACAATCCCGCCGCGAAGCGGTCGAAGCCGGATTTGAAGAGCTGCGCACGCCGGAAGACGTCGACGCCGCGTTTCGCCGTCCGGGCACAACGCTTGTCCTCATCAACTCCGTGTGCGGCTGCGCCGGCGGCATCGCCCGTCCCGCAGCGGCCCACGCGGTTCATTACGACAAGCGCCCGGATCATTTGGTGACCGTCTTTGCCGGCCAAGACAAAGAAGCAACGGCCCGCGCGCGCGAGTATTTTGTCGGCGAGCCGCCATCCTCGCCGTCGTTCGCCTTGTTAAAAGACGGGAAATTGTGCGCCATGCTGCACCGACACGACATCGAAGGGCACGAACCGGTCGCTGTCGTGCAAAAGCTGCAGGCGCTGTTCGATGAATATTGTGAGGAAGTGTGAAAGGAGAACCCGAAGTTCGAAAAGGGACTTCGGGTTTTTGCATGGCCATTATTGTTTGTGATAATAATATAATTTTAAAGAGATCAGAGACAGGCAAACAGCAGTGCATATGATCATCATTTTAGCAGGCTTCTCTTGTGATCAACTTTTTCTCTTGTTTCTATCAAAAACCAAAAACTAAAAAAGGATCATCTTTTATGGAGTTATATGATGTTAGTCATTGGAAAAAAGATGAGGAACGGTAAGCTTCTGGGACAAGAGAGAAGTTTTGGTTGATTAATCCAGATAATAAACGTCGGTATCTATTTAAAATTCCTAAGGAAAATACTGGGGAAGCATGGGCAGAGGTTGTTGCATCCAAAATCGGCCAACATATAGGGTTAGATATGATGAAGGCCGATTTAGCTGTTTACGATGGAACTTACAAAGAATAGGTATTAAAATTATTACAGTATCGAAAAGAATGGCTCGTAAATTGGTATATGGAGGTGAAATAAGCGATGCGCCCTTTTGTGCTTTGGTTAATTTGGCAAAATGAATGTACTCGGCAGCGATATCATATTGGAAACTTATTACACGATGGGGATAAGTATGTATTTTATTATGAACGTAGCAGGAAGAGAAGAGGACTGTTCGAAGCACTAGAAAACGGTTATCAACCTCATTTGTCGTTTCCGGATATAGGAAAAAAATACGTTTCTAACAGATTGTTCGGGCCTTTTGAGCGGCGTTTGCCTGACCGGCGCCGTCCGGATTTTTTAGAAATTTTGCGGACATACGGCTTGCCGCGCGATTGTACAGATATGGATATGTTGCGAGCGACTGGTGGTAAACTTGCGACAGATTCTTATGAATTTGTAGCGCCCATTTATGTATCGGGAAATCATTTCGATTTTGATTTTTATGTCGCGGGTTGGAGATATTACGAGGGAGATCGAGTAATTCAATATCTTAAAGTGGGGGATAAGGTACATTTTCGATTAGAGCCGGAGAATAGGCAAGATTCTAAAGCAGTAGAAGTGTTAACAGATGAAGGGTGTAAGCTAGGGTATATTCCTGCTTTCTATAGCGAGTTTATGTTTAACCTTATTCAAAATAACGGGCGTTATATGGCGAGAATTGAATCAATTCATGTTGAGGCTTTTCCACAGCGGAAAGTAAATATAAGTGTCTACGGTGAGCTCCTTCCATCTTGCCAGACGCAAGATCTCGATATGCTACATGAAATATCGTTAGAAGTGATTTAGTCTGTTCACTGTTTTCTGAAGTAGGCATGTTTGATTTCAGATGAATGAATATGTCCACGAAATCGAAACGCTACTGCAAAACATCAAAGAAGAAGTGATCGACCGTGATGTATGGAATGAGCCCGACCGTGTTTGAACGGCTGATGGCGTATTTCGCGGGCGAAAAAGACATTCAAAAAGTCGTGTTGTTCGGCTCGCGGGCGCGCGGCACGGCCCGCTACAACTCCGACATTGACTTGTGCGTGGACTACACCGGCAAACAAAAGTGGAAAATCAAAGAGGATCTTGACGAGATTGTCGGCATTTACTCATGTGATGTGCTCTTTTTCGACGCGCTGAACGAAGCGATCCGGCGGGAAATCGAGCGCGACGGGAAGACGATTGATGACAAAGCCCGCTCATAAACTATTTTTGTTTAGGATGGTCTGTCCCGTATCGGGGAGATGAGGTGGGGGCTGTACGGGTGTGTCCAACGAACGGAGACCACACCAGCAAGCCCCCACATTCCTCTGTTGGGTTCCGCCCTCGTTTACCAAAACTCCCGTCCAATCCACCACACCGAAAGGACAATGCCCGCCCCCAGCCACATCATGGGGAGAAGGAGGGACAGCGAATCCGCCGGCGCTTGAAACAAAAACAGATGCGGCCACGGCATGAACGTCCCTTGCGTCGCGACTTCCATAAACGTATAGACCGCGATGACGGACAAGGCGACATCCAGGCTGCCAAAGACGCCTAACAAGGCAAGCCCAATCAACTGGTAAAACAAAAACAACAGAAACAGGTGCCCCAACACGGGAGCGGTGAGAAACATCGTTCCTTGAATCCCTATGACCGCCGCGACAAGAAGAGCGATGCATCCCCCATGCAAAACGGCATAGCGGACCAAGTCGAAGACGACCGCTTTCCGGTAATGCCATACCAACGCGTCTTTCGCCCCTTCGTCGTACAAATGGCGGTACAAAAAGACGAGATGCCATCCGGCGATCGGCACGGCAATGCCTTGGATGACGGTGTACGGCAAAAACGGTTCGTCGGAGCGGGCGGACAAGACCGCCATCAACCCGACGCACAGCCCATACACGAGAAACGGAAACCAGTACAATCGGCCGAGCAAGCGGCGGTCAAAAGAAAAATGATGGGCGATCGTTTTTTTATCCATGCGCTTCCGCCTCTTTCAACAACGCCAAATATCCGTCCATCAGCCGCGGGGCGACAGGCCGGCCGATGGGTTGTTCGGACAAGACGCGCACGACGACGTGGGAAGGCTCTTCGCTCATTTGAACGACTTCGTTGGCGGCCATAACCGAGTCAAGCTCCTCCAATGGCACGTCCAACTCATACGTATAAGGGGCGGCTTTTTGCTTGAGCTCATCGGGACTGCCTTCAAACAGCACCACGCCGCGGTCCAACACCCCGATTTTCGTGCACAAAAATTCAATGTCCTCGACAAGGTGCGAAGAGATGACGATCGTATGATCGTGCCCCAGCCGCTTCAACAAATTGCGAAACCGCACGCGCTCGCGGATGTCAAGCCCGGCCGTCGGCTCATCAAACAGGAGGATGGACGGCTCCCGAAGCAGCAGCATGGCAATGCCCACCCGCCGCCGCATGCCGCCGGACAGCTCGCGCATTTTTTTGTTGAGGTGCGAAGACAAGTTGACTTGTTCGATGACCTTCTCGATTTTGGAGCGGCAGGCGGCGGGATGTTCCCCTTGCAAGACGGCGAGATGTTCAAGCACTTCATACATCGTCAGCTCGGGATACATCATAAACTCTTGCGGCAAATAGCCGATCTCGTTTACCCGCTTCACTCTCGTGCCCGTGCTGATCGGCTCGTCTCCGAGCGACACCCGTCCGGCATTGAACTCCAACAGTCCGGCCACAATGCGCATCAACGTCGTCTTGCCGGCGCCGTTTGGCCCCAGCAAGCCGTACACGCCGGAGAGGGTGAGGGAGACATCGGATAAAATCGGCTTCTTTTTCACGATTTTCGTCAATCCTTCAATGACGACCGCCAACGCCGTTCACCTCCTGCATCATCTCCAAGATGCGGTCCCATGTCCAACCGTCGTCCATGTTCGCATACCATGTCCGCAAACATCGTTGCTTTTGGTCGACATCCAGCGGCTGAAACGCCTGATAAATGGCTTCAATTTGCTTCTTTACGGATGACGGCTGCGACTCGAACCACTCGCTTTTGGAGCTCCAGTCGATCACCGAAAGGCCTTGTTTTTGCATCAGCCAGCGGGTGGCCAGCGAAATCCACTCGTTGTACATGATCCGCGATCCTTTCGGCGGAACCGAAAGACGGAGCATTTTTTCATAATAATCTCGTTCCATATGATAGGTGCCAATCGAAAAAAAAATTCGTGTTATAGACAAGATGGTCATGGGCCATAAACGAGGATAGCCCCGAGCTGGAGAACACAATCTTGTTCGGCAGCGCTGAAACCGCCGTGGATGCGATTTGTTGGACATGATGAAACGTTTTTTCCAACTGGCGGATGACCGTCGGCGCCCGTTCCGCCATGTGCGGCCAGTCAGCCGGGTAGGTGATCTCATATCCTTGATCGACGAGTTGATGCCCTTGCCCTTTGATCAAGGTGACCGCCTGCGCTTTCCCTCGGTAAACCGTCCCCCGCTTTGGCACATTGCAAAACAGCACATCGCCGTCCACGTTCAAGGTAAAGGTGTACGTTTCATTCGGAACGAATTGATCGGTGAACGCCCCATCCCAAGCTCTCGTTCCCGCCACCTGATATTCATAAGCCTGATACATGTGCGAAGCTCTCCTTTTCGGATACCACGCCCGGTCCGCCAGCAGGACGATGCGGCCGTTCGTGTACGGAATGAGCGCCGTGTCGACGATCTCATAGGAAAAGGTGAGCGTCGAGGCGCGTTTCGGCAGCCGCACGGTCACGAGATCGCCGTTTCTCGTAAACGTGACGGGCTGATGGTCCGCTTCAATCGAGTGGAGCGGATACAAATGGTACAGTTGAAACGTAGGCCGGTTCGTGTCCAACTGGGACAAGGCCACGCGCACGACCGCGCGCGATCCATGCAAGGAAATGTCATACGACTGGATACGGTAGCGCAAATCGGCTTTGATGGTTTGCGGCATTCGACGGTACTCCTCGAGTTCGGTCGTCTGATCGGCCCGGGTGAACGCCTTGGTGTTTGTTTGCAAGGAGTGGCAGGCGGTTAGGACGATCAGAAACGGGAAGATGAGCAGCGCTTTCAGGACGGCGTTTCGCTCCTTTCTCGTCTGCGTAAAGCGGATCGACGACAACAACGCCAATCCGACAAGGGAAAGAAACCATGCGGCCCATTTCCATTCCCCGCCGCGGTCGACCTCAAACCCGATGTAGGAATCATACGCCTGTTGAATGGCGTGTTTTCCGATAAACAGCAGCGACGTCCAGTCGCGGGCATGAACGGTTTGGGACAAATCGATGAACAGCTCAGTCGTCATCGGGCCGGTCAGGATCCATACAAGCAACATAGCGAAAAAACTGACCTTTTTCGTTTCCAACAGCAGTGCAATGATGATGCCGTACAGAACGGTGAGCACGAGCGGTCCAAACTGGTAGACGGCGAGAAACCGAAGCAGCGACCAATACAGATCCGAAGGCTCCACCCCAACGAAGAGATACACGAGTGAAAAAACGCCGTAGCTCATCATCAGCATGATCCCTTGGCACAGCGCATGAACCGCCAGCAAGGCGCTCATTTTCTCCAGCAAAATCCGGTAGCCGTCGGCGAACCATGACGAAACGCCGTAACGAAGCTCGTTGGAGTAGAGAAAGTAGAACCATACGATGTAAAAGAGCGAAACGATTTGGACAAGCATGAACACTTCAGAAGGCAAATCTCCAGAGTATTCCATGCCTGCATTCATATCGTCTGAAAAGAATAAAACGAACCTGACAAGCAGCAAAACAAAAAATAGGATGCTGGCGCCAACATATAACTTGCTTTTCAACAATCGTTTCCAATAAAAAACAAACAGCCATTTCCATCTCATCACCGATCAACCGCTTTCTTTCCAAGAAGTTGACAAAAGAAAAATGCGGTCAGGGATCGCCCCATCTTTTTAGGCGTATCCCTGACTCCCTCATCATCCGGATTCGGGTTATTTGACGGTAATGGTCACGTATCCTCTTGAGCCAACCGTTTGACCAACAATTTGGCCATAATACTTATCGTCTTTGGTTTGTGGAAAACTGCGCGTTTCTTCTTGACCGGGATTGAGCCAGTTGGTGGAGGCGACGACGCTGTCGGGCCACCAATTGATCAATTTGTAAGCATAGCCTCTCGTTTGGGTATTGGCACCGTTATTCTTGACATGAACACCCATTTCATATGGAATGCCCTCTCTAATCATGAATTTGAAATGTTTGTAAAATTCAATGGCATTATAAAAAAAAAAGAAGATGTCAACCTTTTACATGGAAATTCACAGTATATTCACAAATAATAGGAAAATTGTATTGTCATGATGACGATTTTTGGCCAATTTTGCGTCTTTCGGTGTAGGGAGTGTTCATTGTGCGACGTGCTTTTTTCGACGCGCTGAACGAAGCGATCCGGCGCGAAATCGAGCGCGTTGGGAAGACGATGGATGAAAAAGACGGCTCATGAACCCGCCTCGGTTTGTGTCTAGGACGATCTGTCCCACCCGAGCGGACAGCCGTCTTTTTGCCTTTCTCCGCGGCTGTTGGGGCAGATGGGCTTCAGGATGCGGGGCGTGTGAGCCGGGGATGGCCCGTTTTTCCTTGCATCGAAAGCGCCGTCATCGGTACAATGAAGTCGGCAACCATTGGCAAAGGAGACGGCGCGATGAAAATCGGCTATCGGACATTGAAAACGGCGGTGGGGGCGGCGCTGGCGATTGCCATCGCTCAGCTGATCGGCCTGCATAATTTCGCTTCCGCTGGCATTATCGTCATTTTATGCGTCCAAGTGACGAAAAAGCGGTCGCTTGAGACCGCTCGGGCCCGTTTTGCGGCGTGCGTCGTTGCGGTCGGGTTTGCGGCGTTGTTTTTTGCTGTCTTCGGCTATCATCCGTGGACGATCGGGCTGTTGCTTTTGTTGTTCATTCCTGTGACGGTTCGCTTGAAAATCAATGAAGGCATTGCGACAAGCTCGGTCATTATTTTGCATTTGTATGCGGCCCAAGACATCACGTGGGGATTGGTCGCCAATGAGATCTTGCTGGTGGCGGTTGGCATTGGGGTAGCGCTGCTGATGAACATGTACATGCCGAGCGCCGAGAAGGAGCTCAAAGAGTACCAGCGCATTGTCGAAGATTTGTTTCGCATTATTTTAAAAGAAATCGTCCGCTACTTGCGCACAAATGAGCTTGATTGGGACGGCAAGGAGCTGCCGCTTGCGGCGGAGACGCTCGACAAAGCGAAAAAACTCGCCATGCGCCACGCCGACAATCAGTTATGGAGGAACGAAGATGAATACGTTCGCTACTTCCGCATGCGCGAGCGGCAGTTGGAAATCATCGAGCATATGCTTCCGCTTGTGACATCGCTCATCTACACGGTCGAGCAGCGGATGATGGTCGCCGATTTTATCGACGAATTAAGCGACGCCATTCATCCGGGAAATACGGCGGACCGCTTTTTGCGGCGCCTTGCCGAGATGCGCGAACAGTTTAAAGCGATGCCGCTGCCAACGACGCGCGAGCAGTTTGAAGAGCGGGCGGCGTTGTTTCATTTAGTGCGCGAATTGGAGCGATATTTAATCATCAAAAGCCAATTTCACCCCGGAAATGTGCCAAAACAGCAGCGGCTGAAGGCATGATGCAGGGCATATGTCCATCCGTTTTGGTGCACACTATGGCCAAACGCTCAAGCAAAGGATGGACTTCTATGCGAGTATGGTTGGCCATTTGTCTCGTGATCGCCGCCGTATTGGGGGCTCCTTTTCAGACAGCGGCGGAGGCGAAGCCGCTTGTCATTGTGAACAAAGCGATCAATAAGCTCGCGCTCGTCCGCGACGGCCGCATCGAAGCCGTTTATCCGGTGGCGACCGGGGTCAATACTGATTTGACGCCGGAAGGAATGTTTACGGTGACGGTGAAGGCGAAACACCCGTATTATCGGAAAAAGAACATCCCGGGCGGAGCGCCGAACAATCCGCTCGGCACAAGGTGGATCGGTTTTGATGCGCGCGGGACGGATGGGCGCATCTATGGCGTCCATGGAACAAACAACCCTGCATCGATCGGGGGCTATGTTTCGCAAGGCTGCGTGCGCATGTACAACCGCGATGTCGAGCATTTGTACGAACGAGTGCCGATCGGCGCACGCGTGCTCATTCTCCGCAGCAACGAGTCGTTTTACGACATTGCCAAGCGATACGGCGCTGTCCAATGAAAAACGCAAGCTTCCGGTTTCGGAGCTTGCGTTTTTTACGCCGGATCGCGCTTAAAACCACATGCTGATGCCGGCGAGGAGCGTCGTCAGCAGCATGCAAATGAGCATCAAGTAAACCACGAATTTTTGCGTTTTGCGCGACAACGGTCCGTCCTCCTTCCGTCCGCTGTTCTACGTTTATTGTAACGGCAAACAGCAGGGCGGACAAGGAAAAAAAGCAGGATGAGAGATGAAACGAACCGCTCCATGGCTTGCCCGTTGCGCGGACAAAGAAAAACAAAAAGCAGGATTTTTTGTCGAAACGGCGAATAACAAAATGTTGGCCTCATCATTTTGCGGCAAAGGGGTTGCAGACGATGGAAGTGAAAAAAGTCGACCATATCGGCATTGCTGTCCGCTCGATTGAGAAAGCGCTTCCGTTTTATACGGATGTGCTCGGCCTGCCGTTTCTCGGCATCGAGGAAGTCGAGTCGGAACAGGTGAAAGTGGCGTTTCTGCAGGCCGGAGAGGCGAAACTGGAGCTGCTTGAGCCGCTGTCGCCGGAGAGCGCGGTGGCGAAATTTATCGAAAAGCGCGGCGAAGGGATCCATCACGTGGCGCTTGGCGTCGAGGACATCGCCGAGCGCATCCGTGAGCTCAAGGAGCATGGCATCCGCATGATTCAAGATGCGCCGAAACGCGGCGCCGGCGGGGCATGGGTGGCGTTCATGCATCCGAAATCGACCGGCGGCGTGTTGTACGAACTTTGCGAGCGGACGAAAACGGAGGGACACCAATGAGCGACATGTACGACAAAATCAACGAACTGTATGACCGCCGGCGTGAGATTGAACTGGGCGGCGGCGATGAGAAAATTGAACAGCAGCACGCGAAAGGGAAGCTGACCGCGCGCGAGCGGATTGATTTGTTGTTGGACGAAGGAACGTTTGTCGAACTCAATCCGTTCATCGAGCACCGCTGCACCGATTTTGGCCTTGGGGAGAAGAAGGGGCCGGGCGATGGGGTCGTCACCGGCTGCGGGAAGATCAACGGCCGTACGGTGTTTGTGTTTTCGCAAGATTTCACCGTCTTCGGCGGGGCGCTTGGGGAAATGCACGCGAAAAAAATCACGAACATCATGGATTTGGCGGCGAAAACCGGGGCGCCGGTCATCGGTTTGAACGATTCGGGCGGCGCCCGCATTCAAGAAGGGGTGTTGTCGCTTGACGGGTACGGGCACATTTTTTACCGCAACGCCATTTATTCCGGCGTCATTCCGCAAATTTCCGTCATTATGGGGCCGTGCGCCGGTGGAGCCGTCTATTCGCCGGCCATCACTGATTTTGTGTTCATGGTCGAAAAAACGAGCCAAATGTTCATCACTGGCCCGAAAGTGATTGAAGCGGTGACCGGGGAGAAAATCAGCGCCGAAGATTTAGGCGGCGCCCGCGTGCACAACACGATCAGCGGCAACGCCCACTTTGCGGCGGCGAATGAAGAGGAGGCGCTCGCCGAGGTGCGGCGGCTCATTAGCTATTTGCCGTCAAACAATAACGAAAAGCCGCCGTTTGGCCCGATTCCCGACGGGGACGACTACCGGCCCGATTTAGCCGATGTCGTGCCGATTGACGCCGTCCGCCCGTACGATGTGCGCCATGTCATCGCCCACGTCGTCGATGACGGATCGTTTCTGGAAGTGCAAAAAGATTTTGCGAAAAACATCGTGATCGGTTTTGCCCGCATCAAAGGCGAAGTGGTGGGGCTTGTGTGCAACCAGCCGAAGTTTATGGCCGGCGGCCTTGACATTGATTCGTCCGACAAGGCGGCGCGTTTTATCCGCTTTTGCGATTCGTTCAACATCCCGATCATTACGTTTGAGGACGTCACCGGCTTTTTCCCGGGCGTCAAGCAGGAGCACGGCGGCATCATCCGCCATGGGGCGAAAATTTTGTACGCCTACTCGGAAGCGACCGTGCCGAAAATTACGGTCATTTTGCGGAAAGCGTACGGCGGCGCGTACGTCGCCTTAAACAGCAAATCGATCGGCGCCGATGTCGTCTATGCGTGGCCGAACGCCGAAGTGGCCGTCATGGGGCCGCAAGGGGCGGCGAACATCATTTTCGCGAGCGAAATTGAAAAAAGTCCGAATCCGGAAGAAACGCGGGCGCAAAAAATTGCCGAATACCGCGAGAAATTCGCCAATCCGTACGTCGCCGCCAAATACGGCATGATCGATGACGTCATCGACCCGCGCGACACGAGAATCAAGCTCATTCAGGCGCTGGAGATGCTTCGCCATAAGCACGAAGAACGGCCGAAGAAAAAGCATGGCAACATTCCGCTGTGAACGAACGGGGGCCAAGGGGCCCCTTTTTTGTTGCTCGGCCCTTCATTTTCGCACGGGGATTCACGTATGTCAGGCTCCTTCCGATGCCGTGCTTTCCAATCGCTCACCGGATTTTTTCGCCTATATACGGACTCGACATTTGATCCGGCAGTCCGCGCCGGTACATTTCGAGCGCGTCCGTATGCGTCTTAGGCGTGCGGATCGTTCCGGCGTCCGGTTTGGCTCTTGGCGGAACATTTCGGTATACTTAAGGTGGAATACATAAGCAGGAGGAAGAAAGTTATGGTCAATGAACAGCGTCTTGTCGACGAATTTTTGGAACTCGTGCAAATCGATTCAGAAACGAAGCATGAAGGGGAAATCGCCAACGTGCTCAAACAAAAGTTTGAAGCGCTCGGCCTTGAGGTGATCGAAGACGATGCCGCCGCGAAAACGGGACATGGGGCGGGCAACTTGATTTGCACGCTCGCGGCGACGAAAGACGGGGTGGATCCGATTTATTTCACGTCGCATATGGATACGGTCGTGCCGGGCAAAGGCGTGAAGCCGTCGATTCAAGACGGCTATGTCGTCACCGATGGAACGACGATTTTAGGCGCCGATGACAAAGCCGGCTTGGCGGCGATGTTGGAAGCGATTCGGGTGTTGAAAGAGCAGCGCATCCCTCACGGCTTGATTCAATTTGTCATCACGGTCGGGGAAGAGTCGGGGCTCGTCGGGGCGAAGGCGCTTGACCCATCGCTCATTCAAGCGAAATACGGCTATGCCCTGGACAGCGATGGCAAAGTCGGCAACATCGTCGTCGCCGCGCCGACGCAGGCGAAGCTGAAAGTGGTTGTGCACGGCAAAACGGCGCACGCCGGCGTGGCGCCGGAGCGAGGGGTGTCGGCCATTACAATTGCGGCGAAGGCGATCGCGAAAATGCCGCTCGGCCGCATCGACGAGGAAACGACGGCCAACATCGGCCGCTTTGAAGGCGGCACGCAAACGAACATCGTCTGCGACCGCGTCGATATTTTAGCGGAAGCCCGTTCGCTCGTCCCAGAAAAAATGGAAGCCCAAGTGGCGAAAATGAAAGAGGCGTTTGAAACGGTCGCCGCGGAAATGGGCGGCCGCGCCGATGTCGAAGTGGAAGTGATGTACCCTGGCTTTAAGTTCAGCGACGGCGACCATGTTGTGGAAATCGCCAAACGGGCGGCGGCGAAAATCGGCCGGCCGTGCAAGCTCGAGCGAAGCGGCGGCGGCAGCGATGCCAATATCATCGCCGGCTTCGGCATTCCGACGGTCAACCTCGCTGTCGGCTATGAAGAGATCCATACGACGAACGAGCGGATGCCGATTGAAGAGCTGGTCAAACTGACGGAAATGGTCGTCGCCATCGTCGAAGAAGTCGCCAATGCCGAGTGAGCATCCCGGGGTCGGATGCTCTTTTTTCTTCGGACGCCGAAATCTGCTGAACATTCAGTTCGAATCGGCCGATAAAAAAAGCAGACACGATTTCAATTATAAGAGAGGTGGCGGGGGAATGGACAAATATGTGGTCTTTCGCGTCGATCGGGAACAGTACGCTGTTTCGATCGCGTATGTCGTCTCCATTGAAAAAATGACGGCGCCGACCGCGGTGCCTCATATGCCGGACTATATGGCCGGCGTCGTGCGCATCCGCGGCGAGCTCGTGCCGGTGTTGGACATGCGGCAGCTGCTGTACGGCCGGGACATCGAGGAAACAGACCAGACACGCCTCATTGTCGCGACGGTGGACGACTTGTCCGTCGCCTTTATCGTTGATGAGGCGAAGGAGATCGCCGATATTGGACAGGACGCCATTCAGCCGCTCCAGCTGATGTCTGCGGAGCGAACGCCGTATTTAGTAGGGATGGCAACGCTGCCTGACCGACTATTGACTGTGCTCGACCCGCGTGTGTTGTTCAACCATTTGGAGGAAGTGGAAGAGATTCGAGAGCAAGTGGCTGCTGCTCAATCTGATGAAACGGTATAGGTGTTTGCCTATACCGTTTTGCTTTCCGCGCATATCCTAACCATGGAAGCAAGTTGACACACCAAAAAGGAGGGCTTTTCATGGTTCGACCGTTCGGCCCATATATGGGCGGCTTTTACCCGCCGTACGTCGGCGGCTACGGCCACTATCCATACGGACACCATCCTCATTGGCATGGGGGGTATGGCGGCTATCATCACTTTCCGTATGGCATGCATTATGGCCATTACCCGTTTTCGCCGTATGGATTCCCCCATTATGGAGGATATTAAGTGCGAGGGGCGTAAAGCCCCTTTCTATATGGGGCTATATAGGAATATGGGAGCAGCAGAGGAACCCTGGATCAATAGGGGAGTCGATTTTGTTCGGCATATTCATAAATCGGTTTAGAAAAACTTGCAGGCAAGCAGCAAATTATGATATGTTGTTTGGTGAACAAACAAAAACAGAAAGGAACGTTGGCAATGGCGAAACAGGAAATCGGCGTCATCGGACTGGCGGTCATGGGGAAAAACTTGGCGCTCAACATCGAAAGCAAAGGCTATTCGGTGGCGGTCTACAACCGTTCGCGCGAAAAAACGGATGAATTTTTGGAGGAAGCGAAAGGAAAAAATGTTGTTGGTACATACAGCATTGAGGAGTTCGTCAACGCCCTCGAAAAACCGCGGAAAATTTTGCTGATGGTGAAAGCGGGAGCGCCGACGGACGCAACAATCGAACAGCTGAAGCCGCATCTGGAAAAAGGCGATATTTTGATCGACGGCGGCAATACGTACTTTAAAGATACCCAGCGCCGCAACAAAGAACTCGCTGAACTCGGCATTCACTTTATCGGCACGGGTGTGTCCGGCGGTGAGGAAGGGGCGTTGAAAGGCCCGTCGATCATGCCAGGGGGGCAAAAAGAAGCGCATGAGCTCGTGCGCCCGATTTTTGAAGCCATCGCCGCCAAAGTCGACGACGAGCCGTGCACGACGTACATCGGTCCGGATGGCGCCGGACATTATGTGAAAATGGTGCATAACGGCATCGAATACGGCGACATGCAGCTGATCGCCGAAGCGTACTTCCTGCTCAAACATGTGCTCGGCATGGATGCCGCTGAGATGCACGAAGTGTTCGCCGACTGGAACAAAGGGGAATTGAACAGCTACTTGATTGAAATTACCGCTGACATTTTCACGAAAATCGATGAAGAGACAGGCAAACCGTTGGTTGACGTCATTTTGGACAAAGCCGGGCAAAAAGGGACGGGCAAATGGACGAGCCAAAACGCCCTGGATCTAGGAGTCCCTCTGCCGATCATCACCGAGTCGGTATTCGCCCGCTTCCTCTCGGCGATGAAAGACGAGCGCGTCAAAGCAAGCAAAGTGCTGGCAGGCCCGGCAGTGAAGCCGTTTGAAGGCGACCGCGTTCACTTCATCGAAGCCGTGCGCCGCGCGCTTTATATGAGCAAAATTTGCTCGTACGCCCAAGGGTTTGCGCAAATGAAGGCGGCGTCTGAGGAATACAACTGGAACTTGCGCTACGGCGACATCGCCATGATTTTCCGCGGCGGCTGCATCATCCGCGCGCAATTTTTGCAAAAAATTAAAGAGGCGTACGACCGCGATCCGGGGCTTCCGAACTTGCTCTTGGATTCGTATTTCAAAGACATCGTCGAACGCTACCAAGACGCGCTCCGCGAAATCGTCGCTACTGCCGCAATGCGCGGCATCCCAGTGCCAGGGTTCGCTAGCGCTCTCGCGTACTATGACAGCTACCGCACCGCGGTGCTCCCGGCCAACTTAATCCAAGCGCAGCGCGACTACTTCGGCGCCCACACGTACGAACGCGTTGACAAAGAAGGCATTTTCCATACGGAATGGTTGAAATAAGCGAAAAACCCTTAGGACCGAAGGCGGTTCTAAGGGTTTTTGGTGCTTGATGAAACTTCTCTCCAACCGTTGACACTGCATGTAAGTTGCCCGACATCGTCGCCCGGCGGACCTTTCCGTTCACGCTGGGCATCTGATTACGTGCGTCGATAAATGGCATCGCCGACAATAATCGTGATTAAAGAGATCAGCATCGTCAAGTTGACCGCTTTGTAGTCTAAAAAGCGCAACACTTGTTCTTCAAACTCACATTTCGCACCCTAACAGAGCAGAAAGAAAGGATTTTTTATTTCGTTTTTTAGAATAACTTTCTGAGCAACACGATCAGCGATGGCAATCCTTTTTTACCATCGCTGATCGTTCCGTATGA